>Ga0209381_1000040_pt1 | contig 392617 bp, 281 predicted proteins | sample DewCreD2012metaG_FD_184111 | JGI IMG/M metagenome (GOLD analysis project Ga0209381, IMG submission 184111) | Hot spring sediment bacterial and archeal communities from British Columbia, Canada, to study Microbial Dark Matter (Phase II) - Dewar... ...
AGTCCGGCTGACGACAACGCGGAATCGGCCGGCCTTCGATGCGGATCAGCGGCGCCCCCGACGGAGATACTCCCGGCAACCCGTGGAAAATGGCCCGCCGACGAGCCGCCTTGAGCCGCCGTAGCCGTGAAGTGCCATGCTCACCTCGCCGCCATCGAACGGCTCCTGTAGGTCAACGGAAAGATACGGGCAAAGGAAAGCCATCAGGGGGCGGGGCGGGCGCGGAGGGGCGGACGGGACACACCCTCTCCCTATCTCCCGCGGCGCGTCGCGCGCGCCGGGAGCTCCCCACGACCCTGACCGGCCGGTGTTTTGCCGCGCCCCGCGCCCCCCGGCGCAGCCCTTTCCCACTCCGCCGGGAGAGCGGAGCAACGGCAGACGGCGTATAAGCAAATTCCGTGCCACACTCTCGAATATTGCGTAAGCCGCCTCGGCGAATGGAGTTAAGACGAATCCGGGGTCCAGCGGGCCTCTCGTACGATGTTACTTGTCGTAACATTGCCTCGATCCTGCGTCCCTGTTCCAGTCCCCGCGTTGTATGGCAGGTTGACCGACCGCGGGCGGCACAGGCGTGCCGTCCCTCGGCTCCGAATTCGGCGGACGGCTCGACGGATCCACGCGTCAACCCGATGCGTCGGATTCTTCCGTCGTCGCGTCTTGCATCTTCTGCGCTGGCGTTTGCTGCCGAGGATCCGTGGGGCATCGAAAAGTCCGGGGTAACTTGAGTTGCGCGCCGCCTTGACCGAAGTCCCCGGAACGGGCAGAATGAGCCCGCGTCGGGGACGACCGCGAGGCTGCGAGCGTGCTCAAGGGACCGGCCGCCCGCCCGGGCGGACCTTCACCCGCCTCCACCCGCCCCCCGTTTCCAGAGCGCCGAAGCCTTGGCGAAGGCGGTGGCGGTGGAGCGTTTCCGCCTTCACGCATGGCGCTACGGCGGACGAGCGGGCCGGTCCGGGACCGTCTTTCGAGGACGGGCGCTGCTTCGGCGGGTGGCGGCTGTCGTGGCTGTTCGAAGCCCCGCGCCTCCGGGTCAGAGGGCGGCACATTCCCTGCGCGCCGGAGGCTGGGGGGCGGCCCGCGGAAAGAAATGACATGAACGGGTGGCAAGCCGTTATTCTGGGGATCGTTGAGGGACTGACCGAGTATCTCCCGGTCAGCTCCACCGGCCACCTGCTTCTCGCCCAGCGCGCGATGGGGCTCGCCCGAAGCGAAGCCCTTGACGCCTACGCTGTCTGCATCCAAGCCGGGGCGATCCTCGCCGTCCTCGGTCTCTACGCCGGGCGCGTGAGGCAGATGGCGCTCGGCCTGGCCGGCCGCGACCCCGCGGGGCTTCGCCTGCTCGGCAACGTGGCCATCGGCGTCGCTCCCGCGGTCGTCTTCGGCCTTCTCCTCGAAAGGCGGATCAAGGCCCACCTTTTCGGCCTCTGGCCGGTCACGGCGGCGTGGCTCGCCGGCGGTGCGGCGATCCTGCTCGTTGCCCGGAGGATGCGGGCGTCTCCCCCGGACGGGCCGGCGGGAACGCGGCTTGACGACCTGACGTGGAAGGCGGCGCTGCTTGTCGGCTTGGCCCAGTGCGTGGCCATGTGGCCGGGGACGAGCCGGAGCCTGGTGACGATCCTGGGCGGCGTGCTCGCGGGGATGAGCCTGCCGGCCGCCGTGGAGTTCAGTTTCCTGCTGGGCCTGGTGACGCTGACGGGCGCGGCGGGCAAGGACGCCGTTGAGTTCGGCCCGCGGATCGTGGCGGAGCTCGGCTGGCGGGTTGCGCTGCTGGGCGTCGCGGTGGCGGGCCTTTCCGCGGCGGCCGCGGTGAAATGGATGGTCGCGTACCTCCGCACCCACAGCCTGGCGGTCTTCGGCTGGTACCGCGTCGCCTTGGCGGCCGCTGTCGCGGCGCTGCTCTTGGCGGGGGCGATCGGGGCCTGAAAGGATCGGCGGTGCCCGCGGCTCCGCTCGGGTCGGGCGGGTGGCGGCTCGGCATCTCGCGCGCGTTCCTCCAGGGCTCGCGCTTCCAAGCCGGGCCGTTCCTGCTTCGGGTCTTTCGCGCTTCGCGGTGCCGCATGAAGAAGCTCGCCGGGATTCTCGCGGCCCTCTGCGCCCTTGCCGTCGCGGCGGCCCTGGTTTGGCTCGTTCGCGGCGGCGGTCTTCCGTCCGATCCCGACGCCGGCGTCGTTTTCGATGCGGCCGGCGGCCACTGGCCCGGGTGGCGCGGACCCGGCGGGACCGGCCTCGCTCGCGAGGCCGCCGGCGCCGACATCGCCTTCGAGTCCGCCCGCGTCCTCTGGAAGGCCGAGGTGGACGGCTGGGGGAACGCCTCCCCCGTGGTCTGGGGCGACCGCGTCTTTATCGCGAGCGCCGTCGGCGGGCCCGCTTCGCTTCGCCGCACCCTTGTCTCCGCCGTCGACCGCGCCGACGGCCGGCTCGTCTGGACCGCCGTCGTCCCTGTCCTCCGCCGCCCCCTCCGCCCTCCCGCCGAGCAGAACGGCTGGGCCACGCCGACCCCCGCCTGCAACGGCCGCCGTCTCGCCGTTCTCTTCGGGACGGGGACGCTGGCTTGCCTCGGGCTCAACGGCGCCGTTGCGTGGACGCTCGATCTCGGCCCGATCGACCACCTCTGGGGCTTGGCCGCCTCGCCCGCGATGGACGATCGCCGCGTCTACGTCGCCGTGGACCAAGGGAGGGAGTCGAGCGCCCCGTCTTTTGTCGCCGCGATCGATCTCGTCACCGGCGTCCCGGCTTGGCGTGCGGAGATCGCGCCCAGCGGGGGGCGCGGCTACTCCTCGCCGCTGCTCCTGCGCGACGGGACCGCCCCGGCGGTTGTCCTCTGGGCCGGCGACCGCCTCGCGGCCTTCGACGCCGGCTCGGGGCGGCGCGTGTGGGAGGTCCCGACTTTCGCGGAGATCGAGCCGATCGCCACGCCGCTGCCCGTCGGCGATCTCCTGGTCCTGCACCAATCCGATCGCGCGATGGCGTGGCGGGCGGGGCCGGCCGGTGCGGCTCTGGCGTGGGCGCGTGTCGCGGCGGATGGGGCCCGTTTCGCGCGCATCGCCGCCTCCGTTGCGGTCGGCGGCCGGCTCTACGGCGTCACGGAACAGGGCGGGGCGGTCTGCCATGACGCGGCGGCGGGAACGCTGCTTTGGACCGGCAAACTCGGGGGGGCCTTTTTTGCCGCCCCGGTCGCCGCGGGGGGGCGCGTCCTCTTCACCGAGCGCAATGGGACGATCCACGTCCTGAAGGCGGGCGACCGGTTCGAGCCGACCGGCGCCCTCCGGCCCGGCGGTCGGACCGACGCCTCGCCGGCCGTCGCCGGCGGACGCCTGTACCTGCGGACGCGGAGCGACGCCGTCGGGACGATCCTGTGGTGCCTGGGCGCGGGGGCGGGGCGCTGAGCGGGGACGGGGGACGCCCCCGGCGGTCGCACTTCTGCTTTATAGCGGAACGAATTCCGCTATAATTCACGCGCGCCCGCCGCCCGGCATGCGCCAGGAGGATGCCCCGATGCCCCGACCCGCCGCCCCCAAGGCCGCCGGCCCGGATCTCGTCAGCCGCCACCTCTGCGAGCGCGTCCGCGACCTCCGGCGCAAGAAGGGCTGGACCCTCGAGCAGCTCTCCGCCGCCTGCGGCGTCTCCCGCTCCATGCTCAGCCAGATCGAGCGCAACCGCACCAACCCCACCCTGGCCGTCGCCTACCGCATCGCCCGCGCCTTCGGCATCTCCCTCGGCGACCTTGTCGACCTCCCCGGCGCCACCACCGGCCTCGACGTGATCCGCGCGGAGGACCGGACGTTCCACTTCCGGTCGGACAAGGACTGCCGCATCCGGACCCTCTCGCCGCTCCACCTTGAAAAGGATGTCGAGTTCTACGAGGTGACGCTGCGTCCCGGCGGGCTGCTGCGCAGCGCCCCCCACTTCGAGGGAACCCGCGAGTTCCTCACGGTCCAGCAGGGGGCCGTTCGCGTGACCAGCGGTCCCGACAGTTGCGAGCTCCGGCGGGGCGACTCCGCCCACTACCGTGCCGACGTCCCCCACGCCATCGCCAACACCGGCAAGGGCGAGGCCGTGGCCTTCCTCGTCGATATCTACCAGGGGGGATGAGGGGGCCGGGGGGGCGGGGAGCTCCCGGATCCGGGAGCGCTCCGTGACGCCGCCGGGAGCCGAGCGCTTTTGCGTATGGTCCGGGAGCGGTGCAGCGTGAGCGACCCCTTTGTCCGTCCTGCGACCGAGGCCGACCTGCCCGCCGTCAACGCCATCTTCAACCACTACGTTCTCCACTCCACCTGCATCTGGGAGGACGCGCCGGAGACGATGGCGGGACGACGCGCTTGGTTCGCGGCCCACGACGAGGCGCACCCCGTGATTGTGCTGGAGGAGTCGGGCGAGGTCGTCGGCTGGGCGGCGCTCTCGGCCTACAACGCCCGCGCCGGGTGGCGGCACACGGTCGAGGACTCGGTCTATCTCCGGCAGGACCGGACCGGGCGGGGTTTCGGCTCGCGGCTTCTGGCCGACCTGCTCGACCGCGCGGCCCGTCTGGGGCATCATGCCGTCATCGCCGCCGTCAGCGCCGATCAGCCCGCCAGCATCCGCCTTCACGCCCGTCACGGCTTCGTCGAGGTCGGTCGCTTGCGCGAGGCCGGCTTCAAATTCGGGCGATGGCTCGACGCGGTCTACCTGCAGAAACGGCTGGGGGCGATCGACGGCCTGCCCCTTACTCCCGTTTCGTGATGCCCAAGCCGCACAGCGCCAGCACCCCCTGCGTCGCGGCGGGCGAATAATCGAAGACGGTGAATCCTGCCGTCTTGAGCCGCCGCGCGATCGCGATCTTGTCGATCAGCCGCACGACATCGTCCGGCGGAGACCAGCAGCTCAGGCCGATCCCCGGCATCAGGGGCACCTTCCCCGCCCAGGCGGCCTGTTGCGCCACGAGGCTCTCGAACGTCGCATCGTGCGGCGTGTAGTTCATCGGGCAGACGAAGTCGAGATACCCCCGGTCGCACCAGGCCTTCCAGTCCTGGCCGACGGCGTCCCGGTCGACGGGCCAGTTCGGGAAGACGGCGGCGGAGATTTGGATCCCCGGGCGGGTCTTCCGCGCCTCCGCGCTGACCGCGGCGACGACCGCCGTGATCTGCTCCCGGCGGAAGTCGTTCCATCGCGCCTCGAGCGCCGGGTCCGACCGCAGGTCCTGCGGCCACCGGGCGACCTTCGTCCCGAGCGCCGCCTCGAACCGTTCCCGGCATCCCGCGCAGAAGCAGCCGTCCCGGTCCGGGTAGCGGATGTAGTCGAAGTGGAGGCCGTCGACCGCGTAACGCCGGGCGATCTCGACCATCGAGTCGACCTGGACCGTCCGGTTCGCCGGGTTCGAGGGGCAGAGCCACAGGCCGTTCGTGGAGCCGTCGAATCTCACCTGGAGGCGGCCCTCGCGGCGCAGCCCCTCCACGTACTCCTTCGGCGCTTTTCCCCAGCAGTTCCAGTTCACCTTCCAGACGTGGCACCGCACGCCGTGCTTTCGGCACGCGGCGAGGCAGGCCGCGAGGAAGTCGCCCTTCGACCGCACCTCCGGGAGAACGGGCAGGACGTCGCTGGGATAGGCGGCGGCGTCGGCCCAAAGCATGTTGGGGATGAGATCGGTGAAGCCGTTGGCGGCGAGCCGGCGGACGGCCTCGTCCCAGCCGAGCCCGCCCGCGCCCTCCGGGGTGTGGCACCAGATGGCGCGCCGCTCGCCCGGGGCCGGCCGCTGGGCGCGGCAGTAGGCCTCGAGGAGGAGCCGCTGCGCGTCCTCGGAGGCGGCGAGCGACTCCGGGAACTTCGACGCCGCGGCGAGACCGGCCGCGTCGGCGCGGCGCTTCGCCGCCGCGTCGAGCGCCGCCCGGGTCGCCGCGTCCCCGCGGGCCGCCTCCGCGACCGCCTTCCGGGCGGCGTCGAAATCCGCGTATGGCCCGATCCGCCCGATGCGTCCCGCGGTGGCCCGCGCCGCCTCGCCCCACAGCGACGCGTCGAGGTGTCCCGCCATCGCCAGCAGCATCCGGCGCTTCGCCGCGCCGTCTTCGGGAATCAGCACGTGCGTGACGTGAAAGCCGGCGTCCGTCTGGAGGACGGCCGCGTGGCCGGTGGGCGCGCCGTCGGCGTCGTGCCAGGTCGCGGCGACGCGGCCGCGCCCCGGTGCCGGCCGCGCGACCCGGATGTTCCAGGATCGCTGCGGGACCTCGGCCGGCATCCCCGCGGGGCGCGGGTCCGCGAACCGCATCGAGGCGAAAAAGCCCGGCCGGGTCTCGCGCACATGCGTCCCGGCCTCGATCCCCGCGGCCGCCGCCACCGTCCCGGGGATCGCGTAGAACGTGATCAGCCGCCCGCCCCCCTTCACGAAGGCCGCCAGCGCCGCCTGCGCCCCCTCCGGCATCGACGGGTTGTGGGGCAGGATCGCGATCCGCCGGCCCGCCAGCGCCGCGGTCGTGACGTCCAGATCGCTGAGGACGAGGTAGGCCAGGCCCGCCTCCTGAAGGCACCGGGTCACCGACTGCGTGTAGATCCGGACGGACTCCGTCTCGTCGGGGGCCGCGCGGGGGACGGAGTCGCCGCGGACGACGGCGATGCGGGCGTCGCGTCCCGTCACGCGGACGTCCGCCAGGAAAAGCTCCGTGTCGCGCTCCGCCCCGCGCCACGCGGAGAGACGGATCGCGTCGATCCGTCCCCAGCCGGCGGGGGTCCCCTCGATCGTCGTGTCCTCCTTGTCGATCGCGATCATGTCCCAGCCGTCCCGCGAGGCGGGAGCGAATGTCGCGGCGTACCAGCCGTCGCCGCTGCGGAAATAGAGGCTGAAGCCCGAGATCGGCGAGGCGTCCGGGCAGCGGAGGCGGAAGGAGACGCCGCGCGCCGTGGCGAGGTCGAGGCGGACGGCCAAGTCCCACGAGGCCCGCTCGATTCGCGTGCCCGCGAAAGGACAGGCCATCCGGAGGGCGCGGACGCCGTCGCGCGCGACGACGGAGACGGGCGGCGAGCCCGCCATCGGCGTCCATGCCGCCCGCGCCGCGGCGTCATCCGGGTAGGCGATCGCGTCGACGACGTCGGCCGCGGGATCCGGGACCGGTGCGGCGCCGGGGGCATGGGCGGCCAGCAGGGCCGCCAGGACCGGGGAAAGGGGGCTCATCGCGTCCGCTCCGACGGGAGGCCTGGTCGATTATAGGGTACCGGCGCGCGGGCTGGCAAGACGCCGGACCGGCCGGCCGTTCCCGATTTTTGTTGCCCCGACCCGCCGGGGCGGGCATCATCCGGGCGGGCAGGGAGGGCACGGGCCGATGTCGAAAGTCCCCTGCTTCGGCGCGAGGCGGAACGTCGGCGCCTACGAGCGCCCCTTCTCGGGCGTCGGCGAGGAGTTCGAGCCGCTCGGCATCGCCCCGGGCGCGACCGGCTTCGTTCTTCACGAGGCCGGCTACTGGCCGAACGACCGTTACTGGAACTTCCCGAACGTCTACAGCCCGTTCTGGCGGGCGATGTACGATTACAAGGCCGGCCACGCCGTCCGGTTCGGCGGCCGCGTGACGCCGCTCGGGCCGGGCCGTCTCTTCGTCATCCCGAACCACCAGCGGTTCGACTGCCTGGGCGACCCGCCGGTCCCCTCGCTCTGGTTCGCCTTCTCTTGCGCCCGGAGCGCGGATCCGCGCCAGCCGATGCCGATCCGGGTCCCGCTGACCCCCGTCCTGCGCGCTTTCGTCGACGAGTTCCCCCACGTCTTCCGCGCCCGCGGGCCCGACCGCCGCGCGCGAATTCGCCGGCTGAGCGAGTCGTTCCTCCTGTATCTGCTCGGCCGACCGGAGATCCGGTGGCAGCCGCCGGCGCCGGGGCCGATCGCTCGGGTGGTGGCGGCGGTCAACGAGCGGCCGGGCGAGGGGTGGCGGAACCCGGGGCTCGCCCGCCTCGCCTGCATGAGCGAGGACGGATTCATCCGGGCCTTCCGGAAGTGGATGAACCGGACGCCCGCGCGGTATGTGGCCGAGGTGCGGATCCGGGAGGCGTGCCGGATGATGACGGAGACGGACCGGTCGATCGACGCGGTCGCCGACGCCCTCGGCTTCCCGGACCGTTTCTGCCTCTCCCGCGTCTTCAAGCGCCTCACCGGCTTCAGCCCCGCGCGCTACCGCAGGTCCCGCCGGAGGGGGTGAGGGGTCGCTCGTATGCCGATGCGGAACGCAGGGAACAGGAGGGGCCGGCACATGTGCAAGCAGACATTGGCAATTCCCGGTGTTACGGGCATCAAACGCCTTCGAGGCGGCTTCCCTGGACAGGCGGGAACCGCTCTGGGGTGCCTGCTTGCCGCCTCCGCTCTCGCGCGCCCGGCTCCGGTTGACGAGTGGAACCCGAGGGAAGCCACCTTGGCCTTGACGATCGGCATCGCGCCGGAGTCGGCGGCCGCGCAGGACGGCATCGTCGGACGGGTTGCTTCACGCCCGCTCCGCGTCGTGGTCCGAGAGGCGGGCTCGAACAAGCCGGTCGATGGGATCCCGGTCCTGTTTGAACGGATGAAGGGGACGGGCGATCTGATTGAGGCCCCCGGCTTCTCGACGGTCACGGACGCGCGCGGTGTGGCGAGCCTGCGGTTCGTCCACGGCACGGGCCCGTTCGAGGGGGAGGTCGTGACGGAGCAGATCCGGGCCAGCATCCTCATGAATGCCGCCGCCAAGCCGGTCCTGTTCGACCTGACGGCCCGGAGGCCCTGTGTCGACCTGATCGCCGTCCAGCCCGCGCCCCCGGGGGCGGACTCGCCGTCGCACGTTGTCCTCCGCCGCAAGTGCGGAACCGGGCGTGCCGCCATGGCTGCTCCTCCGTTTGATGGGTTGCCGTCGACGCGTCCGGCGCAGGCCTTGGATGCCCGGTTCCCTCTGGATGCGTCGGACAAACTGGTGGGGGTCCTGTTGACGGACGGCGCGGGACGGCCCGTGCCGAATGTGGCCGTTCATCCCGCGCTTATCGGATTCGATGGACAGCCGGTCTCCGCCGAGGGGGTGGTTCGATTCCTGCCCTCGCGCGCAGTGACCGATGCCAAGGGACGCGCCTGCTTTGCGGTTGTGCTTCTTTCCACGGCGCCCCCCGCGAAGCTGCTGCGGATCCGCTACGAGCTCCAGGCGTTCGACTCGGGGGACGCCGCGCATACCCCCTTGGGATGCGAGTGGATGCTGGCCGTCCTGGATCCGACGGCCAGGCGCGCCCCGGATCGAAAGCCGATTCGCCCGATCCGCGCGATGGCGGGACAAGGGGCTGTCGCGATACCGGGAGACGCGAAGGGAACGGTGCTGGACGTGGCGTTTCAGGTGGGCATCGGCAACGAGACCGAGATGGCCTTCAGGACGACCCAGCCCGGGGATGTCCTGGAGCCGGTATGGGCGGGCCGTTCGAGCAGCGAGACCGATGCCGCCACAGGGCTGCAAACGCTGAAGGCGGCCGCCCAAGCCGGGCGGATTGCGGTGCGGCTGAAGCCGGGACCGGTGCCGCTGCCCCGCGTGGTGACGGCCGACGGAAACGAGACGGGCCCGCTCGTCTTTGCCGTCGGTCCGCCGGAGGTGCGGCTCGTCCGGAAGGCGTTCCAGCGCGACGAACGCGGGCGTATCGTCCGCGACGCATCGGGTGATCCCGTGCCGAAGGCCGAGGGCGCGCCGTTGGAGCCGATCGGGGGACCCGGCTCGCCGGATCCTTTCGTGCGGGACAGCCTGGCCCTGTCGTTCGGGCGCCCCGCGCAGGCGGATCCGGCGGCCGAATTCATGATCGAGGCCTGGCTGCCGGACGTCGGCCCCGTGGCCGAGGCCCGCCTGGACTCGCTGGATGAGGCCGGAGCCCTGCTGGACAGCGAAGGGGCCTATGCCAGGACATCGATTCCCGTACCTCTGAACCGGCAAGAAGGCGTCGGCGGGATGTTCTTCCGCTATCTGTCCGGCCCGATCCTCATGATCTCGGCTCGTTTCGACCCGGAGGACGAGTCCCCGGCCCCCCTCAAGGCCATGCCGGACGGCCGACTCTTGATTCAAGGAGGAGGCGGAAGCCTGCGACCGATTCTGCTGTTGGACCCCAAGCCCGACTCCCCGGATCGCTCGCGACCGGCGGAGGATGCACACTGACGAAAGTCCCGGAGGCGGTTCGGGGCTCGAGGCCGTCTCTCGCCCGGGCTCAACACCGGCCCGGGGTTCCCTTTCCCTTGCGCCCCTTCGACGACTTCCCCATACTACGCCCCGTTGCGCCGGATCGGGGGGCGCGTCGTCCGGTTCGGGGGAGGGCCGCTGCCATGGCGTGCTACGATGCGGTGGGCGTGCGCGTCCCCGAGATCCTGTTGCCCAAGGCCGGGCTGGACTTGGCGCGGTGGGCCGTGGTCGCGTGCGACCAGTACACGTCGCAACCCGAATACTGGGACCGGGTCGAGGCGCTTGTCGGCGACGCGCCCTCGACGCTCCGCCTGATCCTGCCCGAGGCCCATCTGGAAGCGCCCGACGTGGACGCCCGGATCGAGCGCATCCACGCCGCGATGCGGTCCTACCTGGATCGCGGCCTCTTCGAGTCCCGCACGGGCTTCGTCTACGTCGAGCGGACGGTCGGCGGCCGGACCCGCCGCGGCCTGATGCTCGCCCTGGACCTGGAGCGATACGATTATCGCGCGGGGGCGGCGAGCCTGATCCGGGCCACGGAGGGGACGATCGTGGAGCGGATCCCGCCGCGGCTGCGGATCCGCGACGGCGCGCCGATCGAGACGCCCCACATCCTGGTGCTGATCGATGACCCGGAATGCACGGTGATCGAGCCGCTCGCCGAGGCGTCCGGCGCGTTCGAGCGCCTCTACGACGTCGAGCTTATGCTGGGCGGCGGCCGCCTCGTGGGCCGCTGGGTGCCGGAGGACTCGCAGGGGCGGGCGGTGCGGGCGCTGGAGCGGCTGGCCGACCCGGCCCGCTTTGCGGCCCGGTACGGCCTCGACCGGCGGCATCCGTTGCTGCTCTTCGCCGTGGGCGACGGCAACCACTCCCTCGCCACGGCCAAGGCCTGGTGGGAGCGGATCAAGGCGCGCGCCGGCCCGGACCACCCGGCGCGGTGCGCCCTGGTGGAGATCGGGAACGTCCACGACCCGGCGCTCGTCTTCGAGCCGATCCACCGCGTGCTCTTCGGCGTGCGGGGCGACCTGCTCGCCGAGCTGCGCCGATCCCTCGGCGACGGTGTCGAGATCGCCGACGTGCCGGACGCCGCTCGGATGGCGGCGTGCGTCGGACGGCCGGCGCCCGGCGCCCAGCGCTTCGGCGTGGTTGCGCCGGGGCAATTCCGGGTCGTCACGGTGGCCCGCCCGCGTTCCACGCTGGCGGTCGGCACGGTGCAGGGCGTGCTCGACCCGTTCCTGGCCGCGGGGGGCGCCGAGCGGATCGACTACGTCCACGGGATGGAGGTGGTCGTGGAGCTCGGCCGGAAGCCGGGGAACCTCGGGCTCTTCCTGCCGGCGATGGACAAGATCGATCTGTTCAAGACCGTGATCCGTGACGGCGCCCTGCCGCGCAAGACCTTCTCGATGGGCGAGCCGCACGAGAAGCGGTTCTACCTGGAGTGCCGGAGGATCGTCTGAAGCGGACCGCCTCGCGATGAAGATCGGCATCCTGTGCGACGTCCACGCGAACCTGGAGGCCCTGGACGCGGCGCTCGCCCGCTTGAAGCAGGAGCGGTGCGCCCTGATCTATTCGGGCGGCGATCTGATCAACTACGGACCCGACCCCTGGGCGTGCATCCAACGGGCCGACGGCGCCGTGGCCCTCCAGTTGGCCGGCAACCACGAGGACGAGGTCCACAAGTACATCAACGGCGACAAGGGCATGGACTGGTTCCGGGAGCATGCCAAACAGTCCATCGAGTGGACCGTCGGCTTTTTCCGGCGGGGGCCCGGGGTCGGCGTGCTGCAAGCCTATCTGGCGGCCGTCCTCGACCGGCCGGTGCCGAGCCGGCACGCGGAGGGCCGCGCCCTGTACGTCCACGGCATCCCCAGCCGCCCCCTCGTGGGGTATCTGACGGACCCGGGCGTCGACCTCGCGGCGGAGTTCGCGCGCTTGCAGGAGGCCGACGAGCAGGGCCCGGTGGACGTCTGCTTCTGCGGCCACACCCACCAGCCGGCCATCTACTCCTTCGACGGGGACGGGGTGATGGACGAATCCCTCGAGATGCGGGCGGCCTTCGAGAGGCGGGGCGATGTCGTCTACACCAAGATGCTGCGGCCCGGCAAGAAGTACATCGTCAATGTCGGCTCCGTCGGCCAGCCGCGGGACGGCGACACCCGGGGATGCTGCGTGATCTACGAGGACTCGCTGAAGCCCACCGTCCGGTTCTTCCGATTCGTGTACGACCACGGCAAGACCGTCGAGAAAATGAGGCGCCTCCGGGTCCCGCCGGAGAATTGGCGGCGGCTGCTGGACGGGTGCTGAGCCGCGTCCCTTGACCGTCCGCTTCCGCCTCCGCTATACTCCCCCCGTTCGCGGCCGGGCCCCGCCGGCCGCGAGCGTGTCCCGCGAGACCCCAGCCCAGGAGGCAGCGCACGTGAACATCCTCATCTTCGGACCCAACGGCAGCGGCAAGGGCACCCAGGGCGCCATCGTCCAGAAAAAGTTCAACGTGACCCACGTCGAGTCGGGCGGCATCTTCCGGCAGAACATCAAGGGCGGCACCGAGCTCGGGAAGAAAGCCAAGGCCTACATCGACCGGGGCGACCTCGTGCCGGACGACATCACCATCCCGATGATCCTCAACCGCCTGCGGGAGCCCGACTGCCGGAACGGCTGGCTTCTCGACGGCTTCCCGCGCACGCCGGCGCAGGCCGAGGCGCTTGACAAGGCGCTGAAAGCCGCCGGCATGACGCTCGACGTGGTCATCGAGATCCGGCTCGCCCGCGAGATCGCCAAGGCTCGGATCATGGGCCGCCGCCTCTGCGCCAACGACAACAACCATCCCAACCACATCGCCTTCGACGCCATCAAGCCGGTCGAAAGGAACGGGACGCTCGTCTGCCGCGTCTGCGGCGGCGCCCTCTCGGCGCGCCCCGACGACCAGGACGAGGCGGCCATCAACAAGCGCCATGACATCTACTACGACGAGAAGAACGGCACGATGGCGGGCGTGCTCTACTTCAAGCGGGCCGGCACCGGCAAGTTTATCTCCGTCGACGGCTCGAAGTCGATTGACGAGGTCTCGAAAGAGCTGCTCAGCCAGCTCTGACCGCGGCGGCCGCCCCGGACGGCGCGCCTGCCGTCCGGGGCGCGCCGGGCGCCCCGGCGGCCCCCCTCCTTCGCCGTGCCGGAATCTGACACAAATCATCCGCTGTTCACCATACCCGGCCCGTCTCCCGCCCGCTATCCTCCATCCGGTCGCGTTCCCCGAACGTCCCGGGCGCGGCGCGCCTCGGACCGCGCGCGGGAACCCGGGAGCCGGAGACCCCGCATGGGCCTGTTCGAGACCGCCGGGCGCGGCGCAACAACCGCGGGCCGCACCGAGCGCACCCTTCGCAAGCTCGAGCGGATGCGCAAGACCCTCCGCCACGAGGAGCCCGACCGCGTCCCCGTCAGCGATTTCTTCTGGGGCGGTTTCACCCGCCGCTGGCGGCGGGAGCTCGGCCTCCCGCCCGACGCCAATCCCTACTACCACTACGACCTCGATTGGATCGTCACCGTCCCCAACATGGACCCCTGGATCCGCCCCTTCCAGACGATCCGCGAGACGCCGGAGGAGGTCGTGGTCCGGACCGGCTTCGGCGCGACGTTGCGGAAGCGCTTCGACTGCCCGATGCCCGAGATGGTCGCGTGGGACATCGGCGACCTCGAGACGCTCGAGTCCGCCGACTTCGACGACCCGCGGGACCGGCGGCGGTTCTTCGAGGCCGGCGACAACCAGATCGCGGGCGTCGGCGACGGCTTCGAGCGCAACTCGCCGGCGTGGATCGAGACCGTGCGGTCGCTCCGCCCCGACTTCCCCGTCTTCGGCAGCATGATCGAGGTCGCGGAGTGCCTCACGCGCCTGGTCGGCCAGGAGAACGCCCTCCTCTGGATCGGCCTCGAGCCGGAGCGGATGGCCCGGGTCATCGCGCGGATCGGCGCGTTCTACCGGCAGTGCGCGGAGGCCGCGATGGACGCCGCCGACGGCCTCCTGGACGGCTTCGTCATCTGGGGCGATGTCGCCTACAAGGCCGGGATGTTCTTCTCGCCCGACTATTGGCGGGCGCACTTCAAGCCGTGGGTGAAGGCGATCGCCGACGAGGCCCACCGCCGCGGGCTGCCGGTCATCTACCACGGCTGCGGGAACGTCGCCAAGATCCTCCCCGACCACATCGAGATGGGGATCGATGCCTACAACCCCCTCGAGGCCAAGGCCGGGATGGACGTCGTCGCGCTCCGGCGGCGGTACGGCCACCGGATCGGCTTCTGCGGCAACAGCGACATCCGCGTCTGGGAGCAGGGCGACCGCGCGGCCATTCGCGCCGAGGTGCTCCGCAAGCTCAATGCCGCCCGCGGCGGCGGCTACATCTTCCAGTCCGACCACTCCGTCCCGAGCAGCGTCAGCGGGGAGACCTACGATTACATCGTGAGGCTCGTCCGCGAGTTCGGGACCTACCCGCTGCGGTTGGGGGAGTTTGACGAGGCCGTTTAGCGGTTCCGAGCCGGCGGGGGAGATCGCGCCATGGTGGAAGCGTCGCCGTTTCTCGGCATCGGTCTCCACGCCGTCGGCGGCTTCTTCGCCGCCACCTGCTACACCCCCCAGAAGGGCGTCCGGAAGTGGTCCTGGCAGACCTACTGGCTGGCGCAAGCCTCCTGCTGCTGGCTCCTCCTGCCGATCGTCGGCGCGGTCCTGACCATCCCGGAGCTGGGGGCGGTGCTCCGCGAGGCGCCGGGCGAGGCGATGCGGAACTGCTTCCTGCTCGGCGCCGCCTACGGCATCGGCGGCACCGCCTTCGGCGTCGCCATCCGCCACATCGGCTTCTCCCTCACCTATGCCGTCGCGGTCGGTCTCTCGAGCGTCCTCGGCACCTTTGTTCCCCCGATCGTGAGAAGCCTCTTCCCCGGCAAAGGGGACACCCTCGGCGACATCCTCTCGAAAACCGGCTCCGGCTGGGTGCTCGCAGGCGTCGCCGTGGGGACGGTCGGTATCGCCCTCTGCGGGCTGGCGGGACGCCTCAAGGAGGTCGACCTGCGCGACCGGCAGGGGGGGCCGGCGGAGTTCAACCTGGCGAAGGGGCTGGTCCTCTCGGCCCTCGCGGGATTTCTTTCCGCCGTCTACGGCTTCGCGCTCGAGGCCGGCGAGGCCATCGCGAAGGCGGCCGCCCGCCATGGTGCCGGCGTCTACGCGGGGAACGTCGTCTACATCTTTTCCAACACGGGCGCCTACCTCACCACGGCGGCCTACTGCGTCTGGCTGGGGCTCCGGAACCGCTCCTTCGGGGAGTTCGCCGGGAAGGCGGCCGGCGGAGCGCCGGGGCGCGCGCCGCTTCTCCCCAACTACCTTCTCGCGGCGGTCACCGGCCTCTTCTGGTACGGCCAGTTTTTCTTCTATAATCTCGGCCACGTCCGGATGGGGGCGTTCCGGTTCTCCAGCTGGGCGATCCACATGATCCTGCTGGTGCTCCTGAGCAGCCTCGTGGGGGTCGCCTTCCGGGAGTGGCGCGACTGCCGGCCGCGGACGCGCGCCGCCATCGCGACGGCCCTCCTCGTCCTCGTCGCGGCCGTGCTGCTGCTGACGTACGGCAACCATTTGGGCGGGCGGGCCGAGGCCGCTTGAGGCCCGTGCCGGGCTCGCCCGTTCTCCGGGGGGCTCCATGAACAGGACCGTCCTCGCCGGGGCGATGGCCGCCCTTCTCGTCGGTCCCCCCGCGGCGCGTGCCGCCGGGCCGGACGCCGTCCGCCTCCTCCCGCACGACGCCCGGATCGCGGGTGGCGCCACGTGCTACGCCTTCGGCGGCTTCATCGGGAGCTGGACCGACCCGGGCGCCGTGCTCGAGTGGGACCTCGACGTCCGCGAGGCCGGGAAGCCCGAGGTTGTTCTGGCCTACGCCTGCGCCCCCGGCCACGGCGGCGACTTCACGGTGACCGTCGGCGGCGCGACGCTCGCCGGGAAGACCGCGCCCACCGGCGGCTGGTACGACGTGAAGACGATCGCCCTCGGCCCCGTCGACTTGGCCGCGGGCCGCCACACGCTCCGCCTGACGGCCGGGCCGTTCCAAACCGCGCCGATGAACCTCTTCGCCCTCGCGCTCTCGCCCCTGAAGGGGTCCGTCGTCCCCCCGCCCGGCCGCACGCCGCCCCGCGCCGTCATCGTCCCCAACTTCCACCCCGCCAGCTGCGGCTGGCTGGCGACCTGGTCGGTCGAGCGGAACTACTGCGCGAACACCTATCTCGACCACCTCGACCGGGTCCGCGACGACCCGCAGTACGCCTTTGCGATCTCCGAGGTGAATAACCTGATCGCGATCCGGGACTTCGAGCCGGCGCGGTTCGAGGAGCTGAAGGCCCGGATTCGCGAGGGGCGCGTCGAAGCGGTCAACGCGTTCTTCCTGGAGTCGACGATCAACCTCTCCGGCGGCGAGGCGCTCGTCAAGCTGGGCGTCGAGGGGCTTCGCTGGCAGCAGGCGGTCCTCGGCGTCCGCCCGCGCTTCGGCTGGATCATCGACGTGTGCGGCGTCCACGACCAGATGGCGCAGATCGCCGCCGGTCTCGGCCTGGACGCCCTGGTCTACTGCCGGCACAACCCCACGCCGAACAGCGTTCACTGGATGGAGTCGCCCGACGGCACGCGCGCGCTGGCGATCAGCCCGGGGCACTACAGCGAATGGGGGCCCGTCTTTGCCGCGAAGACGCCCCTCCCCGAGGGCAAGGTCCGGGACCTTCTGCTCGATCTCGACGGGCGCGCGGAGCCGCCGCGGCTGACGGAGGCGGAGATCCGGAAGCGGCTCGACGCCTACTGGCCCGGCACGCCCCGCCGCGCCCCGCCCGGCGTCCCCGTCCTCGTCCTGGCCGGCAGCGGCGACTACGCCCTCGCCCCGAGGTGCCCGTCCTATCCCTCCGAGCTCCTCCGCCAGTTCAAGGCCGAGTCGCCGTCTGCGGACGTGCGGTTCGCCACGCCGTCCGTCTTCCTCGATGCCGTCCTGCCGGCGATCCGGGACGGGCGGGTCGACCTCCCCGTGATGCGCGGCGGCACGCGCTTCTCCTTCGATGCCTTCTGGATTCAATGCCCGCGCGTGAAGGCGGGCTACCGGCGGTCCGAGCACGCCCTCCAGGCCGCCGAGGCGCTCGCCGCCGCGGCCAGCTTGGCGGCCGGCGCCCCCTATCCGGCCGAGCCGCTCAATCGCGCGTGGCTGCTGCTCGGCCTCAACATGGACCGGAACACGCTCTGGGGCGCGGCGGGCGGGATGGTCTTCGAGCACCCCGAGTCGTGGGACGTGAAGGACCGGTTCGACTGGGTGGAGGCGTGCGCCGCGAAGGCGGCGTGCGGCGCGGTCGCCGCGCTGCGCCCGGCGGGGAAGGCCGCCGCGCTCTTCAATTTCGCCTCCTGGACGCGCGACGACCCCGTGGCGCTCGCGCTGCCGGCCGGGACGCGCCCGGCGGGCGTCTCGTCGCAGGCCCTGCCCGACGGCCGCGTCCTCTGCCGGCCGGCGCTCCCGCCGGTGGGTCTCGCGACCGTGGCGCTCGAGGCGAAGCCCCCGGCGGCTTCCGCGCCCGCGGAGCTGCCCGGCGCCATCGAGACCGCGTGCTACACCGCCCGCATCGACCCGGCGACCGGCGCGCTCGTCAGCCTCCGGCTCAAGCCCTCCGGCCGCGAGGTCCTCGGCGGCCCGGCCAACGTCCTCGTCGCGGAGACAACCCGGCATCAGAAGGGCGACCCCGGCGACTACGCCGCGTACCGGGACGGGCGCGACCGGAAGGGGGACACGAGCGCGGGGAAGCCGGCGATCGCCGTCCTGAAGGGGCCGCTCGCCACGCAGGTCGAGGTCCGCGGCACGCTCCTCGGCGCCCCCTGCCGGCGCGTCGTCCGCTTCCACGCCGGCCACCCGCGGATCGATTTCGAGACGGAGCTGCAGGATGTCCCCAACCGGACGATCGTGGTGGCGGAATTCCCGCTGGCGGCGGACGTGACGGACGTGAGGCGCGGCGTGCCCTACGGCTTCGCGCACGGGGCATGGCCGGAGCCGGATCCGGCGCGGCCCGGTTACGTGAGGGACATCACGCCGGCCGTCCGCTGGTCGCACTACGCCCTGGCGGGCGGGGGGGGCGTGGCGATCCTCGATCGGGGCCTCACGGGCCGCGAGATCACCGGCCGGACGCCGATCCTTTTCCTCCTCAACGCCAGCGACGAATACTATGGATACCCCAATGCGTGGCTGACCGGGAAGGGGACGCACCGGCTCGAGTACGCCCTCGTCGCGCACGACGGCGATTGGCGGGACGCGCGGATCCCGCACCTCGCCTGGGAGTACAACGCCCCGCCGGTCATCGCCCCCGACCGCGCGGCGGGCGAGGAGACCTCGTTCGTCGAGGCGTCGCCGAACGTGATCGTCGAGGCGATGCGCCGCGAGGGGCCGGAGCTCGAGGTCCGGCTCGCGGAGGCGCTGGGGGCCGCGGGGACGGCGGAGGTGACGGTGCGGCTGCCGCACCGGGGCGCGGCGCTGACCGACTTCCTCGGCGCGAAGCCGGTCCCGCTCGCGGGCGGGCCGTCGTACCGGTTTCCCGTTCGGCCCCAGCAGATCGTGACGCTGCGGCTGGAGACGGCGTCGGCGGCGCCCGAGGTGCAGCCGCTGCTGCAGTGGGACGAGCTGGTGCCCGAGGCGAAGCGGAAGGCGCTGCGGGCGCGGATCGCGGCCAAGGGACACCCGCCGCGCGGGAAGTAAGCGAAACGCCACTCGCGCCCATCAAACAGGCTCTCGCAAAGACGCCGAGCCCGCCCAGGTTGGGCTGAAGCGCCTTTGCGGGCTTGGCGGCTTGGCGAGCGGAGGCGGCCATGAGGCGCTACGGGTCGGTGATCGGGGTGAAGGCGGAGAAGCTGGAGGAGTACAAGCGCCTCCACGCCGCCGTCTGGCCGGACGTCCTCCGGATGATCGCGGCCTGCCACATCCGCGACTACACGATCTACCTCCGACGGCTGCCGGACGGGAAGCACTACCTCTTCAGCCACTTCACGTACCACGGCACGGACTTCGCCGCCGACATGGCGAAAATGGCGGACGACCCGGCGACCCGGCGGTGGTGGGCGGTCTGCCAGCCGTGCCAGGAGCCGCTGCCGGACCGGGCCGAGGGCGAGTGGTGGGCGTCCATGGAGGAGGTGTTTCACAGCGACTGAGCCGGGGCAATCCCTATCCGGGCGGGGACAAGCCCCGCCCCTCCCCCGTCGGCGCGGGGCGACCCGGGGGGGCGCCCGGATGGGGTTGGGCCTGCGCACCCGGAGGTGTTTCCGATGGCTCGTGCATGTCCCGAAGGAGGGCATCCTATGGCAAGCCGGATCGTCGAGACATCCCTTCCGGCCTTGGTTCTGTTCGTCTCCGTGCCGGCGGCCGCGCCCGCCGCCGCGTCCCCCGCCGCGGACGCGATGCGCCTCGAGGACTACCAGGTCGTCTGGGACTCCCCCAGCGCCGACGCGCGCGGCTCCATGCCCCTCGGCAACGGCGACCTGGCCCTGAACGCCTGGGTCGAAGCGGACGGCGACCTCCGGTTCTACATCGGGAAGTCCGACGCGTGGGATGACAACAACCGCCTGCTCAAGGTCGGCCGCGTCCGCGTCGCCCTGTCGCCCAACCCGTTCGCGAAGGGCGGCACGTTTCGCCAGGAACTGCGCCTCCGCGGCGGGGAGATGGTCGTCACCGCGGCGGCCCCCGGTGCGGACGCCCCCGTCGAGATCCGCCTCTGGGCCGACGCCAACCGCCCGGTCATCCACGTCACGGTCGACGCGAGGACGCCGGTCGCGGCCGCGGCTTCGTTCGAGCCCTGGCGGACCGCGCCGGAGACGCTGCGCTCCCTCGAGTGCAGCGATATCTTCAACGCGCATCCCAAGCCGCCGCCCACCGTCGTGGAGCCCGACACGGTGCTCAAGGACCTGCCGGACGGCATCGGCTGGTACCACCGCAACGTCAAGTCGGTCGGCCCCGAGCTGACCATGGCGTTCCAAGACTTGGCGGAGGCGCCGTGGAAGGACCCGCTCCTCCATCGCACCTTCGGCGCGCTGATCCGGGCGGAGGGCGGGAAACGGGTCGACGACCGGCGCCTGGAGAGCCCGAAGGGGAGCCGTCACCGCTTCAGCGTCTACGTCCTCACGAAGCAGCCCGCGACGGAGGCGGAATGGCTCGCCGGGGTGCGGGAGATCGCGAAGGCGGCGGAGGCCGTCGACTTCGACGCGCGCCGGAAGGCGCACCTCGACTGGTGGGAGGCGTTCTGGAATCGCAGCCGCCTCTTCATCCGCGACCGCGGTGCGGGCGCGCGCGAGTCGGCCGCCCCCGCCAACGCGCACCCGCTCAAGATCGGCGTCGACCAAGGGGGCGGCAGCCGCTTTGCCGGCGAGATCGCCCGCGCCTCGCTTCTCCGCGCCGCGCTCGCCGACCGGGACCTCCGGGCCCTCGCCGGCGGCGACCGGAGGCCCCTCGCGGGGCCGGACGTCGTTGCCAGCCGCGCGGGCCCGGCGGCCGGCGATGCGCTGGACGTCAAGCCCGGCGACCTCGCCGGCGCTTTCACGATCGAGGCCTGGATCCGCCCCGGCGACCAAGACGGCGGCGGCCGCATCTTCGACAAGATCACGCCGGGCGGATCGGACGGCTTCCTCCTCGACACGTGGCCGGGACACAGCCTGCGGCTCATCGCGGGGCAGGCGACCCTGGTCGCGAAGGGAGCCCTCAAGGCCGGGACGTGGCACCACGTCGCCGCCGTTCTCGAGGGGGGCGCGGGCCGGCTCTACCTGGACGGAAAACGCCTCGCCGGCGACGCGCCGTCCGCCACCCCCCCGGGCCACGACGTCGCGCGCGGCTACACCCTCCAGCGCTTTATCACCGCCTGCGCCGGCCGCGGCGCCTACCCCATCAAGTTCAACGGCTCCCTCTTCGTCATGCCCTGGCCGGGCAAGGAGGGGGATGGCGACTACCGCCGCTGGGGCCCCGGCTACTGGTGGCAGAACACGCGCCTGCCGTACATCAGCTCGTGCGCCGCGGGCGACTACGACCTTATGGCGCCGCTCTTCAACATGTACGGCGGCGAGGTGCTCGCGGTCTCGAAATACCGGACCCAGCGCTACTTCGGCTTCGAGGGCGCCTACTTCCCCGAGTGCATCTACCCGTGGGGCGCCGTCTTCATGGAGTCCTACGGCTGGGGCCGGCCCGCCGCCGAGCGGGAGGACAAGCTCCAGGTCAGCGGCTGGCACAAGTGGGAGTGGGTCTGCGGCCCCGAGCTGGTCTTCATGATGCAGGACTACTACGACCACACGCTCGACGACCGCTTCCTCGCCGATCGTCTCCTCCCGACCGCCCGCGCGGTGCTGGCCTTCTTCGACCATTTCTACAAGACGAACGAGCAGGGCCGGCTCGTGATGCACCCGGCGCAGGCCGTTGAGACGTGGTGGAAGTGCACCAACCCGATGCCGGAACTGGCGGGGTTGCATGCTGTCACCGACCGGCTCCTGGCCCTGCCCGAGGGAAAGCTGTCGGCGGAGAACCGGCGGTTCGTCGAGGCGCTGCGGAAGAAGCTCCCGGACCTCCCGACGCGCGAGGAAAAGGGCATCCGGATGCTGGCGCCGGCGGAGCAGTTCGCGGACAAGCGCAACTGCGAAAACCCCGAGCTCTACGCCGTCTTCCCCTTCCGGCTCTGCTCCTTCGAGAAGCCGAACGCCGAGCTGGGCATCCAGGCGCTCCTGCACCGCTGGGACCGGGGGGACTCCGGCTGGCGGCAGGACGACATCTTCATGGCCTACCTCGGCCTGGCCCGGGACGCGAAGGCGAACGTCGTCCGTCGCGCGCGGCAGCAGGATCCCGCCTGCCGTTTCCCGGCCTTCTGGGGACCGAACTACGACTGGACGCCGGACCAGGACCACGGCGGCGTCCTGATGAAGGCGGTCCAGGCGATGCTGCTGCAGACGGAGGGGAGGCGGATCTTCCTGCTGCCCGCGTGGCCGAAGGAGTGGGACGCCGACTTCAAGCTGCACGCGCCGTACCGGACGGTCGTGGAGGGGACGGTGCGGGACGGCAAGATCGCGTCGCTCACGGTCACGCCGGAGGAGCGGCGGAGGGACGTGACGGTGATGGCGGCGCAGTGACGGCCGCCCCGGATTTCCGTGGCCTTGCGGACCCGCATTCCCTATCTTTCTCGAACGCCCCTCCCGGCCGCCGGGTGCGGTGGGATGCGGGCCCGCGGAGCACGCCGCTCCGGCGGCTCGTCACGGGCGACGCCGGCCGCCTGATCGAGGCCCTGCGCTGGATCGACGCGCCGGAGCGCGACCGGGTCTATTTCGCGCTCCTCGCCCTGTGGCGCGATCCCGGGGCCGGCCCGGACAGCCGGGGCTGGGCGAAGAACGGGCTCCAGAACGCGTCGAGCCCTTGCGCGCGCGGCCAGACGAGGCTCCAGGCGGGGATCGGACGGGAGCTCCAGCGCGGGGAGGCTCCGTCCGGCCTCCCGCGCCCGTGTCGCGGCGCCCGCGGAAGGCATCCGGATCGTCCATGAGCGTCCACGGACCCTGGATCGCGGCGGCGCTGGTCTCCGCGCTTTTCATCTCCATCCGCCTTCTCTACATCAAGCGGTACTGCGCCGCGATCCCGGCCGACGTCCTCCTCTTCTCCACGCGGCTGATCGGGGCCGTGCTGCTCGCTCCCTTCGTCGCGCTCAGCCCCCTGGCGGTATCCGCCCCCGGCCCCTTCTGGCGGACCCTGGCCCTGACCGTGGTGATCACGGCGGCGGCCACGGTCCTGCTGATCCGGGTCGTCCAGCGGGACGCGATCTCGCGGTCCGTGCCATACCTGGCCCTGACCCCGCTCTTCATGCTGCCCTGGACCGCCCTGCTGCTCGGCGAGCTGCCCTCGGGTCTCGCGCTCGCCGGCCTCCTGCTGGCCTGTGCCGGCGCCTACGTCTTGAACCGGGATCCGGGACCGGAGGCGGGATCGGCCGCCCCGGAGGCGCCTTCCGCCCGGCCCCGCGCCGCCCCGGGCCGCAGCGCCGGGCTCATGATCCTCGCCGCGGCCGCGCTGGGCGCCACCACCACCCTGGACAAGATCGCCATCCGGGCCTCCACGGCGTTCACCTACACCTTCCTCTGGACCGCGGCGTCGGCCGTCTTCATGGCCCTCGCCGTCGCGCGGCGCGGGGGGCCGGCGCTGCGCGCGGCCGTCCTGAGCCGGCACACCGTCGCCCAGTCGGCCTTCTGGTGCGTGACGTTCTTCTCGCAGATGGCCGGCGTCCAGCTGGCCGCGGACGTCCCCAACGGGGTGACGTACGTCAAGATGCTGACGCTGATGAACGTGCTGCTGACGGTGGGGGTCGGGGGCCGGGTCTTCCGGGAGGGGCGGGTGCTCCGGAGCCTCGTGGCGGCGCTCCTCATGACCGCCGGGGCGGTCGTGACGGTGCTGGCGGCGGGAGGGCGGTGAGAAAATTCGAGTGCCGGAACGGTGAATCGCTTTTACTTGACGCCCCCCCCCCCCATCTAAAATAGCATGCGATTGTGACATCCCGCCCGCGGGATCGGGCGGCTTTGCAGAGGGGGCATTCCATGCTGTTCTTGTCTTCTCGGCGATTTTCTGCCGCCACTGGACCCATGGGACTTCGTCTCGTTTGCGCGCTGGCGATGACGGCCGCCGGGGCGTCCGCCGCTCCAGGAACGCCACCCGCCGAGTCCCTTCGACAGACCGTCAAGGAAATCGGCGAGTCGGTCACCCGGGGCGGCTCCTCGCGGGCCATCGTCGAACTGGGCAAGGCGGTTCGGCACGGCGACCGGGACCTGCGTGTCGAGGCCGGGTATCACCTGGGCCGAGCGTATGCTTTCGAAGGCAAGGACGCCGAAGCGATGGCCGCCTGGGCAAAGGCTTTGGCGGAAGCTCCCCGGCGCGGGTACCTCTGGTCGCTGCTCAAGGTGGCGATGGCGGAGCTGCACCACCGGAAGGGGGAGGACGAGCAGGCTCTGCAGTGCTACGACGACGTGCTGGAGGACCGCTCCGGGGGGCCCGTCTCCTTCACGGCTGCCGTGGGGAGCGGGGACGTCCGGATGAAGCGGAAGGAGTACGACCGGGCCGTGAAGGCGTATGAGTGGGCGGAGAGCTATGCCCGGACGGCCTACCCGCCGCTGAAGGAGACCGGCGACCTCGGGAAGAAGCTGGCGGAGGCGCGCCGGCTCCGGGAGATCGGCAAGTCCGGCTTGGACGAGGTGCTGTTCCGCGAGGCGGAGCAACTGCGGGCCGGGCAGCGTTGGCGCGAGGCGCGGGAGAAGTACGAGGAGCTGACCGTCCGGTTCCGCGACGGCGCGCATGTCCCGCCCTCGACGTGGGCGATCGGGGAATGCTTGGCCGGCGAAGGCCGCTTGGACGACGCGATCACGCACTGGAAGCAGTTCATCCGGCTGGACGAGAAGGGGCCGTGGCGGGGGCAGGCGTTCGTTTCGCTGGGGGATCTTCTCCTCGAGGAGAAGCTGGATTTGGCCGCTGCCAAGACGGCCTACACGAGGGCCTACGACCTCTACACGGGCGACGCCAGGACTGTCGCGGGCTGGCCGGCGGCCGCCTATTCCATCCACCAGCGGCAGGGCGTCCTGGCCTATGTCGCGGGCGACAAGAAGGCCACACTGGAGTGGTTCGAACGGGCGGCGCGCAACAGCCCGCCCTCCTCGTACGAGGTGGTGGCCGGTTACGTCCCCTCCGCCATCGAGCGCCTGATGGACCGTCTGCGTCGCGGCGGGGAGCCCACGCCCCCGGAGGCGCGCCGGGGCGACCCGCGCGTGGTCGTGATGCAGGTTGTCGCCGACCTCCATGCCGAGGCGGAGGATTACGCGAAATCCCGGCGGCTCCACGAGCGCGTCCTGCAGTCGAAAGAGCTCCGGCCGGGCCGCGAACAGAGGGCGTGGTCGACGTACCAGCTCGGGCGCATGCATTACTGGACATTCGAGTTCGAGCCGGCGATCCGTCGGTTCCTGGAGGTGGCGGACGCCTACGCCGGCGTCCCCTGGGCGGACGAGGCCCTGGTCCGCGCCGGGGTCGTCCATTTCACCAACCTGAGGAAGCCGGAGGAGGCCATCCGGTTCTACGACCGCGTCCTGCGCGAGTACCCGGCAAGCAACCAGGCGCCGCGCGCTGCGTTCTTCCTCGGCGTGGCCTACCGGACGCTCCGGCAGTACGACAAGGCGTTGGCGGTCTACGACCGGCTCATGAAGACATGGCCGAAGAGCGAGTTCGCGGAGACGGCACGGGCCTGGGAGCTGCCGGAGATACGGGATAAGATGGAGGCCGAGAAGCCGTGAGGCACACATGCGAACCCTGGAGGGGGGACACGATGCGCACTTCCGTCGCCCGCATCGCGCTGCTGGTCGTGTTGACGGGTCTTGCACGCGAGCCGCGCCTTGACGCGGAGGCGCCCGTCGCCACGGCGGAAGTCCCTGTGGACAGGAAACCGCACGCGGTGGGTTACGCCGAACACCCCGAGGGGGGCCTGAGCTGGCCGGCCGCGGGCGCCCTCAAGCGGCTCCGCCTGAAGATGAACGGGAACGGCACGGAGATTACGAATTCCCAGATCGTCGACCGGGACCCCACGGACGACAAGATCATGGCCTGGGAGGCCGAGGACACGCGCCATTGCGTGCCCGTCCACATCTGGCGGACGAGCAACTCGATACCGCCGCGGACGCAGTTCCACGTCCTGTTTCAGGGGGATTACTGCGGAGCGGGCGGAGCGCCCGAGAAATGGAAGGCCGGTGTCATCCTGGCCGACATCGACGCCGACGCGAACAACGACTCCAAGGCCGCGAACCGCTCCCCGGCGGCATCCGGCGACGCGGAGGCGGACGCCGAAGAGGCGGCGGAACAGGCCGTCGCGGGAACGCCCGGGCTCCTGGTCCCCGTCAACCAGTGCTTCGAGGAGGGGGGACGGGACGACCGGCTGGAAGACAACGAGAAGCGCGGCGTGGGACACCCCGATCCGGACTGGCTCGAGGGGCTCGTGACCCTGAAGATGCCGGACGAGGTGGACGGGCATGCCGGCCTGGACTACGACGAGGCCCGGCTGCGCGTCTATATCCGCAGGGGTGGCGCCACGGCGCTCATCCCGCCCCGACGCTTCTTCGGGGTGAACCGGAAAGGCCAGCCGGCGTTCGTCGCGGGGACTGCGGGCAATCCGGACGGCGCCTTCTCGGCCTTCGGGGAGATGAATCCCCTCGTGCTCGAGGGGATGTCGGCGAGCCGCCAACTGGCGAAGGACCGCGTCACCGTGACGATGCGCCCCTCCAAAGGGACGGAGAGCCGCGATTTCCTGGTCTACACGGCACTTCGGGTCAATGCGACGCGGGAGAAGTGCAGCCCGGACACGGCGATCAAGACCTCCCGCATCGTCCACATGACGGACGCCATCCGGAAGGACGCGGCCAGACCGGACGGACAAATCGACAAGTCCCGTATCGCGCCGGCGCTCAGGAAGAACGTTCCCGGCGACGGTTGGCATGTCCTGGTCGAGGATGTCTCGTCTCCGGCAAGGGCCGTGTCCGTGACGGTGCAGTCGCTCAAGAAGGACGGCGTCACCCCGGTCGATTCGCTGGACGGCCTCCAGGCCGGCAAATGCCCGGGGCCTCCGTCGGGCCACTTCTGCTCGGAGCGGATCTGGCTCGTCTTCAATGCCACGGATCCCGCCCTCTCGCTGGACGACAACGCGAGGACCCTGCGCGCCGAGCCGGACGGCGTCATCCGGGTACTCTATCAGCCGAGACCGGAGGTCACGTGCCGCAAGGAGCTGGCGGCGACCGGGGCCGGCCCCGAGGACGTCAAGCTGGAGATCGTCTCGCTGCACCGGGGCTCGGAAGACCGGCCCAACCGGGAGGCGGAGACACGGTTCCTGTACTCGTACAACGAACGGAACACGTCGACGTGCCGGGTCTGGGTGAGATGCCGGATGACGCCGGCGCTGACAAAGGACGACGCGCAGGCGCGGTTCGGGCAGGGGCGCATCCGGCTGGAAGCCGATCCCCTGGACGGCTCGGACGCCGACGACGATTACGCCTTCTCCGGCAGCGCGCGCGTCGAGATGCGATGGCGGTGCCCCCTCGGCGGCACGAACCATTCCAAAGGGGAGATCGCCTTCGCCGAGGGCGATTACGACGAGCGCACGGGCGAGTTCCTCGCCTGGGTCGTGTACTGGCGGACCCCGAAGGACAACTCGGACTTCGGGGAAAAGACCGTCCGCCTGCTGCGCGAAGGGGCGCTCGTGGACAGCCGTCGGTTCGAGGTGTACTATCCGAGGACGATCGTCAGCCACCACGTCGCGGAGGACGCGACCGACGACAACACCCCCGGTTCGGCCAACTGGTACTACTACTGGTCGCAGGATCGGAAGGGCCAAGGCGGCGGCACGTGCCAATATCGCTATGGAGGTACGGCTCCCCGCGTGGCGCACAGCGCTGCGGAGATCAGCAGCGGCCGGTATATCCCGGGCGACGGCGGCAAGATCATCCTGTACAACGGGATTGCGAAGCAGACCCGGGGCTACGACGCGTCCTCTGTTTTCAATGGCGGTCGGCCGATGATCGCTCGGGGCACGAACATCGCCGTCATCGCGAAGTGGAAATGCCGGACGGCGGCGGAGTACACGAACATCGCCTACACGCACGAGTTGACGCATCACAACTGTTTTATTAGCGCAGTAGGCCCCAGAGATAAAGACGGTGATCGTGTGCCAGACGAATGGGAGGAAGCCGTAGGATTGAACTACAACGAGGGCACGGCAGAAGAACGGGCCGATACGTTTGGCGGGCAATTCACCGGCTCGGCATCACCTGACAACAGGACTTTGAGAGATCTGGAGTACTACGCCTGGATCAATGCCTGCTTCCAGCCCAGCTACCAAGGGGAACTGCGCCTCAAGATTCCGGGCGGCATCTTCGCTTCGGCGGATCCAGCCCGGTATCGGGGCGTGATCCCCGAGCAGGCCCGGAACGAGGAGGACTGGACGGAGGGCGGGTACAACTGGACGCGATAACAAGGGACCTCGATATGAAAACGCAGGAATCCGCTTATTGGCACGTCCTCGCCACAGCGCTCGCCCTTTCCTCCCCGGCCGCGTGGGGCCAGGAGGAAAACGAGCCCCCGAAGGACGAGTGGCACCTCGACGACATGGAGCGGATGTCGAAGGAGTGGCTCGCGTCGCGGTACGGGACGGAGGGGAACCGCCCGCCGCGGGAGGTCGTCGAGCAGCGGTGCCGGGAGGACATCCGACACATGTTCGCCGTCCTGCCCACCCAGATGGCCTTTACGCGGGTTTACGTCGAGATCGCCGACTTGTGGAAGCAGAACGCAACCGAGAAGTCGCTTCCGGATCTGGAGTGGTGCATGACGTACGGCTGGAATATCGCGGGCGGCAAGCGGCCGTTCGGCAAGGAGGAGACCCCGCCGGAGTACGGGTATATCTGGGAGTCGCTATCCGCGGCGTGGATTGAGGTGTCAATCCGGGGAATGCCCGAAAAGGACAAGATCGACTTTGTTGTGGCGCTCTTGACGAAGAACAAGACGGCGCGCGTCCACTACAACGCGACCCGCCAGCATATCGTGTTGCTGGGGCCGAAGGCGCGGGGGGCATTGTACAAGACCCTGTTGACGGGCGACTTGGACAGCCCGGTCTACATCTACCCGGTCATCCGGGAGGAAGGCTTCCACCCGACGAAAGACGAGCTGAACCGGATGCTGAAGAGCAAGGACGAGGGCGTCCGCGAAGCGGTCTACTCATATTACAAGTACATGCGGCCGGAAGACGAAGAGGGCCAAGCCCTCTGGCTCCAAGAGATAAGATCTGACGAGTACGATCGCGTATATGACGCCTTTCCAGCGCTGAGCAGTATTTTGGCGTGTCCGCGAGTCACACGTGAGCGAAAAGATTACCTGTTTGAACGAATGCTTGGACGCTTGACGGAAGTTGAGCGCATGCACGAGCGCGGAGAGCGACTGAATAATGACGACTCTTGCACGGCCGGCCCTCTCCTCGGCATCGTTAGCATGGCCTTGACTAGTTTTCACAAGGCTAAAGATTATTGCGTGTCTCGATCGGGTGAGATCGAGCGGCATATTGAATGGCTTGAGACGCATGCAAGAAAATCCTCTCTGAAATTCTACATGGATGGTGCCCGTAATCACCGGGCGATGCTTCAAGGCTGGAAATCGGGCAACTAGCACACCAAACGATAGCGGGTGATCAACTGTGCTCTATAACGTTGCGCCACGGACTCCTGTCATGTGCCGTCCGGCTTGAACGCGGTATCAGTCCCCTCCCCATCACGGTTTTCAGGGGGAACCACGCCTAAGGTTCCCCGGGATCTTCGCTGCGGCCGATCCCGCCCAATACCGGGGCGTGATCCCCGAGCAGGCCCGGAACGAGGAGGACTGGACGGAGGGCGGGTACAACTGGACGCGTTAGCGGAGGGTTTTTCGACATGAAAACACCGGGATCCGCTCATGGATTCGTCCTCGCGACGGCGCTCGCCCTCCCGGTCCCGGCCGCGTGGGGCCAGGAGGAAAACGAGCCCCCGAAGGACGAGTGGCACCTCGACGACATGGAGCGGATGTCGAAGGAGTGGTTCGAGTCCCGCTATGGGACGGAGGGGAATCGCCCGCCGCGGGAGGTCGTCGAGCAGCGGTGCCGGGAGGACATCCGACACATGTTCGCGGTCCTGCCCACCCAGATGGCCTTCCCCCGGGTTTACGTCGAAATCGCCGACTTGTGGAAGCAGCACGCGTCGGAGAAGTCGCTTCCGGATCTGGAGTGGTGCATGACGTACGGCTGGAATATCGCGGACGGCAAGCGCCCGTTCGGCAAGGAGGAGACCCCGGTGCAGTACGGGTACGTCTGGGAGTCGCTGTCCGAGGCGTGGATCGAGGTGTCGATCCGGAGGCTGCCCGAAAAGGACAAAATCGACTTCGTGATGGCGTTGCTGACGAAAGGCAAGAAGGCGCGTCCCGACTTCGACGCGATTTGCCGGCAGATCGTGTCGCTGGGGCCGAAGGCGAGAGGGGCCTTGTACAAGACCCTGTTGACGGGGGACCTGGACAGCCCGGTCTACATCTACCCGGTCATCCTGGAGGAAGGCTTTCAACCGACGAAAGACGAGCTGAACCGGATGCTGAAGATCCAGGACGAGGGCGTCCGCGAAGCGGTCTATTCCTTCTACGAGTATATGCTTCCGGAAGACGAGGACGGCCAGGCCCTCTGGCTCCAGGAGATGGAGTCAGACGAGTATATCCGGGTTTATCGGGCATTTCCTTCTATCAGCAGCATCCTCGGTAGCGCGCGCGTCACCAAGGAACGGAAGGCATTCCTGTTTCAGCGTGTTCTCGATCGAATGGCTCAACTCGAGCGCATGCATGAAAAAGGAGAGCGCCTGAAGAACGACGAGAAAAGCAAAGCCCGGGTCGTGGGGATCATCAGTTTGGCACTTACGGCCTTTGACAGCCGAGCGTCGGGATATTGCATGACTCGCGCCGCCGAGATTGAGCGCCATGTCGACTGGCTTGAACAGCAGGCGTTGAAGTCGGAAAAGCTCAAGGATTACCTCGGTAGCGTGGCGGCTCAACGGGCCTACTTGCAGCGCTGGAGATCGCGTCAATAGAGCGACGGGACGACAGTTGGTTGGCATCTCGCCGCTTCACACGAGCCGTCCGGACGGCACCGCGCAATTCCCGGGATTCCGATAACGTCTCGTCGCCTCCCCGGCGCCATGATCGGTCTTTGTCATCCTGATGTCTGGACGCGCTAACCGGGAGTCTCGATATGATTGCGCCAGGACTCGCTCGACGGATTGCCCTGCCGATGGCGCTCGTCCTGTCTTCGCCGGCTTTATGGGGCCAGGAGGTAAACGAGTCTCCGAAGGACGAGTGGCATATCGACGACATGGAGCGGATGTCGAAGGAGTGGCTCGCGTCGCGGTACGGGACGGAGGGGAACCGCCCGCCGCGGGAGGTCGTCGAGCAGCGGTGCCGGGAGGACATCCGACACATGTTCGCCGTCCTGCCCACCCAGATGGCCTTCCCCCGGGTTTACGTCGAAATCGCCGACTTGTGGAAGCAGCACGCGTCGGAGAAGTCGCTTCCGGATCTGGAGTGGTGCATGACGTACGGCTGGAATATCGCGGACGGCAAGCGGCCGTTCGGCAAGGAGGAGACCCCGCTACTGTACGGGTACGTCTGGGAGTCAAGGAATTAGGTGTAAGGGGGGCGTCGTGGTGACATGTATCCCCTACCGCCTCGCGGCGTACGTCTCCCCGTCGGCCACCCACGAGATCGAGCCGTTCCTGACGCGGGGCTTCCGGTCGTCGAGCGCGTTGTCCGTCAGACGGACCACCGCCGGCGAGGCCGCCTGCAAGTCGTAATAGAAGATCTCGCCCCCCGTCACGCCGGTGACCGCCCCCGACCAGGCGATGAGTCCGTCGTGGATCCGGGGATTGGACGGCCAGTCGCCGTCCGACGTCGTGTTGTCCGTCACGGCGACGACGGACGGCGAGGCGGCGTTCGTGTCGTAGTAGAAGATCTCGGTGTCGGCGCCGTCGGAGGCGCTCCAGACGATGATCCCGCCGTCGATCTGGGGGTACTCGTCGGGGACCGCGTTGTTCGTCACGCGGATGGGGGCGGGGACGGCCAGCTTCGCGTCGGCGTAGTAGATCTCGTAATTCCCCGACACGTCCTGGTACCAGGCGACGATGCCGTCATCGACCACGGGATGGGCGTTCCAGCCGCCGGACGTCAGTTTCACCGGGGTCGGCGACGCGGCCTGGAGGTCATAGGCGTAGATGTCGAAGACGGGCCAGGTGCCGGCCATCCACGTCACGAAGCGGCCGTCGGTCTTCGGGTAGGGGGCGGTGCTGACCGCCGTCACGGGAATGGAGGTCAGGGTGGCCGTGTCGAACTCGTAGATGTAGACCGTCGGGGACGCCCCGCCGCTCCAGACGGCGACCCGGCCGCGGGTGTGGAAGCAGTTGACGTTGGTGCCCGCGCCGCAGAGATCGACGATGGACGGGGCCGCGGCGGTCAGATCGTAGCCGTAGATGTGGTAGGCCGAGCCATCCCATCCCCGCCAGACCAGCAGGCCGTCGGAGAGGACCAGTTCGTGCAAGGAGTCCCCTCCGTCGATCCAGCCGGTGGCCGGTGTAATGGCCGCGGGGGCCAAGGGGTCGGTGGCCTTCTGGATGAAGATCTGGGAGTTGGCGGCCGCATCGGCCTTGGCGCTCCAGGCGACCCAGGTGCCGTCCGTGGAGGTGTCGGTGGTCTGGACGGACGTGGTCGAGAGGAGCTTCGGCGTCATCCCGGCCGGCACGGCCGCGCCGGGCGCCGCATCGTCGTCGTCATCGTCTCGTGAGCAGGCGGGCAGCAGGGCGGCTGTTGCCGCGAGAAGCGCTGCGAGCGAGCGCGTCGAGTTGGCCATGATCGCCTCTTTTCCTTGCAGGAGAGGGCCGGGTCGTCGGCGGATGCAGCGAACAGCCATATCGTGGAATTTAATATATCATGGGTTGGGGTTCCAGGGAAACTTGCGGGCCCGGCCGGCGCCGGCGGCGCGGGCCGGGGCTCTGTTCGATCGTCACGGCACTTCCAAGTCGGCCGGACGCCCCGCGTCGTGAAGCGTGCGCAGCACGGCTCGATCGCTGTAAGGGAGGCCAAGCCTTCAAGTTCCCCCGCATTTTCGGCCGCGGCGTTTTCCCCGCCGCCATCCCGCCCCCGCCGACACCCCGCCCCATCAGGGGTGGGGCGGGCGCGGAGGGGGACGGGACACACCCTTTCCCTTCACGGGCGGCACAGGCGTGCGGCCCCTCAAGCTCCGAATTCGACGGACGGCTCGCCGGATCCACGCACGAACCCGATGCGTCGGATTCTTCCGGCGCCGCCTCCCGTGTCTTCTGCTCTACCGTCCGCTCGCCGGGATTTGTTGGGCGATGGATTTTTTTGCGTCAAGCGGCGTCGGGCGGCATCTATCCACTATAATAGGTCTGATCGAACGCCTTTGAGGAGGTCCCATGTCGAACCGGCGCCTGTGGATCGCCGTCCTGGTGATTTTCCTCGGATGCCTGTGCCTGCGATCCCGGGCGGCCGAGGCGGTGAAGGAGGCGGCCCCGGCCGCGCCGGCGGCGGGCGAAGCCCCGAAGGCGAAGGCCGGCGAGCCCGCCGGGGCGGACGCGCCCACGGCCTCGCCGAAGACCGCCCCGAAGGCCTCCGACCAGGAGGTCACCTACTTCGAGGAGATGGCGAAGAAGATCCAGCAGGGCGGCTGGATCGTCTACGTGCTGATGGCGCTCTCCGTGGTCGGCATCGGCTTCGCCCTGGAGCGCGCCTCCAACCTGCGACGCAAGACGGTCGTGCCGGACGGCTTCGCCGACCGAGCGCATGCCCTCTGGCAGCAGGGCGACCACGCAGGGCTCGCCTCCCTCTGCGAGAAGGACGGCAGCGCCCTGGCGCGTGTCGTCCGCGCCGTGGCCGACCACCGCGACTGCGCGGTCTCCGACGTCCAGACGCTGGCCGGCGACCTCGGGTCGCGCGAGATGCGGCTGCACCTGCAGCGCGCCTACCCGCTGGCCATCATCGCCACGCTCTCCCCGCTGCTCGGCCTGCTGGGGACCGTGATCGGCATGATCGGCGCCTTCGACACGGTGGCGGCCGTCGGCGAGATGGGCGACGCCAGCATCCTGGCCAACGACATCGCCAAGGCCCTCATCACGACGGCCGCCGGCCTGCTGGTCGGCATCCCGGCGCTCGGCCTCTACCACCTTTTCAAGTCCCGCACGTCGTCGCTGGCCGTCCAGCTGGAGGAGGAGACGAGCGAGATCATCAACGCCTGGCTGCTCAAGCCCGCGCGCGAGGGCGCGGCGCGCGCGGAGGCGGCCGCGGCCCCCGCGCCCGCGGGGCCGGCCGGGAAGGGGGCGCCCGATGCGCATTGACCTGCAGGACGACGAGGCCGTCGAGGTCCAGATGGCGCCGCTGATCGACTGCGTCTTCCTCCTGATCATCTTCTTCCTTGTCTCGACGGTGATGAAGAAGCTGGAACGGGAGCTGCCGGTCGACCTCCCGCGCCCGGCGACGCGGATCTCGCGCGAGGTGAAGAAGGACGCCGAGATGCTGGTCATCGGCATCGACCGCCAGGGGCAGTTCCACCTCGGCGCGAGCCCCGTCAGCCTGGAGCTGCTGCACGCCCGGCTCCGGGAGACGGCGGCGCAGAACCCGCTGAAGCGCGTGCGCATCGACGGCGACCGCTACGCGCCGTTCGAGAGCGCGATCCACATCCTGGAGCTCTGCCAGCTTGAGGGCCTGAAGAATGTCGGCATCCACACCGCCCGGGACGACCAGCCCGCGAAGTGAGGGGGCGGCGGCGCTGCCCCGCACCGCGCTCTCGCGGCGCCCCCGCCGGCGCGCCCTGCCGGCGTGGTGGCTCTTTTCCGTCCTCCTGCACGCCCTCTTCTTCGCCTCCCTGCTGCTGGTCACCCCCGCCGGCCGGGACTTCCTGGACCGGGTCCGCGACCGCTCCGCGATCCCCGACGTGAGCAGCGACCGGCTGGAGGAGATCTCCCGGCACCTTCAGGATCTGAACGAGCTGGAGCTTCAGGCGCGCCTGGCGGCGTTGCAGGATATCCAGCGCGAGCTCGAGGCGATCCGCGACGAGACCTTCCAGGAGTTCGACCGTTTCGCCGCATCCCAGGTGGAAGGCGCCGCGGAGGCCGTTGCCCGGGCGCAGGCCGAGGCGCGGCAGGCCCAGCGGGAGGCTGCCGCCGGGCAGGGCCAAGCCCGCCGGGCGCAGGACCCGGCGGCCGACGCCGCCCGGCGCGCCGCGTCCGGCGCGGGCGACGCGTCGGCGCAGGCTCAGCAGCAGGCCCGGGACGCGCAGCAGCGGAGCCGCGAGGCGCAGGATCGCGCCCAACAAGCCCAGAACGCGGCCGAGGGCGCGATGGAGCGCGCCGTCCGCACCCTGGGCTGGGTCAACGCCGTCGCCCCGCAGGAGGCTCAGCAGAACGCCCTGAGGGAGCAGGATGCCGCCAAGAGCGCCCAGGCCGCGGCCTCCCAGGCGCAAGGAAAAGCGCAGGAGACCGAGCAGGAGGCGGCCCGGGCCCGGGAACGGCTCGCGGCGGAAGCGCAGCGGCTCGAGGAACGGGCTCGGAAGGCCGCCGAGGAGCGGGGGCGGCGCGACGAGGCCCGAACGCGGCTCGAGGACATGAGCCGGGCGGCCGAGGCCGCCCGGGCGAAGGCCGCCGGATGCCAGGAGCCGCTGAAGCGCGCCACCGAGCTGGCCGCCGCGGCCCGGGCGGAGGTCGAGAAACTGCCCCGCAACGCCGACGCGCGGCGGGAGGCGGAGGCCCGGGCGAAGGCCGCGGAGGAGCAGCGCCGGCAGGCCGACGCCGAGGCGCGCCGGGCCGAGGCGGAGGAGAAGAAGGCCGATCGCGAGCGGAAGGAGGCCGAGGGCCGGCTCCAGCGGGCCGAGGCGCAGCTGGCTCGCGCGGAGGACGAGGCGCAAAAGGCCCGCCAGGCGCGAGACGACCGCGAGCGGGAGCTGAACGAGAAGCTGGACGCGCTGGCGAAGCAGCAAGATGAAGCCCGGAAGGCGCAGGATGCCGCCGCCGAGGCGCAGCAGCGCGCCGCTGCCGCGCACGAGGCGGCCATCGAGGCGATGGCGAAGTGGCTCCGGGAGACCGGCCAGCTCAGCCGCACCCCCCTTCCCGAGACCGCGCCGGCCGCGACCCTGACGTGGCAGGAGATGCGGCAGCTCGACGCCTATGCCCTCTACCGCCGCGCCATGGAGGCGGAGACCGCCGTGGCCGAGACCTACAAAGCCGTCCGCGCCGCCGAGCTGGGCATGCTTCGAAAGATGCCGCTGGCCGAGGCGCTGAAGAACACGGACGTGGCCAAGCCCGTCCGGCCCGACATGGACCGGCAGGCGCTGACCGGGGCCGCGCGGACCGCCGACGCCCTGGAGCGGCACAAGGCGGCCATGAAGGATGCCGTGGCCGAGGCCGACAAGATGGTCGAGCTGGCGCAGAGCATGCGCGAGGCGGCGCTTGCCCTGCGCGCCTCCGGCGGGGAGGGCCTCTCCGTCCAGGTGGCGCACGCCGGCGCGCTGGAGAAGGCGGCGGCGGAGAACCCCGACCAGAAGGCCGTGGACCTCACCCGCCTGATGGGCGCCGGCGGCGGCGGCGACAGCGACCGGGCCGACTCGCGCCTGGGCGGCGCCGCCGGGGGGGGGCGCGCCGACCGCTCCCGGACCCACCCGCCGCTCGAGACCAACACCCCCGGCGTGCTGCCGGGGCGCCTCATCGCCTCCGACGGCCAGCCGGCCAGCTGGATGTACGTCGACTCCTGGTACGTCATCGGCCCCTGGCCGAACCCCGGGCGCGTGAACATCGACAAGAAGTACCCGCCCGAGACGGTCGTGGACCTGGACGCCGTCTATCCCGGCGCCGACGGCCGTTTGCTGCGCTGGCGCTACGTCAAGTCCCCCCAGGCGATGCTCGTGCCGCCGGATGAGCGCGAGTACATGATCTACTACGCCTATACGGAGGTCTTTTGCGAAGAGGCGCGCGATCTCTGGGTGGCCATCGGCAGCGACGACAAGTCGAAGATCTGGCTCAACGACCAGGTGATCTGGGAGAGCGTGCCGTGGCACAAGCCGTGGCACATCAACGAGGGGTTCCGCAAGGTCCGCCTGCAGCCGGGCCGCAACCGGATCCTCTACCGCTTGGAGAACGGCTGGCACTCCTGCGCGCTCTCGCTGGTCCTCTGCACCCGGGAGGACCAGTAGCAGGCGCCGCGGCGGGGCTCCGCTACCGAGCCGGGCGGGACGGGGGGCGCGGCGCCGGCGGCTTGGCGCCCTTCGGGTGCGCCTCGTAGCAGCCGAGGTCGATCCCGCCCGCGTAGGGACGCGGGAAGTCCTCCAGGTCGTCCGGGGGCGCCCCCTCGGCCGCCCCCGCGTTGATCGCGGGGCTGCCGGCTTGGAGACGGTAGTCCCCCTTCTCGGGATCAACAAAGAGCGGATCGCCCTCCAGGTTCGCTCCCGTTCCCGCGCCCCGCCCCCCCCTCCGTCCCCCGTCGAGCAGGTTGCGCTCGAAGACCGGGTTCTTTCCCGATGCGTCCTCGTAGGGGCTCCCCGCGTTCCGGCTCAGGATGTTGTTCCGAACGACCAGCCCGGCCACGTCCGTCTTCTCGATCGCGATCCCGGCGCCCCAGTTCCCCTTCCGGTTGCCGTTCCCGACGCAGGTGTTGTTGACGATGGCGACGTTCCGCTTCGGCCCGTTCTTGACCCAGGACGAGACGACGATCCCGCGCTCGCGGTTGGCGTAGACGAGGTTGTTCTCGATCCGGACATCCTCGACCGTGCCGCCGTCCTCCGACGAGACCGCGATGCCGCAGGAGCAGTCGTGGACGATGTTCTTGCGGACGACGATCCCCTTCGCGAGGCCGTTCCAACTGTCGACGTAGATGCCGAGTCGGGGCAGGTTCCAGACGACGTTCTTCTCGATGACGCCGTTTTGCGCGCTCTCCTTGGCGTCGATCCCCTCGCCGCCGTGCTTCTTCCCGGTCGTGTCGTGGACCCGGTTGTTGGCGACGCGGAACCCCTTGACGCTCGCGATCGAGATGCACTCATGGGAGCCGCCCCGGTCGCCCTCGTAGAGGCAGGCCTGGGTCACATCGTTCCCGTCGACGACGATCTCCGTGGAGTCGCGGGCGTAGATGCCGGAGGCCTGGGTGTCGGCGGTCGAGCATCCCTGGACGGTGACGTGGTCGCTGTTGTGGATCCCGATCCCGAACCAGTTCGAGCCCTGGACGCGGAAGCCCTTGACGACGAGGTGGCTCCGCTTCCGGATGTCGAGGACCGCCTCCCAATGCTGGAGGCTCGGCGGTCCCTGGACGACAACCTCGCCGAGGGCCTCGAAGCGGATCGGGAGCCCCTCCTGGCCGGAGACGCCGAACTGCACCCGCTCGACATAGGTGCCCTTGCGGACGATCACCCGGTCCCCGGGCTTCGCCTCGTTCGCCGCCTTCTGAATCGTCTTCCAGGGGCGGTCCTCGGTGCCGGGATTCCGGTCGTTCCCGGCGGGGTCGACGAGGCGGACGGCGGCCGGGGCGGCCGCGGAGGCGAGGAGGAACGGCAGCGCCAGCGCCGGCGGAACGAGGCGGCCGGTCGTGTGACGGAGGGGGTGCATCTTGACCCTTAATGAAGCGGGAGGCGGCGCCGTGTCGCCGAATCGGCGACGGCGTGCCGCGCGTGCTGACATCCCCGCCGGATGGCTTCATTCATTAGGGGGCCCCGGGTGCTTGGGGGGGACGCCGCGCAGGGCGGGGAAGCGCCGCGCGACGCGATCGAGTTGCTCGCCTTCCTCGCCGCGCCGGGCGCGCTGGAGATCGAGGTCGGCGGGAGGGTGGAGCGGAAGGAGGCGCCCGCGGGGGTGGCGTCGTTCACGGTCCCGCTCGTTCCCCGTTCTATTCTCCCAGCGGCCGGACGTCCGCGCGGTCCGGCGCCAGCCGCAGCACATAGACGCGGCTGTCGGCGTCCACCGCCCAGAAGAGCCGGCGCTTCGCATCGTAAATCATCCCCAGCGAGACGTTCCGCCCGTTCTTCCCGCTCGGGTCGTCGCCCCCGATCGCCAGCGAGATCCACCGGTTCCCCGCGCAGTCGTAGGCGGGCGTCCGCCGCGCGCCGCCGTCGCCCGGCGGGAGCGTCGCGCCGACCAGCATCAGGTCGTGCTCGACATCGTACCGAATCTGGCAGAGGTAAGGGATGGCGCGGGCGGCCTCGCGCCCGGCGGGCGAAAGCGCGCTCACGCTCCCCGTCGCCAGATCGACCGCGTGGAGCTCGCCGTCGTAGGGATGCCGGTCGCCGTACGGCTTGCGCGCGGCGAGGAGCCGGTCGCGCTTCGCGTCGTAGACCATCGTCGAATTGTCCACGACGGAGCCGGGAAGCTTCGCGCCGGAGAGCGGAGTCTCGACCCACTGCGCCGCCGCCGCGTCGAACCGGAAGAGCCGGCCGTGCTCCGTCCACGCCATCAGCCCGCGCGGCGTCGGGCAGAGCGTGAGCGTGTAGTAGCAGTCCTGGTAGGCCATCCCCTTCGGCTTGGCGAACCGCCCCGTCCAGTCCCCCCGGTCCGGGTCGTACAGATAACAATGGGAAGTCCTCCCGACGAACAGCAGCTTCTTGAGGAACGGGTCGACCCCGTAGCTCTGGTAGGTGTGGCCGGTGACCCACGGGCGGCGGTTGAAATTGAAGCCGTCGGGATACTCCGTGTTGGCGTAGAGCTGGCCGAGGGGGAACTCGGCGGGGAACGCCAGTTCCCAGCGGTTGGTGCGCAAATGGTAGTGGAGGACGTCGGTCCCTCCGTGGGCGGAGTGGCCGCCGCTCCAGCGGAGGATCAGGTCGCGGTCGGGGTCGAGGACGGCCGAGCCCCAGTCGCGGTTGAGGGCGGGGCGGGCGGGGGGCCGGGCCTGCGTCCACGTGTTGGGCGGGAGGGCCTCGAGCCACGCCGCGAAGGCGGCTGCGCTCGGGGGCGGGGCGTCGAGGCAATGATCCGGGTGCAGGCGCCCCGTCCGGTAGGTGCGCGCGTCGGGCGCCGCCGCCGCCCCCGCCCCGGTCCAGGCATCGGCGGCGACGTCGTACGTCCACGGCCCGTCGCCGAGGTCGCGGTATTGCCCCCCGCAGTAGTCGGTGCTGGAGGTATACGTGTAGCCGCCGGTGAGCGTGACGGTGCCGTCGCCGTTGGCCGCCAGCGCGTGGTTGGCGCGCGGGGGGGGCGCGGCGGCGGGGCGGCGCTGCCGCCACGTTCGTTTCGCGGGGTCGAAGACCCAGGTGTCGTTTGTCAGGTAGTCGAGGTGGTCGCCGCCGAAGAGGACGACAAGCCCCGTCTTCGCGTCGAAGGCGAGCGGGCTGAGGGCGCGGGGCGGAGGCTCGGCGCCGAGGGGCTCGGCCGCCCGCTCGAGGGCGATCTGGAGCGCGGCCATCCGTTTGATGCCCGCCGCGTCGAGCCCGGCTTCGAGCGCCGCGACGACCGCCGCCGACTCTGCGCGGGCCGCCGACAGTCGCGCGGCGGCCTGGCGGGCCTGTCCGGCCGTGTCGGCATCCGGGTTGTTTGCGCATTCGTCCAAATCCGCGACCAGCGCGTCGAGCTCCCGGGAGATCGTCCATTGGGGGGGGAGGACCCTCTCCCGGACGCGCCGCGACGTCTCGTCCGGGGGAAGCCCCGCGAACCAGGCGGCGCGCGCACGGGCGGCCGCGTCCTTCTGGAGGTCGCGCGCGGTCCGGATCCGGTCGTGGAGCCCCTGAAGGGGATTGCGGGCGCGAAGGTCCTGGTGGATCGCGACCCATGCGTCGCCGTCCTTGATGCGCGTGTGGGGGTCGCCGTCCTCGCCCTTCTGGTCCTGGCCGCCGAAGGCGACGGCGGGCCCGCCGGGGACCTCGCAGGTCGCGCCCCAGATCACCGGCGTCTTGAGGGAGACGGCGGGGAGTCGGTAGGGGCGCCCCGAGGGGGCGGCGGCGGCCGGGAGCAGGAACAGGCCGTGGCACGCGACCCACGTGCAGCCGCGCAGGAAGATCCCCGCGGGCCGGGGGGGCGCGCCCGGATGGGTCAAAGCCGGGGCACGGGTGAACACGGATGAAATTCTACCGCCGCCCCGATCCCTGTCCATCGATACTTCTCGTCCCGCGTTCTTCCGTCCGATCCCGCTCCCCTTCGGCCGGCCGGCCCCGTGGCGCATTCCGACATAATTCTGTCGCGCCGCGCGTGTGGTGTCCCCCGGTGTAACAGTTATTACAGTATAAAGTGGCGGGACGGCGCTCCGCATGCGTCGGGGGCTGGGTATGGCGGGCGTAGAAGGGCCGGGAACGGGGAAGAAGGCCATGATACGAATCGAAAGGATGGCGGTGCTGCGGCGGGTGCCGGTGGCGCCGATTCTGGCGAGTGTGCTGGCCTGCGTCCAAGGGGCCGACGCGAAAGAAAAGGCCGAAGCGGTCGAGCCGGATTACACCCGGGGGGAACAGCCCTCGCAGCCCGACTCCCCGTGGGCCCTTGGGGCGACGGGCGCTTTCGGTCATATCTGGCACGGCGATCAGCGCATGATCCAGATCGAAAGCGTCGCCCCGGGATCTCCGGCCGAAGGCCACTTGAAGCCGTGCGACGTCATTCTCGGCGTGATTTCGCCCGAGGGGAGTCCCGCCCCGCGCATCCGGGTTGACGCGAAATGCCGCCGCTGCGGCGCCCCGGGAAAGACGGGTCATTGCGGGCACTTCACGTGGGAGGCGCGCAAGGCCTTGTCCGCGGCCATTACCGAGGCCGAAAAGGACGGCGGCAAGCTGGTCCTGAACGTCTGGCGGCCCGAGACGGAGAGCGTGACCGAGCCCCCGAAATCGAAGAAGGACAGGCCGACGACGAAGCGGGTCCTGAAACAGCCCCTGTCGGCCGAAATCGTGCCGGTGAGCCTGACCCTGCCGAAGAAAGGGGCGTTCAGCGCCACGTCGCCCTGGACGTGCGAAAAGACCGAAGCGCTGATTGCCGACCAGGCCCAAGCCATTGTGAAGGGGGGATTGAAGGGGGGCATCCCCGACGACCTCAACGCGTTGGGCCTTCTGGCCACGGGCGACGCGAAATACCTCCCGGTGGTGCGCGACTATGTCCGAAAGAAAGCCAAAGACTCCGAAGCGCTGGACGTCATGGGCGACAAAGGAATCGGATGCTGGCACGGCGGGTACCAGAACATCCTCATGACCGAATACTATCTGTTGACCCACGATGAGGCGGTCCTGCCCGGCATCAAGGCGTTGTCCGAATACCTGGCGTATGGCCAAAGCGGCGTGGGCACGTGGAGTCACGGCATCGCGGACGTCAAGCGGTACGGCCTGTACGGCCCCTCGGCGGCCTACGGCGCCATGAACGCGGCCTCCCTCCCCATCGCGATCTCGCTGGCCCTGGCCCAGAAATGCGGCGTCAGGACAACACCGGTGAATGAGGCGGTCAAACGCTCGAGCGCGTTTTACCGGTACTACGTCGACAAGGGCACGATACCCTACGGCGAACACCCGCCCGCGTTCAATTACGACGGCAACGGCAAGAACTCCATGGCCGCCGTCTTCTTCGACCTGCTGGGCGACCAGGAGGCCACCCGCTACTTCGCCCGGATGACGCTGGCCTCCTCCCACGATCGTGAACCTGGACATACCGGCCATTACTTCGCCTGGCAATGGGGTGCGCTGGGCGCGTCCCGTGGCGGTCCGGCCGCGGCGCAGGCCTTCGCGTCGAATACCCGTTGGTTCACGGAGTTGGAGCGCCGGGCCGACGGCCGTTCCGTCTATCAATACCAGCTTCGAGGCGATCCCCACAAATACGGCGGCTGGGAAACGACGGGACAACGCCTCCTGCAACACTGCCTTCCGCGCCGGGTGCTGTATATCACGGGCAGGGTCGATTCCTGCCTGGCGCCGTTGACGGAGGCCGAGATCCAGGAGACCTTGGACGCGGATGCCTTCGATCCCACGGGGCTTTCGGTCCAGGAATTGCTGGCGGCGCTGGGCCACTGGTCGCTCCTGGTTCGCGAGTCCGCGGCTCGGGAACTCGGGCAACGTGAAGCGGACCTGGTCGAGCCGCTGGTGGCCATGCTGGACCACCCCAATCGGTATGCGCGATACGGCGCCTGCACGGCGCTTCAGTATTGCGGCCGAAACTCCGACAAGGCGGTGGCCGCGCTGGTGGGCAAGATCGAGAGCGACCCAGACGGGACCCTGCGCTTCTTCGCCGTGAACGCGTTGCAGATGAAGAAGAGCGTCGGCAAGAACGGCTTGGGGGATGCCGTCCGGAACGCGACCCCGGCTCTGTTGAGAATCGCGGCCGTCTACGATCCCGAACAGGATCCGCTGCGGATGATCAGCGGCCAGATCGCCGCCATGCTTTTCTACGCGGGCAATGTCAACGACTACCGCGGGTACTATCCCGATGGGAAGGGGACGGAGGGCCTGGACCGGAAGCTGCTGATCCCGGCGATGAAGGCCTGGCTCGCCAATCCCAACGGCGGGACGCGCAGCCTGGCCTCATCCGTGTTCGATGAGCTGAAGGAAGACGATTTGAAGCCGCTCTGGCCCGACATCTATCTCGCCGCGAAATATCCGGCTCCCGCCGGGGCGATGTTCGGGAACGGGGTCAGGGCAAACGGCGCCCTGTTGCTGGCCCAGAACCGGTTTGAAGAAGGGCTCCCGCTGGGGCTGGAGTACCTGTATCAGGACGGCTGGGGCAAATTCGCCCGAGTCCCGGCCGCGTTCCATGCGCTTGCCGAGTACGGCTCGGCCATGAAACCGTACCTGGAGGAGATGCGGACCCGGGAATATGAACCGTATGTCAAGAGTCGGGAGCCGAAAGAAGTGAAGGCGTGTGAAAGTGCGTGGCGGAAGCTCATGAACAATATCAACAAGGTGGTCGAGTTGCGGAGCATCAAGCCGTTCCTCGAGGCCGCCGGCATCCGAGAACCCGAAAAGGTGTTCCCGCCGAAGAAGGAGTGAGGGCGGAATCGGATGGGGCCGGCATTCGGAAGTCGCAAGCCGCCAAGGAGGGATCGCATGTCAGCAGCCAGGATGGGGGGCGGGGGTGTCGTATTCGCTCTGGCTGTCGTCCCCGTGCTTGCCGCCGACCGGCCCGGCGACGGGGCTTCGCGCGGGCCGCTCAAGGTCTTTATCCTGGCGGGGCAGTCGAATATGGAGGGCAAGGCCCAGGTCAAAACGATCGCCCGATTGAACCTGACCGATGACGCCCGGCCGATGTACCGGGACATGAACGTGAAGGACGGCCTGCCCTCCGCCGTCGAAAACGCGTATGGCGTCTATTTCAACGGCGGTGACAAGCATCGGGGGCAAGAGCGACCCGTTTCCGTGGAAAAAGGACCGCTCCAGCCCGGCTTCGGGGCCGAGATGACGGAGAACACCACCTTCGGCCCGGAATACACGTTTGCCATCTACATGCGCAAACACCTGCAAAACCCCATCCTGATCATCAAGACCGCGTGGGGCGGGCGGGACCTGATTCAGCAGTTCCGTCCCCCAAGCGCCGGCCCGTATGAAAAGGAGGTGGACCGGTTTGGCAACCCGACCGGCTACTATTACGGCCGGATCATTCAACACGTCAAAACGGTCTTGGCCGACCCCGGCTCGTATCATCCGGGCTACCGGAAGGAGGACGGTTACGAGTTGGCGGGCTTCGTCTGGTTCCAGGGGTTCAACGATCTGGTCGGTCCCTATCCCGAAGCGGGAGGGAAGAAGGACTATTCGGAATACGGTCGTCTGATGGCCTGCTTCATCCGGGATGTGCGCAAGGACCTGGATGCGCCCCGGATGCCTTTCGTGATCGGCGTCATGGGGATCGGCGGTCCCATCGAAAATGAAAATGACGGCCAGTTCGGATTTCGAAAGGCGCAGGAGGCCCCGGCGGCGCTACCGGAGTTCAAAGGCAACGTCGCCGCGGTCCGGACCGAGCACTGTTGGGATATGGAACTGGCGCGAATCCAGGGCAAAGTGGCCGATGCGGCCAGGAAGCGGCTTCTGGCCGAGAACCCCAAGCTGGGCGGCAGAGCCCTTGAGCAAGCCGTCGGAAAAGCAGCCCGGTCGATGGCGTCCGAGGTGTTGACGCCCGAAGAGTTGAAGCTCCTGCAGACGGGCACCTCCAATGCGGCGTTCCATTATATGGGCTCCGCCTATATCTACGGCAGGATCGGCAAGGCCTTCGCCGACGCCCTGAACGAGTTGGGCAAAGGCGCCCCGCGCCCTTGAGGGATCCTGAAGAAGAGGGAACGAACATGGGACGATGGCTGACATCGGTTCTCGCCGCGCTGGTGTGGGCCGCTCCTCTCCAGTCGGCGGAGGTGGGCAAACATCTCTTCATCCTGTCGGGCCAGTCGAATATGAGGCTCCTGGATGAAAAGGCGTCATTTGTGCCCGCCGTCGAAGCGGCCTTTGGCAAGGAAAACGTGATCGTCGTCAAGGATGCCCAGGACGCCCAGCCGATCCGACGCTGGTACAAGGCCTGGAAACCCGCGAGCGGCGATTCACCGCAGGCGGCCGGAGACCTGTACGATCGGCTGATGGGAAAGGTCCGGGCGGCGATGGAGGGGCAGACCATTGCCACGGTCACGTTTGTCTGGATGCAGGGCGAGCGTGACGCGGCGGAAAAACACGGCGACGTGTACGCCGACAGCCTCAAGGGGCTGGTCCGGCAACTGGCCGCGGACCTGAATCGCGATGACGTGAACGTTGTGGTCGGCCGCATCAACGACTATGCCATGACCAACAAATCCCATCCGCACTGGACCCGGGTGCGGGACGCCCAGGTGCAGGCGGTCCGGGATATGCCGCGCGCCGACTGGGTCGATACGGACGATCTCAACGGCCCGAAGAACGGCATTCATGCGACCGCGGATGGCTTCAAGACGCTCGGCGAACGCTTTGCGGAGAAGGCGATCCATCTGATCCGGGCGCGCGATCCAAAGAAGTAGCGATCGCGTGCCCGGCGCTTGGACCCGCCTTCCCCGGCGCCCGTTCGGCGGCCCCCTCGCCGTCCCGCGGGTTCTCCGGCGTCTCCGCCGGGCTACTTCTTTTTCGTCGCCGCGATCTTCGTGGCGAGGCCCTTGGGCGGCGTCGCAACGACATTCATGCCGGAGACCAGGTCCGACACCTTGGCCGCCTTGCCGTTGATCGTCACCTCCGTCTTCGCGTCGGTCGTGAACGAGACCTTCTTGCCGCCCTTGTCCTTCACGACCACTTTCACGTTGTCCTTGATCTCCGTGATCGTCCCCTCGAACGTCGTGGGCTTGTCCGCCGCGAAGGCGGGTGCAGCGAGAAAAGCGACCAGCACCGCGACGGCGACCAGTGCCAGCCCGGCCCGCCTCATGCCCGGCCTCCTTCCCAAGGGGTTCCGGCAAACATGGGATGCCTCATGCCGATTCGTTTCCCCCCCGTCCGGAGGGGTCGTGCAATCCGGTCGAAGCCTCCGGGGGCGCCTCCGCCGTCCCGGGCCGGCCGCGTTCTCGCGGCGCGCCTCAACCCGTTAACCTCCAGTATGGTCCAGCCCTCGAACCATACAATAGATTCGATCGCCGGCTTTGCCCGGCGGCACGGGCGTGCGCGGTGCGCGCCCGGCGGGCCGATTCCCCGGGATGACGGGGGCGACGCCGATTCCCCGAAGCGGGTGCCCGAGCTGTCCGCGCGGCTTGAGTGGATCAGGATGCAGGGGAGGATCCGCCCATGAGACGATGGATCGCCGCGTTGGGATTGTCGTCCGTCTTCCTCTCCGGCGCCGCGGGCGCCCGCGCCGCCGACAGGCCCAACATCGTCCTGATCTTCATCGACGACATGGGCTACGGGGACATCGGGCCTTTCGGCTCGACGAAGAACCGGACGCCCCATCTCGACCGCATGGCGAAGGAGGGGATGCGCCTGACCAGCTTCTACGCCGCGCCGGTCTGCTCCGTCTCCCGCGCCCAGGTGATGACCGGCTGCTACGGCGTCCGCGTCTCGGTGCCCGGCGTCTTCTTCCCCTGCGGCAAGCTGGGGCTCAACCCCGAGGAACGCACCGTCGCCGAGCTGCTGAAGGAGCAGGGCTACGCGACGATGTGCATCGGCAAGTGGCACCTCGGCGACCAGCCCCCTTTCCTGCCGACGCGCCAGGGCTTTGACCATTATTTCGGCATCCCCTACTCGAACGACATGAACAAGCCCTCCGCGGAGAACGGCGTGCCGGTGGTGCCGCTGCTGCGCGACGAGAAGGTCGAGGAGCTCCTGGATGCCGATGGTCAAGGCCGGGTCACCGAACGCTACACGGAGGAAGCGGTGAAGTTCATCCGCGATCACCAGGCGAAGCCGTTCTTCCTCTATTTCCCCCACACGGCGGTTCACGTGCCGATCCATCCCGGTGCCCGGTTTGCGGGCAAGTCGCAGAACGGCCGCTACGGGGATTGGGTCGAGGAGGTGGACTGGAGCGTCGGCCGGGTGCTGGACGCGCTGCGCGAGACCGGCCTGGACAGGAAGACGCTGGTGATGTTCACCAGCGACAACGGCCCCTGGCTCTCGAAAAGCAAGGACGGCGGCGAGGCCGGGCCGCTGCGCGGCGGGAAGGGCAGCACGTGGGAAGGCGGGATGCGGGAGCCGACGATCGCCTGGTGGCCCGGGCGCGTGCCCGCCGGCGTCTCCTGCGACACCGTCGCCGGCACGATCGATCTCCTTCCCACCTTCGTCTCGCTGGCGGGCGGCACGGTGCCGGCGGACCGGAAGATCGACGGCGCCGACATCAGCAAACTCCTCCTCGGCCGGACGCAGGAGCCGGCGCGCGAGGCGCACTTCTACTACCAGGGCTACCACCTGCAAGCCGTCCGTTCGGGCCCCTGGAAACTGGCGTTGGCTCCGCAGGCCGGCGGCATGGGCGTCAAGGACGGCGGCGAATCCGGCGCGGGCATGCGCCTCTACAACCTCGACGCCGACATCGGCGAGAAGACCGACGTCGCCGCGCAGAACCCGGAGGTCGTGAAGCGGCTGAAGGCGCTCGCCGACACGATGGCCGCGGAGCTCGGCGACGGCTCGGGCAAGGGCCCCGGCGTGCGCCCCCCGGGCGTCGTCGAGCAGCCGGAGTTCCTCTACCCGGTGCGGGCGGCCGCCGCGAAGCCGGACGCGAAAAAAAAGGCGAAATAGAGGGCCGGTCTCATGCGAAAGACCGGTCTGCCGGTCGTCGGCCTGTGGATGCGGCTGTCCGGCTGGCGCGCTCGCCTGCAGCGCGGCATCGTGGGCGTCTGGGGGCGGCCGCAGCACCCCGGCCGCGCCGCAGAAGCATGACGTCGAGGTCCGGCGCTTCCCGGTCGCGGCCGAGGTGTTGGGCGGGAGCCCGGGAAAGACGGACGGACGACGGCCGGGCGCCGCGTCCACCCGTCAGGAGGCTGACATGACCGTATCCCGACGCCGCGCGATCGCGATGCTGGGCCTCGTCCTGGGCGCGACGGCGCCCCCGCCGACCGCGGCCGGCGCGCCGGCGGACACCGCCCGCCCGAACCTCGTCTACCTGCTCGCCGACCAGTGGCGGGCCTCGGCGACCGGCTATGCCGGCGACCCGAACGTCAGGACGCCGAACCTGGATCGCCTGGCGAAGGAGGGGCTCTGCTTCCGAAACGCCGTCTCGGTCTGTCCGGTCTGCACCCCGTACCGCGCGTCGCTGATGACGGGCCGGTTCCCGACCTCGACCGGCATGTTCCTCAACGATGCGCACCTGCCGGACGAGGAGGTGTGCATGGCCGAGATCCTCGGCGCCGCCGGCTACGCCACAGGCTACATCGGCAAGTGGCATCTCGACGGGCACGGGCGCGCGGCCTACATCCCGCCGGAGCGGCGCCAGGGGTGGGAGTACTGGAAGGTCGCCGAGTGCGACCACAACTACAACCGCTCGCATTACTACACGGGCCGTTCGGATGAGAAGCGGTTCTGGGACGGCTACGACGCCTTCGCCCAGACCCGGGACGCGCAGGCCTATATCCGCGAGCGGGTCGCGGGGTCGAAGCCGTTCGCGCTCCTGGTCTCCTACGGCCCGCCGCACTTCCCGCATGCGACCGCGCCGGAGGAGTACAAGGCGCTGTACCCGCCCGACCGGATCCTCCTCCCGCCGAACGTCCCCGAGGCGATGCGGGCCAAGGCCCGGCAGGAGGCGCAGGGCTACTATGCCCACTGCACGGCGCTCGATCGGTGCGTCGGCGATATCCTGAAGACGCTGGACGAGACGGGCCTCGCCGGCCGCACGATCGTCGTTTTTACCTCCGACCACGGCGAGATGATGGGGTCCCACGGGTGCCCGCCCAGCATGAAGCAGGTGGCCTTCGACGAGTCGGCGCACGTCCCGTTCCTGCTGCGCTACCCGGCGCTTCACGGCAGGACCGGCCGCGTCGTGCGCACGCCGCTGACCACGCCGGATATCCTGCCGACGCTGCTGGGGCTGGCGGGCGTGGCGGTGCCGAAGACGGTCGAGGGGGAGGACCTCTCCGCCCTGCTTCGCGAGGAGCGCGAGGACGACGGCCGCGCGGCGCTCTACATGAGCGTCTCCCCGTTTACCCGCCACGACTCCGCCCGCCCTTACCGGGCGATCCGCACGGCGCGGCACACCTACATCCGCGGCCTGGACGGCCCCTGGATGCTCTTCGACGACGAGGCGGATCCGCACCAGACGGACAACCTCGTCGCGAAGCCGGAGCGCGCCGCGCTCGTTCGCGAGCTCGACGGGCGCCTGCAGGCGCAGTTGAAACGGATCGGCGACGACTTCCGGCCGGGCGCGTGGTACCTCGAGGCCTGGGGCTACCGGGTCGCCCCCCACGGCAGCGTCCCGTATTCGGCCACGAACGAAAGCCCTCAGACGCCGCGGCGGATGAGGCCGTGAGCGGGCCGTTCCGCCGCCCCCCCGGCTGCCGGAATGCCCGACAGGTCCCGGCCCCCGGCGTCATGGAATGGGGTGCCCGCCGCCGCGGGCGGATCCCTTCCGCTTCCCCCCTTGCAGGATGCGGCCGATGAGCTCCTCGTTGCGCGTTCCCCGGCCCGCGCGCCGCGCCGCCCTCGCCCTGTCCGCGCTCGTGACCGCTGCGTCGGCCGCTTCCGCCCCGGCCGCCGAGGCGCCGCCCCCGAAGCTGGCCCCCGGGCCGTTCTTCCGCGTCGCCCAGGCCGGAGGCGTCTGGTGGGTCCTCGACCCCGACGGCCGCAAGGTCGTCTCCAAGGGCGTCACCACCGTCCAGTTCGCCCAGGACCGCATCCGCAACACGGACGTCTCCCCCTACGGCGACGCGAACCGCGCGAAGTACGGCTCCGAGCAGCCGTGGCGCGAGGCGGCGGCGAAGCGGCTGGTCGCCTGGGGCTTCAACACCCTCGGCGCGTGGTCGGACGAGCGTCTGTCGAAGGTCGATGTGGACGGCCGCTGGCTCGCCCACGCGCCGATCCTCGACTTCGGCGCGCACTTCGTCGCGAAGAAGGGCAAGGGACAGGCCTGGCTCCAGGGCCTCTTCCCGGACGTCTTCGACCCGGACTTCGAGACGGAGACGCTCAAGCTCGCGCAGGAGCGATGCGGGCCTCGGAAGGACGACCGCCGGCTGCTCGGCTGGTTCACGGACAACGAGCTGCGATGGGGGCCGGACTGGCGCGGCTCGGATGAGCTGCTCACGATGTTCCTGGCCCTCCCCGCCGGCGCGCCGGGCCGCGCGGCGGCCGTCGCGGTCCTCAAGCAGCGGTACGGCGACGTCCGGAAGTTTAACGCGGTCTGGAAGGCGGACTTCAAGTCGTGGGAGGATCTGGCGGCCGGCGGGGCGGTCAAGCCGCCCGTCGTGCGGAAGGCCGTTTACGCGCAGAACCAGGAGGTCGAGCGGAAGGCGAACCAGGACGACCCGAACCGGGCGGCGTTCGTCGCCGACTGCGACGCCTTCCTGGCGCGGCTCGCGGAGCGCTACTTTCGCGTCACGCACCTCGCCATCCGGGCGGCCGACCCGAACCACATGAACTTCGGCTGCCGGTTCGCCTACGTCCCGCCTCCGCCCGTCGTCGAGGCCGCCGCGAAATACCTCGACGCCATCTCCTTCAACTGCTACCAGACCGATCCGCGGAAGGTGATCGAGTCGTATGCCGTCTTCGGGAAGCCGCTGATCATCGGCGAGTTCTCGTTCCGGGGGGAGGACAGCGGGCTGCCGAACACGAAGGGGGCGGGGCCGATCGTGAAGACGCAGGCCGACCGGGCGGCGGCGTTCGAGAAGTACGTCGAATGGGCCCTCGCCAGCCCGTGGATCGTCGGTTACCACTGGTTCGAGCACGCCGACGAGCCGAAGGAGGGGCGTTTCGACGGCGAGAACTCCAACTACGGCGTCGTGACCATTCGGGACGAGGTCTACGAGGTCCTGACCGCAAAAATGAAAGAGGTCAACGCCCGCGCCGAGAAGATGCACGCCGCCGCCGGGGCGGCGCGCCAGTAGGGACGGGTCGCCGTGGAGGGGCGGGGCTTGTCCCCGCCCGGACCATCGTGCTATCCGCCACGGCGGCTCCCGCCTGCGACAGGGCGAAGGCGGAAGACCCCTTCCTGTTCGGAAGCCGGCCGCCCCTCCTTCAGGGCAGGGGGCCGTAGCGGAGGATGGTCCCCGACTCGCCCACGACGATGACATTGGAGGCCGAGCTGCCGTTGACGCCCGACAGCTCCCATCCCGAATCCCTCCACTGGTCAAGATTCCATGTCGTCCCGTCGTAGCGCATGATGACGCTGTCATACCCGACGGCCCAGGCGTCCGTGGGGGTCCGGGCCCAGATCCAGCACAGGTAGCCGCTTCCCGGCACCGTCCCGCTCTGGCTCCAAGTCGAGCCGTCATAATGGAAGAGCTTCAGGTCGTTACCGGCGTGGAGGTCCGACAGACTCGTCCCCGAAAGGGCCCGGATCTCGGTGAAGAGGCCGGTCGAGGCTTGGGACCAGGTGCCCGTGCCGGGCGTATAGAAGAACACGCCGGCGGTAGCGTCGGTGGTATTCCCGGCGAGGACTAGTGTTCCGGTGGCCGGGTCGATCCACAGCCGCTCGATGTACTGAAGATTGGCGGGGACGCTGACCGGGCTCCACGACGCGCCGTCGAAGCGGTACAGCGTCGGCGATCCCCACCCCCCGCCGCCCGCGTAGACGTTCGCGGCCGAGGTCCCGCGCATGCAACGGAGGTCGGTGGAGCCCGCCGGGGTCGTCGTCGACCAGGCCGAGCCGTCGAAGTGATGGACCGTCCCGTCGCGGGCGGCGAGGAAGACGTGGCCGTTGGCGCTGGCCCACACCTCGTCGAAGGTGGCCGTGGTTCCCCGGTCGACCAGGCTCCAGGCGAGGCCGTCCCACCGGGCCAGGGTCCCGTTGTAGCCGCAGACCCAGGCGTCGTCGTCGGAGAGGGCGAAGGACGCCCGGATCCATTTGTCCGTCAGGAGCGAGGACTCGCGGGTCCAGGACGCGCCGTCGTAGGAGAGAAGGCCGGCCGAGTCCCACCCGCCGGCGCCGTCGCCGCCGGCCAGGATGGCGTTCGCGGACGCGCCCCACAGCGCCCGCAGCCGGTAGGTCGCGGCGCCCGCGGGCAGCGTCTGGGACTCCCAGGCGATGCCGGTCCAGCGCCAGATCGCCTGGTCGGCGGCCACGAAGACGTTGTTCGACGAGGTGCCCCAGAGGGCCCCGGGATAGGAGAGGGAGGCCGGCTGCAGCGCGAGGTGGGCGGCGCCGGCCGTGCGGTCCACGGTGTAGACCGTCCCGCCGTCGGCCACGTTCGTGTCGCCCACCGCGAAGGGGTCCGAGATCCCGTCGAATCCGAAGACGCAGCGCACCGTGCCGGCGATGCCGCCCAGCGTCGACCAGGCGCTTCCGTCCCAGCGGACGAGAAGCCCCGAGTCGCCGCCGAAGAAGACGTCGTTCGCCCCCGAGCCCCAGACGCAGCGGAGGCATTCGGTCAGATCGTTTCGGACGATAGACCAGTTGATGCCGTCGTAACGGAGGATGACGCCCACGGGGCTTCCAGAGGGTGTTCCTCCGACGGCGTAGACGTTCGTGGCGGAGGAGCCCCAGACGGCGTAGAGCGGATAGGGCGACGGGTTGGCCTGGGAGGTCCATTTGTCGCCGTCCCAGTGCATCACGACGCCGGCGGTGCGCCCGCCGACGACGAAGACGTCGGACGCGGAGCTGCCCCAGACGCCGTTGAAGTCGCCGGTGTCGCCCACGAGCGACTCCCGCCAGTGTTTGCCGTCCCAGTGCTGGAGATTGCCGTAGGTTCCCACCGCCCAGACGTCCGAAGGGGATGTTCCCCACAGGCCATGGATGCCCCAGCCGGAAGGGGTGGGGTTCTCCCACTTCCATCCCAGCACAACGGGGGCGGCGCCGTCGTCGTCATCCTTGTTCTTGCAGCTCGACAAAGCAACGGACATCGAAACCGCGGCGGTCGCGAGCAGGCCGGCGTACATGGCCGATCGAGGGAGGAACGCCATGGAGGTACTCCTTCTGGAGGCCGCGCGAAGACGTAGGCTTCAGGATCCCGAATAACAGTCAAAGTTACACAGATGGGGGGGGGGGAGAGGCCAGAAAAACAACGGTCGATCCGTCGGGCGCTAACCGGGGGACAGGATGGTGTTCCCGTGCCGGCGAACATCGGGGCGGCGGCCTGAAGACCGGGGCGGCGCCCCGGGGGGGGGGCCACCCCCGTGTCCGCGCACGAGCCGATGAGGCGAAACGGGCTCGACCGATTCACCCGTTGGGCCTACCTTCTGCCGCGGCTGCTCGCGAGGGTCACTCGAAGACGAGATCGCCCCACGCCGCGGGGTAGAGCCACGCTTCGGCGGGGAGGTCGCTCGTGAGGTTCGTCGCGGAGTTCGACCAGTAGGTCCGCGCCACGTTGAGCTTCCCCTCCGCGTCCGAGGAGATGAACCCGGCGTCGCCCCGGAGGCGGAGTCCGGGGCCGATCTTCAGTCCCAGCGCCTCGATCGGGACCGAGGCCTCCAGGCGCGTCCGGCGGGGCTCCGTCTTCACGGCCACCCGCGCCCCCTCCAGCCGCTCCACGCGGTCGAACCTCCGCGTCCCCACGGGCGAGCGGTAGGTGTAGGCCTTTGCCTCCGGGGCGCCCTGCTCCACGGGGCGCATCAGGACGCAGGCGGGGCCGTCCGCCAGGGGGGCGAAGACCAGCCGCAGGTGGGACGGCCCGACCTCCGGCTCCTCCGCCGGGCCCAGCTGGAGGTCCGCGGCGTCGCCCGTCTTGAAGAGGCGCGCGTAGTCCTTGCCCTCGTTCATCCATGGCGACGCGTCGTCGATCTCGAAGAAGACGTAGAGGTTCCGGTCGTCGTAGGCGAGGCGGAACTGGCCGCGCTCCGGCGAGCCGGTCCGCTCGATCCGCTGCGCGGGGATGTCCTGCCAGTCCTTCGCGTCCCCGTCCAGCCGGGGCGGCGACGCCATCGGGCGGACCCGGGCGGTCTTCCGCGCGGCGCGCTCCGCCGCGCGCCGCATGTTGTCCCGCTCGGCCTGCACGATCTCCGCGGCCGAGACCTCCACGCGCGGCCCCTCGAACCGGCGGAGCGTCTCCAGTCCGCGGACCTCGGCCACCAGGGCCGCCTGGCCGGGAAGGCCCGTGCAGATCCGGACCCTGCCGTCCGATTGCCGGCCGAACCACCCGTTGAAGGGTTCGCTTCCCTCCGACTGCCCCAGGATCGACTTCCCCGCGAGGTCCTCCTCGCGCGGCGGCAGGGGAGGGCCCGGGAGCCGCGAATCGCGGAAGAGCGTGCCCGCGAAGAAGCCGTCCGTGGTCACCAGGAAGTCCTCGCCGAGGTTTCCCCGGATGCAGAAGACCGTTCCCGCCGGCTCCCCGAGGGAGGCGACCCCGCAGATCTTGAGGGCCCCGATGATGCGCCCCGGCGCCGGCATGGGGGCCTTGTGCGACCCGTGGACGCCGTGGCCCAAGGACGGATAGCGCCACAGCTCGCGCCACGTCTCCATCTCGAGCGCGCGGAGGTAACTGTCCTCCCCGTAGCCCGTGGCGCTCAGCACCAGGAGGACGCGGTCGTCCTCCACGGGCACGAGGTCGCCGTGGTCCCGGACGCCGAGGTCGGTGAACCCTTCCGGTCCATAGCAGGGCGCGCCGTCGTCGGTGAAGGAGACGGGCTTGAAGCGGACGATCCCGTCCGCGTAGATGGTCAGGTCCCGGCCGATCTTCCCGCCCCAGCCGTTCGTCACGGCGAACGGGGGGCGGCCGTTCTCCGCGGGAACGATGGACAGCTCGGCGCGCTGCACGCGGCCGTCGCGGTTGGCGTCGTTCCAGTAGAAGCCGTCGCGGGCGTCGAGGCCTTCGAACTCGCCGTCGGGCTTTCGCGTCACCCTGCCGCCGTCGACCTTCCCGGAGAGATGATGGACGGTCCCGATGGCGGCCACGGGCTGCCAGCCGCGGCCCCGCGGCATGAAGACCACGAAGGGGTGCTCCCCGTGCCAGCTGTGGATGAAAAGGTATTCGCGCGCGGCGCCCGAGGCGGAGCTTGTGAGCCGCTGGGGCGTGGGGAGGCCGGCCGGGACGTCGAAGCGCTCGCCTTTTTCCCGCTCGGGGACCCAGAGGATCTGGGACACGCGGTGGGTCCGCGCGGCCCGGTCGAGGACGAATTCCACGGGGCCCGAGTAGGCGAGCGAGGGATCCTGGTCGTGCAGGTACGTCCCGCAGGCCGCGTAGGCGGTGTTCCCGACGTAGTCGCGGACGAGCCGCCCGTCAGGCCCCCAGACCGAGACGCGCCGCGGGTACTCCCAGCTCTCGACCGCCCACACGCGGCCCTCGGCGTCGAGCGCCACGGAGCGGACGCTCATCATCGCCTCCGGGTCGAACGCGCCGCGGATCGGCCGGCCGCCCTTCCGGCCCGCCGCGAAGAGGAACGCGCCCTCGGGCGAGTAGACCTTCACCTGCCCGTCGGCGGCGTCGAAGACCGCGAGCCGCCCGTCCTTCCCGGCGGCGAGCGCCTGCCCGCGCCCGAGGCCCGGCGCGGGGAAGGGCTCGGGGCGCTCCTGCTCGAGGTCGAACCGGTGGAGGGTCCCGTCGAGGACGGCGAAGAGGCGGCCGTCGGGCGAGAAGGCGAGGCCCGATGGGCTCGGGGCCTTGAACCGCTTCACGAGACGGGCCTCCTCGGCATCGACCACGGCCATCTCGCCCCCGGAGAAGGCCAGGAGGAGGCGGCGTCCGTGGACCGCCATGGCCGTGACGGATCCGGGCGGCGGACCGCCGAGGATCTTCTCCACGGGAATGGGGAGCTCGGGACGGCCGTTGATCAGGAAGGGGCGGTAGGCGCCGTCCTGCCGGCTCAGGCGCGCGAGGCCGCGCTTGCCGGCCCAGTCGTCGTTGAGCAGGAACCAGACGAAGCGGTCGTCGGCGGCCATCGCGAGCGCCCCCTGGTGCTCGCCCCACTTCTTGCGGCCGTCCGGGCCCACGCCGATGATGCCGCTGCCGCCCTCGGCCCCCGCCCAGCCGATGACCACGTCCTCGCCCGCGGCGGCGACGCACGCGGGAGGCGAATGATCCGCCCCCCAGGCGCCGCGGCCGTCGGCGGTGCCCCACGGCGGCGTGCCGGGATTGTAGAAGCAGAGGTCGTAGACCGCGTCCAGTTCGCCGCGCGAGAGCCCGCGGACCTGGTACGTCCCCGGCGCCGCGAGGCGCCCGAAGTCGTCCAGACCGTCCCACAGGACTTCCACCTGGCCTCCGGCCGTGAGGTAGTCCGCGACGCGGCAGTCGCCCGGCAGGGCGCGGACGCGGCGGCCCGCGGCGTCGTGGATGGCGAGCGAGAAGCGAGTTCCCTCGGGCCGCTTGAGGCGGAGGGGAATGGTGCCGGGGATCTTCGCGGCCGCGGGGGCGGCCCCGGCGGGAGGAGGGAGGGGATCGAGCTTCCCGCGGGGGGAGAGCACGACCTTTCCGTAGATCTCCTGGACCTCCCAGAACCAGCCCGTGTGGACCGCGCCCGGCCGGACGAGGTCCATCATGTGGTGGACCGGCCAGCCCTTGCCGGCGTCCGGCCCCCACACGAGGTCCAGCATGCAGTCGAAGCTCTCGTTCGCCTGATAGGGCCGGCCGCTCTTGACGATGGCGGTCCACGGGATCCGCAGCTCCTGGGTGTAGCCGCCGCCCTCCGCCTTCGGCTGGAAGCCCTGGGCGACCCCGAGCTCCTTGAGGGAGTCGATGTACCGGATCGGGTTGTCGTGCCAGGGGAACCAGCCGTCGAGCGAGATCGCCGCCGGGCGGGCGCCTTTCGTGTACCACCAGCCGATGACCTTTCGGGCCATGTCGGTGCGGAAGTGGATCTGGAGGGAGTCCGAGTGGAAGCACTTGCGGCGGTCGATGTCGAGGTCGGGGTCGTAGTGGTTGACCAGGGGGGTGGGGTCGCTCCAGTCCACGCCCACGTAGAGCGCCTCGGCGTCCCACATCATGGCGACCCACGCGCTGAACTGCCCCCACAGCCTGCCCGTGTCCGAGCAGACCGGGATGCGCCCGGAGACGTCCCAGTCGTCGAGCTTCCCGTCGACCTGGACCGGGCCGGGGGCGGGGACCGCCTGGATCACGTGGTTGTCCGTGCCCTGGGCGCGGGACTCCCGCGGGAAGGCGAGAAGCGCCAGCAGGACGAGTCGTGTCGTTCCCGTCATTCGATGAAGACCAGGACGCCCCAGTTCCTCGGGATCATCTGAAGCTCGAAGACCTCGTCGCTCACGAGCCCCGTCTCCTGGTTGCTCCAGTAGGTGCGGAGCGCCGTGTCGTTGCCCGCCTTGTTGCCGTGGGTGGCGCCGAAGTCGCCGCGGATCTTGAGTCCCGCCGAGGGCGCCAGGCCCAGCGCCGCCAGCGGGATCGCGGCCTCCACCGTGTACAGGCGCCGGACGGCGTCCACCTGGACCTCGATCTTCGCCTCCTTGAGCTCGGTGACGCTCTCCATCACGTACCCCTTCACGACGCCGGAGTTGAAGGTTTTCGGGTTCTTCTCCCGGGCCACCCGGCGGTAGAGCACCGCCACGGGCTTCCCCTGGAAGGGTCCGATGGAGAGCCGCAGGTCCCCCGGCCCCGCTTCCCTGCGGTCGGCGGGGGCGCCGGGGTCCGTGCCGAGCTGGAGGTCCACCGTGTCGCCGCGGGCATAGAGGAACTCGGGGGCGTCCGCCCCGTTGACCCATGGCGTGTCGTCCTTCACCTCCCACGCGGCGTAGAGGTTCCGGTCGTCCCACGCGAGGGCGGTGCGGACCCGGGCCGCGTCCATTTTCTGGTAGGAGGCCGTCTCCAGCCCCCTCGTGTCCTTCTCGAAGTCTCCGGTGAACGCCGGCGAGGCCTTCTTCACGGTAACCTGCCGGAGGCCCGACGCCTCCTGCATCTGCCGCTCGCGCCAGCCCTGAGCCGTCTTTACGTCCGCTTCGGTCAGAGTGACCTTGCCGCCGGGGATGGCGCGGACGGTCTCCAACCCGGTCACCTCCAGGTTCCAGAAGCTGATGTGGCCGGCCTGGACGGTGAGCCTCCCGTCGGGGTGCTGGGTGATGGAGCCGCCGAAGGCCTCCTCGCCCGCCCCCGGGGGACAGGTGTCCATGATCGCGCCCGGCACGGGCTTCTCCGGCCAGCTCGTGCGCATGGGGTCGCCCTCGAAGAGGCGCGCCAGGTAGTATCCCTTTTCCGTCAGGATATGCCATTCGCCCTTGTTCGTGGGGATCACCCAGACGTTCCCCACCGGGTCGGGGAAGCGGGCGGCGCCCACGATGTCGTAGGCCCCGCGGATCATCCCGACTTCCGGCCCGCAGGCGCGGTGCGACCCGTGGACCCCGGTGAAGTTGCTGGGGTAGGTCCACAGGCAGCGGCCCGTGGCGATCTCATAGCAGTCCACGGTGCCGTGGTCCACGCCGTAGGGCGCGTTCCAGAGCATGTACTTCCCATCCACCGAGCCGTGGCCGCGCTGGGCGCCCATCCCGCCGCGGCCCTTGGCGTCGGCGGGTCCGGGGAGGCGCTTCGCCCGGTCGAGGTCGTAGAGGGGCGCCCCGCAGGGGGTCCACCCCGTCACCGCCGCCTGGTAGAACGTCCCGTAGAAGGTCAGGTCCGGGGTCATGGACATGTACCAGCCCTGGAACCAACCGCCGAGGTCGACGGCGTAGGACTTCACCTCCTCGGGCTGTTCCCTCTGGTCGTCGTTGGCGTCCGACCAGACTTCCGTGACGGCCGGCTTCTGGTCCTTCTCGACGCGGCGGAGCATCGCGCGGAGGACGTACCGCGCGTCGCCCTTTCGCTCGAAGATCCGGATCGGGCTGGCGCCGTGGAGGAACCCGGGGGTCACCGCCAGGTAGAGCCTTCCGCCCGGTCCGAAGCCGAAGCGCGAGGCGCCCATGCCGTCGCGCGTGACGACGCCCACGCAGGTCGAGCGGGCCGTCTCCGGATCGATCCGCCACTCGCAACCCTGGCCGACCATGAGGAAGGGGTCGAGGGGGTTGACCGCCGCGCCGATCGCGCCGTACGAGGAGGAGCCGAAGTACTCCGCCCTGAAGGCGCCGGTCTCGGCGTCCCACACGCTCACGCGGCGGGGAGCGCCGTCGTCCTCCGCGACCCAGAGCTGGCCCTTGCCGTCCACGGCGAGGCCGCTCACGTTCAGCATCCCGTCCGGCGTCCAGGGGCCGAGGAGGGCGCGCCCCGCCTTCCGGCCGATGTCGCGGACCGGGGCGCCGTCGGGGCCGAAGACCTGGACGTGGTGGCGCTCCCCGCGGATGCCCACGTAGAGGCGGCCCGCCTTGTCCAGCGCGAGGGCCGAGGCCCAGTCCTTGCCCTCGAGCCGCGCCTTGGCAACCTCCCGGACGGCGCCGGACTCCACGTCCACGGACGCCACCGCCCGGCCCTCGGTGATGACGAAGATCTTTCCCGCGTCGGCCGCCTCGATATCCCCGGGCTTCGGAACCGCGAGCTGCTTCTGGACCTGCCCCGTGTTGGCGTCCACGACGACGACGGCGTCGCGGCCCCCGAAGCTGACGAAGACGCGGCCGCCCTTCGCCGCGAGGGCGCCGGGCTGCTTCGGCGCGTCCGGGTCGTCGCCCCAGAGGTCCTTCATCGTGAGGTCGGTGCTCTTGAGCGAGGACCACTCCGTGTAGCGGCCGGTTCGGGCGTCCAGCCGGTAGATCCCGCGGGTGACGTACTGGCCCACGTCGTTCCAGGCGTAGACGGTCTGCCCGTCGGAGGCGATGGGGCCGGCCGAGGCGATGCCTCCGCGGATGTTCTTCCACAGGACGCGGCCCTGCGGGTCGCAGGCGAGGAGGGGCTTGTCGCCCTCTCCGCCGCCCCAGCCCGCGTAGACGCGCTCGGCGTCGGCGGCGACGGCGATGGGGTTCCCGTGGTCCGCCCCCCAGGTCGATCCCCCCCACGGCGCGCCGCCGCTGTTGGCGGCCCAGCCGCGGAGGCGCAGGCCGATGCCCGTGTGGTAGATCCCCTCCCACGCGTAGTCGCCCGCCGGGAGGACCTCGCCCGGGCGGCGGACCGACATCGTGGTGAGGCCGTCCCATTTCACCTCGTGCTCGCCCTTTGTCAGGAAGGCGCAGGCGAGGAGTTGGCGGGCCACCGAGCCGTCCGGGCGGAAGAGGTTGAGCGACACGTAGCCGTCCTCCGGCAGCGTGAACTTGAGGGACATGAAGCCCGGAGGGACGCGGCTGCGGATCACGCCCGTCCAGTCCGCCACGGGGATGCCGTTCTCGAGGCGGACGGGGAACTCGCGGCCGTCGGAGAGGCGCACCGGCCGGGGCGCGACCTTCCCTGCGGGCTCCAGCGTGGCGAATCCCCAGCAGCCGTTGCCCTGGAACGTGAAGACGCGGTCGATGGGGACGCCGGGCTTGAAGAGGTCCTTGATCGTGAGCCGCCCGCCGGTGCCCACGGTGAAGTTGGGCTCGAAGGTCATCATCAGGCGGTCGCCCGGCTTGACTGAGTGCTCGGGCTTGGTCAAGAGCGACCAGGGGATGGAGATCTCCTGGGTGTAGCCCCTGCCGTCGGGGTGCTTGAGGAAGGCCTGGGCGGCGCCGTGTTCCTTGGCGTTCTTCAGGCCGCCCTCGTTGAAGCGCCGGCCGTAGGCGATGTCGATCACGTCGAGCCCGTCGCGGTCCCGCCAGCAGGTGAGGTGCGAGGTGCGGGCGAGCGGGGCGTCGTTGGAGTCCCGCCCGGGATGGGCGACCTCCTTCGCGGCGACGTCGGGCGCCGTCACCACGCGGACCTGGAGGCAGTCCCCGTTGAAGCCGTAGTCGCCCTTGCTGCTGCCGGGGTTGTTCATCGGCGTGGGGTCCACCCAGCACGCCAGCAGGTAGAGGTTCTTCGCGTCGTGCATGGCGTGGAGCCACACGGCGAACTTGTCGCGGGCGTTCTCCACGTCGCCGCAGGCGAAGATCCCCCCGGAGAGGTCCCAGTCCGCGGCTTGGCCGTCCACGTCCACGGCGCCCGGGGCCGGGAGGATCTGGAAGTTGATGTGCTCGGTCTCGGTCGCCCCGATCGAGAGCGCGGCGGCCAGGAGGAGGAACGCCGGGAGGGCGGGGTTTCGTTTCATGGGGTCTCCTGGGAGCCTTCAGTTCACGTTCGTGGCGCTGACGCAGAAGGGCGAGCCGGGGAATTCGAGGACGCCCCCGCACTCGAACTCGGCCTTGCCGTCGGGGCCCATTCCGAACCGGGCGCCGCCCTGCGTCGCGAAGACCAGGGGGCCGTACCGGTAGTTGAGGATCTTGCGGCCCTTGAAGTCGGCCACGGTGATCAGGGGCGCCTCGATGCCGTGCGTGTCGGCCGACTCCACGAAGACGGGGTCGAGCAGCCGGGCGTCACGCAGGCGGCGGACGACCCTCGGCTCGCTTTCCCCGATCCGGATCCAGACGATCTCGCGGTCTCCGCGGCAGGCGGCGATGAAGGTGTCCCACGCGTGCTTCTGGTAAGCGAGGCACACCGGGTTGCGGCCCACCTGCGCTTCCCCGGCGCGCGCGACGGCATCGGCCGAGGCGGGGTCCTTCGTGGCGAGGCCCCCCACCGTGTAGATCCCGACCTTCCCGTCCTCCGAGGCGATGAGCGCGCGGGCCTTGGCCCCGCCGGCCAGGCTGGCGATCACCGCGGTGGGCCGGGGGACATCCAGCACCTTCACCACGGGAGGCCTCCACGAGGGATCGGTCTCGAAGGAGAAGGGCCACTGCCTGGGGTCGGTCCCGGAATTCCGCGTCTTCCGGTAGTTCTCCTCCGTGGTGAAGTACATCTCGCGGATCCTCTCGAAGAGCGGCTGGAGGTCGAGGAAGGCGGCCTTGTTCTCGTATTTCCCGATCACCACGGCGAAGCCGGCCGTGCTGCCGTACCCGGCGTTGGGCCCCTTCGCGAAGACGTCGCGGTCGGCCTGCCGGGCCAGGTCGTACTCCCGCAGCAGCCCCGCGTTCCCGTCCCGGCCGTTCAAGCGGTGATTGAGGTCGTTGCCGACGGCGCACACGCCGGTGGGGAACTCGATCCCCGGGAGATCCACGAAGCCCAGGAGCTTGAGGTCGGTGAAGAGCCCCACGCTGGGGAGCGACCAGGCGTGGTCGTCCTGCCATTCGTGGACGAAGCCGGTCTTCTTCCCGTTCGTCTGCATCGAGAGGACGGCCACCTGTCCGGTGCGCTTCCCGGGGTCGTGGAGGGTGATGAGCGCGAACTCGCTCTTGTTGGTGATGGAGATGGCCGTGGGGATCTTCCCGGCGGGGAGCTGGAGCGTGGGCTCGAGGCCGCGGGCGGTGACCGTGCCGGCCGCGGCCACCAGGCCGCTGGAGAATACGGCCAGCCCGTTGTTGGCCCAATATCCCATGCCGCGGGCCATGGCGATGGGCATCCCCACGTTGCCGCCGGGGGCGGCCTTCCTCCACTTCTCCGAGGCCGGCTCCGGCCGGAAACCGCCGTGCCAGGGGGGGAGCGGCGCCTCGGCGAAGCAGCCGTGGGCCCATTCGATGATCGTCACGCGGTCCACCGGGAAGGCCCCCGCGTCGGGGACGAACAGGACCTGTCCTTGGGTGCTGCTGTAGTCCCCGGCGCTCTTGGTCCAGGGACCGCCGACCTGCCAGATCCGCCCGCCGGGCCCCTGTTGCGCCGGCACCATCCAGACCTCCGGGAATTTCTCCTGCCCGGCGCGGGGGTAGGCGGCGTAGTCCGGCCCGAGCCTCCGGCTCATCCCCGACGGGCTGAAGTCGCGCAGTTCCCGCAGGGCGGCGGCGCGGTCGATTTTCCCGTTCGCAGCCTGCCCGAAAGCGGAGGGCAGGAAGGAAAGGGCGGCGAGGATGCCCGGCCAGCGCTTCATGGGATGCTTCCCCCGTTAATCCGCGGCTTCGGCTTCGGCGGCCCCGCCCGCCACGCAAAGGCTCTCGATCCGGAGCTCCTGGGGCTTCTCCCCGCTGAAGACGGGCTCGATCTCCACGAGATGGGGGACGGCTGGATCGAGGCCGCGGGCGACCTCGTAATAGAGGAAGCCGTTTCCCGTCTTCCAGCGGTTCCCCTCGAAGAGATCCGTCCCCTTCACCTGGGAGGGCTTCCCGGAAACCGCCTGTCCGTCGATCCACACCCGGAAGCGGCCGGACTCGGGGGTGCATTCGCCGAAGAGGAAGAGGGCGGCGCCGCGGACCTTGAGCTTGAGCCTCGGGACGGGGCCGTTGCCGGAGGCGATCGCGAGGTCGTCGAGCCACCGGGACATCAGCCAGTCGTGGTTGCAGGCGGTGAGCCTGGGCTTGCCGCGGGTCCAGCAGGCCGGCAGGGCCGGGAGCGAGGCCAGCCGGAACCGGCGCGCCGTCATGTAGGTTTCCGCGTGGAGCGGCTTCTCCGGGGACCGGCACGTCCGGCCCTCCGCCACGGCCTCGAGGTAGCCGTTCCAGGCGGCCTCGGCGAAGAGGCGGTAGCCGGAGTCGCCGGGGTGGACGCCGTCCGTGTCCCAGATCGCGTCCACGGAGGCCTGCTTCGCCTCGACGCGGTCGATGATGAGCTCGATGGCGTCGCCGAGTCCGGTGCGGTAGGCCCGGCTGAGAGCGATGTGGGCGTCCCGCCGCTTCATCTTCGGGAGGTCGGCGCGGCTGATGTTCCACTTGAAGGGGAAGAGGACCTGGACCACGGGGACTTTGGCCCCGTCCACGAGCCGGCGAAGGATGGCTTCGTAGGAGGCCAGCGTCTCGGGGTCGGAGGCGTGGATGTCGTCGTTGGCGGAAAAGTCCAGAAAGACGAGGTCGGGGTTCCAGCGGAGGACGTCGCGCTCCAGCCGGAAGACCCCCAGCTGGGAGTTCGTGCCTCCGATGGCGGCGTCGTGGAAGCGGAAGCGCGCCCGGGGGTACCGCTCCTCGAAGCGATCCGCCATCACCGCGCGGTAGGAGGTCCGCGCCGGGTCGGTGGCGTTGGCGCCCCAGGTGAGGGATGCGCCGAAGAAGACGACGTTGAGACGGGCGCCCTCGCGGGCCCGCCGGTCGAAGTCGGCGAAGCTCGCGGAGGGCTTCTCGGGCGCCGCCCCCCGGGAGGCGCAGGAGGCGAGGGCCAGGGCGGTGAGAATCTTCAGCCGTCGTCCGTTCATGGGTTCATCGCTCCAGGATGCGGATGGCCTCGATCTCCAGCGGGGTGAACGTGGCCCCCACGGTGAGGGCCACGCCCTGGGGATCGGGCGGGAGGGGGGCGGCGTCCTTTTCGATCCGCTCCTCGCCGTCCACCCAGGCCCGGTACGTCTCCCCGTCCTTTTCCACGACGATGAGGTGGGATTTCCCGACGTCCGCGATGTCGCGGCTGTCCCGCTGGATGAGGGCGTGGAGACCGGCGGGGATCCGGTCCATGTGGAAGCCCCTCCAGTAGTGCTCGCCGGGCTGGAAGTTGAACCGGTATCCCGTGAAGGGGGTGCCTCCGAGGGTGATCGTGAGCTGGCGTCCGGGCTGGTGGGGCAGGGTGACCTCGACGCGGACGCGGTCGGGGAGGGGGTTCTTCCACTGGAGCGCGGCGAGGCCCATCGACTCGGGGCGCGCGCGGGACTCGGAGAGCCGCAGGACGCCGTCCTTCAGCCGGGCGATCCCCGGATCGAATTCGAAGGCGCGGTCGGGGCGGTCGATCCGGCCGCTCGGACAGAACACCGGCTCGAGCCCGGAGGGAAGGGGATCTCCGCGGCGGAAGTCCACGGAGAGGACTTCCCTCCAGGGACCCAGGGGCGGGGCGGCCCGAACGCCGCCGGCGTCGGCGGTGGCGGACTCGCCGGCCGCGACGAGAAGGGGCTCGCGGCCGCCGTCGCGAGCGGCGATCCGAACCTGTCCCTCGCCGACCCTGAGCCGGGTCTGCCCCTGGGAGACGCTGAGCCGGAACGTCGTTCCCAGGACGGTGGTCTCGGCGTGGGGGGTGCGGACGGTGAAGGGCCGGTCCGCAGGCTGGGGGGCCACGGAACAGCGGAGACGGCCCGCCTTGAGGGTGAGCCGCTTCCCGCGGCCCTGGTCGGCGTCGAACTCCACCCGGGAGTCGGCCGGGACGTGGAGGGCCGTGGATTCCCCTCGGAAACGGATCGAGAGGCGGCCGTCGGCGCCCGTGAGGATCCGGTCGCCCGGGAGGACCGCTTGGCCGGGGCGGACGGGGAGGCGTTCCCCCTGGCGGACCAGCGCGACGTCGCCGGAGGGGTCGTCGGCGGAGGCCGCGGGGCCCGACCGGAAAAGGGCGAGCGCGAGCCCTGCCGCGGCCAGGACGGCGGCCGCGATCGCCGGCCGGCCCCAGGGGAACCGGCGGGGGGCGGCCTCGGCCTGCCCGCGGCATTTCTGGCGGAGGAGGGCGTGGAGGATCGACTGCTCCGAGAAGCACCGCGCGGCGTCGCGGTCGGTCTCGAGCAGGCGGTTGAGCTGTTCCGTTTCCCCGAGGTTGAGGACCCCGTCGGCGTAGCGGTGGATGAGGGCCTCGAGTTCCTCGCGGTCTGGGCTCATCCGGCCGCCTCCCCCGCCAGGCGGGAGCGGATGCACTCGGCGAGGCGGGAGCGGATGCGGCTGAGGGCCACCTGGACGGTTCCGGCCTTGCGGTCGAGCCGGCGGCCCATCTCCTCCATCGAGAGTCCGCAGCCGTAGCGCATCTCGACGAGCTCGCGCGAGGTCTTCTCGATCCGGTCCAGGCAGTGGTGGAGGGCCTCCTTGCGGGCCATGACGGAGTCTTCGATCTCGTCGCAAGCGGAGGCCACCGCTTCGATGGCCTTCTCGGAGAGGACGAGGCGTGCGCGGGCCCGGCGGGTTTCCAGAAGGGTGCGCCGGGCGAACTCGCGGGCCCAGGCGCCGAAGTTCGTTCCCGGCCGGAAGTCGCCGGCGCGCTCCAGGATGCGGAGGGAAACCTCCTGGAACAGCTCCTCCGCCTCGCCAAAGTCGCGGACGAGGGCGAGGAGGAAGGCGAAGAGACTTTCCCGGGTGCGGAGCAACTCGCGAGCCACGGCGGGATCGGTCATCGATCGGTTCCCCGGCGCCACGGCGCATCCTGGCATGGTCTTCTCCCGGAAGCCATACCAGGATGACGGGCCGCCCGGGAATCATACACCATTTTTCGGGGGCCGAAGCCCCGCCCGGCGGACTCAGGTCAGGGCGGCGTTCGGGCCGGAGGCGGTCAGCCGGCCCTCCTTCAGCAGGCGGTCCACCGCCTCCCCCACGCGCCCGGCGCGGCGCGGGTTTTCATGGGTGGCCGCGGGCCATGGGTGGACAAGGGGCGCGAACGGGGGGGAGAGCGCCTTCCTGTGTCATGTTTTCGTGAGATCGGGCGTCAGGTCGGGTATAGGTATATACTATACTAGAACAAGTATGGTCGAGTCCGGCCGCCGAGGCGGTCCTTCCCGGCGCCGGCAGGAGGCTGCATGTCGCTTGTCCGCTCGATCTCGCGCGTCTTGGCCGCTCCTGCGTCCCTGAGCCTGTCCCTGGCGGCGCTGGCCCCGGGGCTCTTCCCGTTTCCCCTCCCCGCCGACATCCTGCTGCTCCAGAACGGCCAGACGATCGAGGGGGAGGTGGCGGACAAGGGGGAGAGCCTGGACGTCCGGACGAAATACGGCTCGCTCACCGTGGCGAAGGCGGACGTGAAGAGACGCCTGAAGGATGTTGCGTCCCTGAAGGCGGAGGTCGATGTTCTCCACAAGTCGGCGAAGGGGATGGCGGAGGAGGGCCTGAAGGAGGGCGTGGACGCGGCGGACCGCGGGGTCAAGTTGGAGGCGGCGGCGACACTCTACGAGCGGGCGATCGCGCTGGCCAACGACGCGCGGGAGGCCTTCACGGGGAGCGACGCCGAGTCGCTCGCCGCGGCGGCCGCGGCGATGGGCGAGGAGCTGGCCCGGATCCGCGCGCGGCTGGGGCCGGCCACGCTGGCGCCGCCGACCCCGCCCCCGTCCGCAGGCGCAAAGCCGGCCCCGGAAGGGCTTCCCGTTGCGCTTCCTCCCGCCGTCGCGAAGGCGGCCGACCTCTCCGCGCTGGCGGCCGTCACGGCCCCGAGCCGGCGGCCCCTCCCGCCGGCCGACCGGCTCCGCGCCGCGGAGGCGCAGGTCCGCGACCTCTTCAAGGCCGATTACCGGTCGGCCGGGACGGACGAGCGGAAGGTGCTCGCCCGGAAGCTCCTTCAGACGGCGCTCGGGACGAAGGACGAGCCGGAGTCTCAGCTCGCGCTCTTCAACGAGGCGCGCGCCGTGGCCGCCCAGGCGCCCGACGCGGAGACCGCGGTCACCGCCCTTCGCGAGACGGCGCGCCGGTTCGACATCGACCCCGCCCGGGAAGTGTCGGCGACGCTCGGCCGGCTCGAGGCCGCCGTGAAGACGCCGGAGGTCGCGCGGGAGACGGCGGAGGCCTACCTCCGGGCCGGTCTTGAGGCGATGGCCGCCGACGAGATCGAGATCGCGCAGGCGCTCCTGGCGCGGGCCGACCGCGTGGCCCGCGCCGCGCGGGACCCGGCCTTGATCCAGCGCGCCCTGGACCTGGCGAAGGACGCGAAGGACCAGGCCCGGGAGCTCGCGGCCTTCCGGCCCGCAGTCGAGAAGTTGTCGGCCGCCCCCGACGACCCCGCCGCGAACGCGACCGTCGGCCAGTACCTCTGCTTCGTCAAGTCGGACTGGAAACGAGGGCTGCCGTTCCTGGCTCGGGGGGGCGACGCGGACCTGAAGGCGCTGGCCGAGGCGGAGCTGGCGGGACCCGCGACGGCCGACGAGAAGGCCGCGCTCGGAGACCGGTGGGCGGCCTGGGGCGACCGCCAGCCAGCCGCCGCGGCGAAAAGCCGCGGCCGGGAGCGGGCGCTTGTCTGGTACGATGCCGCCCTCCCCGGCCTTGCCGGGGCCTCGAAGGCGAAGGTCGAGAAGCGGGTGCAGGACTTCCTGAACCAGATCGCCGCCCAGTACGACGGCATGGTCCAGCCCGGCAACGTGGCCCTTGCCGCGCTTGGAGCCGTCGCCGAAGGCTCCAGCTCCGCCGCTCAGCTCATCGACGGCATCAAGACCGGCTACACAGGATCAACGGGCTTCGCGTCCCTCTCCTGGCCGGGCGAGTGGGTGGTGACCCTTCCCAAGACGTTCATCCTCCGGCAAATCCGCTTTCTGCTCTGGGACGGCGACTCCGACCGGTATTACAAGTACGTCGTGGAGACCTCCCCCGACGGGAAGACCTGGGTTCCGCTCGTGGACCGAAGCCGGGGGAAGTGGCGGAGCTGGCAGACGCTTGACTTCCCGCCGCGACGGGTCAAGGCGATCCGGGTGAAGGGCCTCTATAATTCGGCCAACTCGGGGTTCTACATCGTCGAGCTGGAGGCGTTTTGCCAGCCGCCGGCGGTGGGCGAGAAGCCGCGAGCGGAGTCCGACCCGACGGACGACGGCCCCCCGGCGCGTCCGCGGCGCGGGGAGTGAGCGCCCGACTGGTCCGAGCGAGGCGCCTTCTCTTTTTTGCTCCTCTCTTTACGCTGCCCCCCTTTGCTTCTCACTGTGCCGGATGCCTCCCAATCCGCCCTGCAAAGGGGACGGCGGATCGGGATGATGGCCGGATTGGGTCTCGCGGCGCTTGTGTCTGCGGATATCGCCCGGTTGCCATAGGCTTTCCTCGGGCGCCATAAATTCATAAAATATGCGCATTCGTTCGGGAGCGTCAATGGGTTTGCCGCCCCCGGCAAAGGCCTTTACATCCGGGGCGATAGGGATTCATTTTGTCGGCTTTCGGATTGGCACGGTGTTTGCTCTTAAATGACCCCGGCACGACGAAACCCATGGCATGCCAATGGGTTGGAAGGATGGGTCCTTCCATGGGCGCCGACGGAAGCCTGGTTCTGGGTGGCGGTCTCTCGCCCGCTCTGGTTGTCGCTGCGGGCGTCGGGGCGGTCTCGCTTTTGGCGGCCGGATATCGCCGGGCTTTGCGGGTGCGCGACTTCGGCCCCCGAAAGCCGCAGGCGCTCTTGGCGCTTCGCTGCATCGCCGTGCTCCTGCTCCTCCTGTTCCTGCTCAACCCCATCTTCCGCGTCGAGCGGATTCCCGCCGAAGCGCGCCGGGTTGCGGTTCTTGTCGATTCCTCCCGCTCGATGGGGATGCGCGACAGCGTGGGCGGGGGGACGCGTCTCGACGCCGCGCGGCGGATTCTGCGCGAGGAGAAGCTGCTGGCGGGGCTGGCGGGGCTGGCGCGGGTGGACGCGAGGGCCTTCGATGCGGCGGTGCGGCCGCTCGACCTGGATCGGGTCGCCCCCGCCGGCGAGACCTCGGACTTGGCCGGCGCGCTGGCGGCGGCGATTGAGGAGAAAGACCCGGTTCCGCTGGCGGCGGTCGTGGTGTTGACGGACGGCTGCGAGACGGGGGCCCGGCGCGCGGCCGATTTGCCCGTCCGCGTTCCCGTTTTCCCCGTCGGGATCGGCTCGTTGGAGGAGGCGCTGGCGGAGGCGCCGGACGTCGCGGTCGCGGGCGTCCGAGCCGACCGACGGGCGCTGATGAACGCGACGGTCGAGGTGAAGGTCGACCTGCGGTCCGCCCGGCTGGCGGGCGAGACGGTGGCGGTGGAGATTCGGCGGGGGGGGCAGGCGATCGCGGAGCGCGCCGTCCGGCTCGAGAACGGACCTCAGGAGGTCCTGCTCGCCTTCGTGCCGCGTGAGTCGGGGCTGCAGGAATTTGAGGCGCGAGTCGTCCCGCATCCTCGGGAGGCGGTTCCCGAGAACAACGTCCGGCCGTTCGCCGTCCACGTGGCCGCGCAGCGCCTCCGGGTCTTTTATTACGAGGGGACGCCGCGCTGGGAGTACAAGTTTCTGACGCGCGAGCTGAAGGTCGATGCGCACCTCGCGCTGACGACCCTCCTGCGGACGCACGTCGACCGCGCGTACCAATCCGGGGAGGGCGCGGCGGCGGACGAGCTGTTCCCCCCGGGACGGGAAGCGCTCCGGCGTTACGACTGCGTGATTCTCGGGGACATCCGGGCGGCGGACCTGACGGCCGGGCAGGCGGCGGCGCTGCGAGCCTTCGTGACGGAGGACGGCGGCGGGTTGGTGGTGCTGGCCTGCCGGGAATCGCTGGCGCCGGACGGCTTGGCGGCGCTCGGCCTGGACGCCGTTCTCCCCGTGCCGCTCGGCGGGGCCCGGATTCTGGAGGGGAATTTCGGCGTCCGGCCGACGCCGGACGGTGTGACGCATCCGGCGACGGCGGGGCTCGTCCGCTTCCTTCCGCTGGAGTCCGTTTACGGTGTCGGCGCGCCCAAGCCGGGCGCGCAAGTGCTCCTGAGGGCGGAGGGGGGGCCGTCGGATTATCCGCTCGCCGTGGCCCAGCGCGTGGGCGCCGGCCGCGTCTTCTTCTTCGCCTCCGATGCCGACTGGAAATGGGTGATGAAACACCGGGACCAGGGGGGCGGGGAGCTGTTCGTGAGGCTCTGGGGGCAGGCGATCCGGTGGGCGGCCCAGCGGGATGCGGATCCCCGCGCCCGCGCCCCCGTCACCGTCGCCAGCGACAAGGAGACCTACCGGCTCGGCGAGACCGTCCGGCTGCGCGTCCAGGGCCCCGACCTGGCGGGGATCCGCGAGGCGGAGGTCGGCGGCGCGACGGTGCCGCTGGCGCCGGTCGGCGGCGCGCTGGAGGGGTCGTTCACCCCGGCGCGGGCGGGCGTCCACGCGGTGAAGGCCGGGGAGGCCTCCTGCGAGTTTTTCGTCGAACGTCCCGCCGGGGAGTTCGACCGCATCGCCCTCCAGGAACCGCTGCTGCGGAAGCTCGCGGCGGCCAGCGGGGGACAGTACTTCGACGCCGTCACGGCGCGGAACTTGCCCGAGGCGCTGAAGGCCTCCGGGGCGGTCCGGCGCGACACCGTCGAGTACGCCTTCGCCGAGTGGTGGCTGCCGTTCGTGCTGGTCGTCGCGGCGCTGTCGACGGAGTGGGCGTTGCGGAAACGGATGCAGGTGATGTAAGGGCCGCCCGGCCGCGGCGGACGTCCCCGGCGGCCCCCTGGGAGCGCATGCCGATGAGCGAACGTCTGGTTGCCGGGTCCCATCTGGCGCTCGTCCTGGGGCTCGTGGCGCCGGGGCGCCTCGGCGCCGCCGAGGCGGACCCGGACCGTGCCGTCGTCACGCTGTCGGACGGCGAGCGCTACGAGGGAACGCTCGCCTTCACCGGCGGGCGCAAGCCCTCCTTCTTCGACGTCGCGAAGCAGAAGCGCTTCGACCTCGACCCTGCCGAGATCGTCCGCGTCGCGGTCTCCGTTGAGGAGGAACGGCTCCAACAGGGCTGGATGTTCCTCGAGGAGAGCCGGAACGACAAGGTGAAGCTGCCCTACACGTACCCCCTGCGGAAGCTCCGCACCGCGGTCACCCTGACCTCGGGGGAGACGCTGGAGGGGCACGTGACGGCGGTCTTCTATCTCGAGACGGAGTCGGACGAGCGGCGGTTCTTTCTTCTGACCGACCAGAAGGGGGAGAAGGGACAGACGCTGGAGGCGCTGGTCTACGTGAAGGATGTGGTCCTGCCGAACCGAAAGGCGGGGGGGAAGGCGTCCGGGGCGATTCGTGTCCCTCCCGGCCCCGCTGCGATCGTGAACCTCGACCGGGAGGTCTCCTTCCAGCCCCCCTTCACGGGTCTCCCCGTCGGCCGCTACGACGTCTTCCTCTTTCGGGGGACGACGGTGCGGTACGGCCTCACGGGCGGGCCGGTCGCGCCGGGAGACCTCCGGGCGATCGAGGGCAAGATCGCTCTCGTCGAGGAGTTCTATACGGGAAAGCGGGTCGTGGCGGCCGCGCGGGAGGGAGAGACGGTGCGGGCGCTGATGGAGCTGACGCGGAAGGAGGCGGGCCACGACGCGGGCTGGCGGTACGCCCGCTGGGAGCTGTGGACGCTCGCGCCGACGGCGCAGACGTGGGACATTCGGAAGCGGCTCTACCTCCACCGGGCGCGGTTCCCGGAGGCGCAGGGGGTGCCGGACTTCGCGTACGCGGCCGAGGATCGGCTGAAAGGCGTTCCGGAGACGGCGACGATCGAGTGAGGCGACCGGCGCGCGCGCGGCGCTGAAGGGGATGGCCATGGCGGACACGATCGACCGTGCGCTGGAGGCGGTGGCGGGCCGGTGGCGGCGCCTCCGCGCGTTGGAGGGCGCCCTCCAGGCCGGGGCGGTCCTCCTCGGCGGCGCCGTCCTCCTCTTCGCCCTCGACAACCTTTTCCATCTCGGCACGGCGGCGCGCGTTGCCCTGTCGCTCGCCTGGCTGGCGGGGGGAGGGGCGGCGGCGTGGCGCCCCGTGCGCCGCTTCCTTCGCCGGATCGACCGCACGGAGAGCGCGATCCTCATCGAGCGCGCGGCCCCGGAAGTGGATAACCGGGTGATCAACGCCGAGCGGCTGGCTCGCGACGCGGGCGTCCCCCCTCTGGTTCTCGGCATCGTCCGCGCCGAGGCGGCGCTGGATATCGACCGGCTCGACCTGCGCCGCGTCCTGCCGATGGCCGCCCTCCGGCCGCTCGCCGTCGCGGCGGGCGCGGCCGCCGCCCTGTTCCTCCTTTACGCCGTCACCCTGCCGGACTATTTCACCAACGCCCTGAAGCGCTATGCCAGGCCGGGGGCCGACACGCCGCCCGTCACGCGCACCACGATCGCGGTCCGGCCGGGCCACGCGTCGGTGGACGAGGGGGGGAGCCTGACCGTGAAGGCGGAGGTCGGGGGGGAGATCCCCGAGCGGGCGCGCCTCCGCGTCGGCGAGGCCGTCTACGACATGCGATTCACCGGCAGGGAATTCCAGCACGAGTTCAAGGCGGTCGAGGCCCCCTTCGAGTACCGCGTCGAGGCCGGCGACGCGCGGAGCCCCGTCTACCGTGTCGACGTCCGCCGGCGCGCCCGCGTCAAGCGTTTGGCCATCCGCATCGTCTACCCGGACTACCTGAAGCGGGAGCCGAAGGTGGAGGACCCCGCCTCGGGGGCCATCGCCGCCGTCGAGGGGTCGCGCGCGGAGATCGCCTTCCAGGCCACCAAGCGGCTCCAGAGGGTCCGCCTCGAAGCCGATCCGGTCTTCAAGCCCCGGGGGGCGGGGTTCCGATGGGCGATCGACGTCGCCGCGGGCGGAACGTGGCGGCTCGCGTGGACGGACGCGGACGGCTTGGAGGGCCGCAGCCCGTCCTATCCCGTCCAGGCACTCAAGGATCAGCCGCCGAAGGTCCGGCTCGCGGAGCCGGCCCGTCACCTTGCCGTGCGGCCGGACGGGTCGTGCACGGCGGTCGTGCAGGCCTCCGACGACTTCGCCCTCGCGTCGGTGTCGCTGCGCGCGGCGAAGGGGGGGGCGGCCCCGGTTGAACTGGCCGCCCTGGATGTCGAGGGGACGGACATCCGGGTCTCCCGCCTCGTCCGCATCGCCGACCTTCAGGGGCGGCCGGGCGACACCTTCGCCCTCTTTGCCGCCGCCCGCGATCGGAAGGGGGGCGAATCGGTCTCCCCGGCCGTCACCCTCCGGGTCGTGGACGAGACGCTCTCCCGCGACCTGCTCGTGAAGGAGCTGGGGAGCCTCGTCGCGCGGCTGCGGCAGGCGATCGCTCGGCAGCGGCAGGTCCTGGTGCGGACGAAGGCCCCGAAGGCCGACGCCGAGCTCCTCGCGATCGACCAGGCGGGGATCGCGAAGGACCTTGACGGCATCCTGGCGTCGTGGTCGAACCCCGAGCTGCGCCACCTCGCCGCCCGCCGGCGGCTGGAAGCGGTCGTGCGCGGCCCGGCCGCCGAGGCGCCGGAGACCCTCCGCCGCGACCGGGCCGCCGCCGCGGCGCTCCAGGCGGCGATCGTCGCCGAGCTCGAGGCGGTCGTCGCCGAGTTGGAAGGGGTCGTCGCCGCCCTCCAGCAGGGAAACGTCGACCAGGCCCTCGCCGCCGCCGCCGAGAAGTCGGCCAAGCAGGAGCTCCGCGACCTGCTCGCCGGCTTGAAGGACTTCGTCGCCGAGCAGAAGAAGGTGATCGACGAGTCGATGGACCTCCAGGGCGTCCGCCCCGAGGACTTCAGCGACGAGCAGAAACGGAAGCTCGAAACGCTGCGCCAGACGGAGGAGCAGTGGGGAAAGTTCTTCCAGGAGAAGGTGACCGACCTCTCGAAAGTCCCCCCGCAGGATTTTTCCAGCGGCGCGCTCTCGAAGGAGCTCAACGAGGCCTTCAGCGAGGTGAAGCTCGCCGCCGACGCCCTCGACCGCAAGGCCGTCGAGATGGCCATCCCCCACGAGGAGGCGGGCCTCGAGCTGGCGAAGGAGATCACCGAGAACATCGAGCGGTGGCTGGCCGACGCTCCGGACAACCTCAAGTGGGTCATGGAGGAGCCGACGAAGGACGTCGAGGTCCCCCTCGCCGATCTCCCCGCCGAGCTGGAGGATCTCCTCGGCGACCTGATCGACAAGGAGGACCGGCTGGCGGAGGAGTCGCAGGATGTCACCAGCTCCTGGATGGATTCGCTCAACCAGGGGGCGGGCTGGACGGCGATGGACGGTCCGATCTCGAACATGAGCGCCAAGGGCGTCACCGGCAACCTCCAGCCCAACGCCATGGAGATCGCCGGCCGCTCCGGCGAGGGGCGGAGCGGCAAGAGCTCCGGCCAGATGGTCGAGGAGTCCGCCTCCGGCAAGGGCGGCAAGCAGACCCCCACGCGCTACACGCCCGATCCCTTCGAGGCGGGGCGGGTCAAGGACACCTCCCGGGACGCCTCCGGCGGCTCGACCGGCGGCGGAAAAGTGAGCGGGGCGAACTCCGAGGGACTGCGCGGCGCCCCGCCGCCCCCCCTCAAACAGCAGATGGATCGCCTCGCCGACCGCCAGGCGGAAATCCGCAACACCACCGAGAAAGCGAATGTCGCCATGAAAAAACGCGGCGTCGTCTCCGAGGACCTCCAGCGGGCCCTCGCGCGGATGAGGCAGATCGAGGCGCTGCTCCGCCAGGGCCGCCCCGGCGAGGCCGCCGCCGACGCCAAAACCGTCTCCGAGTCCCTCCGCGACGTCCAGAAGACGGTTCGCGACCAGCTCGAGCTGACGAAGGACCCGACGCGCGGGCTGGCGCGGGAGACCCGCAGCGAGCTGATGAACGCCGCCGACGAAGAGATCCCGGCCGAGTTCCGGGACTGGGTCACCGAGTATTACAAGGCGCTGGCGAGATGACGACCCTCCTGCGCGCCGGATGGCGTCTTGCGGCGGCCGGCCTCGCGGCGGTCGGGGGCCTTCCCGGCACCGCCGCTGCCGCGCCGCTTCCGCGGGCCCCCGCCGCGGCCCCGGCGGATGCCCCCTTCCCCGCCGGCCCCAATCTTGTCAAGAACCCCGGCTTCGAGGAGGGCGACCGGGATCCCGCCGCCTGGGATCGGTGCGACGGGCTCACCTCCTTCTGGGTCAACGACCCGAAGCGCGGCGGGAAGTGCCTCCGCCTCTTCTCCGCCGTCCACATCGACGATTTCTACCGGCGCCGCGAGGAGATGAAGCTTCCCGTCCCGCCCCCGCCCCAGCCCCCCCGCGCGTTCAAACCCCCCGGCTATGACACCGTCGGCGGCATCAACGGCGTCTCGTACTGGTCCGACTGGATCGATTGCAAGCCGGCGACGCGGTACGCCTTCGCCGCCGACGTCCGGTCCGAAGGCGGCACCCCCAAGATCTTCGTCAAGGGCTACTCCGAGATCCCCGGCGAGGTCGACGACGGCGGGAAGGCGAGGACGGTCCTCCTCCGCCGTGTCACCTTCAAGATCTACGTCGACTGCGTCCCCGGGAAGGGCGGCGATTGGAAGACGAGCACGATCTTCTTCTGCCCCACCCACGACCGCCCGGACGTGAAATGGCTGCGCGTCATGCTTTACGCGTATTGGCCGCCGGAGAACTACTGGTTCGACAACATCCGCCTGGTCGAGGCGGGACCGGACGCGGAGGCGCCGAAGCGGTGGGCCGCGCGCGCGCAGCGGGCGGCATCCGAGGCCGCCGCCGAGCGCGAGGCGAAGGAGCAGGAGGCCCGCTTCACCCTCGGCTACATCCGCCAGGCGATCGAGCGCTACGTCCGGGACCTCGGCGCCACCCCCGGCTCCCTCGCCGCCCTTCGGGTCGATCCCGGCGACCCGAGATGGCTCGGCCCCTACGTCTTGGAGCTCGGGCACGATCCGTGGGGAAGCCCGTACCATTACGCGCGGACGGGGAACGGCTATGTGCTGAAGTCGCTGGGGGCGGATGGCGAGGAGGGCGGGGGGGATGATATCGAGTAGGACGGATCGAACGGGCCGGCCGGACCGGGGCCCGTGCGGGAAAAACGGGGGGACGGACGAATGAGGCGGTGCGCGATCGGGTTCCTGGCGTTTGCGGCCGGCCTCGCCGCGGGGGGGCGGGCGGAGGAGCCGGCCAAGCCGGCCGCGCCCGCGCCGAAGGCGGCGCCGCACCCCCGGGCGCACGATCCCGCCGCCGACCCCGACCGCTGGTGGAACGACGCCTGGAGCCACCGCCGAACGCTCACCGTCGAGAGCGTCTTCCACGGCGCGACGCCGCGGGGCGTCGCCATCGCGGAGGTCCCCACCCGCGGCCTGGTCCGCCCGGATGGGAACGACCTGCGTGTGTTCGGGCCGGACCGGAAGGAGGTCGCCACGCAGGTTCTGGCTTGCGGAATCGAGGACCGGGCGCTGGTCGCCTTCGCCGCCCCGGAGCCCGGGGCCTACCGGCTCTACTTCGGCAACCCGAAGGCCCCCGCCCCGCGGCGCGCCGACCTTCGGGCCGGCCTGGTCCTGGAGTCGCGGGCCCTGGGCCCGGGGGACCCGATCGACTGGCCCGCCATGCAACAGATCCTCGCGAAGAGCCCGCAGGTGCATGGCCGGTGGCTGCGGCCGACGATCGCCCTGGGTTTCAACCCGCTCGGTCCCTGGGACCACGGGATCTTCAACTTCACCGGCTGGCTGGAGTGCCCCGCCGACGGTCCCTACGTCTTCGCCACGAACGCGCTGGACGCCTCGTTCCTGTTGATCGACGGCCGCCTCGTCGCGTCGTGGCCGGGCTGGCACGGTCCGCAGGGCGGGGAGGCCGGCGGGCACCAGGGGAAGATCGACCTCAAGAAAGGCCTCCACCGGATCGACTATGTCAACGCCTTCCGCGGCCACGGTGCCTGCACGGTCGGCTGGCAGAAGCCGGGGGACCCGCGGATCGTTCCCATCCCCGCCGAGGCCTTTGCCGGCTACTTCGTGGCGCGTTTCGGGCCGGCCGAGACGAAGGAGGGGCCCGTCCCGGATTTCTACTGGTACTTCGAGGACGACCTCGGTTACGAGGGACGCCCCGTCACCTCCGTCCAGTTCCGCCCCTTATCCCGAGCCCAGGGGGCCCGGTGGGCCTTCGGCGACGGCGTGACCGCCGCCGAGGAGGCGCCGCTCCACCTCTACCTCGAGTCGGGGATCTATCCCGTGACGATGACGCTCGGCGGCGCAAGCGTCACGCAGCGGGTCGCCGTCCGGCCCACCCGCGGCCATCTCGGGCGCCGCTACGAGCAGCGGATCGAGGCGTACGCCAAACGGATCGCGGATTACCCGGTCGACGGGCTCTCGCAGGCGGCCCTTCTCGAGATGGGCCAGATCTGCCACGAGACCCGGCGTTTCGACGGCGCGATCCGCGCTTTCCGCGCCGCGGCGGCGCGAATCAAGCCCGGCCCCGAGCGCGACCCCGGCGAGTCCTGGTACTACCGCCTCTTCGAGCTTTACCGCGACGACGGAAAGTTCGACGACGCCCTCTGGGTCTGCGACCGCCTCCTCCTGACCCCCTACAACGAGGGGCACGTCGCCCGGGCGCTCTACCTGAAGGCGACCGTCCTCTACGACGACCGAGACGACGCGGCGGGCGCGGAGACCTGCCTGAAAGAGATCCTCAAGATGGGCGCTGCGGCGAAGTCGGACTACGTCCGCCTCGCCTACATCCGCTCCGGCGAGATGGCCCTCGTCCGAGGGGACCGGCAAGCGGCGCGGAAAATCCTCGAGGACGCCGAGACCAACCCCGTCTGGAAGCGCTGGAGCGGGGACTTCGAGGTCTCGGAGGGGGCGCACGCCATCAATTTCGAGGAATACCTCCGGCAGAAGGAGTTCGAGGCGGCGCTCAAGGAAGTCGACTCCTGGGAATGGCGGAAGCCGACGGAGATCCTGGCCGGGATGCCCCGCCACCTGCGGGGTCGGGCCTATCTCGCCCGGGGGTGGCACGACCGGGCGCTGCGCGAGTTCGAACGGGCGCTGGCGGCCGCCCCGAAGTCCCCCGTCGCCGACGAGATCCTTTTCCTGAAGGGAGCGGCGCTGGAGGGGCTGAAGCGCCCGGCCGACGCCCGCGCCTGCTACGAGACGATGGTCCGCCAGTTTCCCGAATCGAAGCTGGCCGCGATGGCGAAAGAGAAGATGGAAAAGATCCGGTGAGGCCGACCGGCAGGGCGTCCGGGCTTCCGGCCGCCGGCGCCGGGGCGAACGGAAAGGCGCCGAGAACCCCGGAAACACCCGGACGCTTCACGGGTTATAATGGGGCGGCGGCGTCCTCGGTTCCGCGGCGCGCCCCCATCCATTGGGAGGACGGGTCATGAGGTCCCTGATCGCGTTCGTTGCCGCGATGCTGCTCGCCTTGCCGGGCGCGGACGCCGGCGCCGACGATCTGGACAAGCCCTGCGGCATTCCCCCCCTGGCGAAGCCCCAGCGGATCAAGGGCGGCGAGGGCGTTCCGCCGCTGCCGCTTCCCGCCACGCCGCTGCGCCGCACCGAGCGGAAGCGCGAGCCCGCCCCTCCCACCCTCGTCGGCAAGCTCGTCTGGGGCGAGACCCGATCCCAGGTCATCCCCGACGGCCGCAAGATCGTCTGGTACGACTGGAACACCGACCCCTCCGACATGCAGCGGCTTCTCCGCTTCGTCAACGAACGGCTCGGCGTCCATTACCGCCACATCAACGTCGATCCCAAGTCCTTCGCCTGGGATCCCGCCGAGGTGCCTATCCTCTATCTCCAGGGGCGCCGGGGTCCGCGGTTCGACGAGGCGGTCCGGCAGAAGATGCGCGATTTCGTGCAGCGCGGCGGGACAGTCTGGGCCAGCGCCTGCCACGGCTCGCCCCACTTTGCCGAGGCCTTTCGCGAGGAGATGAAGGCCGTCTTCCCCGACCGCCCCCTCGTGACGCTCGCCCCCGACCATCCCCTCTTCCGCTGCACGCACGCCGTCGAGAAGGTCAAGTATTCCGGCGGGCGCCCGGAGGGCGTCCCGATCCTGGAGGGGATCACGCTCGGCTGCCGGACGGCCGTTGTCTTCGCCCCCTACGACCTCTGCTGCGCGTGGGACTCCTTCCACGTGCCCGAGGAGGGGATTTGCGTCCTGGGCGACGACGCGGTCAAGCTCGGCGTCAATATGGCCGCCTACGCGATCGCCTACTACAATCTCGGCCGGTTCCTCTCGCAGCGGCGGACGATCGAGATGGACGGCGCGGGGCCCGTCGGCGACTTCGTCTACGCTCAGGTGAAGACGAACGCCGACTGGGACCCCGACCCCTCGGCCTTCGCCAGCCTTCTCAAAAGCGCCATCGCGGCGACGAACACGAAGGTCCGCTTCGGCCGGAAGGATGTGCCGCTGACCGACCCCGACCTGACGAACTACCCGTTCCTCTACCTGACGGGGCACCGGGACTTCGCCTTCTCGGAGGCGGAGGCCGGAGCGCTGCGCCATTTCCTCTCCAACGGCGGCTTCCTCCTGGCCGACGCCTGTTGCGGGCGGCTCGCCTTCGACGCCGCCTTCCGCCGCGAGATGAAGCGCGTCCTGCCCGACCACGCCCTCGAGGAGCTTCCCCAGACCCACCCCGTCTTTTCCACCCTTCACCGGATCGAGTCGGTGGCGTACACCCCGCAGGTCCGGGTCTCCTTCCAGGACATGAGCGCGCCGTACCTCGAGGGGATCCGCATCGGGAACGAGACGCGGGTGATCTATTCGCGCTTCGACCTCGGTTGCGGCTGGGAAGGCGAGGACCACCCCTACGCGTACGGCGTGGCGCCGGACGACGCGCTGAAGCTCGGGGTCAACATCCTCCTGTACGCGATGACGCACTGACGGTCCTTTCCGTGGACGCTTGTGACCGGAGGGCGCATGGACCGGCTTCGGGTGGCCGAGGGTCAGGCGAAGGGAGCGACCTTTCCCCTGAAGGACGACGAGGTCACGATCGGGCGCGCCCGGGAGTGCTCCATCCGGCTCTCGGAAAACGACGTCTCCAAACTCCACGCCCGCCTCCATCGGCAGGGGGACGACTGGGTCCTCACCGACGCCGGCAGCCGCAACGGGATCGTCGTTAACGGCGAGAAGCGATCCTCCCACATCTTGCGGGACGGCGACAAGTTCGCGATCGGGTCCTGCCTCATGCGCTTCGAGCGCGACGTCCCCTCCCAGGCCGTCCCCGTGGCCGTCCCGGCCGAGATCTCCCCCGAGGCCGTCCGGCGGCTCCGCGACGCGCGCGACCGCATCCTCGCCGAGGTCGGCCGGGTCATCGTCGGCCAGCGCGCCGTCCTCGAGCAGATCCTCATCGCCGTCTTCTCCCGGGGCCACGGTCTCCTCGTCGGCGTCCCCGGCCTGGCCAAGACCCTCATGGTCCGGACGCTGGCCTCCGCCCTCGACCTCGACTTCAAGCGGATCCAGTTCACGCCCGACCTCATGCCGTCCGACATCACCGGCACGGAGGTTCTTGAGGAGGACGCGGCCACCAAGGAGCGCGTCTTCCGGTTCATCAAGGGGCCGATCTTCACCAACATCCTCCTCGCCGACGAGATCAACCGCACGCCGCCCAAGACGCAGGCGGCCCTCCTCGAGGCGATGCAGGAGCACCGGGTCACCGCCTCCGGCTACACCTACCCCCTCCGCGAGCCTTTCTTCGTCCTGGCAACCCAGAACCCCATCGAACAGGAGGGGACCTATCCCCTGCCCGAGGCGCAGCTCGACCGCTTCATGTTCCTCCTCCGGGTCGACTACCCGGACCGGGCGGAGGAGGTGGCGATCGTGCAGGCGACGACGCGGGAGGAGACGCGGCAGCCGGTCCCGGTCCTGAAGGGCGAGGAGATCGTGTCCCTGCAGGCGCTGGTCCGGCGGCTGCCCGTTTCGGACTACGTCGTCGCCTACGCGGCGGACCTGGTGCGGGCCTCTCGGCCGAAGACGGCGAAGGCGCCGAAGTTCGTGAACGACTACGTGACGTGGGGGGCGGGGCCGAGGGCGACGCAGTACCTCGTCCTCGGGGCGAAGGCCCGCGCGCTGCTGGACGGGCGCGTGAACGTCTCCTGCGGCGACATCCGGGCCGTCGCCGCGCCCGTCCTCCGCCACCGCGTCTTCACCAACTTCAACGCCGACGCGGAGGGGATCACCTCCGAGTCGATCGTCGAGCGGCTCCTCCAGGCGGTCCCCGAGCCTGAGGCCAAGGACCTGCCGAAATAACATGCGCGGCATCAGCGAGATCCTGCCCCCGGACGCCCTCGCCCGCCTGGCCAACCTCGGCCTGATCGCCCGCTGGGTGGTGGAGGGGTTCATCTCGGGCCTCCACGCCTCCCCCTACCACGGCTTCAGCGTCGAGTTCGCCGAGTACCGCGCCTACGCCCCGGGCGACGACCTCCGCCACCTCGACTGGAAAGCCCTGGCCAAGTCCGACCGCACCTACGTCAAGAAGTACCACTCGGAAACGAACACGCGCGTTCACCTCCTGGTCGATGCCTCGGCCTCGATGGGGTTCGGCGCGCCCGTCACCAAGTTCCGCTACGCCCAGGCGCTGGCCGCGGCGCTCGCCTACCTCATGATCCTCCAACAGGATGCCGCCGGCGTCGTCCTCTTCGCCGACCGCATCCTCCGGGTCCTGAAGCCGAAGGCGACAATGCAGCACTTCCGCGACATCGCCGCGGCGCTCGACGCGCTGGCGCCGCAGTCGACGACGGATTGCAGCCAGGCCTTCCACCGGGTGGCCGAGACGGTCAAGGCCCGCGGGCTGGTCGTTGTCCTCTCGGACCTCTACGACGACCCCGAGCGGATCCGGCTGGGGCTGCGGCACCTTCGCTTCCGGAAGCATGAGGTCCTGCTCTTCCATATTCTCGACCACCGGGAGATCGCCTTTCCCTACGGGGCGCTTTCCGAGTTCCGCGACTTGGAGACGAACGAGCGCATCCAGGTCCACCCGGTCGCCCATCGTCCCGCCTACACGAAGGCCCTCTCGGCCTTCTGCGACGGGCTGCGGCGGGACTGTTCGAACATGCAGGTCGACTACCAGGTCGTGGACACGTCGGTCTCCTTCGACCGCGTCCTCGCCCGGTACCTGGCCCGGCGGAAACGGCTCGGATGACCCGACTCCCCGAGGCCCGCGCCGACCGGCCGCACCGGCGGCGGGGCGGGGGTGATCACGATGCAGTTTCTCCACCCCTGGTTCCTGCTCGGGCTCGGCGCCGCGGCGCTGCCGATCCTCATCCACCTCGTCTTCACGATGCGCGCCCGCGTTGTCGACTTCCCGAGCCTCCGCTTCCTCCGCCAGGTGGACCGGCAGGTGACGCGATGGCGGCGGATCCAGGAGCTGCTGCTCCTGCTGCTGCGGGTGCTCGCCCTGCTCCTGCTCGCCCTCGCCTTGGCCGGGCCGGTCTGGAAGCCGTCGGGCGGCTCGGCGGGGTCGCCGCGGACGGCGGCCGTCGCCGTCCTCGACGACTCCTATTCGATGGGGCTTCGGGACGCGGAGGGCACGCGCTTCGCGCGCGGGCAGGCCCTGGCCCGCGCGGCGCTCGTCTCGCTCCGCCCCGGCGACGCGGCGGCCGTGCTGACGTCGGGGCGGGAGCCGAGGCTGACGCGGGACCCCGCGGCGCTGGTCGAGTCGCTCGACACGCTCAAACCGGGGGCGGGGGACGGAACCCTTCGGCCGCTCGTCGAGGCCGCCCTCAAGCTGCTCCGCGGGGCGCAGGCCGCCCAGCGCGAGCTCTATCTCATCTCCGACTTCCAGCGGCGCGCGACCGACCTGGCGGGGATCGACTGGCGAATCCCGGACTTGAGCGTCATCCTCGCCCCCATCGCTTCCTCGCGGCGCGACAACCTCTCGCTGACGGCGCTCGAGCCCTTGTCCCCCTTCGCGACGACCGCCGCCCCCTTCCGCGTCCGCGTCGCCGTCGCCAACCGCGGGCCGGAGCCGTCCGGAAAGAGCCTCAAGGTCCGCATCGACGACCGCGTCGCCGCGGAGTCCATGGTCTTCGCCGGGGGCGGAGCGGAGTCGGTCGCCTCGCTGGATCTCGCCTTCGATCAGCCGGGGTGGCGGACGGTGACGGCGGAACTGGACGACGACGCGCTGGCGGCGGACAACGTCCGGCGCTTCTGCGTCGAGGTCCGGCCGTCCCTCCGCGTCCTCTTCGTCCGGCCGGAGGCGGCGGGGGCGATGGCGCGCAGCTTCTACCTCGAAAAGGCCCTCAACCCCGGCGGCCCCGCCGACACGGGCGTGCACGCCGACGCGATCGACGCCCGCCAGCTCGAGGGGCTCGACTTGGCGCGATACGCCGTCGTGTTCCTCGTCGAGACCCTCCCCGACGAAGCCGCCGCACGCCCCCTGCGGGCGCACGTGGCCGGCGGCGGGAGCCTCGTGATCGTCGTGGACCCTGGAATCGACCCGCCGGCCTTCAACGGCATCCTCGGGGCGGATGCCGTCGAGGGGGAGCCGCTGGCCCCCGTGCGGCTGGCCGGGACGCTGGGGAGCGAGCGGGAGCCGGGGAGCTACCAGGGGCTGCGGGACGTCGACCTCGGCCACCCCGTTTTCGCGCGGCTCGGGCAGGGCGGCGCGAAGTTGGACTGGGGGGCGGCGGTCTTCTTCCGGGTGGCGCGCGCGGTGGTCCCCGACCGGTCGCGCGCCCACGTCCTGGCTCGTTTCACGTCCGGATCCCCGGCGATCGTCGAGCACCGCTGCGGCGCCGGCCGCGTCCTCCTCGTCGCCTCCTCCCTCCACACGGACACCACCACCTTCCCGCTTCGCGTCGGGTTCGTCCCCTTCGTGCAGGGTCTCGTTGCGCATCTGGCGGCGCCGGCGAAGGCGGAAGGGTTGCGGGTGGGGGAGCGGCTGCGCCTGCAGATCCCGGCCGCGGGGGCGCCCCCGGCGGCGAAGCTCGCCCGCTCGCCCCGCGATGTCCGGGAGGCGGCGGCCGTCTCCTCGGGCGGCTTTGCGGTCTACGACTTCGGGCCGGCGGAGGAGCCGGGGACGGCGACGATCGAGTGGCGCGCGGACGGTGCGGTCGCCCTGCGCCGCGTCGCGATCAACGTCAACCCGGAGGAAGGGAGCCTCGATATCGTCGACCCCCTCCCGCTGGTGCCGCGGGCGCACCGGGTGGGGACCGCGGACGAGCTGAAGGCCCTGATCGCGCGCATCCGGCGGGGCACCCCCTTGTCAACCCCGTTCCTCGTCCTGGCCTTTCTTCTCATCCTGGCCGAGGCCCTCCTGGCCAACCGCTTCGCCTTCGGCGCCGGCCGCCGCGCAGAGGCGGCGGGTCCCGCGCCTCGTGACACAGGCTAGCCGCAGCGCGATCGACGAGGACGCTCGCGCTGCAATCCCCCGAATGGGAGATCGGGCTGAGAAATATCGTGTAACTATTGAGACTTATCATGTCTCAAATCGGGCAGGGATCGCGCCCGGCGCAATTAAGCCGGACGCAGGCAACCCGGGAGGAGAGAACCATGGCCAAGCTGCTGCACATCGACGCGAGCCCGAAGGCGTCCGCCGCTTCCCGCGCTCTGGCGGCTGCGTTCGTCGGGGCCTGGAGGAAGGCCCACCCCGGCGAGACCGTCGCGTATCGCGACGTCGGCAGGGAGCCGCCGGCGCTGATCACGGACGCTTGGATCGCCGCGGCCTACGGGCCGGCTCCGGATGCGCCGGAACACCGGGCGACCCTTTCCGAGTCGAACGCGCTGATCGACGAGTTCCTCGCCGCAAGCCGGGTCGTCCTCTCCACCCCGATGCACAACTTCAACGTGCCGGCCGCCCTCAAGGCCTGGATCGACAACATCGTCCGGCCCGGCAGGACCTTCCGGTTCACGGCGGAAGGTTTGAAGGGGCTGGCGGAGGGCCGCAAGGTCCTTGTCATCACCTCCCGCGGCGGCATCTACACGCCGGGCTCCCCCGGGGCGGTCTTCGATCACCAGGAGCCGTTCCTGCGGGATGTCTTCGGCTTTATGGGCGTGAAGGACGTCACCTTCGTCCACGCGCAGGGGGCGAACCTGGGCGAGGAGACGAGGGAGAAAGGCCTCGAGGAGGCGCGCCGTCGGCTGGACGACTTGGCGAAGACGTGGTGACCCGATCCGGGCGGGCCGGGCCCCGCCTGCCGTCCGGCTCGCGTCAGCGGTCGCGCGACGCGTATTCCTCCTCGAGGCCGGCCAGCCGGGCGCGGGCGGCGGCGATCCCGGCCTGGAGGGTCTTCACGCGTTCGCCGTCCCGCATCGTCTCCGGGTCGGCGTAGCGCGCCTCGAGGGCGGCGATCTCTTCCTCGCACGCGATGATCGCCGCCTCGAGCTCCGGGGTTTTCAGGCGGGCGTGCGGCCCCTTCTTTCGCGGCGGTTTCGCCCCGGCGGGCGGCGTGGACGGCCGCGGCCGCGCCGCGCGGGCGGCCTCGGCATCCGCCTCCCGCCGTCGCGCCCGTTCCTGCTGTCGCGCCTCCCAGGCCTCCGCGAACCCGCCCCGCGTGATCCGCCACGTCCCGTCCTCGAGCCAGAGCACCCGGTCGGCGAGTCGGTCGAGGAAGGCGCGGTCATGGCTGACCACGAGGATCGATCCCTCGAAGGCCGAGAGGGCCAGTTCGAGCGCCTCCCGGCTCTCGATGTCCAGGTGGTTCGTCGGCTCGTCGAGGAGGAGGACGTTGTTCCCCTCGAGCAGGAGCCGCGTCATCACGAGCCGCTTCTGCTCGCCCCCGGAGAGGAGGCCGATGGGCCGCTCGGCGGCCTCCCCGGAGAAGCACATCGCCCCGAGCGTGTCGCGGATCGACTCCTCCGTGCGCAGGCGGAACGCGCCGTGCAGATAGGCGAGCGGGGTGAGGGCGGGGTCGGGGAAGGCCTCGTGCTGGGTCAGCACGCCGCGAGTGACCGTATCGCCCCAGCGGACTGCTCCGGCGTATGGCGTCTCGCCGAGGAGGGCGCGGAGCAGGGAGGTCTTGCCGGCGCCGTTCGGCCCCATGACGGCGAGGGTCTCGCCGGGCTCGAGGGCGAAGTCCAGGCCGCGGAAGATCGCGCGGTCCCCATAGGCGACCGAGAGGCCCGCGACCTCCAAGACCCGGTCGCCGAGGCGGCGCGTGGCGGGGAGGCGGAGGGCCATGACCCGCGCGCGGTCGGAGGGCCGGTCCAGTCGCTCGAGCCGCTCGAGGCGCGTGGCGCGGCCACGGGCCTCGCGCGCACGTTGCCCGGCGCGAAACCGCCGGACGAATTCCTCCTGCCGGGCGATGTAGGCCTGCTGGACCTCGTACGCCCGCTGCGCGGCCGCGCGGCGCTCCTCCCGGATCGCCCGCGACCGCGTGTAGGGGGCCGGGAGAACCTCGAGCGTCCCGCCGCAGAGCTCCCACGTCTCGTCGGTCACCGTGTCGAGGAACCGCCGGTCGTGGGAGACGACGACCGCCGCGGCGTTTGAGTCGACGAGGAACCGCTCGAAGAAGAAGACGCCGTCGATGTCGAGGTGGTTGGTCGGCTCGTCGAGCAGCCAGAGGTGGGGCTCGTGGAGCATGAGGCGGGCGAGGGCGAGGCGGTTCCGCTCGCCCCCCGAGAGGGTCTCGACCGCGGCGGCGTGGCGGGCGGCGGGGAAGCCGAGGCCGTCGAGCACCGCCTCGATCCGGTGCTCGACGGCGTGGCCGTCGAGGGCGTCGTGCCGGCGCTCGAGCGCGGCGAGGCGGTCCAGCAGGCGCCGCGTCGTTTCGGGGGGGAGCCCCGGCTCGGCCATCTCCTCGTGGAGCTCCGCGATGCGGCGCTCGAGCTCCGCCGTGTCCGAGGCGGCCTCGAGGGCCGCCTCGCGGACGGTCATGCCGGGCGGGAAGACGGGATTTTGTTCGAGGTAGGCGATGCGGAGATCGCGCCGGCGGGTCAGCTCGCCGTCATGATCGAGTTGGCCGTGGAGGATGCGCAGCAGCGTCGTCTTGCCCGTGCCGTTGGCGCCGACGAGACCGACGCGGCGGCCGGCATGGAGGGTGAATCGGGCGTCTCGGAAGCAGCATCGAAGGCCGAAGCGCTTGCCGAGGCCCTCGGCGGAGAGGAGGATCATGGGGGTGGCAGCGTAACAGGTGGGGGGGCCGGAATCAACGCGCGACCGCTCCCCCCCCTCGCTGTGTCTCGCCGGCACGCAGGTGCACGGCCTGCACAATCGCTATTTCCAGGGCACGGCCGCGGACTTCGCCTGATGCGCCCTCAGGGCGGCCTCCAGCTCCCGCCGTCCCGGGTGGTCTTCCGGGAGCGCTTTCGCCTCCGCCGGGTCCGCGGCGAGGTCGAAGAGCGCCAGCGGCTCGTCGGGCCGGTTTTGCAGGAGCTTCAGGTCGCCCCGCCGCACCGCGTAGTAGGGGCGTCCCTGGTAGCGGCCGCCCTCCAGGCGGCACCAGACGAGCGTTCGGTCCTCCGGCGGCTGCGCCTGCCCGAGGAGCGTGGGGAGGATACTGCGGCCGTCGATGGCGTGGCCGAAGGCCGCCCCCGCCGCCTCGCAGAAGGTCGGGAAGAGATCCATCGTCAGGGCCACGCGGTCGGAGCGCGAGCCGGGGGCGATCCGGCCGGGCCAGACGACGCCTGTCGGGACGCGGATCCCGCCTTCGGTCATGTCCTGCTTGGCCCCGCGCAACGGGGCGTTCCGGGCCCCGGCGTCGTGCTGGCCGCCGTTGTCGCTGGAGAAGACCACCAGCGTGTTGCCGGCCAGGCCCGTCTCCTGGAGCGCCGCCGTCACCTTGCCGATGCCGTCGTCCAAGTGCTCGATGAGGGCGACGAGCTTCGCGCGTTTCTCCGAGATCCCCGGCTCCCGGGCCTTCACGCGCTCCAGCCAGTCCTTCGGCGGCTGGATCGGCGTGTGGGGGGCGTTGTAAGCGAGGTAGAGGAAGAAGGGGCTTTTCGCGGCGGCCCGCTCCTTCAGGGCGTCGATCGCCCATTGGGTGAACAGGTCCGTGGCGTGTCCCTCCGGGTCGATCGTCTCCCCGTCCCGCCGCATGAAGTTCTGGCCGTCCCGCCGGTGGGTGTAGTAGTCGTCCATCATGTCGCCCAGGAAGCCGTGGAATCGGTCGAAGCCGCGCGCCAGCGGGGTGTCGGGCGAAGCCAGGCCGAGGTGCCACTTGCCGATGAGCGTGCTGTGGTAGCCGGCCGGCTTGAGGACCCGGGGGAGCAGGACGGCGTCCTGCGCCAGCCGGCCCCAGCTGTTCGCCGGGTTCGTGCGGATCACGCCGGGGACGCCGACGAGGTCGGGGTAGCGGCCCGTCAGCAGGGCGGCGCGCGTCGGCGAACAGACGGTGCAGCTGGCGTAGAAGCGGTCGAATCGCATGCCGGAGGCGATCAAGGCGTCGATGTGCGGCGACTTCAGGTCCGGCGCGCCGTAGCAGGAAAGGTCGCCATAGCCGAGGTCGTCGACAAGGATCATCAGGATGTTGGGCCGGGCCGGGGAGGGTTCCGCGGCGGAGGCCGCGCGGCCGGCGGCGGCGGCCGCGAGCAGGGCCGCCGCGAAGGCGAGCGGGGCGTGTCTCATGGGGGCTCGAGGCTCCGAGGGGTCGGCGAGAGCATAATCGATCGGACGGAAAGGCACAACCGAAAGCGGGCGGGCTTGGGCGGCTCCCGTCGAGCGTAAGACGCAATACGTGTCGCGTTGCGCGGGCGGTCCGGGGGAATGTTTTTCTTGCCTCGGGCGGGGGTTGGGGGTTCAATCGGTCGCGTTGCCCCTCGATTGGAGGAGGAGGTCATGACGACGGTCACCCGGAGGGTTCCGGTGCTGGCTTTCGCGGTGGCGCTGGCGGGCTGCGACGGGGCGAAGCCGGTCCCCCCGGCGCCGAAGCAGGAGACGGCCAAAACCGTGGAGGCCGAGGCGCCCAAGGCCCCCGCCGAGGCGAAAACTCCGGCCGAAGTGTCCCCCACGCCCCCGCCGGCCGCCGTCGCCCCGAAGGGCGAGCCTTCCACAACCCTGCCGCCCAAGGGCGAGCCGTCGACTACGCTGCCGCCCAAGCCGCCGCCGGGAGCGGTACCGGTCGAGGCGAAGGACGGCGAGCGGGTCCTCTTCGACGGCCAGACGCTCAAGAACTGGAAGATCGCCGATTTCGCCGGGCACGGCGAGGTCTCCGTGAAGGACGGCGCCCTTGTTCTGGCCATGGGCCAGCCCATGACGGGAATCGTCTGGGACGGCGGCGACATCCCCCGGATGGACTACGAGATCGAGCTGGAGGCCAAGAAGATCGACGGGAGCGACTTCTTCTGCGCCCTTACCTTCCCCTACGGCAAGGAGTCCTGCACGTTCGTCTGCGGCGGCTGGGGGGGGGTCGTGGTCGGTCTCTCCTGCGTTGACGGCTTCGACGCCTCCGACAACCAGACGACGAGCACCAAGGAGTTCAAGAAGGAGACGTGGTACAAGATCCGGGTGCGCGCGACGGAGGAGGAGATCGAGTGCTGGATCGACGGCGAGCAGGTGGTGGATCTGCCGACGAAGGAGAAGCGGATCGGCATCCGGATCGAGTGCGAGCCGTGCGTGCCGCTCGGCGTGGCTTCGTTCCAGACCACCGGGGCGATCCGGAATTTCCGGATGAAGAAGATCTCGTGACGGCGGTGTCCGGCGCCTTGCATTCGACAATACAGCCGGTATGGCCCCGCCGGGGCCGCCGGCTGTTTTTTTGTCAAGATGGGCATTTTTTTATACGGGGGATTATGTCGGCTGTAAATTGCTTGTCGGAAATAAGATGCAGCTGCTTCGGCGGCGTTCGTCGCGGGGGTTCCCGGCGGCAGGTCCTTGACGCGCGGCGCGATTTATCTATACTCATCGGTATGGATCTTGGGGTTTGTTTCCATTCGGGGAGGGAGCCATGACGACGTCCGCCACGCGACGCGCATTTCTGAAGACGTCCGCCGGCGCGGCCTCGGTCGCGACGCTGGCCTCGCTCGACGTGGCCCGCTACGCCCATGCCCAGGGGTCCGGCTACATCCGGCTCGGCATGATCGGCTGCGGCGGCCGCTGCACCGGCGCCGCCGAGCAGGCTCTCAACACCGGCCAGGACGTCCGCCTCGTCGCGATGTGCGACATCTTCGAGGAGCGCGCTCGCGCCTGCCTCGACCGCCTCCAGAAGGTGAAAAAGGACCAGGTGGCCGTCGACGCGGATCGCGTCTTCACAGGCCTCGACGGCTACCGGCATGTCATCGACAGCAGCGACGCCGTCGTCATCGCTTGCGCCTCGAAGTTCCACCCCTACTACGCCAAGGCCGCCATCGAGGCGGGCAAGCACGTCTTCGTCGAGAAGCCCCATGGCATCGACGCGGCGGGGCTGCGCGTGATGGCCGAGGCGTGCGCCCTGGCGAAAACAAAAAAGCTCAGCCTCATGTCCGGCCTCCAGTGGCGCCACAACCCGGCGGTCGAGGAGACGGTCAAGCGCATCCACGACGGGGCGATCGGCGAGATCGTCTCCATTGAGGAGAACTTCCTCCGCGCCCCCTACCAGCTGGTCAAGCGCAAGGACGGCCAGAGTGAGCTCCTCTATCATTTCTACAACTGGTACCACTTCTGCTGGCTCTCCGGCGACGACGTCATCCAGTCCCTCGTCCATAACGTCGACACGGCGACATGGGCGATGAACGGCGTCACGCCGATCCGCTGCCACGGCGTGGGGGGCCGCTCCGCCTCCTTCGGCGAGGTCTACGGCGACATGTTCGACCATCACGCCGTCGTCTACCACTACGCCAGCGGCGCCCGGATGTACGCCAACTGCCGGACCCAGAACAAATGCTACGGCGAGTACAGCTCGCTCGTCTTCGGCACCAAGGGGCGCGCCAACCTCTTCGCCGGCACCATCGAGGGCGAGACGAAGTGGAAGTACGCCGGCAAGGGCGGCAATCCTTACCAGATCGAGCACGACCGCCTCTTCGACGCCATCCGCACCGGCAAGCCCGTCAACTCCGGCGACTACATGACCCAGAGCACCCACATCGCCGTCATGGGCCAGGTCGCCTGCTACACCGGCCAGCCGGTCACGTGGGACGAGGTGGCGAAGTCGGACTTCAGCTTCGGCCCGCGCCCCGCAGACGTCCGTCTCGACATGGAGCCGCCGACGAAGCCCGGACCGGACGGGAACTACCCACTGCCGGTGCCGGGGGTCACGAGGTTGCTCTGAGCAACGGCACGGCCGAGTGCGAGTATGAGTACGGGTACGCGGACGGGGACGGGTCACGAGCGCGAGGGGCGGGTCTCCCGGGCATCCTGCTGGCGCTGGGGACGGCCGTCGCGGCCCCGGCGACGCCGCCGTCCGATGGAAGGCCCGCGTGCGGGCCCGGCCGGTGGTCGGCCGGGACATCACCGAGGCGCGCGCGATCGGGCTCTACCAGGCCGACGTGAACGAGAACGACGCGGGGCGCCGGTGAGCGCCCCGTGCAACCGGATGGCAGCCGGGTCTCCTGACAAGGGAACGTGCCATGCAACGCCTCCGCCCGCCCGCGCTTCTGGCCCTCGCCCTCGCCGCGGCGCCTCCCGCGCCCGCCGCCCCCGCCGCGGCACTTCCCTCCGCCCCGACCAAGAAAGCGGACGCGCGCGTCCTGGTCGTGACCGGCATCGACTATCCCGGGCACAAGTGGCGGGAAACGACTCCCGTCCTCGTGAAAGCGCTCGATGCGGACCCCCGCCTCGGCATCAGCGTCGTCGAGGATTTCCATTACCTGGCGTCGCCCGATCTCGCGACGTACGACGCGGTGGTCCTGCACTACATGCCGTGGGAGGTCCCCCCGCCCTCGGCGGCCTGCCAGGACGGCCTGAAGGCCTTTGTCGCATCCGGTAAAGGACTGGTGCTCGTCCACTTCGCCTGCGGGGCCTTCCCGGGGTGGGACGAGTTCGTGCGGATCGCGGGGCGCGCTTATGACAAGAGGCTCCGCGGCCACGACCCCCACGGGACTTTCCGCGTCGACATCGTCAAGCCCGACCACCCCGTCGTGAAGGGGATGGAGCCGTTCGACACGGTGGACGAGCTCTACACGTGCTTGGGGGGCGACACGCCGATCGAGGTGCTGGCCGCATCGACGTCGAAAGTGGACAAGAAGGAGTACCCGATGGCGTTCGTGCTGTCCTACGGGAAAGGGCGCGTCTTCCACAGCCCCTTGGGTCACGACGTGAAGGCTTTCCAAGAACCGGTCGGCGCGCTCTTCCGCCGGGGGACGGCGTGGGCGGCGGGGCTGCCCCCGGTCCCGTAGACGGCGGCGAGAAGGATCGGGGGCCGCCGCGGTGAAAGCATGGACTGACTCGCGATGGCGTCCCGCCGCGGGCCGCTGGCGTGCCCCGCTTTCGCCCCCGCTCCCGCATCCCCCCTTCCGCTTTCGCTGGACCGGCGGCGGTGCTATACTTTTCCCGGGCCGGTCGGGCGGCATGCCCCGGTCCCGCGTTGTCCGTTCCTGGAGGGGGATCCTCGATGCGCGCCGTTCCTGCCTTTGGGCTGGCAGCCTTGGCCGTCTTGGCGGTCTCCCGATTCGCCGCGGCCTCGCCCGCCGATGACAAGAGCCTCTCCGCCGAGGAAAAGGCGGCGATCGTTGCGGTGGAGCACGCCATGCGCCGCCTGCACGACGAGGCGGTGAAGGAGGCGATCGACGCGTTCAAGAAGGAGCTGCGGGCGGCGAAGTCCATCGGCGAGCGCGTCGCCGCCGTGCAGCGGCTCGGCGAGGCGGAGCGCGACGCGAAGATCATTCCCGAGTTCAGCCGGTTGGCGGGCGACGCCGAGTCGGTCCGGATCGCGGCGATGGAGGCGCTGGCGAAGTACCGGCGGGACAAGGCGGCGGCCCAGGCGCTGCTGGCGATGATCGGCCCCAACAGCCGCAGCGCCTCGATGCTCGGCCGCACCCTGGACGCCCTCGGCGGCACCGGGCACGAGTCGATCGTCCCGGCCGTCTCCCGCTATGTCACCGACAAGGACGAGCGCGTGGCCGTCGCCGCGATCGGGGCGCTGGGGGAGACAAACACCCCGGCGGCCATCCCCCCGCTCCTGGGGGCGTGGGAGGATCTGGAGAAGGACTTCGCGAAGGACGGCGACATCAAGAAGGCGGCGGAGGAGCGCCTGAAGATCGTGAAAGATCCGTTCAAGGCGGCCCTCGCGAAGCTGACGGGGGAGCGGCACGACTCGGCTGCGGACTACCGGACCTGGTGGCTTCAGCACCGCGCGACCCTCCGCCCCAAGGAGGAGCCTCCACCTCCCCTCTGCCACCATTTCGACCCGGCCTCTTGGCCCGGTCGCATCCTGCCGACCGGCTGCATCCTGCGCGAGGTCTGGAAGGGGATTAACGGCGGTACGATAGGCGACCTTCGCCGCGACAACCGGATGGCCAAGCCCCCCGCTCAGCGCGGCTGGCTCCCCCGGCTCGACGCCCCGCGCGACTGCGGCGACGACTATGGGACGCGTCTCCGCGGCTACATCCATCCCCCCGTCGATGGCGACTACACCTTCTGGATCGCCAGCGACGACGACAGCGAGCTCTGGCTCAGTCCCGACGACCTTCCCGGCAACAAGGTGCGGATCGCGAAGCGGGACGGCGCCACGGGATGGTGCAACTGGAACGACCAGCCCGGGCAGAAGTCGAAGCCGATCCGGCTCGCGGCGGGGAAGCGGTACTATCTCGAAGTGCTGCACAAGGAGGGCGGGGGCGGCGACCACGTGTCGGTGGCGTGGCAGCCGCCGGGCGGGGGGCAGGACATCGTGCCGGGGCACGTGCTCTCGCCGTTCGTCGCGATGACGGAGAAGCTTGACGAGGTGGTGGCGGCGCTCGGCGAGATGCCCAAGGCGGGCGCGCCGCCCTCGACGCCCGCGCCCGTCCCCGGCGCCCCCCCCGCGGCCGGCGACCTCGCCGCCCATTGGCCGCTCGACGAGGGGCCGGGCGCGACGCTCGTCGCCGATGCGGCCGGCCGCGCCCCCGCGGGTGTCCTCCGCGGGACGCCCGAGTGGACGGACGGCGTCGCCGGCAAGGCGCTCCGCTTTTCCGCCCCTGACCAAGCCGTCGAGATGCCTCCCTCCTCCGCCCTCAACGATGTGGAGAAGGGGAGCTACACGCTGGCCGCTTGGTTCCGCCCCGAGGGCGTGCCCTCGGGCGTACAGCCCGACGCCGACTACACCATCGTCATCAAGACCGGGTGGCACTTGGGCCTGAGCTACACCGCCGACGGGCGCTTTCGCGCCCAGCACTGGCTGGAGAACGACCAGAACAAGACGGCGGTCTCCAACGCCACCTACCCCCCCGGCGCCTTCCACCACGTCGCCATGACGGTGGACAAGCCCGCCGGGGTCTTGCGCCTCTATGTCGACGGCCGGCAGGTCGGTGAGAACCGGTGGGGGACGGAGACCCCGGCGAAGGACTACAAGACCTCGCCCTGGCGGATCGGCTGCGCCGACCCGAGGCACGGCCAGTATCGCTGGGCGGCGAAGGGGACGGTGGATGACGTCCGGATCTACGCGCGGGCGCTGTCGGAGGGGGAGTTGATGACGCTCCACCGGGCCGGCGCCGCCGGGGCCGTTCCGGCCGCGCCCCCGCCCGCGCGCCCCGAGAAGCTGCTCCGCGCCGTCAATCTCAACGGCCCCGCGGTCGTGGTCGACGGCGTCCCGTGGGAGGCGGGCGAGGCGGCGGAGAACTGCCTGGTCGGCGGACGTCCCTTCGCAAAGACCTCCGGGGCGCTCGATCCGGCCGCCGAGGGCATGAAGGGCTGGATGCTCCGCTCCGGCGTCACCAACACCGGGACCCTCCCGATCGTCGTCGGCGGCGTGCCCGCGGGCCGGTACCGGGTCTTTCTCTACGTCTGGGAGGACGACGCCCCGGTGGAGTACGGCGTCGCGATCGAGGGGAAGGAGGTCGTGACCGGCCGCTCGTCGGGGGCGGCGGGGCGCTGGGAAAAGGTGGGGCCGCTGGCGGCCGAGGCGGCCGACGGGGCGATCCGGATCCGGGTCACCGGCGGCGCGGTCAACGTCTCCGGCCTCGAGGTGTGGCGGGAGTAGCGCGCGGCGGCTGCCGTTCGGGGCGACGTCTCGGCGAGGAGCGACGCATGTCCGCCTTCCAGGTCCAGTCGGCCTTCCTGCCGGGGGATCTCGTCCACGTCCGCGTCGCCGGCCCCATCGACGCGACGGCGTACGACGCGTTCCGGGGGGAGTTCGAGCGGCTGCTCGACGGGAACCGGTGCCGGTTCGTGGTCGATCTCACCGGCGTGGAGTACATCGGCAGCGCGGCGGTGACGGTGCTGACCTCGGCGCTCGGGACGGCGCAGCAGCGGGGGGGGAACGTGGTCATCGCCGGGATCTCGGAGCCCGTCAAGCAGGTCTTCGACATCCTCAGCCTCGGGTCCGTCTTCCTCGTCACCGACTCCCTCGAGTCCGCCCGCGCCTGCTTCGCGTAGGGGTTCCGGCCCAGCCGCTTGTTCGCACTCCGTGCGGTGCCCGGGTCGGCCCCGCGCCCCTTCAAGCCCAGGGTGTCGAGAAACCCGAGGGGTCCCGTGGCGTGACGATTGATCGGGTTATGAGGACGAACGGTCCAGCTTCCCCAGCTTCGCCGCCGCCTCGGAGGCGATGACGGTCAGGTACACGCGGGCGCGCGAGCATCCGACGTAGAGCAGCGTGTCCAGCTCGGCGTGGGAGAGCGGCTCGATCTCGGCCAGGACCACCGCCGGGCGCTCCAGGCCCTTGAAGCCGTGGACGGTGCTCCAGTAGACCTCCTCCCGTCCCGGCGGCGCCTTCTCCGTCAGCGCCCACTCCCCGATCCGACGCGCGCGCCAGACCACGCTCTTTGCCTTCCCATGGCCGGTCAGCACGGCGATCTGGTTGAGCGGGATCTGCAGCTCCCTCACGAAACGCGCCAGCGCGGCATGGACCCTGTCGAGCAGTTCGGCGGGCGAGCGGTAGACCTGGATGTCCGGCTCAGGCCCCTGGGGCGCCCGGCTGACGACCCGCAATCCGCCCTTGTAGAACCGCATGGCTAGGTTGTGCACGCGCCGCGCGTTGCGGCAGTTCTCGACCAGGTCGTACTGGGAGTCCACGCTCGGGAACTTCAGCTCGCCCGCGCGGAGCTTCTGGCTGTCGTCGTAGAAGATGTGGAGCATCCCCTTCCGGCGGTCCTTGAGCAGGGCGAGGAGCGCCCCCCACCAGGCCGGCTTGAAGTCCTGCGCCTCGTCCGCCACGATCGCGTCGAACTTATCGGCGGCGAGCTTTCGCGCGGCCCGCGCCAGCGCGCCGGGCATGACGCGGTCGTAGAAGACCTGCTCGGGGATCGTTCTGTCCTCCCGCGGGCCGCGGACGGCAATCATCGCCTTGTGCGCCCACGCCCGGCAGATGCCGTGGAAGTGGGATGCCGTCACGCGCGACCACGGCTTGAGAAACTCGCGGCAGTAGTCCCCGTGACGGGTGTTGAAGCAGACATAAAGCGTCCTCAACCCCTGCTCGGCGAGGCGGCGGGCCTTCTCGAGGGCGAGCATGGTTTTGCCCGATCCCGCGCAACCGCAGATGAGCGTCCGGCGGAAGCGGGCGAGGCCGTCCAGCACGCGAAACTGGTCGTTGGTCAGCCGGAAAAGCTCCTGGTCCACGCCCGCCGTGGGGCTGCCCATGACGGGTCGGATCTCGAACCCGACGGCCAGGAGCGAGCGGAGGACCTCGATCCCCTCCGGCCCCGGCGCCCGGTGCCGCTCCCGGTCCTGCCAGTGCCGCATCGCCGCGGGGACCCATTTGTCCAGGTACGGGACATCCTTCCGGTCGAGGACGATCTCGGGGGTGACCTCGAACAGGGCGACGTCGAAGTCGATCTGGGGGAAGGCGACTGCATATCCGATCGTCCACCATCGATGGGCGCCTGCTGGGATCGACTGGAGGCGGCGGAGGAGGGCCTTCTGGCCGCGGAGGGCTTGGAGGACGGGGTTGTCGATCTGGCGGAGTCGCCGACCGCCGTAATCGACGGCGGACCACGAGTCGGTTTTCGGATCGCGCGCGACGCCGCCGGACTTGGCCTCAAGCACAAGAATACCGTGGTCGGGATGGGCAATGACGAAGTCGGCCTCGCCATCGCGGGCGGAACCGGTGGCATTGGGGGCGTGCCAAGGGCGATGGTGAAAGACCTCGTAGTCTTTGGGGAGTTGGCGCTGAAGCTCGCGGTACAGGATTCGCTCGGCTTCGCTTGGCGATTCGGGCTCTTCGCGGTACTCCTCGGGGTACATGCGAGCCATGCGTCCCCCCCTTTTCGCGACGTCGTCATGGTAACAGGACAAGTGATCGCGGCAAGAAAAAGGACGTGCCGCGTTACAAGGGAGAGGAGGAGCGCGGGGAGATCATCACGCCACGGGGATTCGCGGCGCTGGCCTTGGCGACAGTCTTCGCGCGCGCGGTTTCGCGACAAGAGGAATCCGTTCGCGTCCCCTCCGCACAACAACCGGCCGACCGGCCCGGATCGATGAAATGAGGGACGCCCCTCCCGGGCCGGCGGGACGCCGCAGGGCGCTTCTCCCGCCGGCGGCGTTTCACGCCCCCACCACCGGCGGCACCATGGCGGCCGCGCCAATGTAGTAGGTCTCGGTCGTCCGCACGGAGGAGTGGCCGGCGATCTCCTTGACGGCGAAGGTTGGCATGCCGGCCCGGGCGCAGGCGGTGAGGAAGGTCCGCCGGAGGGCCTGCCAGTTCGCCCAGGGGACATCGGCGACGAGCGCCGCCCCCTTGAACTCCCGCAGCGCGTTCGCCCGGTTGATCACCCCCCCCCGACCACCGACGGGAAGACCCACCGCGACCCGCCCGCCGAGAGCTTCCGCCGCCGGAGCATGTCCAGGACCGCCTCGTTGGCGCGCACCTGGCGGTCGGCATGGTCCTTGAGACGGTTCTCGGGCTTGTTGCGGAAGAGGATCCGCTCGGCCTTCAGGTCGTCGTCGCTCCATTCCATGTACAGCATCTCCCCCAGCCGAGCCCCCGTGTTGACGGCGAAGAGGATCATGTCGCGCAGCGGCGTCATGCGGGGCCGGACGTTGCCGCGGCCCTTCCCGCCGCGGCCGAGGAGGGGGACGGGGCGGCCGGCCCGGAAGAGGAGGGCGGAGACCTGTTCGGGCTCGAGGGTGCGGGGGAATCGCTTCGGGACGGGCATGGGCTTGACGCGCTGGACGGGGTTGGCGCGGGCCCGGCCCCGCTCGACGGCGAAGTTGAAAAAGGTGGAGAGGGTGCCCAGGTCGCGGTTGATCGTGGTGTGGCTGAGGCCCTCCTGCTTGCGCCGGGCGACGTAGGACTCGATGCGGTCGGGGGAGATCTCGGAGAGGCGGGGCTCGCGGCCGGCGGTGACGGTGTCCAGGAGGAAGGCGCGGAAGCGCTCGAGGTTGGAGAGGTTGAGCTCGACGGTGCGGGGGGTGTTGCGGATGGCGGCGTGGGCGCGGTACTCGTCGAGGGCCTCGCGGAAGGGGGAGGCGCGGAGGAGGGGGATGCCCCACTGGCGGGCGCGGGCCTCGTCGGTGAGGCGGCGGGCGATGGAGAGGGCGTGGTCCTTGAGGGTGGTGTGGAGGGAGAGGCGGGAGCGGTGGCCCGCCTCGGTCAGGTCGAGGTACCAGACGCGGCTGTCGGCGCGCTTGCAGAGAAAAGCGGAGCGGTCGATCTCGAGGCGGACCACCGGGCACCTCCTTCCGGCGGCGGACCGGCCGAACTTGTCACAGTTTCGGCACAGTCGCCGTTCCTGCCCGGTGCGGAGGCGTCCCGCGAGTCGTTAGGTCCTCACCCGATTGGAGTTAGATGGAGCGGGCGACCGGATTCGAACCGGCGACGTCCACCTTGGGAAAAACGCAGGAAGGCCCGAAACTGCGTTTCCAGTGGGAATATAGCGTTTGCAGGGCGTGTAAGCAAGTGCAGCGTACGCATCACGTCACAACTACGTCACAAAACGTTTTCTCGATGATTCTCTTGTAAGACGCGTTATCGCTGCCAGAGGAGCGTCCGAAGCGTCGGACTTTGACCATCGGGGTGCATGCACACCAGCGGTTGGGCCGAGGCGCCCGCTCTTTGAGTACCCCGCTCTACGCCCGAGGCTCCCCAAGAGACACTGCAACCACCCCACGTTGCGGTGTTTTTGTCGAGAGCCGCCCTGGCTGCCGCTGAGAGCACGAACAAACGGCTGGGCCGGCACAGCCGGCACAGGGCACCGTGTTCTTGACTGTGTGACGTCAATCGGGTTAAATCCCGCTTCAACCCATATGGGCGGCCGCCCGACCGCCTGGAGCGGGGCGATGGGCGGGACAGCGACGGAATTCGCGGACGACTACCTTCTCGGCCTCCTGGCCGTCCGCTTGGGCCTCGTGACGAACGCCCACTTGGACGAGGCCGTCTCCATCCGGCTCCGGAGCCTCCCCACCCCCCGCCTGCTCGACGTCCTCACCGACCTCGGACGGATCCCGCCGGAGGGGATCGAGCGCCTGTCGGCGCTGCACCGGACGCTTCTGCTCGGCTCGATCGCGCTGGGGTGCGACTGGCTCACGCCATCGCAGCTCGGCGAGGCGCTGGAGATCCAGCGCCGCAGCGCGCCCAAACCGCTCCTGGGCGCGGTCCTGACCGCGGCGGGCTTCATGACGCGGTCGACGCTCAAGCAGCTGCTCGCGATGCAGGAGGAGGCGGTCTCCCGGGCCCTGCTTCCGTCCCCCACGCGGGCCGACCGGCGGCGACTGACGCGGCAGCTGCGTCTCCATCGTCGGCCGGCCCGGCCCCCGGCGGACCGCCGCGACGAGCCTTCCTGGCGGATCGGCCTGGGCCTCGCGGCCGGCGCGGCGGCGCTGGCCTTCGTCGGTTGGGCGCTGACGGACCGCGGCCCCGGCGCCCCGGTGGCCGCGACGAAGGTTTCTCTCGCCCCGCGCCCCGATCCGGAAAGGCCGCTCTCGGAGTGGGACCGGCCGAGGTCTATCTCCCTGGGGGCGGCGACACCGTCCCCGGCGGCGCCGCCCGCCGCGATCCCGCCGGGCTCCGCGCCCGCCCCGGCACCGGTCCAGCCGCTCCCGGCTGCCGAGGCGCCGATACCGGCTGAGCCGGCGGCTCCGGCGAAACCTGCCGCGCAGCCGCCACCTCCCGCCCCTGTACCCCGACGGCCCGAGCCGCTTGCCGCGCTCGAGAATCGCGACAGGCCGCCCGACCCCGGAGGCCGGCGCAGGGCGAAGCTCGACGCCTGGCCGTCCGGACGGCTCTCCGTCCTGACGGGCGTCGAGGGCGGGGCGATCGTCGAGTCGGTCGAGTGGATCGAGCCCGACCGCCGCGTCCGCCTGACGCTCTTCCCGGATGTCCCCAACCACTGGTTCCTCTTCGCCCTGCGCGGCGCGCGGGGGAGGCCGGTGGACGTCGAGGTGGCCGGCCGTCAGACGATCCATGGCAGCTTCCCCTGGAGCGGTGTGCAGCCCGTGATGGCCGACGCCGCGGACATCTCCCGGCCGGACTGGTACGACGCCTCCGGTGCGCGCCTTGCGCCGCAGCCGTGGCGCCGCATCGGGAGCGCGCAATACGACGCCAAGAGCCGGACCCTGTCGTTCACGGTCGAGATGGTCCGCGACGAGGCCACCGTCTCCCTGAAGTATCCCTGCATCCCGTCGTACACCGAGGCCCGGCTCGCGGCGCTCAAGCGCCATGCCGCGGTCGGGCTCTACGAGGCCGGGAAGACGCCCGAGGGGCGGCCGCTGCGGATCGTGACGGTCCCCCGGCGCGAGGGCAACGCGGCGCGCTGGAAGACGCAGCCGACGATCCTGATCTACGGCGGCGAGCATGCCACGGAACAGGAATCCGCGCACCCGGTGATGGGCGCTCTGGACTGGCTCCTGGGCCCGGACGCCGAGGCCGCCCGGCTTCGCCAGTCCGTTAATGTCGTCCTGGTTCCCCACCTGTCGCCCGACGACACGGCCAACAGCGTGTTCGACCGGTGCACGGAGGGGTTCTGCGGGGACAATTTCAGGTACGGCCCGGAGAATGTCGCGTGGGCCGGATACTGGAACCGCTGGATCGAGGAGGGGGGCGCCCTCGACCTGGTCTTCTGTCTCCACAACATCGGCGGGAGCGAGGGCCCCAACGTCTTCTGCCCGGCCGTGCAGGAGCTCAACGAGAGCGTCGCCCACCTGAAGGCGCCGCTCGCCGCGAAGGTCTTGAAGGAGCTGAAGGCCTCGGGGTACCGCGTCGGCGAGGGGATCGGCCGCGGGGCCAACCTGCCGATGCGCCTCTTCGGGTGGCTCGACGCGCGGTTCGGCGCGACGTCGTGCGTGCTGGAGGTGAACAGCCAGTGCCCCGCGCGGCCGCTGTCGCTGCAGGAGACGCGCGACGTCGGGGCGGTCGTCCTGAAGAGCGCGTGCGCGTACCTGGCCGAGCCCGGCCGCCTCACCGAGGTCCGCCAGCGGATGCGGATCCGGCTGGCGGAACGGAAGGAGCGGAAGGAGTTCATCACGGCGAAGCGGCCCGCGGAGTATTGGGCCACGCCGCCTCTCTGGGCCGTCTTCAACCTGCTCTGGTGAAGGAGGCGCGAACGTGAAACGGCTTCTCATCCTGGCCTGCGCGGCGCTGCTGTTGACGCTCGCCGTCCCCCGGGTCCCCCTGCCGCACGACGCCGGGGAGCAGTTCACCACGCCGTCCTGCAAGCTGCTGCTGTCGATCGACCTCAATCGCGTCTGCGTCGGGGACACGATCTCGGGCGCGGCCGAGGCGGTCGGCCAGGGCGGCTTCGATGCCTCGGAGGTCGAGGTCGTCGTGACCCTTCCGGACGGCCGCGAGCGGATCGGCAAGCAGCGGGTGCCTTTCGACTACGAGACGCGCGCCGCGGATGCGGGGAAGCGGATCACGTTCACTGCGCGCGCCCCGCAGTGCCAGGCGGCCCCGGTGGAGAAGCTGGCCGACGTGGTCGTCGTGCGGATCGTGGGGAATTATCCGAAGGCCCTCTGCGAGATGGATTTCACGCAATCCCTGGAGGCCGAGATCCTCCCCGCAGGGAATCCCGTCTGGACGATCGAGCAGGGCGGCAAGATCGCGGAGCTGGTCGGGGCCAACACGCTGACGCCGGTCCTGAGGGGGCTGAGCATGGGGTGGGGGATCATCCGGGTGAGCGTTGCCGACCGGGACCTCCGGCACTGCAAGGCCTCGCTGGAGTTTGTCCTCATCCGGGTGTCGATTGTCGACTACCCGCAGCTGCTGGCCGTGAGCGATTCGGACAAGGCCCGGGCCGTGATCGAGCCGCCGAACCGGAAGATCAAGTGGTCCGTGAAGGGCCCGAACGGGACGGGCGACAAGGTCGATCCGGTGCTCGGCAAGGAGACGACGGTGAAGTCGGGCAGCCGGCCGGGCTGGCTGACGCTGACGGCCATGGACGCGGAGACGGAGGCGTGCGCCGTGTCGGTGCAGATCCCGGTGGCGCGGCTGACGATACTGATCCCGCATGCGGATCCCGCGAATCCCGCCGAGGCCAATTCGACCAATGAGCGGGCATACGATGACTGGTTGCCGCCCGACCTTTCCGTCGAATGCCTGGCGAAACTCGAGCCGGTCGATCTTGAGGCAGACATCGTCTGGGAAATCGGGGACATCGGAAACATACGGGCTGTCTGGCAGCCCACCTATCCAACGCTTCCGAACAGGGGATATGGCGAAAGCCCTATGGCGTATTACCATCGTCTCCCGGAGCATAATCGGGATTTCGGATTCAAGCGCGTATGGGCCTACCTGCTTAAGCGTCCCGCCTGTCGAGACGAGAGACGCATTGAGGCCTTTTACCCCCCGATGACGCAAAACAACGACGGTCCTCGACCGGAGAATCCTCCGCCCGGGATCGATCCGAACGGCGGAGACTGGAACTGGTCGGACTGGCCGGAACATGCGGCCAACTGGTTCTTCTTTGGAAAAGACGGGAAGGTCGTCGGAAACATGGACAACACGGTCGGCTGGCTTTGGGGAATGCCATCCGACACGTGGGATCCGATCAAGATGTCGTCGTATTTCCTGGGACGCATCGGCGTTCACGACGCCGGCTTTTTGGCCGAAGGAGATCACTCCGTCACGGTACCCACTTTTCTCCCCCCGGTGATTCTCATCAACATGCCCGGGAAGTTCGGCAGTGTCTCTCTCTGCATCCGACACGAGTCGTTCCATGCATGGGTGGACAAGACCTTCGGTCCCCTGTCGGGCAAGTACACATATGGCGGCGATATAACCGACCCGTACGCAGATACGGACGGAGATGGGTTGCCGAACTACGTGGAAGACCCGTCCTTGTACAATTGGAAGGTGGTGGCTCCTCCCCATCCCGTTCTTGGAGATCTTTGGATCTACAACTTGAATCCGCGCGACGCGGACACCTATCTTGTCGGGAAGCATGTCAAGCATCGTCATGGAGACGAGGAGCTGTTGGCTCATCTGCTGACAAGCCGATCGAATCCCGATTACGATCCCGCAAAGGACTTCTCCGAGGGAGGGGCTCGATGGCAGCACTGACGCGCACCGCAATACAGTCCGTCATCGCCCTGGGACTCTTTCTCGCCGCCGCGGCCGCGGAGTCGGAGCCCGCCCGGGACGCGGATCCCCTGGCCGCCCATTTCGACCCGATCGCCCCCGACATGGCCGGCGTCCGGGACGTCGACGCCCTCCGGCGGATGCTGGAGGAGGGACCGACCCCCCGGCGGAATTCCGCCGCGCTGCAGCTGGGGGCGGTAGGCGGAGATGCCGCGGCGCGCGTGCTCATCGACCGGTTCCGCACGCTCCATCCCGAGCCCTATCCGTTCGACTGGCACGATGCCCATCTGATTCGCGGACTCGGGATGGCCGGCAGCCCGGCCGCACGGGCGTATCTTCTCGAGCGAAGTGTTCTCTACGAGAAGACCCCGCCCCCCGTTCTTCGTGCCGGACCGCGAATTCCGGGAAACGATCCCGGGATCGATCCCCTTCCTGTCTTCATCGATGCCCTGGGCCGTTACCTGAGCCCTGAGGACAATGCGGTCGCGGACCGGTTCGACTCATTCTGGAAGCGGGCGCAAGAGGCCCGGCTGCAGGCTGCGGCCTGCCGGGCGTTTGCGATCCGATTGCGCTGGGAGGCGACGGCCGTTCACGGGAACGACCTCCGGCGCATGCTGGCCGGCTGGATGCGCCGCGAGGAGACGCGCGCTTTCCAGGTGCCGCCGCCTCCTCCGGAGTCGCCGGCTCAGGCGGCGGATGCCGAAAAGCTCCGGCTGATGGAAAAGCACCTGGCCGACAACGTGCCGGCAGAGACCTTCTGCCCGATTGCGGGCGAGCTGATTCGCGCACACGCGAAGGAAGGGGCCGGCGAGGTGCCGGGTCTGTGGTGGCTCTCCCAGGTCTACCTCTCGATGACGCACCTGCGCGCCTTCCAAGGCGGCACCCTCACACCGGAGGACACGGCGACCGTCGGGCTCGTAATCGACTGGTGGAAACGGACCCCGGCGGACTCGGAGCGGAGCGACCGGTTCTCGCCGCGCGGCAGGCTGTCCCGCGCGCTGTACCTCCTGCGGGACCGGCTGCCAGAAGCGATGCGCCGCGATATCGAATCGGGGATTCCCGAGAACGTCTTGAGATTGTACGATCACATGCAATCCGCCCGGGAAGGCGAGACGCGTTGACCGGCCGGCGTCCCGGGGCGCGGGACGAGCCGGGTGCCGTGCCCGTGGAGGTCCGCTCCTCCGCGTCCCGTCGACAGCACAAGGCGCCCCGGCCGCGGCAACCGCAGGGGTGGGCCCCGCTCATGATCCGCTTCGTTTCGCCCGGACGGCTGGCGGCGGCCTTGGCGGCAACCGCCCTCTTGCCAGCGGCTGCTCCGGCGCGCGCCGAATCGCTCCTGTACCCGGGAGGCACGAGAACGCCGGATCCCCAGATCGAGACGAAGGATCTTCGTGCCCTGGAAAGCCTGCTTTCGACCGGCTCGGAGCTCGACCGGGATGCGGCCGCCCTGAAGCTCGGCGAGATCGGCGGAAAACAGGCCACGCCGATCCTGATCGGGAAATACCGGCAGGCGGTGGTGGCCCCGGAATCCTTCGGTCGCCACGCCCGGTATCTCGTCAAGGGCCTGGGGCTGACGCGGGATCCGCAGGCCCGGGACTTCCTCCTGGAGGAGCTCCGCCGGCAGGAGAAAGCGTGGCCGCGCGAGTCCGCCGTCCGCGCGTATCCGCACGGGTACGATCCCGACCCCACATGGTCTTTCATTGACGCCTTGAGCCGGTTCCTGGATCGCGAAGACCGGACAGTCGCGTCTCACTTCGAGACCTACTGGAGCCGGCTGGACGACCTGCCGACCCAGGCCCGCGCAAACTGGTCTTTCGCGAAAATCCTGCACTGGGAATACGAAGCGGTTTTCGGCAAAGACCTCCGGCGCATGCTGGAGGACTGGGTGAAGCGACCGGAAACGGCCGCTTTCGGGCCGGCTCCCGATCGCGTCCCCGCGGAATCCGTTCCGGTTTTCGACGGCAAGCGCGGCGTGATGGCCAATTACCTGCTCAACGAGGTCCCGGAGCCGGATCTCCTGTCCGTCGTCGAGGGGATTCTCGGCGCGCAGGGTCGGCCTGACGTCGAGCCGCCACTGGGGATCGGGTGGCTGGCCCACTATTATGTCAACCGGCTGAACGCGCGTGCCGTCGGGGGACTCCCGCCCGGTCCTCGAGAGCAGGAGGTCGTGGGCGTGGTGCTCGGCCTGTGGAAGAAGATGCCGCAGGAGCCCGAGGTGAAAGACCACCATGCCCCGCGCGGCAAGATCTCCCTCGAATTGTACTCGCTCCGCGAGAGCCTGCCCGCGGCCATGGCGCAAGCCATCGAGGAAAACATCCCTCAGGGAAGGATCGAACAGTACAAGACGTTCCTGGAAACCCGGAGACGCCTCATGCGCTCACAATCACGGAACGGCAAATGACACGAAGAGTCTCCATTCACTAAGTTAGCGAGTCCGCAATGCGGCCGCGAGCCGCGGCATAGCGAGGGGCGAGCCTGGCGGCAGGCGCCTCCGGTCCTCACGTCTCCACCCCCGGTTGCGGCAACCGCACGGTCATGCTGCCCGACACGGGCGGCCACACCGTGCCCTTCAAGGACAAGCAGGACCGCGGGTGGGGGGGCTGCTGGACCGGCGCGGGCCTGAGCCAGCATTACTACGTCGCCGGCATCGCCTTCGACGAGGACGGCACCGTGCACGCCACCGGCGAGATAATAGGACGGTGAGGAAGGGGCGTGCGCCCTTCCACACGGGTGGGCTCAAACGCCGCGGGGCCATCACGGGACAGCAAAGCCGCCTTTTCAGGCTCCGGGCGGGCGCTTACGGGGGGACCCCATCGCTAGTCCCCCGGTTTCTTGCCCCCGGCCGGGGCGGAGCCGATCCGTCGTGCCTGAATCGATGCGCCGCCCTTGCGGGTGAATTTCTCGACCGCCCCCACATTCCCTTCCACGACCCAATAGGTGATGTCGGCCACGCCGAGATTGTCGGGGTCGTTGATGTTGAATGCCGTTGCCTGCCATTCGTTGTTTCTGTCGGTCTGACCCGGGCCGGCAATTTCCACAGCCAGCTGCTCGATCGAAAAGCCGTGCCTGCCCGTAACCGCGATGTCGTGGATGCAGCGTTGCGCGCCGACGCGGCGGCGGGCGAGCCACCGGGAGAAGATGCCGAGGGCGCGGAGGGTGTTCTTGCGGGTCTCGTCGGCGAGGTTGGCCCAGGCGACGGACTCGCGGTAGTTCTTGAGCGCCGAGGCGACGGTGAGCTTCTGGGCGGCGGCGACGTTCCAGAGGCGGGAGACGACGCCAGCGGCGATCTCCCGGGCGATCCTGAGGGCGCTCTCCCGGCTGGCGGTGCGGAGGTTGCGGCGGACGCGACGGCCGCCCTCCTGGTGGATGTCGATCCACCAGGTGCGGCCGTGGCGGTAGATGACGACGCCGGCGTCGACGGGAATACGGGCGGCGGACATGGGGCGCCTCCTTCCGGGCCACGGGGAGGGCCTTCTGTCCGATTCCCCCACGTCACAGCTACGTCACAAACGGAGGGGAGTCGATCGCAAGTTGGAGCGGGCGACCGGATTCGAACCGGCGACGTCCACCTTGGGAAGGTGGCATTCTACCACTGAATTACGCCCGCGTGTCCGGCGATGCAGCGCGACATCGTCAACGCCGGTCTTCTTCTAATATTAGGGCTGCACTTCCCCCAAGTCAATGGTCTGTGGAGGGGGGTCCAGCGACAAAAAACCCTCCCGGCAGGGCCGGGAGGGTGGTGCGGGTCGCTCGAAACTCCGGTCTAGTACCGATCCGGGTTCGTCTCGTCCAAGTTGAAGATGTGGCGGTCGATTGTGCTCTCGATGTTAACCAGGTCCTGATAGGCGCCGTGGAGGTGCCACTTGGTGTGGTCCCAGAGCGCGTCGATGGCGGAACACCCGAAGATCGCGGGCAGGAGCAGCACGCCCACGAGCAGCGCGAACGTGGTCTTCTTCACAGGCCGTTCTCCTACCTGAAGGTGGCTTCCGTCCCAGTCCGGGAGCACGGCGGATTATAGGGGGGCCGCCCCGATCCTGTCAAACATTTTGCGGCCGTTATTCCGTTGACGCCCCGGGGGCATTGGCGAAAATGGGGCGGGCCGCGCTCCGCGGCCGGGAGTCCCCATGGCGAGCCCGGTGAGCGACGACGCGTTCGCGCAGTTCGCCTTGCAGCACGTGCTGGCCACGCCGGTCCAGCTCGAGGCGGCCCGTTCGCACCAAGCCGCGCGCGCCGCGGCGGGCGAGCCGCTCTCCCTCGGCGAGGCCTTGGTGCGGACGGGGGCCATCACCGCCGCCCAGCGCGAGGCGGCCGAGCAGCGGATCCTGGCGCGGCAGCAGGGCGGCATCAAGCAGTTGGCGCACTACCGCCTGCTCCGCAAGCTGGGCGAGGGCGCCATGGGGTCCGTCTACTTGGCCGAGGACGTGGAAAGCCCCGGCCGGAAGGTGGCCCTGAAGGTCCTGCCCCGCCGGCACGCCGCGCGGGGCGACTTGGTGAAGCGCTTCCAGCGCGAGGCCGACGCGGCCGGCCGCCTCAACCACCCCCGGATCGCGCGGGCCTTCTCCTTCGCCGAGGATCAGGGATGGCTTTTCTACGTCATGGAGTACTGCGAGGGGGAGACGCTGGACGTTCGTCTCAAGCGCGGCGAGATCCTTCGGTGGGAGGAGGCGATCCGGATCGCCATCCAGGTGGCGCACGGCTTGAAGGCGGCCCACGACCTGGGTTTCGTTCACCGCGATATCAAGCCCTCGAACATCCTGGTGGCCCGCGACGGCTCCGTGAAGATTCTCGATTTCGGCTTGGCGAAGAACGTCGAAGACCTGGACAGCTCCTTCCGGACGCAGAGCGGGATTTTGATCGGCACGCCGCACTACATGTCTCCCGAGCAGGCGGAGGGGCGTCGCGACCTCGACGGGCGCGCGGACATCTATTCGCTCGGGGCCAGCGTTTACCACTGCATCACCGGCGACACGCCCTACCACGGCTCGACCGCCGCGGAGGTGATGGGCCGTCATCTCAGCGGGATTCTCGCCGACCCGCGGAGGATTCAACCCGACATCCCGGAGGATGTCGCGCGGGTCGTCCGGCGGATGATGGCGCGGGAGCCGAAAGACCGGTACCGGAGCTGCGAGGAGCTGCTGGGGGACCTGGAGCGGCTGGCGGCGGGGGACCGGTTGGCGGACGCGAAACCGGGCCGGACGTTTTCTTCGGGTGCGGCCGGAAGGGCGGAGGCGCCCATTCCGTCGCCCTCCCCCTCGACGTTGCGATCCCAGGGGCGCCGGGAGCCTGCGGAGCCAGCCCCGGGCCAGTCCCTGATGCGATCCCTGGAGCGGAAGCCGAAGACGGCCGTCCTGCTGGCGGTCGGCGGGGCGACCGTCTTCCTCCTCGTCCTGTTCGTCCTGTTTCTGACCGGGGGCACACCGAGGTCGTCCGGGCGTCCCGCTCCGGTTCCCGCCGCTTCCCCGGATCCGGTCCCGGCCCCCGTGCCAGTCCCGCCCGGCCCCGCGCCCGTCTCGAATCCGCTGCGCGACCTCCGCGAAAGCTCGGCCCGACGCCAACTCGACGACCTGCGGGCGCTCGAACAGGGCGGGGATACGGCGACCGACGACCTGATCCGGCGCTTCGAGGGGTTCGTGGCGTCGTACGGGGACACGGAGGCGGGGCGCGAGGCGCGCGGGATCCTCGACCGGCTCAAGGCGCATGCCGCCGCCCCGCCGCCTCCGCCGGAGCCCGCGGCCGTCGCGCGGCCGGCCACTCCCGCCGATTCCGACGTCGTCGATCCCGCCCGCTGGCGCGACGCCCGCGACCTACTTTCCGGTGTCGACCCGGCGCAGGACACCGTCGCCGGGACGTGGAGGCGGCTGGACGGGGGGCTGGTCTCGAACGACGCCCCGCGGGCCCGCATCGAGATCCCCTACGAGCCGCCCGAGGAGTACGATGTTCGCATGGAATTCACGCAATTGTCGGGCGGCGACAGCGTGGCGCTCTACTTGTGGAAGAACGGCCATCGCTTCCGGTGCATGGTGGGGATGAACCGTCGGATCATCGGGTTCGGCTTGATCGACGGGAAGCGGAGCGCCCAGAATCCCACCGGCGTTCCGTTGCCGGGGGGGGCGATGAGGATCGGACACCGGTACGTCCTCGTTGTCGTGGTTCGAAACGACAGGCTGGAGGCGTGGCTGGATGGGGAACGGGTCGTGCGGTGGACGCCCGACTACGCGCGGTTCAGCATCCATGCGGACTCGGACCTGAGGCGCGACGGCGTGATGGGGCTCTACTCGTACGCGAGTTCGACGCACGTCCACCGCGTCCAGGTGCGGGAGGTGACGGGGGCGGGGCGGTTCCTGAGACCGTGACGGACGAAGCCCGCGGGATGGCCTTGGCGTTACGCCGGCGACCGGTTTACAATCCCGCCCCTGTTCTTTCCCGGGAGGCCCTCATGCGCATGTCGCGACGGGCGCTGGCTCGGGCCGCCGCCGCGGCGCCCGCCGTCCCGCTTCTCGGCTGTGCGGGCGCGGCCGCGCCGCCGGCCGCCGGGGATCCGGTTGTCGCCCCCGACATCCGCCGTCTGCGCATCGCCGTCTCCACCTACTCGTTCTGGCGCTTCCGCGGGCCGGCGGTCGACGTCGAGGCCTGCATCGACCGCGCCGCCGCAATGGGGTTCGACGGCGTCGAGATTCTGCACCGCCAGATGACCGACGAGTCCCCTGCGGCGCTCCAGCGTCTCAAGCGGCGCGCCTTTGTGAGCGGTCTCGACCTCGTCGGCTTTGCCACGCACCAGGGGTTTCTCTCTCCCGACCCCGCGGAGCGGCGGAGGAACGTCGACCACACCGTCCGTTGCATCGAGATGGCCTACGCGATGGGCATCCCGACGCTGCGGATCAACACGGGGCGGTGGGGGACGATCGGCTCGTTCGACGCGCTGATGGCCGCGAAGGGGGTCGAACCGGTCCGCGCGGGGTGCACGGAGGAGGACGGGTATCGCTGGGTGATCGACGCGATCGCGGCCTGCCTGCCGCGCGCCGAGGCGTGCGGCGTCTGTCTCGGTCTCGAGAACCACTGGGGCCTCGCCCGCACGGCCGAGGGGCTCCTGCGGATCGTGAAGGCGGTCGACTCGCCGTGGCTGCGGGTGACGGCGGACACGGGAAACTTCCTCGAGGACGCGGTCGCCCAGCTCGAGCGGATCGTCCCGTTCGCGACGCTCGTTCACGCGAAGACCTACTTCGGCGGCGGGGAGTGGTACACGCTGGACATCGACTACGCGCGCGTCGCGGCCATCCTGCGGGCGGCGGGCTACCGCGGGTACGTCTCGCTCGAGTTCGAGGGGAAGGAGGACCCGGCGACGGGGGTGCCGAAGAGCCTGGCGCTGCTGCGGCGGCACTTCTGACGGGGGGGGAGCGGCGGTCTTTGCTGTCGTGGTTCCCGGCTTCATCAGGCGCAAACGATGACGATTCTGTCCGCGGTCGTGATGCTGTTGCTGGTGATGGACCCCGTGGGGAACGCGGTGAACGCGGTCGTCCTGCTCAAGGGCGTCGCGCCGGAGCGCCGGCCCCGCGTCGTCGTGCGCGAGTCCCTGATCGCCTTGGGGATCCTGTTGGTCTTTCTCTGGGGCGGCCGGTACCTGCTCGAGGTCCTGCGCATCCGGGAGCCGATCCTCACCGTGGCCGGGGGCGTCGTCCTGTTTCTGATCGCCATCCGCATGATCTTCACGCCGAAGGAGGGGATCTTCGGGGCGGGCCCCGAAGGCGAGCCGTTCGTCGTCCCGCTGGCCACCCCCTTTCTCGCCGGCCCGTCGGCGATGGCGGTGGTCCTTCTGCTCGCCTCGAGCGATCCGAGCCGGCTGGCCGACTGGACGATCGCCATCGGGATCGTCTGGGCGGTGATCGTCACGTCGCTGCTCGTGGGCGGTCGGTTGGCGCGTGTCCTCGGCGAGCGCGGGGCGACGGCCGTCCAGAAGCTGATGGGCATGATTCTCACCGCGGTCGCCATCCAGCTGCTCTTCAGCGGGATGGAGGCCTACCTGAGCCAGAGGCCGTCATGACGGGAGGCCGGACGGGGCTTGCGGAGGCGGCGCTCCTGCTCGCGGCGGGGCTGGCGGTCCTCCTGCCGTCCTGCGGGGGGGCGGCGGTCGGGGCCGGCGCCCGGAAGATCAAGGATCTGGGGTCTTGGAAGGGCGGCTCGCTCGCGATGATGGAGATCCGGCGGACCGCGGCGGAGCCGCTGCTGTTCGTGCGCTGGGAGTCGGGGGACCGGAGCCTCCGGCTCGGAGGGCCGTGGCGGGAGATCCCGATGGTGAAAGACGTTCCGACGGGCGATCTCGTGATCGTCTGCGGCGAGCCGGGCCGCTACAACCTGCAGGTCTGGAAGGCGCCCGAGGGGCCCTTCGACGCGAGGCACATCGGGACGCGGCGGGAGATCGAGGAGGCGCTGGGGAAGCTGTACCCGGTGAAGGGGCGGTAGCCTTCCCGCCTGACGCCGGGGCGTCCACGGCCGCGGCCGACACAACCCGCCGCCGCCTTGCGCGAAGGCGGGGGCGGGTGGGGCCCGGACGGCGCCGCTTACCGCGCTCCCATCGCCGCGTGTTCCCGGACCTCCGCCGCCGACAGCGGCCGGTCGTAGAGCGCCAACTCGTCGATCTGGCCGTAGAACGGCCGCACTTGGCCGAGCTCGGGTTTCGGGTGCTGAACGCACCGGCCCACGAAGACGCGGCACGGACCGATGCCGTCCGACGCGTCGATCGGGGCCGAGCCCGCCAGCGTGCCGTTCACGTAGAGCTCCATCCGGTCCGGCCGCCGCTGCGCCACGAGGTGCGTCCACGCGTTCGGGCGGTAGATGTCGCGGGAGAAGACGTTCATCCCCCCGCTCGCGCCCGGCGGCCAGCGGTGCAGGAAGCGCACCGCCCCCGGTCGGTGGAAGACGTCGCGGCTGCGGGCCGTCAGCTCCAGCAACAGGCTGTGTCCCTCGGGCCGGCCGTCCGGCGGCGGGCTGAGGCTCACCAGCGTCGACCGGTTGTAGGCCTCCGCGAGCACCCAGCACTCCACCGCGTATCCCCTGGCCCGTTCGGGTGTCCAGAGCCCGTCGAGGACGAGGTAAGGCGCGTCCGCGGCGTCCGGCGCGAAGACCATCGCGCGGTGTGCGACGGGGGCGGATGACGGGCGGGCGGGGCCGGCCTGCCGGAGCGCCGGGCCTCCAGAGACCTCGTTCGGCACGGCGCCCGAAACCACCGTCTCGAACCGCCAGTAGCCCCACGGCCGCGCCGCGCGCACGGCGTCCGGGTAGGCGGCGTCCAGGGAGAGGAGGGCGGCGCGCGGGGCGGGTGCCGGGGGGAAGTTCTCGGGGCGGGCGTCCGTTGCGCGGATCCGGCCCGCCGAGGCGTCGACCGAGAGCGCCCCGTTCCGTTCCAGCAGGCGGCTTTCGCGGGTGGCGCCATCCGTCCCGAGGAGCGAGACCTCCGCCTGCCCCTCGAAGACCATCACCTCGGTCGGGCGGCCGGCGGCGGCGCTCAGGCCGAAAGCCGTTCCGAGGTCGACGATGGCGCAATCCGGGGCCAGGACGGTAAAGCCTTCCGTGCCCTTGGGCGCCCGGACGCGAAGCCGGCCCGCCCGGCAGACGACTCGCTCCAGCGAAGCGAGATCGAGGTCGGCGGGTCCCTCGATCGAGAGCGTCACGCCGGTGAGGAGGGCCAGCGTGAGGCGGCCGTCGCGGAGGCGCAGGGGGCCCGCGCGGAGCGTGTCGCCCGCGCGCAGGGCGGCGGCGCCCCCTGCCGGCGGCGTCGCGCCGTCGCTTTCGAGCACGACGGCGAGGGCGGGGGGGGGCATCGTCTCGTTCGGGCGGCCGGGACGGGTCCCGATCCAGACGAGGGCGGCGGCGAGCAGGGCGGCCGCGGCGGCGGACGCCCAGAGACGTCGCCCGGCGCGATGGCGGAGTTCGGCGCCGGCACGCTCCAGGATGCGCCGCTCGAAGTCGCCCGCGATCGGGCGCGACCCGCCGCCGGTCATCGCGTCCTCGAGCGCCAGCCAGCGCGGCTCCGGCGCCTGCGAGGCGCGGATCCGGCCGAGCGTGCCCAGCTCGACCGCCAGGTCGCGCCGGAGCTCCGCGTCGGCCGCCAGCCGGGCGAGAAGCGCTTCGCGGCGGGCGTCGCCGACGTCCCCGCCCGTGAAGGCGATCAGCAGGTCCCGCAGGTCCGGGTCCATGGGGATGCTCCCGCGGCTCACGGTGCCTCGTTCGCCACGCAGTCCCGCAGCAGCCGGTTCGCGCGGTAGTGGAGCGTGTAGACGGCGCCGACCGTCGTCTCGAGCGCGGCGGCGAGCGCCGCCGGCTTTTCCCCCTCGAGCCCGGCGCGGACGACCTGGCGGAGCCGGTCGGGCAGTCGGCCGATGCAGCGCAGCAGGGCCTCGATGCGCTCGGCGCGCGCCGCGGCGGCGTCCGCCTCCAGCTCGGGTTCGATCTGGCGGAGGACCTCGCTCCGGAAGCGCGCCAGCGCGCCATGGTGTCGGGCGGCGCCCCGAAGGTGGGCGAGCAACTTGTTCCGGGCGATCCCCCGCAGCCAGGCGCCGAAGTCCTCCCCGCGCCGGAAGCCGGACAGGCCGCGGAGCGCCGCGAGCAGGGTCTCCTGCGCGAGATCGTCGACGTCGTCGGTGTGGTGGACCTGCGCGGCGAGATAGGCGCGAAGCGGGAGGCCGTAGGCGCGAACGACCGCGCGGAACGCCTCGCGGTCCCCCCGCGCCACCGCGTCCAGCACCCGGTCCAGGTCGGGGTCCGCTCTCATGGCCGTACTATATTCGCCGCGACCGGAAAAATCTCACGAAGTTTCCTGTGAGAAGGGGGCTCGCGCGGCGAATAGAAGGAAGAAGTCTTGGGGGGCGGGGGTCTTGGAAGAGGCCCGGCGGAGCCTGTCGGGGGGAGCTTCCGTCCCGACGCCGCGCGCCCCGGGGCAACCGCGGCATGACCCTGGCAAAAGGAGGAGGTCCCATGGATCGCATCGGCGCCTGCGGCGGTTGCGTGCACGGCCTGTCCCGCCGTCGTTTCATCGCCGCCGGAGGCGCGGCGGTTCTCGGTCCCGCGCTGTGCGGTTGCCGGGGGCCGGGCGCGGTGCCGGCCGCGGCGGACGGGGTGCCGCCCGCGGCCCTCCCGTCCGCGGGGCCTGCCGGGGCGCGGCGGATTGTCGCCGCCGGTCCCGCCGCGACCTACACGCCCACCCTGCGCGCGGCCTTCGTCCGCCGCAAGGGCGAGTACGGCATGCGATGGCCGGGCGCCGTCTACGACGGCGAGGCGGCCCTGAGGCGCTACCGCGCCGCGATGGAGGCCGAGGCGAAGCGGCTCGGCATGACGTTGGCCCTCCGCCCCGACCCGATCTACACCGCCGCCGAGGCGGACGCTTGGTGCGCGGAGGCGAAAGCCGCGAAGCCCGACGGGCTCCTCCTTGTCCTTCTCGACCGCCAGGAGCACGCTTGGCCGACGGCGGCGAAGGCGGCGGACACGGCGATCCCCACCGTGGTCTTCTCGCCGGTGGGCACCGCCTTCACCACGAACACCGCCGGGCTGGCCGGACGGAAGGGGGTTTTTATCGCCTCCACCAGCGACTTCGCCCAGGCCGCGTACGGGATGAAGATGATCCGGGCCGGGGCGAAGCTTCGCGAGATGCGCTACCTTGTGATCCAGGGCCGGGAGCGCAAGGACACCGTCCTCGAGCCTTTCGGCACGAAACTCCGCCATGTGCCGGCGGCGGTCTTTCTCGAGGAATACTCGCGAACGCCCGACACCCCCGAGATCCGGGCGATGGCGGAGGCGTACGTGCGGAACGCGACGCGGATCGACTACGCCACCGCGGCGGACGTCACGAACGGCATCAAGAGCTATGTGGTCGCGCGCACCCTTCTGGAGCGGGAGGGGGCGGACGGGATCACGATGGACTGTCTCGGGGCCCTCGGTCACACGACGGTGAGCCTCCCCTGCATCGCCTGGTCGCGGATGCTCGACGACGGCCTGCCGGCGGCGTGCGAGGCGGACCTGGGCGCGTGCGTCACCCACGCCCTCGTCCTCTCCCTCTTCGATCGCCCCGGATTCCAGCAGGATCCTGTGCCGGAAACCTCGACGGACCGCCTGATCGGGGCCCACTGCTCGTGCCCGACGCGGCTCAACGGTCTCGACGCCCCCCCCGAACCCTACCGGCTGGCCCACCATCACGGGAACCGCGATGCGGTTCCCATCCCCGCCTGGCGCCCCGGCCAGCGGGTGACGGTGGCGGACCTGATCCTGGGGAAAGAGGGACCCGAGCTGATTGTGTCGACGGGCACGGCGGTGGAGAACATCGCCGTGCCGCCCGCCGGGGGGTGCGTCGTCTCGGTGGCGGTGGCGCTCGATACCGTGAAGGACTCCCGCGCGCTGCTCGCCTACCCCGGCTTCCACCAACTCTTTTTCTACGGCGATTGCAAGAAAGAGCTGGTGGCGTATTGCCATCTTTTCGGGATCCGGCCGGTGGTGGTCTAGCCCGGCCGGCCCCGCCCGCGGGACCGGTTCGCCCGGTCCATCAAAAAGCGGCACTTATCTTCTTGCCACCCCCGATAAGCCGTGCTACTGTCTCGCCCCGAGCGCCCGCTTCGCGGCGGGCCTGTCCCGGGGACCCCCGTCAGGAGACCGGTCATGAACTGCGCCCGGTTCATCGCGGAACAGGTCGAGGCGATGCGTCGAACCGTCGGGAGCGGAATCGCGATCAACGCCCTCAGCGGCGGCGTGGACAGCTCCGTCTGCACGGTGCTGGGCCACCGCGCGCTCGGGCGGCAGCTGAAGACCTTCTTCATCGACAACGCCCTGATGCGCGAGGGCGAACCGCAGGCGGTCGTCGCCGCCTTCAAGCGGCTCGGAATCCCCGTGACGCTCGTCGATGCCCGGACCGAGTTCCTCGGCGCCCTCCGGGGGCTGACGGACCCCGAGCAGAAGCGCCAAGCCATCACCGATACGTTCTACGCCCAGGTCTTCTCCCGGCTCGTCCGCGAGACCGGCGCGAAGTTTCTGATACACGGCACGATCCTGACGGACATCGAGGAGACGGTCGCCGGCATCAAGCGGCAGCACAACATCCTGGCCCAGCTCGGCATCCGGACGGAGGAGGCGTACGGCTACACCGTCCTGGAGCCGCTCAAGACGCTGCGGAAGGACGGCGTACGGAAGGTGGCGAAGGCCCTCGGCCTGCCGGCCGCGATGGCGAACCGCATGCCCTTCCCCGGTCCCGCGCTGGCCACCCGCATTGTCGGCGAGGTGACCGAGGAGCGGCTCGCGCTCGTCCGGAAGGCCACCGCGATCGTGGAGGGGGAGCTGAAGGGGGCGAAGGCCTTCCAGTACTTCGCGACGCTGCTGACGGACAAGGCCACCGGCATCCGGGAGCGCCGGCGCGAGTTCGGCGACATCGTCGTCGTCCGTTGCGTCAACAGCGTCGACGCCCGGAAGGCGACGGCGACGCGCCTGCCCTGGCCGACGCTGGACCGGATCTGCCGGCGGATCGTCGCGCTCCCGGGCGTCAACCGGTGCGTCTACGACCTGACGCCGAAGCCGCCGGCGACCATCGAGTACGTGTAGCGCGGCGAGGCCGGCGCGCCGTGGGCTCGCCGCGAGGCGTCGGATCGCCGGCTCATGTCGGGGCGGCTTCCGTGGCCGACTCGCCGCCTTGTCGGTTTCCCGGGGGCTTTTTCCAGGGGGCTGTTCCATGCCACGGCGCGACGACGTGAAGAAGGTCCTGATCATCGGGTCCGGCCCGATCGTGATCGGGCAGGCGTGCGAGTTCGACTATTCCGGCACTCAGGCCTGCAAGGCCCTCCGGGCGCTCGGCTACCGGATCGTGCTGGTCAACTCCAACCCCGCCACGATCATGACCGACCCCGGGATGGCCGACGCGACCTACATCGAGCCGCTCAACGTCCGGACGCTCGAGGAGATCATCGCGAAAGAGCGTCCCGACGCCCTGCTGCCCAACCTCGGCGGCCAAACGGGACTCAATCTCTCCGCCCAGCTCGAGAAGGCGGGCGTCCTGAAGAAGCACGGCGTTCGCATCATCGGCGTTGAGGCGGACGCGATCGAGAAGGGCGAAGACCGCGTCGCCTTCAAGAAGACGATGGAGTCGCTCGGCATCGACATGCCGAAGAGCGAGGCCGCCTACAGCGTCGAGGAGGCCGAGCGCATCGCCGAGCGTCTCGGCTACCCCGTCGTCGTCCGGCCCGCCTACACCCTCGGCGGCACGGGCGGCGGGCTGGTCTACAACGTCGAGGAGCTTCGCGTCGTGGCCAGTCGCGGCTTGGCCGCCAGCCTGGTCGGCCAGGTGCTTATCGAGGAGTCCGTCCTCGGATGGGAGGAGCTGGAGCTGGAGGTGGTGCGGGACGCGAAGAACCGCATGATCACGGTCTGCTTCATCGAGAACGTGGACGCGATGGGCGTGCACACGGGCGACTCGTATTGCGTGGCGCCGATGCTGACGATCGACCCGGCCCTGCAGAAGCGGCTGCAGGACTATTCGTACCGGATCGTCGAGGCGATCCGGGTGATCGGGGGGACGAACATCCAGTTCGCCCACGATCCGAAGACGGGCCGGGTGGTGGTGATCGAGATCAACCCGCGGACCTCCCGCTCCTCCGCCCTTGCCTCCAAGGCCACCGGCTTCCCCATCGCCCTCATCTCCGCCAAGCTCGCCGCCGGCCTGACCCTCGACGAGATCCCCTACTGGCGCGACGGGACGCTCGATAAGTACACGCCCTCGGGGGATTACGTCGTCGTCAAGTTTGCCCGCTGGGCCTTCGAGAAGTTCCGCGGCGCGGTCGACCGGCTCGGCACCCAGATGCGGGCCGTCGGCGAGGTCATGAGCATCGGGAAGACCTACAAGGAGGCTTTCCAGAAGGCGATCCGGTCGCTGGAGAACGGACGCCACGGGCTCGGTTTCGCGAAGGACTTCAACCGCCTCTCGCTCGCGCAGTTGATGGAACGGCTCAAGGAGCCGACGAGCGAGCGCCAGTTCCTGATGTACGAGGCCGTCCGGAAGGGGGCCTCCGTCGACGACCTTTATCGCTGCACCCACATCAAGCCCTGGTTCATCCGCCAGATGCAGGAGCTGGTGGCGCTCGAGGAGGAGATCCTCCGGCACAAGGGGCGCCCGCTGCCCGACGATCTCCTGCGGAGGGCCAAGCGGGACGGCTTTGCCGACCGGTACCTGGCCACGGTCCTCGGCGTCCCGGAGGCGCAGCTCCGCGACCGCCGGAAGGCGCTCGGCGTCGTCGAGTCCTGGGACGCCGTGCCCGTCAGCGGCGTCGAGCGGGCCGCCTACTACTACTCGACGTACAACGGTCCCGACCGCGTGCCGGCGAGCAGCCGGAAGAAGATCATGGTCCTCGGGGGCGGGCCCAACCGCATCGGCCAGGGGATCGAGTTCGATTACTGCTGTGTCCATGCCGCCTTCGCCCTTCGCGACGCCGGCTACGAGACGATCATGGTCAACTGCAACCCCGAGACCGTGTCGACCGACTACGACACGTCCGACAAGCTCTACTTCGAGCCGCTCACCGTCGAGGATGTGCTGAGCATCTACGAGAAAGAGCGGCCGGAGGGCGTCATCGTCCAGTTCGGGGGGCAGACGCCGCTGAACATCGCCGGCGAGCTGGCCGCCGCGGGCGTCCGCATTCTCGGGACCTCGCCGGACATGATCGACTTGGCCGAGGACCGCGACCGGTTCCGCAAGAAGATGGAGCAGCTCGGCATCCCCATGCCGGAGTCCGGCATGGCCGCCTCCGTCGAGGAGGCCCTTGCGATCGCCGCCCGCATCGGGTACCCCCTCATGGTCCGCCCCTCCTTCGTCCTCGGCGGGCGCGGCATGGAGGTGGTCCACGACGAGGCGATGCTCCGGCAGTACGTGGAGGCGGCCGTGGACATCACCCCCGAGCGGCCCATTCTCATCGACCGGTTCCTCGACAACGCGATCGAGGCGGAGGCCGACGCGCTGGCCGACGGGGAGGAGGCCTACGTGCCCGCCGTGATGGAGCATATCGAACTGGCGGGTGTTCACTCGGGCGATTCCGCCTGCGCGCTGCCGCCCGTGACCCTGCCCGAGCGCCACATCCGCACGATCGAGGAGTACACCCTCCGGATCGGGCGGGAGCTGCGCGTGAAGGGGGTCATTAACGTCCAGTTCGCCATCGCCCAGGACCAGGTCTACGTCCTCGAGGCGAACCCGCGGGCCTCCCGCACCGTGCCCCTCGTCTCGAAGGTCTGCAACGTGCCCATGGCGCGGCTGGCGACGCGCCTGATGCTCGGCGAGCGGCTCCAGGCCCTGGGGCTGGCCCGCCGGAAGATCCCCTTCGTCGGCGTGAAGGAGGCCGTCATGCCCTTCAGCATGTTCCCCGAGGTCGACCCCGTGCTCGGGCCGGAGATGCGGTCGACGGGGGAGGTGCTGGGGATGGCGCCGACGTTCGGCATGGCGTACTTCAAGGCCGAGGAGGCCGCTCAGCCGCCCCTCCCGCTCGAGGGGACGGTTCTCGTCTCGGTGACGGACAAGGAGAAGCCCGAGTTGCTGGCGATCGCTCGAGCCTTCCAGGCCATCGGCTTCCGAATCCTCGCCACGAAGGGGACGCAAGCCTATCTGGCGTCGAACGGCGTCGCCGCCGAGACGATCCTCAAGATGCACGAAGGGCGCCCGAACATCGTCGACGCGATCACGAACGGCCAGATCCAGCTCATCGTCAACACGCCGATCGGGAAGCGCGGCGCGCAGGACGACTCCTACATCCGGAAGGCGGCCGTGAAACACAAGATCCCGTACCTGACGACGATCGCCGCCGCCCGCGCCGCCGTCCACGGCATCACCGAGTGCCGTCTTGGCCGGGGAAAGGTCAAGTCCCTCCAGGAGTACCACGCGGAGATCGGATAGGAGGGAGGCGCGGCGCGCCCAAGGCCGTCCGGGATGGCCGCGGGTTCGGGTGCGGGCGCGCGGAGCCCGGCGCGGGGCGGCTCACCGGGTCAGGATCCGGACCAGCAGGTCGTCGTAGCCGTCTTGGTCCTTCCACGCCGTCGCGACCGACATCGGCGCCCCGGCGGGGTCGAGGACCGTCATCCCCTTGTCGTCCACCGTGATGGACAGGTCCTCCATCGTCACGAGCGGCTTCTCGCCGGGGAGCGCGAGGTAGACGGCCACCGTGTCGAAGAGGACGCTGCTCTCTTTCAGTTCCCCGACGGTCTGTTTCTTCGCCCAGACGCGGTAGTTCTCGATCAAGGCCCGGTTGAGCGGGTCTTCGCTTTTCACGATCGCCTGAAACCGCTCCCCGCGAAGCCGGATCAAGCCGCAGGTGTCGAGCGGCGTGATCACCGTCTTGGCCCACGGGGCCAGCAGGGTCTGCTTCGCCGCGGGAATTGCGGCCTTCACGTTCCATTCCGGGCAGGGTTGCTTCGCCCCGTTGTAGCCGACGCGGACGCTTCCCTGCATCCCGATGAAGACGGCCCGCCCGGCGATCGCCGGCTCCTTGGCCAGCGCCGCCGCCACCGTCGTGTTCGGGCCGATGCCGATGATCGTGATCGGTTGGGGCGCCTTCATCACGGTGTCGATGAGAGCCTGCACGCCGTCCTCGTGGACCTTGCCGGGATACGCCGCGAGGTCGTAGTCCGCCACCCACGGCTGCTGGTTGGCGGTCCCATCCTTTCCCCCCGCTCCCTTGCCGATCGGGATGTCGGTCCGCTTCGCCACCTCCAGGAGCTTCGCGATCAGCTTCGCCCGGTACTCCGTTTTGCCGAAGGTGGTGGTGATCAGCCGCGTCTCGAGCTGCGGGCATTTGAGCAGCATGACCAACGCCCAGGTGTCGTCGATGTCGTCCCCGATGTCGGTGTCGAGGATGACGGGGACGCGCGGGGCGGCGGCCTTGTGGCTCGCGTCTGCGCCCGCCGCGCCGGCCGCGCCGGCGGCGAGGAGGGGGAAAATCAGGGCGGCGGCGATCCGTCTTGCGATGGGGCGCGTCATGGCCGTTCTCCAAGACAGGAGAAAAAGATCCGTAGCCTGTGTGGAGCATAGCACCCGGCCGATTCCCGGGTCCATGAGGAATTGCGCATTCGCGATAAGGATTTTCACGCGTCCGATCGGCCCGCGGTCGCCCCCGCCGGGTCGACCGTGTTGCTTGACGGCCCCGCCCGGCGGCGGCTATGCTTGGGCCTCCGGCGCCCCCCTTCCATAGGAGAAAACGGCCATGTCTACGAACCGGCGCGCGTTCCTCGGGTCGGCTGCGGCCGCGGGCACCCTGGCCGCGGCCCGCGGGCTGGGCGCGGAGGACGCCGCCAAGCCTATCCGGCTCGGCGTCATCGGCACCGGTTGGTACGGCATGGTCGATGCCAAGGCGGCGCTGAAGGCCGGCGGCGTCGAGATCGTCGCGATCTGTGACGTCGACAGCGAGCACCTGAAGAAGAGCGCGGACGAGCTCGAGAAGCTCCAGGGGAAGCGCCCGCGCGAGCACAAGCGTTACACGGAGCTGTTGGCCGCCCAGGGGCTCGACGCCGTCATCCTCGGCACCCCGCCTCACTGGCATGCCCTCCAGATGATCGCCGCCCTCGAGGCGGGCGTCGACGTCTACTGCGAGAAACCGCTCGCGTACGACGTCCGCGAGGGGCGCGCCATGGCCGATGCCGCGAAGAAGCATCCCGACCGCGTTGTCCAGGTCGGCTTCCAGCGCCGCCAGAGCAAGGCCTTCCAAGCCGCCAAGGCCTTTATCGATGCCGGAGAGGCCGGCCGCATCGTCCAGGTCGATGTCCAGATCCACTACAAGGCCGGCACGAAGGATGCGACACCGCAGGATCCGCCCGCCAGCCTCGACTGGGACCTCTGGTGCGGGCCCGGCCCGAAAATCCCGTACAGCCCCCAGGTCGGCCACCACAACTGGCGGCTGGAGCGGACGAGCGGCCACGGCCACCTCGTCGACTGGGGCATCCACCTGATCGACGCGACCCGCGTCGTCCTCGGACTCGACATGCCGAAGCGGGTGATCGCGGCCGGCGGGATCTACCAGTTGAAGGGCAAGATCACGACGCCCGACACGCTCACCGTCCACTTCGACTTCGAGCGCTGTCCCGTGGTCTGGCGCCACCGGATCTGGGGGGCCGAGGAGTACGCCCCCGAGGTCAACAACGGCGTCTTTTTCTACGGCGAGAAGGCGACGGTCTTCGCGACCGACCAGAAGTGGATCGTCATCCCGGCGGGGAAGGGGAAGGAGCGGCTGGAGCGCGAGGAAAAGGCGGACCTCGGTCTCGACCACATGAAGGAGTTTCTGGCCTGCGTCCGGAGCCGGAAGCCGGCCCCCTGCACGCCGGAGGACGCCTTCCGGTCGACCGCGACCGTTCAACTCGCCATGATCGCGCACGAGACGGACTCGGTGGTGATCTGGGATGCGTCGAAGGAAGAGATCCCCGGGAACGAGGCGGCGGCCAAGCTGCTGAAGCGCGAGTACCGGGCGCCGTACCAGCATCCATACCGGGGATGAGCCCGGCCGGGCGCGGCGGGGCGGGCAGGGGTGTCAGAACGCTTCCTGCCGGACCTGTTCTGCGAGCGGACGGCGCGAGGTCGGCGCCGGCTTTTCGGCGGCATGGCCGACCGGGAGGACCGCCACGGGCCGCGCGTGTGGGGGAGCGCCGACGATTTCCGCCACCGCCGCCTCGTCGAAGGCCCCCACCCAGGTCGTCGCCAGTCCCGCGTCCACGGCCGCCAACTGGGCGTACGCCGCGGCGATCGTTGCGTCCTGCACCGCGTAGAGCGTCTCCCCCCGCCGCCCGTACTTCGCCCCCGACCGCCGCGCGTCGGCGCAGAAGACGAGGACGACGGGCGCCTGGGCGATGAAGTCCTGGCCGAGCGACGCCTCCGCCAGTCGCGCCCGCGCCGCTGCGTCCCGCACCACCACGATGCCGTATCCCTGCAGGTTCCCCGCCGATGGGGCGGCGCACGCGGCGCGCAGGATCGCGTCGAGCGATTCGGGCTCGACCGGTCTTGTCTGGAACGCGCGGATCGAGCGGCGCGCGGCGATGGCGGCGGTTAGCTCCATGGCGGCTCCCTCCCCGGAGATCGTGCGACTCCCGTTGCATCGCGCATCGTCCCTATGAATGCGGGCGGCCGGGCCGCCTGTCAATGCCTTTTCCCTCGCGAGCCCCGGCCGGCACGACCCGGCCTTCCTTGACGCCGGCCTTCCGCGCCGGTACAAGGAGCGCATGGCTCGATCCCGACAGTTCCTCCCGGCCGCATCCGCCTCCCCCCCGCGCCGGGCGAGGCGGAGCCGCCCTCGCCGGCCAACCTGTTTTGTTACCAGGCACCGCTGCAGGCCGCGCCGCGGACGGACGCGACGCGCCCGGCGGCCGGTGCCCGTGGTCCCGTCCCGTAGCGCCGGCCGGGGCCGCGCATCGGGTCCGGGAGTCTCCCGCGTTCCCGCGTCGCACCGTGCCGAGGATGCCCATGAACTTCGACCCCGAAAAACACCCGCACCGCCGCTACAACCCCCTGACGGGCGACTGGATCCTCGTCTCGCCGCACCGGACGCAGCGGCCGTGGCAGGGACAGACGGAATCGGCAGCGGAGGCGCGTCCGCCGTATGACCCCGCTTGCTACCTCTGCCCCGGCAACCGGCGCGCGGGCGAAGCCGTCAACCCGGCTTACACGGGCACCTTCGTCTTCACCAACGACTTTGCCGCGCTCCTGCCCGATACGCCGCCGGGCGGCCGGACGGAGACGTCCCCCCTTTTCCGGGCGGTGCCGACGCGTGGGACGTGCCGCGTCCTCTGCTTCTCGCCCCGGCACGACCTGACGCTTCCGCAGATGCCGGCCGAACAGGTCCGGGCGGTGGTCGATCTCTGGGCGGCTCAGGTGGCGGAGCTCGGGACGCGCTACCGCTGGGTGCAGGTATTCGAGAACAAGGGGGCGGCCATGGGCTGCTCCAACCCCCACCCGCACGGCCAGGTCTGGGCGGGGGACGCGCTGCCGCTCTACGTCGAGCGCGAGGACGCCGGCCAGCGCGCGTATGCCGACCGAAACGGGCGGTCGCTCCTCGTCGACTACGCGCGGGAGGAGGCGATCCGGAACGCGCGGGTGGTCGAGGCGAACGCGGATTGGATGGCGGTGGTGCCATACTGGGCGACGTGGCCGTTCGAGCTGTTGCTGCTGCCGCGGCGTCCCGTCCGGCGGCTGCCGGACCTCTCGGATGCGGAGCGGTCGAGCTTGGCGGCGATCCTCCGGGCGGCGCTGATCCGGTACGACAACCTTTTCCGGACGTCGTTTCCGTACTCGATGGGGTGGCACGGGGCGCCGACGGGGCCCGACGCGGGGGATGACGCGCACTGGCAGCTCCACGCCCACCTCTACCCGCCGCTGCTGCGATCGGCGACGGTGAAGAAGTTCATGGTGGGGTACGAGATGCTGGCAGAGCCGCAGCGGGACATCACCCCGGAGCAAGCGGCTTCGCGGCTGCGCGATCTGCCGGCGGAGCGGTGGGCCTGACGGCCGCCGCCGGACCGTGACCCGGCGCCCTACATCACCCGCTTCGGCGAGCACCAGTTCACGGCGTTGGCCATGATCCGGCGGACGAAGGGATCGGCAAAAACGGGCGAGGACTCGTGGCCGGCCTGGAAGTAGAAGAACTTCCCCTTCCCGATCTGCCAGCACATCCCGACGCGCGAGTGATCCAACTGCCCGTCCTTCTTGACGTGGTCGCCCTCGAAGACGACCTCCTGCGGCTCGGGGACTTTGTAGGGCTCGGTGTACCGTTCCTCGTGCACGAACTCGAATTCCGGCGGCAGCCCCGCCGCGATGGGATGCTTCGGCAGCTTCGTCCGCACCTTCAGCCTCGTCACGTCGCAAACATATTCCCGCCACGTGCACGCGTCGTTCATCAGCGCCTTGTTCGGCTTGGCGAAGTGGGAGGAGTGCAGCGAGATGAACCCCATTCCCGCCTCTTTCACGCGCCGGACGATCTTGTCGACCAGATCGTCCCGCACGTCGCCGTGTTTGACGTGCCCCCACCACACCAGGACCCAGGCCTTGTCGAGGACCGCCTCGGGCAGCCCCTGGTCGGGATCGCCCAGGCTCGCCTTGAACACCTCCCACTTCGGCAGGTCTTTTCGGAGCCCCTCGACGATCGTGCCGTTGATGTCGTCCGGGTAGACATGCTTCGGGGCCGACCCCTCGGACCAGACGACGACGAGCGGCTTGCGGCCCGAGGGCATCGGCCGGGCCGCAGGCTCGGCCGCGACGCGCCGGCGGGCCAGGATTCCCGTCGCCGCGCCCGCGCCCAGAAGCCCGCGCCGGGAGATTCTCATCGTCCCGCCTCCTTGTCTTCGGCTCGCGGCGGGCGGCGCGGCGTCTTCAGCCGGGCGCCCGCCGCGCAACGGTCCTGGCAACGCGCCTTCCGGGCGGAGGCGCGATCATTTCGCGGGCGCCGCCCACAACACGGCGTTGGCCATGATCTTCCGGACGTTCGGGTCGGCGTAGACGGGGCTCGTCTCGTGCCCCGCCTGGAAATAGAAGAACTTTCCCTTCCCGATCTGCCAGCAAAGGCCGACGCGCGAGGCGTCCTCCTTCCCGTCCTTGAGCGTGTGGACCCCCTGGAGGGGCACCGACTGGGGCTCGGGAACCGCGTAGGGCTCGCTGTACCGCTCCAGATGGACGAAGGAAAACTCCTTCGGCAGCCCTTTGCAGATGGGATGCCCGGGGTCCGTCACCGTCACCTTCAGCGTCGTGGAGTCGCAGACGTACTTGCCCCACGAGCACTTGTCGTTCATCAACCGCTTGTTGGGCTTCGCGAAGTGCGCGGAATGCAGCGCGATGAACCCCATCCCCTCCTCCTTGACACGCTTTTCGATCTTGTCCACCAGGGCATCCGCCACCTTCCCGTGCTTTTTGTGGCCCCACCAGACGAGTACATCGCACGCCGCCAGCAGATCGTCCGGCAGCCCCTGCTCGGGGTCGTCCAGGCCGGCCTTCACAACCTCCCACCCCGGGAGGTCCTGCTTGAGGCCCGCCACGATCATCCCGTTGATGTCGTCGGGAAAGACATCCTTGGGCGCGGTTCCCTCCGACCAGACAACGACGCAGGGCTTCGTCTTCGCGACGGCCGCGAGGGCGCTCCGCGCCAGCAGGATTTCCCCTGCGGCGGCCGCGCCGAGACCGATAAACGCGCGCCGGGAAGCGTCGTGCGACATGTTCATCTCCTGGGGATGGGCCGGCCGGCCGGCATCGGCCCCCGACCACGGTTCCAGAACACGGCCAGCCGGAAGCCTAGTACGCCGGATCGGCCCGGTCAAGCGTTTGACGACTTTCCGAGTCCCGCGACGGGCCGCCCGTCCCCGCCCCGCCCCCTCGCTCGCGGCGTCACTCGGCGCCATCCCAGCAGTACGTGCAAAGTCGATCCTTCGGCAGCCCGATGGCGGCGACGAGATCGGCGAGCTTCTGGTACCGCAGGGAGGTCAGGTTGAGGCGCTTGCGGATGCTCTCGACCATGGCGGCGTGGCGCGGCGAGGAGTCCTCGGCGTAGGCCTTGAGATCCTTGTCGCCGTTCCCCTCCAGCTCGAGGATGGCCGTGCGGGCGGCCAAGTCGAGGGCGGATCGGGAGCGGGAGAAGTTGAGGAACTTGCAGCCGTAGACGAGCGGCGGGCAGGCGGGACGCATGTGAACCTCGCGCGCGCCGGAGTCGAAGAGCCGCTGGATCGTGTCCTTCAACTGCGTTCCCCGGACGATGGAATCCTCGCAGAACAGGATCCGCCTGCCGTGGATCAGCTCCCGGATCGGGATGAGCTTCATCCGCGCCACGAGGTCCCGCACCGACTGGCTCTGCGGCATGAAGCTCCGCGGCCAAGTCGGCGTGTATTTCACGAAGGGCCGGCCGTAATCGACGCCCGACTCGTTGGCATAGCCGATGGCGTGCCCGGTCCCCGAGTCGGGGATCCCCGCCACCAGGTCGATCTCGAGCCGCTCGCGCCGGGCCAGCGCGCGGCCGCAGCGGTTCCGCGACGCCTCGACGTTGACGCCCTCGTAGCTGGAGGCGGGATAGCCGTAGTAGACCCAGAGGAAGGAACAGATCTGCATCGTCGGGCCGGGGGGCTTGACCGTCTCCGCGCCGTCCGGCGTGATCCGGACGATCTCGCCGGGGCCGAGATCGCGCTCCACCGCGTAGCCGAGGTTGGGAAAGGCGCAGGACTCGAGCGCGGCGGCGCGCGCGCCATCCTTGCGGCCGAGGATCACCGGCGTCCGGCCGAGCCGGTCGCGCGCCGCGTAGACCTCCTTCGGGGTGAGGATGAGCATCGAGCAGGATCCCTCGATCCGCGCCTGGGCGTTGGCGATCCCCTCGGGGAACGACCCCTCTTGATTGATCAACGTCGCCACCAGCTCGGTCGGGTTGATCTCCCCCCCGCTCATCTCCGAAAAGTGCGTCGTCCGCCTCACGAACGCCTGCCGGGCCAGGGCCTCGACATTGTTCACCTTGCCGACGGTGACAAGGGCGTAAGGCCCGAGATGGGAGCCGATCAGGATCGGTTGGTCCTCGTAGTCGCTGATGACGCCGATGCCCAGGGTGCCGCCGAGCCGGAGGACATCGGTCTCGAACTTGGAGCGGAACTGGGCGTTCTCGATGTTGTGGATGTACCGCTGGAAGCCGCCCGGCGCCGCGACCGCCATCCCCCCCCGCCGCGTCCCGAGATGCGAGTGGTAGTCCGTCCCGTAGAACAGGTCCTGCACGCAGTCCGACTTCGACGCCACGCCGAAGAAGCCGCCCATGAGGATGCCCTTTCTTGCGACCGGGTTCCGAGGGGACCGTGCGGGCCCGCATTATGTGCGGGGACATCGCGCAGATCACGCAAATTCGGTCGGGCCGAGAAGCCGCCCCGATCCTGCCGCGTGCAATCCATGAATCTATCTAATAATGAACGGCCGGCCCGACCGCAAAGCGCAAGTTGCCCCTCGAGCCGGAGGGTTTCGTCGCCGGCGATTCTGACCGGCCGGTATTTTGCCGCGCCCCCCGGCGCGGCCCTTTCCCAAAGTCCGGGGTCGCTTGTGGGCCGGCCCGGAATTGACGCCCGGCGGCCAGCCGAATACGATGCGTGCCGTGTCTCGCGGCAGAAGGGCCGGTCTGTCCCGGCGGGCATTGAAAGGGGGCGCGATGAAGCGCTGGTTTCTGCTGGCGTGTATGGTCCTGGGCATCGCGGCGGTCGCGAGGTCGGCGGATGGGCCGTCCATCGCGCGGTGCAAGCCGCTCGCGGCGCGCGTCGGCCTCGTGGGCGTGGGGCACCACGTTTACTGGGGCCAGTTCGAGGGGCTGCTGGACGAGCTGAAGGGAAAGCTGGCCGCGCTCGAGAAGAAGATCCGGGCCCACGGCGTGGAGACCGTCCCCTTCGGCATCCTGGACAAGGCGCAGGACGCCTGGGACGCGCTTCCGAAGATGAAGGCCGCGGACCTCGACCTCCTCTTCGTCGACATGGTGACCTACGCGACCTCCTCGACGTTCGGCGTCCTCGCGCGCGACCTGCACGTGCCGATCGTCCTTGTCGCCCTCCAGCCGCTGAAGGCCATGCCGTACGCCCGGGCCACAACGTACACCCAGCTCTGCAACGACGATTTCTGCTCCGTGCCCGAGTTCACCGGCGTGGCGATCCGCATGGGCCGGCCCGTGGCGGATGTGATCCTCGGCGTGCGCGAGGGCGATGCGGTCGCGGACGAAGCCCTGGCGCAGTGGTGCCGGATCGCCCGCGTGCTGCACGACCTGCGCCGGGCGCGGATCGGCCTCATGGGCCACGTGCTGGAGTCGATGTACGACATGCACGTCGACCCGACGGCCGTCACCGCCGCCTTCGGCTGTCATGTCGCGTTGTGCGAGCCCGACGAGATCCTGAAGCACTACCTGGCGGAGGACCGTCCCGCCGTCGAGGCCAAGAAGAGGGTCATCCTGGACTTCTTCGACACGCCCGACCCGGTTTCCGACCCGATCACGATGAAGCTGACCGACCGCGACCTCGAGGTCGCGGCGCGGGCGGCGGTGGCGCTCGACAAGTTCGTGGCGGAGCGGAGGCTGGACGGCTTGGCCTACTACTACGAGGCGATGCCCGACACGCCGATGCGCGAGCTGATGACCAATCTGATCGTGGGCAACTCGCTGCTGACGGGCGCGGGGTTCCCGATGTGCGGCGAGTACGACCTCAAGAACTGCGTCGCCATGATGATCCTTGACCGGCTGGGCATCGGCGGCAGCTTTGCCGAGTTCCATCCCGTCGATTTCGAGCGCGACTCGGTGCTGATCGGCCACGACGGCCCGCACCATCTGAACATCGCCTCGCGCAAGCCCGTTCTGCGCTCGCTCAAGACCTATCACGGCAAGCCGGGCAAAGGGGCGGGCGTGGAATTCAACATCAAGGAGGGCCCGATCACGATGCTCTCCATCGGCGTGAAGGCGGACGGGACGATGAAGTTCGTGATCGCCGAGGGGGAGTCGGTGGCCGGCCCGATCCCGCCGACGGGCAACACCAACACCCACGGCCGGTTCAAGCCGGACGTGCGCACCTTTCTCCGGAAGTGGGTGGAGCAGGGGCCGACGCACCACTTCGCGCTGGGCGTGGGGCACCACGCGGACGACCTCGCCAAGATCGCCAAGGTTCTGGGGATCGAGGCCGTGGTGGTGACCCCGCGGGAGTGATCGCGCCGCCGTGCGGGGGGGGGGGGGGGGGGGCCGGGCGGGGGGGGGGGGGGGGGGGGGGGGGGGCGTCGCCCGGGTCCGCCCGGCCCCCCACATGCGCCTGGCGTCCGGCGGGCCATGATGGGCCGTCGCGAACGCCTCAAAACCGCGTCCGAAGCCCGAAATGGAAGCCGAAGTCGGGCACGTTGTCGTGGCTGATGTTCTCGATCGCGGCGATGTCCAGCGCGATTCCCGCCGCAACCGCGATCGTCCCGCCCGCGACCGCCTCGCCGGAGGGGCGTGAAAAATAGTCCACGTTCTCCGCCGCGCCCGAGCTGACCAGATACTGGGCCACAAGCGAGACCGGCTCCGCGATGCGCCACTCGACGGCGAGCAGTCCCGACCACTGGACCGCGTCTAGCGCGATCGCCTGGAACCGCTCGCGGCCGTACCAGAAGAGCCCCCCGCCGGCATAGAGATAGACGTCGCCGAGGCGCTTCGAGACGGCCAGCGACATCCCCGCATCGACCGGGACTTCGCGTGCGAAATCGTCTTGCGGCCGGAGTTCCCCGCGGGCGGTGAGGGCATACGCGACGGCAGGGAGCTCCTCCGTGCCCGGCACGAGCGTGTGCAGGAAGTCCAGCCGGAGGGCGGCGGAGTAGATGCCGCGGTCCGCGCCGGACAGCTCCGCGCGGCCCCCGGGGAACTGGCACAGGAAGTCGCCCCGCGGCGCCCGCGTGCGCCCGTCCTGGGTGTGGGTCACGTTCCCGTGGAACCACTCGATGAGGCCGTCCAAGCAGCCCCCCGACCGGCTTCGGAGCTCGATGCCGACCTCGATCCCGGCGGATTCGTCGAGGCCGTGGGCGACCGACAAGTCCGTTTGGAGCATCTCGCCGTCGAGGATCCAACTGCTGTGTCGGCTCCAGACATTGACCCAGCCGGCCGACAAGCGCGCCTCCCAGTCGCCCGCCGGCAAGGTGGACGGGGCGCGGGGGATGTAGCCGGGGCGGAGCCCCTGGAGAGGGGACTGCGGGGGGACGCGGAAGGGGCCGAACCCGACGTTGCCGCAAGCGGGCGCAGGACCTTGAGCGGGCGTCGGCTCCTCCGCCTGCATCCGCGCACAGGCCCCGGCGAGGCCGGCGGCGAGAACGAGACGGACCGCATGACCGCTGAGATGCATGGCGAGTCCGGTGCGCGTTCGTCCGCCTCCATGCCCGGGAGGGCGGCCTGCCCGTCGGCGGCCGGGTCCCGATTATAGCCGGGCGATCCCCGGGACAGGCGATAAAATCCGCGGGGAACACAAGCGGGGCGGGGGAACGTGGACCTGCGTCGTCCGGGCATCCGCACGGGCCGTCCCGCGCTCGCCGAACCGCGAGGGGCGGGGCTTGTCCCCGCCCGGACGCCGTTTTCTTGCGCACGGGCCCCTGGGCGAATCTCGCGATGCGGCGCTATTACCTCCCGGGGCCGGCGCGATCGGCCGTGAGGGACACGCGTCATCGCCTTGGGAGGTCAACCCCAGCCGGCCCGCCTGCTTTCCCGATCCGGGCCGCCCCATCGTCCCTTGCGCCTTTTCGCCGGCCCGTTTAGGATGCAGGCCGTCGCGTCCCGTTTTCCATCCGCCCACGTTTGCAGGAGCCCGCCATGCGCCGCCGGACCCATCCGTCCATCCGGACCGTTCTATTGCTGGCTTGTTGCTCCATCGCCCAGCCTCCGCCGGCCACCGCCCAGGCTCCCGCCGACCCGGCGGCCGAGACCCCCGCCCAGCGCGATGCCCGCATGCAGTGGTGGCGCGAGGCCCGCTTCGGGATGTTCGTCCATTGGGGCCTTTACTCCGGCCTCGCCGGCACCTGGGAAGGCAAGCCCGTCGGCACCCGAGGCGGCATGGAGTGGATCCAGCAGCGCGTGAAGGCCGACACCGACACCTACGCTCAGGCCGCCATCCCCCGCTTCAAGCCGGCGAAGGATTTCGCTCGCGAGTGGGCCCGCCTCGCCCGGGAGGCCGGCTGCCGCTACCTCGTCTTCACCACCAAGCACCACGACGGCTTCGCCCTCCATGACTCGAAGGTCAGCGACTTCGACGCCGGCTCGGTTCTCAACCGCGACCTTGTCCGGGAGATCGTCGACGCCGCCCGCGCCGAGGGCCTTCGTGTCGGCTTCTACCATTCCGTTATCGACTGGCATCACGACCAGTACGCCTACGCGAAGTCCAAGCAGCTCCCGCACCCGCTCAAGGGGAAGTCCTACCCCAACGGCGAGCGCGACCACGCGAAGTATGTCGATTACCTCCACGCCGAGGTGGCGGAACTCGTCTCGAACTATGGGCCCGTGGACGTGATGTGGTGGGATTACAGCGCCCAGGACTTCCAAGGCGACGAGGCTTGGCGCGCGACCGACCTGATGCGGCTGGTCCGGTCGAAGCAGCCGGCGATCGTTATGAACAACCGCCTCTACCGCATTCCGGCGGCCGGCTGGACCGGCATGGGGACCGCCTCCGTCGCCGGCGCCCTCGACCCGAAATACGGCGACTTCATCACCCCCGAGCAGCACATCCCCGCCACCGGCATGCCCGGCGTCGACTGGGAGACGTGCATGACGATGAACACGACGTGGGGGTACAGCGATCACGACCAGGCATGGAAGTCCGACGAGACGCTCATCCGCAACCTCGTCGACATCGCCTCCAAGGGCGGCAACTATCTCCTCAACATCGGCCCGAAGGGCGACGGCAGCGTCCCCGAGCCGAGCGTCAAGTCGCTGCGCGCCATCGGCGCCTGGATGAAAGCGAATGGCGAGGCGATCTATGCCACCGCCGCCAGCCCCGTCAGCGCCCCCGCCTGGGGCCGCTGCACGCAGAAGCGGCTCCCGGACGGCGCCACCCGCCTCTATCTCCACGTCTTCGACTGGCCGAAGGACGGGAAGCTGGTCCTCGGCGGCCTCGCCAACAAGCCGCTCAAGGCCGCGTTGCTCGCGGACGGGAAAGCCCTGGCGGTTTCCGCCGCGGGCAACGCGATCACCGTCGACGTCCCCGCCCAGGCGCCGGACCCCATCGCATCCGTCGTCGCCGTCGATCTTTCGGGCGAGCCCGAGGTCGCCCAGGCGTCTCCGGCTCCCGCGCCCGTTGCGGCGCTCCCCCCCGGCGCCAATCCCGACCCCTACGCCGACGAGACGCCGGCCCAGCGCGACGCCCGGATGCGGTGGTGGCGTGAGGCCCGCTTCGGCATGTTCATCCACTGGGGCGTCTATGCCGTTCCCGCCGGCACCTACCGGGACAAGCGGATCGGCGGCATCGGCGAGTGGATCATGCACAATGGAAAGATCCCCGTTGCCGAGTACAGGGCCTACGCGAAGCGGTTCAACCCGCTGCGCTACGACCCCGACGCCTGGGTCCGCTTGGCGAAAGAGGCGGGCATGAAGTACCTGGTCATCACCGCCAAGCACCACGACGGGTTCGCCCTCTTCGACTCCAAGGTGACCGACTGGGACGTCGTGGATGCCACGCCCTACGGCAAGGATCTTCTCAAGCCCCTGGCCGAGGCCTGCCGGAGGCATGGCATGAAGCTCGGCTTCTACTACTCCCAGGCTCAGGACTGGACCCACCCCGGCGGCGCCGCTGCGGGCGGCCATTGGGACCCGGCGCAGGACGGCAGCATGGATGAGTACATTCGCACGATCGCCGTCCCGCAGGTCCGCGAGCTTCTCTCGGGCTATCCCGATCTCGCCATCCTCTGGTGGGACACGCCGATGAACATGAATGCGGAGCGCGCGACGCCGCTCGTCTCCCTGCTCCGCCTTCGTCCCGGCATCATCCACAACAACCGTCTCGGAGGCGGCTTTCACGGCGACACCGAGACCCCCGAGCAGCATATCCCCGCCACCGGCTACCCCGGCGGCCGCGACTGGGAGACCTGCATGACGATGAACGACACCTGGGGATTCAAGAGCTACGACCAGAACTGGAAGCCCGTCGAGACCCTCGTCCGCAATCTCGTCGACATCGCCTCCAAGGGCGGCAACTACCTCCTCAACGTCGGCCCCACCGCCGAGGGGCTTATCCCCGAGCCGTCGGTCGAGCGCCTGAAGGCCGTCGGCGCCTGGATGAAAGTGAATGGCGAGGCGATCTATGCCACGAGCGCCAGCCCCTTCAAGCGCCTTCCCTGGGGGCGCTGCACGAAGAAGGCCCGCGGCGACAGCACGACCCTCTACCTCCATGTCTTCGACTGGCCGGCCGACGGATCCCTTGTCGTGCCGGGGCTCAAGAACGCCGTGACGGACGCCCACCTGCTCGCCGCGCCCGACCGGAAGCTCCAGACCCGGGCGAACCCGGCCGGCGTGACCCTCTCGCTTCCCCCGGAGGCCCCCACCCCCTACTGCTCCGTGGTCGTGTTGACGATCCGGGGCGAGCCCGAGGTCGAGGTTCCCCCCCTCGCCCAACAGGCCGACGGCACGGTGAGGCTCGCCGCCGCCGACGCCGTCCTCCACGGCAGCCAGATCCAGTACGAGTCCGGACACAATCGCGACAACGTCGGCTACTGGCTCGACCCGAAGGAATGGGTGGACTGGACCTTCCAGGTCGACAAGCCGGGGACCTTCTCGGTGACGGTCGAGATCGCCGCCACGGGCTCGGGGACCTTCGAACTCGTTGCCGGCGGGACGAGGCTGCGCGGCAAGGCGCCGAACACGGGCGATTATGGGAGGTTCGAGAAGGTCGACCTGGGGACGCTGGAGCTTGCGAAGGGCAAGGTGCTTCTCGAGGTCCGCCCCGTCGCCGAGGGCTGGCAGCCGCTCAACCTGAGGTCGGTCACCCTGAGGCCGAAGTAGGGGGGAAGGGGTGCGCCTCCGCCAAGTCGTTTGTCCCTGCGGCGGTGACGTATCCCTCGATCCGCCGCCCGGGCCAGGTGACTCTTTCCACCCGAGCGCCGATTTGTTAGCCTTCCCCCCATGCGGATCCCGCGCGGCGGCCTCGTCGCCCTCCCGTTCCTGTTCGCCTCCTGTGCGGTTCCCAGCCGCCCCGTTCCCCACGGCCGCGAGCCGCTCGGCGGCATCTGGTACTTCAAGGCGGGGGACGACCCGGCGTGGGCGTTGCCGGGGCTCGATGAGACCCGCTACGAGAACGGCTGGCGCGTCGTCGACGTGCCCGGCGGCCTGAAGGACTACACGAAGCGAAGCGACACCGCCGGGTGGCTGCGCGTCCGGTTTGAGGTCCCGGGGGACGCCGCGGGCCGTGGCCACGTCCTCCTCCTCGGCCGTGCGGATGCCGTTCTCGAGCCGTGGCTGAACGGAAGGCCGCTGGAACCGCTTGCGGAAGCCGCTGTCGAAGGCCCCCCCGTCCGCGCCTTCGCGGTGCCCCGAACCCTGTTGCGGGGGACGAACGTTCTTGCGATCCGAAGCAAGGACTGGGAGGGGGCGGGCGGAATCCCGGCGGGGCCGATCGATCTCGTTCCCCGGACGGACTGGGAGCGGCGCGCGGCGGTCGCGCCTGCCGCCCTTCATGAAGTGGCCGGTGCGCACGCCCGCGCCGTCTACGACCCGAATATTCACCGCCTGACGGCTTTTTCCGCCGGCGGCACGACCGTGCTCGACGACGCCCACTTCGTCCTGCGCACGAGGATTCGTGAGTACGACCTCAGCCGGATTCCCGAGGCGGAGGTCGAAACGCTGCCCGATGGCCGGGGGATCCGGACGTTGCACCGGTTGCAGGGGGAGGGAATCCGCTTCGAGGCGCGGTACGTTCTGCCCGTCTCGGTGGAGTGGCCGGCGCTGGCGGTAGTGGGAGAGGCGCGGGCGGAGGACGGACGGGCGATCGATATCGACCTCGTCTATCGCGCGGCGGCGGCGGGGGTGATCGGGACGGGCGCACTCCGGACGGCGCCGTCCGGCCGGTATGCCTGGGGACGGCTCTTTGTCTACGCGCCGAAAGGCGATCTCGAGATCCTGCCGGAGTCGGTGAGAAGGCATTACAGGCCGGAGGGGGCGTTCGAGCTCGCGCCGGCCCGGTTGTCGCGCTGAGCCGCGGGCGCGTCCGGAAGGGCCCTTCCGCTTCGCCCGGAAGACAGCCCGGAGGGTCTCTCCGGCGCCGTCAGCGGTGCTTCGCCGCCATCGCCTTCAGGAACGCCAGCCCCGCCCGGATGTCCTCCTCCGCGTTCTGGACCGGCCCTTCCACGCTGATTCGCCCGCGGTAGCCGATCGCCTTCAGATTTGCGAAGAAGGGGGCGAGGCGCGGGTCCTCCGATTCGGCCCGGATCAGGCGCCGCTCCTTCGGCTCCGCCATGTGCAGGTGCGCGATGTAGTCCTTCGCCTCGAGGATCACGGCGGGGTCTTCGTTCTCCACGGCCAGATGGTAGAAGTCGATGTGGAGCCGGATGGATGGCCGGTTGACCTCGCGGGCCAGCTGGAGCCCCTCAGCGGCCGTGTTGACGAGGTTTGATTCCTGCTTTCGCAGCGGCTCGATCGCGATCACCATCCCGTACCCCCGTTCCTCGATCACCTCCGCGCACTGCCGGAGGAAATCCTGGAGCTGCTTCCACGCCTTCTCTTTCGGGAACCCCTCGGGCGCGTTGCGGGCGCCGGGACTCCCGAAAACGACGACCTTGGCGCCGAGCGCCTCCGCCCGGCCCAGCGCCTTCTCGAGATACGCGCGGATCTTCGCGCGGTCGACCGCCGGGCCGGTGAGGCGGATGTCGCCGGGAACGAACCAGTTCGCCGCCTCGACGCGGACGGGCGACGCCAGGACCTTCCGTTTCGCCGCCTCGAACTCGGCCTCGGAGAGCGCGGCCGTCTTCGACAGGGCCGGCTCGACGTACTCGGCGCCCCAGGCGGCGAATCGGTCGCAGTCGGCCAGCGGATCCACGCCCGTGAACGCGGCGACGCCCACCTTCAGCTCAAGCGTCCCCGGGGGGCGCGTCGGACCGGCGGCGGGTCCCGCGCAGCCCGACACGGCGGCCGCCAGCGCGATGCAGAACAGGACGACGAGGCCGGTCATGGACATCAGCGGCTCTCCGAATCGGGGGATGTCGTGCGCGCGCCGCGGACCGCCGGCGCAGCGGCGGCCGGCGGTGCGGTTCAAGGGCCTTTTGCCGGCGGCTCCGGCGGCGGCGGGGACGGGAGGCCGAGCGCCTCCCGGATATGGCGGACCACCTCGCCGGCGAGAAGCTTCGAACCCTCCTTCGTGAAGTGCACGTTTACGGGCAACTGGACCTCCTGAAGCCGAGGCAGGGCGAAGGCGTACAGGTCATTGATGGCGACGCCGTGATCCTCCAGAACCTTCCGCGCGATCGCGTTGTACCGGACGACGTCCTCCGGGTCGCGGTGGGGCTTGACGCCGCCCGGCGGCACGGGCGTCGTCGTTGCGAAGATCAGCTTCGCCTTCGTCTCCTTCAGCGCCGCGACGATCTGCCGGAGCTGTCTGTCGTACGCCTCCGGCTCCGCCTGGCGGGGGTCCTTCGGGTCGTTGCTGTTTTTCCCCGTCGCCGCATCGATCCGCTTCACGTCGTGCAGGCCGAAGTTGAAATGGATGACGTCCCACCCGCCGCCCTCGAGCGCCAGCCAGCGTCTCACGGCTTGGACGCCCTTCGTCGTGCCCTCGTAGTTCTCCGCGGGGCGGACGACGACGGCGATGTCCCGGAGCGCCTCCCGGACGAAGGGCGTGTATCCCATGGAGATGGAGTCGCCCAGGATCAGGACCCGCTTCATCGCGGGCTCGGCGGGGGCGGCCGGGCCGGTCACGACGCACGCCAAAGCGGCCGCCAGGGCGGTTCGGACGGTTTGTCTCATGGTGCGGCTCCTTCGAGGGGGGAGGAGGCCGGCGTTGCGGGATGCGCGTCCGGCCCCGCGCCGGTTGCCCCGTGCTCCGGTTGCGGCGCGCCCGCGGCGGCCGCCGGGGGCGCCGCCTCGTCTGGCTTCCGGCCTTGGATCGCCTGGAGGTGAGGCCGGGCGGTCTTGACGATGGCTCCCACCCAGTTGGAGAACCGGCGGACGGTGAAGCCGATCGCGTCCTCGCCCGTCTCGACCGCGAAATGCAGGACGACGAATCCGGCGGGATCGAACATCCCCATGAAGGCGTGGGTGACCTCGATCCGGCGCATGCGGGCGTGGGGAATCTCGATTCGGCGGGCGGGCCGGGGCCAGAAGACCTCGACGCGCAGGGCGCGGTCGGTCAGCAGCAGCGCCGTGTTGCCGCGGAGCGGATAGCCGTCGGAAACGCGGCCGCGAAAGCTGGCGAATCCGTCCCCGAGCAGGATCCGCTCGCCCCGTCCCGCCGCATCGGCCGTCATCCGGCGGAGGACCTTCTCCCCCGCGCGGCGGACGGCGGCGAGGAGGACGGCGGCGAGGAGGAGGAGGCCGAGGACGCCGAGGGCGATGTAACCGAGGATCTCCATGCGGCTGCGGTCTCCGGGGGCCCCGCGACCGGCCGGCGGGGGAACAGGTATTGTACCGGATGGCGCCGACCTGGGAAGGCTTAGCGTCGTGCGGCCGGTCCGAACCGTCCCGCGGACACCCTGCCGGGGTCTTCGCCCGGCCGACGCTCGCGCCGGAACGCGCCCGGCGTCTTGCCTTCCGATTGCCGAAAGACTTTGGCCAGGATCTCGGGCCGGCTGAACCCACAGGCGCCGGCGACATGCTTCAGAGGCGTTTCGGTCTCCGCCAGCAGCCGTTTCGCCCGTTCGATGCGGACGCGCGTGATCTCGTCGTGGATCGTCCGACCGAGGACCCGCCGGAACCGCCGCTCCAGAGACCGACCCGTGGTAGGCAGGGCGGCGACCACGTCGCGCACCCGCATCCCCCGGCACGCGCCGCTGGCGATGAGCCGGAGGGCGCGGGACACCAGCGGATCGTCCACCGCGAAGGCGGTCGTGGAGAGCCGGGCGACGACGCCCACCGGCGGCACCAGGATCGGGCGCGCCGGGGCCGGCCGGCCGGCCATCAGGCGGTCCAGCAGCCGAGCCGCCTCGCGCCCCACCCGCTCGAACCCCATCTCGACGCTGCTGAGCGGCGGGCTCATCTTCTCGCAGAGGAGCTCCGTGTTGCCCACGGTCACGATCGCCGCGTCCCCGGGGATCCGAAGCCCCAGCCGGAGGCAGGACGCCGCCAGATGCCGCCCGGCCACGTCGTCCCCGACGAGGATCCCGACCGGCGGCTTCCAGCCGCGGATCCAGGTCGCCAGGTCCCGCGAGAACCGCCGCCACGCGCGGCCGTCCGGGAAGTCCGTCCACGCGATGAGGCGGACGTCGCACACGGCCCCTGCCGCTCGAGCCGCGTCGCAAAAGGCGGAGGATAACAGGGCCGCATTCCGGCTCCCCCGAAACCCCAGGAAGCCGAGGTGGCGGTAGCCGCGGACGAGGAGATGGCGGGCCGCCAGCCGTCCGGTCCCCGCCATGTCCGGCAGGACGGACGGCACGCCCTGCGCGGGGGAATCCAGCCAGACGTTGACGAGGGGGATCCCGGCGCGGCGCGCATAGGCGGCCAGGGCCGGTGTCGCCCGCGCGATCACGCCGTCGAACGGTCGGCCGCGGAATCCCTCGACGCCGGACGTCTCGAGGAACGGCTCCAGCTCGCACCGCCAGCCGCGGCTTTGGCCGTAGGCGAGGATGCCGGCCACGATGCTGGTGTGGCGCTTGTACGGCCAGATCACGTCGATCCCAATGGCGATTCGCCGTCCGCTTTTCGCCATGTCGGTCCCCCCATCCGCCGCGCCGCCGCCGCGGGATTCGCGCCACCATACCGTCCCGGCGCGTCCGTGTCCAGCGGCCGAGGGGGCGCCTGTCGAAAAAGCACATTACCTTGTCGCGGGGGCTGGCTGACCGTTTGCCGCCGGCCTTACATATACTACCATCCAGAGAGGTCGGAAGCGGGAGGAAGCCCGCGGCGTCTCCTCCCGAAGGCCCTGCGTAAGGAAACCCGTCATGGGAGCCTCCTCCGGTCCGCGCCGCGCCGGGTCGCGCCGGATCCCGACCGGTCTCCAGACCGCCCTGGCGCTGTCGATCGCCCTCCCCGCCTTCGGCATCGGCGACGAGTACAAGGATGCCGCCGCCTGGACGTCTCGCAAGCCCCACGGCGAGCCGCAGGTGGGCGGTTGCTACATGAACCTCGGGCCGACGGGCATCCGGGCCCGGCTCACGCCGCTTGCCTTCGATGTCCAGTATGTCTTCCCCGACTCGCCCGCTGCCGGCCGGATCCAGCCCGGGGACCGGATCGTCGGCGCCAACGACCGTCCTTTCGCGACCCCGCACACCTTCGGCTTCGACTGGGACAAGGCCAAGACGGGCTACGAAGGCCCCATGATGGACCTCGGCAACGCCATCGAGGAGAGCGAGGGGAAGAAGGACGGCGTGCTCACCTTGAACGTCACGCGGGACGGCAAGCCCCTCGCCGTGAAGATCCCCCTCCGTCCCCTCGGCCGCTTTGCCGCCACCTACCCTTACCAGTGCAAGAAGTCCGACCTGCTCTACCGGGAGATCTGCGAGTACCTCGCGGAAACGGACGGCGCGTGGACGGGGGGCGGCGTCGTGACCGCGGTCGGCGGGCTGTGTCTCCTGGCGAGCGGCAATCCCCAGTATTTGAAGTCCGTGGAACGCGCGGCCCGCAGCCTGACGCGGCTCAACCCCCTGGACCCCGGGGGGCTGAACAACTGGAACCTGGTCTATGCCGGCATCTTTCTGGGGGAGTACGCGCTGGCCACCGGCGACCGGAGCGTGCTGCCCGCCTTGATGGACGTCCACAAAGGGCTCGTCTTTGCCCAGACCTCGCCCGGCGTTTTCCAGCACCAGAAGAACTGGGGGGGCTATCCCGAGCTGGGCATCATGGAAGGGCTGGCCATCACCGCGTGGGCCATGGCGGACAAGTGCGGCGTCGAGTTCGACCCGGAGCCGTACGCCCTGGTGCGGAAGCGCGTCCGGTGGATCACCCGAAAGGACGGCTGTGTCCTCTACGGCCGCGACTCGAAGCCGGGATGGGAGCAGGAGCCCATCGCGCTCGACGGCGGCCGCGGCCCGATGGAATCCGTCGGCCGCTGCGGCGCGGCGATGCTCGGCTACTACCTCACACGCCTCGAGGATCCCCAGGCGGAGGCGTACGCTCGGAACGTCGGCTCGTTCGCGACCGAGTACCTGCAGTACTTCCCCGACTGCCACGGCTGCCCCGGCGTCGGGATTCACCTGATGGGCCTTGGCCTGGCCTGCGCCTATCCCGAGGGGTTCCGCAAGGTGATGGACTATCACAAGGGCTACCTCAACCTCATGCGCACGCACGAGCCGGGCCGATACGCCGCCCTGCCGTCACGGTCCAACGAGTGCGACCTCCGGTTCCCGCGGCAGTTCACCTCCGCGAACGTGGGGCTTCTGCTCTGCGTGAAGGAGAAGCGGCTTCAGATCAGCGGTGCTCCCCTGAAACCGGGGCGGATGCTCGCGCGGGTGAACGGCACGGCGCATCGGGGGCCGGCCGCCGCCCCGGCGAAGCCTCGTCCCGACGCCGCACCGAAGCCCGCGCCCGAGGCGAAGCCGAAGCCGAAGCCGGAGGCGGTCGCCGCCTGGGACGCGAAGCTGCGCGCCCGGCTGGCCGGGGCGCGCGGGGCCGACCGGCGGCTTCGCTTCCGTTTCTCCATCGTCGGCGACGAGGCGGAGCTGGCGGCCATCGACGGCGAGGGCGGCTTGACGATCCAGAGCGGCGGCTCGCGAATGGCCGTTGCGTGGGCGGCGCTTTCCCTCGACGACCGGAAGCGGCTCGCCCTCGCCCTCGCGGATGGCGGAACCGCCCCCGATTGCGCCCTGGCCGCCTTCTATTGCCTGGCCGCCGGAGAGGTCGAAAAGGGCGATCGCTTCCTCGCCACCGCCGGAGCGGAGGCGGAGGCGGTCCGCGCGTCGTTCCGGTAGCGCTCGCCTCGGCGGGTGCGCGCGCCGCTTCGCGGCGATCGTGACTTCCCCCGCGAGGCCGGTGACACCCGGTGCGGCCGCGAGGCGAGCGACCGGGTCTGGATCCGGCGCAAGGGAGGATACCCCATGGAGCGCCGCGCGCTGGGACGCACCGGGATAACGCTGCCGGTTCTTTCCTTCGGGGCGTCGTCGCTGGGCCATGCCTTTCGCCCGGTCGGCTTGGAGGATGCGCTGCGCTGCGTCCGCACGGCGCTCGACCTGGGGATGAACCACATCGACACCTCGCCCTTCTACGGCCGGGGCATCTCCGAAGTGCTCCTGGGGATCGCCCTGCGCGATGTCCCCCGCGACGCCTACACGATCAGCACCAAGCTCGGCCGGTATGACGTCGACCGGTTCGACTTTTCCGCCCGGCGGGTCGCCGAGAGCATCGACGTGAGCCTCTTCCGGCTGGGCGTCGACCGCCTCGACCTTGTTTTCTGTCACGACATTGAGTTCGTGGAGATCGCGCAGGTCGTCGAGGAGACGCTCCCTGCCCTGCGGAAGGCGCAGCAGCAGGGCAAGGTCCGCTTTGTCGGCGTGGCGGGGTACCCGATGAAGATGTTCCGGACGGTGCTGGAGCAGGCGAGCGTGGACGTGATCCTGAGCTACGGCCATTACACGTTGCAGAACCGCCGGCTGCTGGGGCTGCTGCCCGCCTTGCAGGAGCGGGGGATCGGGGTGCTCAACGCCGCGCCCTTCGCGCAGCGCCTGCTGACGCAGTCGCCGCTCCCGGACTGGCACGAGGCCTCGCCGGCCCTGCGCGCGGCCTGCCGCCGCGCCGCGGACCACTGCCGCGACCGGGGCGTGGACATCGCGAAGCTCGCCCTCCAGTTCGCCGTCCGCCATCCCGCCCTGACCACCTGCGTCGTCGGCTCGGGCAGCCCCGATAACATACGCGCGTGGGCCCGGTGGCTGGAGGAGCCCTACGACGCGGGGCTGGTCGCGGAGGTGGAGGCGATCCTGCAGCCGGTGATGGACGAGAGCTGGACCTACGGGCGTCCCGAGAACAACTGACCCCCGATTCGGAGGCGGCGCATGGGCGGAGCGAACGCGGCCCTGGGGGCGCTGGACGTCGCGGTGATCGCGGCCTACCTGATCGGCATCGCGGCCGTCGGGATCGCCGCCGGTTACCGCCGCCACGCGACGAGCGAGCAGTACTTTCTCGCGAGCAAGTCGCTCGGCTGGTTCAGCATCGGGGCGGCCCTCTTCGCCTCGAACATCTCCACCATCCATCTCGTCGGCCTGGCGGCCTCCGGCGCCAAGGAGGGGCTGGTCATCGGCAACTTCGAGTGGATGGCTTCCTTTTGCTTGATCGTCCTCGGCCTGGTCTTTGCGCCGTTCTACGTTCGCACCCGGATCACGACGCTGCCGGAGTTCCTGGAGCGGCGGTACGGCCCCTCCGCGCGGGCCGTCCTGGCCCTCATCGGCATCGCCGGCGCGCTGCTGATCCACATCGGCATCAGCCTCTTCGCCGCCGCCAAGCTTTTCGAGAGCTTCCTCGGGATCGGCGTGATGACCTCCATCTGGGTCGTCTCGTCCGTCACGGTGGTCTACACCGTCCTGGGCGGGCTGAAGGGCGTCGTCGTGACGGAGACCCTCCAGTCCTTCCTCCTCCTGGGCGGCGCCGTGCTGGTCACCGGGCTGGGCCTGAACTACCTCGCGGACGCCGGGATCCGGGATGCCGCCTCCTTCCGCGCGGCGCTCCCGCCGGACCAGCTGAGCATGATCCACCCGCTCCGCGACGCGCAGGGCCAGCTCAACAGCTACTCCTGGCTGGCCGTCCTGCTCGGCTATCCGATCCTCGGGATCTGGTACTGGTGCACGGACCAGACTATCGTCCAGCGCGTGCTCGGGGCGCGGAACGAATCCGACGCCCAGAAAGGCCCCCTCTTCGCCGGCTTCCTCAAGATCCTGCCGGTCTTTCTCATGGTGCTTCCCGGCGCGATCGGCTACGTCATGTTTCGGCGGGGCGACCTCCAGCTGAAGGGGGCCGACGGCGGCCCCGACTACAATCTCGTCCTGCCCGAGATGGTCAACCGATTGGTCCCGGTGGGCCTGAAGGGGCTGCTCGCGGCCGGCATGCTGGCCGCCCTGATGAGCACCATCGCGTCCGCGCTCAACAGTTGCGCCACGCTGATCTCGGTGGACATCGTCCGGAAGCTGCGGCCGGGGACTTCCGACGCGCGCCAGGTGGCGATCGGCCGCGTCAGCACGGGCGTCGTCATGGTTCTGGCGATGCTCTGGTCCACCCAGGGCGACCAGTTCGGCTCGATCTTCGAGGCGATCAACAAGATCCCGATGGTCTTCGCCCCCGCCGTCACCACCGTCTTCCTGCTGGGCGTCTTCTGGCGCCGCGGCACCTCCGCGGCCGCCCTGGCCACCTTCGCCGCCAGCTGCGCCCTGGGGGCCGTCTACTTCGTCCTCGACCTGCCCGGCGTCGGCCGGGCGATGATCGACGCGCCGCGCGTCGGCTTCCAGGGGCTGGTCACGGACCCCGTGCAGGGGCTCGGCCTGCCGTTCATGCTCGTCGGGCCGATGCTGGCCGCCTTCAGCGTCGTCGTCTATGTCGCGACGAGCCTGGCCACGCCGGCGCCGGCGCCGGAAACGGTCCGCGATGTCTGCTGGGCGCACCCGCTCGCTTTTCTGCGCCAGGGCCGCCTGGCCGGCGCCGGCGATCCGCGCGTCGTCGCCTCGGCCCTGCTCATCCTCATGGTCGTGCTGTACGCTGCGCTGCGCTAGCATGCCTTGTCCACGAGGCCGCCGATGCCCGGCACGATGACCGCCGCCGTCCTTCACGGGCCCCGCGACCTGCGGCTGGAGCCGCGCCCGGTCCCCGCGCCGGGACCCGGCATGGTTCTCCTGCGCGTCCGCCGGGCCGGGATCTGCGGGTCAGACCTCCACTACTACCGGGAGGGGCGTTGCGGTCCCTTCGTGCCGACGCGTCCCTTCGTTCCCGGGCATGAACTGGTCGGCGACGTCGCGGCCGCCGGGGACGGGGTGGCGGCCCCGGCCGTCGGGGCCCGCGTGGCGGTGAACCCGGTCCGGGCGTGCGGCGCCTGCGAGGCCTGCCGGGGGGCGCGCCCCAATCTTTGCCCGCGGACCGTCATGCTCGGCAGCGCGAGCACGACGCCGCCGACGGACGGCGCGTTCGCGGCCTACGTCGCCGTTCGCGCCGACCAGTGCCATGCGCTGCCGGACGCGGTGGACGACGGCGCGGCCGCGATGATCGAGCCGTTTGCCGTGGGCCTCCATGCGATCCGCCGGGCCGGAGCGGTGAAGGGCGGTTCGGTGCTCGTGCTCGGCGGGGGGGCTATCGGGCTGACCACGCTCTTGGCGGCAAAGGCCTGCGGGGCCGCCCGGGTCGCCCTCGGCGATCCCGTCGAGGCGCGGCGCCGCGCCGCCGTCGCCCTGGGGGCGGACGAGGCGCTGGACCCGGCGGCGCCCGGCGCGATGGACCGTGCGAAGGACCTGTCGGACGGCGGGTTCCACGTCGTCGTCGAGGCCGCCGGCGCCCCCCCCGCGCTGCGCCAGGCGCTCCGCCTCGTGCGGACCGGCGGCACGGTGGTGCAGGTCGGAACGCTCGGCACGGACGAGATCCCGATCCCCGCCCACTTGGTTATGACGCGCGAGCTCCAAGTCGTCGGGTCGTTCCGCTACGGCGCCGCGTTCGCGGAGGCCGCCGGCCTGGTGGCGTCCGGTCGCGTCGATCTGCTGCCCCTGCTCAGCCGCGTCGTCCCGCTCGGCGGCGTCGCGGGTGCGCTGGAGGGTGCGGGCGACCCCGGTCACGCGATCAAGGTGCAGATCGACCTGCTGGCGTAGCGCGGCCGGCCGGTGCCGGACCTCCGGCCTCGAAACGCCGGCGAAACGATTGGTCGGGAGCCTGTCATGAGGTCGACGGCCCGATGGTGCTGCGGTCTGATCGCGTTGTCCGTCGGCCGCCCGTCGCCGGCCCTGGAGGGCCCCGTTGCGGCCTGGTCCTTTGACGACCGGACGTGCGAGGATGCGGCGGGCGGAATTCAGGACGCCATCGACGGCAACTTCGCCTTCCTGCCGGAGGGCGTGCGCGGGGCGTGCCTGCGTTTCGACGGGTTCACCACGCGGATCCGCCGCGAGGCGGCCCGGGCTCCGGACCTCTCCCGCGGGTTTACGCTCCAGGGCTGGGTGGCCCTCGCGGCCTATTCGTGGAACTGGACGCCCATCCTGGCTCAGCGCGCCGGCGAGGCGCGCGGCTTCTCCTTCGGGATCGACAGCACGGGTCGTTTCGGCCTGCACCTCGCGGCGGGCGGCCGATGGACGAGGTGTCTTGGCGCGGGCGCGCTCCCGCTCCGGTCCTGGCATCACGTGGCGGCTACGTACGACCCGTCCTCCGGCGTCCGCCTTTTCCTGGACGGACAACCGGCCGGCGCGTTCCCCGCCGCGACGTCCTTTGACGCGGCCCGGGAGGCCGATCTGCTCATCGGGCGCAACCACGAGAAGATGGTCCCGGCGCACCTGGTGCGCGAGTGGGCCGCGTTCCCCTCCTGGTGGTCGTTCGACGGGTTGATGGACGAGATCCGGATCCACGACCGGGCCCTGGAGGCGGGCGCCATCCGGTCCTTCCGGGAATCGTGCGGGTCTCCCGGCGCCCCGCCCATCCCGCCGCGCCGGTTCCCGGACGTGAGCCGGGGCCCGCGGCGGTTCGGCGCCTACCCCGCCCGGCTCGCGTATGACGAGCCGTGGGATGCGTTATGGCAGATGGCCGGCGAGCCGGACCTTGTCGTCCGGTTCGACGAACTGCCGGTCCATCTCGTCTTCTGGCGCGGCACGCGCTTTTCCCCCTGCTGGGTCACCGAGAACGGGAAGTGGATGGCCGACCAGAGCCTGGAGACCGGCGTCTGGCCGGAGGAGTTGCGCCGGCGGGGCGGGTCGGGGGCGGTCGGCTGCTGCGAACACATGTCGGACACCCAGTGCCGCTTCTCCCACGTGCGCATCGTCGAGAACACCGACGCCCGCGCGGTCGTCCATTGGCGGTACGCCCTGGTGGACGCGGCGCTCCGGTTTGCCGTGTACGACGAGGTGGGGGGGCGGGGGCAGTACGGCGATGAGCGCTACTACATCTATCCCGATGGCGTGGCGACCCGCGATGTGACCGGCTGGCTGCCCGAGCCCGAGCATCGCGCACACCAGGAGACGATCTTCCTGAGCGAGCCGGGGACGCGCCCGGAAGACCACTGCGAGCTGGAGGCGCTCACGCTGGTCAACCTCCGGGGGGAAACGAAGACCTATTCGTGGGAAGACGGGTGTCCCACGCTGGACCTGGAATCGCCGGTCATCCAGCAGGTCAACCTGAAGTCCCGGTTCAAGCCCCTGATCATCGTCCGGCCGGGATCCAAGATGGCGGCGTTCAAAGGCGAGATCCGCCGGGAGTTCTCGCGCTTCCCGTGGTGGAACCACTGGCCGGTCGCGCGGATCGCGAGCGACGGGCGCTACGCCATGGCGCCCGACCAGGCGTCCCACTCCTCGCTCAGCTGGATCTCGCAGCCGTCGGGCGCGCTCCTGTACGGCCTGTCGGACAAGCCGGCGGCGGAGCTGCTCCCGCTGGCGAAGTCGTGGATTCACCCGGCGGCCCTTGCGGTCGCGGGCGGCTCGTTCTCCAGCGACGGGTACGATCCGGACCAGCGCGCGTATCGCTTGAGACGGCTCCAGCCGGGCGGTTCCCTGGACATCGCGCTGACGGGAAGCGCCGACTCCCCTGTCCTGAACCCGGCGTTCGTGATTCGGGGGTGGGGGGAAGGGGAGGCCGCCCTGACGATCGACGGGACCCCGGTTCCCCGCGGGCGGGATTTTCGCTACGGCCACCGGCATACGCTCGACGGGACCGACCTGGTCGTCTGGACCCGTCTTCGCTCGGAGAAGCCGGTCCGCCTCTCCTTCGTTTCGCTCCGGTGAGGGACTCCGGGTGACCCGACAAGCGATCGCGATCCGGGTTTTGTTATCCAGGAGGCTTCGAATGAGCACGCGCAACGTAATCCGGCTTGCGCTGGCCGCGGGGGTTGCACTGGCGGGGCCGGCGGGCGCTGCGCCCCGCGCGGCGGAGACGCCGCCCGACCTGACCCGGGGCGAGACGAAAGGCGTCGACCGCAAGCTGACCTACAACCTCGGCGCCACCGGCCTCCGCGGCTGGATCTATTCCAAGCCGGAGACCCACTTTGACGGCCTGCAGGGCCGGACCACGGCGCGCAGCCGCCAGATCCTCGTCACGCACGTCGGCGCGAAGTCGCCGGCGGACGGCGTGATGCAGGTGGGGGATGTCATCCTGGGCGCGGGTGGCAAGCCGTTCAGCGACGACGCCCGCAAGGGGATCGCCGCGGCGATCCAGGAGGCCGAGAAGGAGGCCAACGGGGGCATCCTGAAGCTGACCCGATGGCGCGAGGGCCAAACGGAGGAGGTGCAGCTCAAGCTGCGCGTGATGGGGACCTACAGCGACACGGCCCCCTACAACTGCCCGAAGTCGAAACGCATCCTCGAGGACGCCTGCAAGGCGCTCGAGCGCGAGCGTCTGGAGCCGAACTGGCACGGGGCGATCAGCGGCCTCGCGCTCCTGGCGACCGGGAACCCCGCGTACCTGCCCCAGGTCCAGGCGTTGGCTCGGGGAATGGTCCCCTCGCTCATGCAGATCAATCCGAGCAGCGGCACCACCAGCATGATGACGTGGGAATGGGGATACCAAGGCCTCTTCCTCGCCGAGTATTTCCTGCTCACCCGGGACACGCAGGTGGAAGGGGCCGTCCACAAGGTTGCCGGGGCGCTGGCCCGGGGCCAGAGCCTGTACGGGACGTTCGGCCACGGCATGGCCGAGCCGGCGCCCGACGGCGGGCTTCACGGATCGATCCCCCCCTACGGGCCGGTGAACGAGGCGGGGATCCCGGCCAATCTGGCGATTATGCTGGGGAAGAAGTGCGGCACGAAGGATCCCGAGGTCGATGCCGCCGTGGAGCGGGCCTTGAGCTTCTTCGGTTACTACGTGGACAAAGGCGCGATCCCCTATGGCGAGCACGAACCGTGGCCGTACCACGAGAATAACGGAAAGAACTCGATGTGCGCCGTGATGTTTTCGCTCCAGCCGGGCCAGTTCCGGGCCGCGCGGTTCTTCGCGAAGATGGCCGTGGCCGGCTACCGGAGCCGCGAATGCGGGCACACGGGGCAGGGCTTCAGCTATCTCTGGGGCGCGCTGGGCGCCAACGCCGGCGGCCCGGCGGCCGCCGCGGCCTTCTTCAAGGAGGCCTCGTGGCACCTCGACCTCGTTCGCCGATGCGACGGGACCTTCACCTACGACGGCGGCGAGCAATACGGGCCCGGCCGGACGGACGACGACACCTATTACGGCAAGAGCAGCTACAACGGGTTGAGCCCGAACGCCACCTACGTTCTGACCTATGCGCTGCCGTTGAAGAAGCTCTGGATCACCGGCCGGGGCGCGAACGAAGCGAACGGGTTGAACGCGAAGGACGTGGCCGACGCCATCGCGTCGGGCCGCTTCGACACCGATCGCAAGCGGAAGACGCCGGAGGAGCTGGTGGCGGCGTTCGGCGACTGGTCGCCCGTCGTCCGGAGCTGGGCCGCGGAAGAGCTGGCCGCGCGGCCCGAGGCGAAGGGAATGGTGTCCCGGCTGATCGCCCTGGCGGAGGGCCAGGACCCGCACGTTATTCAGGGTGCCTGCGAGACGCTGGGTCGGCTCCGGGCCCCGGAGGCGCTGGCCGTGCTGGTCCGCCGCCTCGCGCACGACGATCGCTGGGTGCGATTCAAGGCGGCGGCCGCCCTCAAGGAGATGCGCGACGCCGCACGGCCCGTCCTCAACGACCTGCTCAAGGCCCTTGTCGCCACCGCGGAGCCGCTCAGGCCGATCCCCTGGGCCGATCCCATCCAGTTGGCCCACGGCCAGCTGGCCGAAGCCGTTTTCGGAGGTCTGTTGCGGGATTCCATCCGGGGCGTCGATCCCCAGCTGCTTTACCCGGCCGTTCGGGCCGTCGCGCAAAATCCCGACGGCATGGCGCGAGCGACGCTCCGGAGGCTGTTCGAGCAGGTCTTGACGGCGGAGGACGTCCAGGCGCTGGCGCCGGAGATCCTGGCCTCCGTCAAAACGCGCTGCCCGGCGGACACGATGTTCGGCAACGAGATCCGCATGGGCGGCTTCAAGGCGCTGACGCGGTATTTCTTCAAGGAAGGCATCGGGGCGGGCGTGATCTTCGCGAAGACACAGGGCGGCCACGGCAGCCAGAACCGGACCGGGGAGATCATGAAGGAGATCGTCCGATACGGCTCCGCCGCCCGCGAGGCGATCCCGGGCCTCCGGGAGCTGATCGTGGACTTCAACGAGCAGGTCAAGGCCGGCCGATTCCCCGGCGGCGAGCTCAACAACCAGCGCGTCAAGGCGGTCGAGGATGCCATCCGGGCCATCGAGGCCGCCCCGGATCATCCCGAGCTTCGGACCATCGGACCCGCCAAGGCGGCGGCCGGGGCGAGATGACCGCGCTCCTATTGGAGATCGTCTCATGATCGGGCCCGTTCTCCCGAGGGTCGGAATCGCGGCGGTCGCGCTGTCGTGCCATCCGCCGCCGGCCGCTCCCGCCGAGGCTTTCCGGGGCCCCGTCCAGGTCTTCATTCTCGCCGGCCAGTCGAACATGGAAGGGCAGGGGATCATCGCCGGGGAGAAGCCCGGGACGCTGGAGACCCTGCTCAAGGATCCCGCCTCCGCGCCGCGCTTCAAGCATCTGGTCGATGCGAACGGCAAGTGGGTCGTGCGCGACGACGTCTGGATCTGGTACCTGGGCCGCACGGGCGGGCTCACCGTCGGCTTCAGCCCGAAGGGCAACGCCATCGGCCCCGAGCTGCAGTTCGGTCACGTTGTCGGGGACGCCGTCGATCGGCAGGTCCTGTTGATCAAGACGGCCTGGGGCGGCAAGAGTCTGGCCCGGGACTTCCGGCCTCCGAGCGCGGGCGGCGAGGTGGGGCCGTGCTACACGCAGATGCTCGGGCACGTGAAGGAGGTGCTGGGCGGCCTGAAGACGCTCTTCCCGGCATACGACGGGCGGGGATACGAGATCGCCGGCTTCGGCTGGCACCAGGGATGGAACGACCGGGTCAACCAGGCCTTCTGCGACGAGTACGAGAAGAACCTGGCCTGCTTCATCCGCGACGTCCGGAAGGATCTGGGCGTCCCGAAGCTTCCGTTTGTCGTCGCCGAGACGGGCATGACCGGTCCCGAGGAGAAGCATCCCCGGGCGCTCGCCCTCATGAAGGCCCAGGCCGCGGTGGCCGAATATCCGGAGTTCAAGGGGAACGTTGCCTTCGTCGGGGCGAAGGCGTTCTGGCGTCCCAAGGAGGTCTCCCCGTCGGGTCAAGGCTACCATTGGAACAGCAACGCCGAAACGTACTTCCTCATCGGGGACGCCATGGGGAAGGCGATGTTGAAGATGCTCGAGACGAGATGAGCGCGGCCCGCGGCGCCGTTTGGAAAGGGATTATCATGAAGACGCACGCATCCGGACGTCTCCTTCTCGCCGCGGCCCTCGCGCTGGGGGCTGCCCCGGCCCCCGCCGCCGAGCGGCCCCCCGTTCCCGACCTGACGCAGGGCGGCCTGCCGGACAAGGGCCACGACTGGACGCTCGGCCCCACCGGCGCCCGCGGCTGGATGTGGGCCTGGCGAGGCCACTCCACGGACGCCCGCCAGATTCTCGTCACCGACGTGGCCCCCGCGTCCCCGGCCGACGGCGTCCTTCGGAAGGGCGATGTTTTGCTGGGCGTCGATGGGAAGCGCTTTGACGACGATGCCCGCATCCAGTTTGCCCGCGCCGTCACGGCCGCCGAAACAGAGGCGAAGGGGGGCGTTCTTCGGCTGGTCCGCTGGCGCGAGGGCCGGACGGAGAACGTGGAGGTGAAACTGCCCGTCCTGGGCGCCTACAGCGCCACCGCGCCGTACGACTGCCCGAAATCGAAGCGGATCCTCGCGCTCGGCTGCGAGGCCGTCGCGAAGCGGGGGTGGAAGGACAACCGCGGGAACATCCAGATCTCGATCGCCAACGACCTGAACGCCCTCCTGTTGCTCGCCTCCGGCGAGGAGGCGTACAGGCCCCTCGTGGAGGCGTACGCCCGGGCGGTCGCCGACCACCAGCCCGGCGGCCACGTCTCCTGGGGGTATGCCTACCAGACGCTCTTCCTGGCGGAATACGCGCTGGCGATGAAGGATGCCGCGGTCCAGGCGGGGCTCCGGCGGCTCGCGCTCGACATCGCCCGCGGGCAGAGCGCCGTCGGAACCTGGGGGCACGCCTTCGCGCGGCCCGACGGGATCCTCAACGGCTACGGGTGCATGAACCAGCCGGGGATCGTCCTCACGCTGGCGATGGCGGTGGCGCGCGAGGCCGGCGTCAAGGACCCCGTCCTCGACCGGGCGATCGAGAAGGGCGCCCGGTTTCTCCGGTGGTACGTCCACAAGGGGGCCATCCCCTACGGCGACCACGACCCCTGGCCCTGGCACGAGGACAACGGCAAGTGCTCCAGCGCCGCCGTCCTCTTCGACCTCCTCGGGGACCGCGAAGCGGCCGCCTACTTCTCGCGCATGGCGACCGCGGCCCACGCGGAGCGGGAGAGCGGCCACACCGGCAACTACTTCAACGTGCTGTGGGCGATGCCCGGCGTTTCGCGCGCCGGCCCGGCGGCCGCCGGCGCGTACCTCCGGGAGCAGGGCTGGTACTACGACCTGATGCGCGGCTGGGACGGTGTCTGCCGCCACCAGGGCATCCCCGGCGACGAGCGCGAAAGCTACACCGGCTGGGACTGCACCGGCTCCTATCTCCTCGGTTTCGCCCTGCCGCTTCGAAAGACCATTCTGACCGGGCGGAAGCCCTGCGTCGTCGCTCCCCTGACGCCCGCCGAGGCGGCCGAGACGATCGCCGCCGGGCGCGATTTCACGTACTGGAACACGGACGCGTGCTACGACCGGCGCGATACGGAGGCGCTCTTCGCCGGCCTGGCGAGCTGGTCGCCGGCGGTGCGCAAGCGCTCGGCCCACGCCCTGGGCCGGCGCGACGGCGATTTCGTCCCCCGGCTCCTCCAGATGCTCGAGAGCCCGGATCGGGACACCCGCTACGGCGCTTGCGAGGCGCTCGGCCGCCTCGGGCCGAAGGCGGACGCGGCGGGCGACCGGGTGCGCACGCTGCTGACCGACAAGGACCCGTGGCTGAAGCACCTCGCGGCCGAGGCCGTCGCCCGGATGGGACCGGGTCCCCGGTCGGCCGCCGTCCCCGATCTGCTGCGCGCGGCGGAACGCCCGGATCCCGCAGACCCGCGCGGCCGCGTCCAGGGGACGATGGCCGAGTCCCTCTTCTCTCCATCGCCGGGCAAACGGGAACCCAAGAGCATCCTGGCGGACTCGATCGAGGGCGTGGACCGGGACCTGCTCTATGCCGCGATCCGGACCCTCCTGAAGAATGAAGACGGCCGGATCCGTGGGTTGGTGAGCCGCGTCTATGCGAAGCTGGAGCCGACGGACATCGCCGCCTTGCTGCCCGACATCGTGAAGGCGATCCGCGAACCCGCCCCCAGCGGCGAGATGTTCGCCGACGGGATCCGGCTGGCGGGCCTGGACTTGCTCGCCCGGCTGCGGATCCGCGAGGGGATGGATCTGGCCGTGGAGCTGATGGAGCCCGAGCGCTGGGGGCAAGACAACCGCGTGCCGCGTTGCGCCGCCGCCCTCGCCTGCTACGGCGGAAACGCCAAGGCGCTCGTCCCCCGCCTGCGGGAGGCGCGGGAGGCGATTATCCAGAAAGACCGGAAGGATCGGGAGCAGAACAAGAACGCCGTGGCGATCGAGAAATGCATCGCGGCGATCGAGAAGGACGCGAAGCCTCCGGCGCTGCGGAGCCTGGAGGAGTACCGTCGCGCCCCCGACGCGCCGCGCTAGTCCTCAGGGCCCCGCCGCGTCGAGCGCCTTGTAGGGGAAGGCCGCCGAGGGCGCGTGTTGCCCCCTCGGGAGCCCCGACTGGCGCTTCGTCCCCTCGGGGTGCGTCGGGACGCACCGTGCGGGGGCGCAGACGGCGTTGCCCGAATAGGCCTGGGTGAAGCGCATCCCCGGGGCCGCCGGCCGGTCGATGTGTCGCAAACGCACCGCCTGTTGTCGCGCCTCCGCCCTCCCGCCCGCGGCCGCGCGGCGGTACAATCGGCCCGGCCGCCTGGAGAGAGCCCGATGCCCCCCTGCAGCATCCTGAACGATGTCCTGGGACCCGTCATGCGCGGCCCGTCGAGCTCGCACACCGCGGGGGCTTGGCGCATCGCGCGCCTGGCCGCCGCGTTGGCCGGCGCCCCCCCGGCCCGCGTACGCGTCACGTTCGATCCCGCCGGGTCGTACGCGCCGACCCGCGCGGCCATGAACCTGGACGTGGCCGTGGCCGCCGCGCTGCTCGGCCGGGAGATGACCGATCCGCGATACGCCCAGGCGGCCGATGAGGCCGCGGCCTCCGGGATCGATCTGACTTTCGTGGAGGCCTCCCTGCCGGGTCACGACCACCCCAACGCGGCCCGGGTCGACATCGTGACGACGGAGGGGACGCCTTGCACGATTTGGGCGCGCTCGATCGGCGGGGGAATGGTGGAGGTTTACGGGATCGGCGATGCCCCCTGCCGGATCGACGGCAAGGCGTGGGTGACCTGGGTTCGGGCGGAGCGGCGCCGCGCCGGCGAGGTCCGGCGGGCCGTCGCGGAGCGCCTCGGCGGAGCGGCGCCCGTTCTCGAGACAGAGCGCACGGACGACGTCGTCCTGCAGTGGGATGGTCTGCGGCCGGTGGATCGGGCGGCCGCGGGCGCGATCCGGGCCCTCCCGGGCGTCCGCGACCTCCGATGCGCCGAACCGATCCTGTACGTCCCCCGCGGCCCGGCGGCCTTCGCCTCCGCGGCGGAGATGCTGGCCTTCGCCGGCGCCCGAGGGTGGAGTCTCGGGCGCGCGGCCCGGGCCTACGAGGCGGGTTTGCTCGGCCGGCCGGAGGCGGAGCTCGACGCGGAGATGCTCCGGCGTTTCGAGGTCATGCGGGCGGCGGTCGCGCTGGGGCTTGACGACGCGCGCGCGACGATGCCGCTGTGCGCCCCGTCAGCCGGGCCGATCTTCCGCGCCGAGCGCGAGGGGCGCCTGCCGGTCGGTGGCCTCTATGCCCGCGCGGCGGCGCGCGGGATGGCCGCGCTGCACGCGTGCAACGCAAAGGCGGTGGTCTGCGCGGCGCCGACGGGCGGCTCGTCGGGCGTGATCCCCGGCGTGCTCGTGACGATGGCCGAGGAGCGCGGCGCGGACCCGGCGCGGATCGCCTCCGCCCTCTGGGCCGCGGGCGGCATCGGGCTGATCCTCGCCGTCCGCGGCACCTTCGCCGCCGAGGAGGCCGGGTGCCAGGTCGAGATCGGTGCCGCCTCGGCGATGGCCGCGGCGGCGGTCGTCGAGATCGCGGGTGGGACGGCGGCCGAGGCCGCCGACGCCGCCTCGATCGGCTTCCAGAACACGATCGGCCTCGTCTGCGACCCCGTCGGGGGCGGCTGCGAGATCCCCTGCCACACCCGGACCGCGGCCGGCGTGGCGGGCGCCTTCGTCTGCGCCGATTTGATCCGCGGCGGGTACCGCAACCCGATTCCCCTCGACGACGCGATCGACGCCTCGATCGCGGCGGGGCGGCGGCTGCCGCCCGAGCTCCGGTGCACCGCCCGCGGCGGCGTCGCCGCGACGCCGTCGGCCGTGGCGCTCGCGGCCCGCCGGCCGGGAACGGGGTCCGGTCCCCCTGCTTGACGAGGAGGCGCGCATGCCGACGGCGATCCCGTGCCGAGTCCGTTCCGTCGAGGGGTCTCTCGCGACCCGATGGATGCCGGCCCGCATGCCGTGGGGCGGGCTTCCGTTTTTCCTGGCCGCGTGCTCGGCCGCCGGCCCCCTTCCACACAGGACCGAGTTTCCCATGAACCCCGCCACCTGCCTCTGGTACGCCCGCCCCGCCGACGCCTGGGAAGATGCCCTCCCCGTCGGCAACGGTCGCTTGGGCGCGATGGTCTTCGGGAGGACGGAGGAGGAGCGTATCGCCCTCAACGAGGAGACGCTCTGGTCCGGAGGCCCCTATGCCCAGACCGTGAAAGGCGGGGCGAAGGCGCTCCCGGAGATCCAGAGGCTCGTTTTCGCGGGACGGTTCACCGAAGCGCATAAGCACTTCGGCCGCCACCTCATGGGGTACCCCGTCGAGCAGATGAAATACCAGGCCCTCGGCAACCTGCTCCTCCGGTTTCCGAAGGGGGGCGAGGTCGAGGACTACCGGCTTGAGCTCGACCTGGACCAAGCGGTCGTCCGCGTGAGCTACCTGCGGGACGGCATCCGCCACACCCGCGAGGTCTTCGCCAGCGCGGCCGACCCGGTCCTCGTCGTGCGCCTCGCGGCAGACCGGCCCGGCGCCGTGTCGTTCGAGGCCGAGCTCCGCGGCGTCCGGAACGCGGCCCACTCCAACTACGCCACCGACTACTTCCGCATGGCGGGGGAAGGGCCCGATGGGCTGCGGTTGGCCGGCAAGTCCGCCGACTACCTCGGCGTCGCGGGGCGGCTTCGGTACCTGGCCCGGCTGAAGGCCGTGCCGGAGGGCGGGCGCGTGTCGGTGGCGCAAGAGACGCTGTCGGTGTCGGGGGCGGACGCGGTCACGCTCGTGCTGGCCGCGGCGACGAACTTCGTGAGTTACCGGGACGTCGGCGGCGACCCGGAGGCGCGCGTGGCGGCGGCGCTGGAAGGCGTCGCGGGAAGGCCGTACGCCGTCCTTCGCGAGGCCCATGTCCGCGACCACCAGGCGCTCTTCCGGCGCGTTGCCGTCGATTTCGGCTCGACGCCGGACGCCCTCCGCCCCACCGACGCGCGGCGGGCGCGCTTCGACGGCGACAACGATCCCGCCCTCGCCGCGCTCTGCCTCCAGTACGGCCGTTACCTGCTGATCGCCTCCTCGCGGCCGGGGACGCAGCCGGCGAACCTGCAGGGGATCTGGAACGCCGACCAGAACCCGAAGTGGGACTCGAAATACACCACGAACATCAACACGCAGATGAACTACTGGCCGGCGGAGGTCGGGAACCTCGGCGACTGCGCGGAGCCGCTCTTTCGCCTGATCCGCGAGCTGACCGACCAGGGGGCGGAGGTGGCCCGCGAGCATTACGGGGCGCGCGGGTGGGTCCACCACCAGAACACGGACCTCTGGCGCGTGGCCGCCCCCATGGACGGCCCGCAGTGGGGCGCCTTCACGACGGGCGGCGCCTGGCTCTGCATGCACCTGTGGGAGCACTACCGGTACACCGGGGACCGCGCGTTTCTGAGGGAGACCTACCCGATTCTCCGCGGCGCGGCCGAGTTCTTCCTCGACTTCCTCGTCGAACACCCCGCCACGGGACGGCTCGTCCCGAACCCGTCCAGCTCGCCCGAGAACTTCCCCGTCCGCCCGGGCGATCCGCCGTTCTTCGACGAGGTCACCGGCTCGGTGTACCCGGGGACCACGATCTGCGCCGGGGCGACGATCGAGCTTCAGATTCTCGACGACCTGTTCGGCGCCGTCGCCGCGGCTTCGGAGTTGCTCGGCGAGGACCCGGCCTTCCGGGCGAGGGTTCTCGACGCCCGGGCCCGGCTGGAGCCGATGCGGGTCGGCCGGCGGGGCGACCTCCAGGAGTGGATGGAGGACTGGGACCAGCGGGAGAAGAGCCATCGCCACATCTCCAACCTGTACGGCCTCTTTCCCGGGGGCTCCATCTCGCCCCGGCGGACGCCGGAGCTGGCCCGGGCCTGCGAGGTCGTGCTGCTTCAGCGAGGGCTCGAGGGAAACGGATGGGCCTCCGCCTGGAAGATGGCCTGCTGGGCGCGTCTCGGGAACGGGGATCGTGCCCTCGAGAATTTCCGCTATTACCTCCGCACCTATACGACCGGCAGCCTCTTTGCCCTGTGCGCGAAGGCCCTCCAGGTGGACGGGGCCTTTGGCGTCGCCGCGGCGGTGATGGAGATGCTGATGCAGTCCCACGAGGGGGAGATCCACCTGCTGCCCGCGCTGCCCCGCGCGTGGCCGCGCGGGGAGGTCCGGGGCCTCTGCGCTCGCGGGGGGTTCGAGGTGGATCTGGCGTGGGCCGGCGGCCGCCTCGCCTCCGCGCGGATCGTCTCCCGCCTCGGGGGACCCTGCCGGGTTCGCGCCGGCCGCCCCCTCGCCGTCCGCCGCGACGGGCGCCCGGTGGACGCGCGCGTGCCGGAGGCCGGGGTCGTTGCGTTCGACACCGAGCCGGGCGGCGTCTACCAGCTCGCGGTCCCATGACGTTCCGGCCGCGTTCCCCTGTCGCAAATACGCATCGTTTTGTCGCTGCGGCGAGGGCCTCGCGGCGCGGGGAGGCGGGTAGAATGTACGCGCGCGGAAGGAGGGAGAGGACGCGGCCCCGGGAGTGCCACCCCCCATGATGAGCGCCGACAGCTTGCGGTTTCTCGAGCGCCTGATGAACACGCCCAGCCCCTCCGGCTTCGAGCAGGCGGCTCAACGCCTGCTCCGCGGCCACGCGGGGCGGCACTGCGATCGCGCCGAAACCGACGTCCACGGCAACCTCATCCTGATCCGGAACGAGAAGGCGGCGCTCCGTGTCATGCTGGCCGGCCACGTGGACGAGATCGGATTCATGGTTCGGCACATCGACGAGCGGGGATTCGTCCACATCTCCGCCATCGGCGGGGTCGACGAACCCACTTGCGCCGGGCGCCGGATCACCTTCCAGGGGCGGAACGGCCCGGTGCACGGCGTCATCGGGCGGACGGCCGTCCCGCTCATGACGCCGGAAGAGCGGAAACGGGCGCCGGCATTCGAGGAGCTGTGGGTGGATATCGGGGCCCGCGACCGGAAGGATGCCGGGAAGGCCCTCGCGGTGGGCGATCCCGGCGTCCTCGAGGCGGACTTTCGTCTCCTGCGGAACGGGATCGCGGCGGCGCGCGCCTTCGACGACCGCATCGGGGCGTTCATCGTGGCCGAGGTCATGCGCCGCCTCCCCCGGCGTCTCCCCGTCGGCGTCTACGGCGTCTCCACCGTGCAGGAGGAGATCGGCATCCGCGGGGCCCGGACCAGCGCCTTCCGCATCAAGCCCCACGTGGCCCTCGCCGTCGAGGTGGGCTTCGCCACCGATCACCCGAGGGTCGACGCGACCCGGCACGGGGACGTCCGGATGGGCGGCGGCCCGACGCTCCACCGCGGCGCCAACATCAACCCCGTGGTCGACGCGCTGCTCATCAAAACGGCGCGAGCGCACCGGATCCCCGTCCAGCGCCGTGCCGAGCCACTCGCGACCGGCACCGACGCCAACGCCATTCAGCTCAACGAGTCCGGCGTCGCCACGGGGCTCGTCAGCGTCCCCAACCGCTACATGCACTCGCCGGTGGAGCTGGTGCACCTGGACGACGTGGAGAACACCATCCGCCTGCTGGTGGCGTTTCTCACGGAGCTGTCCCCCGACCAGGATTTCCTCCCGCGGTGACGCCGCCGCCGAAATCCGCAAGGCGGCGGCGGCGCGCGCGGGCGCCTCCGACGGGGGGAATCGGGCGGCGGCTTCTTCTTTCGGGAGGATTTCCATGACGCGATCGCTGACCGCCGGCCTGATCGTCGCGGGATGCCTCCCGCTCGGGACCGAGGGCGTCGCCGCCGAACCGCCCAAGCCGGCCGCGCACGAAGATCGCGCGGTGGAAGGCTGGACGGTGCGCGTGGACCGGCGGCTCCTGGAAGGGCCGGATGCCGCGCTCGGCGAGGCCGCCTTGAGGCTGTTGGGCGCCCGATTGGCCGACATCGCCCGCCTGGTGGCGCCGGACCGGCTGGCGAAGCTGCGCGAGGCGCCGATCTGGCTCGACCGCACGCACGGCAAACTCCGATCCATGCAATACCACCCGGATGCCGGCTGGCTGAAGTCGAACGGATACTCGACCGACCTGGCGAAATGCGTGCACATTCCGGACGCGGCCGGCTTCGTCGATCCGCACCACCAGCACCGGCAGCCGTGGAGCACGCTTCACGAGCTGGCGCACGCCTACCACGACCGCGTCATCGGGTTCGAGGAGCCGCGCGTCAAAGCGGCGTGGCGGGAGGCGGTGGAGCGCAAGCGGTACGACCGCGTCCTCCTCATCAACGGCCAACAGACGCGCCACTACGCCCTGACCGACCAGAAAGAGTTCTTTGCCGAGATGACGGAGGCCTATTTCGGCATGAACGACTTTTTCCCCTTCAATCGCGCCGAGCTGGCCGTCGAGAACCCCGAGGTCTACAAGCTTCTCCGCGACATCTGGGGCCCGACGCCGGACGGCCCCAACGTTCCTTGAACGCCTCCTTTTCCCTCGCCCGAGTCGCCCGGTCCGGCCCGGCGACCCATGAGGCATTCGCACGGCGAGCCGTGTCGTGTTCGGACAGGAGATTGTCGCAACGGCAGGCCGCGTCCCGGCAAATCTTAGGGGGGCGGACACAACCGGCTGATTGTACCGGTATTGCGCCGGGGCGGGGGCCGTCGGAGGCCCCGGATGCCGTTTCGTCAGGAGGCCGACCATGGGATCGATGTCGGCGACCTCGCGGCCGGGGCTCGGACAACAGGTCGAGACGGGGGACCCGCTACACGGGACGAGAAGTCTGAAGCGGAAAGCCCGCCGATACGACCATCGCCGCATGCTGCGGGGAGCCGTTCTCTTTCTCGCCACGTATTATGCCCCGGCGGTTCCTCTCCTCGCGCTGCGGGACGAGACCAACCAGGGGCGTTGGGAGAAGCCGTGCGCGAACGGTCCCGACGCGGTGGTGCCGGGATTCCTCGTGAACCTGGGACCGACCGGCGCTCGAGGCATCCTGAAGGAGCGCTCGTATGTCGTGAAATACATCTTCCCCCAATCGCCGGCCTTCGGCCTCTTGAAGCTCGATGACGAAGTCCTCGGCGCCAACGGGAAGCCGTTTGCCGCGCACACCTTCGGCGGGGGCCAGCATGGCCTGGAAGGGCCCCTGCAGGATCTGGGGCTGGCCATCGAAGACAGCGAAGGCCGCGACGGCATCCTCAGACTGATGGTCCGGCGCGGCGGCAAAGACCTCGCGGTCGACGTTCCGCTCGAGCGGCTGGGGCGTTTCGCCGACAGCTTCCCGGTCAACTGCAAGAAGACCCAGATCCTCAAGGCCCGGGCGTACAAGTACCTCCTGGACCACCCGAACGGGCTCGATTCGCAAGGACGGTGCGTCGCCGCGTTGGCCCTGCTGAGCGCCGACGACCCCGTCGTGTTCGACGCCGGCGTGCGCATGGCCAAGGCGTGGAACCGGCCCTACGACGAGAACACCTGGTCCTGGCACCTCGGATTCCAAGGCATCACGCTGGCGGAATACTATCTGCGGACAGGCGACACGGCGGTCTTGAACACCCTGGCGTCCACCCTCTCCCTGCTCCGGCGCGCGCAGTGGCAGGGGGAGATCCGCCGTTGGAAGGCCAGCGAGATGCCGAGGCCGGTCGATCAGGAGACCTTGGACCGGCACCAGGCGCTCTACGACGGCGGTTTCGGGCACTGCCCGTATCCGGAGGTCGTCCAGCGCGGCGGGGGCGGCTACGGCCCCATGCAGTGGCCCACCTGCCTGGCCATCCTGGCCTGGCAGCTGGGCAAGCAATGCGGGATCGAGGTGAAGCACGCAGGCGTCGAGTCCGCCTTCAAGTTCCTGGAATATGGCACCACCCGGGCCGGCCACGTCGCCTACGGCGGCGAGTTCACGTTGAACAACGGCCACGTCGACACCGCGAAATGGCAGGCCAGCACCCAGCACTCCTTCTCGCACAAGTCCGGTCTCGCGTACTTGGTCTACCGGCTTTCCCCGGAGCGGCCGGATGCGGCCGGCCGGATGGCGTTGCACCTCGCGAACATCGATGCCGCCTACAAGGACATGCCGGACGGCCATGCGTGCGCGTTGATGGGGTTCACCTGGGGCTTGGCGGGCGTCTATGCCTCCGCGGACGCCCCGCTCAAGAAGAAGATCACCGATTACTACAAAGCTTGGCTCAACCTGGCCCGCTGTCACGGCAGCGACTCCTACGTCGTCCTGCCCGGCCGCGACTATGCCGACGAATCCTACTACCGCGGCGACATCCGCACCCATACGACGGCCTCGGTCGCGTTCATCTACAGCTATTCCTCCCCGAAGCTGCGGGTCCACGGGCGGGCCGGCCGATCCCGGGACGCGCCCGCAGCGACCCGCCCGAAGCCGGAGGTCGGAAAGGCGGTCTCCGCCCGGCCGTCGAAACCGCCGGCGCCGAAGCCCGATGCCCTCGCGGCGTGGGACGCGAAGTTGCAGGCTCGGGTGCGCGAGGCGCTGAAGGCGGGGCGCCGCGTCGCCTTCGCCTTCTCCGGCGTCGATCGGGAGGCCGAGATCCGCTCCGTCGGGAACGACGGCGGCCTCCAATTGCAGGCGGGGGGGAGCGTCTTCACCTACGCGTGGGCGTCGCTCCCCTTGCAGGACCGCTGCCGCGTCGCGGTGACCCTGGCGGACCAAGGGGCCGCAGCCGACCAGGCCGCGGCGGCCTTCTTCCTGATGGCGTGCGGCCGGGCGGAGGCGGCCGAGCACTTGCTCCGGCTGCTTCCCGAGGTCGAGGCGGGCTCCGTCCGGGGGGCCTTCGAGTAAGTCCCCGGTTGGTCCGGCCCGGGATCACGCCGTGGACTTGTCCTGCGCCGAACCGCCGCTCATGCCGGGATCGGTCGGCGGGCCCTTGCTTCAATACGAAATCGGCGACGCGGGAGGCTCGGCGAAACGACTTTCTGCCCCGAACGGGCGGCACGGGCGTGCCGCCCCTCGTCTTCGAATCCGGCGGACGGCTCGCCGGATCCATGTCCCAACCCGATGCGTCGGAGTCTTCCGCCCCCCGATCGGTGTCTCCGGCACTACCGTTTGCTCGCGGAGACGCAGGGGGCATCGAAAAATGAAGGGTAACTTGAGGCGCGTTCCGTCTGGACAACCGTCCCAGCGTCCAGTAGAGTGCATGGTCCCCGGGAGGAAGCGACACCCCATGAACGCGACGCCCATCCCCCTGCTCGATCTGGGGCCGCAGCATGTCCCGCTCCTGCCCGCGATCGAGGCGAAGATCGCGCAGATCGCCCGCCGGGCGGGGTTTATCCTGGGGCCGGAAGTGGAGGCGTTCGAGCGCGAGTTCGGCGCGGTGTGCGGGGCGAAACATGCGATCGGCGTGGCCAGCGGGACGGACGGTCTGCACCTCGCCCTGCGCGCATTGGGCGTCGGGCCGGGGGACGAGGTGATTGTTCCCGCCTTCACGTTTGTCGCCTCGGCCTCCGCGGTGGTCATGGCGGGGGCCCGGCCGGTCTTTGCCAACATCGACCCGGATACCTTTTGCCTGACGGCCGAGACGGCGGCGATGCGCATCACGCCGCGCACGAAAGCCATCATGCCGGTGCATCTGTACGGGCGGCCGGCGGATCTCGACCCGATTCTTGATCTGGCCCGGGCACGGGGCCTTGTGGTGGTCGAGGACGCTTGCCAGGCGCACGGCGCTCGCTACAAAGGCCGACCCGTCGGCGCCCTCGGGCACGCGGGGGTTTTCAGCTTCTACCCGACGAAGAACCTGGGCGGGTGGGGGGACGGGGGGCTGGTGGCGACGAATGACGACGCGGTGGCCGAGCGGGTGCGGCTGTTGTACAACCACGGGCGTCGGACGACGACGGAACACCTGACGGTCGGCTACACGGCGCGGCTGGATGCCATCCAGGCGGCGGTGCTGCGGGTGAAACTGCCTCACTTGGCGGCCTGGAACGCGGAGCGAGTGCGGCTGGCGCGCGAGCTGGTCCGCCGCTTGGCGGACGCGCCGGGGATCGTGCTGCCGCCGCCGCAGCCGGAGGGCGGCGTCTGGCACCTGTTCATCGTGCGCGCGCCGCGCCGGGAGGCGCTCAAGTCGCATCTCGCCCGCCTCGGGATCTTCGCGGCGCCCTACTACCCGGTGGCCGTTCCCTTCCAACCGGCCTTTGCGGGGCACGGGCACCAGCCGGGCGACTTCCCGAATGCGGAGGAGGCCGCGCGGGAGGCGCTGGCCCTGCCGTTCTTCCCCGGGATGACGCGGGAGCAGGTGGACCGCGTGGTGGAGGGCGTCCTCTCCTTCAAGGGGTGAGCCGCCGCATGCCGACCCGCATTCCGAGGCGCCGTCCCCGTCCTTCCGCTCGCCGGGCCCGGGCGCTCTCCGAGACTCGTTTCGCCGTGCCGCGCCCCGCCCCGCTCCGGCTGGCCGCCGCCGCCCTCTCCGACGTCGGACGCCGGCGCGAGCACAACGAGGACGCCGTCCACTGTGACCCCGCCGGCGGGCTCTTTATCGTTGCGGATGGCATGGGGGGAAAGGCCGCCGGCGAGGCCGCCAGCCGCGCGGTCGTCACCGTGTTGCCGGCTCTCTTGCGGTCGGTCATCGCCGCCCCCGTCCCGCCGCGCCGGCTCCGCGACGCCGTCGCCTCCGCCCTGGTCCGCCTGAGCGAGAACCTCCACCGCCAGTCGCAGGCGCATCCCCATCTGGCCGGTCTCGGCTCGACCGCCGTCGTGCTGGTGGTTTGTCACGGCATCGGATGCATCGGCTACGCGGGGGACAGCCGGGCGTACCTTCTGCGCGGCGGGCGCCTGGAGCGGCTGACGAAGGACCAGACCACGGCGATGGCGCTGGTTCGGCTCGGGACGCTCGCGCCGGCCCAGGCCGAGACCCATCCCCTGAGCCACTCGCTCGAGGAGTACATCGGCAAGGACCCGCCGCTGAACCCCGGCGCACGCTTCCGCCGTCTGCGTCCCGGGGATCGATGGCTTCTTTGCTCGGATGGCCTGACGCGGGGGCTTTCGGACGCGGAACTGCGGCGGATCCTTCGAACGCCCGGCCGCCCCGAGGCGATCTGCCGCACCCTGGTCGATGCCGCCAACGCAGCCGGCGGTCTCGATAACATCACGGCGCTCGTGGTCGACGTGGAGCGGTGATTGCCGCATGAATGCGCCCGGGCCGAGGATCACGGATACGCAGACCGTCACCGGCGGCGGGACGGGAACGCCCCCGACGCCGGCCCCTGCCCCCCGGGGCGACCCCACCGTCACCGTCACCGGGGGGACCGGCGGGGAGCCCGTCTTCGATTCCGCCGGGGACGAGAAGCCCGACTGGTCGGTCGGCGATGTCATCGACGGCAAGTACGAGGTGAGCGAGGTCATCGGCCGCGGCGGCATGGGGATGGTCTACAAGGTCCATCACCGCGAGTGGGACATCGACCTGGCGGTGAAGATGCCGCTGCCGCACGTGGTGGCCGACGAGGTTTCCAAGGCGCGCTTCGTCCGGGAGGCGCAGACCTGGGTCGATCTCGGTGCCCACCCGAACATTGTCCAGAGCTGGTATGTCCGGGAACTGGGGGGGGTCCCCCGGCTCTTCATGGACTACCTGCCGGGGGGCAGTCTCAAACAATGGATTCGGGAAGGGAAGATCCGGCCCGGGGCGTGGGACACGATCCTGGACCTCATGATCCAGGCCTGCGACGGGCTGGCGTATGCCCACGCCAAGGGCGTGGTTCATCGTGACGTCCAGCCCGCCAACATGCTGATGAGCGGCGACGGGAGGCTTTGCCTGACCGATTTCGGGCTTGTCAAGGTCGGCGACGCGCCGGAGGAGGAGGTCGCGGAGGCGTCGGGTCCGGACCTGGGGTTGACGGTGACGGGCTCGACGATGGGGACGCCGCAGTACGGCGCGCCGGAGCAGTGGGGCGAGGCGCGCCACGCGGACAGCCGGGCCGACATCTACGCGCTCGGCGTCGTCCTCTTCGAGCTGGCCTGCGGCCGCCGGCCGTTCGACGACGGGAGCCACACGGAGCCCCCGCACGTCCTGATCGCCCGCCATCTCGCCACCCCGGCCCCGGACCCGCGTGCGTTCAACCCCGATCTTCCCGGCACCCTCGCGGAGCTGATCCTCGCCTGCCTGGCCAAGGATCCGGACCGCCGGCCGCAGAGCATGGCCTCGCTGCGCGACGTGCTGGCGGCGATCTACGCCCAGGTTGCCGGCAAAGCCTACACCCGTCCCGTGCCCGAGGTCCAGGGCGCCCGGGCGGACGCGCTGAACAACCGGGGGGTTTCGCTCTATGACCTCGGGAAGCGGGACGAGGCGCTTGCCGCCTGGAACGAGGCCCTCCAGCTCGACGCCTGCCACGCCGAGGCGGTCTACAACCGCGCGCTGGTGGACTGGCGCGGGGGGCGGATCGACGACCGGGAGGCGCTGCGCCCGCTGCGCGAGGCCCTGGCCGCTCATCCCCAAGCCGGCTTTTATCTCGGCCTGCTGCATCTGGAGCGGATGGCGGCGGACGAGGCGGAGCGGGCGCTGCTCGACGCCCTCGAGCGGGCGGAGCCGGCTTGGAGCGGCTCGGCGCGCCGCGCCCTGGGGGACGCCCTCATGGCGCAGGAGAAATTCTCGGAAGCCTACGCCGCCTACACCAAAGCGCTGTTGCTTCTGCCCGGCGACAAGGCGGCGCAGGAGGGCCAGGCGTTGGCGGCGAAGCACACGCGCCGGCGGGGCGGCGAGCCCCTCTTCCCGTGGCGGCGACCCGCCGGATCCTTCTCCGCGGCGCGCGGCGAAATCCACGCCCTCGCCGCCGGACCGGGGGGCCGCCTCCTGGTCGCCGCCGGACCGGGGGGGCCGGACGCGCTGGCCCTCTGGGACCTTGCCGCCCGCCGCGCCGTGGCCGTCCTTCCCGGCCATGACGGCGCCGTGCTCGCCGCAACCGCATCCGCCGACGGCTCCCGCGCCGTTACCGGCGGAGCCGACGGGACCGTCCGCTTCTGGGATCTCGCGACGGGCGAGACCCTCCGCGTCCTCGACCGCGACGCCGGCGCCGTGCGTGCCGTCGCCCTTTCGCCCGACGGACGCCGCGCCCTCTCCGCCGCCGCCGATGGCTCCGTCCGTCTCTGGGACACGGCCACCGGCGACCGTCTCCGCCTGCTCGAGGGGCACACCGAGGCGGTCCTGGCCGCCGCTTTCTCCCCGGACGGCGCGCGGGCGGTAACCGCCGGCGCCGACCGGGCGGTCCGGGTTTGGGACCTGAAGTCGGGCGCCTGCCTTCGCATCCTGGAGGGGCCCGCTGACGCGCCCGCGTCCCTCGCCCTCACCTTCAACGGGGCCCACGCCCTGACGGCCGGGGGGGACCGTCTTCTCCGGCTCTGGGATCTCGCCGACGGCGGGTGCCTGCGCACTTTCGCGGGGCACACGGATACGGTCGAGGTCGCGGCCATCGCCCCCGGCGGCCGTTTTGCCGTCTCGGGCGGGGCGGACGGGACCGTCCGCCTCTGGGACCTCGCCACCTGCCAGTGCCAGCGCACTTTCGACGGCCACGGCGTCCGGGTGAAGGCGGCCGCGGTGACTCCGGACGGGCGTTATGCCATCACCGGCGGCGTCGATGGGACGGTCCGGCTCTGGGATCTCGGCGAGGGGACGCCGCTGACCTCCCCGGCTTTCATGGTCTGCCGGATCGGCACCCCCGTGCTCGCGCAGGTGAAGGGACGCCGTTTCCGAAAGAGCCTGACGGCCGCACAGGCCTCGCTGGCCGCCGGCGACTGCCGGGCCGCCTACGCCCACCTCACGATGGCCCGGCTGGTGAAGGGCTACGAGCGCGACCCGGAGGCGTTGGCGCTGACGGCGAAGCTCTCCACCCATCTTCCGCGCACGGGCCTCCGGGCGAGCTGGTTCGTCCGCCCGCTCGCCGGGCACGCGGACGGGGTGAACGCCGTGGTCGTCCTCCCGGACGGGCGTTCCGCCGTGTCGGGCGGCTTCGACGACACGCTTCGCCTCTGGGAGCTCCCCTCCGGCCGCCCCCTCCGCGCGATCGAGAGGACCGGTTGGGTGCTCGCCCTTGCCGCCACGCCCGACAGCCGCCGCCTCGTGTCGCGCAGCGAAACGCGGCTGCATCTCTGGGATCTGGAGACGGGCGCCTGCGTGCGGACGCACGGCGTCGGCGAGCAGGCCGGCAAAGGCTTGGCCGTGACGCCCGACGGGCGCTTCCTGCTCGCCTGGGGCGAGTCCCGGACGGGCCGGATCTCCCTCGGGCGCTGGGATCTCGCCAGCGGCAAGGCCTATCGATCCTCCGATCCGACCTGCTGCGGCCGGGTGGAGGCATTGGCCGTGACGCCCGACGGGCGCCTCGGCGTCGCCGCCGGCGACGCCCGAACCCTGTTCGTCTGGGACCTTCTCCGAAGCCGATGCCTTCGCGTCCTCAAGGGGCACCGCAAGGAGGTCCGGGCCGTCGCGGTTACGCCCGACAGCCGGATGGCGGTCTCCGCCGGCGCCGACCGCACCCTCCGCCTCTGGGACCTGTTGACGGGAAAGGCCCTGCGCACGATCGAGGGGCACGACGCCCCGGTCTCCTCCGTGGCGGTTACCGCCGATGGGGGGTTTGCGGTCTCCGGGTCCGCGGACCGGACCGTCCGCGTCTGGGACCTCGCGTCCGGCGCCTGCCTCCGCGTCTTCGAAGGGCACGCCGAGGAGGTCAACGCGGTGGCCGTCACCCCCGACGGCCGGTTTGTTCTCTCCGCCAGCGACGACCGCACCGTCCGCCTCTGGGAGCTCGACTGGGAGCTGGATCCCGACATGACCTCCAAATCGCTGGCGGAATCGTGCGGATTGGTCTAGAATGCGCGCGGCCGCCGCGCCGCCTCCGGGTCGCCAGCCATGCGCGTTGAGCTCACGTTCACCGAAGGCCCCCACAAGGGGCGCATCCTCCGCTTCGATGAGCCGGACTGTTTCCTGTTCGGCCGTGCCGAGGATGCGCGCATCTCGCTTCCCGAGGATCCTCACCTGTCGCGCCACCATTTTCTCCTGGAAATCTCGCCCCCCGACTGCAAGGTGACCGACCTCGGCAGCAAGAACGGCGTCGTGGTCAACGGCGTCCGTTACGGCGGCCGGAAGCCGCCCGCCCCCGGTGTCCGGCAGGCCCCGGACGGCCAGCACGAGGTCCTGCTCCGGGACGGCGATGAGATCGCGACGGGCATGACGCGGATCCGTGTCGCCATCCGGATGGATGTCTTCTGCAGCGACTGCGGGCGGCGGATCCCGGATGAGGAGGCGAGGCTCTTCGCCTCGGCGGGACTGGCCTGCCTGTGCGACACCTGCCGTCACAAGAGCCGGAAGCTGGCCGTTCCCGGTTCCCCCGCGGCTGCGAAGGCATCCCCGCCCCGTCCCCGCCGCCGCGTTGTCGCCTGCGTCCGCTGCGGGAAGGACGTGACCGACGAGGCGGGCCTCCGCGGCCAAGCGGAAGGAGCCGAGTACGTTTGCCGGGCCTGTCGCGACCAGGAGGACGCCGATCCCGACGCGCTGCTGCGCTCGATCCTGGACGCCGCCGGCGGCGCCCCGGCGCCCGCAACCCCGGCGGCTCCCGCGGTTCCCGGCGCCCCCGCCATCAAGGGCTATCGCATCAAGCGCAAGCTCGGCAAGGGCGGCATGGGCATGGTCTACCAGGCGGTCGACCTCCGCTCGGACCGGGATGTCGTCATCAAGACCATGCTTCCCCAGGTGGCCGCGGACCCCGACAAAGTGCGGACCTTCCAGCGCGAGATCGACGTGAACCGCCAGTTGCGCCACCCGAATATCGTCGCCCTCCTCGACCACGGCCGCGCGAAGGGCACTTTCTACTGCGTCCTGGAGTATGTGGATGGGATGGACTTGGCGCAGTATGTGGAGACGCGGGGCGGGCGCCTGACGCTCGACGAGGCGATCCCGCTGCTCCGCGGCGTGCTCGAGGGCCTGGCGTACGCCCACACGGCCACCGTCAAGATGGCCGTGGCCAACGACCAAGTCCGCACCTTCACCGGGATCGTCCACCGGGACATCAAGCCCCAGAACATCCTGCTGGAGCGGACGCGCGACGGCTGGATCCCGAAAATCGCCGACTTCGGCCTCTCGAAAAGCTTCGCGGCGGCGGGGCTGACCGACATCACCGTTCCCGGCTTCATTGCGGGGACCCCCATCTACTGGCCCCGCGAGCAGATCACCCATTACAAGTACCTCTGCCCGGCCACCGACGTTTTCTCCGTCGCCGCCGTCTTCTACGAGGCGCTGACGGGGAAGTACGTGCGGGAGGGGTTCCTGCAGATGCAGGCTCAGTGCCAGCGCCGCAAGCGCCGGCCGGGCATCCCCGACTTCATGCGCGTCATCGGCACCAATCCCACGATTCCCCTGCGCCAGCGCGACCCGAACATCCCGGCCCCGATCGCCGACGTCTTCGATCGGGCCCTCAAGGAGGGGGAGGTGCCGACGGACGAGGCGCGGATGCGGTTGGCCCTCTCCAAGCTCCGCTACCGCGACGCCGGCGCGTTTCTCGAGGCCCTCGAGCAGGCCCTGAGGAAAGTATAAGGTCAGGAGGCGCGGAGGAGCCGGGGAAGGCAGCGAGGCGTTGGCCTCGCGGCCCGTTTCCGCTGCGCCGTCCGGGTCTCGGTGCTTTTCGGATACCGCCTTCAAGGATTGCGCAGCCCCATGAGCGACCTTCCCGTCACCCCGAAGCGCCGGCCCGTCCTCGACCCCGCCTTCCTCCCCGCCGCCCTCTGGACCCGCGCCTACCGGGACCTCGCCGCGGCGACGCCGGGCAGCCGGCCGCTGGCGATCGCGTTGCAGCGGCCCGACGGCTGCTGCTTCGTTTACGAGACGCGCATTCTCCCGCCGGGTTCCGCGCACGACGCCCTCACCCGCAAGCATGTCGAGCGGCTCGTCAAATTCCTCCTCTGGCAGCAGGGCGGCTCCCGGATCATCGTCGGCGGCAGCCCCGAGGCGGCCGCGATGCTTCAAGCGGCCTACGCCCCCGGCGGCGCCCGGGCCTTCGACCACGACATCGTCGGCACGAAGATGTTCCTCGAGCCGATGACCGTCGAATCCCGCCCCCTCGACCGCATGCCCGCCCCCAAGGCCCCCGCCATCTCCCTCGGCCGCCATCTCGACGGCTGCCGCATCGGGTTCGACCTCGGCGGGAGCGACCGGAAGTGCGCGGCCGTCATCGACGGGAAGGTCGTCCACTCCGAGGAGGTGGCGTGGGACCCGTACTTCCAGAAGGATCCGCAGTACCACGTCGCGGGCGTGCGGGACTCGCTCCGGCGCGCCGCCGCGAAGCTGCCGCGCGTCGACGCCATCGGCGGCAGCGCCGCCGGCGTCTACGTCAACAACGAGCCTCGCGTCGCCTCCCTCTTCCGCGGCGTCGCCCCGGCCGACTTCGACCGCGTCATCCGGCCGATGTTCCTGGGCCTGCAGCAGGAGTGGGGCGGCGTCCCCTTCGAGGTCGTCAACGACGGCGAGGTGACCGCGCTCGCGGGCTCGATGTCGATGAACGACAATGCCGTTCTCGGCATCTCCATGGGCACCAGCCAGGCGGCCGGCTACGTCGACGGCGCCGGCCACATCACCGTCTGGCTCAACGAGCTCGCCTTCGTGCCGATCGACTACCGGGACGACGCGCCGGCGGACGAGTGGTCGGGGGACATCGGGTGCGGGGTCCAGTACTTCTCCCAGCAGGGCGTGGCGCGCCTCGCCCCCCTCGCCGGCTTTGCGTTCCCCGCCGGGATGAAGCCCGCCGATCAGCTTGTCGAGGTCCAGCGGGCGATGGCGGCCGGCGACGCGCGGGCGCGGCGGCTTTACGAGACCATCGGGACGTGCTTCGGCTACGCCATCGCCCACTATGCCGGCTTCTACCCGCAGCTTCGCAATCTGCTCATTCTCGGACGGGTGACATCGGGTCCGGGGGGCGAGGTGATTCTCGAGGAGGCGGGGCGCGTGTTGCGCGAGGAGTTCCCCCCGCTGGCCGAATCCATCCGCCTGCGCACGCCCAGCGAGCAGGACAAGCGCCACGGCCAGGCGATCGCCGCGGCGAGCCTGCCGGCGATCGGCGGGTAGCGTTCTCCTTCGGTGTCGGGCGGGGCGGCGGCGGGTCGTTGTGAACGAGTGCCCCATCCGGGCGGGGTCAAGCGCCGCTCCTCGCCGTGATCAATCCGTGCAAATCCTTGGGCAAATCGGTCATTGCCGTTCCCGCCCCCTTTGATGTAGAACGTCCGTCGAGGCTTTCTCCCGGCAACTCCCGTCTGCACGCCTTTCAGGAGGGGGAATCCATGACCCGATTCCTCACCGCCTCCCTCGCCGCCCTGCTCGCCTGCGCCTGCTCCGTCCAGACCGCCTCGCCGCCGGGCGCGCCGGCCGCCGGCCCCGGTCCGGCCCCCGCAGTCGCGACAGCCTCCGCGGAGGCGAAAGTCCTCTTCGCCAGCCCGACCCGCGAGTTCGCCACCGCGCCGCTCTGGGTCTGGAACGACAACCTGACCGACGCGCAGATCACCGGCACGCTGCGCGACCTCGCCGGGCAAGGGGTCAAGCAGGTCTTCGTCCACCCCCGCCCCGGCCTCATGACGCCCTACCTCTCCGCCGAGTGGTTCCGCCTCTGGAAGCTGGCGCTCGACGAGGCGGAGACGCTCGACATGAACGTCTGGATCTACGACGAGAACTCGTACCCCTCGGGCTTCGCCGGCGGGTTCGTGCCCGACGCGATGCCCGAGTCGCGCGGCCGGGGGCTCGTCCTGAAGGAAGCCGCCGAGCCGCCCGCCGACGCGCTGGCCGTGTACGCGCTCGCGGACACCGGCTACGAGGACGTCACGGCGAAGGCCCGGGCGGGCGGTCTGCCCAAGGGGACGTACCTGGTCGCCGCCGTCGTCCGCGCCAAGGACTCGCCGTGGCACGGCGGGAAGTGCTACGTCGACCTCCTCTACCCGGGCGTCACGGAGAAGTTCCTCGAGGTCACCCTCGGCGCCTACCGGCGCGAGGTGGGCGACCGGTTCGGGAAACGAATCCCCGGCATCTTCACCGACGAGCCCAACCTCCGCCCGGCCGGCGGCCTGCCGTGGACGGACGACCTCCCGGCGCAGTTCGAGACGCGCTGGGGCTACAGCCTGATGGCCCACCTCCCGGCGCTGGCGAAGCCGCTGGGCGACTGGAAGCGGGTCCGGCACGACTACTACCGGCTCCTGCTGGAGCGCTTCATCGCCCGGTGGGGCAAGCCGTACTACGACGCGTGCGAGAAAGCGGGGATCGCCTTCACCGGCCACTACTGGGAGCACGAGTGGCCGAACTGCAACGGCGTCCCCGACAACATGGCGATGTCGGCCTGGCAGCAGATGCCCGGCATCGACTGCCTCATGAACCAGTACCGGGAGGACGTCCACGCGCAGTTCGGGAACGTCCGCGCCGTCCGCGAGGTCGCCAGCCTCGCCAACCAGCTCGGCCGGACGCGCGTCCTCTGCGAGGCCTACGGCGCGGGCGGGTGGGACCTCCGGTTCGAGGACATGAAGCGGATCGCCGACTGGCTGCTCGTCCTCGGCGTCAACCTCCTCGACGAGCACCTCTCGTACGTCACGATCCGCGGGGCGCGGAAACGCGACCACCCGCAGTCGTTCTCCTACCACGAGCCGTGGTGGCAGGCCTACCATGTCCGGGCCGCGTACAACGCCCGCCTCTGCGCGGCGCTCACGCGGGGCGAGCAGGTCAATCCCGTCCTCGTCCTCGAGCCGACGCCGACGGCCTGGATGCTGCAGGGGACGCCGGAGCTGAAGCCCCTCGGCGACCGGTTCCAGGCGCTGCTCGTGGCGCTCGAGCAGGCGCAGGTGGAGTACGATCTCGGATGCGAGGAGACGATGGCGCAGCACGGCTCGGCGGCGGCCGGGGCGGCGACGGTCGGCCGGCGGACCTACCGGACGGTCGTGGTCCCGCCGATGACGGAGACGGTCTACGGGAAGACGATGGACCTGCTGGAGTCGGTCGCGAAGGGCGGGGGAACGGTCCTCTGCTGCGGCGACCCGCCGGCGCGGGTGGACGGGCGGCCGTCGGACCGCGGCGCGGCGGCGGCGAAGGCCGCCGGCTGGAAGCGCGTCGAGGCGGAGGCGGTGCCGGGGCTGCTCGCGGGCGCGGCGGGCGACGGCTTCGCGATCCGGCGCGCGGCAAACGACAAGGGGATCCTCTTCCACCATCGGCGGCGGCTGGCGGACGGCGAGCTCCTCTTCCTCGTCAACACGAGCATCACGGACCCGTCGGCCGGGACGGTCGTCTCGCCGATGAAGGGCGTCGAGCGATGGGACCCGTACACGGGGAAGATCGAGGCGGAGGCGTTCAAGGCGACCGCGGGCGGCGTGGAGATGGCCTTCGAGCTGCCGCCGTGCGGGAGCCGGCTGGTGTTCCTGTCGAAGGAACGGCGCGAGCCGGAGCCGGCAGCCGGGGGGAAGGTGACGCGGATCCCGCAGGCGGGGGAAACGAAGGCCGCGCTCTGCGACGCGAACGTCCTGACCCTGGATTACGTGGATATCGAGGCGGGCGGCGAGACGAAAAGCGGCGTCTACTTCTACGCCGCCAACCGGTTCGCCTTCCAGAAGAACGGCTTGGATCGCAATCCGTGGGATAGCGCCGTGCAGTTCCGCGACGAGATCCTCAAGAAGGAATTCCCCGCGGAGGGGGGCTTCACGGTCACCTACCGTTTCACCGTCGAAGAGAAGGCGCCGTCCCTTCTCCAGGCGGTCGTGGAGCGGCCGGACCTCTACGAGATCCGCGTCAACGGGGTCCCGGTCCTCCCCCAGCCGAACGCGTGGTGGCTGGACCAGGCCTTCGGCGTGCTGGACCTCTCGAGGGAGGTCCGGGTGGGCGGGAACGCCGTCGTGCTCAAGGCCAAGCGGTTGAATTCCTATCACGAGATCGAGCCGATCTATCTCCGCGGCGGGTTCGGGCTGAAGCCGGTCGAGTCCGGCTTCGCCTTGGTCCCGAATGACGAGCTCCAGCTCGGCCCCTGGGGTGAGCAGGGGTTTCCCTTCTATTCAGGCGGCGTCCGGTACACCCAGACCTTCGAGATCCCGAGGGTGCGTGGGCGGTATCGTGTCGAGCTCCCCGCGTGGTACGGAAGCGTGGCGGAGGTGTCCGTCAACGGCGCCCCGGCGGGCTTGATCGAGAGTGCGCCGTGGGAGTTGGACGTGACAGGGCATCTGAAGCCGGGAAAGAACGAGATCCACGTGACCGTCTACGGCACGCTCAAGAACCTGCTCGGCCCGCACCACAACGGCCCGGGCCTGGGGACGGCCTGGCCGCGGATGTTCCAGAAGGGCCCGGCCAGCGGCCCGCCGCCGGGAGAGACGTACGCGACGGTCCAGTACGGGCTGTTCAAGCCGTTCGTGCTGAAGCTAATCACGACGGATTGACGGACCGCGAAGGCACGGAGGACACGGAGGCGCGCATGCGAACCGTCTTGATGGCCGCCCTGCTGGCGGCCGGGTGCGCGGGAAGCCCGGGCGGGGCGGGGGCGCCGGCCGGGGCGCGGGCGATGAAGCTGGAGCATGTCGCCTTCATGCTCCCCGACCCGCCCGCGGCCGCCGCGTGGTACGCGGAACACCTCGGGATGCGGGTGGTGCGCCGGCTCGACCGGCCGCCTTTCACCCACTTCCTGGCGGATTCCTCCGGCGACGTGATGTTCGAGATCTACAACAACCCCGCGTCGAAGATGCCCGACTACGCGTCGGTCGACCCGCTGGCGTTCCACCTCGCGTTCCTCTCCGACGACCTCCGCGGAGACCGGGACCGGCTCGTGCAGGCGGGGGCGACGGTGGCGGTGGAGGTCGGGGCGGTGCCGCTCCCGGGCGGCGACGCGATGGCGATCCTGCGGGACCCGTGGGGCGTCCCGATCCAGCTTGTCCGCCGCGCGCAGCCGATGCTGCGAGGCCGGTGAGGAACGGGGACTTGCCTGGCCGCCGAAGCCCGAGGCGAAGGCGATACTCGCCCGGATGGTGCCGCGTCCGGCACCAGCCGGACTGAGTTTGTGCCGTCGGCGTGGAAGAATCCGTGCCACCCGCCACGCCGGACCATCCGCGGATTGTCGATCCCCGGACCGCGCGTGTAGCGGGCCAGGAGCGCGTTCGAGCCGTCGTATTCCAGCAGGAAGGGCCCGAGCCCGGCGCGCCTCATCATTTCGCCAGCACCTTGTCGACCTTGGGGGCGCGGATGCGGGCGGGCTGGGGGAGGCCGGAGCCGACGAGGGGGCGGCAGTAGGCGTAGAAGGCGTCGGTCACGTGGTTCCCCTCGGCGTTGATGAACTCATCCGGCATGCGGCGCGTCTTTGCCGCGATGTCCTCCAGCTTCGTGATGCGGTAGTCCACCGAGTAGTTCCCCGTCCGGTGGATGGTCACGGACCCGTCGATGTTGTGCCAGCAGGCGAACTGGACGGCGCGCTCGCCGACCTCGCGGGCCTCGTGCTGGTCGACGTCGGAGACGCAGCCCATGAAGGAACGCTGGAGGTAGCCGAAGGTGTCGGAGCGGACGCGCTTGATCTTGGTGTTTTTCTTGATGTAGTCGCCGAGGAGGTCGCCGAGGGCGCCGGTGCCGGAGAGCTGGACGTTGCCGTGCGCGTCCCGCTCGACGCCGCCGCCCGACGCGGCGGCGAGCTTCGTGATGATCGGTTCGTGGGAGGCGTCGGAGATCCCCTCGGAGACGGCGATGACGCACCGGCCGTGCTGGGCGTAGACCCGCTGGACGTCCTCGACGAACCGCTTCATGTCGAAGGCGCGCTCGGGGAGGTAGATCAGGTGGGGGCCGTCGTCGGGGTACTTCTTGGCGATGGCGGAGGCGGCGGTGAGGAAGCCGGCGTGCCGCCCCATGATGACGGCGATGTAGACGCCGGGGAGGGCGATGTTGTCGAGGTTGGCGCCCATGAAGGCGCTGGCAACGAACCGGGCGGCCGAGCCGAAGCCGGGCGTGTGGTCGTTGACGACGAGGTCATTGTCGATCGTCTTCGGGACGTGGAGGGCGCGGAATTCGTACTGGGCCTTCTCGGCCTCCTGGTTGACGATGCGGACGGTGTCGGCGGAGTCGTTGCCGCCGATGTAGAAGAAGTAGCGGATGTCGTGGGCCTTCATGACCTTGAACATGTCCTGGCAGTACTTCTCGTCCGGCTTGTCGCGCGTGGAGCGCATGGCGCTGGCGGGGGTGAGGGCGACCTGCTCGAGGTTGTGGGTCGTCTCCTGGCTGAGATCGAGGAAGTCCTCGTTGACGATGCCTCGGACGCCGTTGAGCGCCCCGTAGACGCGGGAGACTTGGGGGAACTTGCGGGCCTCGAGGACGACGCCGACGAGGCTCTGGTTGATGACGGCGGTGGGGCCGCCGCCCTGCGCGACGAGGGCCTTCCCGACGAGCGTGCCCATGCAATCCTCCCGGGGTTGGGTGAAACGGAGGTGGAGCGAAGTGTGCGATTGTACGGAACGGGAGGTGGAAGTCAACGAAGCGGTGGGCTCAAAAGAAGATCATCCGAAACCCGATGGATTGGGGCGTCAGCCACACCCCCTGGGAGACAGCGGGGTTGTCATGGGCCGATCTGCCGCACATGCCAGGATCGGGCGTTTGCTCGAACGGCCTCCTTCGCGCCGTTCTCCCCCCGCCGATACCCCGCTCCCATCAGGGGGCGGGGCAGGCGCGGAGAGGGGACGGGACACACCCTCTCCCTATCTCCCGCGGCGCGCCGCGCGCGCCGGGAGCTCCCCACGACCCTGACCGGCCGGTGTTTTGCCGCGCCCCGCGCCCCCCGGCGTAGCCCTTTCCCACTCCGCCGGGGGAGCGGAGCAACGGCAGGACGGTGTATAAGCAAATTCCGTGCCACACTTTCGAATTCTGCACAAGTCGCCAACCCGAAAGAAGTTAGGGTAAATTCGGTCCTCGTTGCTCCCGTCGTGCGGTGTTACTTTACGTAACATTGCCTCAACCCTGCATCCCCTCCCTCTCCACCCACGCTTTGCGCTTCCACCGGTTGATCGATCCCGGGCGGCACAGGTGTGCCGCCCCTCGGCTCCGAATCCGACGGACGGGACGCCATGTTCACGCACCAACCCAATGCGGCGGGTTCTTCCGGCGTCGCGTCCTGCGTCTCCTGCACCGCCGTCTGCTTCCGAGGATCCGTGGGGCATCGAAAAGTCCGGGGCAACTTGAGAGCGTTGGGGACAAACGGCGTGTCCCGGCCGGGAGCGCCTGCCGGCGTTCAGAGACGCGGGAGGAGGGAAGGCGGAAGCGGGAGGCTCGCATCGGGCCCCTGAACGGGGCCCTCGCTCCGGCCGGGCGACCGCGAGGGGCGTCCCTCGCGGTCGCCCGTCTGCGGGGGCGCGAAACGAAAAGCCCCCTCCGGCCTTCCGGCCGGAGGGGGCTTCGGTCGCGCGGGTCGCAGGCCTCTACAGGTCGATCCAGGCGCCGCCCTTGCTGCTGCTCTCGACGCACTTCGTGATGAACCGGATGCCCATGACGCCGTCATCGACGTTGGCGTACTTCGAGCCGTCGCAGTTGAACGGCTTCTTGTCGAGGTACGCGCGGACGTCGGCCTCGAAGCAGCGGTGGAGTCGGGCGAACGCGTCGTGGAACGCCTCGCCGTGCCCGGGCGGGATGGTCGGCTCGGCCATGAGGTCCTTCGGAAGGTCCTTGAGGAACCCGTCGTTGGCCTGGACGCAGCCGCGCCAGTACACCATGTCGGGCTTGCCGGGGAGGTGGATGACCAGCTTTTCCGGGTCCTCCTGCTCCCAGCGGAGCGTGCCCTTCGTGCCGTTGACCTCGATCCCGAGGCCGTTCTTGTGGCCGATGCAGATCTGGCTGGCGCGGATGAGGGCCTTGGCGCCGTTGTTGAGGTCGGCGTAGACGGTGAAATGGTCGTCGAGCTTCCGGTTCTGGACGAAGACCTCGAGGTGGGCCTGGAGGCGCTTGACCTCGAGGCCGGTGACGTAACGGAGCTGCATCAGCGCGTGGGTGCCGATGTCGCCGCCGCAGCCGCTGGCGCCGGCCCGCTTGGGGTCGACGCGCCACTCGGCTTGCATCACGCCCTTGTCCTCCGTCCGCTCGAAGAGCCAGCCTTGGATGTAGTAGGCGTCGACCCAGCGGACCTCGCCGATCAGGCCGGTGCGGACGATGTGGCGGGAGAGGCGGCTCGACCAGTGCCCGAGGTAGGTGTGGGCGACGCCGAAGGGGATGTTCTTCGACTTGGCGAGCCGGGCCAGCGTCTCGGACTCCTCAAGCGTGACCGTGAGGGGCTTTTCGCAGAAGACGGGGATGCCCGCCTCGAGGAGCTTCTTCGCGGGGTCGAAGTGGACGAAGTTGGGGGTCACGATCAGGGCGTAGTCGATCCGCTCGCCGACGGGCTTTTTGGCCTCGGTCGCGATCATCTCGTCGTAGGACTTGTAGCCCTGGATCGGGTAGGGCCAGTTTTCAGCTTCCTTCATCGCGATCGCGGGATCGGGGTGGAGGGCGGCGCAGGTGACGCGCCGGGTGCCGTCGAAGTGGATCGCTTTCTGGTGGGGGTGGACGATGAACGCCCCGCCGCCGCCGCCGACGAGCCCGACCTTCAGGGGTCGAGGGGATGCCATGAGAGCCTCTCCTACAAAGGAGTTACGAGGTCCCGCACACAGGACGGAAGGACAATACATAGGGCATCGGAGGGGGGGCTGTCAAGCAAACTGAACGGTCGGGTGGGGAAATCCCGCAGGGTGCGGGAGCGCGTGCCGGGGAGCGCCATCGGTCATGGGGGGCTCGTTCGCCGGATCAGCCGACCCGGATCCGCACGGGGGCGGTAGCGACCCGGAGGCCGCGCACGCGCTCGGCGTAGGCGTCGAGGCGGAGGAGGCTGCCGGTCCGGAGGGCGTCGGTGAGGCAGAACCAGAGGACGGGCATGATGCGATGGATGAGGACGCTCCTCCGGTCGGGCCGGTCGCCGGCGGCGGCCAGCGTATCGGCCACGATCGCGGGCTTTCGGTCGAGCGCTTGGCGCTCGATCAGGTCGTGCAGATGCACGTGCAGGAAAGGGTTCCGGCCCGGATCGGCCTCGAGGGACGCGGGCACGCGCGCCCGGCCGTCCCAGTAGCGCTGCCACTCCGGGTGGGCGAGAAGGATGGAGGCGAGGCGGTGCTCATCGGGGGAGAGGGGGCCGTTGGTTCGCAGGGCGTCCCAGACGTGATGGACCAGCGCCTCGGCGGTCCGAAGGTACGATTGGCGGTGGCTCACCATGGCGCGCGCCTTCCCTGGTGATGGGATCACCATACCGGAAAGCGCGGGCGTGCGCCAGCGCGAAATACGGGCTGGATGCCGGGCTCCGCCGGCCCCCGGCGCGCCTCGAAGATCCGGGTTGACAGCGCGGCCGCCGGCGTTCCATGCGCCGCCGCGCCGGCCGCCTATTTTGCCAGCTTCGCCAGCGCCTCGTAGCGGTCTTTCACGGCGCCGTACATCGTCCGGTAGACGCCGTACAGCTCGTCGTAGAGGCCGGCCTGCTTCGGGTCGGGGTCCCAGCGCCGGGCGACGCGGATGGTGGCATCGCAGGCCTCGGGGACGGACTTGAAGGCGCCGGTGCCGACGGCGGCCAGCAGCGCCGCGCCGAAGGCGGGTCCCTCGTTGACGTTGATGGTCACCACCGGGGCGTTGAAGATGTCCGCCTGCATCTGGCACCAGAAGGGGGACTTCGCCCCGCCGCCGCTGGCGCGGATCTCGCGGACGGGGATGTTGAGCAGTCCCATCAGCTCCAGCGAGTCGCGGAGCCCGAAGGTGACGCCCTCCATGACGGATCGCGTGAGGTGGGGGCGGGTGTGGCGCGCGTGGAGTCCGAAGAAGACGGCGCGGGCGTTCGGGTCGGGGTAGGGCGTCCGCTCGCCCATCAGGTACGGCAGGAAGATCAGGCCCTCGCAGCCGGCGGGGGCTTTCTTCGCCTCGGCGGTCATCAGCTCGTAGGGGTCGACCCGTTTCTTCTTCGCGGCGGCCACCAGGTCGCCGTTGAGCGCGTCGCGGTACCAACGGAAGGAGCCGCCGGCGGAGAGCATGACGCCCATGACGTGCCAGGCGCCGGGGACGCCGTGGCAGAAGGTGTGGAGGCGCCCCTGGCTGTCGACGTTCGGCTCCTTGGCGTAGGCGAACATCACGCCGGAGGTGCCCAGCGAGGAAGAGATGATCCCCTCGCGGGTGATGCCGTTCCCGACGCCGCCCGCCGCCTGGTCGCCCGCGCCGGCGACGACGGGCGTCCCGGCGGCCAGGCCCGACGCCTTCGCGCCCGCCGCGGTGACGCGTCCGGAGACCTCCGGCGACTCCATGGCTTGCGGCAGGATGTCGCGCCGGATCCCGAGCCGGTCGAGCACGGCGTTCGACCACGTCCGGGCCTTCACGTCGAAAAGCAGGGTTCCGGATGCGTCGGCGACGTCGATGACGTACTCCCCGGTGAGGCGGAAGCGGATGTAATCCTTGGGGAGGAGCAGGCGGCGAACGCGCTCGTAGTGCTTGGGCTCCTGGTTGCGCAGCCAGAGGACTTTGGGGGCGGTGAAGCCGGTGAGGGCCTGGTTGCCGGTCAGCCGCAGCAGTTCCGGCAGGCCCCCCACCCGCTGCGTGATCTCATCGCACTCCGCCGCGGTCCGCTGGTCGCACCAGAGCAGTGCCGGGCGGATGACCTGGTTGTCCTTGTCGAGGAAGACGGATCCGTGCATCTGGCCGGTCAGCCCGACGCCGGCGATCTCCTCGGCCCTCGCCTTCGCCTGCTTCCGGACCAAGCCGATGGCCTTGACCGCCGCCTTCCACCACGCCTCCGGTTCCTGCTCGGCCCACCCCGGCTTCGGAGTGAGCAGCGGGTACTCGACGAGGGCGGAGGTGACGACCTTGCCCGCGCGGTCGATGAGGATGGCCTTGAGCCCGGAGGTCCCGACGTCGATGCCGAGGAGGTAGCTCGTCTTCTTGCTCATAAGATCCGCCTCATTCACAGGGGGCCGGGATACGGGTGCGGGAAACGCGCTGCATTATCGCGAAGGGCGGTGGGGTGGCAAGCAATTTCGGGGCCGGGGGCCGGCGGGCGGGTTCCGTCCCGGAATCCGCCCGGGCCGTCAGAATCCGGGCGCCCAGAGGTACATCATGCGAGCGCTTCCGTCGGCGAGCCGCGCGGCGAGACGGTCGAGGGCGGCCCAGCCGCCGGCGGCCGGGGCGGCGGCCCGCGCGCCGAAGAGATCGAGAAGCCCCGGCGGCGGCTCGTAGCGGACCACCTTGGCGCCCGGCGCCTTCGCCCGGCGGCGCGCCTCCTCAAAGGCATCGTCGAGGAACCCGATCCCGTCGATCAGCTTCCCGTCCAGCGCCTTTTGCGCGATCATCACGCCGCCATCGGCCAGCGGACGAAGCTCTTCCTCGGTCAGCCCGCGCCCCGCGCGCCCCGCCAGCACGACCGAGAGGAACTGGGCGTACATCGCGTCGATCATCCCCTGGAATCGCTTCCGTTCCTCCTCCGTCAGCGTTCGGAAGGGGGATCCGGCGTCCTTGGCGGCCGCCGATTTGATCGTTTCCATCCGAACGCCCACGAGGTCGGCCAGCCGCTCGATGTTGGCCAGTTGCATGATGACGCCGATGCTCCCGGTCACGGTCGAGCGCTGGGCGAGGATCCAGTCGGCGGAAGCGGCGATGTAGTATCCACCCGAGGTCGCCATGTCCCCCATCGACGCGACGATCGGCACGCCGGGCCGTGCCTTGCGGAAGGCGGCGATCCGGTGGTGGATCCGGTCGCAGTCGGAGATCCCCCCGCCGGGGCTGTCGATGTCCAGCACGACCCCGCGCACCGCCGTGTCCTTTTCGGCCCGGTCGAGCGCCTCGAGGGTCGATCGGACCGGGTCGCGCGACCAGGGCGACGAGGCCCCCTCGATCAGGAGCCCATGGACGGGGACGTGCAGGATCTTCTCATGGGCTGCGAAATCCCCCTCCACGAGCGTCTCGCGGACCGACGGCCCCCCGGTGACGCCGAAGAGGAGGGCGGCCAACAGGACAAGATTGACGAGGGCGCTGCCGAGGAGGAGGGCGAGGAGGACCCAGGCCGCCCAGTGGGTATGGCGCCGCTCGTGGCGATGCGTGTCGGGCGACGGGCCGTGGGTGGTCGTGGATGCCGCGTCGCTGCTCATGGGGGACCCTCCGACGACACGGGGATCGGCCGGTTCCGTTCGGGCCGGGACGCTTGTTTATCACAGGCGCGCCGGGGGGACAATCAAAAGGCGCGGGATCCGCGGGACCGGAACCGCGCCCTAAGCGCCGCGCTCCGCGCCGGGCGCGCCGTCCCCCGCCGGCTGGTACCCGCACCACGGGTCCGTCTGGAGCCAGTCGCCCGTGAGCGCGTAGGCGCGCGACCGCGACCCGCCGCAGATTCGCCGGAACTCGCACCGCCCGCACCGCCCCTTGAGCCGGTCGGGGTCGCGGAGCGCCCGGAAGAGGTCGGATCCGCGATAGACGTCGGCGAGGGCGCTTTGCCGCACGCTGCCGCCCGGCACGGGGAGGAACCCGCTCGGGAAGATCTCGCCGCGATGGGAGACGAAGCAGAATCCATTGCCGGCGTTGACGCCCCGCGGGGCGAGGCCGACGGTGTGGCCTGGCCCTTCGGACCGGGTAAGGATCGCGGGGAGCGCGACGGGGGCCGACGCGCGCGCACCGGGGGGCGGGGCCGCGCTGCCGGCCGCCTCGACCTGCGCCACGAAGCGCCGGTAGTGCGGCGCCTCCGTGACCTTGACGATGAAATCGCCCTTTCGTTGGACGCGCCAGATCACGTCGAAGAGGTCCTCGCACTGCGCGGGCGCGAGCCCTTGCAGCAGCGTCCCGCGTCCCAGGGGAACGAGGAAGAAGACCTCCCAGAAGACGATGCCGGCGCTCTGCACGAACGCGGCCATCGCCTCGAGCGCCGGGGCGGTCTCGCCGCAAACGGTCGTGTTGATCTGGAGCGGGATCCCGAGCGCGTGGGCCCAGTCGATGGCGGCCATCGTCTTCGCGTGCGCGCCGGGGACGCCGCGGAAGGCGTCGTGCCGCGCCGCGTCGGGGAAATCGAGGCTGAAGGCGACTTGGTCGACGCCGGCGTCCTTCAGGCGCGCGAGGAGGTCGCGGGTGAGGCCGTCGGTGGCCGCGGGAATGGTGGCGGTTCGCAGGCCGGCGTCCTTCCCGGCGCGGATGAGCGTGCAGAGGTCGGGCCGGTTGACGGGGTCGCCGCCGGTGAAGATGAGAAGGGGGGTGCCCATCGCCGCGGTCTCGCGGACGACGCGGAGCCCCTCCTCCGTTGTCAGCTCCTGCGGGTCGCGGCCCGGCTGGGCCGAGGCGCGGCAGTGGCGGCAGACGAGGGCGCAGGACTGGGTGGTCTCCCAGATCACGAGGAAGGGGGCCTGGTTGAAGTCGACGTGTTTCATGGGATCGCGGTGTCGAGCCGGGGGACCGTCCGTTGACGCGGCGCCATTATACCCGCTTTCACGCGGGGATGCCGCGGAGATCGCGGTGGCCACGGTTCCCTGCGCCCCGGGAGGCCGCGCGTCGCGTCCGACCCGGCCGCCCGCCGCACCCCGCTCTATCCGGGCCGGTTCAACGGACGCGCGGCCGGGTCGATGAAGACGGCGTAGCCGCGCCAGATCACCGCGGTCGCGACCGCCAGCACCGCCTCCCAGAAGTGGATCGTCTGCGCCAGCTCGATCGCCCAGAGCCGAATGTGCGCGAGGCTGAAATCGATGGCCAGGAGCGGCAGGCCGGTCAGCGTCATGACCGCCGTTCCCCACGCCCGGGCCCAGTATTCCGCCTTTTCCGCAAGGCGGATGGGCGGCTGCGAAGCATCGCCCCCCGCCAGGTCCCGACGCGCGTCGCGGGCGTCGCGCCGGACCGGCCAGAGAAGGCGAAGCCGGCTCCGCCCGCCGCGGGTCAGGGTCATATCACAAACGTGGACGAGGGCGAGCCCCGCGAGGACCGCCGCCGAACCCCGGTGCGCCGCCCGCCTCGCCGCCGCCGCATCCGGAAAGGCCCGGAAGGGCCAGGCGAGGGGCGACTCGGGGAACGCCAGCGCGAAGCCGCTGACCGCCAGGGTCCAGAAGCTCAGCGTCAGGGCGGCGCGCTGGATTCGTTCGCTCGCGGAAAGCCGCGGTGCCGGTCTCCCCGCCCCGCGCGCGGAGGCCGCCCCGCCTCCGATTTTCGCGCGGAGATCCAGGATGTGGTGCAAGACCATGAGGGAAACCAGGAGACCGGTGAGCCCGATGTACGCCGACCGCACGACGCCGACGACGGGGTGCGACGGCCGATCCGGCGTCACATGAACCGTCCCGCGCACGAAGCGCGCCGGCACGGGGTCATGGCACCCGCCGCACGTCCGCGCGTGGCAGGCCCCGCATGTCGTTCCGAGATTGTCCGGGTGGACGGTCGAGCTCGGGTCGTCCGGCGGCCGGATGGCGTGATGGCCGTGGCACGATCCGCAGTTCGCGACGCGGTCGTCGCCCAGCCGGAGGGCGAGGCCGTGGTAGGAACCGGAAAAGGAGGAGAGCCGGTCCGCCCGGAGCCGGAAGGCGGAGGAGACCCGCTCGGCGGCATGGCAGGCGGAGCAGGCCGCGACGACATCCGTCCCCCCCCGCCGCGGCGGGACCGCGTGGGCGTCGTGGCACCCCGTGCAGACCGGCGCCTCGGGGGCGTTTCGCGCCGCCGCCCGGCCGTGGACGCTGTTCTCGTATTCGGTTCGCGCGTCCCGGTGGCACCCCCCGCAGGTCGCTGCGACGTTCGCGCGGTGCACCCGCGACGCGGGTCGCCGCGGGGAGTCGATGACGTGGCTGCCGTGGCAGTCGGCGCAGGTGGCGGCCTCGGTCCTCTGGCCCGGCGCGGGGGCGTGGTGTTTGCCGCCCAGGAAGCGGGCTGCATGCCGGGGGTGGAGGGAGGCGTGGCACGCCAGACAGGTTTCAGAGACGCGATCCCGGCTTGCGGGGGAGGCCGGGTCCCCGGCCCTGCGGACGGCATGGGCGGACGGCTCGTGACACGCCCGGCATGTCGTGTGCGGCGTCCCCGGTTCCGGCGAGACGGCCGCGGATTCCGCCACGTGCGCGGTGTGTTCCGCTCCGGCCATCCGGTCGGCCGTGTCGCCGTGGCAGGTGTCGCAGGTCGCGGCTTTCGGGACGTCTCGGCAGGGCGGCTCGACGCCGGGGTGGCATTCGGCGCACGCCAGCTCGGCGTGGGCGGCTCCGGGGGAGAGAAGGACACGAGGGGCCGTCGGATCCCGGCCGTCGTGGCAATCGAGGCATTCCCGGACCTGGCCGGTGGCGGCGGAATGCGCCGCCACGAACAGGGACAGGATCAGGATCGGGGTCGACACGGGGTGCCGCGGATCGCCCAGGCCGCGATGACGGCCGGGAACGGCGGGCGGACAGGGCTTGAACGGACGCGTCCTTCCGCTCATTGATAGACGTGCAGGCTGTTGTCCGCCGTCGGCAGCAGGTGCATCCCGAGCCAGGTGAATAGCACGGCGCCGAATGAAGCCACCAGGAGCCACGCCGAGCGCCGTCCTCCCCAACCCGGCATCCGCGCCAGATGCAGGTAAGCCATGTAGGCCAGCCAGGTGATGAGCGACCAGTTCTCCTTCGGGTCCCACGTCCAGTAGTCTCCCCAGGCGAACTTGGCCCAGACGGCGCCCATGACCAGGCCGAAGGTCAGCACGACCGTACCGAAGACGGCGGACTGGTGGGCGTGTGCGGCCAGGGCTTTTGCGGTCAAAAAGTCCATGCCGGTTCCCCCGGCGGGCGCCTTCGCCGTCGTCCCGCCGGCCGGCAGCCGGGACTCCCAGAGCGGCGCCGCCAGCGCCATGGCGGCCAGCGCGCAGGACGCAAACAGGGCGCCGTAGGCGACAAAGTAGGTGACCACGTGAGGCACGAACCAGCCGCTCTGCAGCGCCGGCATCAGGTTCACCGTCTCCAGGTCCGGGTGGGCCAGGGCGACGCCGAGGCAGGCGACCGCGGCGGCCGCGGCGGCCGGGACCAGGACGTGCAGACGGTGAAGGGCGACCAGGACGAAGGTCACCGCGGTCACGCACCAGGGGTAGAGCAGCAGCGTCTCGAAGCGCGTCTTGAAGGGCGGCCTCCCCGCCTCGAGCCAGCGCCCCCCGATCACGGCCGTGTTGGCGAGGAAGGCGGCGGCCAGCAGCGCCAGGGCCGTCCAGGCGGCGGGCCGCCACTTTCGCCACAGGGCCGGGTCGGCGAACACGGCCACTCCCCCCATGACGAGCGCGGCCGCGCCGACCGCGGCGGCTGCTGCGTAGAGGACGAGGGTGGCGCCGGCCAGGGGGTGGAGCCCGAACAGGGTCTCGATCACGACGCCTCCTCCGGGCGGGGTGGGAGCCCCTCCCTCGTCCGCGTCATCCGCGGGCGGACGTAATAGATATAAACGAGGCCGGCGCACATCATCAGCAGCCCCGCCCAGACCAGCGGCAGCCCGGGGTCGCGCACGACCTGGATCCCCGAGTAGGTCGGATCCTCCTCCCGGTAGTTGGACTGGTAGAAGGACCAGCCCCGCCACGTCAGCGGATCGTTCACCTCGATCGTCTTCTCCCGGACCGTCCGGCCCCCCTCGAGCACGGACAGGCGGCTGCGGTACTCCTTCACCTCGGTCTTCCGCTCGTACGCCAGGATCGTTCTCCCGTCGGGCAGTTGGAGGGGTTCGGCCTCCCGTTCGGCGAAGCGATGCGTTCCTTCGCCCTCGGGCGACCGGACCTCGACCTCCACCTGCGCCGGGATCTCGGCGGGCAGGTAACGGTATCGGAGCCGGGGTCCCGCGCCCTCCCCGCCGCCGTGGTCGAACTCGGGCATCCGCGCGAACAGCCACTGCTTGCGGCCCGGTCCGCCGCCCGTGGGGAGCACCTCGACCTGGAGGGCCGGATTGTTCGGGTGCGGCGACCGCGACGCGGGCTTCCGGGTCTCCGTGTCGATCACGAAATCGGGATAGTAGCCGAGGACCCGCACCCGCCACGCTCCTCCGGGCAGGGGGACCGTCGCGTCGGGCGTCACCGGGATCTCTTCCGGCGGGGCGGTGGCGTCCCGCTGGACGAGCAGGACGTGGGACTCGGACTCCCGGCGGGAGGCCTCGATGCGGCGGACCCAGCGGAACGAGGCCCCGCCCGACCCGATCGCCGTCCAGGCTCCCGCGTCCTTCAGCTTGATCGCCTTCCGGGGTTTGAAGGAGTTCCCCTGCCGCTCGTACACGACGAACTTGGGCTCGGGCGGGTAATGCTCGACATCGAAGTCGTCGAGCCGCAGCGAGAAGCCGAGGGGGCGCGGCGTGGCGGCAGCCCCGGCGCGGGACACGGGGAGGGCCGCGTCCGTGCTCTGCCCCTCGTGCAGGTCGATATGTCCCTTGAATCCTTCCCGGACGCCGGCGAGCGCCCCCGCCAGGATCAGCACAACGCCGAGGTGGGCGAGGCCGTGGCCCCACTGCGGGGGTCGCCACGTCTTCCGCCGCACCGCGACCAGCACCAGCGCGGCGGCGAGCAGCACCAGCCAGGCGGCATACCACGATGCGTGAAAGAGATCGTTGAGTCCCAGTCCCAGGAGGATCGGGGCGACGGCGCCTCCGTAGTGTCTCGCGTAGGCCTCCGGCGGGAGGCCCTGGAGGATCAGCGTTCCCAGGATCGTCGCCAGCAGCACAAGCGCCAGCAGCGCCACCGCGAAGGGAAGCGACGTCAGGGTGCAGATGAGGAGGCGGCGCGTCGGGCCGGGGATGATCGCGCCGGCGATCACCGCGGCGCCGAGCCCAAGGGGGATCGCCAGGGTGTCGCCCGCCGGGACCGACCGCCCGAGAACGCCCACCGGCACGGCGATCCCGAGCAGAAAGGCGAAGCAGATCCCGATCCCCGGCGCGCGCGATGCGGCAGAGGCGGGCGGGGCGGCGGGGGGGGCTGTGCCAGGCGCGGCGTTCACGGGGATGCTCATCTCCAGGCGTCAGACGGCGTGTTTATCGTTCCGGCCGCTCCGCCACCGCCAGCGGCGCCGGACGGGCTGGTGCGGGGCCGGGGCCGCCGCGTCGGTCTCCACCAGGATGTTTCGCGCCAGGTCCAGGTCGATCGCATAGCAGGCGCCGTCGAGACGGATGCAAAAGACGGGCCTCCGGCGCAGGACCTCGATCCGGGCTCCGGGCAGGAGCCCGAGACCGGTCAAGCCGAGCAGGGCGTGGTCGTCCGCCGCCCCCAGCGTCCGCACGGTGGCCCGCGCTCCGGCGGGGAGCGTCTCGAGCGGCACGAGTTTGCCGAATGTCCCGGGAGGGTTCATCCTGCGGGTTCCGGTTATCGTCGGGAACGGTGGATTGTATCCACCCGGCCGCCGCGGTCGCCATGAAAAACGGCCGGCCGGCTCAGAGCCCGTAGGCGGCCAGCCCCGCGTTAAGCAGGCCCGCGGCGGCGAAGGCGGTCACGAAGACGAACGCCACGATCCCCGCCGTCGTCCGGGTCCCGAACTCCTTTCGCAGCACCATCAGCTGCGCCAGGCACGGGATGAAGAGCGTCATCAGCACGGCGGCGACGACCAACTGACGCAGGTTCAAGGCCCCCGTGGAGGCCAGATCGTAGAGCCCGGCCGCGCCGTAGTCGCGGCGGAAGAAGCCGAAGAGGAGGAACCGGCTCGCCTCCTCGGGCAGCCCGACCAGCCGCGCGAGCGGCCGGAGCGCCGTCTCGACGCCGACGAGGAGGCCCGTCCATTCGAGGCCCCAGAGGATCACGCTGGCCGCGGCGAAGTAGGGCAGCACCTCGAGGAGGTACCGTCCGATCCGCATGGCCGACTTCCGGGCGATATGACGCGGCGACGGCCAGCGGAGCGGCGGCAGCTCGGTCATCAGGCGCGGAGGGGGGCCGGGAAGGGTCCGTCCGGCGGCCAAGCCCGTGCCCAGGAAGGCCAGCAGCACCACCCCCGCCCAAACCGCCAGCGCCCATGGCGAGAAGGAGAGAATCGCCAGCACGACGCCGAGCTGTGCCGCGCAGGGTGTCGCCAGCGACATCAAGAGGACCGCGATCAGGCGCTCGCGCCGCGACGGCAGCGCCCGCGTCGCCAGGGTCGCCGTCGTCACGCATCCCAGCCCCAGGATCAACGGGATCGCGGCCTGTCCGCCCAGGCCGAGCCGCGCCAGGAAGCGGTGGACCAGCACGCCAAGGCGGGGCAGGTATCCGGAGTCCTCGAGGATTCCGAAGCAGAGGTAGAAGAGGCCGACGACGGGAACGATGATCGCGACGGCGTAGGTCACCGCCAGCGTCCAGATCCCGTTCGTCCCGGTCAGCAGGCTCCGGAGCGCGGCTCCCGGCACGAGCGTCTCCACCAGGCTTGTCACCCCGGGCGTGAGATGCTCCGCGAAGACGTGTCCCTCGATCCAGTCGACCACCATGCCCGCGCCGAAAACGCCGACGACCGCGAAGAGGGCGTAAAGGACGGCGGCGAGGACGAGGAATCCCCCGAGGGGGTGGAGCAGGAGGTCATCCGCCGAGGCGCGGGGGGGGGCGGCGTCCGCCGGCTTGCCGCGGAGCGCCGCCGCGGCGATGTCCGTCGCCCAGGCCCGTCGCGCCAAGCCGATGTGGATCGCGGCCGCGCCGGAGGCGAGGAAGCAGCCATGGCAGCCGGCGGTCCCGGCGTCGCCCGGGCAGGCCGCGTCGCGCGTCGCGGCGGCCGATTTCGAGAGGCCCGCGTCCACCGTTTCGGCGCGCGCCCGCACGTCCGGGTCGCTCAGCAGCAGCAGCAGCCCCGCCGCGCGCGGCGGGAGGCCGAGCCGGGCCAGGCGGTCCGCGTGGGTCGCGAGGAAGTCCGCCACCGCCGGCGGATACACGATCGGCGGCGGGACGGCCGGGGGGACCTCCTTGGCCAGGATCTCCCGCAGGCGCGGGATCCCCTCGCCCCGCGTCGCCACCGTGCCGCAGACGGGGATCCCGAGGCGGCTCGCCAGGGCTTCCGTATCGACCGAGCCCCCGGCCGCCGACAGCTCGTCGAGCATGTTGAGGACCAGCACGACCGGCAATCCGGCCTCCATCAACTGGGCGGTCAACGCGAGCCCGTGGGCGAGCTGGGGGGCGGGAACGACGTGGACCACGACATCCGGCGGGTGGTCGAGCAGGAAGCGCCGGGTGACGCGTTCCTCCTCGCGCAGGGCGCGGAAGGACTCGATCCCCGGGGTGTCGATCACCTCCGCCTCCGTCTCCCCGAGACGCAGGGAGGCCCGGGAGACCTCGACCGTCGTTCCCGGGTAGTTCGAGACCATGACGTACTGGCCGGTCAGGGCGGCGAAGAGGCTGCTCTTGCCGACGTTGGGGCCTCCGACGAGGGCGATGCGCCGGACGGCGACCGCGGGAGGCGGGACGATCGGGGCTGGTGTGCCGTGAGTCGACATGGGGGTCGCGTTGGCGCCCGCGGGAGGCCGGCGCGCTCCTTGCCAGAATCCGGGTTCCGTCAGTCGCGCCGCGCGCAGCGCCGGCAGAGGCCGTAGAGCTCCAGGCGGTGGCGCTCGGGTTGGAAGCCATGGCGCCGCGCCAAGCGCTCCTGGCGCCGCTCGATTTCGGGGTCGACGACCTCCACGACGCGCCCGCACCGGGTGCAGACCAGGTGGTCGTGGTGGGCGTGGTTGTAGAGGTGCTCGTAGCGGGTGACGCCGTCCTCGAAGGAGACGGCGCGGCAGAGACCGCAGTCGACCAGGAGCCGCAGCGTCCGGTAGACCGTGGCGCAACCCACCGTAGGGTGCTTGGCGCGGACGAGGCGGTAGAGCTCGTCGGCGGTAAGGTGCCGCTCCGTCGCGAGGAAAAGGTCGGCGACCACGCGCCGTCGGGCGCTCCGGCGGAGGCGCCGCGACGCCAAGTAATTGTCCAGGACCTTTGTTTCGGGCGTGGGCGGCACGCGGGACCTCCCCGGCCGGATTCCGGAAAGATGAAAATGATATTCAATAACAGATAAGGGATCAAGGGGAAAGGCGGGCGGCCTCGGAGCGGGACGTCCTGCGCGCATCCGCGGAATGCGATCGGAGCCCCGGTTACGCGGGGAGGGGGGCTGCCGGTCGCGCCGTCTCCTCCAGCGTCGGCCGCGTCTCCCGCCAGAAAAGGCCCGTGCGTACCGGGTCCCGCGCCAGGGCGGCCGCCACCGCCGCGCCGCGATCGAGAAGCCTTTCGCCGTCCAGCGGCCGGACGGCCGCCCGGAGCGCGGCGTGCGGCTCCGGGCCGCCGAAGGTCGCGCAGGGGCTCAGGACATGGATCATGGCGAAGCCCCGGTGCTCGAAGGCCGCCGCGAACATCGCCTCCATCTCCGGGGCGTTCGTCGCCGCCGTCCGAGCGGCGAACGTCGCCCCGCTGGCCACCGCTACCGCGACCGGGTCGAGCGGCGGGGTTTTTCCCGCGGGCGCGGTTGGAGACGGCTGGCCCTTCGTCATGCCGTACAGGCCGTTGTCGATCACCAGGCACGTCACGCCGGGATTCCGCCGGCAGGTATGCGGGAGATGCCCCGCCCCGATGCTGAGCGCGTCCCCGTCCCCCATCGTGACGATCACGCGCAGGGACGGGTTGGAGAGCTTGATTCCCGTGGCCACGGGCAGGGCCCGCCCGTGGACGCCGTGGAAAGCATAGCCCCGGACGAAGCAGGGGAGTCTGCAGGCGCACCCGATCCCGCTCACCCAGCACACGTTCTCCGGCCGCGTTCCCGACCGGGCCAGGGTCTTCTCCAGGGCCCGGAGCACGGCGAAGTCCCCGCACCCGGGGCACCAGACGGGCGTTATGCCGCTGGACCAGGATCCGCTGGCCGTTTGATCCATGCGCACCTCCGGGTCCTCGCACGCGAGCCGTATTCCGTCGTCCCTTCCGGACGTCGATCAGCGGCCTCGGAGCGCGATCTCCTCGATCCGATCGGCAAGATCGCCGGGCCGGAACGGCCGCCCGTCGAAACGAGCCACGCGGATGGCGCGCACGCCGTGGTGCATCTCGACCAGCCGCGCCCACCCGCCGCCGGCGCTCGCCTCGGGCACGACGACCCGGCGGGCCCGGGCCACCTCCGGCTCGAGCCGCCGCGCCGGGTACGGCCAGAGCCGTTTCGGATAGATTCCCCGCACGGGGGTGCCGGCGGCGCACAGCCGTTCCACCGCCTCCCGGACGGCCCCGTACGTCGATCCCCAGCCCAGGACGAGCGTCTCCGCGGCGGGGGCGCCGAAGGTCTCGGCCCCGCACGCGTCGTCCGGGATCCCGTCCAGCTTTGCGGCCCGCCGCCGCATCATCCGGACGTGGTTCTCCGGATCGGCCGAGGGCAGTCCCGACTCGTCGTGTTCCTGGCCTGACGCGCGCCAGCAGCGGCCGGGCGTTCCCGGGGGCGGCATCGGGGAGACGCCGTCCGGGGCGGGCGCGTAGCGCCGGAACGCCCCGTCCCCCGGCGCCTCCCGCGTCCGCTCCACGATCGCCACGGTTCCGTCGTCCGGCTCGGGAACCGTCTGGAGGCGCTGCGCCAGATCTTGGTCGCTGAGGAGGATCACTGGCACCTGCCACCGCTCTGCCAGGTTGAAGGCGTGGACGGTCTGGTGGAAGGCGTCCGCGACGTCGATCGGGGCGACCACGATCCGCGGAAAGTCGCCGTGCCCGCCGAAAACGGCCGCCAGCAAGTCTCCCTGTTCCGTCCGCGTCGGGAGCCCCGTGCAGGGCCCTGCGCGCTGGACATCGACGACGACCACCGGGATCTCCGCGGCGGCCGCCAAGCCGAGCAGCTCGGCCATCAGCGAGAAGCCCGGCCCGGAAGTGGCGGTCATCGCCTTGTCGCCGGCAAACGAGCTTCCGAGGCACATCGCGAGCGCGGCCAGCTCGTCCTCGACCGACAGGGCGGATCCGCCCCGGCGGGGGAGCTCGACGGCGAGGCGCTCGAGGATTTCCGTGGCGGGCGTGATGGGATAGCCGTAGAAGCGCCGGCAGCCGGCGGCGACCGCTCCCCGGGCCACCGCCTCGTTGCCGGACAGCAGGACTTGGCCGGCCGCGCCGCCGGCTGGGGCCGCCGGGAGGCGGCTCGGACCGAGCCGCTCGAGCGCCAGGGCGTGGCCGGCGCGCAGCGCCCGCCGTCCCCCCTCGCCCGCCGCCCCGCTCCAGCCGTATCGGATCGCGGCCAGCTCCGCCGGCAGCTCCGCCGGGATTCCCAGGATCGCGGCGGCCGTCCCCAGCGCCACCGCGTTTCGCGACCGCCCGTTGCCCGTTTCGCTTCGTGCGATGGCCTCGAACGGGAGTCCGATCGCCGTGATCCCACCCGGCAGTTCGGGCTTGAGGCCTCCCGACTCATGCAGCAGCAGCCCGCTCCCGCCCAAGTCGGCGGCGTGCCGGCCCGCCGTGCCGGTCCCCAGATCGATCACCCAGTCCAGGCGGTCCGGGGGGGCGAGCACGCGTCCGGCGCCGAGCCGGAGGGTGAACCCGGCGTGCCCGCCGCTTACCTCCGTCGGGGTCTCCCGCCAGCCGCCGACCGCCCAGCCCGCCCGCGCCGCGGCGCCGGCCAGGATCTCGCCGGCACTGATGATCCCGTCGCCGCCACTCCCCGAGAGGCGGATCGCGATGCCGCGATGCGGATCGGGAACGGTCTCCGCCACAGGTGTCCTCCGGATGGCGAACCGGGGACACTATACCGGGAGGGGAGAAGAGGGGAAACAGGGAATGCGGGCGACGCTCCGCGCCTGTTGGGCCACGGTCGGCGTCCGGCCTGGCGTTCCGCTCTGATCGGGGCAGGGCCGGGAGGGAGAATAGCGCTCTCGCGTGGCGCGGCAAAGCCCGCGACGCGGAATCGGAGGGCGGTTCATGGCGAAACGGGCGGCGCGGGGCGAAACTTCCCGAGCGGGAGCGCGGTTGCGGCGCGAGCGTGCCGGATACTCCCCCGCGCGGTCAGGCCCTCCTCCCTTCCGGTGCCTTTCCCGAGACCGCGGCCGCTCGTCCGTCGATCCCGGCCGGTCGGGGCCGGTCGAGCCTAGGCGCATCGTCGGGGGCGGACTCGAGCCGGAACCGGAACTGCGCGCCGCCCGACTCGCGGTTGCCGGCGTAGATGCGGGAATTGTGCCGTTCGAGGATCTCCCGGACGATCGCCAGCCCGAGCCCGAAGCCCCCCGTGCCGCGGCTCTTGAGGTCCGACGACTGCCAGAATCGCTCGAAGAGGTGCCGGAGGTCGTTCTCCGAGAGGCCGGGCCCCTCGTCCCAGACCGTCACGTTCACGCCCTGCGCCTCCCGCTGGAGAAGGACCCCGACCGCGTGTCCCCCTGGCGTGAATTTGATGGCATTGGACAGGAGGTTCACGAAAACCCGGACCATCTTGTCCCGGTCCCCGAAGACCCAAAGGGGGCCCGCCGTCCCGCCGAGCTCGAATCGGATCTCCTTCTCGCGAAATTGAGGCTGGAGGGATTCCACCGCCGCCTGGACCGCCTCGATCACGTCGAACGAGGACTGAATAAACTGCGTTCGATTGGCCTCCATCCGGCCGAGCTCGAGCAGTTCCTCGATCAGGTGGATCAGGCGCTCGACGTTGCGAGCGACCACCGCCAGCGCCTCGCGCTGGTCGGGAGTCGTTTCGCCGAGCCGGCCCTGCGAGATCATCTCCGTGTAGCCGCTGATGCTGACGAGCGGCGTGCGCAACTCGTGGCTTACGTTGGCGAGGAAATCCGACCGCATCCGGTCGAGGTCCTTCAATTGCGCGTTCGCCTCCGACAACGAGCGCAGCTTGGTCTCCAGGGCGTCGATCAGCCGGTCGATCTGCTTGTTCTTCTGGAGGCGGACCGCCCCCATCGCGCCGAAGACGACGGCGAACAGGAGGGGGTGCAGGACGAAGAACCAGTGGATGGGGTGGCGCTCGAACGTTCCCGCTACCGCGATCCACCCGAAGGTCCGGCCGGAGGCCAGCAGGTCGATCCCGACGGAGAAGAAGGGGATGGGCAGCCCGAAAAGAAACCCGAACGGAATATAGACGTTCCGCCGCAGGTTGTACGTGTCGGGCGAGCCCAGGGCGGAGAGGAACTCCCGGACCGCCACGCGCCGGCCGGTGGCCGGCCGCGCCAGGGCCTGGACCGTCGCCGAGGAGAGCGGGGAAGGGGCTGCCATGCGTTCGGGTTCGTGTCCGGGACGGCCTTCCCGAGGTCTCGGCCGCGCGGACGGGGAGGAGGTCGGCCTCGCAACGACGCCGCGGGCGGATGCCTCCCACGCCGGGCGCGCGCTCAGGCCGCGCGGGACATCGCCGATCGGATGACTTCCAGGATCTGGCTTACCGTGAACGGTTTCCGGACGAAGGCGTCCGCTCCGAGATCCATGGCGTTCGTGAAGGATGCACAGTCCCCATAGGCGGTGATCAGAACGATGTGAGCGGTCAATGCCCGGCTCCGTACGGCCCGGATCAGTTCCAGCCCGTCCATCTCCGGCATCCGCAGATCCGTCAGGATCAGGTCGAAGTCTCCCGCGGCCGCGGTCTGGATGGCCTCGGTTCCGTCTGCGGCCGTGGTCACCCGCGCCCCACAATCCTGGAGCAGTCGCGCAAGGAATCCGCGGCTGTCCGCATCATCCTCGACGACCAGGATTGCAAGCCCCTCCAACTCCCGGCTCTCCTGGGTGCGCATCCGGGGCCCTCCCACAAGGGGGTCGTCATGGATACGATTGGTGTCCAGCCCCTTTCCCCGCGCGCAGAATCCCCCCCCCCCACAGGACTTCGGGCCGTCTCGAAAATAGCCATCTATTATTTTAGGCGCATACTTCTCGCCGTGGGGCGGAAAAATTCGATATGGGCGAAAAAATGGGCTTTTGTGCCAGGCCGAAATTAGCAGGCCAGGCTTGCATCCCGGTCGGCTTGGCGGCTATAATGGGACCCATTGGGTCTTTTATGGGGTCTCGCAGTCGGGTGAGCTTTGTGTCAAACGGGGGAGAAGCCGTCACACCGCTCTTAAAGCGGGACGATCGGGGGTTTTCGGGTTGCGTCCCGGATGCTTTTCCTGGCGCGTCTCCTGAAAGATCTCCGGCTCGTATCTCCCTGTTTCCGCTCACCCTGCCGCGCCAGCATGGGGCGTGGGCCTCGCTCCTGGCCGCTTTCGTCCTGGGGACGGCCGTCGGGGGGGTGCCTGGGCCCGAAACAGCGCTTCTCCTTGTTGCGGTGCTGGCGGCGTTCGCCGGCCGGCAGTCCGCCGTGCTCGCCCTCAAACTGCCGTTGAGGGATCCGAGACGGGTCGGCTTGGGCTGGTGGGCGGCGGTCTATGCGGCGCTTGTTCTGGCCGCGGGCCTGTCGCTGGCGATCGCCGGGAGTCCGAGGGCCCTGGCCGCGCTGGGGATCGTCGCCGGGGCGATCTTGGCGCTCACGATGGTCCTCGACCATCGGCGCATGGCCTTCTCGGCGGTCGCGGAAGCCGCCGGTTTCACCGGGCTCAGTCTCGTCGCCCCGGCAGCCGAGTGCGTCGCGGCGGGGGCCTTCACCGGCCGGTCCGCCGCCGTCGGGGCGCTGCTGGCGGCCTACCTGATCGGGAGCATGCTCCATGTCCGATTCCTGTTGCGGGCCCCCCGGGCGTTCGACACCTTGGCGGGCCGCCTGAGGGCGGGGGGCGCTTCCTTGGCCTTCCTGTTTTGCGTCGTCGGGCTAGCGGATTGGGCGGCCGCCTCGGGGTACGTGCCGCTCCTGGCTCCGCTCGCCTTTCTCCCCGCGCTGACCAAGGCGCTCAGGGTCGTCCTGATCGGGCACGGGGCCCGACCGGTGGTCGTGCGCGCCGTCGGATGGCGGGAAGCGGTCCATTTGCTGCTCTTTGTCGCGCTCGTCGTCGCCGCCTACCGTTTGTCCTGACCGGCAGTCCGGGGGGCCCATGAGACGCGTTTGGATTCTTCAGCACCATGCGGTCGAGAGGCCCGGCCGGCTCGGGCCTGCCCTGCGCGCCGGGGGCGTTGCCTCGCGCGTCTTCCGGCTGTACAAGGATCCGCGGCTTCCGCGGGACGTCGGGGGGGCGGACGGACTGATCGTGCTGGGCGGGCCGATGGGGGTGAACGACGGGCATCGGTACCCCTTCCTGCGCGACGAGCTCCGCCTGATCGAGCGCGCGCTAGCGCGGGATCTGCCGGTGCTGGGCATCTGTCTCGGCAGCCAGCTTCTCGCGGCCGCGCTTGGGGCGCGCGTCAGTCCGGGCCGCCGGAAGGAGATCGGCTGGAAGCCCGTCGCGCTGACCGAAGCCGGGGCGTGCGACCCGCTTTTCCGGGGGGTCGTGTCCCCCTTCACGGCCTTCCATTGGCATGGGGATGTCTTTTCGCTCCCGCGCGGTGCGGTCCGGCTGGCGGCCTCGGATCTCACGGTGTGCCAGGCCTTCCGGTACGGCCGGAACGCCTGGGGTCTTCTCTTCCACTTGGAGGCGACGGCGTCGCTCGTGGCGGGGATGATCGCCGCTTTTCCCGGGGAGCTTCGCGCGGCGGGCCTCCGCGGCGAGGCGCTGTTGCGAGAGGCGGCGGTACACCTGCCGTCCCTTCGCCGAATCGGGCGGGAGGTCTTCCGGCGCTGGACCGGCTGCCGACCGGCTCGCCGGCGGCGCGCTTGTTGCCAGCCCGGGCCGGAGACGGTATGATGTCCGCGCCGCCCGCTGCGTTCTCCCCGGTCCGGGAACCGGCCCATGCGCGAACGAGCTCGCTTCCCGCTCGCCCTTCAAAGTCCCTCCGGCCTTCTCTTCGGCGTCTCGCCCAGGCCCCTGCAGCTCGGGCGCGGCCTGCTCCTGGGCGGCGGAAAGGTCTACCCCGAGATCGGGTTCGCGCGCCCCTCGCCCGCGGCCGACGCGGCCGCCTGGCCTGACGTGATGGCGCGCTACCGCCGCGCCATCGACGCCCTGCTCGAGCAAGCCCGGATCCTCGAGTTGCCGGGGCTCGTCATCGACTTCGAGCACACGCCCGCGATGACGGAGATGCCGGGGCGGGGCGAGGAGGTGACCGCCCTCCTCCGCGACGCGCTCGACCGGGCTCATGCCGCGTTCGGGCTCCCGGGCGCCTTGCGGGTGACGATCCTCGATCTTCGCGACCGGTCTCGTCCTCCGCGGCTGCGGGACGGACCCGCGTGGGAGACGATGCGCGAGAGCTGGCGCCGCTGCGCCGAGGCGGGGGCGGACATCCTCTGTGTCGAGTCGGTCGGCGGCAAGGAGGTGTACGACCCCGCGCTGTTGCATGCGGACATGGAGGGGATCGCCCTGGCTCTCGGCCTCCTCGCCCCTCGCGACATGGAGTGGCTTTGGTCCGGGCTATCGGCTTCCGCGGGGCGGGCGGTTCCGGGGGGCGACTCGGCGTGCGTCTTTGCCAACACCGCCATGCAGCTCGCCCGCCAGAGGATGATTCCCGAGGTCCTGGCGGTCGTGGTGCGGGCCATGGGGGCGGCCCGCTCCCTCGTGGCCTTCGAGTGCGGCGCACGCGGCCCCTCGAAGGGTTGCGCCGCCGAGGGACATGTCCTGAAGGCCGTCACCGGCTGTCCCATTTCCATGGCGGGCAAGGTCGCCGCCGCCGCCCGGCCCGGCCCCGTCGGCAACATCGCCGCCATGGCCGCCGACCTCTGGAGCAGCGAGTCGATCCCCGACCTCCCGCTTCCCGACGGAAGCGCCCCGGAGGTCTTTCTCGAGATGCTGGCGTACGACTGCCGGCTCCTGAACGCCGCCGCCGCCCGCGGCCGCGCCGCGCTCCTTCGCGATCTTCTGGTGGACAGCGACGAGCAGCTCAGCCCCCAGGCGCTTCTCCTCGGCCCCGCCGCGACCCTTTTGCTTGCCCGCGTCATCGTCCAGCATGCCGGCGACGACTGCCGGCGGACGCTTTCCGCCGGCCGCGCCGCCCTCGGTCTCCTGGAAGAGGCCGTTGGCGACGGGCGCCTTCGGCTCGACCCCAACGAGCTCCGCTGGATGGACCGGATCAGCCGGGCCCTCGACGAGATCCCGAACGCCGCCGAGAAGGTGCTCGCCCAGGCCGCCCCCCGCTTCCGCGAGCACTTCGACCCCGCCGGCTACGGCCTGTAGCCGGTCCCCGCGCTTGCTTCACGCTCCGCGGTCGGCTTGGGCCTTCCGCCTGGCCCGGCACGCTATTCCGTGAGACGCAGCCGCGAACCTCCTATAATGGATCGGGCATGTCTTTCCTCCCGACGGAGGGCGTGGTCATGGCCTTCCTGCTTGGCGCCGTCCTGTTTCTTGCGCCTCCCGCCGCCTCGCCCGACCCCGGGCCCGGCCTCCTGGCCGCCTCGTCCATCCACCCGCCTTCGAGCCGCGAGTCGTACCTTCCCGAGCACGCCTTCGATGGAGACCCGAAGACGCGCTGGGCCAGCCATGGTGCGGGCGCCCAGTGGATCCAGATCGACCTCGGGCAGGCGGTCGCCGTCCCGGCCGTCGCGATCCACTGGGAGCACGCCTTCGCCGTTGCGTACGAGATCCGGCTTTCCGACGACGGACGCGCTTGGCGGACGGTCGCGAAGGAAGCGAGCGGACGGGGCGGCCGGGTCGTCCACGAGACACCGGGGGCCGCCGGTCGCTTCCTGCGCATCGATTGCGCGCGTCCCGGCCCCCATCCGCTCTACTCGATCTGGGAGATCGAGTTGCCGGATCCCGGGAACCGGGGGCTTCTCGCCGCCGCGCTCGACCGGGCCCGGGAGGCCTCGCGCCGCCAGGCCGAGGCGCGCCGCCGCGTGCTGGACGCCGCCTTCGAGCGGCACGGCATCCGCGAGATCGTCTTTGCCGCCCGCGAACTCGGCCCCGACGGCCATTGGTACGCCAACTTCGCCTACTTCGCGCCGGACGCCGGACAGAAGTGCTACCGGAAGCGGGGCCGGCTCTCGAAGCTCGATGTCCGGACCGGGCGGGTCGTTCACTTGGTCGACGACCCCGAGGGGACCGTTCGGGACCCCGCCGTCCACTATGACGGGGATCGGATCGTCTTCTCTTACCGCCCCGGCGGGACGGAGACCTTCCACCTCTACGAGATCCGCGCCGACGGCTCCGGCCTCCGGCAATTGACCGACGGCGCCTACGACGACATCGAGCCGGCCTGGCTCCCCGACGGCGGCCTCGTCTTCGTCTCCGGCCGCGCCCGCCGCTGGGTCAACTGCTGGCTCACCCAAGTCGCCGTTCTCTTCCGCTGCGACGCCGACGGCGGGTCCATCCGCCCGCTTTCCGCCAACATCGAGCACGACAACACGCCGTGGCCCCTCCCCGACGGCCGCATCCTCTACCAGCGCTGGGAGTACGTCGACCGCTCCCAGGTGCACTACCACCATCTCTGGACGATGAACCCCGACGGCACCGCCCAGATGGTCTTCTTCGGGAACTACCACCCGGGAGGGCTCTTCATCGACGCCAAGCCGATCCCGGGCACGGACCGCGTCCTCTTCATCCATTCCCCGGGCCACGGGCAGCGCGAGCACGCCGGGCACGTCGCCACCGTCACCCCCGCCCGCGGCCCGGACGACCGGGCCTCGCTGGACAACGTGACGTCGGCCGCCGACTACCGCGATCCCTATCCGCTCGACGCGGACGCCTTTCTCGTGGCGCGCGGACGCGACCTCCTGCTGATGAACGGGCGGGGGGAGGCGTCCGTCGTTTTCTCGCTGACGCCCGATTTCGGCGGCGCCGAGCTCCACGAGCCGCGCCCGCTTGTCCCCCGTCCCCGCGAGCGCGTGCTCGCCTCCCGCGTCGACTGGGCGCGCGATTCCGGCACGCTCATCCTCGCCGACGTCACCGCCGGCCGCAGCATGGCCGGCGTCGCCCCGGGCGAGATCCGGAGCCTCCTGGTTCTCGAGATCCTCCCCAAGCCGATCAACTACACCGGGGGCATGGACCCGCTCAGCTACGGGGGGACGTTTACGCTGGAGCGGATCCTCGGCACCGTCCCGGTCGAGGCGGACGGCTCGGCCCACTTCGAGCTTCCCGCCAACCGGGCGTTCTTCTTCGTGGCCCTTGACGCGGACGGGCTGGCGGTCAAGCGGATGCAGAGCTTCTGCTCCGTGGCGCCGGGTGAGCGGCTCAGCTGCGTCGGCTGCCACGAGCATCGCGCACAGACGATCCTTCCCGGCGGCACCCTCCTGGCCCTTCGCCGTCCTCCCTCCCGCGTCACCCCCGTCGAGGGGATCCCGGACGTGCTCGACTTCCCCCGGGACATCCAGCCGGTTCTCGACCGTCATTGCGTCCGCTGTCACGATGTCGACCGCGCGCCGGACGCGACGCGTCCGGAGGAGGGGCCCTGCGCGGGCGGCGTCATTCTGGCCGGCGATCGCGGGCCGATGTTCTCGCTCAGTTACTACGAGCTGACGATCCGCCGGCAGGTCGCCGATGGCCGGGACGACCCCCGCAGCAATTATCCCCCGCGCACGCTCGGCTCCTCCGCCAGCCCGCTCCTGAAGAAGACGGACGGCACCCATTACGGCGTGAAGCCCGGCCCGCGCGAGATCGCGTTGCTTCGCCTCTGGATCGAGTCCGGCGCCCCCTACCCCGGCACGTATGCCGCCCTCGGCTCGGGCTCCATCGGCGGGTATGCCGCCAACGTCCTGGTCGAAACGGATCAGGACTGGCCGGAGGCGAAGCCGGCCGGCGAGGCCATCCGCCACCGCTGCGCCGGCTGTCACCAGGGCCACCGCGTGCTTCCCGCCGGCCTCGCCGACGAGCGGCAGGTGTCGTTCTGGAAGATGGACATCCGCGACCCGCGGCTCCCGCTCGCCCGCCACCGCGTCTTCAACCTGTCGCGGCCGGAGAAGTCCCTGGTGCTCCTGGCTCCCCTGGCCGCCGCCGCCGGCGGTCTCGGCCGGTGCGTCGCAACGGGGCCGGACGGGAGGGAGGCGCCCGTTTTCGCCGATGCGGGCGACCCGGACTACCGGGCGCTCCTCGCCCTCTGCGAGGCCGGCGCGCGCCGACTTGCGGTGATCAAGCGCTTCGACATGCCCGGGTTCCGTCCCCCGGACCCCTACCTCCGCGAAATGAAGCGGTACGGGATTCTCGAGGCGATCCCCCCGCCGGACGCGCCCCTCGATCCCTATGCCCTCGATCGCGCCTACTGGAAGTCCCTCTGGCATCTCCCGTCTCGTCCCGGCCGCTGAAAAAGTACACAAAACAGGTTCCGCGATACAGGGCGGGCGGCGGCGGGCGTGATACAGTCCGCCCGCCGCCCGGGAGACCGGGGGAATCCACCGTCACCAGCCGGGGAGGGGACGACGATGGCCCAGGACAAGGAGTCGCTCTACCAAGCCCGCCTGAAGCGTTACGTGACCGCGATGCGGAAGGGGAAACCCGATTGCGTTCCCATCCGCCCCTTCGTGGCCGAGTTCACCGCCCGCTACGCCGGCTTCACCAGCCAGCAGGTCACCCATGACTTCGACTTGGCCTTTCGTGCCGCGCGGACCTGCGCCGCCGACTTCGACTGGGATGCCGTGGTCGGCAACATGGTTTACGTCTGGACCGGTCTGACCCAGGCCCTCAACCTCCGCTACTATGCCGTCCCCGGCATCGACCTCCCCGCCACCACCGCCTTCCAGTACAAGGAACCCTCCGAAGACCAGGCCTTCATGCGGTCGGACGAGTACGACCAGTTGATCGCCGACCCGACGGGGTTTCTCTACAACGTGTGGCTGCCCCGCGTCTCGGCGGATATCGTCCCTCCCGGCCGGCCCGCCACCTACCGGAACAACCTTGCCCTGGTGAAAACCGCCATGGCGATGCTCCGCTACTTCTACGCCTTCGGCGACCAGGCCGCGAAGCTCCGGTCGGAGAGCGGCACCGTCTCCGCGATCGCCGGCATCTTCAAGGCCCCCTTCGACATCCTCGCCGACAAGCTCCGCGGGTACGTGGGGCTGACCATGGACATGGTGGAGCAGCCGAAGAAGGTTCTCGCCGCCTGCGAGGCCCTCATGCCCCACCTCTACCACGTCGCGAAGACCTCCGCCGACCCGACGAAAACCGTTCCCATCGGCTACTGGATGCACCGCGGCTGCGTCCCGTTCGTCTCCCCGGAGACCTTCAAGACCCACTACTGGCCGACGGTCAAGCCGATCATCCAGGAGCTCTGGAAGGACGGCCACCAGACGCTCTTCTACGCCGAGGGGAACTGGGACCACCACCTCGGCAGCTTCGCCGAGCTGCCCGACTGCAGCATTGTCTACCACGTCGACATGGGGGACATTTTCAAGGTGCACCGGGCGATCGGGCACAAGTTCTGCCTCAGCGGCGGAATCCCGAACGTGCTGCTCAGCTTCAAGAAGCCGGAGGATGTCCGCGCGCGCGTCCGGCAGGTTCTCGAGGGCGTCGCCCGCGACGGCGGCTACATCCTGGATGCCGGGGCGATCATGCAGGACGACGTGAAGGTGGAGAACCTGCGGGCGATGACGGAGGCCGGCCGCGAGTTCGGCGTCTATGCCTCGGGCGTTTCGGCCGCGATCCCCGAGCCGCGGCCCGTGCCGCCCCCCCCCGGCGAGGGGCTCGCCGCCTGTCCCGCCCCCCGAGTTCCGGCGGGGGTCTGCGTTCCGTGGGAGGAGAAGCTCCGGGAGATCCCCGAGATCCTGGGCGACCGCGACCTCGCCCGCCGCATTTGGGAGGAGCAGGAGGCCTACGGGAACATGTTCATCTGGCAGATGTTGCTGTCGTTCTGACCCGGAACCGCGTCCGCCGGGGCCGGTGTTCGATTTTCGCCGCGGCCCGGAAACGAACGACGCGGCCGCCCCCCGGGCGCAAAATTGTTCGCGCTCCGGCGTTTTCTTCATTAAAATCCACCGGCTCGGCGGAGGCGGCGGCGGGCGGACACTTCAAGGAGACCGGCCCATGGCGGACTTGGCGAAGCTGCGCGACGCGGTGATGAACGGGAACGATAAAGGCGCGGTCGAGGCGGCCCGCGAAGCCCTCGCGGCCGGGGCCGATCCCGTGTCCCTGGTGACCGAAGGCGTCACCCCGGCCATGGCCGAGGTGGGGCGGAAATTCGAGTGCGGCGAGGCCTTCGTCCCCGAACTCCTCATCGCCGCCCGCGCCACCAAGGCCGTCTTCGAGATCCTCCGCCCCCGTCTCGCCCAGCAGGGGGCCCAGCCCGTCGGGCGCGTCGTCGTCGGCACCGTCAAGGGCGACCTCCACGACATCGGCAAGAACCTCGTCGCCGCCATGCTCGAGGGTGGCGGGTTCGAGGTGATCGACCTCGGCGTCAATGTGACCCCCGAGAAGTTCGTCGAGACGGCCCAGGCCCGGAACGCCCAGATCATCGGCCTCTCCGCCCTCCTGACCACCACCATGCCGGCCATGAAGGCGACCATCGACGCCGTCGCCAAAGCGTCCCTGAAGGGAAAGGTCAAGGTCATGGTCGGCGGCGCTCCCGTCACCCAGGCCTTCGCCGACGAAATCGGCGCCGACGGGTACGGCGAGACCGCCGCGTCCGCCGTCGGGGTCGCCCGGAAGCTCATCGGGAAGTGACGCGGTCCGGGCCGGTGGTCGCGGTCGGGGCCTTCTCATGCACCCGCTCTTCGCGCAGCTCACCGCACGCGGTCCCGCCATCACCGACGGGGCCTGGGGCACCCAGCTCCAGGCTCGCGGCCTCGCCCCCGGCGAATGTCCCGACGTCTGGAACCTCACGCACCCGGGCGCCGTCGAGTCCGTCGCCCGCGCCTACGTCGAAGCCGGCAGCGACGTCATTCTCACCAACACCTTCGGCGCCAACCGCATCGCCCTCGGGCGGCACGGCCTCGCCGGCCAAGCCGTGGAGATCAACCGCGCGGGCGCCGCGATCTCGAGGCGCGCGGCCGCCGGCCGCGCCCGCGTCTTCGCCTCCCTCGGTCCCTCCGGTTCGCTGGTCGCCGCCGGCGAGGTGGCCCCGGACGACCTCCGGGCCGCCTTTGAGGAGCAGGCCCGCGCCCTCGCCGACGCCGGCGTCGACGCCCTGCTGCTGGAGACCTTTGCCGACCTCGACGAGCTTCGCGTCGCCCTCGCCGCCGCGAAGGCGACCGGGCTTCCCGTGGTCGCCTCGCTCGTCTTCGACTCCGGCCCCGCGAAGGACCGGACGATGACCGGGGCCACGCCCGAGCAGGCGGCCCGTGCCGCCGCCGAGGCCGGGGCGGACGCCGTCGGGGCGAACTGCGGGCGCGGCATCGAGGGCTACATCCCCATCGGCCCGCGTCTCCGCGCCGCCACGACCCTCCCCCTCTGGATGAAGCCCAATGCGGGCCTTCCCGAGTCGATCGGCGGAAAGACCGTCTACACGACAACCCCGGCGGACTTCGCCGCCCGGGTCCCCGCCCTGGTCAAGGCCGGCGCCGCCTTTGTCGGCGCCTGCTGCGGCAGCACCCCCGACTTCATCCGCGCCATCCGCCGTTCCGACGAGTTCTGCGAGACCGTCTGCTCGCAATGACGCGCCCCGGGCAGGATCGCGCCGCGCCCGTTCCGGCGTGCGCCCGGCGGCGGCGTCTGCCCCCGGAGCCGGGGCCTCCCGGGGCGGGGGCGACCCGGTAACGATTCTCCCGGGCGCGACATGAACGGATGGACGCGAGAATCGGCGTCCGGCGGACCCTGATGCCATGGCGCGCCTCCCGCTTGCAGCCCGGATCGTCCTGGCCCTCGCGTGCGCGGCGGCGCCGGCCGCCCGTGCGGAGGATCCCGTCGTCCGCGGAGCCGACGTCTCCATGCTCCTCGAGCTCGAGAAGGCCGGCGCGATCTACCGCGACCGCGGGCGGCCCCGGGATCCCGTCCTCATCCTCCGCGACCGCGGCGTCAACCTCTTCCGCCTCCGTCTTTTCGTCGACCCCGCGAAGGCGTATTCGGCCTGCTGGGGCGCGACGCAGGACCTCGGCGCCGTCCGCGCCCTCGCGCGCCGCATCCGGTCCGCCGGGGCGGCCTGGCTTCTCGACCTCCACTACTCCGACACCTGGGCCGATCCCGCCCATCAGACCAAGCCCGCGTCCTGGAAAGACCTCGATTTTCCCGCCCTCGAGAAGCGGGTGGAGACGTACACGGCCGACGTCGTCGCCGACCTGAAAAGGGACGGCCTGCTCCCCCGCTGGGTCCAGATCGGCAACGAGATCACCCCCGGCTTCCTCTGGCCGGACGGCAAGGTGGCGGGCGCGGCGGACCCGGAGGCGGCCTGGGGCCGCTTCGCGCGTCTCCTCCGCGCCGGCCTCCGCGGCGCCCGTCGCCCCCTCGCGCGGGACGACCTTGTCCGCCTCCTGATCCACATCGACCGCGGCGGCGACGCGAAGGCCGTCCGCTGGTTCTTCGACAACCTCGCCCGGCGCGAGGTGGCCGGCTTCGACCTCATCGGACTGAGCTACTACCCGTGGTGGCACGGTTCGCTCGACGACTTGAAGCAGGCCCTGCAGGCCGCCGCGACATATGGGAAAGGTGTCGTGGTCGTCGAGACCGCCTACCCGCACCGCGACGAGAGCCTTTGGTCGAAGCAGAACAATATGGCGTGGCCCGTGACGCCGGAAGGACAGAAGCGCTTCCTGGAGGACGTTCTCGCCGCCGTCCGCGCGACCCCCGGCGGCCTCGGCCGGGGCGTCGTCTACTGGTATCCCGAGGCGATCCCCGTCAAGTCGCTGGAGATCTGGAACGGCGGAACCACCGCCCTCTTTGGCGCGGACGGAGAGCCCCTGCCCGCGCTCGAGGCGTTCGCGCCCCGATGATTTCGAGGGAGGGCCGTTTCATGCTCATGAATGGCCCGATCCTGAAGGCGACGCGACCTGGAGCCGCGTAGGCTGGGCCGGCATCCGCCCGTCTCCCGGCCTGACAGGAGGTTCTCATGCGGACGCTCCCGGCTTTTCTCGCCCTGGTGTCCGTTCCCCTCTCTCCCGGCCCCGTCCGCGCGCGTCCCGCCCCGAAGATGGTCTACCTGGAAAACGACGCCGTGAAGGTCGGGGCGGACCTGAGCCTCGGCGGCGCCGTCACCCATGTCAGCGCGAAGGAGCCGGGTCGGCCCGCCAATCTCATCAACAGCCACGATCTCGGACGCCAGATCCAGATGTCTCATTACTCCGGCCCCTGGCCCTTCGCGCCCGGCGGCAAGCAGCCCCACAAGGCCTGGGCCGGCCTCGGCTGGAATCCCATCCAGACCGGCGACTGCTACCACAACCCCTCGAAGGTCCTCGAGCACCGGAATGACGGGAAGGAGCTCTACGTCAAATGCGTCCCCATGCAGTGGCCGCTCGACAACGTCCCCGGCGACTGCCTTTTCGAGACGTGGACGACGCTCGACGGGCCTGTCATCCGCATGCGGTATCGCCTCACCAACCGGCGGGCGGACACGACCTTTTACCGCCCCTGTCCCCAGGAGCTCCCGGCCGTCTACACGATCTCGAGGCTCTGGCGGCTCATGTCCTACACCGGCGACAAGCCCTTCACGGGCGACGCCCTCGAGCACGTGAGGAACGACTGGCGCAAGCCCTGGCCCTGGACCCGCTTCGTCGCCGTCGAGCGCTGGGCCGCGCTGGTCGGCGACGACGACTGGGGGCTCGGCGTCTTCAAGGACGACGGCGGCGAGTTCCACGGCGGCATTCACGGCGACGGCCGCACCGACGATCCCCTCCACGGCTCCACCGCCTACGTCGCGCCCATTCACCTGGAGAACCTCGATCACGACATCGTCTACGAGCACCAGACCGAATTCGTCGTGGGGTCCCTCGCGGAGATCCGAAGGCGCTTCAACGCGATGGCGACGAAAGGTCTTCCGGCGTGGCGCTTCGCGAAGGACCGCCAGCACTGGACGGTGCGGGACGCGACGGACGCGGGGGTCCCGCTCCAGGGCGCGTGGCGCGTCACGTTCGGCGACAAGCGCCCCCGGCTGGCCGGCCCCGTGTTCGCTTGGCGCGCCGATGCCGCCCCCGTCCTCGAACTCGAAGTTGCCTACACCGGCACGGCGACGACCGCCCGCATCCTCTGGGAACGCATCGATGATCCGAAGCTCGACCGGGCGAAGAGCGTCACGGTCGACCTGCTTCCCGACGGCGCCTTCCGGACCGTTCGCGTCGATCTTTCCTCTTCCGCCGCGTATCGCGGCGTGATCTGCCGGCTGGTCATCGATCCCGTCGAGCAGCCCCGCCCCGGCGAGTCGATTGCCTTCAAGTCGATCGCCCTCGCGGTCGGCGCCTCGCGAAACTAGCGGATTCGCCTCTGTTGAGATGGCGCGCCCGGCCCGTGGGCCGCCCGCCCGGTCGGCTGCGGACCATGGGGCACCGCTCGTTCCCGTATCGTGGCGCCCTGTCCGATTCCCCAAGCGGTCCGGCGGCGGGCGGTGCGGAACCCGGCTGAAAACGACGATTTCCCGGGAATCCATGCGTCTCGCGGGTTCTACTTTTTGGGCGCTGGGCTCCCCGGAGCCCATATACATGGTCCCCGTGCGGAAGCCGCCCATCCGATGCGGCGCGGGTCGTTGCGCGACGTGATTTGCCGCGAAAACCATGTATAATGGGATGGGTGCTGGCGGGGCGGAAAGCGGGCAGCCTATGTTCAAGACACCGCCGTCTGCGGCTGTTCTTCTCCTGGTGATCGCAGGCGGGACTGCCGCGGCGGAGCCCGCCCCGGATGTTTACGACAGCCCGATCCCCCCGGTCGCCCTCGGCGAGATCGATCGGATCGTTTTCGCCCGCCTCGCCTCCGCCGGCGTCCGCCCCGTCCTGTGCTCCGACGCGGTCTTCATCCGGCGGGCCTACCTGGACGCGACCGGCACGCTGCCCACGGCGGATGAGGTCCGGGCGTTTTTGAAGGACCCGGACACGCGAGCCAAGCGTCGCGCGCTGATCGATCGCCTGCTGGGGCAGGACGCCTATGCGGATTACTGGGCCATGCGCTGGGGGGACGTCCTCCGCATCAAGGCCGAGTTCCCCGTCAACCTGTGGCCCAACGCCGCCCAGGCCTACCACCGCTGGGTCCGGGCCTCCATCGCCGAGAACAAGCCGTACGATCGCTTCGCCCGGGAGTTGCTGACCTCCAGCGGCAGCAACTTCCGGGTGGGGCCGGTCAACTTCTACCGTGCCGTGCAGAGCAAGACCCCGGAGACCATTGCCAGCGCGGTGGCCCTGACGTTCATGGGGTCGCGGACCGATGCGTGGCCGCCGGAGCGTCTCAAGGCGATGTCGGTTTTCTTTTCGCAGATCGGCTACAAGCCGACCAGCGAGTGGAAGGAGGAGATCGTCTTTTGGGATCCGCTCCGGACGGCCGCGGCGGCCGGCAACGCCGCGCCGGGGGAGCCCGCCGTCGCCGCGGTCGTGAAGGCCTCCAGTCTCGAGTCGTCCACGACGGCGGCGCCCGCCGTCGCGCCGCCGTCCGAGGCGGTTCTCCCGGACGGGACGACCGTCGCGTTGCCCCGGACCCGCGATCCCCGCGAGGTGTTCGCCGACTGGCTCATCACCCCGGAGAATCCCTGGTTCACCCGCAGCATCGTGAACCGGGTCTGGGCCTGGCTGCTGGGGCGCGGCCTTGTCCACGAACCGGACGATCTCCGGGAGGACAACCCGCCGAGCGACCCCCGCCTTTTGGAGCATTTGGAGCGGGAGATGGTCGCCGGGGGGTATGACTTGAAACGGTTCATCCGCACGGTCATGACCTCGAGCACCTACCAGCTCTCCTTCCGGCCGCCGGGGGGCGCCGCGGCGGACGTCCCCTTGGCCGCCTATCCGCTGCGCCGCCTGGAGGCCGAGGTGCTGATCGACGCCATCAACCGGATCACGGGGACCACGGATTTCTACAGCAGCCCCATTCCGGAGCCCTTTACCAACATTCCGAAGCACATGCCGGCTGTCGCGATCGCCGATGGCAGCATCACCAGCCCCTTCCTCGCCCTGTTCGGCCGCTCGGCACGGGCCACCGGTCTGTTCAGCGAGCGTGACGAGAAGCCGGTCCCCGCGCAGTGGCTGCACCTGCTCAACTCCAGCCACATCCAGCAGAAGATCGAGCGAAGCCCTTCCCTGAGGGCGATCTTCGACTCGGGCCGCTCGACGCGCGAGGTGGCGGAGACCCTCTACCTGGTGATCCTCTCGCGCCTGCCGACGGAGGAGGAGGTGAAGGTCGTGGAAGCTTATGGCGCGGGCGGGCCGGCGGCCAAGCCCGCGAAAGGCGGGAAATCCGGCTCGGGCAAGCGGCGGGAGGACTGGGCGGACATCGTCTGGGCCCTGCTGAACAGCAACGAGTTCCTGTTCCGTCACTGAGGCCCGCCGGGTCGGCGGGCGACGAAGGCGCGACGGCCGCTCGGCGGCCCGGAAAGGAGAGCCGGCCATGCGTACGAATCCGATCCCGGAACTGAGCGGCGGCCTCTCCCGGCGCGAGACGCTGCGCCGGGGCCTGACCGGCGCGGCAGGCCTGATGATGGCCCGAGGGCTCGGCCCGGCCGCCCCGGCCTTGGCGGCTCCGGCCGCCCCGGCCCCCGGCCCCGCCAAGGCCCGCTCGGTCATCCAGGTCTTTCTCTGGGGAGGGATGTCGCATAACGACACGTGGGACCCGAAGCCGGACTCGGGGCGCGAGTACATGGGGGATTTCACCGCGACCATCCCCACGATCGCCGACGGGGTCCAGATCGGCGCCCTCTTCCCCCTGCTGGCCAAGCAGGCCGATAAGTTCTCCCTCATCCGCAGCATGACCCATGGCAACAACGGCCACGAGACCGCGGCCTACCTGATGCAGACCGGCCACGCGCCGGGCGAGCGGCTGGCGTATCCGAGCGTCGGGGCCGTTTTCTCCTTCTTCAAGAGCCCCGGCTACAAGGGACTGATCCCCCCCTACGTGGTCCTGACCCGTCCCCAGGGCCGTTTCTCCGAGGAGGGGTTCCTGGGCCCCAAGTACAAGCCCTTCGCCACGGGCGGCGACCCGAACGCCCCCCGCTTCGAGGTCGAGGGCGTCGTCGCGCGCGGCATCACCGATGACCGCCAGAAGGCGCGCCGCGAACTGCTCGAGCGCCTCGATACGCTGGACGACGGGATGGCCTCCGCCCCTTCTCTGAACGCCGCCAAAGAGGCGCGGGAGAAGGCCTACGAGCTGATCCTCGGCGCCGGCCGGGAGGTTTTCGACCTGTCCAAGGAGAAGTCCGAGCTGCGCGACCGCTACGGGCGCCACACGTTCGGCCAGGAATGCCTGGTCGCGCGCCGCCTGGTCGAGACCGGCGTCCCCTACGTTGTCATCAACTACCCCGGCGGATGGGACACCCACAGCCGTCATTTCGAGACCATGCGCCGGCAGTGCCCGCAACTGGATCAGGGGCTTGCCGCCCTGCTCCAGGACCTGCACGACCACGGCCTGCTGGAAACCACCCTCGTCTGGTGCTGCGGCGAGTTCGGCCGCGGTCCCAAGATCGACTGGCAGCCGCCCTGGAACGGCGGCCGCAACCACTATGGCAAGGTTTTTACCGTCCTCGTGGCCGGCGGCGGATTCAAGGGAGGGCGCGTGGTCGGCTCCTCGGACGCCAAGGCCGAGGAGGTGAAAGACCGCCCGGTCTACCCGGTGGATCTCCTGGGCAGCTTCTACCAACTGGCCGGCATCGACGCGGCCGCCCCGTTACCCCATCCCATGGGGCTCGAGGCCCATGTCCTCCCCTCCGCCGCGGAGGGGGCCAAGTCGGCCGGCCTGCTGAAGGAGATCATGTAGATGCGATATGCCTGGCGGATGCCGGCCCTGGCCCTGCTCGGGTCGTTGTCGCTGGTCTCCACGGCCCGCGGCCAGACGCGGCCGTACATCGGCTACGCATACCCTGCGGGCGGCCGCCAGGGCACGACCGTCACGGTCAAGCTGGGCGGGCAGGGGCTGGACGATGTCGCGGGAGCGCTCTTCACCGGCTCGGGCGTCACCGCCCGGGTCATCGACTATCACCGCAAGCTTGGCAACCAGGAGATGCAGCTGCTCCGGGAGCAGCGTGAGGAGCTGTTGCGGGGACAGAAGAAGGCCGGGGGCCGTTTGCCGGAGGACGACGCGCGCCTGCTCCTTCGGCTCCAGCAGCGGCTGAGCGAGTACGTCGATCGGCCGGCCTGCGCCTCGATCGCCACCCTGGTCTTCCTCGAGGTGGCGATCGCGCCCGGCGCGGAGCCGGGTCCCCGCGAGCTTCGCTTGGTCACGCAGACCGGCGTCTCCAACCCCCTGGTCTTTCATGTCGGCCAGTTGCCGGAATACGCCCGCAAGGCGCTGACCACCCGGCCGCTCCAGGTGCTTGGCAAGGAGGAGCAGGCCTTGCGCACCCGGCCCCCGGAAGAGGAGGAGGTGCGCATCGACCTGCCCTGCGTCGTCAACGGTCAGATCGCCCCCGGCGAGATCAACGCCTACCGGTTCGCCGCCCGCAAGGGCCAGCGTCTGGTCCTCTCCGTCGCGGCGCGCCAACTGATCCCCTTTGTGGCCGACGCCGTCCCCGGCTGGTTCCAGCCCGTCCTCGTGGTTTATGACGCCGACGGCCGCGAGGTGGTCTACAGCGACGACTTTCGCTTCATGCCCGACCCGACGGTTTGCTTCGAGGTGCCCCGGGACGGCGACTACCGGGCCACCCTCACCGACGCCATCTACCGGGGCCGGGAGGACTTCGTCTACCGCATGACCGTCGGCGAGCTGCCGTATCTCGCGGGTGTCTTTCCGCTTGGCGGGCCCGCGGACGCCCCGCCCGGCAAGATCGCGATGAGCGGCTGGAACCTGGAGGGCACCGAGCTGGTGCCACCTCCCCCCGGAGCGCCCCCCGGCGTCCACGCCGTCGTCGCCCGCCGCCGGGATGGATTCGTCTCCAACCGGGTGCCGTTCGCCCTCGATACGCTCCCGGAGGTCCGCGAGCGGGAGCCCAACAACACGCCCCCGGGCGCCCAGCGCGTCCAGCCGCCCGTCGTGATCAACGGCCGCATCGATCAGCCCGGCGATGAGGACATCTTTCGCGTCGAAGGCCGTCCCGGCGATCCGATCGTCGCCGACGTCACGGCCCGTGCGCTCGATTCCCCGATCGACGCCGTGCTGAAAGTCACCGACGCGGCCGGAAGCCTGCTGGCTTTCAACGACGACCACGCGGACGCGGCCGCCGGGACGAACACCCACCATGCGGATCCCCGCCTGGTGACCCGAATTCCTCCCGACGGCGTCTGCTTCATCCACCTGGCGGACACCGCGCGCCAGGGCGGCGAGGCGTACGCCTATCGCCTCCGCGTCAGCGCCCCCAGGCCCGATTTCGACTTGCGCGTGGTCCCCTCCAGCCTCTCCATGCGCAGCAAGGCTGCGGCTTCCCTAACCGTTTTTGTCCTGCGTCGGGACGGGTTTACGGGCGACATCTCGCTCGGCCTGAAAAATCCGCCGCCGGGATTCTCGGCGGCCCCCGTCACCCTGACGGCGAAGCAGGAGTCGGCCCGGCTCACGCTGAAGAATTCCCTCCGCAACACGCCGCAACCGGTCGACCTGATTGTTGAGGGCCGCGCCCGGATTGGAGACCGGGAGGTGGTTCGCGCGGCCGTGCCCGCGGAAGACCGCATGCAGGCCTTTCTCTGGCGGCATCTTGTCCCCGCCGAGAACTTGGTCGCCTGGGTGTACGATCCCGGCTTCAAACCGCCCCCCAAGCGGGTCCCCCCGCCGCCCCAGGCGGTTGTGCAGGGACCGAAGAGCGCTGGCGCAGCGCTCGGCGGCGACATGCAGGAGATGACCGCCATGAGCGCGGCGGTTCCCTCCGACGGGATGCAGGAGATGACGGCGATCAAGACCGCCTCGAAGACGGACAAGCCGGCATCGCCGGCCCCCCCTCCCGCCAAGCCGTCCACGGCGCCCGCCGAGCCGGCGACGGCGACTCCAACGCCAGCCGCGCCCGCCAAGCCGGCGACGGCGACTCCAACGCCAGCCGCGCCCGCCAAGCCGGCGACGGCGACTCCGGCGGCGCCCGCGCCCCCCAAGTTCACCAAGCAACAGGTGGCGGCGCGGCTCCGGCAACTGAAGCTCCTCTACGAGGACTGGCTGTTGACGGATGCCTTCTACGCCCGCTTGGTCGCGGAATGCGAGGCCGCGCAATAAGCGGGCGGTTCCTGCACGCTTCCCGTTCGGACGCGGTGTGTTCCCCCGCCGCTTCTCCCCGCGTGATTTTCGTTCCCGGGTCGATTTTGCTTGGACAACATCGGGGCGAGCCGATAAGATGAATTATGGGGTGAGGGAGAGCCCATGGGTCTTTTTGGCACAGCGCCGAACAAGCCGCAGCCGGGCAAGCCGGCGGCAGGGGCCAATCCGACCAAGACGAGCAGCCAACTCCAGCGCCCCGGGACCGTGTCGGGAGCCAACCCGGCCAAGTCCGGTCCGCTTCCCAACGTCGGGGGGGGGGCCGTGAGCCCGGCGAAGACGGGTGTCCAGCTGCCTCGCGTCGGCGGAGCGCAGCCGCCGGGCATCGGTCATAAAACCACCACCATCCGACTGGCGGGCACGGGGGCGCGCATGGACGCCACGGGCCGCCCCCCGGCGGCCCGCCCGGTCAATGCCGAGGCGGCGAAGCGGGCCGCCGGCCTCCAGGAGCGCAAGCCCGTCGGCAAGATCCTCGAGGAGATGGGCGTCTGTACCAGTGCGCAAGTCCGCCAAGCCCTCCAGGCCCAGCACGAAAAGCCCGGCAAGAAACTGGGGGAGATCCTGCTGGAGCTCGGTTTCGCCACGCCCGAGCAGGTGACCGAGGCCTTGGCCAAGCAGTTCCAGATCCCCTTCGTCACCCTCCAGAACCTCAAGATCGCCCCCGAGGTCATCAACATGGTCCCGCGGGCGGTCGCCGAGGAAAACCGGATCATGCCCATCAAGATGAATGGGCGGACGGTGACGATCGCCATGACGGATCCCTTGGACCTCTTCACCCTGGACAACCTCCGGTTCATCCTGAATACCGACATCGATTGCGTGCTGGCGACGCCGGCCGACGTGCAGGGCGCGATCCAGCGCCACTACGGCAGCGCCGAGAAAACGGAGCTGGACAACGCGATCATGGCGGCGACGCAGACGCAGACGGACGTCACGATCCGCGGCGCGGAGATGGAGGAGGGGGAGGCGACGGCGGATGACGCGCCCGTCATCAAGTTCGTGCAGCTGATGATCACGGACGCGGTCAAGGCGCGGGCGAGCGACATCCACGTCGAGCCGATGGAGAAAAAGCTCCGCATCCGCTACCGGATCGACGGCGTTTGCCAGGAGGTGAATTCGCCCGGCAAGCGCCTCCAGGGCGCCGTTCTCTCCCGCATCAAGATCATGGCCGATATGGACATCGCGGAGAAGCGGAAGCCCCAGGACGGCCGCATCAAGATCAACGCCGGCGGGCACGACCTCGACATCCGCGTCTCGGCGCTCCCCGCCACCCACGGCGAGAGCATCGTCATGCGGCTCCTCGACAAGGAGACCGGCCTCGTCGAGCTCGAAGCCCTCGGCTTCCACCCCAGCGATCACAAGCGATTCCGCTCCCTCATCAAGCGCCCCAATGGCGTCATCCTGATCACCGGCCCCACCGGCTCGGGCAAGACGACGACCCTCTACGCGGCGCTCAAGGAGCTCAACCGACCGGACGTTAAGATCATCACCGCCGAGAACCCGGTCGAGTACAACCTCGCCGGCATCAACCAGGCCCAGGTCCGCGCCAACATCGGGCTGACGTTCGCCCGCATCCTGCGCGCCATGCTGCGCCAGGCCCCCAATATCATCCTCGTCGGCGAGATCCGCGACACGGAGACCGCCGAGATCGCCATCCAGGCGGCCCTCACCGGCCACCTCGTCTTCTCCACCCTGCACACCAACGACGCCCCCTCGGCGGTTACCCGCCTCCTCGACATGGGGGTGAAGCCGTTCCTCGTCGCCAGCTCCATCCAGGCGATCATGGCCCAACGCCTCGTCCGCATCCTCTGCCCGGCGTGCAAGGTGCCGATGAAACCGGAGCCGGCGGAATTGGCCGCCCTGGGCCTCCGGCCCCAGGATGTCGCCGGCCGCACGATCTACGGCCCCAAGGGCTGCGAGCAGTGCAAAGGCACCGGCTACAAGGGCCGCAAGGGGATCTACGAGCTGATGGAGATGAACGCCACCCTCCGCGAGATGGCTTTCAAGCGGGAGCCGACCCTCAAGTTGCGCGAGACCGCCCGCCTCAACGGCATGGTCACCCTGCTCGAGGACGGCGTCCGGAAGATCATGGACGGGATGACCTCCATCGCGGAGATCCTCAGCATCACGCACCGCGTCGACATCACCTACTGAGACCCCGGGGGCTTTCCCCCCGGCCGACATCGCGCGACGGCACCCCGCGCGCGCATCCGAGCCCCCCATTTGCCGGGAGCGTGGAGCGATGGCCGACCTGAACCGACTGCTGCAGCTCGTCGTGGATCGGAAATGCTCGGACCTCCACCTGACCGTGGGGATTCCGCCTACCATCCGCCTCCACGGCCACCTCCGTCCCCTCAACACCCCCCCCCTGACGCCCGACGACACCGTGGCCTTCATGAAGGCCATTACGCCCGAGCGCTGCCAGACGGAGCTCAAGGAGCACGGCAGCACCGACTTCGGCTTCGCCTACCAGAACCAGGCCCGCTTCCGCGTCGGCGCCTACCAACAGCGCGGCAACATCGGGCTGGCGCTGCGCCTGATTCCCTCGAAGCTCCTCGCCATCGAGGACATCGGGCTGCCGCCCTCCATCAAGAACCTCCTCCTCCGCCCCCGCGGGCTCATTCTCGTCACCGGCCCCACCGGCAGCGGCAAGACCACCACCCTCGCCTCGATGATCAACTTCATCAACGAGGAGGAGGACTGCCACATCATTACCATCGAGGACCCCATCGAGTACTACCACGAGCACAAGAAGTCGATCCTCACCCAGCGCGAGATCGGAGTGGACATCGGCTCTTTCGCCGAGGCCATCCGGCGCGCGCTCCGCATGGATCCCGACGTCATCCTCGTCGGCGAGATGCGCGATCTCGAGACGATCCAGTCCGCCATCACCGCCGCCGAGACCGGCCACCTCGTCTTCGGCACCCTGCACACGACCGGCGCCGCCCGCACCATCAACCGGATCGTCGACGCCTTCCCCATGGAGCAGCAGGAGCAGATCCGCGCCCAGCTCGCCTCCTCCCTCATCGCCGTCATCTCCCAGATGCTCTTGCCCCGCAACGACAGCCCCGGCGTCATCGCCGCCTTCGAGATCATGCTCGTCACCTCCGCCGTCGAGCACCTCATCCGCGAAAACCAGACCCACAAGATCATCTCCGCCATCCAGACCGGCGCCCAGCAGGGCATGGTCCTCCTCGACGACTTCCTCTTCAACCTCTATATCAACAAGAAGATCTCCTACCAGAGCATGATGATGGCTTCCCAGAACCCCGCCGATCTCGAGACGAAGGTCAAGGAGTTCACGTACGCTCAAGGGGCGAAGAAATAAAAAAAACGGGGCGGACGCCGCGCGTCCGCCCCGTCGATCGCGTCTCGTTTCGCCCCCGCCTCAGCGCTCCACGCAGACGTGCTCGTCGTACACCTCGCGCCGGCACTCCTGGCAGAAGTGCGTTTTGCCGCAGATATGCTTGAGGGCCGATCCGTTCGAAACCTCCGCCCGGCAGGTCGGACACCACGCCGTCTCCCCGCAGACGTGATCCTGCCCGACCTCCTGCTTGCAGTTCTCGCAAAAACGGGTGAGGTCGCAGACGTGGTGGGCGGCGGCCTCCCGCAGGCAGGTGGGCGCGAAGCAGAAGGCCGTCACGCCGCACACGTGGGCGCGCCCCGCCTCCCGGCGGCAGGCCGGGCAGTAGCGCGTCAGGCCGTGGACGTGCGGCGTGGCCGCCTCCTGCCGGCACGTCTCGCAGGGCACCGTGACGCCGCAGTCGTGCTGGGAGAGGACGACCAGATTGCACCGCTCGCACCAGATCCCGCCGGACTCGCGGAGGGCCGCCGCGGCTTCTCGGGATCGGCGCATCTCGGGGGTGATCAGCTCCTTTTCGGCGGTCACCACCGGCCGGTCCGAGGTGCAGGCGGCCAGGACGAGGAGCCCGAGGGAGCTCGCGGCGGACAAGCGCATGGGGTTCTCCTTCGATGCACGGACCGCCGCAATCGTATTTCCCTCGCCGCACCCCTGTCAAGACAAAACCCCCGCCAGTTTCTTCGTGTCTTCACGTCCCCCCTGTCCTATAATGCCGCTTGCTGACCGGCCCGGAGGAGACCCGCGATGAGGACGGCCCCCCGCCCCCTGCCTCGTATCCGCCTCGGACGCCGCGACGGCGCCGGGCGCCGCTTCGGAATCGTCGTGGCCCGCTTCAACGCCTTCCTCACGGACAAGCTGCTCGAGGGGGCGGTCGAGGCTTTCGCCCAGCACGGCGTCCGCCCGTGCGACCTCGAAGTCGTCAAGGTGCCCGGCTCGGTGGAGCTGGGCGCCGCCGCCCGCCTGCTGGCCGGCCGCCGCTGCGCCGCCGTCGTCTGCCTCGGCGCGGTCCTGCGCGGCGAGACCCCCCACTTCGACTACGTCGCCCACGCCGCGGCCCGCGGCTGCGTCGAGGTCTCCGCTCAGACCGGGGTCCCCGTCGTCTTCGGCCTCGTCACCGCGGACACCCTGGAGCAGGCGATCCACCGCGCGGGCGGCAAGGCGGGAAACAAGGGATACGATGCCGCGGTCACGGCGCTCGAGATGGCCGACTTGGCGGCCCAACTGGCCCGGAAGACGTAGGTCCGTCCCGGAGGCGCGAAGGCCGCGGGACGTATCGCCCCCGGCGGCCCGCGGAACATGCGCAAACGATCGCTCGCCCGTGAGCTGGCGCTGCAGTGCCTCTGCCCGCTGGACGTGCAGGGGGAGGAGGCGCTCCAGGACGTCGAGGAGATCCTCGCCGAAGGCTCCTCCGACGCGGCCGTGAAGGCCTTCGCGCGCGAGCTGGCCCGCGGCTGCTTCGGGCACCGCGCCGAGATCGACCGGGAGCTGGCCGACGTCGCCGAGCACTGGGATCTCCGGCGCATGGCCGTGGTCGATCGGAACATCCTCCGCCTGGGCGCCTTCGAGCTCCTTCACCGGCCCGATACCCCCCCCACCGTCGCCATCAACGAGGCCATCGACCTGGCGAAGCGATACAGCACCGCCGAGTCGGGGGCCTTCGTCAACGGCATCCTTGACAAGGTCCGGCTGCGCGCCGCGGCGGCCAAGCAGGCGAAGCGGTGACCCGGCGAGGGCCTCCGTCTGCCAGCCGCGGGGCCGGGACCGGAATCCCGGGGCAATCGGGCGCCGCGGCGCTATGTCCCTTCGGGCACCGGAAGGGTGTGTTTCCGCCGGGCGTCGGGCCTGGAGACCTTTTTGGAGGGACGGGCGATGCGCGACTTGGACCTGAGCCGGCGCGAGTTCCTCGGGACCGGCGCGGCGGCCCTCGGCGCCGCCGGCCTTGCCGCGCGCGGGGCTTTCGCCGCCGACACGACGAAGATCCTCAACTACAACCCGAAGATGGACTATCGCGAGTGGAAGCGCGCCGGCCTTCAGATCTCCGCCGTCTGCCTCGGCGGCCACTGGAAGAAGGTCAACGAGGCCGTTCCCGGCGCCTTCAAGGGCGGCAACTGGCTCGGCGTCGACATGAACAACGAGGACTTCCACAAGAACCGCTACGAGGTCGTCTCCGCCTGCATCGACGCCGGCATCAACTACATCGACGCCTGCACGCACAAGGAGACGCTCGCCTACAGTCGCGCCCTCAAGGGCCGCCGCGACAAAATGTACCTCGGCTATTCCTGGTACGAGCACGAGCTGCGAAACAAGGACTTCCGCACCTGCGAAGCCCTGATGAAGAGCCTCGAGGAGGGGATGTCCCTCTGCGGCCTCGACTACGTCGACCTCTGGCGCATCACAATGCACGAGCAGAGCGGCAAGCACACCGAGGGCGAGGTCGAGGAGATGATGAAGGCCCTCCAAAAGGCCAAGCAGCAGGGCAAGGCCCGCTTCGTCGGCTTCTCTTCCCACGACCGGCCCCACATCAAGGCGCTGCTCGAGAAGTATCCCGAGGTCGTCGATGCCGTCGTCACCCCCTACACCGCCAAGACGAAGGAGCTGCCCCAGGACAGCCTCTTCGAGACGGTTCGCAAGCAGGGCGTGGCGCTCTTCGGCATCAAGCCCTACTCCAGCGGCTCGATCTTCAAGGGGAAGGGCGTTCCGGGCGACGAGAAGTTCGAGAGCGACTGCGAGGCGGCGCGCCTCTCCCTCCGCTACATCCTCTGCAACCCCGCCGTCACCGCCCCGATCCCCGGCATGATCTGCCCCGAGCAGGTCGCCAACGCCGCCCGTGCGGTCCAGGAGCGCCGGGAGCTCGACAAGGCGGAGCTCGAGAAGCTCGACCGGATCCACCGCGAGGCGTGGGCGAACCTCCCGGCGGATTACCAGTGGCTGAAGGACTGGGAGTGGGTCTAGCCCGCGGGCGGTCGAGACGCCGATCGGGGGCGGGGCCGTGGCCCCGCCCCTTCGATTTTTTGCTTGGCAGGCCGCGGCCACCTTGGCATGCTGGCGCGTCCCCGGAGACCGGCGGAGGAGCAGCTCCGATGACCGAGCGACGTGCGTCCCGATGCGCGGGCGGCGCGATTCTGGCCCTGGCCGCGGCCGCCGCCTGCTCCGGCCCAGCGTCCGGCCCGGCCTCGTCCCCTGCGGGTGCGACCCCGCCGGCCGCCCAGGCCCCCCACCCGCTCCCCGAGCGGGACGGGCCGAAGCGGCCCGTCGACTACACGAAACCTCCCTTGGCCGATAACAGCCGCTGCTATGTCTGTCACCTCAACTACGAAGAGGATCCTTTCGTCCGCTGGCACGCGTGGGGCGGCGTCGGCTGCGAGAAGTGCCACGGCCCCTCGGACGACCACTGCGGCGACGAGAACCACGAGACGGCGCCCGACATCCTGTTCTCGAAGGAGTCCATGCCCCCCGCCTGCTGGGAGTGCCACCCGGAGGTGAAGCCGCCGCGCGGGTACAAGCCGGCCGTCGCCGCGGACGCCGCGAAGGCCTGCACCGAGTGCCATGGCCGCCACCGGCTGCCCGAGCGGCTCCGGCGCTGGGACAAGAAGACCCGCAAGCTGATCGAGTGATCCCGTGCCATGCTCAAGAGCCTTTTCACCCGCCTCAAGGACGGCCTCCGGAAAACCAAGGCCGCGCTCGGCCAGCGCGTCCGCCAAGTCCTCGCCGTCTTCAAGGGTCTCGACGAGGAGACGCTCGCCCGGATCGAGGAGACCCTCCTGGCGGCGGACGTCGGCGTCGAGGCGACGGATCGGATCCTCGAGACCTTGCGCGCGCGCCACCGGGAGGGGACGATCACCCGGTCCGACGACGTGCTGGCGGTGATCAAGGCCGACCTGCTGGCGCGCCTCGGCGAGGCCCCGCCCGGCCTCCGCTTCGCCGCCGCCCCCCCCACCGTCGTCCTCGTCGTCGGCGTCAACGGCAGCGGCAAGACCACGTCCATCGCGAAGCTCGCCAAGGCCGTGCGGGACGACGGGAGGAAGGTGCTGCTCGCCGCCGCGGACACCTTCCGCGCCGCGGCGATCGACCAGCTGGAGGTCTGGTGCGGCCGGCTCGGCGTCGACCTCGTCCGACACCAGCCGGGGGCGGATCCCGCGGCCGTCGCCTTCGACGCCTGCGACGCGGCGCTGGCCCGAAAGGCCGACGTTCTCCTCGTCGACACCGCCGGCCGCCTCCAGACGAAGGTGAACCTCATGAGGGAGCTGGAGAAGATCCGGAACGTCATCGCGCGGAAGATCCCCGGCGCGCCGCACGAGACGATCCTCGTGCTCGACGCCACCGTCGGCCAGAACGCCATCTCCCAGGCGCGCCACTTCCACGAGGCGACGCCGGTGACGGGGATCTTCCTGGCCAAGCTCGACGGCACCGCCAAGGGCGGCATCGTCGTCGCCATCCACGACCAGCTCGGCATCCCCGTCAAGTTCGTCGGCGTGGGCGAGAAGCCGGACGACGTCGAGCCGTTCGAGCCGGCGAAGTTCGTGGAGGCGCTGTTCGGGGACGAGGGGTGACAAGCCACGGAACCGCAGAGATCGCGGAATGAACCTTCGATTCTGTCCATGATCGGCTGCACGTCTGCGGATTCCGCTGCATTGTGACGCGTGTCGCGCAGGGGGGGGACGGATCCGGCTGCTTCTCTTGTCCGGCGAGGGGGATATGCAGAAGTTCCAAGCCTATGTCAGGGCCTTGGAGCTGCCTGAGGAGCGACGGCCGAAGGCCTTCGAGACGCTCCGACGGATATCGGGTGTCCAGTCCGGCCCCGCATATCGCCTCCAATCCGCAAAGAACTTGAGCGAACCGTGTTTCTTGACAACAGGTGTGTGAGATCTTCACGATTCCCGCCATGCCCCGCCAGACCGACCTGTTGATGTCGTTCTACAAGAAGCTCCTCGCGCGCTTCGGCCCGCAGCACTGGTGGCCGGGGGAGACGCCGTTCGAGGTGATGGTCGGGGCGATCCTGACGCAGAACACGGCCTGGGGGAACGTCGAGAAGGCGATCGCGGCGCTCAAGCTCGCCGACCTCCTGGAGCCGCGCCGCCTGCTCGCCGTCGAACCGTCTCTCCTGGCCCGCCTCATCCGTCCCGCCGGCTACTACAACGTCAAGGCGCGGCGCCTTCGCGCCTTCCTGACGTGGTTCCTCGACGCCCACGGCGGGTCGGTCGAGTCGATGCGGAGGCGCCCTCTCGACGCCCTGCGCGAGGAGCTTCTCGCCGTCAAGGGCATCGGCCGCGAGACGGCCGACTCGATCCTCCTCTACGCCGTCGGCCTGCCGGTCTTTGTCGTCGACGCCTACACGTACCGCATTCTCCTCCGCCACGGTCTGATCCTCCCCGAGGCGGACTACGACGAAATCCAGGCGCTTTTCACCGAGAACCTGGAACGGGACGCGGCCCTCTTCAACGAGTATCACGCCTTGATCGTGGCGTGCGGGAAGGCGTACTGCAGGCCGCGGCCCCGCTGCGCCGGTTGCCCCCTCGAGGATCATCCCCACGCGGTCGATGATGTCCGGGACTGAGCGCCCTCGCCTAACTGTTGCCAGGTCCCCCCGCCCCCGCTACACTGCCCCCATGGATCGCCGCCTGCAGGAAGCCGCGAAGGCGAACGAGGGGTGGGCCCTCGGGCTGCTGAAGGGCTTCTGCCGGATCCCCTCGGTCTCGGCCCAGCGCCGCGGGATCCGGGAGGCCTCCGATTTTCTCGTCATGGCCTTCCGCGACCTCGGCCTCCGCGTCCGGCGCGTCCGCTGCGGCGGGAACCCGGCCGTGATCGCGGAGTCGCCCCCCGTTCCCGGCGGCCGCTCGATCCTCTTCTACAATCACTACGACGTCCAGCCGCCGGATCCCCTGGACGAGTGGTCGTCTCCCCCCTTCGATCCGGCGATCCGGGGCGGGCGGCTCTTCGCGCGGGGGGCGGCGGACGACAAGGGCGATTTTGTGGCGCGCGTCGCCGCGGTCCACGCCTACCGCAAGGCGGGGATCCCCCTGCCCGTCCAGGTGAAGTTCTTCGTGGAGGGGGAGGAGGAGATCGGCAGCCCGACACTGGAGTCCGTGGCGCGCCGGCTGTCGCGATGGCTGCAAGCGGACCTCTGCATCTGGGAGAGCGCCTCGCGCAGCGACGACGGCCGGCCGCACATCGAGCTCGGCTGCAAGGGCATCCTCCATGGCGAGCTCGTCTGCCGCGGGGCGAAGACCGATCTCCACTCCTCGCGCGGCGTGATCGTTCCCAGCCCGCTCTGGCGTCTGGTCTGGGCGCTGGCCTCGATCAAGGGGCGGGACGAGCGGATCGCGATCCGGGGCTTCCGGGACCGCCTCCGGCCGGTGACGGCGGCCGAGCGCGCCCTGGCCGCTTCGTTCCGGCCCGATGCGGGCGGCGCCGCGAAACGCCTCGGGATCGGCCGCTTCCTCCTCGGCCTGTCCGGCGCCCGCCTCGCCGAGCGCCTTTTCTTCGAGCCGGCCGTCAACCTCAACGGCCTCTCCGGCGGCTACCAGGGGCCTGGCAGCAAGACGGTCCTCCCCCGCGAGGCGCGCGCCAAGTTCGACATACGACTCGTGCCCGACCTGGAGCCCGCCGAGATCGCCCGCCTCCTGCGCCGCCACCTCGACCGGCACGGCTTCCGCGACGTTCGGCTCGAGGACCTTCACGGATATCCCGCGGCCCGGACGGCGCCGGACCACCCCTTCGTCCGCCTCGCCGCGGAGGCCGGGACGGAGGCGTTCGGCCGGCCCGCGCTCATCCAGCCGACGATGGCCGGCAGCGGCCCGATGCACGTTTTCGCGCGGCGGATGCCCTGCATCGGGATCGGCGTCGGCTTCGGCGGCTCGCGCATCCACGCCCCCGACGAATCCATCCACGTCGCGGACCTGCATCGCGGGACGCGGCATGTCCTCGGGGTGATCGAGCGGTTGGCGCGGCACGGGCGGAACCCCTGACCGCTACCGCCAGACCTCGATCCCGCAGACGGTCACCTCCTGCCCGCTCACCCGCACGTCGAGAACCCCGCCCGCCGGCTCGGCCTCCCAGGGCCCGAGGCGCCTCCACGCCCCGCGCCCCGCGCAATCGAGCCCCCGCTCCACCTGCTGTCCCGCCACCCAGACGCCGAACCGTTGTCGGGCGTCCCGGACATAGAGGTAGATGCGGCAGGTCCCCGGCCCGACGCCGCCGAGCAAGATCCGGACCTTGTTGGCGCCGTGGTATCCCGTCTGGAGCATCCGGGCGAAGACGGGGTCGACCGCCGGGTCGGGCGCCGCGTCGCGATCGTCCGCCGGCGCCCCGAAGACGAGGCAGTTCTCCGCCACGGGCCCGGCCTCCCAGCGGTTCCCGTCGACGATCAGCTCCGGGCCGTTCAGGTTGACCGCGCGCTGGAAGAGGCCCGCGGGACGGTCCAGGCCGGCCGGGGTGGACGTCTCCCCCGCGACCAAGGTGGCGCCCTCCTTGGGGCGAAGGATCACCACATACATGGCGTGGTTGGTGTCGAGGCCCCCGAGCGCCACGCGGCCGGCGGACGCGTCGCGCGCCCAGAGCCGGTACGGGCGGCGCCCCTCCTTATGCCGGCCGCCGATCTCCTCGCCCGTGTCGGTGAAGCCCGACATCCACGCCGGCCGCGGCACCCGCGCGTCAAGCCCCACGAGGATGGTCGCGTCGCGCTTCAAGTTGAAGGTGATGAAGGCGTCGCCTTTCGACTTTTTGTCGTCGCAGGCGGTCCGCAGGCAGGGAAGTCCTCCGCAGGTGCCGACGTCCAAGTACGGGTAGTCGCGGTCGACGTACATGAGCGCCCCTGTCTGGACCACGCCCCACGCGTAGCGGACGGGCGTCGTGTCCGAGACAAGGCCGGCCAGGTCGATGGGGACCGGGACGGCGCCGGGAGAGGGCTCGGGCGGTCGGGCCGCGATCCCGGCCATGGCGGCCGGCGCGGCGCGAAGGCCGCGGGCGAGACTGGCCACCTCGGCGGCGTCGAGAGCCCGGGCGTAGAGGCGCACGTCGTCGACCAGACCGTTGAAGTGCTTGTGGAAGCCCCCGTAGCCGATGGTGAGCGGATCGGCGGTCGCGGCCGCCGCCCCCGTCCGGTCCTTCGCGCCTTCGAGCGCGCCGTTCACGTACAGGAAGCCCCGATCTCCCTTTACCACGGCCGCGACATGGGTCCAGGTCCCCGGACGCATTGCCGCGCGGCAGTCGAAATCGAGGATGTTCTTGCCCTCCCCGTCATACTGCTGGAACTTGAGGCGGGAAGCGGGAGCCTTTTCCAAGAAGACGCCGAAGGATCGGATTTTCTCGCCGCCCTTTCCGACGAGCCGAACCCAGTCGGAGGCCTCGCCTTCCTTTCGGAACCAAAAGGCGATCGTCATGTCGCCGGGGAGCCGCAGGGCGGGCGCGTCGGGCACGGCCACCCAGTCGGTCGAGCCGTTCAGGCGCAGTCCGTGGGAGGAGAAGGCGGCCAGGGGCGGGGGGACCTGTGTCGTGCTCGACGGCGCGCCCGCGTAGGACGCGTGCAGCCCGTTCCCGCTGCAGTCCGCCGCGGACGGATTGCCCTTCCCGTCATCGAACGGCCAATAGCCGACCAGCCCCTCCGGGGAGACCCAGGCAACGGGGGCGAGATGCGGGCAGATCGGCGGGGGCGGGTCGTCCCTCGGCTTGATCGACGCCCGGTTTCGCAGCCACCATGCCCGGTATTCCGCGGGGCCGGCCAAGCTTTCCCCGGTTCGCTTCGCGAGCGCCTCCCGGAGCGGCTTCTCGACGACCTTGAGCCGGTCCTCCGCCTGCTTCTTGCTGTCCCCGCTTCGCTGCGCGTCCCGGTCCAGTTCCTCCCAGACGGCGAGGAGGGGGGGGATCGCCGCGGGGGCGTCCGTCTCGCCGAGAACCCGGATCGCGCCGGCGGCCACATTCGCGTTCTTGTCGGCGACCAGCCGCGCGACGGCGGGGATACCGCTCTCGTGCGCGACGCCCGCCAGGGCCGCCAGGCAGCGCTCCGCCATGTCCGTCTCCCCCCGGGAAAGGGAGGCCGTCAGGGCGCCGACGAGGGCTTGGGCGGCGGCCTTCTCGCCGCGATATTTCCCAAGCGCCGCGACGGCCTCCTGCCGGACGAGACCGGGCTCCCGGGCGACCCGGGCGAGCTCGGCAAGGATCTTCGGATCGCGCTCCGCGTCTCCGAGCTGCCAGACCGCCGTCGCGCGCTCGCTGGGGGTCTTCGCCGCGCGGATGGCCGCCTTGTACGCGTCCAGCGCCTTCTCCACCGCCTCCTCGTGGGCCCGCCGCTGCGCTTGTTCCCACGCGGCGATCTCCGCCTTGGGGTCGGGGGCGAGATCCTGCGCCTTTCCCCCCGCGGCGGACCCGGCCAGCGCCAGCGCCAGCAGGCCCGCCCGCCCCCTCCGGGGCCGGGGCCTCGGATTTCCTGCCATCCCGCCCGGTGTGCAGTTGGCGCCGACGCTCACTTCGGCGATCCTCCGTCCGGCTTCGGCGTGTCGTCCGATTCCGGAGCCGCGGCGGGGGCCGTCGCCTCGCCGGGCGTGGGCGCCTCCTCCGGCTTGGGTTCCGCCGCCCCTCCCGGATCCGCGTCGGGCGCGTTCGCCGGCGCGTGAGGCGCCGTCCTCCAGACCTCGACGCCGCAGACCCCCACCGCCCCTCCGGAGAAGGCCACCGCGATCGTCCCGTCCATGGCCTTCGTCGACCACGGCCCGATGCGGCCCCAGCGGCCTGCGCCGCCGGTGGAAAAATTGGACGCCATGAGCTTTCCCTGGAGCTTGACATCGAACATTTCCGCCATGCCGTCTTCCCAGAAATACGCGCAGACCAAGTAGTCGCCCGCCGGGAGGTCTCGGAGGGTGATGACGAGGGATCCGGCGCTGGTCAAGCCGGTCCGAAGCATGCGGGTCCGTTCCGCGTCGGCGGGTGGAACGATCGGGGCATTGCGGGCGTCGAACGGCTTCCCCCCTTCGGCGGTGACGATTTCCTTGTTACTGCCGTCCGCCCAGGGATTGCCGTCGATCACGAGCGCGGGCCCGTTGAGGTTGACGGCGCGGAAGAAGACGCCGGGGATCGGGGGAAGCACGACGGCGGCGGCCGGGGGGCCCTCGGCGGGAGGCGCATCGCCCGGGAGGGGGGCTGGGGGCGGAACCGCGCCGCCCGGCGCCGCGGGACCGGCCGCCGGCGCGGGCGGGGCGAAGTGGCGGCAGGTTACGGGCGGCGGCTCCGGAGGGGGAGTCCACGCGGCCTTGTTCTGCGTCCACCATGCCCGGTACTCGTCCGCGTAATGGAATTTCTTGCCCGTCAGGCGGGTCAGCGACTCCTTGATCGACGGGCCCGCCGCTTGGAGCCGCTGCTCCGCCTTTTTCTTGGCGTCCCCCTCTTTCTTCCGGCCCCGGTCCAGCTCCTCCCAGACGGCCAGGAGGGCCTCGACGGCCGCGGCGGAGCCCATCCCGCCCATCGCCTGGGCTGCGGCGGCCGCGGCCGCGTCCTCGTCGTGCCGGAGGTGCTTGGCCACGAGGGGAATGGTGCCCTCGAACCCGACGCCGCCGAGGGCCTCGAGGTTCTTGGCCAGCGCGGCGACGCTCTTGCCGTGCGTTCCCAGCGCGCCCGCCAGGGCCGTCGCGGCCTGCTTCTCGCCCCGGTAGGTCGCCAGCGCCGCCATCGCCGCGAGCCGCACGGGCTCGGCGTCGCCCAGCAGCCGCGACAACTCCGCCACGATCTTGGGGTCCCGCTCCTCGGCCGCCAGCCGCTGCGCGGCGGCCGCGCGGTCCGCGGGCGTCTTGGCCTCCCGAAGCGCCTGCTTGAAAGTCTCGAGCGCCACGCGCACCGCCGCCTCGTGCTCCCGGCGCGCCTCCCGGTCCTCCTTCGACTCGGCCGCCCCCGCCACCCCCGTCGCGGCGGCCGCCAGGACCGCCAGCCCCGCCGCTCGCGCCAAGCCTCGCATGTGTCCTCCCCGCGCAACCCGGGCCGGACGGCCCCGGCCCGGATTCGCTCGCTCGGATGACCCGTAGCTCCGTCTCGCGGCCGGGACCGGCTCCCGGTCGGAGGCTACCGCCGCCAGAGTTCCACCCCGCACAGCAGCGCCCGGCCGCCCCGGCACCGGATGGAGACGAAGCCGCCCGCGGTATCCGCCGCGCACGGCCCGATTCGGCGCCACGTTCCCGCCGGGAGGATCGCCGGTTCCGATGCCCGCCCGTTGACTTCCACCGCGACGCGCTCCTCCGCGTCGTAGGCGCGAAGCGTCACGTAGACGTCGCAGGCTCCAGCCGGGAGGCCGGCGAGGACGACGCGGGCGGCGTCCCCGCCGCCGACGGCCGTCCGCAGCACGGGTTCGGAGACTGCGTCGGCGGGGCGGAGCGGGCTGGCCGCGTCCTCGTGAAGCCGGCCGAACACGAGGCAGTTCTCGGCCTCGGTGCCCGATTCCCACGGGCGGCCGTCGATCGAAACGGCGGGCCCGCCCAGGTTGACGGCGCGCAGGAACGTCCCCGGCGGTTTTGCCGGCGGGGACAACGGCGGCGCGACGGCGTCCGGGGGGCGATATGGCGCCAGGCATCGTCCCGGGATCACCTCCGGTCCCGCCGACCCCGGTGTCTGCCAAGCCACCGCCAGGTGGTCGTTGCCCTCGCCCTCCGCATGAACCGCCTCGATATAATAGCGGCGGCCCGCGACGAGCGAGACCGGCTCCGACTGCTGTCCGGGCTTTTCCGACCAGCCCCGGGGCGAGGTGTGGTTGCCGCCCCCTCCCCCCAGCACGCCGGCGATCCGCCGCTTCGTCGACGGGTCTTCGTGAAGGCTGAGCCACAGCTCGGACTCGTTGTCGCTGGCGATCCAAAATCGGTGGTCGCCCGTCGCTGCGGGAATGAGATACCCGCGGATCCGCGAGACGTACCGGTCGGCTTCGTCCCGCGGGGCCTCGAAGCCGTCCAGACGGGTCACGCGATCGGGCGGCTCGTCGAACCGGTGGCCCGCCCGCATTTCCGGTAGGCCGCCCCGGACGTCCCACCAGACTTCGCGGGCGATCCAGCCGGCGTCCGGCGCCGCGGCGGGGGGCGGCGCGGTCGACGGAGCTTTCGCCTCCGCCGGGGCGGCGCCCGTCGCCGGCTTCGGAACGGCTCGTGCGACCTCCGCGCCGTCGGGCGGCGCCAGATATCTCCCGTCGATCACCTCCCGCGTGCCGCCCGGGATTTCCCATGCCACGACGAGGTGGTCCTTGTCCCCCGCCCCCTCCTTGTGCTGCGCCTCGATGTAGTATTTCCGGCCGGCCACGAGCGGGACCGGCTTCGACTTCTGCGAGCCGTGCTTCGTCCACTCCTGAACCCCGGTCCAATCCGGCACGCCTGCGACCCACTTCTTGTGGGCCGGATCGGCGTCCGGGCTCAGAAAGAGCGCGGAGGCGTCGTCGCTCGAGATCCAGAAAACGTAGTCGCCATCGACGGGCGGCACGACGAATCCTCGAACCCGCGCCGCATAGTCGTTCCCGCAGTCCACCGGCGCCTCGAAGCGGGTGAGCACCACCGAGGCGGACGGCGGCCGGTCGAAGGCGGCGACGGCGTCGTTGACGTGTACGCCGCCGACGCCGGTCCAAACCTCGCGCAGGATGCCGCCCGTGACGACGCCGCCGGCGACATGAATGGGGAGGAAGTGGCGGCAGAGCGGCGGGGGGGGCTCCTCCTTCGGCTTGAAGGTCGCCCGATTTTCCGCCCACCACGTCCGCCAATCCGGGACGTTCCCGTAGGTCTTTCCCGTCAACGCCGCCAGCGCGTCCTTGTAGGCCGGCTCCAGATCCTTGAGCCGCTCCTCCGCAGCCCGCTTCTGGTCATCCCCCCGCGTCTTCTCCTTTTCCAGCCGCTCCCAGGAATCGACCAGGAGGGGGATGGCCGGGGCGGCTCCCGCCGCGCCAAGCGCCCGGATCGCCGCCGCGGCGACCCGGGTCTCCTTCTCCTCCACATGCCGGGCCAGGACGGGGATGACGGTGTCGTGGCCGACGCCGCCGAGGGCCTCGAGGTTCTTCGCCAGCATCGACGCGGTGCGGGCGTGGAGGGGGATCATGCGGAGCAGGGCCTGCGCCGCGGCCGCGTCCTTTCGATACTTCGCCAGCGCCTCCATCGCCGCGATCCGCACCGACTCGGCGTCGCCGGTCAGCCGCCCCAGCTCGGCCGCGATCTTCGCGTCCCGCTCCGTCGCCCCCAACGTCTGGACGGCCTTGACGCGGTCGCCGACGGATTTCGCGGCGCGGAAGGCCTTCTTGAAGGCGTCGAGGGCCTCCTTGACCGCCTCCTCGTGCTGCTGGCGCATCTCCCGCTCGGCGGCGGCCAAGGCTGCCTTGTCGTCCGGGGAGAGGTCGCGACGCTCCTCGGCAGGGGCGGGCCCGAGGGGGCCCAGGAGGGCCAGGACCGCGGCGAAGGCGTGGGTGCGGACGCTCAGGGATCCCGCCATCGAAAGCCCCCGGAGCCACCTTCCATCCTCCCGGACGGGAGGGACCTGTGAATTATACCACGACACGGCGTCGCGCAATACGGGTGCCCGGCTCTACATCGCGTGGGGAGGCGGATTGGGATACAGGGCCGTGGGACGATACGCACGAAGCCGAGGGGGGCGCCTTCGCGAATCGTGGAGCGTCGCGCCGCCATCCCGGAAACCCCTCCGGCTGTTCTCCGCCGCGCGGCCGGCCCCCGCGTCCGGCGTATGCAAGGCGTCCTCGCTGCACTATACTCTGGGGAGGACGGTCTTGGCGCCCGCTGTCGCGCGCCTCCTTTGTTCGAGGATCGCGTCATGTCCTGCCGCGCCCTTCGTCGCCTTGTTGCGTCCGCCTGTCTTGCCCTCGCCGCGCCGCCGCTGGCCGGACCGGCCTCCGCCGCGCCGCCCGCCGGCGGCCGGCCCAATGTCCTCTTTCTCTTTGCCGACGACCAGCGAGCCGACACGATCGCCGCCCTGGGAAATCCCGTGATCCGGACGCCGGCCCTCGACCGCCTCGCGAAGGCCGGCCTCTCCTTCCGCCGCGCCTACCTGCAGGGCGGGCTCCAAGGCGCCACCTGTGTCCCCTCCCGCGCCATGCTCCTTTCCGGGCAGGGCCTCTTTCGCACGGACGAGAAGCTGCTGCGCGACGAGACTTGGCCGGCTGCGTTCGGCCGCGCCGGCTACGCCACCTTCATGACCGGCAAGTGGCACAACGGCGAGAAGTCCCTCCCGTTCAGTTTCCAGGCCGCCCGCGCCGTCTTCGCGGGCGGCATGACGGACCCGATGAAAGCCCGGCTGAGCGACCTCGTGGATGGCCGACTCGGCCCGCCGCGGGTGTCGACGAAGCACGCCTGCGCGGTCTTCGCCGACGAGGCCATCCGGTTCCTCCGGGAGCATGCGGGCGGGCCCTTTCTTTGTTATGTGCCGTTCGACGCCCCGCACGATCCCCACGTCGTGCCGGACGACTTCCCGGTCCACTACCGCCCCGACGACATCCCTCTGCCGCCCAACTTCCTTCCGCAGCACCCGTGGGACAACGGGGAGATGGCCATCCGCGACGAGAAGCTCCTTCCCTGGCCCCGCCCGCCGCAGCAGGTGCGCGCGATGAACGCCGAGTACTATCGTTACATCTCCTACCTCGACGCGCAGATCGGCCGGGTCCTCGACGCCCTCGACGCATCCCCCCACGCGAAGAACACGATCGTCGTCTTCGCCGCCGACTCCGGCGTCGCGCGCGGCAGCCACGGCCTCATCGGCAAGCAGAACTGCTACGAGCACTCCATGCGCGTCCCGCTTCTCGTCGCCGGTCCCGGCATCCCCGCGGGAAAGACCACCGACGCGATGGTCTATCTCTTTGACGTGATGCCGACGCTGGGCGCGCGGTGCGGCGTCCCCCCTCCGAAGGCCAGCGCGGGGATCGATTTCAGCTCCGTGCTCGACGACCCGGCCCGGCCCGGCCGCCCAGGCATCCTGCTCGCCTACCGCGACGTCCAACGGGCCTACCGTGACGAGCGCTGGAAGCTCATCCGCTACCCGCAGGTCGACCGGACCCAGCTCTTCGATCTCCAAGTCGACCCGGAGGAGACCTCCGATTTGGCCGGCCTGCCGGCGCAGGCCGGTCGCGTCCGGGAGATGATGGCGCTCCTGCGAAAGGAGATGGATGCCTTCGGCGACGACACCCCGCTGCAGGTCGCGCACCCGAAACCGGCCGAATGGACGCCCCCCGGCCGGGGCGCGAAGGGGGGGGGATCGAACCCCTGAGGCCGTCGAAACCGGAAGACCCGCCATGCGCATGACCCGATGGGACGTCCCGTGGACTGTTGTCCTGTCGTCCCTTCTCCCTGCGACCGACGCCGCGGAGCCCGCACCGGCGGCCCCGGCGCCCAACATCGTCTACCTGATCTGCGACGACCTCGGGTACGGCGACGTTCGCGCCCTCAATCCCGAGCGGGGGAAGATCCCCACGCCGCACGTCGACCGCCTCGCCGCGCAGGGCATGGTCTTCACCGACGCCCACGGCGGCTCGTCGGTCTGCACCCCCACCCGCTATGGCGTCCTCACCGGCCGCTACGCCTGGCGGACGCGCCTCCAGTCGGGCGTCCTCGCCGGCAACTCCCAGCCCCTGATCGCGGAGGGCCGCCTGACCGTCGCCGAGCTCCTCCGACGGAACGGCTACCGCACCGCCGCGATCGGCAAGTGGCACCTCGGCTTCCGGTACGACCGGGCGACCGGCGGGGAGCCGGCGAAGGAGGAGGCGGAGGACGACGCGAAGGCCGGCGCCGGAAAGGCCGGCATCCCCGTCGGGACCCGCGTCCTCGACGGGCCCTTGACGCGCGGCTTCGACGCCTACTTCGGCTTCCACCACGCCCGCGAGATGAGCGCCCTCGTCGAGGACGACCGCGTCATCGAGGACCTCGACCCGGTCGACATGCTCCCCCGCCTGGCGCGGCGCGCCGCCGACACGATCGCCGGGCTCGCCGCGGACGCAAAGGCCGGCCGACCCTTCTTCCTCTACGTCGCCTGGAACAGCCCCCACACTCCGATCGTCCCCGCCCCCGCCTGGAAGGGAAAGAGCGGGCTGGGTGACTACGGCGACTTCGTCATGCAGACCGACGGCGCCGTCGGCGAGGTGCTGGCAGCCCTCGACGCGGCCGGCCTGGCCGGGAGCACCCTCGTCGTTTTCACCAGCGACAACGGCTGCTCGCCCGCCGCGAAGGTGGCGGACCTGGAGCGCCAGGGGCACTTTCCCAGCGCCCGCTTCCGCGGCTACAAGGCCGACATCTGGGAGGGCGGCCACCGCGTCCCCTTCGTCGTCCGTTGGCCCGGCGTCGTCCGGCCGGGCTCCGTCTGCCGCCAGCTCGTCTGCCTGACCGACCTGATCGCCACCTGCGCCGACCTCCTGGGGACCCGACTGCCCGACGGCGCCGGCGAGGACAGCGTCAGCCTTCTTCCCCTCCTGAAGGGCGGAGACCATCCCGTGCGCGAGGCGGTGGTGCACCACTCGATCTCCGGCCGCTTCTCCATCCGCCAGGGCGATTGGAAGCTCGAGCTCTGTCCCGGCTCCGGCGGCTGGGGGAAGCCCGGCGACGCGGAGGCCCTGAAGCTGGGGCTCCCGGCAGTTCAGCTCTACAACTTGGCGAAGGACCCCGGGGAGAAGACGAATGTCCAGTCGGAGCACCCCGAGGTCGTGGAGCGCCTGACGGCCCTGCTCGAGAAGATCGTCGCCAACGGCCGCAGCACCCCCGGCGCACCCCAGAGGAACGACGTTACCGTGGACGTCCACAAGGCGGGCGGGTGGGGGGGCGGCAGAAGGGCGGCGCCGCCGGCCGCCCCGAAGAGGCCGAAGGCCGGCAAGGCGGCGGGAAAGCAGGAGGCCGGGCCGTGAGGCGCCCCGGCCCCGTTCGAGGATCCCGTATGTCACGCCGGACGCCCCTCCCGGTACTCCTGCTTTCCCTCCTCCCCCTCCGCGCGGTCGCGGAGTCACCGCCCCATATCGTTCTCATCCTGGCGGACGACCTGGGGTGCGGGGACCTGGGCTGCTACGGCGGGACGCAGGCCCCGACGCCGCTCATCGACCGGCTCGCGGCGGAGGGCATCCGCTTCGGCAACTACTACAGCGCCTCCCCCATCTGCTCCCCGTCCCGCGCCGGGCTGATCACCGGCATGTTCCCCGGCCGGTGGCGGATCACCAGCTACCTCCAGGCCCGCAAGGGGAACCGCGGCTGCGAGCAGGCGGACTTCCTCGATCCCGCGGCGCCGTCGCTCCCGCGCGCGCTGAAGGCCGCGGGCTACGCCACCGCCCACTTCGGCAAGTGGCACCTCGGCGGCGGGCGCGACGTCCAGGACGCCCCGAGATTCGCCGCCTACGGCTACGACGAGCACGCCGGCACCTACGAGAGCCCCGAGCCGCACCCCGACATCACGGCGACGAACTGGATCTGGTCCGACAAGGATAAGGTGAAGCGTTGGGAGCGCACCGCCTTCTTCGTCGACAAGACCCTCGATTTTCTCGCCCGCCGCAAGGACCGCCCCTGTTTCGTCAACCTCTGGCCCGACGATCCCCACACCCCTTGGGTCCCGGGTGCGGACGCCCCCACGGGGGACACGCCGGCGAACCTCCGCCGCGTCCTCATCGAGATGGACCGCCAGATCGGCCGCCTGCTCGAGGGGTTGAAGGCGCTGGGGATCGACGACCGGACGCTGGTGGTCTTTACCAGCGACAACGGCGCGCTGCCGACCTTCGCGGGCGCGCGCTCGGCCGGGCTGCGCGGCTCGAAGCTCAGCCTCTACGAGGGCGGTGTCCGCATGCCCTTCCTTGCCCGCTGGCCGGGCCGCATCCCCGCGGGGCGGACGGACGACACCACGGTCCTCGGTGCGGTGGACCTCTTCCCGTCGCTCTGTGCGCTTGCCGGGGCGGCCCTCCCCGCGGGGGCGCGCCTCGACGGGGAGGACCTCAGCGGCGCGCTCCTCGGGACGCCGGCGGCGCGAAAGGCCCCGCTCTTCTGGGAGTACGGCCGGAACGAGCGATTCTTCAAGTACCCGGCGGGCCGCGACCGCAGCCCCGCCGTCGCCGTCCGCGACGGCCGCTGGAAGCTGCTCGTCGGCGCCGACGGGTCGGGCGCCGAGCTCTACGATCTCGCTGCGGACCCGAAGGAGTCGGTCAACCTGGCGGACCGGGAAACGGAGACGGCCTCCCGGCTCGCGGAGGCCGCCACCGCGTGGCGCCGGTTCCTGCCGGGGCCGACCGGCGGGGCTTCGAACGAACGCCGATGAGCGCGAACGCGCGCTTGGAAAAGGGCGCCGGGGTCCGGTTTCGGCTCGGCCGCGCTGCGGTCGGCGGGGTCTTTGACGGTTCCCCGTGCCTTCGCCTGACCGGGGAACACCCCTCATTGCATCGGCTCCTCGACCGCTGTACCATTGCCCCATGACCGATCGCGTCCGGATCGACTTGCAGCCGCTGGGCGAGACCTTCGAGATCGCGCGCGGGGAGCCGCTGCGCGACGCCCTCTTCGCCCGCGGCGTCGAGTTCCCCTGCGGCGGTCGGGGAACGTGCCGGGGATGCCGTGTCCGCGTCGCCGCCGGGGCGCCGCCACCCCGCCCCGCCGAGTCCGCCGCCCTCGCTCCCGCCGACCTCGCCTCCGGCTGGCGCCTCGCCTGCTTCCTCCGCGCCGACGCCCCCATGACCCTCGAGGTCGCCCAGTGGGCGTCGACCATCCTCGCCGACGATACCCCCTTCGCCTTCGCGCCCCGCGAAGGGCTCGGCGCCGCCGTCGACCTCGGCACCACCACCCTGGTCGCCCAGCTCGTCGACCTCGCCACCGGCCGCGTCCTTGCCGTTCGTTCCGCCCTCAACCCCCAGGCGCGGCACGGCGCGGACATCATGAGCCGCATCCAGTTCGCGACGGCGCCCGGCGGGAGAAAGACGCTCACGGCGATGATCCGGGAGGAGATCGGGCGGATGATCGGGGGACTGCTCGATGACCGCGCGCGTCACGCCCCGCCCGGCCCGCTTCGCGACGTCGCGATCGTCGGCAACGCCGCCATGCACCACCTCTTTGGCGGCATCGGCGTGGAGTCGCTCGCCGCGTTTCCGTTCGAGCCCGCGCACGCCGGTCCTCTCGAGTTCCCCGCCGGCGCCCTTGGCTGGGACCTTCCCGGCGACCCGCCCGTCCGGTTTCTTCCGTGCCTCGGCGGCTTCGTGGGAAGCGACATCCTCGCGGGGATCCTGGCGACGCGTCTCCACGAGAGCGCGGACCTGGTCGCGCTCGCCGACCTCGGGACGAACGGCGAGGTCGTCCTCGGGAATCGGGACCGCATCTGGTGCGCCTCGACCGCCGCGGGGCCGGCCTTCGAGGGGGCGCGAATCGGGCAGGGCATGCGCGCGGCGACGGGGGCGATCGCCGAGGTCTCGGTCGCGGGCGGCGCGATGCGCTGCCGCGTCCTCGGCGGCGGCGACCCGCGCGGGATCTGCGGCAGCGGCCTCGTCGACGCCGTCGCGGCCGGGCTCGACCTGGGCTGGATCGAGCCCGGGGGGCGGCTGGCCGACGGCGCGAAAGCCATCCCCCTGGCGGGCGATATCGTCCTATCGCAGGCGGACGTCCGCGAGCTCCAACTGGCGAAGGGCGCGATCGCCGCGGGCTTCCGCATTCTACTGGCACGTGCGGGGGCGGAGCCCGCCGGCGTCTCGCGACTCCACCTCGCCGGCGCCTTCGGAAACTACGTCAGCCGCGCCAGCGCCCGCCGCATCGGGCTTCTGGAGTTCCCCCTTGACGCCATCCGCCCCGCGGGCAACACGGCGCTGCGCGGCGCCAAGGTCGCCCTCTTCGAGCGGGGCGGCGAGGCCGGCGCCTATGCGGATCTTCGCAGCCGCGTCGAGCACGTCCCCCTTGCCGCCGACCCGCGGTTCCAGGACCGCTTCGCCGAGTCGATGGCCTTTCCCCCCGCGCCGGACTGACCTGACCGCCGCCCCTTCGGAACGTCTGTTGGCGGGCAGGCCGAGGGGGGCCGCGGCGCCGATCCCGCGGGCGGCGCGGCGGGTGCGCGTGGCGTGGCCCGGCGCGCGATTCGCGAACTGGAGCGGACGGGGCGGTCCTGGAGAAGGTGGAGGGCGGCGCGCTGGCGACGCGGACGAGCGCGCCGCTGGGAAAGGCGCCCGGGAATGTGCTGCGGAGGATGAGATGAAGACGGCTCAGGCAGGGACGGGTCGCGGGGCCTCCCTTTTCGACGTCCTCCGCCATCTCGGCGCCGATGTCCTCGCCTGCCGGGACGGCCGGACCCAGGGACGCGGCTTCCCCGGCGCGCGCGCCGGGAACGGACGCAACGCCATCGCGTGGATTCTCGCCGCGGCGGCGCTCCAGGCCGTGCCCGCCCCGGCGGCGCTCCAGGCCGAGCCCGCCCCGATCCGCGCCCTCACCCGAGGCCCGAAGCACCACTGGTTCGGCTACTACGACAAGCTCGAGTTCGACCCGGCCGGCCGTTACGTCCTCGGCATGGCCGTCGGCTTCGAGGGGCGAAGCCCCACACCCGACGATGTCGTTGAGATCGGCATGGTCGATCTCCAGGATGGCGACCGCTGGATTCCCCTCGGCGAGAGCCGGTCCTGGGGCTGGCAGCAGGGCTGCATGCTTCAGTGGCGGCCGGGGTCAAAGACCGAGGTGCTCTGGAACGACCGGGAGGGAGACCGGTTCGTCTGCCGGATCCTGGATGTCCAGACGCGTCGGGCGCGCACGATCCCCTGGCCGGTTTACACCCTCAGCCCCGACGGGAAGACCGCCGTCACCGCCGACTTCCGCCGGATCCAGGACATGCGGCCCGGTTACGGCTACGCCGGCCTGCCGGATCCCCACCGGGACGATCCCGCCCCGAAGGACAGCGGCATCTGGCGCATCGACCTCGACACCGGCGCGGCGGCGCTCGTCGTCTCCCTCGCCGACCTCGTCCGGATCCCTCTGAAGGAGGGGGTCCAGGCGCCGCCCTTCGACCGGTCCAAACATTGGTTCAACCACCTCCTCTTCTCGACCGACGGGAAGCGATTTGTCTTTCTCCATCGCTGGCGGCCCCTCGGCGGGAAGGGCTTCTCGACCCGGATGTGCACGGCGAACGCCGATGGCTCGGACATTCGCGTCGTCGACCCCTACGGCCAGACCAGCCACTTCATCTGGCGGGACCCCGCCCACATCCTCGCGTGGTCCTGGCATCCCTCGAAGCAGTGGAAGTTCTACCTCTACGAGGACGGGTCGGACCGCGTCGAGGCCGTCGGCGAAGGTGTCATGACGCAGAACGGGCACTGCACCTACCTGCCCGGAAACGGCTGGATCCTGAACGACACCTATCCGACCGGCCGGGAGCGCGAGCAGATCGTCTATCTCTATCATGTGGCCGAGGGCCGGACGGTCGAGCTGGGCCGCTTCCCTTCCCCCCCCGCCTATCAGGGCGAGTGGCGCTGCGACACACACCCCCGTTTCAGCCCCGACGGGACTAAAGTCGTCATCGACTCGCCGCACGGCGGGGACGGCCGGCAGCTCTACCTGATCGACATCGCGAACGTCGTGAAGGGAGCTCCGAATCGGCGGTAGGACGGGCGCCGGGGCCGCGGGCGAGGCGAAACCGCAGATGAAGGCCGAGGCGGGCCCCGGTGCAACGGATCGGTCGTCCTTGTGTGCGGCGTCATCCGGTCGATCCGGCTGATTCTCGCAATCGCCATCCTGCCGTGCGCCCGGCTCCGGGACTGCGACTGAAGCGGCGTGGAGGCGGCGGTGGATCGCAGCAACGGCCTGGCGGCGAACGCGGTCTCATTCCCCTCGACCGGGAGGAATGCCGAGACCGCGAGCGACCTGCTTCTGCCCCCCGCCCGCCGTTCCTGTGCCCGCTGGGGGATCTGCGTCCTCCTCGCACGGGCGCAGGGATGCAGCCTGGGCCCCGTCAGGACAGAACGTGTAAAAAGTTGATCATTCCGTCTATTCTCTGCGGGACGGCGGGATGATACGGTATCCGGGGCGTACCGGGCTGTGCATGCCCCCATCCCCGCGCGAGGGGTTGGGGGCCCGTTTTCTCTCCTTCGGGATTAGCGGACAGCCTAGGTCAAGCCTGCCATGAAACGCTACCCTCGCACCCGACGGCAAACAGCGGCCCTCGCTCTTCTCGCCGGCTTGGCGGTGCTGCTCTCGCCGGGCTCGGCCCGGGGTGCCGAACCCGAGGGGCCGCGTAAGGCCCTGCCGCTTCCGGGAGACGTTTGGGAGGTCGACGGCCGCGTCGCATTCGTCATGCTCCCGCCGGCGGAGAGCCGTCTCGCGAACCGGCCCGCCCCGTGGGTCTGGTACGCGCCCGTGCTGCCCGGTCTCCCCGAGGCCCGCGAACGCTGGATGTTCGAGCGTTTCCTGGCGGCGGGCATCGCCGTGGCCGGTGTGGACGTCGGGGAATCCTTCGGCAACCCGCAGGGGCGCGCCCACTTCACGGCCTTCTACCGGGAGCTGGTGGAACGGCGCGGGTTCAGCCGCAAGCCGTGCCTGTTGGCCCGCAGCCGAGGCGGCTTGATGCTCTACAACTGGGCGGCCGAGCACCCGGAGTCGGTGGCCGGCCTGGCCGGCATCTATCCGGTCTGTGATATGCGCAGCTGGCCCGGTCTGGACAAGGCCTGCGGAGCCTACGGCCTGACCGCCGCGCAACTGGAGGCGCAGCTCCCGCAGCACAACCCAATCGATCGCTTGGCGCCGCTTGCCCGAGCCGGCGTGCCCCTCTTCCACATTCATGGCGATGCCGACACGCTCGTGCCGCTGGACGCGAACTCCGCCGCGCTGGCCGGCCGCTACCGGGAGCTCGGCGGCTCGATCCGGCTGCGGATTCCTCCCGGCCAGGGGCACAACGTCTGGGACGGCTTCTTCCGCTGCCAGGAGCTCGTCGAGTTCGTCATCGCCCGCGCCAGCCCCGCGGCGGAGCGCGAGCCGTCGCCGGCTCTCTTTCGCACCCCGCCCCTGGAGGCGCGCCCCGGGGCATTCTGGGCATGGATGAACGGCGACGTCGACTTGGCGCAAATCACGCGCGAACTCGAAGCGATGAAGGACAAGGGCATGTCCGGCGCGGAGATCTGGGACGTCGGCGTTATCCGGCGCATTCCGGAAGAACCTATTCCGGCGGGCCCGCCCTTTCTTGGGCCCGAGTCGCTCAAGGCCATCGCTCACGCCATCGAGCAGGCGGATCGCCTGGGCCTGCACCTCGGGATGGTCGCATCGAGCAGTTGGAACGCCGGCGGCAGTTGGGTGCAGCCGCGCGAGGCCATGAAAGGGCTCTATCACAGCGAAATCACCGTTCACGGACCGGCCCGGCTGTCTCAGATACTGCCCTTCCCTGCCTGCAAAGCGCCCCGGGGTCCCGACGGCCTGCCGGTCTACTACAAGGAAGTCGCCGTCCTGGCGTATCCCCAGACCTCGGACCAGGTCATCCGCGACCCGGCAGCCGTCATCGACCTCAGCGGGAAGCTCGATGCCGACGGAAGGCTCGCCTGGGATGTCCCGGCCGGGGCCTGGGTGATCGCCCGTTTCATCACCAGCAACACCGGGCAGAAGCTGGTGGTGCCGAGCCCCAACTCGAACGGCCTGCTCATCGACCACCTCGACGGCAACGCGGCCCGGGCCCATTTCCGCCACATCATCGACCGGATCCTGACGGTGCGTCCCAGCCTGGATGCGCTGCGCTACCTGGAAGTCGACAGCGTCGAGGTTGACAACCAGACGGACTGGACCGATACGTTTGTGGAGGAATTCCGCAAACGGCGCGGCTACGACCCGCTTCCGTATCTTCCCGCGCTCAAGGGCAAGCGCTTTGCCGACCCCCAGGTCGCCTCCCGCTTCCAGCACGACTATCGCCAAACGGTCAGCGACTTGTGGATCGACGGCCATTACCGCGCGTCCCGGGAGTTCCTGAACACCTACGGCCTGCGACTCGTGGCCGAGGGGGGGCACGGCGGGTATCCGCGCGCCGAGCCGCTGCGCGCCTGCGGCGAGGCCGATATCGGGCGGGGCGAGTTCTGGAACGGCAAGCAGTTCTGGGTTGTGAAAGAGGCGGCTTCCGCGGCGCACATTTACGGCCGCCAACTTGTCGATGCGGAGTCCTTCACGGGCTGGCGGAGTTGGCAGGACGGGCCGCTGGAATACAAGCGCCTGGCCGACACGGCGTTCTGCGACGGGTTGAACCGCATCACGTTCCACGCCTTCGCGCACGCGCCGCCGCGGGGGGGCGTGCCCGGGCATATGTATCACGCCGGCGAGCACTTCAACGTCAACGTCACCTGGTGGCCCAAAGCCGCCCCCCTCCTCTCCTATCTCTCGCGCTGCTGCTATCTGCTGCAGCAAGGCCTGCCGGTGGCGGATGTCTGCTTCTACTACGGCGACGACGCCCCCAACCTGGTCGCCACCCGTCGCATCGGTCCCGATGCCAAGCGGCTGGACGGGGCCACCTGCGCCCATTGCGGGAGGCCCAACCCGGCTCCCGCCCACGCGCTCGGAACCGGCTACGATTACGATGTCATCAACTCCGATGTGATCCGGAACCGACTGGAGTTCAAGGACGGCGTCTTGGCGCTGCCCCACGGCGTGAGCTACGCCGTCCTCGTCCTGCCCGAGCGCGCCGACATGCCGCGGCCGGTGCTCGAGAAGCTCGAGCAGCTCGTCTGGGCGGGGGCGACCCTGCTCGGGCCCCGGCCGTCGCGGGACACCACCCTGGCGGATTATCCCCGTTGCGACGAGCAGGTCCAGGCCATCGCGGAGCGGCTCTGGGGACCGGCTGGGGACCCGGGCGCGCGCGAGCGCTCGGTCGGCAAAGGCCGGGTGGTTTTCGACCGGGACCGCGTCCGCGAGATCCTGCAGCAGAACGGCATCGGCCCCGATTTCGCCTACAGCAGCCCGGGGAAGCCGGCCGACCTCGACTACATCCATCGACGCACGCAGGACGCGGACATCTATTTCGTCAGCAACACGCAGCTGGATGACGCGGTGGCCGACTGCACCTTCCGCGTCGCGTCGCGCCGGCCTCAATTCTGGCATCCCGACACCGGCGAGATCCAGCCGTGCGCCGCGTACGAGCGCGTGCCGGAAGGGACGAGGCTGAGGCTGCGCTTGCCGCCCGCCGGCTCGATCTTCGTCGTCTTTTCGGGAGCCGCGCCGGACGCCACAGCACCGCCGGTGTCGATGGAGGACGACACCCCGAGCGAGGCGTACGAGATCCCCGGTCCCTGGGAGGTCCGATTCCCCCCGAATTGGGGCGCGCCGCCGTCGCTCGTCCTCGACAAGCTCGTCTCCTGGACCGCCCTGCCGGATGAGGGAGTCCGGTATTTCTCCGGCACCGCGACCTACCGGAAGGAATTCGAGCTGCCGGCCTCCCTGCACGCGGAGGGCCGCCGGCTCGAGCTGGACCTCGGCCAGCTCCGCAACGTCGCCGAGGTGACGTTGAACGGCAAGCCGCTCGGGATTCTCTGGAAGCCGCCTTACGCCTGCGACGTCACCGGCCTGGTTCGCAGCGGCAGGAACGAGCTGATGATCGAGATCACCAACCTCTGGGCCAACCGCTTGGTCGGCGACGCGAAGCTTCCCCGGGAAAAGCGCGTGACACGCATGACCCAGAAGGTGCCGGTCGGCGGCCCCCTCGAGTCCGGCCTCCTCGGCCCCGTTCAGTTGCGCGCCGCGCGACGGCCGCGGTAGGCTTCCAGCGGCTTGACGCCGGCATCCCCGCAACCGTGCGGCCTCCCGCAAGCGCGAGGCCGCGCCCGGCATGTCGCCCTGACCACGAGCGAATCGAATCGGTCCTCCTGTCCATTCCCGGCGCCGGGGCCGCGGGCTCGGCGTGCAGGCCGACCTGTCCACCGGTGCCGGCGGGTGCTTCGGCGGGCCGGGCCTGCCGGCGGACGCGATCGGCGTGAGGGCTTGACCCTTCCCGCTGACGTCCCTCCCGGCGGAAGGCGACGCGTTCCTTCTCCCGCGACCCCGGCTTCGTGTCTTTCCGCTTCACATCCCGGGGGGGCTCCGGTATCATCCCGCCACCGGTTGACCGGTCCGGTCGCACGATGAGCCGAATCCTCTTCCGCGCCGCCCTTCTCTGCAGCCTCGCCGCCGGCGCCGCCGCCGGCGTCGGCGCGTACACCTTCCTCTACGCGAAGGGCGCCTCCTACCTCACGGACGACCCCGCCGCCTGCGCCAACTGCCACGTCATGCAGGCCTACCTCGACGCTTGGGTCAAGTCCAGCCATCGCCATGCCGCCGTCTGCAACGACTGCCACACCCCGCCGGACGTCGTCGGCAAGTACTCGACCAAGGGGCTTAACGGATTCTGGCACTCCTTCGCCTTCACCACGGGGCGTTTCCCCGACGTCATCCAGGCCACCCCCCGGAACCGCCGGATTGCCGAGGCGTCGTGCCTGAAGTGCCACGCCGACATCGTCGAGGCGGTCTCCGGCCCCCACGGCGCCGGCGAGCGGATCGGGTGCGTTCGGTGCCACGGGTCGGTCGGCCATCCCCGGTGAATCGGGAGGCCTGGATCGCATCGTGCGGAAGCATTGAAAGGACGGCGACATGACGGAGTGCTCCAACGCCCCCCGGCCGCCGGTCGCCCGCTGGGCGATGATCTTCGTCGGGCTCGGCATCGCTTCGGCCGTCGCCGCTTTCGGAACGGCCGCCCTGCTCGTCACCATCTTCGAGCGCAAGCAGGAGGGAAGGAACCCTTTCTTCCGCGTCGTGGAGTTGACGGACGAGACGGAGGATCCCGCCGTCTGGGGCAAGAACTTCCCGTCGCAGTACGACGGTTACCGGCGGACGACGGACATGGTTCGGACTCGGTTTGGCGGGAGCGAAGCGATGCCCCGCACGCCCACCGACGCCGACCCCCGCTCGATCGTGGCCCAGTCCAAGATCGAGGAGGACCCGCGGCTGAAGACGATGTGGGCCGGATACGCTTTTGCGAAGGACTTCCGCGAGGAGCGCGGCCACGCCTACATGCTGGAGGACCAGACCTACACCGAGCGCCAGATCGTCGTGAAGCAACCGGGCACGTGCCTTCACTGCCACGCCTCGGTCTACGTTCCGTACAAGAAGGCGGGACACGGCGATCTGGTTCAGGGCTTCGAAGCGGTCAACGCGATGCCCTTCGACCAAGCCCGCCGGCTCGTCTCCCACCCGGTCGCCTGCATCGACTGCCACGACCCGCAGTCGATGGCGCTCCGCGTCACCCGCCCCGGGTTCCTCGAGGGGATCCGCGCCCTCAAGGCCTCGCAGGGCGTGAAGGACTATGACGTGAACGCGATGGCGACCCGCCAGGAAATGCGTTCCTTCGTCTGCGGCCAGTGCCACGTCGAGTACTACTTCAAGGGGCCCGAGAAGCGGCTCGTCTACCCGTGGGCGAAGGGGATCCGGGTGGAGGAGATCCAGGCCTATTACGACGAGGCCCAGTTCAAGGACTGGACGCACGCCCTCAGCGGCGCGCCGGCCCTCAAGGCCCAGCACCCGGAATTCGAGCTCTGGAGCCAGGGGGTCCACGCCCGCTCGGGCGTCGCCTGCGCGGACTGCCACATGCCGTACAAGCGCGAGGGGGCGATGAAGGTGAGCGATCACCACATCCGCAGCCCGCTCCTCAACATCAATCGCGCCTGCCAGACCTGCCACAAGTTCCCCGAGGCGGAGCTCAAGGCCCGCGTCGAGGCGATCCAGGAAAAGACGTTTCAGCTCCGCAACCGGGCGATGGACGCGCTCTGCGCGCTCATCCGGGACCTGGAGGCGGCGAAGGCGGCGGGCCAGGCCGACGAGGCGCTGGCCGCCGCGCGCGACTGCCAGCGGCGCGCCCAGTTCCGCCTCGACTTCGTCGAGGCCGAGAACTCCACCGGCTTCCACGCCCCCCAGGAGGCGGCGCGCATCCTCGCCGAGTCGATCGACTTCGCGCGGCAGGGCCAGATCCGCCTGCGCGACCCGGCGTTCCAGCCGGCGGGGAAGTGAGCGAAGGCCGGGCTTCAACGGCTGCCGCGCGTCGAACGGCCTCGTCGTCGCGTTCGGTCGCGGTCCGCGTGGGGGTCCGGGGCCTGGGAGGCGCGATTCGCTGCAACCCCGAGGCGGCGTTCAGCTTCACGCCTTCGCCAGCTCCTTGCTGACGGCCTTGCGATAACCGGTGACGGTCAGGCTGTTGTCGTCATGCACGTCCACAACCGCGTAGGCGTTGTGCTTCTCGCCGGAACCCTCCACCATGGCCGGCAACGTGTAGTAGTGAATGCCTTCGATATGGCTGTATTGCCCGCCATGCTGGTGCCCCTGGAACACGGCCAGGACGTTCTTGCTTTCCCGCAGGATCTGACGCACTTCAGCGGCATTCTTTACGGTATGCCCCCCCTCGCCGTCGAGCAGCTGGTGCACAAATGCGATCACCGGCTTGGTCGTGGACGCCAGGTCCTGCTTGAGCCACTCCAGCTCCCTGGGCGGGATATTGGCATCCTTCCAGCCGAACTTCCCGTGATCGTAATCCGCCCCCTGGGAAGTGAAACAGGCGTCCAGGACAACCAGATGGACCCCTTGGGAATCGAAGGAATAGTAACTGGCCTCTTTCTGGATGCCGGTGTTCTCGACACGATCCAGAAACTGCTGCTTCGAGATGCTGTCAACATCGTGATTCCCCAGCACGTGATACCGGGGTCCTTTGAACCGCCCGAGTACCATTTCGATCTCCGTCAGGAACCCCAGGGAGGTCTCCTCGGAGGCGGGATGGCCCTGATCCTTCAGGTCGCCCAGCTCGATGAGAAAATCGACCTTTTTTTCGTTCATGAGTTTCACGCACTCGGTCATTTTCGCGATGGATTCTCGATAGATGCGCGATCCCCCCGGATCCCGGTCGGCATAATGCGCATCCGTCACCATCCCGAAGGACCGTATCGTCTTGCGCCCGTCCTCGCCGGCATGCGCGAGGGACAGGCCGCGAGCGAGTCCGGCGGCCGCCAACCCCGAACGCCTCAGGAAATCGCGGCGCGTGACCCGCCAGCTCTGACGCATCATGGCTGTTCTCCCGTTCTGCCCGGGGTGTTTCATCCCTGTGTCCAAGGTGCGCCCGGCGCACCTGTCATGTCGATCCGGACCGCGCTTCCCGGGATCGGCCGGCTGCGTCAATCTAATCCAGCCGGCTCTGCGGCGGCTAGGCGCCTCGCGGATAGTATACACCCTCATGAGCGAAATCATCATCCATTGGCGGCGGAGGGCGGACGGGCGAGACGGAGGGGGCGAGGGCGCGAAAGAGGATCGAGAACCGGACGAGAGGCGCGAAGCACGAACCGGGCGGCTCGACGGGCCGCCGGCCGACAACCGCTTGTTGCTCGGGTCACTCCGCCGGCACGATCTGGACGGCGTCGATGCAGACCAGTCCGTCGGCGCCCTTCGTGGAGACGACCACCGCGCCGGCCTTCCCGGCCTCGAAGCGGAACGTCCCGAGCGAGACGAAGCCGCCGGGCAGCGGCGGGACTTGCTTCTGGTTGACCGTCGCCGTTTTCTCCCCCTCGGCCGTCTCGATCGCGACGGGCGCGTTCGTTGCCCGGTTCTCGTGCGGGCGGTACGCGAGACGGACGTCGTAGCGGCCGTTCTTCGGCACCCGGAACTCGAACCGCGCTGTCGCGTCCCCCTTTCGGTTGTCATAGAGATAATGCTCGCCGACGAACCCCGCCAGGCCGGTCCCGGGCTGCCACGACCCGGTCCGCACCGCCTGCGCGTCGTCGACGACGATTCCGGGGAGGGATCCCGGGGCGACGCCGGCGGAGGGCGCGCCCGCGCCCGACGGCGCCGGGGCGGCCTCCGCGCCGGCCGGGACGGACGGCTCGTCCTTCACCGAGTCCCGCCGCGCCTTGCCGGGAAGCCGCATCAGGGTCTTCAGCTCCTCGAGGTGCCTGGCGTAGACGTCGCGCGGGGCGCAGGCGTATTTCGTGCAGATCGACGCGGCCTTGCCGACCACCTCGCCCATCATCCCGCCGGTCTTCATGACGCGCACCGTCCCCAGCGCCTCGTGGGTCACGCTGATGTCCCGGCCGGCCATGAAGAGGTTGGGGACGTTCCGCGAGTAAAAACAGCGGTAGGGGACGGCGTATCCTTCCTGCTTGTCGACCTTCCGGTCGAACTGCGCGCGGGAGATGAAGGGGTCGTTCGGAAACTTCTTCGCGTACTTTTCCTGCGGGTAGTGGAGGTCGATGTCCCAAGTCGTGGGGACGCAGCCGTCGGGGTAGGCGGCCTTGGAGACAATGTCGTCCTTGGTGAGGACGACGTCGCCGAGGATCTGGCGGGACTCGCGGGTGCCGCCGATGTAGGCGACCCACTCGAGCTTCGCGTTGGCGTGCTTCTCCTTGCCGTCCTTGTTCTTCATCGCGTTGAAGGCGCCGAAGACGGCGCGGAGGTTCCAGTCGCGCATGTACTCGAGGTCGGCCAGGGGGTCCTTGTCGAAGCCGGTCTCCCAGAACCATTCCCCCTTGCCCTTTCCGGGGTAGGGGAAGTCGCCCATCTCGAGGTCGAGCGCCCAGGGCGTCGCGGGGAAGGTCGAGGGCGACCCCGTGTCCGTCCAGCGCCACATGTTGCTCATTCCCATGTGCCCTTCCCGCATCACGGTGAGGTCGGCCCCGGCGAGGGCGCCGATCGAGCCGTGGCCGGTGCAGTCGGCGAAGAGCCGGCCCGCGAAGCGGCGCTCGCGGCCGGTCCGGACCTCGAGCGCCGTCACGGACGCGATGCGACCGCCCTGCATCTCGACGCGCCGGGCGGAGTGGCCGAGGAAGAGCGCGATCTTCGGCTCGGCTTTGACGACGGCGGCCTTCGTGTCGTCGGCGAACTCCTCGGCCTTGCCGGGCGACTCCTTCGGGCGGCCGCTGATCTCCTCGACGATCTCGCCGAGCCGGGGGTAGAGGCCGATCCGCGTCTTCCCCTGCGGCCAGACGCGGACCTCGGAGCTGCCGTTGCCGCCGAGGACGAAACGGTCCTGGAGCAGCGCGACGGAGCAGCCCATCCGAGCGGCCGAGATCGCCGCGCAGGTTCCGGCGATTCCGCCGCCGACAACCACCAGGTCGAACGCCCCGGCCTCCTCGGGCCTGTCCGGCAGCCCCAGCGCCGCGCGGCGCCAAGCAAGCAGAGACTTCGGCTCCTCCGGCGGCCGAACGCCGCCACCCTCTTTGGCGAACCAGATCGCGTCGCACCGCCCGTCGAATCCCGTCAGGTCGCGAAGCGCGATGGAGACCTCGGTCTTCGCGATGTCGACCGTTCCGCCGTCCTGCCAGTGCCACTCCGCCCCCTTCGTCCCGAAGACGGCGTCGAGCGGCTTCCCGTCGACGACGACCTGGAACTTCCCCGGCGTGCCGGGGGCGCTCCAGCGGGCCACCCAGTCCTTGGTGCGGACATGGACGCGGTACCGACCGGGCGCGGGGAAGGTGGCGGTCGTCGTCGCGTCTTTCACCGGCTCGCCGAGGCCGTGGGCAAGGAGATAGGGAGACCCCATGATATCGATAAACTGGGTGTCGATCGACCAGCCGCCGGGGTCGGCGAAAGCCTCGGCCTCGAGCAGGAGGCCCGCGGGGGCGGCCGCGGCGGCGTGGGCGGAGGCGGCCAGGAGGGCGGCCGCGACGATCGGTCGGCGCGTCATGCGGAGGGCACCCCCATGTGGGCTTCGCGGAGGCGGCCGATCCCGGGACCGGGACACGGCGGGCGGGCGACCGGACCGGCCTGCCATTTCTTTTCTATGGTCGCACGGGCGGCGCCTGACACGTCCGAATTGCAATGGCCTGTCGGCTCATCCATCGCGGGGGGGGAGAAGCCCGGTCCGTTCCAGCGCCTGCAGGGCCTGCTCCGCCCACGCGTCGAGCGGGGGCGTCAAGCGGACGAGCTCTTGATGGTGGAGCACCAAGCCCAGTGCCGCGAGCAGGAGCAGCAGCACGGCGGTGCCGAGAAGGAGGCGAATCCCCGAGACGCGGCGGCGTGCGCGGAGCGCGGGGGGGGCGGGGCGCGCCCTGGCTCCCGCGGGCGCCGCCGCGGGGGGGCGGGTGGGGGCCGGTCTCACCGCAGGTGCGTGCGTCCCGCCTCCGCGTGCCAGTCGTTCCAGGTCCGCCCTCAATTCTCCGCAGTCCTTGTAGCGGTCTGCCGGGTCCTTGGCCATCATCCGCCGGATCACGCGCGAGACGCCATCCGGGAGGCCGAGCCGAACGGCCTGGGGATCGGGGACTTTCCCGGACACGTGCTGGGTGACGATCTCGAAGGTGGAGGTTCCTCGGAACGGGGGCTCGCCCGTCACGAGATGGTAGAAGGTCGCGCCGAGCGAATAGATGTCCGTTCGTCCGTCGACGTCCTTCTGACCGCGAGCCTGCTCGGGGGAGATGTAGTTCGGCGTTCCGACGAAGTGGCCGGTCTGCGTCAGGCCGGGGTCGGTGTCGTCGATCCGCTTGGAGAGGCCGAGGTCGAGCAGCTTGGCCACGCCGTCGTGTTCGAGGATGATGTTGGCGGGCTTGATGTCGCGGTGGATGACGCCGCGGGCGTGGGCGTATTGGAGCGCGCTGGCGATCTGGATGATGATGCGAACGGCCTCGGGGGAGGGGATGCGTTCCTCCCGCCGGAGCCGCCGGTCGAGCGTCTCCCCCTCGCAGTATTCCATGACGAGGAAGGGGCGCCCGCGGTCCTGGCCGACGGCGTAGGCGCGGACGATGTGGGCGTGGTTGAGGCGGGCCATCGCGTCCGCCTCGGCGCGGAATCGCTGCATGAACTCGGGGTTGCGCGCGACGCGGCGGGAGAGGACCTTGAGGGCGACGGGCTTCAGGCCGCGTTCATCCTCGGCGAGATAGACCGCTCCCATGCCCCCCTCGCCGAGCTTGCGGAGCAGGCGGTAATGGGCGACCTTGTGGCCGGCGGAGGCCCGGTGCGCTCGCAGGCGCGCGAGGACCGCGTCGCGCTGCTCGGCCGTCAGGACATTGAGACGGACGAGCGCGTCGGCGAGCGGGATGGGCTTTCCCGCCTGGGCGACCCGAGCCAGAAGGTTTCGGGCGGACTCGACCTGAGACGGCGCGGCCAGGCGCAGCCGGAGCACGGCACGCGCGAAGGTCTCGTCGTTGATCCGGGGCTCGCCGTTCCGGGGGGCGCTCATGGCTCGCATTCCGGGCCGCGCGGATCGCGGCGCCTGCCGCGACGAAGCCCGGCCGAAAAACAGTTCCGTCCTAGGGGGACGGGGCGGCGAGAAAATGCCGGAGTCCCGTCAGGAACATCTGCACCGCGATGGCCGTCAGCAGCATTCCCATCAGGCGCTCGAAGGCGGCCAGGACGCGTTCGCCGAGCAGCCGGCTCAGGGCCGTGGCGGCGGCGAGGACGGCCAGGGAGACGAGCCAGGCCGCGCCGAGGGCGGCCAGCCAGGAACGCCACCGTCCCGGGTCCCGCGTCGCCAGAAGCAGGATGGTCGTCAGCGCCGACGGCCCCGCGATGAAAGGGACGGCCAGCGGCACGATGCACGGCTCGCCGCCGGGCGTCTCGCCGAAGATCGCCTCCGCCCGGACGAAGATCATCCGCAGGGCGATCAGGAAGAGGATGATTCCCCCCGCGATGCTCAGCGCGGGGTCCTCGATCCCCAGGGTCCGCATCAGGTACCGGCCTCCGAAGAGGAAGGCGGCCAGGATGGCCAGGGCGATGACGTGTTCCCGGAACACGATCCGGAGGTGCCGCGCGGGGTCCACGTCTTTCAGCGTCGACACGAAGAGCGGGATGTTCCCGACGGGATCCATCACGAGGACGAGCAGGATGGCCGCGCTGAGCGTTGTCACCAACCTCCTTCGTACCATACCCGGCGTCGCGCCGCAAGGACGCATCGGAGCCGATCAAGTTACCCCACACTTTTGGCTCAACAGAAAGTTATCTGAAACCCGATGGATTGGGGGGCAGCCACACCCCCTGGGAGACAGAAGGGTTGTCATGGGCAGATCTGCAGCGCATGCCCGGATCGGTCGTTTGCTCGAACGGCATCAGTTCGTCACGCCGTTCACCCTGCCGACACCCCGCCCCCGACGACCGAGACCCCGCCCCCATCAGGGGGCGGGGCGGGCGCGGAGGGGGGACGGGACACACCCTCTCCCTATCTCCCGCGGCGCGCCGCGCGCGCCGGGAGCTCCCCACGACCCTGACCGGCCGGTGTTTTGCCGCGCCCCGCGCCCCCCGGCGTAGCCCTTTCCCACTCCGCCGGGGGAGCGGAGCCACGGCGGACGGTGTATAAGCAAATCCCGTGCCACACTCTCGAATATTGCGTAAGTCGCCTCGCCAAATGAAGTTAAGACGAATTCGAGCTCCAGCGGGCCTCTCGTACGATGTTACTTATCGTAACATTGCCTCGATCCTGCGCCCCTGTTTCAGTCCTCGCGTTGCATGACCGGTTGAGCTATCTCGGGCGGCACAGGCGTGCCGCCCCTCGTCACCGAATCCGACTGACGGCTTTCCGGATCCACACGACAACCCGATGCGTCGGATTCTTCCATTTTCGCGTCCCGTGTCTCCTGCGCTGCCGTCTGCTATGGGGCATCGGAAAGTCCGAGGTAACTTGAGCGCAACGGAGACGTGGGGGGATGCGGGGATCGGCCCGTGAAAGTCTTGCAGTCGGCCGCCCCCGATGGATAATAGGAACGGTCTTCAGCCGGTTCGCGCCGCCTCCATCGGAGAAGGGACATGAGCGCCTCCCGCCGTCTTCCCCGACGCGCCTTCGTTCGCCGCTCGCTTGCGGCCGCCGGGCTCGCGGCTTCCGCAGCGCCCGTCGCCCGGGCTGAGGACGCACCCGCCGCCGAATCTGCGAAGGATGCCGCATCCCTCCCCTGCGGCCTGATCGGCAAGGCGAAGATCAGCCGGCTGCTGCTGGGCGGCAACCTGATCGGCGGCTGGATGCACGCCCGCGATCTCAAGTACGTCAACAGCCTCTTCAAGGCCTACGCCACGGAGGCGAAGATTCTGGAGACCCTTCAGATCGCCGAGAGCCAGGGGATCAATACGGTTTTCGAGACGGGCGGCAATTTCGTCGAGAAGTACAACCGGACGATGGGCGGCCACCTGCAATTCATCCCGCACATCGAGGTCAAGATCCAGCAGTCGGAGCAGGCCCTGAAGGACCACATCAAGCGGCAGGTGGACACGGGAGCGGTGGCGCTTTACGTCTGGGGCGAGTCCAGCGACCGACTGGTTCGAGGCGGGGCGGTCGCCCGTCTCGGCGAGGCGGTGGTCTGGGCCAAGGAGCACGGCTTGCCCGTCGGCGTGGGCGGCCACTCGCTGCTGGTGCCGATGGCCTGCGAGAAGGAGAAGATCCCCTGCGACTTCTACGTAAAGACGCTCCACGAGGACACCTACTTCTCCGCCACCCCGAAGCACCTCCGGAAGGAGTTCATCTGGGTCACCGGCGGGGAGGGCTGGCACGACAACATGTGGTGCATCAACCCGGAGGAGACGGTCGCCTTCATGAAGACGGTGACCAAGCCGTGGATCGCCTTCAAGGTCCTGGCCGCCGGCGCTTATCTGCCCCGGGAGGGGTTCAGTTTCGCCCTCCGGAGCGGCGCGGACTTCCTTGCGGTGGGGATGCTCGACTTCCAGATCAAGGGCGACTGCGAGGAGTTCCGGGCCGCCTTCAAGCGCTACCAGCAGCGCGAGCGGCCGTGGTACGGCTAGGGCGGACGCGGGGACGAGCGGGTTCGCGCAGCGGGAGCCGTCCGAGGGCTTCTCTCCCCGGCCTCACCGATTCTCCTTCACCACCAGCGATCCAAGGGGCACGCCCATCGACCGGGCCAGCACCGCGCACTTTACCTTGAGCAGGAAGACGATCCGCTTTTCCGTGATCACGTCCAGCGTCTCGTAGTTCCCCTGTCCTTTCGCGATCACGAGGTCCGCTCCCGCGAAACGGCACTGGAAGTCGGGCGAGCACCGTTCCAGGATCGTCCCCGGCGCGTCCGACCCGTTGTCGATCACCTCGACTAGCGCCGGCAGACCGGCCGCCTCCGCGTCCTCGCGGAGGGCGTCGTTGAGGATCGGCGCGCCCCGCACGACGAAGGTCACCCGCTCCCGCGGGAGCCGCTCGACCAGGAGCCGGTCGAGCACGATCTCCCCCGCGTTGTCGCCGAGGTAGAGGATCCGCTTCGCGGACCCGACGGCCTCCTTCAGCCGGGCGACGTGGTCGACCGCGAGCGGTGAGGCGAGCGCCGCCTCGATCGCGCCGTCCAGGTCCGACTCCTTCACCGCCGCGTTCAGGCCGAAGTCGATCAGGTTGCCGGCGATGGAGACGCGGACGGCGGCATCGAAGGGGTCCTTCGCGTTCTCGACGCGCCGGCGCAGGGCGTCGAGGCGGCCGAGGACGAAGCGGTTGAAGCGCTGCTTCACCTCGCGGTAGGGGTCGCCCCCGCCGGACGCGTCCTTCACGAGCCGGTAGATCTCGTGCGCGGTGCAGGGGGGCGGGACGGAGAGGTCGGCGCCGGCGAGCCGCCGGAGAACCTCGCGCAGGAGCGTCTCCTGGCGCGCCGCGTCCACGCCGCCGTGCCGCGCCGCCTGCGCGGCTTGGTGCAGGAAACAGGGGATGCATTCGAGGTCGCTCTTCATGCGGGGCTCCAGAAAGCCGTCGAACCGACAAGGCGCACCGGTCGCCGAGCGCCGCCGCCGGGGGATTTCAAGCCGGTTCGCCGATGCGTCCCGACCGGCTTGACGCCCGGGCGTCCGGGCGGCCCCTCAATACCGGCCTTCGCGCTCCGCCAGCTCGCGGAGGCGGACCAAGCGCTCGGGTTGGACGAACGGCGCGACCGAACAGGCCGTGGAAAAGATGTAGGCGCCCCCCGGCTTGCCCGCCGCCAGCGTGGCCCGCATCGAAGCCTCGCAGGCCGCGTCGTCGGCGCGCAGCAGCGTGTTTACCGAGTCGACGTTCCCCTTCAGGAAAACGCGGTTCCCCAGCCGTCGTTTCGCCTCCGCCAGCTCGATCGTCCCCAGGGGCGGCGGATCGAGGGTGTCGATGCCGTCGATTCCCGTCGCCTCCATCAGGTCCAGGCGGTCCCCGATCGCGCCGCACGTGTGGGTGTAGACGGGGAGGTCCGGGCGGACGGCCTTGACCGAGTCGACCAGGCGGCGCTCGTACGGCAGGACGAACCGCGCGTAGTGGGCTCGGGAGATGAATCCGGCGCCGGCAAAGGCGGAAGACATGAGGATCGCGTCGACGCCGCGCGACGCGTAGGCGAGGGCGAGCGCCACGGGGGCCGCCGTCAGCCCGTCGAGGATCGCCTCCGCTTTTGCGGGGTCGTCCGCCAAGCCCATCAGCCCCCCCTCGTATCCGAAGAGCTCCATGTAGTGCGTGAAGGGGGAGAAAACCTCGGCGTGGACGGAGAGGGTGTCGCCGGCCCGGCGGATCACCTCATCCACCGTCGCCGTCAGGTACGGCGGCACCTCCGACAGCACGCCCGGCCGCCGGCCGCGGAGAACGGGGACGTGGTAGACGCCCCAGGTGTAGAGCGGGTAGTCGTCGATCCGCGCGAGGTCCCCGGGGGCAAAAGCGGCGAAATCGGGCCGGCCTGGGCGGCCGGGGGCCGGCTCGTGCCGGCAGGAGTCGTCGAGCGGCACGATCGTGCGCGCGCCGTCTTTCCAGTGTACGGCCGCCCCGTCGGGGCCGGTCTCGATCCGGGCGACGTCCTGCCGCCAAGCCGGGTCGCGGCCGGGCAGGTTGACGAGGAGGCCATCGAACCCGTAGCGCTCGCGCAGGCGGAGGAGCGCCTCGGCGAAGCCGGCGGAGGTGAACCAGACGTCCAGCGGGCGGAGGTCGGCCTGCAGGAAATAGTGGCCGAGCGAGAGCTGGCACATGACGGGGACGCGGTCGGGCACGCCCTTCCGCATCGCGACGGCCATTCGTTCCTTCGGGGTCATCCGGCGCGCTCCGGCGGAAACCCAGGGGCGCTTCATGGTAAACCCCTTTCGGTTCGGCCACAAGGGCCGCCCTGGCACGGTGGAAAACGTCCCGCCGCGGGGCCGGCCGTCTTCGCGAGGACGGCCGGAGCCGGTCCCCGTGCAGACTTCACCGGATCATGACCAGGAGCATCTTGAACGGCACGACGGCATGAAGCGCATGGGGGACGTTGGCGGGCATGACGATGTACTCGCCCGCGCGGACCGTGCGGGGCGTGCCGCCCACCGTGATCCGCGCCGCCCCGTCGAGAACCTGGACAAAGGCGTCGAACGGGGCGGTGTGCTCGCTGAGACCCTGGCCCCGGTCGAAGGCGAACACGGTGATCGTCCCCTTCGGCTTTCGGGCGATCTCCTTGCTGACGACGGCCCCCTTCTGGTACGCGGCGAGCCCGGCGAGACTCCCGGTCGCGACGGCGTCCGGCGTCTTCTTCGCGGTCATGGGGCGGCTCCTTCAAAGCGGTCCATCGGGACGAGGATCGAAGCGACGTCCGGGAAGGGACCCGCCCTTGCCGCCGGCTGCGGCGGACAGGCTTGCGCCCCGTTGTCCCCGGTCGCCGCGCCTCATACTTCCAGGGTCCCCCAGTCCAGCAGCCGTCGCTCGCCCTGAAGGGCGCGAATACCGGTGATGTCCTGCGTCACCTCGATCGTCCCGCGGTAGTCGCCCTTCGCATCGCGCACGGCGAAGTAGCGGATGTGGATCATCTTTCCGTGCAACCCGATCCAGAACTCGGCCAGGTCCTTTTTCCCCGTTCGGAAGGCCTCCAGGATTCGGTTCACGATGTGGAGGCTCTTCGGCGGATGGCACTGCTGGACCTTGCGGCCGATGATCTCCGGGGTGCGGAGAAAGACGCGGTCTCGTCCCTCGGAGTAGTACCGAACGGTGTCGGTCTCGTCGACGAAGGTCACATCGATGGGGAGGCTCTTGAGCAGGAGGTTGACCTGCTCGAGAGCGAGGAGGCCGGTGTCGAGGTAGGCCTTGTCGGCGGGCGAGGCGACGCGCGAAGCGCCGGAAGGCGGCGCGGTGGGGGGGGGCGGGACGGCGGCGCCCGGCGGCGTGCCGGGCCAGTCGGCCGCCGGGGTGACGAGCGCGTATCCGATCGCCGCCTCGCCCGCGCGGATGCGGGCCCAGTCGGCGGGCTCGAGAAGCTCGAGCGCGGTCGGAAAGAGGACGCGGTCCTCCTTGTAGATCATGTCGAGCACCTTGCGGGCGAGGAATCCGGCCTCGCCGGCGGCGCGGGCGGCGTCGGGACCGGCGAGGGCCGAGCGGCACCGCTTGATCGTCGCCCGAACTTCGTCGTGCAGCCCCCACATGACCTGCGAGGGGCCGGAGAATCCGTGCTTCTCGAGAATCGGGAAGAGTTGGTTCTCCTTGCGGAGGTAGTGGCGTTCCACGGCCGCGAGGCGCTCGAGGGCGGCCTGCATCGCCGGCCGGTGTTCCGCGAACCGCGCGGCGTCGGGCGGGTCGCCGAGGCGGGCCACGAGGTCCCGCAGCGCTCCCGCCGCCTCCTCCAGCGCCCGATTTTCCAGCCGGTACGTGTGGACGGGATGGCCGGGGGGGAGATCCGCCGCCGGCTCCCGTTCGAGGGCGTCCTGAAAGATCGCGACGTGGACGTCGCAGAGGCGCTGGATCTCCTGGCGCGACATGCCCTCGTCGATCAGCTGCTGCTCCATCCGGGCGATGCCGGCGGAGTCGACGTCCTTCGCGAGCGCGGCGAAGCGGCGCTTGAGGGCCTCGGGGTCGCCGCCGGCGTGGAGCTCGCGAATGATCGCCTTCAGCTCGGCGAGCCGGCCGGGGTCGGAGGCGGGGGCGGCGGCCGTGTCTGCGGCGAGAGGCGGGCCGCCCGCCGTTCCGGCCAGCGCGCTCCGGAGGTCGGCGATCAGGCGGTCGACCGGCACGCCGCCCATCGAGGCGACCGTCTCGAGCGTGGCCACCCGGCCGAGCGTCGCCCGAAGCACCGGGTTTCGGAGTTTCGCAAATTCCGGGCGGTACCCCGCCAGGAACTCAAGCGCCGCCGGGTGCGCCTCGATCAGAGCGTGGATCTTGGTCTGCGGGGTCAGGTCCATGGATCATCTCCGACTGGGGTTCGGAAGGGCGACCGATCCGGCGGCATCCCCCCCCGGTGACGGGCGGGGCGGCGGGCCGCGTCATTCCGGGCCGTCGGGCGTGCGTCCGGCCCGATTCGCTTCTTCCGTCCTGGCGGAAGTCTCCCAAGAGAGGGCTTCCAGTACATGATCTATTAGGTCTCAATGGGACGCAATCAACAACCGGCGGACACGCGGGGCCGATCAGCCGGCCCCCTTTCTCCGGGGGCGCGGCCGCAGGGCGTCCGCGTAGACCGCCCAGGCCGCCTCCGCGTGGCGCACCGCGTCGAAGGCGCCATCGCTGAGGGCCGCGAGGATCGCGGCGGGCTGGAGCAGGCCCAGAAACATCACGGCGAGCGTTCGGGCGTCGGTGTCCGTGCGAACGGCACCGGTCTCCTGGCCGTTGCGGAGAACGGCTTCGATCGCCGCGACGTAGCCATGGAGGATTCCGCGAAGCGCCGCCCGGCGCGCGGTGTTGTTCCCGAAGACCTCGTCGGAGAAGATGACTCGGGGCAGCGCGTGATGTTCGCGGATCAGCTTTGCGTGAAGCCGGAGGATCCGGTGCAAGCGGCCGAGAGGGTCTTCGGCGGCGGCACAGGCGGCCTCGAGGTGTTCGTGAAGACGGTCCCGGACCGCGTCGAGGACCGCATCGACAACGCCGTCGAGGCTCCCGAAGTGGCGGTAGAGGCCGGAGGGGACGAGCCCGGCACGGCGGGCGAGGGGGGCGGCACGCAGGCCTCGGAAGCCGCGTTCGGCGATCAAACCGAGGGCCGCCTGGGCGATCTGTTTTCGACGCGTCGCCGTATCGACCCACGCCCGTGCCATGTCGCCTCGCGCACAATGTGAATATGCGTTCACATTATATCCGGCCCGCCGTCCCGGTCCAGCTTTTTCGTGTCCTGTTCAGCGCGGGAGGCTCTTTCGCAAGGCGCTTTGCCGTTCGCCCGGGCGTCGCCGGTTCGCTATAATCCCGGGCGCACGGGGCTCATTCACGGAGGCGAGTCGATGGAATGCAAGCAGGGAATGAACCGGAAGCGCTGCACGTGCAGCTACGAGCCGTGCTCGCGGAAGGGGGTGTGCTGCGATTGTCTGGCGTATCACCTGCGGAACCGGGAGCTGCCGGGGTGTTGCTTCCCGAAGGGCGCCGAGGCTTCCTACGACCGGTCCTTCGAGCACTTTGCGCGGCTGGTCACGAGCGGGAAGGCGTGAACCGCCGAACCGGGCGCCGCGCGGGGCCGTTCGGGCGGGGACCGGTTCCTTTCTCGCCGGAGGATGCGCTCACGCCAATCCCAGCGCGCGGTGTTTCTCCGCGATCGTTCCCGCCAGCCGCGCGACCGCCTGGTAGTCCGCCTCCTGCGGGAGGCCCTTGCAGAGAACGGTTCCGAGGACCTCCACCTTCAGGTCCGGGAGGAGGGCGGCGATCTGCTCGACGGCTTTTCCGCTCCAGCCGTAGGAGCCGACCACCGCGGCGTGCCTCAGCTTCGGCTTGAGCGCGTTGGCGAGCGCCGCGGCGTAGATCACCGCCGGGTGCGGGCCCACCAGCACCGTCGGCGTTCCCACCACCAGCGTCGCCGCGTCCACCAACGCCGTCGCCAAGCGTCCAAGATCAACCGCCGTCATGTCGAAGGGCTCGACCGCCACCCCCCGGTCCGCCAGTTCGTCCACCAGCCGCCGCACGAGCCGCGCCGTGCTCCCGTGCATGCTGACCCAAGGCAGCACGACGAGGTTCCTGACCCGGTCCGAGACCCAGTCCCGGTAGGCGTCGAGGATGGGGGCCGGCCGGCCGTAGACCGGGCCGTGGCTCGGGGCGATCATCGAGAGGTCCAGCCGCTTCAGTTTTTCCAGGTTTCGCTGGATCGCGGCCCGGAACGGCATCATGATCTCGGCGTAGTACCGCTTTGCCGCGTCCAGGACGCGCGCCTCGTCCTTCACAAAGACGTCCGTCGTCGCGAGGTGCGACCCGAAGAAGTCGCAGCTGAAGAGGATCCGGTCCTCCCGCAGCCACGTGCACATCGTCTCCGGCCAGTGGACCCACGGTGTGTGGAGGAACTCGAGGGTCTTTCCGCCGAGATCGAGGGTCTCTCCGTCCGCCACCGCCCGGACCCGGGTTTCGGGGATGCGGAGGTGGTCGACGAGCATGCCCTTGCCGCGCGCGGTGGCCAGGGCGACGGCCTGCGGGTAGCGGTCGAGGATCCAGGGCAGTTGTCCGCTGTGGTCCTGTTCGGCATGGTGGGCGATGACGACGTCGATGCGGGGGACGTCCGCCAAGGCCTCGCGGAGCTCGTGTCCGCGGTCGGCGTCGGAGGTGTCGAGGAGCGCGACCCGGTCGCGTCCCTGCACGAGGTAGGCGTTATAGCTGGTTCCGTCGGGGAGGGGGATGAGGGCGTCGAAGAGGCGTCGGTCGCCGTCGAGGGTGGCGAGCATGCGGACGCCGTCGGTGATCGGGCGTGGCTTCATGGCTAAGGTTTCCAGCCGGCGAGGATTTTCATGTAGTTGCCGCGCTCGTAGGCGCCGGCGTCGGCGACCTTGTCGAGGCTGAGGCAGCCGCGGGCTTCCTGGACCGACGCGTACTCGTGCTGCTCGAGCCACTTCGCCATCCCGTCGCGGATCTCCCGGAGGGCGAGCGGGCCGCGCTTGAGGATCGCGGAGACGACCTGGACGACGTGAGCGCCGGCCATGACGGCCTTGACCGCGTCGGCGGGCGTGTGGACGCCGCCGGTGACCGCGAGGGAGGCCTTGACCTTCCCATGGAGGATGGCGGCCCAGTGGAGGCGGAGGAGAAGCTCCGACGAGTCGGAGAGGTTCAGAACCGGCGCGACCTCGAGTCGCTCGATGTCGAGGTCCGGCTGATAGAAGCGGTTGAAAAGGACGATGCCGTCGGCGCCGGCCGCGTCGAGCTGCGCGGCCAGGTGGGCGAAGGAGGAGAAGAAGGGGCCGACCTTGACGGAGACGGGGATGGAGACGGCGCGCTTGACGGCGCGGACGAGGTCGAGGGTCCGCTGCTCGATCCGGTCGCCGGTCTTGGCCGGGTCGGTGGCGATGAAGTAGACGTTCAGTTCCAGCGCGTCGGCGCCGGCCTGCTGGATCTTCTTCGCGTAGTCGGCCCAGCCGGCGGCGGTGACGCCGTTGAGGCTGGCGATGACGGGGACGCCGCCGGCCTTCTTGACCTTCCCGATCTGCTCGAGGTACTGGTCGGGTCCGAGGCGGTAATCGGCGGGCTTGGGGAAGTAGGAGGTGGCCTCGGCGAAGGATTCCTCGTGGGGTTCGGTGTCGCGGAGGGCGGCCTCGGCCTCGAGCCGGAGCTGCTCCTCGAAGAGGGATCGCAGGACGATGGCGGAGGCGCCGGCCTCGACGCAGCGTTTGACGCTGTCGAGATCGTCTCCCACCGGCGAGGCGCCGACGACGACGGGGCTGGAGAGCGAGAGCTTCAGGTAGGGGGTGGTCAGGTCCACGGGCAATCCTCCAAAGGCCGCGTTATCCGGGGCGGGACGCTCCGCCTCCATTCATTCGAAACACGCACGGGCTTTTTCGCGACCCCACGCCCCGCATCACACGAGCCGGGGCCCGTGAAGGGCGGCCTTCTCCGGCCCTCGCGTTTCGCGGTCCGTTCATCGCTCCGGCGGGCCCGTCGGAGCCGGCCGGGGGGTCACGCCGGTTCCGGCGTCTCATTCGCGACGGCCGCCTGGGCTGCCGCGGCGACGCCGATCGTCATCTTTGACAGCGCCTCGTAAAGCGCGAACCGGGCGCGGACGCCCTGCTGGGCGGTCTCGAGCAGCTCCTTGGCCCGGGACGGGTTCGACTTCTCCAGCATTCGGTAGCGGGTCTCGTTGTAGATGTACTGGGCCAAGTCGATCTTCGGCGCGCCGGAGTCAAGCTTCAGCGGCGGCTCGGAGGTGCCGACGCGGCGCGGATCGAAGCGGAAGAGCGGCCAGTGGCCGGACTGCACGGCCAGTTTCTGCTGCTCGAGGCCGCGGCTGAGGTCGAAGCCGTGCGCGATGCAATGGGCGTAAGCGATGATCAACGACGGGCCGGGGTAGGAGTCGGCCTCGAGGAACGCGCGGACGGTGTGGGCGTCGTTGGCCCCGAGGGCGACGCGGGCGACGTAGACGCGCCCGCTGGCCATGGCGATGAGCCCGAGATCCTTCTTGAACGTCGGTTTCCCGGCCATGGCGAACTTGGCGGCGGCGCCCATCGGCGTCGACTTCGAGGCCTGTCCCCCGGTGTTCGAATAGACCTCGGTATCCATGACGAGAAGGTTGATGTCGCGGTTCAGGGAGAGGACATGGTCGAGGCCGCCGTAGCCGATGTCGTAGGCCCACCCGTCGCCGCCGAGGCCCCAGACGCTCTTTTTGACGAGGTAATCGGCCACGAGGTCGAGGCGCTTCGCGTCGGGGTCGTCGAGGCCGGCGAGCACCTTGCGCAGGTCGGCGACCCGGGCGCGCTGGGCGGCGATCCCGGCCTCGGTCGTCATGTCGGCCTTCAGGATCTCGTCAACACGGCTTTCGCCGACGCGGCCCGCGAGGCGGCGGAGCAGTTCCTGTGCGAACTCCTGGTGCTTATCGACCGCCAGGCGGAAGCCGAAGGCGAACTCGGCGGCGTCCTCGAAGAGGGAGTTGCTCCAGGCCGGGCCGCGTCCGTCGCGGTTCGTCCGGTAGGGCGTGGTGGGCAGGTTGCCCCCGTAGATCGAGGAGCAGCCGGTGGCGTTGCCGATGAAGAGGCGGTCGCCGAAGAGCTGGGAGAGGAGCTTGACGTAGGGGGTCTCGCCGCAGCCCGCGCAGGCGCCGGAGAACTCGAAGAGGGGCTGGAAGAACTGGGAGCCCTTGACGTCGATCTTGACGGCGGTCCGGTCGGGGTCGGGCAGGTCGAGGAAGAAGGCGAAGTTGGCCCGCTCCGGTTCGCGCAGGGGCCTCAGCGGGGCCATGTTGATCGCCTTCCGCTTGGGGTTCGTCTTGTCCTTGGCCGGGCAGACATTGACGCAGAGGCCGCACCCCGTGCAGTCCTCGGGCGCGACCTGGATCGTATACTTCTGCCCCTTGAAGTCGGCGGCCTTGTAGTCGGCCGACTTGAAGGTCGGCGGGGCGCCATGCAGGCGGTCGGGCGGATAGACCTTCGGGCGGATGGCGGCGTGGGGGCAGACGAGGGCGCACTTGGCGCACTGGATGCAGAGATCGGGCTCCCAGACGGGAATCTCGAGGGCGATGCTCCGCTTCTCCCACTGCGTCGTGCCGACCGGCCACGTCCCGTCCGGCGTAAAGGCGCTGACCGGCAGGGTGTCGCCCCGGTTGGCCAGGATCGTCGCGGTCACGCGCTTGACGAAGTCGGGCGCGGCGTCGGCGACGATCGGGGGGCGGGCGGGGCCGGGGACGGCGCGGTCGGGGATCTTCACCTCGAAGAGATGGGCCAGGGTGTGGTCGACGGCGGCGAAGTTTTTCTGGACGACCTCGTCGCCCTTCTTGCCGTAGGTCTTCTTGATCGTCTTCTTGATCTGGGCGATCGCCTCCTCGCGCGGCAGGACGCCGGAAATGGCGAAGAAGCAGGTCTGCATGATGGTGTTGATGCGGACGCCCATGCCCGTGTCCTTCGCCACCTTGTAGGCGTCGATGACGAACAGCCTCAGTTTCTTGTCGCGGATCTGATCCTGGACTTCGCGGGGCAGATGGTCGAAGACGTCGTCCGGTCCGTAGGGGGCGTTGAGCAGGAACGTGGCGCCCGGGGCGGCGTAGGCGAGGACGTCATACTTCTCGAGGAAGACGAACTGGTGGCAGGCGACGAAGTTGGCCTTGCGGATGAGGTAGGCGGAGCGGATGGGCTTCGGGCCGAAGCGCGGGTGGGAGATGGTGATGGCGCCCGACTTCTTCGAGTCGTAGACGAAGTAGCCCTGCGCGAAGTTGTCCGTCTCCTCGCCGATGATCTTGATCGAGTTCTTGTTCGCGCCGACCGTGCCGTCGGCGCCGAGGCCGAAGAAGACGGAGCGGATGACGGAGGCCGGCTCGATATCGAACTCGGGGTCGTACGCCAGCGAGAGGTGGGTGACGTCGTCCGTGATGCCGATGGTAAAGTGGCGCCGGGCGTCTTTCTTCCCCAGCTCATCGAAGACGGCCTTGACCATCGCGGGGGTGAACTCCTTGGAGGAGAGGCCGTAGCGGCCGCCGAGGACGCGGGGATCCCGGGCGAACCGGGATGCGCCGGCGTCGCGCGCCTCGCGGAGCGCGGCCACGACGTTGAGGTAGAGGGGCTCGCCGACCGCCCCCGGCTCCTTCGTCCGGTCGAGGACGGCGATGTCGGTCGCCGTGGCCGGCAGCGCCGCCGCGAAATCCTTCACCGAGAAGGGGTTGAAGAGGCGGACCTTCAGGACGCCGACCTTTTCGCCGCGGCCGACGAGATACTCGACCGTCTCGTGCGCCACCTCGGCGCCGGACCCCATCAGCACGATCACCCGGGTCGCGTCAGGCGCCCCGACGTAGTCGAACAGGTGATAGGTCCGTCCGACCCGCTTGGCGAAGTCGTCCATCGTCTGCTGCACGAGGCCCGGGCACGCGAGGTAGAACGGGTTGCAGGCCTCCCGCGCCTGGAAGAAAACGTCTGGATTCTGGGCCGTTCCGCGCAGGACGGGGCGGTCGGGTGTCAGGGCGCGGTCGCGGTGGGCCTTCACCAGGTCGTCGGTCACCAGCGCCCGCAGGTCGTCGTCCGCCAGCAGCTCGATCTTCGCGACCTCGTGGGAGGTGCGGAAGCCGTCAAAGAAATGAAGGAAAGGAACGCGGGAGCGCAGGGAGGCGGCCGTGCCGATCAGCGCGAGGTCATGCGCCTCCTGGACGGAGTTGGAGCAGAGCAGGGCGAACCCCGTCTGGCGGCAGGCCATCACGTCCGAGTGGTCGCCGAAGATGGACAGGGCGTGCGTGGCGACGGTCCGGGCGGTCACGTGCATGCAGTAGGACGTCAGCTCGCCCGCCACCTTGTACATCGTCGGGATCATGAGCAGCAGGCCCTGGGAGGCGGTGAACGTCGTGGTCAGCGCCCCGGCCTGGAGGGCGCCGTGGACGGCGGCGGCGGCGCCGGCCTCGGACTGCATCTCGGTCACCTGGGGCACTGTCCCCCAGATGTTCTTCCGGCCCTGTGCCGACCACTCGTCGCAGAATTCGCCCATCGGGGACGAGGGGGTGATCGGATAAATGGCGATCACCTCGTTGACCCGGTGGGCGACCGAGGCGACCGCCTCGTTGCCGTCGAGGGTGATGATCTGCCGCTGCTGGGCCATCGCGAACCTCCCTGGTAAGGGTTGTCCCGCCCGCGGGAAGCCGCCGTGGGCTTCCGGGCTGGACCGCACCCGTGGATGAAAAGCGGAAAGGAAGGAGACGGACCCGGGAGGACGGCGGTCGTGCGGGAGGGTGGAAACTCCCCAGCGCCTGTCTTGCCGGTCGCGTAAAATATGCTCGATCGGGATTGATTGTCAAGCGATTTGAGGCGCCGGGTTGGGCGGGTGGCGGGACGGGGGGCCGGGCGTCTTCCGCGATTGGAGAACCCGCCGCCGCCGCGTGCGCCGGCGGAGGCCGGTTCGGAGCGGCGGCGCGACCCCGTCGTCTCAGATCGGCAGGAGGGCGTACCGCAGGATGAAGGCGGCTGCCAGCCCCCACATGAGGGGCGGGATTTCCCGTTCCCGTCGAGCTCCCGTCTTCATCACGACATAGGCGAGGATGCCGATGGCGAGGCCGTGCGAGATGCTGAACGTGAGCGGCATCAGGAGGCAGGTGAAAAAGGCCGGTACCGCCTCGGTCATCTCCTCCCAGCGGATCTCCCGCACCGCCCGGATCATCAGGGTTCCCACGACGACGAGAGCCGGGGCGGTCACGGGATGGAACGTCGTCCCCGCGACGACGATCCCGCCGCCGACGACCGAGGCGAGGGGGGCGGCGAACAGGGCGGCCACGAAGAGAAGGCCGGTCCCGACGCTCGCCAGCCCGGTCCGCGCCCCGACCCCGACGCCGGTCCCGCTTTCGATATAGCTCGTCACCGTCGATGTTCCCGCCAGCGCCCCCCCGACGGTGCCGATGGCGTCGGCCAGGAGGGCCCGATCGATCCGGGGGAGCACGCCCTCTCGCAGGAACCCGCCCTGATGGGCGACTCCCATCAGCGTCCCCAGGGTATCGAAGACGTCGAAGAAGAGGAGGACCAGGAGGAGGGGCGCGTAACGGAGCTGGAGGGCGTCGACGAGGTCGATCCGGAGCCCCGGCAGGTCGCTCAGACGGGGCGCGGCCAGCCACGTCGCCGGCAGCTGCAGCCAGCCCGACGCGAATCCCAGGTATGCCGTGAAGGCCATCCCCCAGAAGATCGCCGTGGGGACCCGCATCGCCACCAGGAGAAGCGTCAGCGCCAAGCCCGCCAGCGTGAGGATCGCGGGGACGGCGCCGAGATCGCCCAGCGTCACCAGGGTTGCGGGGTGGCCGACCACGATCCCGCCGTGTTCCAGACCGATGAAGGCGATGAAGAGGCCGATGCCGGCGGCGGCGGCGAGCTTGATGACGGGCGGGATGCCGGCCACGATCGCCCGCCGGGCGCCGGTCACCGTCAGCAGGAGGAAGGCGACGCCGCTCCAGAAGACGAGGCCGAGGGCGGTCGGCCAGGGGATCTTCTCCTGGAGGCAGAGGGTGAAGGCGAAGAAGGCATTGAGCCCCATGCCGGGGGCGAGCGCAATCGGGTAGTTGGCCAGGAAGGCCATCAGCAGCGTCGCCCCCGCCGCGGCGAGCCCCGTGGCGAGGGCGACCCCCTCCGCCGGCATTCCCGCCGCCGAGAGGATGGCGGGATTGACGCAGAGGATGTAAGCCATCGTCAGGAAGGTGGTGAGCCCCCCGAGCGCCTCGCGCGCCGGGGTCGATCCCGCCTCGCGGACGCGGAACAGGCGCTCCAGCATGGCCCCACCCGCGTTACGTTTCCCGGATCTCGTTGATGAGGTATTTGGCGACGACGGAGGCGACGGCCGAGGGGGCGGCCTGGCCGCGGATGATCGAGCGGAGGGTGTTCAGGTCGCTCGCCCACGCCGTGTCCCCCGGCGCGAGGAGGCAGACGCTCTCCGGCTCGTACTCCGTGCTCAACCGGCCGTTTCGGTAATAATAATGGCCGTCGCTGTGCTCGGTGGGATAGGCATGCATGTACGGCATGATGTCGTTGGGCTTGAACCAGAGCTTGATCTCGCGCTCGGCCTCGGCGTCCGTGGCGGAGGCGTGGACGAGGTTGTCCAGGCGCTCGCCGATGACCCGGCCGTCCGCGCTCCGGACGGGCACGACCGATCCCATCGCCCGGATGGTGCTCGGGGCCGTCTCGCGGGCGACATGGGGGTTGGTCGGTCCGGTGAGGCTCCGCACCGTCTTGACCGCGTCCGGGCCGCTGTAGACCAGCGCCACCACCCGGCGTTTCTGCGGGTCGTTCGGGTAGTGGGAGCGTCCCTGGATGTAGTCGATCAGCGGCGGGAAGAACGGCTTGCCCCGGTGCTCGGCGTAGTGCTCTTCCGCCAGCATTCGATGAACGTGGACGATCTTCGCCCCGGCGAAGCGGAGGCGGGTATGGGTCTCGGAAAACTGCGAGAGGATGTAGCCGGTCAGCGAGAGCTTCAGGGCGTCAGGCTTGATCAGGACCAGGGTTTGCGTCGTCTCGGGGGCGGTCATGAAGTCGCTCCTGGCAGGGGGATGCGCGGGTCGAGATGAAGTATCAGAAACGGGGGGCGGCTTCAAGCGTTCCGACGCCGGCGGCTGGAGGGACTGCCGGGCTCACCTTGCCGCGCCCAGGATCGACTCCGCCGCCCGCTCGCCGCTGTGGATGCTGTCGGGCACGCCCCCTCCCGTGTAGCCGTTCCCGGCCAGTGCCAAGCCGGGATGCCTGCGGAGGCGCTCCGCCAGCGCCGCGAGGCGGTCGGGATGGCCGACGGGGAACTGCGCGAGGGACCGGGGCCAGCGCCGGATGGACGTCCAGAGGGGGGGCGCCTCGATACCGAGCAGCGCGCGGAACTCGCGCCGGACGGACGCCGCCATCGCCGCGTCGTCCCGCTCGGCCAGGTCCGGCCGGCGCGCCCCGCCGACGAAGGCGCGGAGCAGGACGCATCCCTCCGGTGCGCGTCCCGCGAACTTGACGCTCGAGAAGGTGCAGCCGACGATCTCGCGCCGTTCCACCCAGGGGGAGACGAACCCGAAGCCGTCGAGGGGGTGCGGCACGTCCTCGCGGCGGTAGGCCGCATTGAGGACGGCGGTCGATGCGTAGGGGATTCCGTCGAGCAGGTCCCCCAGGGACGGATCGACGCCGCGCAGCAGGCGTGCGGCGGCGTGCGCGGGGAGGGCCAGGCAGACGGCATCGGCCGGCAGGGCGTCGCCCGCCGCCGTGCGGACCCGCCAGGGCGCCTCCGGGCCGCCCGGCTCGACCGCCTCGACCGCGCAGCCCAGCCGGAGGGTGACGGGGCCGAGGCGGGCGACGAGGGCGTCGACGAGCGTCTGCATGCCCCCCGCCAGGGTCACGAAGAGGCTGTAGCGGGCGCCGGTGGCGGAGCCCTCGGCGGCCGGGGCGGCCGCGCGGCGGGCGGCCCGCGCGCGCGCGCGCAGCCCCCGCGTGACGCTGCCGTACTCCCGTTCCATCTCCAGGAACCGGGGAAAGGTCGCCTTCAGGCTCAGGGACTCCGGATCGGCCGTGTAGATTCCCGCGACCATCGGCTCCACGAGCCGCTCGAGGGCCTCGCGCCCCATCCGGCGCCGGACGAAGGCTCCGAGGCTCTCGTCCGCATCGCCTTCCCGTGCCGCGATGAACGGCTCCATCATCATGCGAAGCTTGCCCCGCCACGAGAAGATCGGGGTGGCTAGGAAGGGGAGAAGACGGACGGGGGCGAGCAGGACGAAGCCCTCGGGGACGACCTCGAGGCGGCCGGCTCGAACGACGTAGACGCGCCGGTGGGTGTCGTTGGTCCGCAGCAGCGCCCCCTCGAGCCCGAGCCGGCGGCAGAGCGCCAGCCCCCAGGGCTTCTCGGTGACGAAGGCGTCCGGGCCGCCCTCGACGAGAAACCCGCCGCGGTGCGCTGTCTCGACGACGCCGCCCAGACGGGGCGCGGCGTCGACGAGGGTGACGGCGGGCGGGGGGCCGGGCCAGTTGGCCGCCGCCTCCCGCAGCCGGTGCGCCGCCGCCAGGCCGGCGATGCCGCCGCCGACGACCACGACGCGTTTCGGAGCGGGGGGCGATGGGTGCATGGATGCGGAGCGCGCGCCAACCGGTTGTCATCGCCGCGCCGCTATCCGCGCGGGGATCCGTTCCGCAGCGAGGCCAGCGTCGCCGCGCCCAGCGTCTGGCGGAGCTGCTCCTGCGCCCGCTTCCAGACGGGGTGGACGCTGCAGTGGTGGGCGCGCGGGCAGGCGGGGGGGGACTTGGTGCACTCGTTGAGGGCCAAGGGCCCCTCGACGGCCTCCACGACCTCCAGGAGGGAGACCTCCTCCGGTTTGCGGGCGAGCCGTACGCCGCCGGTCGGGCCGCGCACGGAGCGGAGGATCCTGGCCCGGGCCAGCGCGGAGAGGATCTTGCGAAGGAACTCGGCGGGGATCCGGGTCTCTTCGGCGAGTCGGTAGGAGGTGAGGCGGCCGCCCGCGGGCTGCTCGAGCAGCACCAGCAGGGCCCGGATCGCGTGGTCGCCGGCGCGGGTCAGGTGCATCGGTGATCGCGACCGCTTCCACGTGCCCATGGGCATCGCCCTCCGGGTGCGAGCGACGTCGCACCTCCATAATAATTAATAGCGCAAACGCGACGCGACATCAATGGGGACCTTCAGGGTCCGCTAACCGGGGCGCGTGCCGGTCGGCCAGAGGGAAAGACCGGCCGGGTTTGATTTCGCTTCCCGTTTCTCGAATTTGTTTATATAATCATGCCCCGTGACGGCCCGGTTTTTATGGACGGTCCGCTCGCCCGGGCGGTATTTATTCCCGGACCCTTATTCGAGGTGCCCCATGCCCAAGCCCGTCCGCATCGCGATCGTCGGCGCCGGGTTCGCCGGCCACTTCCACCTGGCCAGTTACGAGAAGGTCTACGGTTTCGACTTCCAAGTCGTCGGCCTCTACGACGTCGTCAAGGAGAAGGCCGTTCACCTCGCCCGGGAGTGGGAGCTTCCGAAGGTCTACGATTCCCTCGAGCAGCTTCTGGCCGACAAGGACGTCGACGTCGTCGACATCGTCGTTCCCAACTTCCTCCACGTCGAGATCGCGGTGAAGGCCGCGCAAGCCGGCAAGCACGTCTTTTGCGAAAAGCCGCTGACGGGCTACTTCGGTCCCCCGGACGCGCGCGCCACGGCGTGGTCTGCGAAGGGGCAATCGCGCGAGGTCTTCCTGAAGGCCGCCCTCGACCAAGCCAACCGCGCGTACGACGCCGTCACGAAGGCCGGCGTCACCCTCTGCTACGGCGAGAACTGGGTCTATGCCCCCCCCATCGTGAAGGTTCGCCGACTCATGGAGGTGAGCGACTCGACGATCCTCCGCATCCAGGGCGAGGAGTCGCACAGCGGGTCGCACGCCGACTACGCCAAGCGCTGGCGGGAGGCGGGCGGCGGGGCGCTGCTGCGCCTCTGCGTCCACCCGCTCGGCGCCGCCCTGTTCCTCAAGTACGAGGAGGGACGCCGCCGCGGCGGCGCGCCCATCCGGCCCGCCGCGGTCACCGCCGAGGTCGGCAATCTCACGTGGATCAAGGCCTTCCAGGCCGAGCCCGTCAAGCACGTCAAGACCGGCTGGGAGGATGTGGAGGACTTCGGCGCCATCCTGCTCACCTTCGAGGACGGCTCCGTCGCCCAGCTTACCTCCACCGACACCTGCATGGGCGGGATCTACAACTACCTCACCGTCTACGGCTCCCGCGCCGTCGCCCGGGCCAACATCAATCCCAACACCGCCTGCCAGGCCTATACGCCGGACGGGTCCTACTTCAAGGATGAGTATATCGTCGAGAAGATCGAGACGAAAGAGGGGTGGTCCTGTCCGGCGCCGGACGAGGATATGGTGACCGGGTACCCGGACGAGCTTCGGGATTTCGTCGGCGCGATCGCGGAGGGCCGGCCGCCGAAGTCGAACCTGATGCTGGCCCACGACGTGATCGCCGTGACCTACGGGGCCTATCTTGCCGCCGACCAGGGCCGGCGCGTCGATCTGCGGCCGTACCTGCGGCGGTAGCGGCTTGATCCGGCAGATGATGTCGAGGCCGCCGCGGCGGGCTTGGGAAAGAAGTATTCGGTCAGCCGCGCTCAAAGCAGGTTCCGCAGCGATTCCGGCACGTCCGGCATCGCCCCCGGCTGGGTGCAGACGAAGGCGGCCAGGCGGTTCGCCGCCTCGTTGATGGCGTCGAGCGGCCGCTTTCGCAGCATGCCGAGGACGAGGGAAGCCGTGAAGGCGTCGCCGGCGCCGACGGTGTCGGCGATGTTGACCGCCGGGATCCCGGGGTGGACGGATCGCTCCCCGCGGGCGGCCAGCAGGCTGCCTCGGCTGCCGCGCGTCAGCGCCACGCAGCGGAGGGGGTAGCGATCGAAGAGCGCGTCCACCCATTCCGCCTCTCCGCCCATCAGCCCGATCAGCCGGGCGACCACGGGGATCTCTTCGTCGTTGATCTTCAAGACATCCGACAAGAGCAGCAGGGCGTGGATGGACTCCCGGTCGTAGTAGGCCTGGCGGAGGTTGATGTCGAAGACGCGCAGGCATCCGGCGCGGACGGCCTTGAGAAACTCGCGGATCGTCCGGCGGGTGACGGGGGATCGCTGGGCGAGGGATCCATAGCAGACCGCGTCGCAGCGCGAGGCCAGCTCGGCCAAGGCGGGATCCCAAGGGACAAAATCCCAGGCGACGCGCTCGTGAATCGTGAACTGCGGGACCCCCTTCGGGCCGAGCGCGACGGTGACCGTCCCCGTGGGATGCTCGCGGTCGACGGCGACATGGCGGCAGTCGATGCCGACGGCGCGGAGGCGGTCGAGGATCTCGCGGCCGGCGGGATCGTCGCCGACGGCGCTGACGAGGACGGCCTCGGCGCCGAGGGCGCGGGCGTGGTAGACGAGGTTGGCCGGCGCCCCGCCCAGGGTGCGGCCCTCGGGCAGGAGGTCCCAGAGGACCTCGCCCAGGCCGGCGACGACGGGTCGTGTCGCGTCGGTTGTCATGGTCATACCCGGGACGGGCGGCGGTCCGGACGGCTGTTCGGGCCTTTCCGTCCGTGACGCAGAAGGAGGCCCGCGGACGACCCGCATTATAAAAAACAGGGGCGGATTGCGCACCAACAAAAAAGCCCCCGCCGGCCGTGCGGCCGGCGGGGGCGTCTCGATCCCGCGGGTCCGGATCCGCTACGCCTTTCCGGGGATCTGGATGTCGCCGTCCTTCGGATAGACGATGTCGCCCGTCTCGAAGTCCTCCGCGGTGGGGCGGCGTTGGAGGTTGTACCACGGGCTGTTCTTGTTCTCGAACATGTCGGACCACTTGATTTCTTGGCCGGAGTAGGCGGCCTCGCGGCCCATGATGTTCGCCGCCGTGGCTTCGGCGACGTTGCGGGCCTCGTTGATCGGCTCTTTCCCCTCGACGACGCTCATCAGCAGGTGGATGTGCTCGTCGACGTAGTCGTTCCCCTTGCGCGGCTTGTCGGAATAGGGGACCGGCTCCTTGGGCTTCCCGCCGCCCTTCTCGTAGGTGAACTCCTCCCCCACCCAGTCCCAGCAGCCGCCCATCTGGCGGCACATGCTGTGGATGTGGACGCCGTTCGGGTACTCGAAGTCCACGCTGAAGAAGTCGTACATGTTGCCGCCGACGCGCCGGGCTCGGAAGCCGAAGCCGCGGGCGCTGAGGGGGTGCGACTGGAGGTACCAGTTCGCGATGTCGACGTTGTGGACATGCTGCTCGACGATGTGGTCGCCGGAGATCATGTTCCAGCACCACCACTTGCCCTGGCCGATCAAATCCTCGGGGTTCTTCGGGTTGATGGGTTTCTCGCCGAAGAACTTGCCCATGCACCAGGAGACGCGGCCGCCGAGGATTCGTCCGTAGAGCCCCTCCCGGATCGCCTGCCAGCGCTCGTTGTAGCCGTGGCTGTGGCGGCGCTGGGTGCCGGCGACGACGGTGAGCCCCTTCTGCTTCGCCTCCGCGTGAGCGTCGAAGACCTTGCGGATGCCGGGGGGGTCGACGGCGACCGGCTTCTCCATGAAGACGTGGCGCCCCGCGGCCACGGCCGCGGCGAAATGGACGGGCCGGAAGACGGTGGGGGTCGCGAAGAGGACCATGTCGGGTTTCTGCTCGATGACTTTCCGGTAGGCCTCGGCGCCGCCGAAGCACTGGTCGGCGGGGACTCCGAACTTCCGCCCGACGCCCTCCGCGCGCCCCTTGTTGAAGTCGCCGGTGGCGACGGCCTTGACCTCGAGGCCCCAGCTCAGTTTGTCGTTGATGACCTGGACCGCCTCCAGGTGGTTCTCGAGGGCGCCGCCGCCGCGGCCGCCGCATCCCACAAGCCCGACCGTGAGCTTTCGCTTGCCGGCCGTCTGGGCCCGCAGGCCGGAGAGGGGTGCGGCGCCCAAGACGGCGCCCGCCGCCGCGCCGGCCGCCACGGCCTGCCGCCTCGATATCCCGACGTCGTGTGTCGCCATGCCCGGCTCCTTCTGGAAGAGGGTCCCGGTGGATGCCCGTGCGGCTGTCCACCGATGTCATTCGCCCGCACCGCCGCTACAACACGAAGCCCCCCGCGGGCCGGGCCCGCGGAGGGCGGGTCGTGAGCGAGCACGCCGCCGGCCCTACGCCTTGCCGGGGATGCGGATGTCGCCGTCCTGCGGGTAGACGAGGTTGCCCGTCTCGAAATCCTCGGGCTGCGGCTTCATCTTGAGGTTGTACCACGGGCTGCTCTTGTTCTCGAACATGTCGGACCACTTGATCTCTTGGCCGGAGTAGGCGGATTCGCGGGCCAGGATCGCCGCGCCCGTCGCCCACGCCACGTTCTGGGCCTCGTTGATCGGCTCCTTTCCCTTGACAATGCTGCAGAGCAGGTGGATGTGCTCGTCCACGTAGTCGTTGCCCTTCCGCGGCAGGTCGGAATAGGGGGCGGGCTCCTTGGGCTTCCCGCCGCCCTTCTCGTACGTGAAGTCCTCGCCCACCCAGTTCCAGCAGTCGCCGACCTGCCGGCACATGCTGTGAATGTGGACCCCGTTCGGGTACTCCAGGTCCACGCTGAAGAAGTCGTACATGTTTCCGGCCTTGCGGCGGGCGCGCCAGCCGAAGCCGCGGGCGCTGAGGGGGTGCGACTGGAGGTACCAGTTCGCGACATCGATGTTGTGGACGTGCTGCTCGACGATGTGGTCGCCGGACATCTCGACCCAGAGCTGCCAGCGGCCGCCGCCGGCGAGATCGATCGGGTTCTTCGGGTTGATGGGGGTGTTGCCGAAGATCTTTCCCATGCACCAGGAGACGCGGCCGCCCATGATGCGGCCGTAGAGGCCCTCCTTGATCGCCTGCCAGCGCTCGTTGTAGCCCTGGCTGTGGCGGCGCTGCGTGCCGGCCACGACGGAGAGGCCTTTCTTTTTCGCCTCCTCGCCCGCCGCGATGACGCGCCGGACCCCGTTCGGGTCGACCGCCACCGGCTTCTCGAAGAAGACGTGTTTGCCGGCCTTGATCGCCGCCTCGAAATGCAGCGGCCGGAACGCCGGGGGCGTGGCCGTGATGATGATGTCCGGCCCCGCCGCGATCACCTTCTGGTAGCCGTCCGCCCCGCCGTAGCACTTGTCCGCGGGGCAGCCGTAGGCCTTGGCCGTGTTCGCCGCCTTGCCCTGTTCCCAGTCGCAGGCCGCGACCAGCTTGACCTCAAGCCCCCAGCTCAACTTGTCGTTGATGACCTTGACGGCCTCCATGTGGTCGTTGATCGCGCCGCTGGCCCGGCCGCCGGCGCCGATCAGCCCGACCTTCAGCTTCTTGTTCGATCCCTGCGCCTTCAGTCCGACCAGCGGGGCGCTGCCCAGGACGGCCCCGGCCGCCGCCGCCCCCTTCACGAATCCGCGCCGCGGCATCGCGTCGCCCGTGTCCTTCGTTTCCATGCGCCGTCTCCTTCAAGGAGGTTGCCGGGGGAGATTCCCGCCGCCCGAGCCGGGGATGGCATCGACACCTCACATATAGCGGTACCCGCAGGCTGTGTTACAGGCATTTGCTGGAAAGGCGGCTTGCCTGCGGGACCGCCAGCGTGTATTCTAGGAGCAGGCTCAGGGGCACCTAATTCGCTTGGTTCGGGATGCCATGCGATCCGTTGCGCTGGGATTGGCTCTGCTTCTCCACCTGTGCCCGCTTCATTTCGGGAGCGGTCTCATTTTGTGCATTCACCCGGACGGTCGCGGGATCGTCGAGTCGGCAGGCGACCGTTGCTGCCGGCCGTGCGATACCGGCGGGACCCACTGCGCGTCGCTGCCCGGCCCGGCAGGGTCGAACGACGCGTGCGACTCCCGGTTCCCGGACTCGCACTGCGTCGACATCCCCTTGTCGGCCCGCGCCCTTCTCGTGCGCGACGTCAGCCGGCCCGTGACAGGAGTTTGCTTGTCGCACAAGCCCGGGCCGGTCGATGCGGTCGCCGGGGCCTCGGCCGGGAAGGCCCTTCTTTCCCGCGTACCCGCCGGCGATGGCCGCGCGCCGCCCCCCGTCGCGCTTCCCCTTGCAATTTTTCACGCGGTCGCCCTCCGCTGTTAGCGCGCGCACTCCATACAGTTCGCGACCCGGTCCCGCGCCGCTCTCCCCCCCGTTCTCCCGGCACGGGTCCCCGATCCCGCGATCCCGGAGGGCGAGCCCATGTCCCTGGCGACCCGAATCTCGATCCTGCTGGTGGCGCTGGCGCCGACGGCCTGTCAGACGTACGAGCCGAAGCCGCTGGATCCGGAGGCGATTCTGGCCGCCGTCGACCGGGCTCGCCGGTTCCCGGATGTCGTCGACGCGGCCGCCGGCGCGGCGGATCGGCGGCCCGTCTTCACGTTCGCTCGGGCCGCGGATCTTCTGGCGCGGCACGGCCCGTCGTTGAAGGAGGCGCGGGCAGCGTATGAGACCGCCCTCGTCCTGGCCCGGGTCCCGACGCCGTTTCCCAATCCGACCCTCGCGGTGGGGCCCCACTTCGGCTTCGGGCCGGACGCGCGGAGCCGCCACGTGCAGCCCTTCGGTTCCCTCGGCATCACGCTTCCTCTCGGCGGACGGCTCGGCGAGCAGGACGAGGTGAACCGCGTCGCCGCCGAAGCGGCGCAGGTCGAAATGCAGGCGCGCCATCGCGAGGCCTACCTGGACCTGCGGCGCCAGTACGCGGCCTGGGTCGTCGCCCACGAGCGGCTTCGGATCCGCGACGATCTGTCGGCCGACGCCGACCGGTTGCTGGATGTCGGCCGCCGGCTGCTGGAGGGGGGCCGCCTCTCGGCAATGGACCTGGGGCTCTTGGAGCTGGAGGCGGAGCGCATCCGGGCCGGGGCGCTGGATGCGCAGGGCGGAATCGCGGACTTGGCGGGCGAGCTCTCGCAGGCGACCGGCGTCCATGCCGACGCGTTCCTGCCTCTGCCTGCACCTGCCCTCCCGGACCTGCCCCGGGAAATCCCCGCTCTCGCGTTCCTGCGCAGCCAATTGACCGCCAGCCACACGGAGCTCGGGCGCCTGCGCGCGCGCTACGAGGTGGCCGAGCGCGAACTGCGCCTGGAAGTGGCGAAGCAGTATCCCGACCTCACGATCGGTCCCTCCGTCGAGCGGGAGACCGGCGAGCAGAAGACGGTCCTGGGACTGGCGATCGGGATCGAGCTGCCGCTCTTCGACCGGAACCAGCCGGGGATCGCGACGGCCGCGCAGCGGCGCGAGGAAGTTCGCGCGGCGTACGAAGCTGCGGCCAGCCGCGCCTTGGCCGCGCTCGAGCGCGCCGCCCGAAAGGTCCGCGTGGCCGCGGAGAAACGGGCCCGAATTCGGGACGGCCTCTTGCCGAAGGCGCAGGCTCAGCTCGATCTGGCGCGGAAGGCCCTCCTGGCCGGGGCGATCGACGCCCTGCAGCTCCTCGTGGCCGTGCGCGGCTGGCGGGCTGCGCGTCTCGAGTCCCTCGATGCCGACGTGGAGCTCTGGACCGCCTGGGTGGATCTGGAGCGGGCCGTCGGCTGCCCGCTCGTCCGGTTCCCCGGTGAGACCGACGTCCCGGCGCCGGCGCCCGTGTTGGATGGCGCGGAGGCACAGGATCAGGAGTGAGCCCATGAGCACAACCGTTCGGATTGTGGCGCTGGCCCTGGCGGCGCTGGCGTGGGGGCTCCGGTCCCCGGCGGAGGATGCCGGCGCCCACGCGGCGAAGAGAAAGTCCGATCTCCACGCGGGCCATGCCGGCTGGGAGCGGGGCGTCGTAACCCTCTCTGCGCAGGCCCTCAAGCTGGCCGCGCTGGAGATCCAGCCGGCCGCCGGGGGGTCGCTGGTCCGGACGCTTGACGGGCCCGGTGAGATCGTGCTGGACGAGGATCGCGTCGCGCGCCTCGTACCCCGCGTTCCCGGCGTCGTCGTCATGGTCCTCAAGACCGTCGGCGACACGGTGGCGGAGGGCGACGTGCTGGCCGTCCTCGAGAGCGCCGAGCTGGGGAGCGCCAAGATCGAGTACCTCGCCGCCCGCGCCGGCCGGGAGATGGCCCGGCTCGATCTGGCGCGCGAGCAGGCCGTTCACGACAACACCCGGAAGCTGCTTGATCTGCTCAAGACGGAGCCCGACCCGGCGGAGATCTCGCGCCGGACCCGCGGCGCGGCCATCGGCGAGAACCGGGCCCGCCTCGTTGCGGCCTACGCCGCGCTGCGCCAGGCCCGGGCGGCCTGGGACCGGGTCCAAGCGCTGCGGCAGGACCGGCTCGTCAGCGATGGCGACTACGACCTGGCGGCGAAGGAGCTCGAGATCGCCCGGGCGGCGTACGAGGGCGCCGTTGAGGAGGTCGAGTTCCGCCAGACGCAGTGCCTCGTGCAGGCCCAGCGGGCGTACACGCTCGCCGCGAACACGGCCCTCAACGCGCAGCGGCGGCTTCATGTTTTGGGGCTGACGGAGGCCGAGGTGGCGGCGCTCCCGGATGAGGAGGACGCGGGCATCGCTCGTCTCGAGCTCCGAGCGCCGTTCGCCGGGACCCTCCTCGATCGGCACCTGACCCGCGGCGAGTATGTGTCCGCGGAGACGAGCGGCTTCACGCTTGCCGACCTCTCCTCCGTCTGGTGTCACGTGCGCGTGGCCCCTGCGGACGCGAACCGGGTCCGGGTCGGCCACGCCGTGCGCGTGTGGGAGGCCGGGCGCGCCGCGCCGCGCCTCGGCCGGGTGACGATGGTCTCGCCGCTGGTGGACGAGAAGACCCGCGCGGGATGCGTGCGCGTCGCCCTCGACAACGCCGACCGTTCCCTTCGCCCCGGCCAGTTCGTGACCGGCGCGATCGTCCTCGAGGAGATCCGGGCCGCGGTCGCGGTGCCGGTCGCGGCCCTCCAGACCTTCGAGGGCCGGGAGATCGTCTTCGTGCAGGGCGACGCGGAAGGCGAGTTCGTTCCCCGCCCCGTCCGCCGCGGGTTCTCGGACGGGCGCCTCGTCGAGATCCCGGCGGGCCTCGAGCCGGGCGAGAAGGTCGTCGTCCGCAACAGTTTCCTCCTCAAGGCGGAGCTTGGCAAGGGCGAGGGCGGGCACGCGCACTGAGCGGACCGCCGGATGTTCCCGACCGCCGTTGCGGCATCCCGGAGAGACGAGCCATGATGAGCGCCCTCCTGCGCTTCGCCGTCCAGCACCGCGTCCTGATGGTTCTGGCGGCCCTCGCCGTCGCCATCGTGGGCGTCCTCGACCTGCGGCGCCTGCCGATCGATGCGGTCCCCGATATCACCAACAAGCAGGTCCAGATCAACACCGCCGTCACCGCCCTTTCCCCCGTGGAGATCGAGCGGCAGATCACCGCTCCCATCGAGTGGGCGATGCAGGGGATCCCCGGCACGCGGGAGGTCCGCTCCGTCTCCTTCTACGGCGTTTCCCAGGTCACCGTCATCTTCGACGACGACGTCGATCTCTACCGCGCCCGCCAGCTCGTCAGCGAGCGGCTTGCCGAGGTGCGTGAGAGCCTGCCCGCGCACGCCGGCACGCCTTTCCTGGGTCCGATCTGGACGGGCATGGGCGAGATCTACTTCTGGGCGGTGGAGGCCACGGGCCCCAAACCGGACGGGACCCCCTACACCCTGACCGACCTGCGCACTCTCCAGGAATGGGTTGTCAAGCCGCAACTGCGCGGCGTGCCTGGCCTGACCGAGGTCAACACCATCGGCGGGTACCTCAAACAGTACCACGTGACGCCCGACCCCATGAAGCTGCTGGCCTACGGGCTCACTTTCCGCGACATCCTCGCGTCGCTGGCCGCCAACAACGCCAACGTCGGCGGCGGCTACATCGAGCACAGCGGCGAGCAGTACCTTATCCGGTCGACCGGCCAGATCCGGGGCGCGGAGGACCTCGGCAACATCCAGCTCGGGACGCACGGCGGCATCCCCTTCTTCGTGAAAGATGTGGCCGAGGTCGGCGAGGGGCGGGAGCTCCGGACGGGCGCCGCGACGGTCAACGGGCAAGAGGCGGTCCTCGGAACCGCCATCCTCCTTGCCGGCGAGAACAGCCGCGCCGTCGCCCGGCGGGTGGACGACAAAGTCCGCTCGATCCACGCCGGCGCGATCCTGCCAGAGAACGTCCGGATCCACACGCTCTACGACCGGACGTCGCTCGTGGACGCGACGTTGCAGACGGTGCGGAACAACTTGGCGGAGGGGGCCCTGTTCGTGACGGTCGTTCTCTTCCTGCTCCTCGGCAACGCCCGCGCGGCCCTCATTGTGGCCGCCGCCATTCCCTTCTCCCTGCTCGTGGCCGCCACGGGCATGGTCCACGGACGGATCAGCGCCAACCTGATGAGCCTGGGGGCGATCGATTTCGGGATCATCGTGGACGGCGCGGTGGTGATGATCGAGAACATCGTGCGGCGGCTGTCGGGCCGCCAGCAGGTGCTCGGGCGCCCCCTCGCGCGGGCGGAGCGGTTCGAGGTGACAGTCGAGGCCTCCCGCGAGGTCGCCCGCCCCACCGTCTTCGGCGTCGCGATCATCATGATCGTCTACATGCCGATCCTGACCCTCTCCGGCGTGGAGGGGAAGATGTTTCTCCCCATGGCGCAGGTCGTGCTCCTGGCCCTCGCCGGCGCGCTGCTGATCACGTTCACGGCCGTGCCCGCCCTGGCCGCTCTGCTGCTTGCCGGGAGGATTCGGGAGCGCGAGTCCCTTCTCATGCGGGCGGCGCGGGCGGCCTACCGGCCCGTCCTGCTTGCCAGCCTGCGCTTCCGCGGCGCGGTCCTGGCGGGGGCCGTCGCCCTCCTGGCGGTCGCGCTCCTCCTGGCGGCCCGCATGGGTCGCGAGTTCATCCCCCGGCTCAAGGAGGGCGCCATCGCGCTTCAGCCCACCCGCATGCCCAGCATCGCCCTCAGCGCCAGCGTCGCAATGCAGATGCAGGTCGAACAGGAGCTCCTCAAGGCCTTTCCCGACGAAATCGCCAACATCTCCGCCCGCACCGGCACCTCCGAGATCGTGACCGACGTCTGCGGCCCCGAGGTCTCCGACACGTACATCATGCTCAAGCCCCGCGAGCAGTGGAGAAAGGCCCGGACCCAGGAGGAGCTGGTCGAGGCGATGGAGGCCGTCGTGCAGGCCCTCCCCGGCCAGAACTATGAGTTCAGCCAACCCATCGAACTTCGCATGAACGAGTTGGTGGCGGGCGTCCGCGGCGACCTCGCCATCAAGGTCTTCACGGACCGGGACGAGATGGACGTGATGTGTCGGTACGCCAACCGGATCGCGGAGGTCCTCCGGGGCATCCCCGGGGCGGAGGACATCAAGGTGGAGCAGGCGGCGGGGCTGCCGGGGCTCACCCTCGCGATCGACCGGGCCGCCATCTCGCGCTACGGCCTCAACGTGAAGGATGTGCAGGACGTGATCGAGATCGCCCTCGGCGGGGCGGAAGCCGGCCAGGTCATCGAAGGCGACCGCCGGTTCGATATCGTCGTCCGTCTTCCCGAACGCCTGCGCCGCGACCTGCAAGCCATCGGAAACCTGCCCATTCCCCTGCCGCCGCCGGAAGCCGGCCCCGCGAGGAAAGCCTCCAGCGCCACGTCGTCGCTCCCCGCATACGTCCCGCTCTCCGCCGTGGCCGCCCTCTCCGTCACCGAGGGCGCCCGGGTGATTCGGCGCGAAGACGGGCGGCGGCGCATCGTGGTCCAGTGCAACGTGCGCGGGCGCGATCTGGGCGGATTCGTCGCCGAGGCCCAGAGGCGGGTTGAGCAGGAGATCGGCCGCCTCCCGCCGGGCTACTGGCTGGGCTGGGGGGGGCAGTTCCAGCACCTGATCGAGGCGCGGGAGCGGCTGATGGTGGTGGTCCCGCTGGCCCTGGCGTTGATTTTCGTCCTGCTCTTCGCGATGTTCAACTCGGGCAAGCACGCCCTCTTGGTCTTCACGGGCGTGCCGCTGGCGCTGACCGGCGGCGTGCTGGCGCTTGGGCTGCGCGGAATCCCCTTCTCCCTCTCCGCCGCCATCGGCTTCATCGCCCTCTCCGGCGTCGCCGTCCTCAACGGGCTCGTCATGGTGAGCTTCTTCAACCGCCTGCGCGCGGAAGGGAAGGGTGTGCGCGACGCGGTCCTCGAGGGCAGCCTCGCCCGGTTGCGCCCCGTCCTCATGACCGCCCTCGTCGCCTCCCTCGGTTTCGTTCCCATGGCCGTCTCCACCGGGATGGGAGCGGAGGTGCAGAAACCGCTGGCGACGGTCGTGATCGGCGGTATCCTCTCCGCCACCCTTCTCACCCTTGTCGTCCTTCCCGTTCTCTACGCCCTCGTCCATCGCGAGGCGCCAGCGGCGCCGGCGGCGAACGTGGGGGGGGCCGCGTAGAGCCCGTCCGGCCCTGCCGTCGTCGGCCCGGGCGCCGCAAACAGCGAGCTTCCGCCTGCGCGCCGGCCGCCGGGGCTGTAGCGCCGACCTGCGCGAGACGCCGGGCGGCCGGGGACTGCGGGGGGAGGGGGAGCGCGCGCGAGCCTTCCGATCGCGGGGTCCATTTCGATGGTCGTGCCCATCGGGATAGTTCGGACCTCCGCTCACGGCTCCAGCGCGGCCGGAAACTCCTCCCGCGCCCGAAATTGCTTCGGTCGCGCTGTCCTCGCCGCTAAAATCCCCTCCGCGATCGTGCGGTCAACCGAATCGGCCCCATCCATGGTCACCCGACGCCGTCTGGAAAAGCGGTATGCCGAGGAAGCGGCTCGCGCGCGGCTGCCCCGCGAAGGCGAGCCGCTTCCGCGCGTGGCGCTGCGCGCCGAGCGCCACGGCCGCCACCCCTGGATCTACCGACGGATGCTCCGGGAGCCGGAGGAGGCTTTCGAGCCCGGCCGGCTCGTCGAGGCCGTCGCCCGCGACGGGCGCTTCGTCGGCCGCGGGTTCTACAACCCGCGTTCCGAGATCGCCCTTCGCCTTCTCACCGACGATCCGCGCGTCTTTCCCGGCGAGGCCTGGTTCAGCGCCCGCGTCGCCGAGGCCGTCCGGCTCCGCCACGACGTTCTCCGGCTTCCCGATCGGACCGACGCCTACCGCGTCGTGCACGCCGAGGGCGACGGGCTGAGCGGATTGGTGGTCGACCGGTTCGGGGACATGCTCGTGGCCGAACTTTTCAGCGCGGGGATGCACCGCCACTGGCCGTGGATCGCCTCCGCGCTCGACGCCGCATTCCCCGGGCTGCAGATCGTCGTCCGCGCCGACTGGCGCGTCGAGAAGCAGGAGGGCGTGAAGATGGCGGGGCCGGAGCCGCCCGCCGCGTCGCAACGGCTCGTCGTCCGCGAGGGACCCGCGAAGTTCGAGGTGGACCTGCGGCGCGGCCACAAGACCGGCTTTTTCCTCGACCAGCGCGACAACCGCGCCCGCATGGCCGAGCTTTGCCGCGGGGAGGATCTCTTCGACGGCTTCTGCTACACCGGCGGCTTCGCCGTCCACGCGGCGCTCGCGGGGGCCGCCTCGGTCCTGGCCGTCGATCTCGACGAGGATGCGGTCGAGGTGGCGCAGCGGAACCGGGATTTGAACGGCCTCGGCGCGTCCGTCTCCTTCCGGCACGGGAACGTCTTCGACGTCCTGCGGGACGCCAAGGCGTCGGGGCGGCGGTTCTCGCGGATGGTGCTCGACCCGGCGAAGCTGGCGCGGTCGCGGGGCGAGGTGGGGCGGGCGCTGGTCGCCTACAAGGACATGAACCGGTTGGGGATGCAGTGCCTGAAGCCGGGCGGCGTGCTGCTCGCCTGCTCCTGCTCGGGGCTGGTGCAGGAGGGGGACTTTCTCGAGGCGCTCCGGTTCGCCGCGAGCGAGGCGCGGGCGGAGCTGCAGGTCCTGCACGTCGCCGGCGCCGCGCCCGACCACCCCTGGACGGCTCGATTCCCCGAGGGGCGATACCTCAAGGCGGTCTTCGCGCGGGTGGTGCCGCGGGCGTGAGGGCGCCCGGTCGCCCCGGGGCCCTGTCCTTCAGCTCACCGCGCTTTCGCGCCCGGCCGTTTCGCGGCCGCCCGGAGCGCGAGGGCGCACGCCTCGATGAAGTGCAGGTCCCCCCGGCACCACGGGACGTCCACCGCGGCCAGCAACGCCGGGCCTTCCAGGTCCTCCACGAGCGCGGCCCCGGCGAAGAGGCTGCGGGCGAAATGCGGAGGGCTGGTGTAGTTCTCCCCCCCGATGAATCGGTCCCCGAACGCGATCCACCAGCCGGGGCACGCCGCCCGGACCGCCTTCAGGCGCGCCGCGGCCAGACCGTCCGTCCGCGTTCGCAGCAACTCCCCCACCGGCTCGGCGAGGTCGACGTACCGCGCCAGCTTGAAGGCGTGGAGGTGCGCCGTCGTGGACTCCGTCTTCTCGAGGATCCGGGGGTTGACGCGGTCGAGGTTGACGCGCAGCTCGAGGACCTGGCGGGCGCGGGCGAGCGCCTCCCTTTCGTGCGCCGCGTCGCCGGCCCGGCGGGCGAGGCGCGCGAGCCCGACCAGCCCCGCCGCGTCGCCGTTCAGCCGCTGGGCTTCATCCTTCGCCTGATTCCGCTTCGTCACGTCGAAACGGTAATCGGCGTCGAGGAGCGGCCGCATCCGGGCCCGGATCTCCGCCCAATGCGCCCGGACGGCATCGTCCGCCTGCGCGGCATGGACGTACTCCGAAAAGGCATAGACGCCGAGGGCGCCGGCCGCGCGGCCGCGGCCCTTGATGCGGAGCGCGTCGGGAACGTCGTACGACTCGCGCGGCCTCCCGGCCGCGTTCTCGTATCCGTCCACCGCCCAGGGCGGCGCCGTCGCGAGCTGGGCGGCAAGAAAGGCCTTCGCCTTCGCGGCGGTGGCCGGCGTGAGATGCGGGAGGGCCAGCGCCAGGGCGTGGAAGACCTGGTCCGGGTGGTTGAAATACGCTTCATAGCCGCTGATGCCGAGGGTGTGGTGGAAGGCCTTCCAGGGGAAGCCGTCGAGGAACTCGGCGACGTGGGCATCGAGTTTCGACGCGACGCGCCTCGTCTCCGGGTCCTGCGGGGCGGGGGGGAGTTCGGGAACGTCCGCGACGGCGGCCCGGGCGTCCGCGTCCGTCAGCGCGACCGGCGCCGCGACGGCGTCGATGCCGAGGGAGTCGACGATGTTCTGGGCGCGGAGGGGGGCGCTCGGGAAGAGCGCCCCCGCACCCAGGACAAACGGCGCAAGGCGGATCGGGCGGCAGGACATGGGCGGAATTCCTCGGAACTCACCTGGGTCGTCCAAGCGACTCGGTTTGGCCCTGTTGACATTCCTGTTGGGGGTCACCGGTGATCGGCATCCCGATCAGGAGGCAGGCCTTCGACCCGCGCCGCTCAACGTCGATCCCTCCCCTCCAGGCAGATCACCTGCGCCCCGGTCATGTAATAGACGAAGCGGCCGGCGGTCGAGGCGATGCCGCGGGCTGGGCCATGCCACTCGTTGACGATGCCGTAGGGCTGGCCGGCCTGGCGCGCCTTCTCGAGTCCCCCCCGGCTTTCCCACCCGAAATTCGCGGGGCCGTAGAAGCCGCCGTAGCTGTCGCGCTTCCCGAAGCGGCTTCTCACGTGGCCGTCGGCGAATCGCATCGAGCCGATGAAGCCCTGGTGCGTGCAAAGGAGGAAGTCCGGCGAGCAGGAAAGCGCCTGCGTTTCGTCTCCGATGGTGTTGAAGCTCGCCCAGGGCATGTCCTTGGCGCCGGCGGGCCGGCCGGCCTCCTTCGATGGGTGGCCGTGCTCGACGAGGGCCACGCGGCCGGTTTTCAGATCGAGCCTCCCGACGCCGGTGTAGGACCGCACTTCGCCCCCGCCGTCCCAGACGCCGTAGGCGGACCGGCAGAGGACGAAGACCTCGCCCGTCGCGAGGTTGACGCACGGGGGCGCCGGCGGGTTGTGGAGGCCGGCGGTGTAGAGGATCGGCGCGGTCCAGGGCTCCGTTCCGTCCTCGACGCGGAAGGCGAAGAAGGTCTGGTCGTGCGGATTCGACGCGAGATGCGCGAGGATCGCGTCTTGCTCCCGTACCACGTCCTCCGCCGTGCCGGGGATGTAGCGGGTCTCCTGGCCGGTGACGCCGGTGCGGGCGATCAACAGGCGGTCGTGCTCGCCGAGGATGGCATGGAAGCTCTTGACGGGGTGGGTCGTGACGAGGGCGAGGCCGCCGGCGATCACGGGGAAGTAGTCGCGGAAGCCGAGACCGGGGAGCGTGCGGGTTTTCCAGAGCAGCCGGCCGTCCGCCACCGCGAGACAGTAGACGCGCATGTCCTCGGACCCGAAGACGACGCGCGCGCCCTCCTCCGTGATGGAGGCGGTCTGGAGGATGCGGTCGCCGGTCCGGAACGACCACGCGGGCTTCCCGTCGTCGGCCCGGAGGGCGTGGAAGACGCCGTCGCGCGAACCGGCCATCACAAGGCCGGCGTGGGCGACGGGCGAGGTCCAGAACCCCTCCCCCGCCTCGTAGCGCCAGCGCTCTTTTCCCGTGCGCGCGTCGACGGCATAGAGGCGCCGGTCGAGCGAGCCGAAGTAGAGGGTGCCGTCGGCGAACGCGGGGGAATGCCCGATCGGGCCGTCGGTCTTGAAAGACCACCGTTCCCCGCCGGTGGCGGCGTCCCAGGCATGCATCGTGCCGGCGTAGGTGCCCAGGAAGGCCATGCCGCCGCCGACGATGACCTCGCAACGGGGGCCGGCGAGCTCCTGCCAGAGCTCCTTTCGCCACGCCAGTCTCCAATCCCCGTCGGGGAGTTCCGGGTGGAAGCCGGAGCGCAGGAGGTCGCCGTGGAGGGTGGGCCAGTCGCGCCCGTCGTTGCGCTTCGTTGGCTGGGGGAAGGCCGCGAAGGCGCAGGCCAGCCAAGCCGCCGTGATCGCGGGCGCTTTCATCGTTTCTTCGGTTCCGGCGGGGCGAGCGCGGTGCGGAAGGGGTCGCGGAGGCCCTTCCAGGTCCACGTCCCGGCCTTCGGGATCTCGACGCTGACGTCGAGGGCGAGCTCGACCTCGGCGCTGTTCTCGGCGGTCACGAGGCCCACCCAGAGCGCCCCTTCCTTGGCGTGAAAGGCGACGATTTCCGGGGCGGCGTTCTCGCCGGTGATCTTTTCCGCGTCGAGCTTCCAGGCGGTCTTCGTGACCTTCCGCTTGCAGAACCCGCGGTCTCGGTTCTTGTCGGAGACGCGGACGATCACGGTCGCCTCGGGCTGGGCGGGCCCGTTTTGCGCGTCGGTGAAGCGGAGTTTGAGGAAAGCCGTGTCGCCGCTGTACTTGAGGTTGCGCGTGCCGCCGGCGGGTCGATAGGTGCCGCCGATCCATTCGAGGCCATCGACAAAAATGCCATAGGGGGCGGCGGGAGGGGCGGGAGTCGGGGGCGCGTCGGGTTTCGGAAGCGCAGGCGCGCCGGCGTCGGCGGGGGGGGCGACGACGGCAAGACGCCCGCGGACGGCGGTGGCGGGGAGCCCCTCCTCCCGCGCGTTGCGCTCCGGGTCGAAGGGCTCTGCGGGCGAGGCGGCGAGCTCGCGGCCGTCGATGGAGGCCGTGAACGTCTCGATCGGCGGGCATTCGGGGATGCGCCAGAGGAAGGACGCCGCGGCCCCGGGCGGGATCGCCCCCGCCAGCCGGCGGGAGGCTGACTTGACCTCCCGGCCGGTCCGGTCGGCGAAGGCGAAGGTGATCGCGAGCTCGCCCGCGGGGGCGGCGCGCCCGTTGCGGACCTTGCCGGTGACGAGCAGGTCGCCGTTGGAGCAGCGGCGGAAGAGGCACTGTCCCACCTCCAGCCGGGGCTCGTTCGTGAAGTCGGCGCCGGCCATGGAGACGAACCCGGTGGTCCAGACGAGAGCGGGGACGATGCGTCGGAAAGCCGGGGCGTCGGCGATCGTGACGAGGAAGGCCTGCTCGACCCCGGGATCGATGGCGCCGTTGTCAAGGCGGGCGGCCGCCGACGCCGCGAAGGCGCCGGCGTCGTCGATGAGCCGTACGAGAAGGGTGGCATCCTGGGACTGTCCGGCGCCGGCATTTCTGACGACGACATGGAGCTTCAGGGGGCCGGGGGCGGCGGCGGGGCGCTCTTCCTCGCACTTCACGAGCTGGAGGTCGGCGCCGGGGGGGGGCTGGGCCGTGGCGGATGCCCGGAGGGCGGCGGGCAGGACGAGCACGAGCAGGAGGCGGCGGGGGGATCGGGGGCGGGCGAAGCACCGGGCGTGGGGCGCGGCGTGTCCGAGGGCGGGCGGGGAGGTCATGGTCGGTCCCCCGCAAGGTCAGACACGAAGGTCCCGACTCGCGCCCGGTCGGGCGCGAGTCGGGGGTGCGGGCGAGAGGAGTTGAACCTCCACGGGTGTGACCCCACTAGGTCCTGAACCTAGCGCGTCTGCCAGTTCCGCCACGCCCGCCCCGGACGCGGGCTGCGCCGCGCCCGGGGCGAGCGACGGATCGTATCGCGTGCCGTATTCTATGGTCTCCTTCGGCCGATTCAAGGAATAAGAGGTCTCGGGCGCGGGCGTTCGGCGAGTTCCGTTGTCGCAGGCGCCGCCATGTTGTCTAATGGGCGGCGCGGCGGGAATCGGACGCCGATGACGGGTACCCCGAAGGAGAGAGGAGAGGCCCCCCATGACCCCCTCCGGCCGGCGCGTGGCGCTCGTCCTCGGCGCGGGCGGCATGAAGGGGCTCGCGCACGTCGGCGTACTCCGGGTGGTCGAGTCGCTGGGGATCGAGGTGGACGAGTACATCGGCTGCAGCGTCGGAGCGATCGTGGGGGCGCTGGCCGCCGGCGGGATGCGCGCCGAGGCGATGCTGGCGCTGTGGCGGACGATCCGGCCCGACCACTTCCTCGACTTCAACTCGGCGGGGATCCTGGCCCGCGGGGCGCGGGTGCAGAGCCTGTTTCGGGGGGAGCGGCTGCAGGCCTGGATCGAGGCCCACCTGCCGGCCGGCGACTTCACGGCCCTCCCGAAGCCGTTGTACGTCTGCGCGGTCGAGTTGAATTCCGGCGTGCGGGTCGTCTGGGGGGCCCCGGGCTTCACGGCCTGCCCGGTCCGAGAGGCGGTCTACGCCTCCTGTGCGATCCCAGGGCTGTTCCCGCCCCGGGCGATCGGGTCGTTCCACTACATCGACGGGGCGACCGTCGAGGGGCTCCCGGTCGGGGTGGCCGAGGCTCATGGTTGCGGGGTGATCCTCGCCGTGAACTTGCAGTACCTGGACTACACGATGGTCCGGCCGGTGCAGGACGCGGGGCTGGTTTCGATCCTGGGGCGGGCGAACACGATCATGGGCCACACGATGACGGCGCGCCTGCTGGCCCAGCATGCCGCCGCCCCCCTCATCGAGCTGCGACCGCGGGTTGCCCATCACGGGGTGCTGGAGTTCGAGGGGGCGGATCGGCTCGTGAAGGAGGGAATGCGGGCGGCGATGCGAGCGCTGCCGGGCCATCCGCTCCTGGCGTGAGCGGGAAAAGAAAAGGCCGGGCCTTGCGGCCCGGCCTTTCGGGTCTTTCGGGTCGGACGCCGTCTCAGTCCTTCACGATGACGTCAACGGACTCGACGGTGATGACCTGGAGGGGCTCGTAGCCGCGCGCGGCCTCGGACTTGCCCTGCACGCCCACGAGCCGTCCGTAGAAGCGGTTGAGGTCGAGCTTTTCCGGGTCGGCGCTCTTGAGGTAGCAGACGATCTTCTTGCCGCTGACGAGGGCGTGGGTGCCGGGACGGCCGAGGAAGAGGCCGACGGTGTCGACCACGCCGGTCGCGTCGTAGGCCTTGGCCGGGGCCTTCTCCTTCTCGGCGGCGATTTTCTTGACCGTGTCCTGGTATTCCTTGTTGATCCGGTCGTACTCCCGCTTCAGTTTCTCGATCTCGGCGTTGCGCTGGGCGACCTTTTCCTCGGGGGTCGGCTCGGCCGCCTTCGCCGCCTCGCCCTCTTTCGCGCCGCCCGCCGGGGCGTCGCCGCTCTTGGGCTCCTTGCCGCCGGCGGCGATGATCGGCCCATCCTTATCCGGGTCGTAGGCCCGGTCGAAGGCGACGTAGTCGGCGTGGATGTACATGGCGACGGAGGGGGGGGCCTGGATCTTGTACCAGTCCACCTTCTCGGCGAGGATCTTCACCTGTTCCCCCGAGGCGATCTGGCCGACGGCGGGGGCGTTGATGCGCGAATCCTGGCGAAGGACGGTATCCCGCCGTACGATCGTTCCGCCCTCGGTCTTCTTGACGTCGGCGGCGGGGATCCAGCACCAAGCGTTCTCCGGGGGGACGATCCGGTACCAGGTCCCCTCGCGGCCGGTCACGAGGAGGGATTCCCCGTCGCCGGCGACGCGAACGATGAGTCCCTCGCGACCGGGGCTCATGCGGATGTTCACGTTTGAGCCGGTGACCTTGCCGCGGAACGGGGGATCCTGGGGTGCGCCCTCGGACACGGCGGCGGCCGTGACGAACAACGCCAGGGCGGCGGCGCCCCCGCCAATCCATCGCGTACCCATGTGTCGACCTCCGATGTGAATGCCCTGTTCCACTATACCGGCGTATTGACGCCGGATGCAAGGGGCGTGCGCCCGCAGCCCCGGAAGGCCGGGAATGCAATCGCCCCCCCGCTCCCTACACTATTTATCGGCCGGGGGGCCGGGGGACTTGAGGCCATGGAGGAGCCCCATCGATCGCTTTCGGGGGCGTGGAAGCGGGCTATTTTGCCGGCGCGGAGGCGGCCGGCGCCGCCGGGCCCGGTCCCGCGGCGGCAGGAGGAGGCGGGGGGACGCCGGAGCCTGTCCCGGCGGCAGGGGCGGCCGGCTTCGCCGCGTCTTGGTTCCGTACGATCCCCTTCTCAATCTCGGCCCGGCGGGCGTCGATGAGGATCTGGCGTTTGCCCGGGACAGCCATCCCGTTCCGGAAACCGTTCATCAGCAGTTTTTCCCGCAGCCACGGCTTCTGCTTCTCGAAATCATCCATCTTCGCCTCGAGCGACCGAAGGAGGACGACGACGTATTTGGTCTGGTTGGGGCCGGGGTCGAGGAGCCGGGCCTTGCCGACCAGATCGGACGCGCGAAGGCCGAAGGCGGTCTCGATGATGCGCCCGCCGTCGGCCGGGTTCTCGTGTCCATCGCCCGGGTCGGGAAGCGGGCTGCCGTTTTTGACGGCGGGGGGGCGGTGAAACTTCTTCCCGCCACGCGCGGCCTCGGTCTTCTCGAGCCCCTCGGCATTGATCGCGTCGATCCAGGCGCGGGCCGCTTCGACGGCGGCCTTGTCGCGGGCCTCCTTGCGGAGGCGGCGGAGGATGTCGTCCTCGACCTCGGCGGTCAACTGGGCGGGAATGCGGGCTTCCTTGCGGTCGAGGAGTCGATAGATGATCCACCCCTTGTCGGTGGCCAGGGGGTGGATCTCGCCGCGCATGACCTCGCCCGGCTTCATGTCCGTGAAGACCTTGCGCACGAAGGATTCCCGATCGCGCGGATCGCGGAAGGCGCCGAGAACGGCCTCGGCGTCCTCGGGGCGATCCTCCTCCAAATAGCCCGTCTCGACGCGCGAGACGCCAAACTGGCGGGCCAGCGCCTCGAAGTCGAGGCGAAGGGTGGGATCCTGACGCTGCTTCGCCTCGAGGGCGCCGATCTCGAGGAGGGCTTTCTCGAGGGCCGCGGAGGCCTTCAGGGAGGCGCGCGCCTCCTTGAGATCCTTGATGATCGAGGCGCGAACGGCCTCGAGAGGCTTGTGGGTGGGCTTCCCGTTTTTCCCGCCGTCGGGGTCTCGGAACTCGATGTCCTTATTCGCCTCGTAGCGGGCCGTGATGTCCGCCTCGGTGGGCTCCTCGACCCCCTCGAGGAAGGACGGCGACGCGGCCAGCAGGGCCTCGACGCGGGCCTTGGCGGGGAGGCGGAACTCGCCGCGTCGATCGCGGAAGAAACGGGCGACGGCCTCCCGGCTCGGCTCGGGGACGGAGAGGTCCGCCGGTTTGATGCCCAACCAGGCGAGCTCGACCTCGCGATTCTCCTCGAGGTAGGCGTCGAGAAGCTCCTGGCTGGTGACCAGCGCGGCGGAGCCGACGGCGTCGAAGTACTTGGCGGCGAGGAGGTAGCGCCGGACGGCTTGCTCGAACTGGGCGACGTGCATCCCGAGGCCGCGCTCGGACTGGACGAACTGGACGTAGAAGTCACGCGGGAAGGGGGAACCCGGGGGCACGCCGACGATGGACCGGATGAATTGGGTCAACTCACCGGGAGACACCGTGAAGCCGGCCGTCTCGGCGGCACGGAGGTAGGCGGTCCACTTCCAAGCGAGGGCGTCCTGGACTTCGGGGCTGGACAAGTCGCCGAGGTCGCCGAGGCCCATGTATTGGAGGTAGAAGCCGCGCATCCGGGGGTCGCGGAGAGCTTGGCGGACCTGGGCGAGGGTCTGCATCCAGCGCCCGCGGGCGGCGGAGGAGGAGAGGGCCGGGGATCGGCTGAAACCGTCGAGCAAGGCGAGGGTCTCGATCGACTGGCGCACCGCGAAGAGCTCCGAGCGGGTCACGGGCTTCCCGCCGATCGAACCGACCGTCTCGTCGGCGGGAGCGTCGTCGAAGGGGGCGGTCCAGACGAAGAAACTGAGCGCGATGACGGCGGTGACCGCGTAATAAAACGGGCGCTCGTACTTGTGAATCCGGCGCGACAGCGTGGTCATTTGACCTCCTCGGGCTTCGGGAGCTCCTCGAGGGACTTGAGCCCGACGACGTCGAGGAACTCCTTGGTGGTTCCGTACAGGATCGGGCTGCCGGGCTGGTCGGCACGCCCGGTGATCCGGATCAGGTTCCGTTCCATCAGGGCGCGGATCAGCTCGCCGGATTGGACGCCGCGGATCGCCTCGATGTCCACGCGGCGGATCGGCTGCTTGTAGGCGATGATGGCCAGAGTCTCCAAGGCGGCGCCGGAGAGCCGGGGCGGGCCCTTCGTCTTCCGAAGCCGGGCGACCCACTCCTCGTACTCCGGCTTCGTGAGGATCTGGTATCCCTCGGCGATCTCGACGAGCTCGAAGGCATGGCCGGCGCGCGCGTACTCCTCCCGGAGCCGCGCGGCGGCCTCCGCGACGGCCTGGGCGGAGACGCGCGGGAGGACGTCGCGGATCCGGGCGAGCGTCAGCGGGGCGTCGCTGGCGAAGAGCAGGGCCTCCAGGACGCGCAGGATGTCGTCGGGTGCCTTCGGGGGCGGGATCTTCGCCGCCTTCGGCTCGGGCTTCCCGCCGGGGGCTTGCTCCGGCGGGGGGCCCGCGGGCGGCTCGGGCGAGGCCGGGTCCGAGGGGGGCGAGGCCGGAGCGTCGCCGCCGCCCGGCGCCGCAGCGTCCTCCACGGGGGGCGCCGGGTCTTTCGCGTCCGGCGCGGGTGGCTCCGTAGCCGGTTCCAGCGGGGAATCGTGCTCCGGGCGCATCAGGTTCTCCCTCTCGCTCATGGGAATCCGTCCACGGCTTTCGCCCCGGTCATCGGCCGACGGCGCGGGCGGCCTCCTTGGCCCAGTAGGTGAGGATGAAGTCGGCCCCCGCGCGCTTAACGGCGGTGAGGATCTCGATGGCGGCGGCGCGGCCGTCGAGCCAGCCGCGCTCGGCGGCGGCCCGCACCATGGCGAACTCGCCGCTGACGCTATACGCCGCCGTCGGCAGACCGAAACGCTCACGGACGCGGGTGAGGACGTCGAGGTAGGCCAGGGCGGGCTTGACGAGTATGATATCGGCGCCTTCCTCGATGTCAAGCGCGGCCTCGCGCAGGGCTTCCCGGGCGTTGGGCGGGTCCATCTGGTACCCGCGCCGGTCGCCGGCGCGGGGCGCCGACTCGGCCGCGTCGCGAAAGGGGCCGTAGAAGGCGGAGGCGTACTTGACGGCGTAGGCCATGATCGGCGTCCGCTCGAACCCGGCGCCATCCAGGGCCGCGCGGACAGCGCCCACCATCCCATCCATCATGCCGCTCGGTGCGATGAGGTCCGCTCCGGCCTCCGCCTGCGCCACGGCCGTTTCGCCGAGTCGTTTCAACGTCGGGTCGTTGAGGACCTCCAGCCGTCCCTTGCTTCGTGCCACCACGCCGCAGTGGCCGTGGTCGGTGTACTCGCACAGGCAAAGGTCGGTGATGACGACGAGGTCGGGAACGGCGTCCTTGACGGCGCGGACGGCGGCCTGCACGATGCCTCGCCTCGCGGAGGCGCCGGAGCCGCGGCCGTCCTTGTGCGCGGGAATGCCGAAGAGGATGACGGCGGGAAGGCCGAGGCGGAAGGCCTCGCGGGCCTCCCGGACTATCCCGTCGACCGAGCGTTGACTGTGGCCCGGTAGCGAGGGGATGGGGCGGTCGACATTCCGGCCTGGACGAACAAAGAGGGGGAGGACAAAATCATCCGGCGTCAACCGGGTTTCCCGTGCCAGCCGGCGAAGACCGGGGGTCGTGCGTAGGCGGCGTAAGCGGGTGCGAGGAAACGGCATGAGCGACTGCCCACTATTATAATATGCGCGCCGCAGGGCACGGAAGGGGGGATATTTAACCGGGGTGGGGCTGGAATGCCAAGGAAAAGCGAGCCGTAAAACGCATTCGCCGGCGCACCCCGCGTCCGGGCGGCATCTTCCTTCCCGGGCGGGGAGGAGCTCCCTTCATTCATGGTGGAACGAGCCATGGCCATTGCCCGATGCGGTTCGTGCTCGATCCCGTTTTTGCGCGAGGAGATCGTGGAGGGCCGATGTCCCCTCTGCGGGTCGCCGCTTTGCGCCCCGGCGGCGACGGCGCGGAATCCCGCGTTGTCCGATGAGGCGCTTCCGGGTGAGATCCCCGGCCTGTCCCGACGCGCCGTCCTTCTGGCGGTGCTTGTGCCGCTGATCCTGGCGGCGGGGCTTTACCTGGCATTTCGGTGTCGCCCGGAGCCGGCGGGAGCCGCCGGCCCCGCGGCGGAGAGCGGGCCGCTGGCGTCGGTCCCGGCCGGCGGAACGGGGCGGTAATCGCGATTTCGATGTGCGGGGTCTGGCGAGGCGCGACGAGGGCGTGACGGGGACGGGGCCCGCGCCGCCCGCGATCACTCCGGCGCGGTCGGGGGCGCGAAAAAGGCCGCCAGGATTCGTGCCAGGATTTGCATGCCCCGCGCGTTGGCATGGACGGGGTCGCGCAGGAACGTATCGTACGGTCTCCCGCAGGCCTGGATGTAGCGCCCCCACATCCCCTCGAAGTCGAAAAACGCGATCTGCTCCTCTTCCGCCATCCGCATCAGACGGTCGCGATAGGCCTCGCCCTGGGGGTCGGGATCGGGCCGCCATCCCGGTTGCCGGCGCGGATCCCCCTGCGACGCGGCGCCGACGGCGCCGCTCATCACCAGGATCTCGCAGTCCGACCCGGCGCGCACCTTCCGGACGACGTCCCGGACGGCCTCGACATCGCCGCGGTGGCTGATCCCGCCGATGACGAGGAGATCGGGACGGTGGCGGAGGACGTTGTCTTTCACGCGGTTGCCGGTTCGGAAGTACCAGCAGCCCTTGCCGCCGGCGACGCGGACGACGACCTCGATGCGGGCGCCCGGGTAGAGGCGCTCGAGGAGCAGGTCGAAGGGCGAATTGGCGATGTCGTGGACGATGCTGTCGCCGAGCATCACGATTCGGAGCCGCTCGCCGTTGCGCAGCCGCCCCAACGTTCGGGGGAGACGCGCCCATCGGTCCGGGCGGGGCGTCGCGGTCAGCGGAGGCAGGGCGGCATAAAGGGCGTCGGCCCACGCGAGGGCCTCGCCGGGGGAGGCGGTCTCGACGAGAAGGTCGTCGATGCGGAGAGGCTGGCGGTCGATGGTTTCGAAGCGGAGCCGGGCGCGCTCCGCGTCGCTGCGAACACGGAAGAACAGCTCCTGGTCGGTCCAGGCGGGGGCGGGGTCGATTCCGGAGTAGGCCGTTTCGAGCGCCACCCCGTCCCCGTCCCGGAACTCCAGGGCGCAGAAGGCGGGGCCGGGAACGCAGGCGGCGAATCGCACGCGGAGCCAGTCGAGGGGGGCGACACGGAAGGCGGGGCTCCGGAGGGCTCCGTCCTCGATGACGAGAGCGCGGGTGCCCGAGCGGGCATCCCCTTCCATCCAGCCCGCCGTCGCCGGACTCGGCGGTCTCGGGGGATCCACCGTCCACCCGTTGCGGACGGGCTCCGATTCGAAATCGTCGCGAAGGATCGGGCCGCACCCGGCGGCGGCCAGGAGAAGCAGGGCATAGGGGCGCAGCGGGGCCACGCGCGCTCTCCCGAACAAGGGGGACGGGGCGACCGCGTGATTCTAGGGGAAAGCGGGGGCGGGTCAAGGGCGAGGGGGATCGCGGGCGCTCGCTTCTCGATTGAAAAGGCGGTTGCCGATGGTGTATGGTGCCGCCGCGTTTCGCTTCCGGAGCCGCCATGACCCCCCAGGATCAACTGGACGTCCTCAAGCGCGGCGTGGTGTCGGTCACCACGGAGCCCGAGTTGAGGGCGAAGCTCGAGCGCTCGGCGAAGACCGGGACGCCCCTGCGCGTGAAGCTCGGGGTTGATCCGACGGCCCCGGACATTCATCTGGGCCATACCGTGGTGCTGCGGAAACTGCGGCAGTTCCAGGACCTGGGCCACCGTGCGGTGCTTCTGATCGGGGACTACACGGCGCGGGTGGGGGACCCGACGGGGCGGGAAAAGACGCGCCCCCCGCTGACGCCGGAGGCGATCGAAGCGAACGCGAAGACTTACCTGGACCAAGCGGGGCGGGTGCTCGACATGTCGCCGGGCCGCCTCGAGCTGGTGCGCAACGGGGACTGGCTCGGTCCGCTGCCGTTCGAGAAGCTCCTGGCGCTGGCCGCCCAGGTCACGGTGGCCCGGTTTCTCGAGCGGGATGACTTTTCGCAGCGGTACAAGAAGGGCGTGGCGATCGGGCTGCACGAGTTCCTCTACCCGATCATGCAGGGGTATGACTCGGTGGCGGTTCGGGCGGACGTGGAACTGGGCGGAACGGACCAGACGTTCAACCTGCTGGTGGGGCGGGATCTGCAGCGGTCGCACGGGCAGGAGGCGCAGGTGGCGATGACGCTCCCGATCCTCGTCGGACTCGACGGGGAGCGGAAGATGAGCAAGAGCTACGGGAACCACATCGGGGTGGCGGAGGACGCCGACGCGCAGTTCGGCAAGACGATGTCGATCCCGGACGCGGCGATGAAGGACTGGTTCACCCTGCTGACCGGGGTGCCGCTGGCGGAGATCGGGGCGCTGACCGACCCCGCGAAGACCCACCCGCGGGAGGCGAAGGACCGGCTGGCGCGGGAGGTCGTGGCGGCGTTCCACGGCGCGGCGGCGGCGCAGGCGGCGTCGGAGCGGTTCGCGAAGGTCATCTCGCGGAAGGAGCTTCCGGACGAGATCCCCGAGAAGGTCCTCGTCGCCCCCGAAGGTTTTATCCTGCTGCCCCGCCTGATCAAGGATGTGGGGCTTGCCGCCTCGGCCTCCGCCGCGCGCGCGCTCATCGCCCAGGGGGCGGTTCTCATCATCGACGAGGGGCGCGCGGAGGAAAAGGTGACCGATGTTCACTATCGCTGGCCGGCCGGTCGCAAGGCCATCCTGAAGGTGGGCAAGAAAGGGGGCGTCTTCCGGGTGGAGGTGAAGCCGTCATGAGGCCGAACCGGATCGCGGCCGCGCTTGCGGCGGCATCGCTGGCCGTCTCCTTCCTGGCCGGCTGCCAGGGCGCGGGTCGGTCGCCGGGGTCCCCTGCGCGCGCCGCGGACCCGGCGGAGGACGGGCGCGTCGTCTTCCGGGGGTACAGCTTCACCAAGGATGCCGCGGGGTCGTTCGTGATCGTGGCACAGGTCCGCGTCCGCGCCGCGTCGGGATCCGCCACGCGGGACTACTACGTCAAGGCCGGCGAGGCGATCGGGCGGTTGGAGCCGGACGGGGACTTCCGGACGGGGCTGGTGGTGGATAAGATCGACAAGGGGCAGCGACCGATCCCGGCGCGGATCGACGGGAAGGACGTGACGGTCCTGACGGAGTCCTACTATCTGCTGGCCCGCGGGATGGGGGGCCAGCAGGTTTTCTGGCTGGCCAGCGGCCGTCCGGCGACGCCGGGCCGCGAGGCGCCGAGGTAGGGCGGGCCGATCCGCCGGGCGTCGGTCCCGAGTTTCTTCGTGGCCTCCCGGCCCGTCCTCGCCTATACTTGCCCCCCGCGCACGACTCCGGATCCCCGGCATCGTGGTCCCCAAGGCCCCTTTCGCGCTGTGTGCCACGTGGCTTCCTCTCTCCCCGTTGTCGCCATCGTCGGACGCCCCAACGTGGGGAAGTCATCGCTGGCGAACGCCTTGGCGAGGCGCCGGGTGTCGATCGTGGATCCGACGCCGGGGGTCACGCGGGACTGCGTCGCCGTCCCGATCACCCACGCGGGGCGGACGTTCGAGTTGGTGGACACGGGTGGGATCGGGATGGAAGACGGGACGCCGATCGGTGCGGCGGTGCAGCGGCAGATCGAGGCGGGGATTGAGGCGGCGGACCTGATTCTGTTCGTGGTGGACGTGAGGGCGGGGGTGACGCCGCTGGAGGAGAAGGTGGCGGCCCGGCTGCGGCAGCGGCCGGCGGGCGCCGGCCGGGCCGCGCCGGCCCCGGTGCTCCTGGTCGCCAACAAGGTGGACACGGCGGCGTTCGAGGCGGGGGCGGCGGAGTTTTTCCGCCTCGGCTTCGGGGAGCCGCTGCGCGTCTCCGCGCTGCAGCGCCTGGGCCTGGCGGATCTCCTGGACGCGATCGCGGCGCGCCTCCCCGCGGCCGCAGCGCCTCCCCCGTTGGACGACGCCCTCCGGATTGCGGTCGTCGGCAAGCGGAACGTCGGCAAGTCCACGCTGGTCAACGCGCTGGCCCGCGCCGAGCGGGTGATCGTCAGCGAGATCCCCGGCACGACGCGCGACGCGGTGGACGTGCGGATCGAGCGGGGGGGGAAGACGTTCGTGCTGATCGACACGGCCGGGCTGCGGAAGCGGCGAAAGGTGGAGGATGCCATCGAGCTGTACAGCCGGATGCGGACGGAGGCGGCCGTCCGGCGGTGCGACGCCGTCCTGTTCCTGCTCGACGTCCGGGAGCCGGTCACGGAGGTGGACCAGAAGATCGCGGAGCGGGTCGAGGCGTCGGGGAAGCCGTGCGTGATCGGCCTGAACAAGTGGGATGCGGCGGACGCGGCGAGGGGCCCGGAGGCCTACCTTGCGTACGTCCGGGCGCATCTGCCCGGGCTCGGGTTCGCCCCGATCGTGATCCTGTCGGCAAAGACGGGGTTCCGGACCTGGTCCCTGATCGAGATGGCGGAGGAGCTGCACCGGCAGGCGGGGACGAGGGCCACGACGGGCCTGCTGAACCGGCTGGCGAAGGCGGCGGCGGAGTGGGCGCACCCCCGGATCACGCGGTCCCGCCTCCCGAAGATCTATTACATCACGCAGACCGGCGTGCATCCGCCGCGGTTCCGGCTTTTCGTGAACGACCCGCGGTGCTTCACCCCGGACTACCGTCGATTCCTGGCGAGCCGGTTGCGGGAGTCGCTGGGGTGCCGGGAGGTCCCGATCCGATTGGATCTGCGCGGGAAGCGCGCGGGGCGGGGATCGGGGGGGACGTCCCATGCGTAGCGCGGGGAACGGACCGGACGGCGGGTGAAACGAAAACGGCGCGCAGGTTCTCCTGCGCGCCGTGGGATGACTCGTCGCCGGCCGCCTAGAACCGTCCGCCCCGTCCCTCGCGGTTCACATAGCGAGGCTTGCTGTGGAAAGGGTGGGCCTTGCGGACCGACTCGCTGGCGCCGAGGACCTTGCGGGCCTTGAGCACGTCGTTGACTTGGATGACGACGCGGGTGCGCCCGGAGATCTCCCCGGTGCTGCCGTAGGCGTAGTCGATGTTGATGCCGGACTTGCCGAGACGGGTGGTGGCGGAGGCCAGAGCCCCGGGCTCGTTGTCGAGATCGATGAGCAGGACCTCGTTCTCGGCGAAGGGGAAGGACTCGCGTTTCAAGAGGCTGCGGGCCTTGCTGGGGTCGTCGACCACGATGCGGATGAGGCTGTTCTCGTTGGACTGGGGGACGTCGAGGGCGACGATGTTGACGCGGGCCTTGGCGAGGGCGGTGGCGACGTCGGCGAGACGGCCGGGCTTGTTCTCCAGAAAGACGCTGAACTGCCTCGCGGCGCTGAGCATGGGCGACTCCTCGGCAAGAGCCACGAATACAGGGAACGCAAGCCGGTGCCGGCCGTTTCATGCGGGCCGGAGGCGCAAAACGGCTTGCCGGTTCGGGACGCCATAACTATATTCTACCCCGGCCGAAGTCAACCGCCATTTGGAAGCGGTGCCATGGGTCACGTTGCGATCCCCCGTCTCGTGCTGGCGGTCGGCCTCGCGGCCCTCCCCGCCGTCGCGCGCACCGAGGACAAGACGACTCTTGCGATCCTGCTCGGGGGGCGCAAGGCCGGGGCGGAGACGGTGGTTCGGGAGATGCCGGACTCGGGGACCTACCGGGACACCGTTCGCGTCGAGCTGACGACTCCGGGGGGCCTGCCGCTGACGATCGATTCCACCCTTGTCCTGCGCGAGACGCTGGAGACGCTCGTCCCGACGCGCTACACGTTCGAAGCGAAGGTCGCGGGGCGCGAGACGTCCGTCCGGCTCGATTTCGAGGGGGGGCGCGTCCGTGGCGCGATCACCGAGGCGGGGCAGGAGCGGGCGGTCGATCTCGATGCCGGAAAGGATTTCGTCTTGCTGGAGAACAACGTCTTTCACCCCTATCGCGCGATGTACCGGCGCTACAACTTCGACAAGGGGGGGGTCCAAACGGTCCCCGCGCTCGTGCCGTCCGCCGGGGTCGTTCTCGAGGCCCGGATGGAGCGGAAGGGAACGGCCCGCGTGAAGCGGGAGGGAAAGGCCGAGATGCTGGAGCGCGTGGAGGTCCGACTGGGCGACTTGGTCTTCGATCTGTACGGGACGCGGGGGGGGCGGTTTCTTTTCCTCGAGTGCGCGTCCCTGGCGTTGCGGGCGGCGATGCCGGGGTACGAGGAAGCGGAGCTGCCGCTGAGGTAGGGGTTGGCCTTTCCCGCGCCTCTACACCGTCACCCGGTTCATCCCGGCGCTCTCCCCGGCGGCCGCCGCGCGCCTCGGCCGGGCGCGCCTCGTCGGCGCCAAGTCCAGGTCTCCGCCCGCCGGCGCGGTCAGATACTGGTACCCGATCCCCCCGGCCAGGAGGGGCAGGAAGAGGCCGAGGTGAAGGAGGACGCTGGCTGTGCCCGCCGAGGCCGGCATGGCGCCGGCCAGACTGAGGAGAACGGAGAGGGCGTAGGTGCAGAAGCTTGCCCCCACCAGGGACGTGTCGAGGATGAAGAAGCAGCGGGGGAAGAGGGCGCCCAGGCCCCCGCCGAAGAGAAACGCCAGGCAGAGCCCGACAGCGGCCTCGCGCCCCGGGCGCAGCGGGGCGGGAAGAAAGACGGCGGCGACGCAGGCGGCGGTGAACCCGCCGAGGAGGATGCCGACGAGCCGCCGGAAAACGAGGGCGAGAAAAGCCCCGGTGGCGCCGCAAAGGGCGAGATAGGGAAGGGCCGGGAGGAGGCCGTCCGGGACGAAGCGCCCCTTGATGGCCAGCCCAAGCCAGCCGCCGGCAAGCAGCCCGATCATTGCGAGCACGGCGCGGTGGTGGCGCCAGCCGAAGAGGACGAGGAATCCGCCGGTGACGAGGCAGGTGAGCGCGACGAGTTGAGGGAAGCTTTCGCCGGCCAGCGAGGCGGGGCTGGCCAGGTTGAGCCGGCCGACGGTGTCGGCGAGGGTCTCGGTCCACGGGGCGGCGGGCATGGCATTCCTCCCCGGCGCCGGGCCTGCCCCGGATGCCGGCTCCCTATTTCTATCGGCGAAAACGGCCGGGGATTGCAGGGCTAAAAACCATTGACTCCCAGCGGCCGATCGGCGATGATGCGTGTTTCATGTCCTCTCGGCCCCCTGCTGTTCCGCCCCAAGAGGAGAGACTGTCATGATCGCCGACGAGAAGACCGCCTCCGTAGTCGATCCCGCCGAGATCCTGGGGACAGAGGACGTGTCGGACGAGCAATGGCTCGCGCTCCGGCGGGACGTGCACTGCTCGATCGTTCTGCATGACGCCCTGGCCGGCTTGCTGGAGGCGTTCGGCCCCGTTGCCCGCCGTCTCTCCAGCGAGAACAAGGTGGAGACCCGCAAGGGAATCCTGCTCTGGCTGTTGGGGCGGAGCCGCGAGGCGCTGGCGAAGCTCGAGTCGGTCCGCGGCAGCCGGGAGAGCGCGATGATCGCTGCGCTGGCCGCGTCGGATCTCGGGGCCCTCGATCGGGCGCTGGAACACGCGGCCAAGGCCCGGGAGGGCGGCGATTCGCCGCAGTTGACCGCGCTGCAGGCCGAACTGTTGATCAAGCGCGGCAAGCTGGAGGAAGCGCGCGCGCTCCTCGCCAAGTTCTCCAAGAAGGACGGCGACCAGCCGGAGACGCATTATCTCCGCGGGCTGGCCAGCGACTTCGAGGGCGAGATCGAGGAGGCGATGGCGCATTACGAGAAGGCGCTCGAGATCGATCCCGCGCACGCCAAGACCCTCTTCCGTCTCGCCTTTCTCCACGACCTTCACGGCGACGACGCCCGCGCCTTGGAAATCTACGAGGCGCTCCGCAAGCAGCGCCCCGTTCACGTGAACACGGTCCTCAATCTCGGGCTGATCTACGAGGACCGGGGGGACTTTTCCCGGGCGATCGCGTGCTACCAGGCGGTGCTCGACGCGGACCCGAACCATGTCCGGGCCCGCCTCTACTTGAGCGACGCCAAGGCCTCGCTGACCATGTACTACGACGAGGATCTGGCCCGCAAGGAGCAGAAGCTCGACCAGCTGCTCGCCACGCCGCTGGCGGAGTTCCAGCTTTCGATGCGCGCCCAGAACTGCCTGAACCGGCTCGGGCTTCGGACCCTCGGCCAACTGGTCGCGAAGACGGAGGACGAGCTTCTGGAGACCCCCAACTTCGGTCAAGCGACGCTCAAGGAGATCCGCGAGCTGCTGGGGGCCCGGGGCTTGATGCTGTCGACGACCCGGGGGGCCCCGGTGCTCGCCCGCGACCTCGTTCGTCAGCAGGACCAAGCCGAGAAGGAGGGCGTGCTCGGAAAGCCCATCACCGACTTCGAGTGGTCCGAGCGGATCCGGAAGGCGTTCGAGAAACTGAAAGTGCAGACCCTCGGCGAGGTGGTGGCGAAGACCGAGCAGGACTTCCTGGCCTGCGAGAACTTCGGCCAAACGTCGCTGAAGGAGCTCAAGAAGCGCCTGGGCCAGATGGGCCTGTCGCTGAAGACCTAAGGCGCCCGTCGTCCGGGGCCGGCCGCCGGTCGTGACGCGTTCCGTGCCGGGCCTCCGCCGACAGGCGGAGCGCGCAGGGCGATCGCCGCATGACCGACATGCCCCCCGTTTTCTGGATCGCCGCGGCCGCGGTCTACGGCGCGATCCTGGGCAGCTTCGCCAACGTCTGCATCTACCGGCTTCCGCGCCGCTGCCTTTCCATTCTTCGCCCCCGATCCGCCTGTCCCGCCTGCCGCGCCCCCATTGCCTGGTACGACAACATCCCGGTGCTCAGCTTTCTTCTGCTGGGCGCCCGCTGCCGACGCTGCCGCGCGCCGATCTCCTGGCGATATCCCGCCGTGGAGGTCCTGACCGCCGCTCTCTTCGCCCTGGCGATGCAGGCGGAGCTCGACCGGTCGGCGGCGGGCGCATCGCCCTCGATCGGACGGGTCGCCGTGGACTGCGCCCTGTTGGGGGCCCTGGTCGTCGCCGCCGCCATCGATTTCGAGTTCCGCATCATACCCGACGAGATCACGAAGCCGGGCGTCGTGGCGGGGCTGCTGGCCTCCGCCGCCGTGCCGGATCTGCAGCGGCTTCCCCTCCGTCTCGCCTCGCTGGGGGTCGACGTCGCCTCGCCCCGGCTCGACGCGCTCGCCACCGCCATCCTCGGGGCGGTCTGGGGGTGGGCGTTGCTGAAGGCCGTCCAGGTCTTCGGAGAGATCCTCTTCCGAAAGGAGGCCATGGGGCTCGGGGATGTGAAGCTGATGGCCATGTTGGGCGCATTCCTGGGACCGCACGCCGTCACGCTTCTCTTCTTCTTGGGGTGCTGCTTCGGCTCGGTCTGGGGGGGGATCCAATTCCTGGTGACACGGGACCGGTATGTCGCCTTCGGGCCTTTTCTCGCGATGGCCGCCGGGGTGCTCGTTCTGGCGGGAGACGCGGTGCTCGGGTTCGTGGGACGCTATTTCGCTCCCCTGACCGGGGGGCATGCCTGGCCGTTATGATTCGTGCCTGTCATTTGGAAGAATATGGTAGAATAGCGCGCGACATTGCTTGACAGCGACCGGGCAAGGTGGTTAGTTAACTCATTCGGCCCGAATGGAATGGGGACCGGCATCCCGGGATCATACAAGAAGGGACAGGATCCATGGCACGGCAGATCATGCGGTGGGCGGGCGGCTCGGCGCTTGCGGCCTTGACGATCCTCGGCGGTTGTCAGGGGGCGTCGGAGACGTCCCGGGTGCAACAGGATGCGAAAGACCGGCAGATCCTGCAGTTGACGGAGGAGAACCACCGGCTGGAGCAGCAGTTGGCGCAGGAGCGGGCCAAGAGCGCGACGCTCGCGGCACAGCAGCCCCGCTATGAGCCTTCGCCCGCCCCGGCGGCGAAGACCGCCCCCGCGGGAAAAACCGCCCCCTCAGCCGGGCGGGTGTCCGAGTTGCCGGCGACCCTTCGCGCCAAGGGGGTTCAGGCCGTTACCGTGGACGGCCACACCGCCCTCCGCATCCCGGGCACGAGCCTTTTCGGGGCGGGGCAGGCCACGCTGGACGCATCAGATCGGGCCCTGATCCGGGAGCTCGCCGCGCACCTCAAGAAGCAGTATCCCTCGGGCCGGATTCGGATCGACGGACACACAGACTCCGACCCGATCGTGCGGTCGAAGGACCGGTTCAAGAGCAACCAGGAGTTGTCGGACGCCCGCGCGAAGGCCGTGCGCGATGCCCTGGCTGCCGATGGGATCGATCGGGGCCGTCTTGAGACCGCCGGGCACGGCGCCGACAAGCCGATCGCCAGCAACAAGACCGCCGAAGGGAAACGGCAGAACCGCCGCGTGGAGCTCGTTCTCCTCGCCGACTGACGTCCCCGCCTTCGCCTCGGGCTCGGCGGGCCCTCACCGCCGCCCGCCCCGGAGCGTTCGGCCCCGAGACGGTCCTCGTGTTTGTTGAGGCATGCGTCCATCCCATTCCCGTCCCGGAGAGCGAGGCAATCCATGGCAAAGCGCGAGACGGCTCAGATCCGAAACATCGCCTTCATCGGTCACGGCGACTCCGGCAAGACGACCCTGGTCGAGGCCCTCTTGTTTGCGGCCAAGGCCATTTCCCGCCAGGGGACCATCGAGGACGGCACGACCGTTTCCGACCACACGCCGGAGGAGAAAACGCGCAAGAACTCGATCGAGTTGGCCCTCGCGCACGCGGCGGCCGAGGGACGGCACCTGAACCTCCTCGACGCGCCCGGCTACCCGGATTTCATCGGGGAGGCCGTCTCGGCCCTCTATGCCGCCGACGCGGTGGTGGTCGCCGTCAACGCCCTGGCCGGCGTGATGGTCAACACCCGCAAGCTCTGGCAGATGGCGGTCCACCAAAAGCTGCCCCGTTTTCTCGTCATCACAAAGGCCGACCAGGAGAACCTTGACCTGCCCGCCTTGTTGACCGCTCTCGGTGAAACGTTCGGCAAGGAATGCGTGCCGGTGGTGCTGCCGGTGGCGCCCGGCCCGAAGATCCAGGCCGTGGTGAACGTGCTGGACAAGCCGGAGGCGCTGACGGGGCCGCTGGCGGATTGGGCCAAGCCGTCGCGGGATCGGCTGATGGACGCGATCGTTGAGGTGGATGACAAGCTCATGGAGCGGTACCTGGAGGGCGGAACGATTCCTCCGGAGGAGCTGGAGACGGCGATGCGAACGGCGATCGCGCGCGGTCGGCTCGTCCCGATCCTCGTGACCGCCGCGCGGACGGGGGCCGGCATCGCCGAGCTGCTCGCCTTCCTGGTGAAGTACGCCCCGGCCCCGACCGCCCGCCCGGCCCCGACGGGGAAGGACGCCGGCGGCCAGGACGTGTCGCGCGAGATCTCCGGCCCCTTCAGCGCCTACGTCTTTAAATGCGTCTCCGATCCCTTCGTGGGCAAGTTGGCGTATCTGCGCGTCGTCTCGGGCACCTTTACGCCCGACGTGCCCCTCTACAACGCCCGAACGAAAAAGGCGACCAAGGTCGGCGGCCTTTTCCTCCCCTTCGGGAAGGATTTGCGTCCGGTCGACGCGATCGGGCCGGGTGACCTCGCGGTCGTCTCCAAGGTCGAGGATCTGGCCGTTTCGGACACGGTCTGCGACGCGGCGGCGCCGATCCTCTATCCGGAACTGGTCTTTCCCCGCCCGATGGTCTCCCTGGCCGTCGAACCGAAGACGCGCAACGACGAGGCCCGCCTGAGCGTCGCGCTCCAGCGGATGCAGGACTCCGACCCGACCTTCAAGGTCTCTCGGGACCGCCAGACGGCCGAGTTGATCATGTCGGGGATGAGCACCCTTCATCTCGACCTGACGCTGGCGCGTCTGAAGCGCCGGTTCGAAGTCGAGGTGGTCACGCGGCCGCCCAAGATTGCGTACCAGGAGACGATCACCAAGAAGGCCGAGGGGCACCACAAGCACAAGAAGCAGACGGGCGGCCGCGGCCAGTTCGGCGAGGTCTACCTTCGCATCGAGCCGACCCCGCGCGGCGAAGGTTTCAAGTTTGTCGATTCCGTCGTCGGCGGGCGCATCCCCAACCAGTTCATTCCCGCCATCGAGAAGGGGGTCCGGGACGTGCTCGAGAAGGGGGTCATCGCGGGCTGTCCCGTGATCGACGTGCAGGTCGAGGTGTACGACGGCAGCTTTCACGTGGTCGACTCGGACGAGATCTCGTTCAAGCTGGCCGGTGCCCAGGCCTTCAAGCAGGCCTTTCTGGCGGCCGGCCCCGCCTTGCTGGAGCCGATCGCCAACGTGGAGATCTCGGCGCCGACGCGGTGCATGGGCGACATCATGAGTAACCTGACCTCCCGCCGCGGCCGGGTCAGCGGGAGCGAGTCCTTCGGCGACATGCAGGTGATCAAGGCCCAGGTGCCCATGGCCGAGATCCAAACCTACTCGACGGAGCTCCGGTCCATGACGGGAGGCGAGGGCAGCTTTACGCTCGAGCCGTCCCACTACGACCTCGTCCCCCAGCGGATCACCGAGACGATCATGGCGCGCAACAAGGCGAAGGCGGAGGCCGACGCATAGCGTTCCGCCTTCCGCCGCGCGACCCCGATCCTTTCCGGCGGCCTCCCGCGCCGCCGCCCATTTTCTTTGCGCTCCCCGGGGGGGGCGTGGTTTAATGGCCGTGTTGGGTGAACCGCATCGAGGAGCCGTTCCATGATCAGTCTTGAAGAGCTCCTGCAGGAGATGGTCCAGAAGGGCGCATCGGACCTCCACATCGCCGCCGGCTCGCCGCCCCGGCTGCGTGTGGACGGCAAGCTCGCTCCGATGGACCGGGACGTCTTCACGTCCGACGATACGCGCAAGCTGCTGTACGGCATCCTGGACGAGGACCAGGTGGCGCGGTTCGAGAAGAACTGGGAGCTGGATCTCTCTTTCGGTATCGAGGGGCTCGGCCGTTTCCGCGTCAACGTCTTCCTCCAGCGCGGCGCCGTCGGGGCCGTGATGCGGATCATCCCCACGAAGATCAAGACCTTCGAGGATCTCGGCCTCCCGCGCAAGGTCTGCGAGGACCTCTGCTCGAAGCCGAAGGGGCTGATCTTGGTCACGGGCGCCACGGGCAGCGGCAAGTCGACGACCTTGGCCGCCATGATCGACTACATCAACTCGCACGACCACGGCCACATCATCACGATCGAAGACCCCATCGAGTTCGCCCATGCCAACAAGGGCTGCCTGATCAACCAGCGCGAGATCGGTTCCGACACGAAGGGCTTCAAGGAGGCGCTGCGCAGCGTGCTGCGGCAGGATCCCGACTCGGTCCTGGTCGGCGAGATGCGCGATATGGAGACGATCGAGGCGGCCCTGACGATCGCCGAGACGGGGCACCTCACCTTTGGCACGCTGCACACCAGCGACTGCGTCCAGACGATCAACCGGATCGTCGACGTCTTCCCCGCCCATCAGCAGCAGCAGATCCGCACCCAGCTTTCCTTCGTTCTGGAGGGGGTCTTCTGTCAGCAGCTGCTGCCCCGCGCCTCCGGCCGCGGACGGGTCCTGGCCGCCGAGGTCATGATGGCCAACTCGGCCGTCCGCGCCCTCATCCGCGAGGACAAAGCGCATCAGATCTATTCGGTGATCCAGACCTGCGGGAAGCTTGGCATGAAGACGATGAACCAGTCGCTGGCCGACCTCTGCAAGTCCGGCGCCATCGCGGTCAACACGGCGCTTGAGCACAGCGGCGACCCGGACGATCTCCGGCGTACGCTCCAGAAGGCGTAACCCCCGGCCATGGCCGACCCCGGCGCGGTCCCCAAGCCCGAACAGATCGCCGACCTGAAGGCCCGGCGAGACGTCGAGGGGTTGGTGGCGTTTCTCGGGGAGGGGGAAACGTTGCCGATCCGCCGGCTGGCCGCGGATGCCCTGCTGGCCATCGGGAACGGCGCCGCCCTCAACGCGCTGGGAGAGCTCCTCGCTGTTCCGACGGCGGGCCTCTCCGAGGGGGTGCTGGAGCGCTTGGCCAGCCTGTCCGGCGTGAACGCGTGCCGCCTGATCGCGCGCGGCCTCGGCGCGAGCGACCCGATCTGGCGGAACCGCGTGGTGGACGCGCTGCGGAAGCGGAACGAGCCGGAGGTGTTCGGGCTGCTCCTGCCCGCGTGCCGCGACCGCAGCGGGGCGGTCCGGCAGCTCGCCCTGCGCCTCGTTCACGACCGACTGGTCGCCAATCCGAAGCGGGCCGACGGCATCGCCCCCGACCGGTTGGAGCCGATCTTCGCCTCGATGGACATCAAAGAGGTGCTCGGGCTGTTGCGGAGGGGGCCCCCCTCGGTGAAATGTGCGGCGATCGCGCGCCTCGGGGCGATTGCCACGCCCCTCGCCTTCCTGACCCTGGCGGAGACCTTCGCGGCGGAGCAGGGGGAGGTTGCGGAGGCCGCCCTCGCGGTGTTGGAGGGAGCCCGTGGCGCCCCTGCGGAGTATTTCCGACCGCTGCTCCACCATCCCGATGAGAATGTGCGGATCCGGGCGATGGGAGCCCTGGTCGAGCGCTTGGGCGGGGAGGCGCGCGGGGATCTCGAGGAGGCGCTTCAGGACGAGGCGCCCGCCGTCCGGGCGGCGGCCCTCCGGCACCTCGACGCCCTGGTGGGCGTCGCGGCGATGGGGCATGCCGCCGGGGCCCTTGCCGATCCCGACGCCGAGGTCCGCCGCACCGCCGTCGACCTTGTCGCCCGGTGGCCGGGGGATGAGACGACCGCGCTGCTGAAGCTGGTGACGGGCGATCCGGACGAGAACGTCCGCTGGCGGGCCTTCCTGGCGCTGGCCAAGCACCAGGTGACCGACCCGGACTTGGCTCCGGCCTACGTTCGCATCCTGACCGAGATCGCCGCGCGGGAGAACCTGACGAGCGAGGACGTCGACGGGCTCTGCGCCATCGCCGCGAGCCTCTCCGGCATCGGCGGGAAGATGGCGGCGAACGCCCTGAACTCGCTGGTGGCGGCGGCGAAGTCCGCCTCCCTTCGCCTCCGGCGGGTGGCGGTCGAGGGGATTCTGCGGTACCCGGTCCGGCAGCGCGTCGAGGCCATGGCCGGGCTGGCGGACACATACGACAAGTCGATCCTGAAAACCGTGGCCACGGTGCTGGGGGAGGCGAAAGACAAGCGCGGGATCGTGCCGCTGATCCGGGTCATCGACGAGTGTGGGGGGCGGGCGGGGGACCGGGCCCGCGAGATGCTGGCCGAGTACCAGGAGACAAAAGATCTTGATTTTTTGGTTGCGCTGCTCAAGAATCGCTGGATATCCGTCCGCCGGTATGCGGCCGAACACCTCGGCCACCTCGGGGATCCCCGCTCGATCGATCCCCTGCTGGAGGCCCTGCGCGACGAGGACGTGGAACTGCAATTCGCCTCGATCTTGGGCCTAAAGCGCTTCGCCGCGGAGCCTCGCGTTGCGGAGAAGTTGATCGAGTCCATCGAGTATGGGGACCTGAGCGTCCGGCAGATGTCCGCGGAGGCCTTGGGGGAGCAGAAGGTGACCGCCGCGGTCCCGATGTTGATCCGGGCCCTGAGCAATCCGTTCATCCGTCCTTATGCCGCCCGGGCGTTGCGGGAAATCGGCGACCGAAAAGGGTACCTGGCCGTGCGGCGGCGGCAGATCCGGGAGAAGTACTTCAAGAAGAAGCTCAAGCCGGCCGAACTGGCGCGGAAGGCGGAAGCCGAGAAAAAGGCCAAGATGATGGGGCAGGCCCGGTTGGCCGTCGAATAGCTCGGGGCGATCCATGGCAAAGCTCGGCGACATGCTGGTCAGCGAGGGGCTGCTCACCAAGGAACAGCTTGCCGAGGCGCTCCAGGACCAGAAAACGACCGGCAAGTTCCTGGGCGACATCCTCGTTCAGAAAAAGCTGCTGACCGAGGATCAACTGGTCGACGTGCTGGCCCGCCAGACCGGGTCCCCCAGCATCAACCTCAGCACCGTCGAGTTCGACGCGAACTTGGCGCTGCGGGTCCCGGTGGACTTGGCGAAGAAGCACCGCTGTATCCCCGTCAAGGAAAACGGCAAGGTGCTTCATGTGGCGATGGTGAACCCGAAGGACGATGCCGCGCTGGACGCGCTGTCCTTCAAGACGGGGATGACGATCAAGACCTTCGTCAGCGGCGCCAACGCCATTGAAAAGGCCTGGGCGAAGCTCTACGGGAACGGCGCGGCCGCCCCGGCGAAGAAGGGCGCCTCCACCCCCGCCACCCCGGCGGCCGGGGCCAAGAAAGAGGCCAAGGCGGAGGCCCCGGCGGGCGACAAGAAAGGGCCCGCCGAGCTGCCCGACATCAAGACGCTCGACGCGATGGTTCAGGAGTCGGTCGAGCAGGTGGTGGAGGAGGACCCGAAGAAGGACCAGGATGACGAGGGGGAGATCCTGGATCTGGGGAACACGGCGGAGGCTCCCGTCGTCCGGCTCGTCAACAGTCTGCTGGTGAAGGCGATCCAGATGCGGGCCAGCGACATCCACATCGAGCCGCAGGAGAAGGTCGTTCGCGTCCGTTTCCGCATCGACGGCGCGCTCAACCCGGTCGCCGACATCCCGAAGCACGCCCAGGCGGCCCTGATCTCGCGCATCAAGATCATGTCCAACATGGACATCGCCGAGCGGCGCATCCCGCAGGACGGCCGGATCAAGCTGCGCCTGTCGGAGACGCAGTCGATCGAGTTTCGCGTCAACTCGCTGCCGAGCGTGCACGGCGAGAAGGTGGTCATCCGGCTTCTCGGGCAGGGGCAGCTCAGCAACAACATCGAGACGCTCGGCTTCGCCGGGCGGAACCTCGAGCTGATGCGCGAGGCCCTTCGCAACCCCTACGGCATGATCCTCGTGACGGGACCGACCGGGAGCGGCAAAACGACCACGCTCTACACGGTCCTGACCGAGTTGAACGAGCCGGACGTCAACATCGTCACGGCGGAGGACCCGGTCGAGTACAACTTGGCCGGGATCACGCAGGTGAACGTGCGGGGGGGGATCGGGTTCACGTTCGACGTCGCCCTGCGCGCCTTCCTGCGGCAGGACCCGGACATCATCCTGGTCGGCGAGATTCGCGATTTCGAGACGGCCCAGATCGCCACGAAGGCGGCGCTCACGGGGCACCTCGTGCTCTCGACGCTGCACACGAACGACTGCCCTTCGACCGTCGTGCGGCTGGTGGACATGGGGATCGAGCCTTACCTCGTGGCCTCGGCGGTCAAGGTGGTCGTGGCGCAGCGGCTCGTCCGGCGGATCTGCACGGGCTGCAAGGAAGAGATCGCGATGGACCAGGCGGAGATGCAGGACGTGGACAAGTCGGTGGCCGCGGCGCTGGAGCATTCGTATAAGGGGCGCGGCTGCGAGAAGTGCAACAACATCGGCTACAAGGGGCGCGCGCCCGTTTACGAGGTCATGGCCGTCAAGAGCAAGGAGCTCCGGCGGACCATCACGGAGGGCGGCACCGAGATCCAGGTGGCCCAGGTCGCCCGCCGCGAGGGCATGGTGACGCTCCGGGACGATGTGATCCGGCTGGTGAACGAGGGTGTCACGACGCTGGACGAGGCCTTGAAGATCCTGGTGGCGGATTGACGCGGGGGCCGTCCGGGGCGGGGGAGACCTCGCCGCCGCGGCGGCAACATCGGGGAGAGGGATCATGCCGAGTTTCGCCTACGTGGCCCGCACGGCCGACGGGAAACAGACGAAGGGCTCGATCAGCGCGGCGAATCGGCAGTCCGCGATGGCGGAGCTCCGCAAGCAGAACATCGCCGTCGTCAGCCTCGAGGAGCGATCCCTTCTCAAGCGGGGCCTCTTCGGCCCCCCCCGCCCCCGCGTCACCGGCAAGGACCTCGCGGTCATGACGCGCCAGCTTTCGACGATGATCTCCGCCGGCATCCCGCTGCTGGAGTCGCTCGAGATCCTCGGCGAACAGGCCGATGACCCCGGCTTCAAGATGACCCTGCAGAAGATCTCCGAGCGCGTCCGCGGCGGGTCGGACTTCTCCGAGTCCCTCGCCGAGCATCCCAAGGTCTTCAGCCGCATCTACATCAACATGATCAAGGCCGGCGAGGCCGGCGGCCAGCTCGACACGATCCTCAAGCGGCTCGCCGACTACATGGAGTCGACGGAGGCCCTCAAGCGCGAGATCAAGTCCGCCATGACCTACCCGGTCATCTCCCTCTGTCTGATTCTCTCGATCACCATCGGCCTGATGGTCGGGATCGTGCCCAAGTTCAAGGAGATCTTCCTGAATCTGGGCAGCGTGGACAAGCTGCCGGGGCCGACGAAGTTCCTGCTGGCCACCAGCGAGTTCATGACCCAGCAGTGGTACGCCTGGGTCTTCCCCCTCCTTCTCGCGCCGGTCGCTTTCATCGTCTACCGCAAGACCCGGACCGGGGAGCGCCATACCGACTGGCTCTTCCTGCACCTGCCCATTTTCGGCGCCCTCTTCCACAAGGTTGCGGTTTCCCGCTTCACGCGCACCTTCGCGACGCTGCTGCAGAGCGGCGTCCCGATGCTCGGCGCCCTGGAGATCGTCGCCTCCACCGCCGGGAACCGGATCGTGGAGGACGCGATCTTGGTGGCGCGGGATCATGTCCGCAAGGGCGAGCCGCTCGGCGACCCGCTGGCCTCGACCAACGTCTTCCCCGCGATGGTGACGCGGATGATCGCGATCGGCGAGAAGTCGGGGGCGCTCGAGCAGCTGCTCGAGAAGATCTCCGACTTCTACGACAGCGAGGTGAAGACGACGGTGGAGGCGCTGACCTCCCTGATCGAGCCCCTCATGATCGGGATCATGGGCCTCTTGGTGGGCGGCATCGTGCTGGCCATCTTCCTGCCGATCATCAAGCTCCAGGAGATGATGCAGAAGTAGGGCGCGATGGCGACGACGCTCGGCCCGATCGGTCTCGACCGGCGCCTCCGGTGGCTTCTCGTGGGCCGCCTCGGCGTGGCGGTCTGCGGGATGGCCGCCATCTTGGGCGTCCAGTTGCTCCGCGGGTCCCTTCGCATCCCTCCGGCGGCCTCCGCCGCCTACCACACCCTGCTGGCCGCCTGTGCCATCAACCTCGTCTATCTGCTCGTCCGGCGCTTTTTCAGCAACTTGGTCGTTCTCGCCTGGGTCCAGATCGTCGTCGACGTCGCCCTGGAATCGCTCCTCGTCTACTACACCGGCGTCGACGGCGTCTTTGCTTACCTCTACTTTGCCACCGTCATCGCCGCGGCCATCATCCTGTCCGGGCGGGCCAGTCTCGGGGTCGCCTCCGCGGCCACGGTGATGCTGTCCGGCGTCTTCATCTCCCACTACTTGAAGGTCCATGCCGAGCTGCTCTACATCTCGGGCGCGCCGCCCCGCGCGCTCGCCGATCTCGACGCCCTGGTCGTGCACCTCGCCTTCTTCGGCTTGAGCCTCCACGTCGTCGCCTTGCTCGCCGGCCGGCTGGCCGCCGAAGCGAGCCGCGTGCGGATCCTCAACGAGGAGATCTTGGAGACGATGGGCGACGGGGTCGTCACGGTGGATCGCGACGGGCGGATCGCCTTCGTCAACCGCGCCGCCCTCGGCCTGCTCGGTCTCGACGTGCGGGAGCGTCTCGGGGGACTCTCCGTCGAGGCCCTCGGCGCGCCCGCGATCGGCCGCCTGATCCAGCAGTCCCTGCAAGCCGGGGAGGCGGTCCAGTCCGAGGTGCGGATCGCGCGTCCCGACGGCTCCGCCGTCGTCCTGGACGTCCTCACGTCCCTGGTGGAGGCCACCGACGCGCGGCTCCGCGGCGTGGTGGCGATCCTCCACGACGCCACGTTGCGGGAGACCGCGGCGGAGATGGAGCGGCGCATGGAGCGGTTCCGCGCCCTGGCGGAGATGGGCGCCGGGATGGCCCACGAGATCCGCAATCCCCTCGCCTCCATCCGGGGGGCCGCCCAAGCCCTCCGCGATGACGCCCGTCCCGGCGACGCCCGCCTGCTGTCCGTCATCGTCCGCGAGTCCGACCGGCTCGAGGGCCTCATCGACAACTTCCTCCGGTTCGCGCGCAACAAGCCCCCCGTTCTGCGGGACGTGCGCCCCGGCGACCTGCTCCGGGAAGTCGCCGCGCTGCTGCGGTCCCGGCCCGACACCGGCCGCGTTGTCGTCTCGGTCGAGGCGGACGGCGCGGACGCGTCTCCCGTGCGGATGGACCCCGACCAGATGAAACAGGTGCTCCTCAACCTCGGGCTGAACGCGATGGAGGCCCTGGCCGAGCGCGACGTCGCGGAGCCCCGCGTGACGCTCCGAGCCTCCCGCGTCGGGGGCGCGCCGGGCTCGAGCGCCCGCGTGATGCGCATTTCGGGCGAAGGCGTCCCGGCCGATGCCCGCGGCCGGCTGGTGTTCGAGGTGGTCGATAACGGGCCTGGCATCGATCCGGCCCACCGGGGTCGTCTCTTCGACCCCTTTTTCAGCACGAAGCCGAAGGGGACCGGCATGGGGCTGGCCATCGCCCGTCGCATCGTCGAGGCCCACGGCGGGACGATCCAGTTCACGACGGATGTGGGACGCGGGACGTCCTTCCGTGTCGAGCTGCCGGCCTGAGCCGACCGGGAGCGGTTCGGTTCGTATCCCCGGGGAGGCGCGGGGGGCATGGTCCTTCTGAACCGCGGCGTCTACCGGCTTTACCTGGTGGGACTCGGCGTGCTCGCGGTCCTGCTGCTGCTGGCCGGCGGGCGCCTGCCGGGTCTTGGCGGATGGGTGGTTCGGAGCCCGGGCCTCTACCTCCTGGCCGTCGGCGGCCTCGTGATGGGCTTGGCCTATCTTCCGTTCCTGGGCTTGTTCCTGGTTTTGGGCTGGCTCGTCAGGACGGCCCGTCGGGCCTGCGCGCGGATCGGGGCGGGCGACTTGGAGGGAGGACGGGGCGATCTGGCGCGGCTCGCGTGGTGGACCCCACGGCTGCGCTGGATGATGCTGGATCCGGCGCAGGTGGAGTCGATGAAAGCGCTGGTTTGCGGCCTGGTCCCGTCCGCCGACGCGTTGCGCCCCCCTGCGGAAGGCTCCCCCTCCGGGGCCCCGGCCGGCCGTGGGCCGCGCGACGGTCCTGAGCCTCCCCTCGCGCGCGGCAAGACTCCCCGGGACATCCCGGGAGACTCGGGGTTTACAGCTCCGCCTTCTTCCCCAGCATCATGAGGAATTCCGCGTTCGATTTGCACTTCCGGATCTGCTCGATCAGCTTCTCCATCGCGTCGATCGGATTGATTTCGGTGAGGATCTTGCGGAGCAGCCAGACGCGTTTGAGCTCCTCCGGGTCCATGATCAGCTCTTCCTTGCGGGTCCCCGATCGGGTGATGTCGATGGAGGGGAAGATGCGGCGGTCGGCAAGCTTCCGGTCGAGGTGAAGCTCCATGTTGCCGGTCCCCTTGAACTCCTCGAAGATGACTTCGTCCATCTTGCTCCCGGTGTCGATGAGGGCGGTGGCGATGATGGTGAGGCTGCCGCCCTCCTCGACGTTGCGGGCCGCGCCGAAGAACCGCTTGGGACCCTGGAGGGCGGTCGCGTCGAGCCCGCCGGTCATGACGCGCCCGGTGTGCGGGGCTTCGTTGTTGTAGGCCCGCGCCAGGCGCGTGATCGAATCGAGGAGGACCACGACATCGCGGCCGTACTCGACCATCCGCCGCGCCTTCTCGATGACCATCTCCGCGACCTGGATGTGGCGGCTGGGCGGCTCGTCGAAGCACGAGCTGATCACCTCGCGTTGAGCCCCTTTCACGTTCCGCTCCATGTCGGTGACCTCCTCGGGGCGCTCATCGATGAGGAGGACGATGAGGTAGATCTCGGGGTGGTTCTTGAGAATGCTCTGGGCGATCTTCTGGAGCAGGACCGTCTTCCCCGTTCGGGGGGAGGCGACGATGAGGCCGCGTTGGCCCTTGCCGATGGGGGTCACGATGTCCATGACGCGCATGTTGATCTCCTCGGGGGTCGTCTCGAGGAGGATGCGGTGCTGCGGGTGGAAAGGCGTCAGGTCGTCGAAAAAGATCTTCTGGCCGGCGCGCTCCGGGTCCTCCAGGTTGATCGCCTCGACCTTCAGGAGCGCGAAGTATTTTTCTCCCTCCTTGGGGGGGCGGATCTGGCCGGAGACGATGTGGCCCGTCCGCATGCCGAAGCGGCGGATCTGCGACGGCGAGATGTAGATGTCATCCGGGCAGGGGAGGTAGTTGTACTCGGGGGAGCGGAGGAAGCCGAAGCCGTCGGGCAGAATCTCAAGAACGCCTTCCCCGAACATCAATCCGTTCTGGCTGACGCGATTCTTGATAATGCGGAAGATGAGGTCTTGCTTCTTGAGGCCGAAGAAGTCCTGGATTCCCTCCTCCCGGGCCAGCTTCATGAGATCGTTGACGGTCATCTTCTGAAGCCGGCTGATGTGCAGCTCCTCCCGCTTGACGCGCTCGTACTTCTCGTTCTCCGCGGCGGGCGTGGCGCCGGGGGCGGGTGCGGGCGCGGGGACAGGCGCGGGAGGAACGGACTCGCGGGGGGGCTTGCTGGGGGTGGCCATGGGGTCTCCCGGGGATGGGACGGGTCTGCCGCAATATGTCCGAAAGGCATTGGGCCCCCGGCGACCGGCGCCGGCGGCGTTGGAATCAGCGCGGGGCGGTGTTCCCGTGCAAGGTCTTCCAGAGCGCGGCCACCTGCCGGGCGGTGGCCGCCAAAGGGCCTCCATTGTCGATGACGACGTCGGCTTGGCGGCGCTTGCGCGCAAGGCCTGTCTGGCATCGCTCCCGCCGCGCGGCCTCGCGCAACGACCACCCGCGCGACCGGGCGGTGCGCCTCGCCCGGACGGCGGCCGGGGCGGCCACGAACACCCAGGTGGTGCAGAGGCGCCTCAGGGGCGTCTCCAGCAGCAGCGGCACGTCCAATACGATGGGGATTCGGCCTTTCCGCTCCCGGTTGACGTCCCGGCGGATCCGGGCGATGACCGGCGGATGCACCAGCCGATTCAGGCGGCGAAGGGCGACGGGGTCCCGGAACAGGATCCGGGCCAGCGCCGCGCGGTCCACGCGCCCCCGCGGGCCGGCCGCCGCCGGCCAGCGCCTCCGGACGGCCGCGCGGATCCGGGGCGAATCCAGGACGTCTCGCGCAATGCGGTCGGCCTCGTGGACCCGCGCGCCGCGGGCCGCCAGGAGCCGGGCCACCGTGCTCTTGCCGCTTCCCACGCCGCCGAGCAGTCCGACCACGGGGGCGGATCCAGCGCATCGGCCGGGGCGTGCGCAGTCTTTCTGTCGTCTCACGGGGTCAAGGACCGGGCGGGACTCGAAGGCGGTTTCGGTTTGCGGGGGGTCGCGACGGGAGTCGGATGATGCAATCCGGAAGGCGCGCCCGTTGTAAACCAGCCGCGTTCGGCTGTCAAGAGAAAGAAGGGGCGGCCGGGAGGGCAGGGCGGGTTGCCCCCGCGGCAAAAATATCTTGCCATTGCTTGACGATACCCTGGGAAGCGTCTAAAATGCCACTCCACTGAACCGTTCCGCCGGCCGTGGCACCTGTGGAGAGACCCGCCGATGTCCGAACACGCTCCCCGGTCCCGCGTTGGCGCGTCCCGGCAAGGCTTCTCGTTGATCTGGGTGGCCCTCAGCTGCGGCGCGGCCTTCGCGAGTACACTTTTCGCCCTGTATTATTGGACGGACTGGAAGGACACGGAGATGGAGCTGGAGCGGCAAAAGATGATCGGCGTGCAGCTCCAGGAGCAGTACCAGGCCCAGATCACCGAGATCGATAAAATCCTGCCGTATACGGGGCTGAAGAAGACCGGCGAGGAAGGGGCGCCCCCGACGGAAGAAGCGGTGCGCTACCTCAAGGAGCGCCAGGCCGAGTACATGCCCGCCTTTCTGAAGTTGCAGAAGATCGACCGCCAGTTGTCCCTGTCCACGCTGGAGGATTGCGCGGAGGTGGCGGGCCGGTCGCTGGAGGTGGCCGTCGCCGACCGGGACCGGGCGAAGGTGGAGCTCGAGCGCCGCAAGTCCGCCGTTGCCGTCGCCCAGAAGCGGAAGGGGCCCATCGACGAGACCCGTCAGCGGAGCGTCGAGGAGATCCAGAAGAAGACGCAGGCCGTCGTCGAGGAGCGGGCCAAGATCGAGAGCGACTTTGCCCCCGTCGTCCAGAAGATCGAGGAGCAGACGCAGAAGGAGACTGCGGACCGCGAGGCCTCCGAGACCAAGCACAAGGCCGAAATGCTGCGGCTCGAGAACGAGATCAACGAGCTGAAGCGGCGCTTGGAGGAGTTCAAGTCGCGGGAGGTCATCCGGTACGACATCACGGAGATTCACGGCGAGATCCTGGAGCACGATGTGGAGGGGAAGTTCGCCTTTATCAACATCGGGAGCAACCAGCGAGTGGTGAAGGGCCTCCGCTTCCACTGCGCGCTGCCCGGTCAGTACGGCGGCCTGACCTACAAGGGCGAAGTGGAGGTGAAGAAAGTGTGGCCGACCCGCAGTCAGGTTGCCGTCACCGCCGTCTACGATCCGACCCGACCGCTCCTGCGGGGCGACGTCCTGGTCAACCCCCTCTTTGGCAGCCGCCGGCCGAAGGTCGTGGCGTTCGCCGGGGATCCGGTCTCGCGACGGTCCCGATACTCCGTCAACGAGGCCACGCGCCGCATTCTTGAGATCCAGTCGGTGGTCAAACCGGAGACGACGGTCGATCTGGACTTCCTGATCGTGACCGAGGCCTACGAGGGCGATAAGAACTACCTCAAGGCGGTGGAGTTGCAGATCCCGGTCGCGACCGCCTCCGACGTATTCAAGTACTTGGGCGATTGAGCCGCCATCGGATGCCGTTTTAAACCGGACTTTGCGAAGCAGGAAACCCATGGAAATCGTCACCCGGAAGGAACGGCTGCGGCGGATTTGGATCCTCGTGGTCAGCCTGATCGTGCTGATCGGGACGGCGGTGCTGGCCTATCATGCCGCCGGCAAGCGCGATGAGATCGCGCCCCAGATCCCGCCCGTGAAAAAGGAGAACGCGGCCATCGAGGCCAAGATCGCGGCCGTCCAGCGGGACTTGCTGGAGTTCTCCAAGCCGTTCGGGTTCCGGACCGAGGCGAGCCTGCTCGCCCCCCACGTCCCGCCCACCCCGATCAACGGCCAGGTTCTCGGGGCGTTCCTCAATCGATGGCGGGCCCGGCTGGCCGAGCGCTACGCCGTCACGACCTACAAGGACTGGAGTTACCCGGCGGATCCGAACAGCCCCGGGCTGACGCTGCCGGACCTCTTCAAGGAAATCAAGAAGATCCGCGATGCCGCCTTGGCGGAGGAAGCGGCGGTCGTCAAGGAGAGCGGCGCCATCGATACCGCGTGGAAGTGGGCCCCCGGCGGCGGCCCGGATATCCAAATCCCCGCCAACTCCGTCACCGCCAGCATCCTGACGATCTCCAAGGAGGCCGCCGAGGCCCAAAAGAAGGCCGATGAGGAGGTCCGCCGCCTGCGCGAGGAGTACGCCAACGCCGTCAAGGCCCGCGAGGAAAAGAAGCTGGAGATCCGGACGAAGCGCCTCGCCATCGAACAAGCCCTCAAGGAGGCCCAGAACAAGCACACGGAGGCCGTCCAAGCGCAGAACCAGGAGAAGCAGAAGCGTTTGGCCGAGAAGCAGGAGCTCCAGGATCGTCTGGACTGGGTGGAGCTCTCCCGCCAGGAGGCGCAGGAGCGACAGGAGACGGACGGGCGCATCATCCACGCCGATGTCGCGCACGGGGTCGTTTACATCGACCTGCGCGCCCAGGACGGCCTCTTCCGGGGGACCAAGTTCAAGGTCTTCTCGATGAAGAAGGGCGGCACGAAGCGGATGCGGGGCGAGATTCAGGTCTTGGACGTCTACGCCGACTACAGCCGCTGCGCCATCGTCAAGGAGCTCGACCCGCAGGAGCCCATGGAGGCGGGCGACTACATCTACGATGAGTTCTACGACCGGGTGCGCCGTCTCGAGTTCGCCTTTGCCGGCAGCTTCATCGGTCGCGTCGCCGCCTCCGACTTGGTCCGTAAGCTCGCCGAAAACAAGCGGTTCAGTTACTCGCCCAAGGCTCGCCGCGAGACGAACTACCTCGTCGTCGGCGAGGGCTACGAGAAGGACGCGAACTACGTCGAGGCCGTCAAGTTCGGCATCAAGATCATCCGCGAGAAAGACTTCTACTCGTTTCTGGGGCTGGAGTACTAAATACGGCGTCCGGGACGATCGCATCGGGGGCGCGGCGGCTGCCGCGCCCCTTTTCTTTTTTTCACGGCCATGGCGCAGCGCCTGCGGGCGGGCCCCCGCCGGGCGGCGGCCGCCCGGGCCGGTGTTGCATCGGCGGGGGGGCGCCGTGTAAAATGACGGCGCGGAATCTGTTCCACGCACGTTTGCCCAGCCCCCATTCAACCGGCATGTCCGAAACCGAGCTGGATGGTCCGCCCGACGACAAGCGGATGACGCTCTCCGAGCATCTCGAGGAGCTCCGCGCCCGACTCACCCGGGCGGTCATCGCGCTCGGCGTGGCCCTCCTCGTCACGATGTCGTTCCAGGACGCCATCATGCGCGTCGTGATCTGGCCGCACACGCGGGCCATGGAGGACGTCATCCGGGAAAAAAAGGTCCGGATCCTCGGGGCCGACGGCCGGGAAGTCGAGGGGCGCCTCAAGCCCGGCACCGTGACGGTGATTCGCCCCGACGGCCGGGAGGTGGAAGGCGTACGGGTCTCGGAAGGGGGGAAGTTGGTGGCGCTGGGCTATCCCGAGACGTTCTTCGTCTTCTTCAAGGTCAGCCTCATCGCGGCCGCCGCGATCGCCTCGCCGTTCATCCTGTTCCAGCTCTGGCGCTTCATCAGCGTGGGGCTCTACCCGAAGGAGCGGCGCTTGGTCTACATCTACGCCCCCCTCTCGATCGGCCTCTTCCTGGCCGGCATCGCCTTCGGCTTCTTCGTCCTGATCCCCTTCAGCCTCCGTTTCCTGGCGTTGTTCGGGCTCGACCTGATCGACCCGATGTTCAACCTGGGGCAGTATCTGAACCTGCTCTTCTTCTTCACGCTGGCCCTGGGCGTCATCTTCGAGCTCCCGCTCGGGATGCATTTTGCCGCCCGCCTGGGGCTGCTCGACGCCGCGGTGTTCGCCAAGAAGCGCCGGCTGGCCATGGTGCTCATCGTCGTGGCCGCGGCGATCCTGACCCCGACGGGCGACCCGTACACGCTGCTGCTGGTCTCGGGGCCGATGTACCTGCTCTACGAGCTGGGCATCCTCTTCTGCCGGGTCGCGCCGAAACCCGCTGAACCGGCCGGCCCGGCGGCTGCCGGCGCCGCGTGAGCCGCCCGGCGCGGGGATGGTTTTCTCGGGCCCGTTCCGATACAATGCCGCCCCGAAAGGAGCCGACCCGATGTCCAAGGTCGTCCTGGCCTACTCCGGCAGCCTGGACACCACGATCTGCCTGCACTGGCTGCGCGCCACGAAGGGGATGCGGGTCTACACCTTCTCGGCCAACATCGGCCAGCCGGAGAACCTCGAGCCGCTCAGCGAGGCGGCCCTGGCCCGTGGCGCCGTCTCCGCCCACATCGCTGATTTGCGCGACCGCTTCGCGTGGGACTTCATCCTGCCGTGCATCCGGGCGGGGGCGGTCTACGAGCGCGGCTACCACCTCGGTTCCGCCCTCAGCCGTCCGCTCATCCTCCAGGAACTGGTCGACCTCGCGCAGGAGGAGGGCTGCTCGACCATCGCCCACGGCGCGCGGGGCATCGGCAACGACTTCATCCGCTTCCGAAACTGCGTCCGCGCCCTCGCCCCCGATCTGAAAGTGATCGCGCCGCTTCACGAGCTCGGACATGCCACGCCCGAGGACGACCTGCGGTATGCGCGCGAGCACGACCTTCCCGTCGAGAGCGTCCGCCAGACGCTCTATAATATCGAGGAAAACCTGTGGGGGGCCAATATCCAGTTCCGGGCCGCCGATCCCTGGGCGGTCCCGCCCCGCGAGACGTACCGCATGACGCTGCCCCCGGAGAACTGCCCGGATGTCCCCGTCGAAATCGCCATCGGGTTTGAGAAGGGTATTCCCGTTTCCCTCGACGGCAAGCCGCTCGCTCCTGTCGCTCTCATCCAGGGACTGAACCGCCTCGGCGGCGCCCACGGGGTCGGCCGCTTCGACCTGATCGAGAACCGCATCACCGGCCGGAAAACGCGCGAGATCTACGAGTCTCCCGCCGCCGAGATCCTCTCCGTCGCCCACCGGGCGCTCGAGCAGCTCGTCCTCGACCGCGCGCTCCTCCACTTCCAGGAGATTCTCCGCCTCCGCTATGCCGACCTTGTTTACGAGGGGCATTGGTTCAGTCTCCTGCGGGAAAGCTTGGACGCCTTCTTCTCCCGGACCCAGGAGTGTGTCACCGGGTCCGTCCTCTGCCGGCTGTTCCGGGGGCAGGTCGATACCGCGCGCGTCGAGTCGCCCTATTCGCAGTTGGACAACCGCGACACGACCATCACCCGGATCCCGCCGAATTTCCCACGCGACCTCTCCGGGTATTCGCACTGAGCGGCGCCCGGCCCGACGGAAGCGAGCTCCCATGCTTCGACCGGCACGACGACCGCGATCCCGCCGCTCCCGCGCGCGCGTCACCTCCTCCCGGCGGGGCGCGGCGACGGCCTTCCGCGTCGCCCTGGTCTCCACGGGCACCGAGTTGATGACCGGCCGGACGGTTGACACGAACGCCGCCCGGCTCGCCCGCCGGCTGGCGTCTTGGGGGGGGCGTGTGGTCTTCCACGTGGCGGTGGGGGACGACCGGGCGGCGATTCAGGACGCCCTCCGCCTGGCTTGTGCGCGTGCGCGGCTGGTGATCGTCAGCGGGGGGCTGGGGCCGACCCGGGACGACCTGACCCGCGAGGCTGTGGCCGCCGTGGCGCGACGACCGCTGGTGCTCCACCGCCCCTCCCTGGACCGGATCGCCGCGCGGCTCTCCGCCCGTCTCGGCCCCGGTGTGCCCGTCCCCGCCAACAACCGGCTCCAAGCGCTCATCCCGCGCGGGGCGGAGGCGCTGCCCAACCCGGCGGGCACCGCGGCGGGATTTGCCGTCCGTGTGGGCCGCGCTTGGTGTGTCGCGCTTCCCGGCGTCCCCCGCGAACTGGATGCGATGATGGACCGGGTGGTGCTTCCCCGGCTTCGCCGCCGCGGCCTGGTTCGTCCGGCCGCCGCCGCGAAGCGCCTGACCCTGTTCGGCGTCCCGGAGTCCGTCGTGGACGACGCGATCGGCCGCTGCGGCGTCCCCCTGCACGGCTTGGAGATCGCGTTGACCGTCGACGAAGGGGCTGTCTCGGTCTGCCTGGCGCCGTCCGGACGCGACCGGTCGCGCGACGCGGCCCGGCGGGTTGCGACCCTTCACCGCGCCCTTTGCCGCCGGTTCCGGCCGGCCCTGGTCAGCGCCGCAGGCCGTTCCCTGCCTGAGGCCGTGGTGCGCGGCTTGCTCGGCCGGAAGCGGACGGTCGCCCTCGCGGAGTCCTGCACGGGCGGCCAGGCGACGCGCCTCTTGGCCGCGGTCCCCGGTGTCTCCGCCGTCCTGCTCGAGGCCGTGGTGGCCTACAGCAACCGGGCGAAGATTCGCCGGCTTGGCGTGCCGCCGGGCCTGATACGCCGGCACGGGGCGGTCAGCCCGGAGGTGGCTGCGGCCATGGCCCGCGGCGTCGCCCGGACGTCGGGTGCCGACATCGGGATCTCGGTCACCGGGGTCGCGGGGCCCGGCGGCGGAACCCCGGACAAGCCCGTCGGCCTCGTTTGGTTCGGGGCGTGGGTTCGCGGTCGCGATCGGGACGCCCGGACGGAATCGCGGCGTTTCCGCGGCGACCGTCGCGAGGTGCAGACGCGGGCGGCGTCGGTCGCCCTCGACCTGCTCCGCCGATCGATTCCCGGATTCCGAGCCCGAGAAGGAGCGGGCCGCCCGCAGCGACCCGGGATGGGTCCGTGAAGCGAAGCCTTCCTCCGACGGACGAACAAACGGTCTGGCAGGTGGCGTCGCCGGATCCGCGCCTCAGCGAGGTCCTCGCGCGCGGGTTGGGGATCAGCCCGCTGCTCGCCGGCCTCCTGGTCAACCGGGGCGTCCGCGATCTCCCCGGAGGGCGCCGCTTTCTCCAGCCCCACCTCGACGGCCTCCATGACCCTTCCCTTCTTCCCGGACTCCCGGCCGCCGTGGACCGCATCCGCCGCGCGATCCGGGATCGCGAGCGGATCGTCCTCTACGGCGACTACGACGCGGATGGTTTGACGGGCACCGCGATCCTGCACCGCGCCCTCCGTCTGCACGGCGCGGCGCCGGAATGCTACATCCCCCATCGCGTTGAGGAGGGGTACGGGCTGGGACTGGCCGCCGTGGAGCGGATCGCCGCCGCCGGGCCGGGGGTGCTGGTGACCATCGACTGTGGCACCTCCGACCTCGCGGAAGTCCGGCGGGCGCGCGAGCTCGGCCTCGACGTGATCGTGACGGACCACCACGAGCCGCCGGACCTCCTGCCGGACCCGGTGGCTCTCGTCAACCCGAAGCTCCCGGGGTCGTCCTATCCCGACCGCGACATCACGGGGGCCGGGGTGGCGTTCAAGCTGGCGTGGGCGCTGCTGCAGGCCCTGCCGAGCGCCATCCGCGCAGGACCGAACGTCCAGGATTTCCTGCTGGAAGGAATGGCCTTGGCGGCGCTGGGGACGGTGGCGGATGTGGCGCCGCTGCTCGGGGAGAACCGGGTTTTCGTCGCCTACGGGCTGGGGGCGATGCGGCACTGTCGGAACCCGGGGCTTCGGGCCCTCCTGGCGCGCAGCGGCGTGGAGGCCCGCGAGGCGATCCAGGCCTCGCATCTCGCTTTCCGCCTGGGGCCGCGCCTCAATGCCGGCGGGCGGCTCGGGTCCGCACGCCCCGCCCTCCAGTTGTTCCTCTGCGACGATCCGGCCGAGGCGGAGGCGATCGCCGAGGCGCTCGACAAGGCCAATGGCGACCGGCAGCGGGTGGAGGCGCGTATTCTCGAAGAGGCTCGCGAGCGGATCGCGTCGGAGTTCGACCTCGACTCGGACCGGGCGCTGGTCCTTGCCGACGCGCACTGGCACCCGGGCGTCGTGGGCATCGTCGCGGCGAGACTGGTCGAGGAGTTCCGGCGCCCGGTCCTGCTCCTGACGCTGGACGGGGACCGCGGGCGGGGCTCGGGCCGCTCCGTGCCGGGATTTCCCCTGCACGAGGCGCTCGCGCGCTGCCGCGAGCACCTCCACGCGTTCGGGGGCCACGCCATGGCGGCGGGCTTCGAGCTGGAGGCCTCCCGGATCCCCGCTTTCCGCGAGCGGTTCCTCGCCCTGGCGTCCGAGGCCTTTCCCGGCGCCCTGCCTGCGCGCGTCCTGGCGATTGACGCGGAGGTCCCGGTCCGGCAGCTTACGCTGGGGATCGCGCGGGAACTGGCGCGTCTCGGGCCGCACGGTGCCGGCAATGCCGCGCCCATCCTGGCGGTGCGCGGCGCGCGCATCGCCGGCGAGCCCCGCCGCATGGGCCGCGCCGGAAACCACGTCAGCTTCCTCGTCAACCAGGACGGGGCCAGCCTTCGCGCCGTTTGGTGGGGCGCCGCCGACGCCCTCGCGAAGCGCCTGGGCGCCTCCCGGACCTGCGACGTCGCGTTCACCCTTTCCACGAACGCCTGGGCGGGCCGCGAGACCGTGGAGTTGATGGTCGAGGACGTGCGCCCGGCCTGACGCCTTTTGTTGTCCCCGCGGGGGGGAATCGGTATAATCGGCCCTCCCTTTTGAGGCCGTCGCGGCCGCCCGGAAGGGTCCCGCCGGGACCCGGGGGCCGCGGCACCCAATCAGGCCCTTTCGAAGCGGATCCTTATGCCTTACGACTACCGGGGCGCCATCCATGTGCATTCCTCGTTTTCCGACGGGACCGGCTCCATCGACGAGATCATGCAGGCGGCCAACGAGACCGGTCTCGACTTTGTCGTCCTCTCCGACCACAACACCCTCCGCGCCGCGGCGGAGGGGCTCGAGCGATGGCATGGCTCTTCCCTCCTGATCGTGGGGACGGAGATCAGCGGCGACCGCGCCCCCAATCACTGCCTCGCCCTCGGGCTGCCCGCCGACGCCCCCGTGGCCGATCTCAAGGGCAAGTCCGCCCAGGCGGTCATCGACGCGGTCAACCGCCTTGGCGGCTTCGGCGTCATCGCCCATCCCGACCACGCCGGCACCGAGCGGTTCGGGATCCCCTCCTATGCCTGGACGGACTGGACGGTCAACGGGTTCTCCGGCATGGGCATCTGGGACCTGATGAGCGACTGGCAGGAGGTCGTGGAGGACTGGACCGGCGGCATGGAGGTCTACGACCAGTTCGCCCGGCACCTCCGGGGACCCAAGGAGGCGACGCTGAAGCGCTGGGACGAGATGAGCCGGAACGGCGTCCGCGTGGCCGGCTTCGGCGAGATCGACAACCACGCCGCGAAGCGCACCTACGAGGGGCGCGAGTTGATCGTCTTCCCCTATGCCGAGGCGTTCAAGACCGTCACCAACCACGTTGTCCTCGACCAGCCGCTGCCCAAGGACTACGCCCAGGCGAAGGCGGCCGTCCTCGGGGCCCTGAAGCAGGGCCGGTTTTACGTCGCGTTTGAGTATTTCGACGACGCCGCCGACTTCCAGTTCGAGGCGAGCGACGGCGACCACACGGTCGGGATGGGCGGCGAGCTGCACCCGACCGAGGACTGCGAGCTTTTTCTCCAGGTTCCCTCCCCCTGCATTGTGAAAATGATCTGCGACGGAGACCCGCTCTGGGAGGAGGAGGTGGAGTCGGACCGCCTGCTCGAGATCGAACAGCCCGGCTCCTACCGCGTCGAGGCGTATCGGGACGGGATGATCTGGATCCTGTCCAATCCCATTCACGTGAAGGCGGAATAGCGGTCGCGCGGCGGGCGGCCCCGCACGCCGTCGGATTTCGTGCCGGTCTCCGCCGACCCGGGCGTCCCGACCCGGCCGGGATGGGGGGGCGCCGTCCCTCCCCGACGCATCCGTGGAACGCGTCCGCTGGCATCGGACCCCTCCGTGAGCGACCCCCTGGCGGTCAACCGGGACTTCTATGAGCCGCAATACGCGCGGGCGTGGAAGGTTCGTCTTCAGTACGATCCCGTTTCCAAGCGCAACCTGGCGATCCGTCTGTTGCGCCGCTGCGGCGGGTTGCCGGTCCGGCGGCGGATCCTGGACATCGGGTTCGGGGCTGGCTCGATTCTGTTCGCCCTGGACCGCGACAACGCCCTTTTCGGCGTCGAGCTGGCCCGGACCGCCGTGCGGGACGCCGAGCGCCGGGCCCTCCGCCGCGGCGTCCGGGAGTTCGCGTTTCGGGAATACGACGGCCGGGGCCCCATTCCCTTCGACGCGGATGCATTCGATGTGGTGGTGTGTTCCCACGTGTTGGAGCACGTTCCCGACGACCGTTTTCTCCTGGCGGAGATCCGGCGTCTCCTGCGCCCGGGGGGGCGCGCCCTCTTGAATGTGCCCCTGAACGAGGGGCGATATGCCGATCCGCATCATGTGCGCCGCTACACCGCGTCCTCCTTCGCGCGTCGCGTCGCCGAGGCGGGGCTGGAGGTCGTCCGGGTCTTGGCCGCCGATCGAATCTGGAATCTGTTCGGTTGGATCTTCGAGGCTCGGCTGCACAGGCGCGCCGGGCCGGCCGGTTTTCTCGTGTCGGCGGCGGTCAACCTCTATTTCGCCATGATCCCCGATCCGGTCGCCGAGGCGTTGGACCGGCTCTTGGACGGCGCGCTGCCCGTCCGCCAGTTCGTGGTGGTTGCCCGGAAGGGAGGCCGCGCGCCGCGATCGGCCGCTCGGTCGTCGCGAGAATAGGCTTGCGCGTCGAATCGCTTTGGCGCATCCTAGGACTCCGCGCGCGGGGGGCGTGGCACGAGATCTCAGCGAGGGGATTTCTTATGGCGGACCCCGTCAGGGTGGCCCTGGTCGGATGCGGACGAATCTCCAAGCGGCACATCGATGTGATCCGCGAGACGCCCGCGTTGAGGCTGGTCGGGGTCTGCGACATTCGCCGGGATCGCGCCGACGAGAAAGCGGCCTACGCGGGCGTCCCCGCCTTCTACGACCCGGTGGAGATGGTTCAACGCCTCCGGCCCGACATGGCGTCCGTTCTCACCGAATCCGGGGCGCATGTCCGCGTCGCCTGCGCGATCGCGCCGCACGTGAAGAACCTGATCGTCGAGAAGCCGATGGCGCTGACCCTGGACGACGCCGACCGGCTGATCGACACGTGTGAGCACGCGGGGACCCGGCTCTTTGTCGTCAAGCAGAACCGATACAACACGCCCGTGGTCCTGCTCCGGCGGGCGCTGCTGGCCGGGCGCTTCGGCAAGCTGGTGATGGGGACCGTGCGCGTGCGATGGTGTCGTACCCAGGCGTACTACGACCAGGATCCGTGGCGCGGGACCTGGAAGGACGATGGCGGCGTGTTCGCCAACCAGGCCAGCCACCACGTGGACCTCCTCCAGTGGATGATGGGCCCTGTGGAGAGCGTTCAGGCCTACAGCGCGACCCGCTTGGTCCGTATCGAGACCGAAGACGTCGGCGTGGCCATTTTGCGGTTCGTGTCGGGCGCCCTCGGCATCATCGAGGCCACGACGGCCGCCCGGCCCAAGGATCTGGAGGGCAGCCTCTCCATTCTGGGGGAGAAGGGGGCGGTGGTCATATCCGGCTTTGCGGTCAACCGGATCGACACGTGGAACTTCGCGGAGCCCGGGGAGGGCGACGACGCCTACGCGCAGGCATCGGCCAACCCGCCCGACGTCTATGGCTTCGGTCACCGGGCGTTCTACCGGGACGTGCTGGAGTGCATCCGAACCGGCCGGCGCGCCATGCTGGACGGGCTGGAGGGGCGAAAATCTCTGGAGCTGATCATCGCCATCTACCAGGCGGCCGCGACCCGCAAGGAGGTCCGACTGCGATACGTTCCGGAGCATGTGCCGCTCGGGGGGGCCGGCCGGCCGGATCCCGGTTCGCCGGCGCCGGGTCGCTGAGGGGCTTGGTCCCGGAGGCGGGGGCAGTTCTGTCGGAGCTCGGCTCGATGGCGGACAGCGCCGCGGTGTGCCGGATCCCGTTTGTCGACCTTCACGCGCAGTATCGGAGCATCCAGCCGGAGATCGACCGGGCCGTCGCTGATGTGATCGGGCAGTCGGCCTTTATCCTGGGCCCTTTCGTGGAGCAGTTTGAACGGGCCTGGGCCGGGACGCTCGGCGTGAAGCGCTGCGTGGCGTGCGCCAACGGGACCGATGCCCTCTACATCGCCATGCGCGCCCTCGGCGTGAGGCCGGGGGACGAGGTGATCACCACCGCCCACTCCTGGATCTCCACGTCCGAGACCATCACCCAGGCCGGCGGGCATGTGGTCTTCTGCGATACCGACGACCGGACGTTCACGATCGACCCCGCGCACATTGCGTCGCGCATCACGCCACGCACCGTCGGGATCATCCCGGTTCATTTGTACGGCCAGCCGGCCGACATGGATCCCATCCTGGACCTGGCGGCGCGCCACCACCTGTGGGTGATCGAGGACTGCGCGCAGGCCCACCTGGCCCGCTACAAGGGGCGTTCGGTGGGGACGCTCGGACAGGTCGGAACCTTCTCGTTTTACCCCGGCAAAAACCTCGGGGCCTACGGCGATGCCGGCGCCGTGGTTACCGGCGAGGACCGGCTGGCGGATTTCATGGCCACCTTTGCGCGTCATGGCGGCAAGGGCGAGCACGTCATGGAGGGAATCAACAGCCGGATGGACGGCCTCCAGGCGGCCGTCCTGTCGGCCAAGCTGCCCCATCTGGCCCGGTGGACCGAGCGGCGCCAGTTCCTTGCCGCGCGCTACACCGAGGGGCTCCGGGGCGTCGGCGATCTGGTGCTTCCGGTCGTGGCCCCCGATCGAACCCATGTCTTCCACCTCTACGTCGTCCGCACCGGCCGGCGGGACGCGTTGCGGGCGTTCCTGGCGGAGGCCGGAATCGCGACCGTCCTGAACTACCCGAAGGCGCTGCCGTTCTACCCGGCGTATGCCCACCGCGGGTATCGCCCCGAGGATTTCCCCGTTGCCTTCGCGCATCAGTCCCGCATCTTGTCGCTGCCGCTCTATCCGGAGATGAGCGAGGCCCAGCAGGATTATGTGATCGACCGAATCGTGCGCTTTTTCAGCGGCTGACGGCTCTATTCCGCACCCCCCCCCGGTGACAACGAGAACCGCATGGCTACCCCCCCCCGGGTGATCGGGCTCATTACCTACCAGGCCCCGCACCTCAAGACCGAGCAGGTGCTGCTGCGGCTGCGGCAGAAGCCGTACGCCTTCCGGCTCTATGCGCTCCCGTTCAAGCCGCGGAAGCCGCGGGAGGTCCGCTTCGCGCACCGCCCGCCGCAGCATGACGCCGTCCCGCCCCACGAGCTCGCCGAGCGGCACGGAATCCCCTATCGGGCGTGCGATCGGGATACCGACATCGACGGCGGGTGCGATCTCTACCTGATCCTGGGCGCGAATCTCCTCTCGCCCGAGGGGGTTGCCGGGAAGCGGATCCTCAACTGCCATCCCGGCATCCTTCCCGCGGTGCGCGGTCTGGACGCCTTCAAGTGGGCGGTGCTCGAGATGAAGCCGCTGGGCGTGACGCTGCATTATATCGACGCCCGGGTGGACGCCGGCGAGATTGTGGCCGTGGTCGGGACGGACGTCTATGCCTCGGACACCCTGGGCACGCTCGCCCGGCGCCACTACGAGAACGAGGTGGACTGTCTGGTTCGGTTCGACGAGTTTCTGCTCCGTCCCGTGAACGCGTTCCGGGGCCTGCCCGTGGATGAGCCCCGGCGGCGGATGCCCTTGGACGTCGAGGCGCGGATGGAGGCGGCCTTCCCGGCCTACCGCGACCGCTACGGGCGGCCCGATCCGCCCTTCGCGCGCGCGCGGTCGGGCGGCGCAACGGGCGGCGGCGGTGCGGGGGGTCTCGGGAACGCGTGAGCGGCGGCCCGGCGGGCGATGCGGCGGCGCTTCCGGCCGGGCGCGGGACCTCGTTCAGGCCAAATCACCCATGTGCGGCATCGCGGGAATCGTCAGCGACCGGCCGATGGATCTCCAGGACGGGATCCTGCAAGAGGTCTCCCGGAGGCTTCTCCACCGGGGGCCCGACGACCAGGGAGCGCTCCGTTACCGCCGCGGCGCCCTCTGGAAGGGCCGGGGCCTCGGCGAAGGGCCCTTCGAGGTCTTCTTGCTTCACCACCGCCTGTCCATTATCGACCTCGCCGAAACCGGCTGGCAGCCGATGTCCACCCCCGACGATCGCTACCACATCGTCTTTAATGGCGAGATCTACAACTATGTCGAACTGCGCCGGGAGCTCGAGCGGGCGGGCTTCCGATTTGTCTCCACCTCGGACACGGAGGTTCTGCTGGCCGCCTGCCGCCACTGGCGCGACCGGGTCTTCGAGCGCCTGACCGGGATGTACGCGTTCGTCCTGCTTGACACGGTCGAGCGGTCCCTCCTGCTCGCGCGCGACCCCTTCGGCATCAAGCCCCTCTACTTCGCGCGCGTCCCCCTGGGGTTCGCCTTTGCCTCGGAGATCCCGCCGCTGCTGGCCCTGCCGGGGCTGCGCCGACGGGTCTGCCCGGAGCGGCTCTACACCTACCTGCGCTACGGGCACACCGACTACGGCGACGCCACGCTCTACGACGGCATCCGCCAGCTGCCGGCCGCCTGCGTTCTTCGCCTGAGCCTTGACGCCCCCCATGAAGCGGCGATCTCCCGGTACTGGCGACCGAGCCTCCGCGGCGTCTCCCGCCTGGAGCCCCGGGAGGCCGCGGAGCGCTTCCGCGACCTCTTCCTGGACAGCGTCCGGATCCACATGCGAAGCGACGTGCCCGTCGGCTCCGCCCTCTCCGGCGGCCTCGATTCCTCGGCCGTGGTCATGTCCATGCGCCGGCTCGGCGGGTCGTCCCTGCGCATTCGCGCCTTCAGTTACATCGCCGACGATCCCCGCTACGATGAGGAGCGATGGGTGGACTGCGTCGTCCGCGACTCGGGCGCCGTCGTCCACAAGCTCCGCATCCGCCCGGAAGAGGTCCGGGACGATCTCGACCGCCTGATCCGCGCCCAGGCCGAGCCTTTCGTCAGCACCAGCATGTACGCCCAATACCGCGTCTTCCAGCTTGCCCGCGCGTGCGGCATCAAGGTCATGCTGGACGGGCAGGGGGCCGACGAGGTGCTGTGCGGCTACCCGCAGCACCTCGCGGCGCGCCTTGCGGGACTCGTCTTCCGCGGCCGCGCCCTGGAGCTGCTGGCCTACCTGCAGAGCGTGCATCGACTGCGCGGTTCCTGGGACATTCTCTGGAAATCCGGGCAGTTTCTCATTCCGCCGGCCTTCCAGGGCCCCTTCCGGCGGGCGATCGGCGAGCCCTTGGAGCCGGACTGGATGGACGGGGCCTGGTTCCGCGCGCGCGGCGTCGCGCCCGCGCCGCTCCGCGCCTATCACGCCCGGGACCCGCTGCGCCACGAGATGGCCTCGGCGCTCGTCGAGACTACCCTTCCCATGCTGCTTCGCTTCGAGGATCGGAACTCCATGACCCACTCCATCGAGAGCCGGGTTCCCTTCCTGACCACCCGGCTTGTCGAATTTCTCCTGGGGCTGCCCGACGACTATCTGATCGGGCGAGACGGGACGACCAAGCTGATCTTCCGGAGGGCCATGCGGGGGATCCTGCCCCGACCGATCGCGGAGCGGAAGGACAAGATCGGGTTCGCCACTCCGCAAGCACGCTGGCTTCGTCATCTTCTGAGTCGCGTCCGCGACCAGGTCCGAGACCTTCTGCCCTGCTTTCGCGAGGTCCCGCTGCGCGCCCTTTTACGCGATGAGGCGGCGCTCGACCGGCACAGCCTGGTACTCTGGCGGATCTTGAACGCGCACCTGTGGGCCCGGGCCTTCAACGTCTCCTTCAACTAACGGGTGACCGCGCATGCCATCCCCCCGATCGGACCCGGCGCCGGCCGCACCGCCTGCGGAGCCGCCGAGCCGATCCACGGCGTACAATGCCCTGCTGCTCGCGACCGGGACGGGGCTCGGCCATCTGCTCCTGGTCGCGGCGGCACCGGTCCTCACGCGCCTCTACCGGCCGGAGGACCTGGGCCTGCTGGGCCTGTTCCTGGCCTATCTCGGGATTGTCTCCGTCGCCCTCTCGCTCCGATATGACGCCGCCATCCCGACCGCGGTGAGCCCGCGGGAAGCCGCCCTGCTCACCCGCGGCGCCCTGGCGCTGTCGGCGCCGATCTCCCTCTTTTTTACCGGCGTCTTTCTGGTCCTCATCGAAGGCTCTTTTCTGGGATACGGTATTCTCCCTCCCGCGACGGCCGCGCTCATGTTCCCCGCCCTCTTCTTTACCGCCCTCTTCGCCGTCCTGCGCAGTTGGCACGTTCGCGAGGAGCGATTCCGAATGATCGCCGGCGCCTCCTTCGCCCAGAGCGGCGCGCGGGCCCTCGGCCAAGTCGTCCTCGGCGCCGCCGGGATGGGGTGGCCGGGGCTTCTCCTGGGCGACCTGATCGGCCGAATCAGCGGCATTTGGCGCCTCTTCCACGCGGCATCCCGCGCCCTGGCGGATCAGGGGCGCGGGTCTTGGGGCGTCGACGTGGCCGGTGCCCTGCGCACCTACCGGAAGTTCCCGCTGCTGTCGGTCCCCTCGTCCGTCCTGGACGCGCTGGCCGCCAACCTCCGCATCCCCGGCGTCGCCTTTCTCTACGGGATGGAGGTGGCGGGCCAACTGGCCCTGATGGATCGCGTGATCGCCATGCCGCTGTCGCTGGTCGGGGGCAGCATGGCCGACGCCTTCCATGGCCGGATGGCGTCCCTGGCGCGCGAAAACCCGGCCGCCGCCCGCCGCCTCTTCCTGCGGACCGCCGCCGGCCTCCTCGCGGTCGGCGTCGCCCCGACGCTTCTGCTTGTCTTTTTCGGCCGCCCCCTCTTTGCGTTCGTTTTCGGGAGCGCCTGGGGGGCGTCGGGCGAGATGGCGTCGTGGCTTGCGCCGGCGGCGCTGGCCGCCCTCGTGGTCAGCCCGTTGAGCCGGGTTGTCTTCATCTTCCAGGGGCAGGAGTACAAGCTGGTTCTCGACGTGGTTCACCTCGTCGCCCTGGTGGCGGTCTTCGCCGCCTGTCGGAGTCCGTTGGCGGACGTGTCGGACACCCTCCGCTGGATCAACGGGGTGGAGGTCGGACGCTACGCCCTCTATTTTCTTCTTCTGCTTCGCATCGTGCGGCGGGCGGCGCCGGGGACGGCGGGAGGTCGGCCGTGAGGCTCTTTCAATGCATCGGGCTGGGCCGTGCCTACCGGGCGGACTTCGATTCGCGATTCCCGGCGATGCGGGAGGCCGCATGGGCGCGGCGCCTCCGCGGACTGCTGGACGACCGATACGGAGCCACCCACATTCTGAAGCCCGTCTATGATGGCGACCCGGACGCTTTTCTCTCATTCTCCGATGACCCGGCCCTGCTCGCCGCGTGGGCGCGCGAGCACGGTCTGGCGGCCCGAGCCCCCCAGGAGGTTCTCCTGGCCCAGATCGAGTCGCACCGGGCTGAGGTTTTCTACTGCTGCGATCCGCTCACGCTGCCGTCGTCCTTCGTCCGCCGCCTGCCGGGCTGCGTGAAGAAAAAAATCGCCTGGCGCGCGGCGCCCGTCGGTGTCGCCGACCTCTCGGCCTATGACGTGGTCGTGTCGAATTTCCAGTCGTTCCGCCGTCTATGGGCGGCGCACGGTTGGCGGACGGCCTGGTTTTCCCCCTCGTGGGACCCCGAGACGGCACCCTATGCCGCCTCGGCGGCCCCGCGCGACGTGGACGTGTCGTTCTCCGGAAGCTACTCCCGGATCGCGGGGCACGACACGCGGATGGCGATCCTGGACGCCGTCGCGGGGATTCCGCCACCCTGCCGGATCGACCTTCGCCTGCAGCGCCGGCGCTGGGGGCGCCTCGCCGACGCGGCGCCGTGGCGCTGGATCCCCTGGCCGAACCGTCTGCCCCCGCGCCTGCGGGGGCTCGTGCGCCCGCCGGTGTACGGCCGGCGGTGGTACGAGCTGCTCGCGCGCTCGCGGGTGACCTTGAACCCGGCGATCGACATCACCGGGGACGAGCGCGGCAACATGCGGTGCTGGGAGGCGCTGGGCTGCGGGACCTGCATGGTGGCGAGCGCCGGCCGGTATCCCGAGGGCTTCGAGCCCGGCGTCCACTTCGAGACGTTCACGGATGCGCCCGACGCCCTCCGCGTCGTCCGGCGGCTCCTGGCCGACGAGGCGCGCCGCGCGGCCATGGCTCGCGCCGGTGCGGAGATGGTGGCGCGGGTCTGGTCCAAGGATCGGCAGTGGTCGGATTTCCTGAGGTTGGTCGATTCAATCTGAGGAGCCCGCACTTTCGGCACTCAAGAAAGCCTTCTGACCCCGGTGGTCGGCGCGCCGGCCACACGCCCTGCGAGACGGAGCGCTTCTTGTCATGCGCCGATCTGCGTTTCCTACACCTCCGTCTGCTCGCCGGGAATTCGGGAGTCCTCGAAAAGTCCGGGGTACCTTGAGCGGGGATACGCCTTGATCGTCCATGACGACGGCCGATATAATCCGCCGCATGCCGGAACTGGACGCTCCACCCGCCGCGGCCTGCCCCGTCTGCGGCTCGACCCGCTTCCGAACCTGCGCGCGCGTCAACCGCTACCCGCTGTACCGCTGTGGCGCTTGCGGCTTTCGCTGGTCCCCCCCGCCCGGCGCCCGCGAGGCGGCCCGCCTCTATTCCGCCTCGTATTACGAGGGGGGGGATCATTCCTCGGTTTATCCCGGCGGATACGGAGCCGCCGTAGCCGAGGCGCAGGACCATGCGCGGATCCTTGACGGGCTCGAGCGGATGGGGCCGCGCGGCCGCCTTCTCGACATCGGCTGCGCCTACGGCTTCTTCCTCGAGTCGGCGCGGGACCGGGGATGGGACGTCCGTGGGGTCGATGTGTCCGACCACGCCGTCCGCCACGCCCGTGCGCGCCTCGGTCCCGTTGTCTGGCTTGGCACGATCGCGTCCCTCCGCCCCGACGCCGGCCCGTTCGACGCCGTGACCCTGCTCGACACCCTTGAGCATCTGCCGGACCCGGTCGCGATGATGGCGGCCGCCCGGCGTCACCTGCGCCCGTCGGGGATCCTCTTCATCCGCACCGTGGACGGGGACAGCTTGGCCGCGCGCTGGCTGGGGAGCCGGTGGCCCCAGGTCAAGCCGCCCGAGCACCTCGTTTATCCGGCGCCGCGCCATCTCATGACGTGGCTGCGCCGCACCGGTTTCGCGCCGGCCCGGATCGAATGGCACGGCGGGCTGGGGCTTGGCTGGAGGGCCTCCCGGGGCGCCGGCGGCCCCCCGTCGGGGGCCGGTTGTACCGGTCCCTCGGCTCGGCGGTGCCTGCGGGCGATCGTCCACCGCCTCCTTGCCGCCTGTCGGGCCACGGACATGGTGCATGTCTACGCGCGATGCACGTACCGCGCCGGGCCCGGCCCATGAGCACCCTGCTGTTCGTCCACAACGCCTACCGCCTCCGCGCCGGCGAGGACGCCGTGGCGGAGGCCACCTGCGCCATCCTGGCGGAGCGGGGGCACCGCGTGGTTCGCTACGGCGTCTCCAGCGCGGAGGTGCTGCGACTCCCGCTGCACCGGCGCGCGGCCGCGGCGCTGCAGGTCCCCTTCTCCGTGACGACGTACCGCGCCCTGGGCCGCCTGGCGGGACGCGAGCGCCCCGCCTTGGCCCTCGTGCAGAATGTCTTCCCCTTTCTCTCCCCCTCGGTCTATTATGCCCTCGCCCACCGCGGCGTGCCGGTCGTGCAGACCGTCTTCAACTACCGCTTCGTCTGCCCGGCCGGCACGCTGTACATGGGCGGGCGGACGTGCGAGCGGTGCGTCCGCTCGTGGACCGTGCCCTGCGTGCTCCACCGCTGCTACCGAGGCAGCCGGGCCTGGAGCGCCCTGTACGCGGCGGTCGTCGGCTTCCACCGGCGGGCCGGGACCTTCGCCCGGATCCCGTCCCTCTTCGTCCTGGCCGCCGAGGCGCTGCGCGGCCCGCTCGTGCGCGGCGGCCTGCCCGGCGACCGTATGGTCCGTATCCCGAACGCCTTCGACGCGCGCCGGTACGAGCCGGGAACGGGCTCCGGTCGATACCTCCTGTACGTCGGCCGGCTCGACCCCGAAAAGGGGGTGCGCACGCTTGTCCGCGCCATGGCCGGTGTCCCCGGTGCGCGGCTCAAGGTCGTCGGCCGCGGCACGGAGGAGACGGTGCTCCGCCGGATGGCGGCGGAAGGGGCGGGTCGGGTCGAGTTCCTCGGGCCGGTGTACGGCGATGCCGTCGCGACCCTCCTGCGGGACGCGCTGGCCGTTGTCGTTCCCTCGGAGTGGCCGGAGGTCAGCCCGATGATCGTCCTGCAGGCGCAGGCCCACGCGCGGCCGGTGATCGCGACGCGCGCCGGGGGGCTGCCGGAGATGGTTGCCGACGGGACGGACGGCCTGCTCGTGGCGCCCGGCGACGCCGATGCGCTGGCCGGGGCGATCCGCGCCCTGTCGTCGGATCCGGCCCGCGCCGACGTCCTGGGCCGCGCAGGGCGGGCCCGGGTCGAGACCGATCTGTCGGCCGCGCGCACCTACGCGCGGCTGCGCGACGCCGTCTCCCGTTTTGTCCGTCCGGACATCCTTTGAGCGAGGAGTTGCCGATGACCGATGCCGCGGCGCCCGGCGGTGGCGTCTGCCTCGTGACCGGGGGGGACGGATTCCTGGGCCGTGTCCTGGTCCGCCGCCTGCTCGGCGACGGCGTGCGCGTGCGGGTCCTCGACCGGAAGCCAGCGGCGGCCGTTCCCGGCGCCGCCCCCGCGGGCGGCAACAGCCCAGACCGTGTCGTCGGCGACCTCTCCGATCCGGACTGTCTCGCGCGGGCGCTGGAGGGGGTCACGGAGGTCATCCACCTGGCTTGTACGAGCGTGCCCAAGACGTCCGAGGCGGACCCGGCCGGAGACGTGACGGACAACTTGGCCGCGACCGTGGGGCTGCTGGAGCAGTGCGCCCGTCGCCGCATCCGCCGGTTCGTTCTCGCCTCTTCCGGCGGGACCGTCTACGGGATCGCGCAGCGCCTGCCGATTCCCGAGACCCACCCGACGGAGCCCCTTTCCGCCCACGGGGCGATGAAACTGGCGCAGGAGGCGTACGCGGGCGCCTTTCGCAGGACCCGCGGCCTCGAGGTCGCGATCCTCCGGGTGGCGAACGCCTACGGCCCCGGGCAGGACCCGACCCGCCCGCAGGGGATCGTCGGCATCTTTCTCGAGCGGCTGCTGCGGGGCGACCCGATCCGGCTGGAGGGGGGGGGTGAGGCGGTGCGGGACTTCGTCCATGTCGACGACGTGGCGGCGGCCTTCGCGCGCGCCCTCCGGGCGCCCCTGCGTGAGACGGTCTTCAACATCGGCACGGGGCGCGGCCTGCGCGTGCGCGAGGTCCTCGAGCGGCTCGAGCGGGAGACCGGGCGGCGGGCCCGCCTCAAGGTGACCCCGGCCAACCCGTTCGACGTGCCGGCCAGCGTGCTGGACGCGACGCGGGCGCGGGAGCAGTTGGGATGGTCTCCGGCCGTGGCGGTCGAGGCGGGGCTGGCGGCGCTCGTCGCCGCGGCGCGGGGGCGGCCCGGCGGGTAGGTTTTACGGCCGGACCGCGAAGAGCGGGGACTGCGCGCGCATCCGGTCCAGCGCCTTCCGCGTTTTTTCCAGGCCGAGCTTCCCCGGGCCTCCCGTGTGGCGGACCTGCCGGAGGTGCTCCACCGCGTCCTGGGGGCCGAGCGCGGTCACCCGTTCCTTGACCTTCCGGTACGCGTCCCGGAAGGGGACTCCCGCCACCGACATCCGGATCGCCTCGGCGGCGGCGAAGATCTCCGGGGTGCACCCCGATGCGCAGAAGCTCTTGTGCACCTCCAGGCCGGGGATGATCCGCGCCATGATGGAGACCGAGGCCAGCGTCCGTTCCGAGGCCCGGATAAACGCCTCCTTCGTATGCTGCAGATCGCGGTGGTATCCCGAGATCAGGTTGGCCACCGTTCCCTGAATCGCCATGCCGTTCGCCGCCACCGCCGCCGAGTGGCCCCGGACCAGCTCCAACACGTCCGGATTCCGCTTCTGCGGCATGATCGAGCTGCCCGTGCAGAACCGCTCCGGCAGCGTGATGAACTGCAGGTCTTCGAGGCTGTAGAAGATCAAGTCCGTCGCCATCCGGTTCAGGTCGAGCATGACCTGGACGAAGGCGGCGACGAGAAAGGCCTCGAACTTGCCGCGGCTGTTCTGGACGTAAAGGACGTTGTTCTGGACGCGGGCGAAGCCCAGGGTTTTCGCGACGCCCTCGCGGTCGAGCGGGAGGGGGACGCCGTAGCCGGCGGCGCTGCCGAGCGGCGACTGATCGATGAGGCGGAAGGCCGCCTCGAGGACCGCCAAGTCGTCGATCAGCGCCTCCGCGAAGGCGCCTCCCCAGAGGCCGAGGGAGGAAGGCATCGCCTTTCGGGTGTGGGTGAAACCGGGGAGGGCGACCTCCTTGTGCGTGTCGGCAAAGACCAGGAGCGCGTCGGCCAGGGCCGCCTCGGCGGCCGCGATCGCCCGCAGGCGGTCCTTCTGGTAGAGGCGGAGCGCCGCCACGACCTGGTCGTTGCGCGACCGGCCCGTGTGGATCTTCTTGCCGAGGTCGCCGAGGCGTTGCGTGAGAAAAAGCTCGATCGCCGTATGGCAGTCCTCGTCCTCGGGCCGGATCCGGAATTTCCCCGCCGCGTCGAGGGTTCGGAGCTCGGCGAGGGCGTCCTCGATCTTCCGGAGCTCCGCCCCCGTCAGGATGCGGATTTTGGCCAGCCCCTTCGCGTGCGCCAAGCTCGCCTCGATATCGAACGGGACGAGGGCCTGGTCGACGAGGTAGTCGTCGCCCACGCAGAATCGCTCGACCGCCTGGTCGACCGTGTCCTTGACTTCCCAGAGTCTCATGGAGGCCTCGCAGGAGGGGGATCCGCGATGCGCCGCATTGTAGAAGGCGTCGTGCGCCCGTTCAACCCAATCCGCGGGGCGCGCCGGGGACGCCTCGTTTCGCCCGTCATCCGATCGCGGCCAGGAACGCGCGGCCGCGGAACCGTTCTCGCAGCGCGCGCTTCAGGCCCGCGTGGGCGGGGTCGGCCAGGCGCGGATCCTTCTCCACCAGCGCGAAAGCGGCCCGGCGCGTCTCGAGGAGCGCCCGCTGGTCCCGGACCAAGTCCGCCACCCGCAGCGCCGGCAGCCCGCTCTGCGCCGTCCCGAAGAACTCCCCCGGGCCCCGCAGCCGCAGGTCCTCTTCCGCGATCCGGAAGCCGTCCGCCGTCTCCGTCATGACCTCGATTCGCCGGCGCGCCTCCGGCGTCTCCGGCCGGCCGAAGAGATAGCAGGTCGATTCCTCCACCCCCCGTCCCACCCGGCCGCGGAGCTGGTGGAGCTGCGCCAGGCCGAACCGCTCCGCGTGCTCGACGACCATGACCGTGGCGTTGGGGACATCGACGCCGACCTCGACGACGAGGGTGGAGACGAGGACGTCGAGGCGGCCGGCGCGGAAGTCCTCCATGACGGCCTCCTTGGCCGCGCCGTCCATCGCGCCGTGGACGAGACCGATGCGGAAACCGGCCAGCGGGCCTTCCGCCAGCCGCTTCGCCATGGCGGTGGCGGAACGGAGGCCGCGGTCGCCCGCTCCCCCGCGGCGGCGCGCGCGCGGAAAGAGCTCCCCGTCGGCGGGCGCCTCCGGCGGGGCCTCGTCGCCCTCGATCCGGGGGTAGACAAAATAGGCCTGGCGCCCCTCGTTCAGCTTGCGCCGCACGAACGCATAGGCCTCCGCCTCCCGGCTTGGCGGCCGGTAGAGGGTCCGGACGGGACGCCGTCCCGGCGGCAGCTCGTCGAGCACCGAGACGTCGAGGTCCCCGAAGACCGTGAGCGCCAGGGTTCGGGGGATGGGGGTCGCGGTCATCACGAGGACGTGAGGGGTGCCGCCCTTGCGCCGCAGCGCCGCGCGTTGGAGCACGCCGAACTTGTGCTGCTCGTCGATGACCACGAGCGCCAGGTGTTGGAAGACGACATCCTCCTGGATCAGGGCGTGCGTCCCGACGACGAGGTCGGCCTCGCCGGAGGCGATCCGTGCGAGGCGATCGCGCCGTTCGGCGGCCGGCAGCCCCCCCGCCAGATGCACGATCCGGACCTTCGAGCCGGCCAGAAGCCGCGCCATCGTCCGGGCATGCTGCTCGGCGAGGATCTCCGTCGGGGCCATGATCGCCGCTTGGCGGCGGTTGCCGACGGCGGCCAGCAGCGCGTAGGCGGCGACGATCGTTTTCCCCGAGCCGACGTCGCCGTGCAGCAGGCGGCTCATCGGGTGGGGACGGGCCAAGTCCCCGCGGATTTCCCGCACGACGCGTTCCTGGGCGCGGGTGAGCGGGAAGGGAAACCGCAGGCGGATCCGAACGTCGAGGGCGGAGGTGACCCGCAGGACGTGGGCGGCGCGCTCCCGTTGGGCCGCGCGGCGCCGCACCGCCAGCGCCGCCTGGAGCAGAAAAAGCTCCTCGAAGACCAGACGGCGGTGCGCTTCCGCCCGCGCCGTCTCGCTGTCCGGGAAGTGGATCTGCCGAAGCGCCTCCGGGAGCGGCTCCAGCCGGTACCGACGCCGGATCGGCTCCGGGATCGGGTCGGGCAGGTCCGTCCCCGCCGCCAGATCGAGCGCCGTCCGAACGACCGGGCGGATCATCCGCGAGGTCAGCCCCTCGGTCTCGGGGTAGATCGGGACGATGCCGAGGTCCGGATCCAGAGCCCCGGACGAAGGGGGCGGCGTCCCCACTCCGTCGACCCCGGCTTTCGCCTCCCGGATCACGTATTTGCCCCGCTCCGGCACGATCCGGCGCCGGCCCGACGCCGCCCGAACCAGCCCGGAGATCATCACCTCCGTTCCGGTCACGAGCCGCTCGCGCAGCCAGGGCTGGTTGAACCAGACGGCCTCGATCGCGCCGGAGTCGTCGACGAGGCCGACCACAAGGCGGGACATGCGGTTGAAGAAACTGAAGCGGGCGGAGACGACGCGGCCGCGGATCGCGCAGACCGACCCCGGCGCGGCCTGGGCGATCGGCGTGATCCGCGTCCAGTCGACGTGCTCGCGCGGCAAGTGGTAGAGCAGGTCGAGGAGGGTCTCGACGCCAAGGCGTTTGAAGAGCTCGGCCTTCTTCGGGCCGACGCCCTTCACGAACTGGACGGGGGTTGCCAGGACATCGTCGCGGGGGGATGGCATAAGCGCATTCGTTGAAGCGGCGGGAACGGCGCGGGATCGGCCAACGCCTCAAGATCCCGACGGGAGCACCCCCAGTCCCTCGAAAAGCCGCCGGAGGTAGCGGGACCCGCCGAGCGGATCCTTGAATTCCGGAAACGGAATGCCCGCCAGGCGCTGGTCGACGGCCGCCAGGACGTTATTCGGGCGGTCGTCGACGAAAACGCACGCCGCGGGATCCACGCCGGTTTTCGAGACCGCCTCCCGAACGATCTCCGGCCTCGGTTTTTTCGCCCCGACCCGGCACGAGAGGACGATTCGGCTGCGATCGACGATCCGCTCCAGGTCCAGGGCGTCCCGCTGGCGCGCGTACCAGAACTCGTTGTTGTTGGAGCAGATGCCGATCGTCAGCCCCCGGCCTTTCAGCTCCCGGACCAGGTCCATCATGCCGGGTATGGGGCGCACGAAGGTTTTCACGCGCGCGGCCAGGTCGGCGGGGGTGGCGGGGATGCCGAACCGGTCGATGAGGCGATCGTACAGCACCCGTTCGTCTTGGTGATCGGGTTTGCAGGCGAATTCGTCGTTCCAGACGACTTCTTTCCCGAATGCGTTCAAGTCCGGCGGGTTCAGGCCGTACCGGGCGCTCAGCCATTCCTTCATCGGTTCCCAGATGTCCGTGACGAGGACGCCGCCCAGGTCGAAAAGGACAGCCTTATAGGAGGGAGGTCCCATATCAGCCTCATGAGCGCGGGCGGGTGAAATCCGGTCTCACCCCAGCGTCGCCCGGAACGAGGGCATCGTCAAGGCCCAGACGAGCAGGGCCAGGCCGACCAGCGCCAGCTTCTTCCAGGGGGACCGCACAAGCAGGTACCGCCACCACATCGCGGCGAAGACGAGGGCGGCCGCGCCGTTCGCGATGCGGACGTGGGCCGGGTCCGTCTGAGGCCCGAAGATCCCCAGGACCGTTTCCGCCCAGCGCTTCTCCACGAACAGCCACGTGGCCGTCGAGACGGCCGCGAGGACCAGCAGCGAGACCAGGACGAATCGAAATCCGATCCCGCCGGATCCTGTGCCGCCCCCGGCCATCGGGCAGGCGTGCCGGTCGAGCGCCTTCCGGTCGGGGAAGCATTGTTTGCAAAAACGGCAGGTCTCCATGGCTCGAGCCCCTGATGATTCGTCCGGCTGCCATCGCGCCGCCTCGGACCAGGCGCGGTCGAGGAGGGCCCACCGCGTCGCGCACCCGACCCCGCCGCGCCGGAGGCCCCGTCATGGCGCGGGTTTATTCGGCGCCGCCGTGTCGGGTGGGGGGGCGGGCGGGAGGGCGTTCAGGGCCGCCAGGAGCTCGTCCGGCGGCTTCCCGTGCAGCTCGGCCGCCCGGGCGAGCGTGTCCTTCTCGATCACCACGCACCAATCGTCCGCATCGACGCATCGGTACCCGAGCCGGCGGAAGACACCCGCGGCGTCCGGGTGGGCGTCCAGCGCCTCGGCCACGAGCTGGGTCCGGGTGAATCGTTCCATTCAGGCTCCTTCCGGGAGGGGGCTGTCGAGCCGCTCTCGGATCGCGATGCGCAGATCCTCGGGCAGCCGCGGGGAGGTGGCCAGCCTCTCCAGGGCCTCGCGCGCCCGCCGGTGGCCGTGCGCCAGGCCGTCGAAGAGGCAGGTCACGAGCCGTCTGCGGACGGACTCGGCTTCGGCCGGCGTGGGGCCGGGGAGGGCCGCGCCCGCGATCCGGCCGATCGCCTCGAGCAGCACGTCCTGGTCCTCCGGGTCGGAGTAGTCGACGTGCTGGAGCATGTCGGCGAAGCGCACCGCCACCTCGCGGCATCGGCTCCCGAACGCGGCCGCGTCCGGCCCCGGGTCGGGCTCCCCTTCCCAGCCGCAGACGAGACCGATGGTGCGGATGATCGGGATCGACCGGGCGCTGGCCAGCAGGCCGGCCAGGATGTCGGCGCGCAGGGAGACGGGCAGGCCGGGGGCGAGGGCGATCGCCCCGAGCGCGTCCGCCAGGGTCGTCACGTTTCCCGGGGCCCAGATCACGTTGTAGTCGGCGACGAGGCGCCACTGGTCGAGGAGCCGGCGCGCGGCGCGCTCGCGCAGGCCGGGGGGGAGAATCGGGGAGTCGCCGTCGGCGCAGAGGATCCGCCGGACCGCCAGGATCAACTCCCGGATGAAATCCGTCTGGCGCGAGGCGTCCGAGCTGAACTCCAGGCGAATTCCCTCGTCCGTGCGCTGCTGGACGACCGGCGCGTCCGGCGAGGCCCGGAGGAGCAGCTCGACGAACAGGACCAGCTGGTCCGTGCGGAGCGCGGCCGGGGCGCGGGGGCCGGAGGCGATCCAGCCGAGAGCGCAGACCATGTCCTCCGCGGCCGGCGAGCGGACCAGGCGCCGCCGGTAATCGGCGGCTACGGAGGCGATCTGGTCCGGGGACGCAAAGGGGCTGCTGAGCAGGATGCCCGTCGCCCGCACCACGGCCCCGGCCGAGCAGCGGTCGCCATGCTCCAGTTCGCGCAGGAACGCGATGGGCTCCGCGAGGAGGTCGGGTGACGCCCCGCCGGGGGGCGGGGCGTCGCGCAGGATCTCCGCGTAGAGCTGGACGGCCGATTCGCGCTCCACCGCATGCGGGCTTTCCGTCGCGGCGGCGCGGAGGACCGGAAGGACATCCGGTCCCATTTGCCGGATCGCCGTCAATGTCGCGTCGGCCACGTGGGGAAACCCGGCATCGTGCAGGTCCGCCAGGAAGCAGCGGGCGAACTCCTGTCGCAGGTTCGGGGGGAGATCGGGGGCGACCGGGAGGCGTGTGGAAAGCAGAGCCAGGCGGACGATGCGACCGCTGGCGCGCCACGTTTTCAGGAAGAACTCGCCCACCGCCGCGCGCGCGGCGGCCGGTACGGGGGCCGATGTCGCCGCGTCGTCGAGGAGCTTGACCAGGAACGGGCGCTGCTCGGGATGCGCGGCGGGGAAGGTCTCCAAGAGGGCGCCCACGGCGTCCTCCCCGAGCGCGATCATCTCGACCGAGAGCTGCCGGCAAAGGGGGTCGCTGTCCGTCCCGGTTCCAAGCTCGCGCGCGAGGGCGGCGGCGAGGGCGCGGCGGCACGGGTCCCCCGGCGCGCGGCCCCGGTCGAGACGGGCTTGGATCGCCAGCAGGCGGCGGCGGAAGGGGACGTCTGCGGCCGACCGCAGCTCGTCCCGCAGGGCCGCCCCGACGGTCTCCGGGTGGGCGCGGCCGAGGGCGTCGATCGCCCCCGCCGCGGAGGCCGCCAGCGGCGATTCCCCCGTCAGCAACGGGTAAAGCAGCCGCAGCACGCGGTCGAGCAGTTCGCCGTCCGCGACCACACGCGGGGCGAACGCGTGCAGGGCCTCGAGCGCGGAGGCCGCCAGCGCCGGGTCCTTCTCTTCGCGGATGACGGCCAACAGCACGGCGAGAAGGATAAACTGCTCGGCGGGCGTCACGCGCGACTGCAGGGCGGCCACATGCGCCATCGCCAGCTTTCGCGCCCCCGGCTCCCCCTCGGAGAGCCCCGCGATCGCCTCCGACACCTCCCGCGCGATGCCGAGCGTGCGCAGCAGCAACGCCGCCTCCCGGCGGATCCCCGGATGCTCCTCGGCCAGCGCCTTCAGGCAGAGCCGCCCCTTTTCCTCGAGATCCAGCGGCGCGAACGCGAGCTGGCGCACCGCCTCGATCTTGGCCGCCGGGTCCACCCCGGTCAGGAGGGTCAACTTGATTCGTGCGACGGCCTCGGGCGTGAAGAGCTCCTGCGCCTCCGCCGGCTTCAGGAGGTCTCCGCCTCCCCCCCCGGCCCCGGGGCGCAACAGCGCATCCGGGGCTACCTCCCGCAGCGACCCGGTGCCGGCCGGACCCGGCGCCCGCCAAGCGGTCTCGGCCAGGATCTCTTCCTCCAGGGCCACCACCTTCCGCCCGTCTCCCGTATGAACCACCAGCGGCGGGATCGTGTCGCCGCCGGGGGTGGCTTTGGCGATCTCGGTCAAGTCGGACGTCTGCAGCTGGCCGCTGCGCGCCAGCAGGTCGGGGTGGAGGAGGAGGGCCTCGGCGGGGGAGGCCGGCCCCGCGATCTCGAGGAGGGCGCCGCTGATCTCGATGCCCTTCGCCAGAAGGGCCCCCACGCGGGCCGCCAGCCGCTCGGACATCCGGTAGCGCGCGAGCAACTGGTCCTTGGGCAGACGAACGCCTTGGGGCATGCGGCGATTCTATAGGCCGGGATTGGGCAAGTCAACGCGAGGACCGGGACGCGTCGCCCGCGGCGCGGGCGCATGCCGTCGACATCGACGGCGCGAAGCCGCATCTCCACAAGCGCGCGACGGAGCTTTACTACGTGCTCGACGGGGAGGGGGCGGTTGTCCTGGATGAAGCCGCGCACCCCGTCCGCAAGGGGTCCATCGTCCACATCCCGCCGGGCGTCGCGCACGCGGCGCAAGGGCGCATGCGGGTGCTGGTGGTCGGCATCCCGGACATCGACGAGGCCGACGTCTGCCCCGTGCCGGGCGCATGAAAGGAGACGCCCCGCCGTCGGGCGGGGCGTTCGGGTGTCGCGGTGTCGCCGGGCCGGTCTCAGAGTCCGATCTGGACGTTGAGGATCAGGCCCCAGTCCTCGGCCTTGTTTGAAAGCCCGATCGGGAAGCCGATCCCGGCGCTGACCCGTTCGGTGAAGCGGTATTCGGCGCCCGGGATGAAGGTATGCGCGGCCGAGTCGGTCCCGTGCCGCCGCAGCTCCAGCGCCGCCAGCAGGCTCAGCTCCTTCGTCCACGGCACGAATTCGACGGCTGCGTTCCCGCCGTGGTACGGCCTCTCCCCCTCCTGGAACTGGAAGTAGGCGCTGCCGTGCAGGCCGAACCACTCCTTGAACCAGTAGCTGGCGGCCGCGAAGGGCCGGAACGTCGCCTCCTCCTCCCCCAGGCCCTCGTCCTCGTCGCCCGTGGGCAGCGTCACCCCGAGCCCCAGCGCGAGGTCGACCAGCGGCACGAAGCCGATGGGCGAGAGGCCTTCCCGGATCGAGACCTTGGCCTGCAACTCGACGTCCCCGATCCCGGTCTCCGTGTCGCCCGGGTCGTAATCGTGACGGCGGATGGGGACGAGGGCCTTGGCGGTCAGCCAGTCCGTGATGCCGAAGGCCGCCGAGACGAGGACGGTGTCCATGTTCAGGTCGAAGTCCTCGTCGCGCCAGTCCTCGATGTCCGCGTGGGAGTAGACGCCGTCGAGCTCGAATCGCATGGAGGCCAGGGTGTATCCCGTCAGGGTCCGGGTGCAGTCGATGGCCTCGGAGGGGTTCGGCGTGCCGTGCGCGGGCTTCTCCTGCGCGGCCAGCGGCGCGGCGACCAGCAAGGCAAGCAGGGCGCGGATCGGCCGGGTCATGGGTCCTCCTCATCCGCATGTGGGGAAAAACCGGACTCGCGGCACCCTACCCGTCGGCGGGTGTGCGCGTCAAGCCTTATCCCGGGTCCTCGGTCGGGTCGTTCTCCTCCGGTTCGGCGGCCGGGGCGCGGCGGGGGGGCGGGGGCGGCTCGCGTCCCGCGAGCACCGCCTCGATCTCCTCCAGCTTCCGGATGCGGGGGCAGGCGAGGCGGTGTCCGAGCCGGTCCGCGTGCAGGCCGAGGGGGTCGAGCAGGACGCCGGTCATCCCGGCCCGCTCCGCCCCCACGACGTCGATGTGGTAGTAATCGCCGACGTGCAGGGCCCGGTGCGGAGGCGCGCCGAGACGCTCCAGCGCCAGCGCGAAGATGGCCGGGTCTGGCTTCTCTCGTTTCACATGGAAGGAGTCGATGATCGCGTCGAAGCGTCCCGCCAAGCCTGCCGCCTCCAGGAACTCGCCCACGCGGCCGTCGGAGTTGGAAACGACGCCCAGCCGGTATCCGGCTGCGCGCAGGCGGTCGAGGAGGCGGGGGACCTTGGGGGGGACGCGGGTCCAGAGGCGGAGCCGGCGGTTTGCCTCGAGGACCGCTTCGTGGATGCGGCCGAAGGCCGGCCCGCCGCGCAGTCCGGCCCGCGCCAGCACGGCCTCCATGAAGGATCGAAAGCGGGAGGCGTCGCCCGTCGTCGCGATCAGGTCCTCCCGGTCGAACTCGGCATGCGTTTCTTGCTCTGCACGGGCGAGCCGCTCGGGCTTGAGGCGGACGCCATACTCCTCGAGGATCGATGCCAGGCGGGGATGGTCGAGGTAGACGAGGGTGTTGCCGGCGTCGAAAGTGACCACGTCGAAGCGCATGGGGCACCGGGAACGGGGCGCGGGTAGGTCCGGGCGGGGGCCGGACGCCTATGAAATCACGAAGCGGGCGGCGCCGCAACGAAGAATGCGGTCGCCCGAGGATAGGTCTGGAGTGCACGCGAGGCGTGTGCTACAGTGGGCGAAACGGGCAGGCCGCGTCCGTCCGTGTCCCCCGGTGCGCGCGATGGGCCTGCCCCGGTCTGGAATCCTCCCATGCTGCCCCGCCTCTTCGAGATCCCGCTTGGCTTCACGACGTTGCCGATTCACACCTATGGCCTGATGGTGTTGGCGGGGTTCCTGTCCGGCCTCTGGGTGGCGGGACGGCGGGCCCCGTCGCGCGGCGTATCCCCGGAGCTGGTGACCGACTTGTGCGTTTGGCTGCTCCTCGGGGGGCTCGCGGGCTCCCGGCTTGCCTACGTGCTCTTCTACAACCGCTACGACCCCGTGGTGATGCGATGGGAGTTTGATTGGGGGCTCTTCGACCTGCTGGACGGGGGGCTGCACCCGGCGGGGGCCGTGGCGGGGTTCGTGCTGGTGCCGCTGGCCGCATGGTGGCGGAGCCGGCGGCGCAAGGGCGGGTCGCCCGCAGAGGGGGCGCAGGACGCGCCGCCGCCCTTCCCGCCCCGCTCGCGGAAAGGCCGTCTGGGGCTCGGCGCGCTGGCGCTGCTCGGCGGGGTGGTCGGTGCCCGCGCGCTGCACGTGGGGCTCAACGTCTCGCGGTACAATTTCAAGCTCTTCGCGATTTGGGAGGGGGGGATCGTCTTTTATGGCGGGCTGCTCGGGGCGCTCGCGGTCGGGCTGATTTTTCTGCGGCGGCGCCGCGCGCCGGTGCTGACGACGTCGGACCTGATCGCCCCGTCGGTCGCGCTGGGGGCGGCGTTCGGGCGGATCGGGTGTTTTCTGAAGGGATGCTGTTTCGGCGGCGTGGCGGAGGGGCTGCCTTGGGCGGTTCGCTTCCCGCGGATCGTCGAGACGGTGGTGCGGGACGGGCGGGCGGTACAGGAAGTCACCGGCAGCCCGGCGTTTCTCCACCACCGGCACGCGTGTCCGTTGCAGGTGGGACCGGAGGCGACGCACAGCCTGCCGGTCCACCCGACGCAACTGTACGAGGCGGCGGCGATGGTCGTGCTCTTCCTGCTGTTGTCGTGGTACGGGTCGAAGCGGCCGCGTCCGGGGCGGGTGCTGGCGTCGCTGGGCGCGGGGTACGGGCTGTGGCGCTTCGGGCTGGAATTTCTGCGGGGCGACTGGCACCCGCACGCCGTGGGCTTGACGCTGTCGCAGATCGTCAGCCTGGGGGTCGTGGCGGCGTCCGTGGTGCTGTGGCTGGTGGTGCCGGCGGAAGGGGGCCCGCGCGAAGGGGCGGCGGAGAAGGCGTCTTGATCGCGTGAAAAAAATAGCGCAAATCCCTTGACTTGCAGTGGCGGATCCATAGAATTGTCGCCTTGCCAAAGGTGTGACGCGCTCTTTGAAAACGAGGGAAGCCCGCTACAGCGGCCAAAGGTCAAGCGGAGAAGTGAGTTTAGCCGTCCCGGACAAGCGCCGGGACATTGACCGAAGCCGTGAATCCGAGAGGCCGCCACCGAAGGGTTTTCGGAGGCGGATCTACTCGCGTTCAAGGCGCGATCGTCCCGGATCGGCCGGGGCGGTCACAGGGTCTCTTCAACGGAATGGAAGCGGCCGCAAGGCCGCCGAAATTTTGGATTGGAGAATTTGATCCTGGTTCAGAGCGAACGCTGGCGGCGCGCTTAACACATGCAAGTCGCACGAGAAAGCGAGGGCAACTTCGCGAGTAAAGTGGCGAACGGGTGCGTAATACACAGCCAATCTGCCCCGAGGACTGGCACAACCCTGGGAAACTGGGGCTAATTCCGGATATGGAGACGGGGACGCATGTTCCTGTCTTGAAAGGCGCCTCGCAAGGGGCGCGCCACGGGAGGAGGTTGTGGCCTATCAGCTAGTTGGCGGGGTAACGGCCCACCAAGGCGATGACGGGTAGCCGGTCTGAGAGGATGATCGGCCACAAGGGGACTGAGACACTGCCCCTACTCCTACGGGAGGCAGCAGTGGGGAATCTTGGGCAATGGGCGAAAGCCTGACCCAGCGACGCCGCGTGGAGGATGAAGGCCTTCGGGTCGTAAACTCCTGTCACGGGGGACGAACAGCCTGTCTGAAAGGGCAGGTTTGACTCAACCCCGGGAGGAAGCACTGGCTAACTCCGTGCCAGCAGCTGCGGTAATACGGAGGGTGCAAGCGTTGCTCGGATTCACTGGGCTTAAAGGGCACGTAGGCGGTCGGGCGACCCACGTGTGAAAGCCTCCTGCTCAACGGGAGAATGGCACGTGGAATTACCCGGCTCGAGGACGGTAGGGGAGCGTGGAACTCCTGGTGGAGCGGTGAAATGCGTAGATATCAGGAGGAACGCCGGAGGCGAAAGCGACGCTCTGGGCCGTCCCTGACGCTGAGGTGCGAAAGCCAGGGGAGCAAACGGGATTAGATACCCCGGTAGTCCTGGCTGTAAACGATGGACACTGGCTAAGGGGGGGCTTGTCCCTTCCTTGGTGTAGCGAAAGCGTTAAGTGTCCCGCCTGGGGAGTACGGTCGCAAGGCTAAAACTCAAAGGAATTGACGGGGGCTCGCACAAGCGGTGGAGCATGTGGTTCAATTCGATGCAACGCGAAGAACCTTACCCGGGTTTGACATGCTCGTAGTAGGATCCCGAAAGGGAAACGACTCGTTAAGCCGAGAGCGAGCACAGGTGTTGCATGGCTGTCGTCAGCTCGTGTCGTGAGATGTTGGGTTAAGTCCCGTAACGAGCGAAACCCTTGCCCTTAGTTGCCACGATCGAAAGGTCAGCACTCTAAGGGGACTGCCCGTGTCGAATGGGAGGAAGGTGGGGACGACGTCAAGTCATCATGGCCCTTATACCCGGGGCTACACACGTGCCACAATGGCCGGTACAAAGGGTTGCCAACCCGTAAGGGGGAGCCAATCTCTAAAAACCGGTCCCAGTTCGGATCGGGGGCTGCAACTCGCCCCCGTGAAGCCGGAATCGCTAGTAATCGCGGATCAGCCACGCCGCGGTGAATATGTTCCCGAGCCTTGTACACACCGCCCGTCAAGCCACCCAAGCATGGGGTGTCTAAAGTCGCGAACCCAACCGCAAGGAGGGCCGCGCCCAAGACAAAACATGTGAGGAGGGCTAAGTCGTAACAAGGTAGCCGTAGGGGAATCTGCGGCTGGATCACCTCCTTTCTAAGGAGCTGATTCGACCCTACGAGGCGGAGCGGAGGTCGGGCGAAGCCATCGAACCTCGATGGCGACGACCCTCAACCCCCTCCCCTCAGATCCCTAGACTCCCTTTCACCGCGCTTTGGCCGCCGTATCGGGCTTCCGCTCGTTTTCGCCTCCGATGCCTTCGAAACCCCGGTTCCCGTGCCGGGGTTTTTCGTTGGATCGAGGACCATGAACCCCATCCTCCACTACTTTTTTCCCCCCGACCCGACGCGCCGTTGGAAGGCCGATCCCTCCCTTCGTCTTGAGATCGATCTCGACCGGCACGCCGTGTGCGGCGTGCGGCTCGGCGATCCCCTCGGTTGGCTTCGAAGCCTCGGCCCCGCCGAGAGCGCAAAGCTCGCCAAGAAGGGACGCCTCTGTTACTACTCGCGAGGGCTCGAGATCGCCGCACCCCAGGGAACCCTCAAATCCATCCAGGCCGTCTGGCGGGACGACCCCCCCGAAGGCTTCTCCCTTTTCACGGGGAGCTGTCTGCGTCACGGCAAGAGGCTCCCTTTCGCGCCGGACACGCACATCGACACCGTCCTTCAGGCCCTTGGAGAGCCCTACTGGAGAGACGACGACGAACGCGAGACCGTCTTGTTCTATGAGTTCGGCGACGTGGAGTGGCAAGTCGAGTTGGCCCCTTCCGGCGTCCTGAAACGCCTCATCCTGACCAAGCCTCCGCTCCTGCACGACGACGAGCAGCGCCGCGCCTACGGCGTCACGAAGCCCTGGCCGCCCCAAGCCCCCGCCTGACATTCCGTTGACCCTTCATCGTCTCCCCCGATATAATTTTCGCGCGCGCAGCCGCGCGGGTGCTTGTCGAAACGTCCTTATGCCCTGTCGGAACGGCGCGCCCGGATGGGGCTCGGAGGGGCCTGGGGGGGCGTGAAGATCACCGCACATCTCTTTTCCCGGCTGTTTGCCGTCACGGCGATCGGATGCCTCCCCATTCGGGTCCAGCCGGCGACTCCCGCGGTTCCGGGCGCCGAGGCGGATCGGGACGGGGCGCCGGGCCGGTTCGGTTTCTCCGGCCTGGAGATCTACAAGGTCGACGAGAACACCTCGCACCTCCGGTGCGCGGACCTCGACGGCGACGGCCGGAACGACCTCATCCTCGTCAACAACGCCCGCGGCACCCTGGATCTCTTCTTCCAGAAGTCTCCCGATCAAATCGCCGCGTCGCAGGCGAAGCCCGTCGAATACGATACCGTCAACGAGATCCTGTCCGACGCCCGGTTCCGGAAAGAGACGATCCTCACCGAGAAGCGCGTCTTCGATCTGATCGTCCGCGATCTCAACGGCGACGGACAGCCCGATCTGGCCTACTACGGCGACCCGCGGGAGCTGGTCGTGGTCTATCGGACGAAGACCGGCTGGTCCGACGCTCCCTGGAAAATGGCCGTTGCCGACGGCCGCGCGGGCGGCCGTCTCCTGGCGGCCGGCGATCTGAATGGCGACGGGCGCGTCGATCTCGCCCTGCTCGCCCTGGAGAAGATCCGCCTTTTCTACCAGCGGGAGGACGGGAAGTTGGCCGAGCCGGTCGACCTGTTTTTGTCCGAGAAGGAACTCGACACGCTCGAGGTGGCGGACGTGGACGGCGACGGCCGGGAGGACCTGGTGCTTGCCGGCTCCGGTCCGATCGAGCCCGTGCGCGTCCGTCTCCAGGGCCCCACCGGCCTCGGGCCCGAGATCGCGCTCGAGCTGGCCGCCTTTCGCACCCTGCGGATCGGCGACCTTACCGGCGACGGCCGCTCCGAGCTGTCCGTCGTTCATGCCAGCACCGGCCGCCTTGCCGTCTATCGCCTGGAGTCGGCGAAGGTCGACGCGGCCGTGCCCCTCGGGCGCGTCCGTCTTTTCCCCCTCCGGGGCGGCGAGGATGCCGGCCGCCAGTCCCTCTGCGTCGCCGACGTCGACGGCGACGGCCGAACGGACGTGTTGGTCACCTACCCCTCCCTCGCCCAATTCCACCTCCAGCGCCAGGGTGGCGGGGGGGGGCTGCTGGCCGCCGAGTCCTTTCCCTCGCTGGCGGCGTCGACCGGCACGTGCGTCGGCGATCTGGACGGCGACGGGCGCGTCGAGGTGGTTGTCCTCAGCCCCGAGGAGCGGGCGATCGGCGTGACGCGCTGGGACGGAGCCCGGCTTGTTTTCCCGAAGTCCCTTCCGTTGAAGGGCCGGCCCGCGTGTGCCGCGATGGCCGATCTGGACGGGCGGAAGGGGGGCGACCTGGCCGTGGTGGTCGAGGGGGAGGGCGGGAAGACCGTCCAGGTCTTCACGGCCGGAGAGCCCCTGGCGCCGCTCGGCGAGCCGCTGCGGCTCGACGGGGCGAAGGACCTGCCCCGCCGCATCGCGTTCGTCGATGCCAACCGAGACGGGCGCCCCGATCTGCTTGTCTTCTTCCCCTACGAGGCGCCGCGCGTCTATCTCAACGAGGGGCCTGACGGCGGGGCCGGCGCGGAGGGGCTGCCTCGGTTCGTCGATGCGTCGGGAGGGAAGGACTTCGGCCGCGGCCTGCTCCAGGGGGTCGTGCCCGCCTCCCTGTCCGTCGGCGACATCGACGGCGACGGGACGGCGGAGTTCCTGCTGGCCAAGAAGGCGTTCGCACGCGCCTTCCGCGTCGTTTCCGCAGGGGCCCTGGACGTGGTCGACCAGTTCAACGCGCGCGATCCCGGCTCCAACCTGGTCGGAACAGCCTGTGTCGATCTGACCGGGGACGGCCGCCCGGAGATCGTCCTGCTTGACGGCGCCCGGGCCCGGCTCTGGGTCCTCGGGCGGGAGCCGGGATCCTGGAACGTCTCGCGCGAGATTCGCCTCCCATCGCTCCGGCCCCGCAGCCTCGAGGCCGCCGATCTGGACGGCGACGGCCGGTCCGACCTGATCGTCCACGCCGAGGACCGGTTCGGGGTTCTCTTCGCGGGCGGCTCCGATTTCGTCCTGCGGCTCACCGCCCAGTACGAGTCCGAGTTGAAGGACGTGCGCCTCGACCTGCTGGCGCGGGGGGATCTCGACGGGGACGGCCGTCCGGAGGTCGTGGTCACCGAGCTCCGGAAGCACCTGCTCGAGGTGCTCGCCCTCGTTCCCGGCCGCGCGACCTTCGACCGAGGCCTCCGGTTCAAGATGTTCGAGGAGAAGGGGCGGGAAGGGGGCGACCGGGGGGGACCCGGCCGGGAGCCGCGCGACGTGGTCGTCGCCGACGTGACCGGGGACGGGCGGGACGATGTCGTGCTCCTGGCCCATGACCGGCTTCTGGTCTACCCCGGCGAGTGATCGCCCGTCCCGCGGGGACCGTTCCGCCCGGTTTCCGCCGGGCCGAATTGCGCTTTTCGTGAAACCCGTCTTCGCTCCACCCGTTATGGAATCGAGCCGAGGGAGCCCCCGGGGATGAGACGGCGAGGACGGCAGGCCTTCGAAGCCTTCGTGCGCCAGCACGCCGGGCGGCTGCACGGCTACGCCGCCGGCTACCTGCAGGACGGCGCGGAGGCGGAGGATGTCGTCCAGACCGCCTTTCTCCGGGCTTGGGAGCGTTGGGAGACGCTGGACGGGGATCCGGCGGCCGCGGGATGGATGTACGCCGTGGTGCGGAACGAGGCGATCGAGCGGCTGAGGCTCCGGCGCAAGGTCCAGGATCACGGCGGGCGCGTGGCTGCCTTTCGCGCCGCGACGGCCCCCCCGGATCCCGGCGAATCCCGGATCGAGGATGAGGCGCAACGTCACCGGCTGGAGCGAGTCCGTCGCGTCGTGGCGGGGCTTCGCGAACCGTACCGGTCGGTGATCCTGCTTCGGTTCGCCCAGAAGCTGTCGTACGCGGAGATCGCCGGGACCCTGCAGCAACCGCTGGGGACGGTCAAGACGCATCTCTGTCGCGCGGTTCGGCTCGTCCGCCGGGCCTGCCTGGGGCTCGAACAGGAGGTCGGGGGCCATGATGGACTGCACTGAGGTCCGGGACCGGCTCGAGGCCTGCGTGCTCGGGGTCCTGGACGGGGAGGAGGCTCGCGCCTGCGAGGCCCACTTGGCCTTTTGCGAGTCCTGCCGTCTCCAGCGGACGGAGGTGGAGGACCTGTTGGGCCTGCTCGAGCGGCTGGCCGAGGCGGACTCGGCCCGTCCCGGGCTCGCGGATCGTGTGATTGCGCGGACCTCCGCGGCCCCCGGCGCGCGCCGTTGGAGTCGTTTCGTCCGGGTCGCTGCCGCCGCCGGCTTGGTCGCCGCCGCCGGGTTCTGGGCCGGCCAGCGGGCCGGCGGCCCTGTCTCCGGCGACTGGGTGGCCCGTCTCGACGCCCAGCAGGGGCTCCTGGAGGCGCTGCGCTCGGACGTCGCCGGGCTTCAGGTGCGCGACCGCGAGCCGGATCGCCTCGCCCGGATCGAGGAGCGGCTCGACCGCCACGAGGCCGCCTTGGCCGACCTGCGACGGGCGGCGCCCGCCGGCGCCCCCGGGCTGGACCGGAAGTGGCAGGACCAGGATCGCCGGATCAAGGACCTTGAAAAACAGCTGGCCGACACCGTTCTGCAGATGTCCGTTCTCCGCGACCAGACGATCGACGCCTTTCTGAAGGTGGCCAGCGTGGTCTCGACCCCGCTTGTCCGAAACTGACCGCCGGCGTGGAGGGTCCGCCTCATGGGCGCCCGCGCGTTCGTTCGCCCCCTTGTCGGGGCCGCCGCCATGCTTATTCCGTTCCCCGCCCCCGGGGACGTTCTTCATCTCGATACCGGCCAGACGATCCAGGGCGCCGTCCTCAAGGAGACGGGCGACGAGCTGTTCGTGGATCTCGGCTTCACCGTGCTGGGGGTGCCGAAGCGGCACGTGGCCCGCCGGGACGCCGGGACGCCGGACGCGTCGGCGGCCCCGGAGCAGGCCGAGTCCATCTATTTCGTCCGCTCCGGCCTGCGGGGGCCGATCAAGGGACATGCCGAGCGGTACGGCGACGCCGTTGTCCGCATCACCACGCCCGGCGGTCTCGGCTCGGGTTTCGTCATCCATGCCGCCGAGGGGTACATCGTTACCAACCACCACGTGATCGAGCGCGAGCAGAAGATCACGGTTCATTTCTTCCTGCGCCGGGGGACGGAGGTCGAGAAGGTCTCGCGCGAGAACGTGCGCATCGTGGCGCTCAATCCCTATCTCGATGTGGCGCTGTTGAAGGTCGAGGATCTCGGGACCCTGGCGCCGCCCCAGGTCTACCTGGCGCCGGAGGACTCGGAAGTGCGGGTCGGCGACCCGGTCTTCGCCATCGGCAACCCGCTCGGGCTGGAGCGGACCGTCTCGGAGGGCATTGTCAGCAAGCGGGACCGGGAGATGGAGGGGCTGCTGTACATCCAGACCACGGCCCCGATCAATCCCGGCAACAGCGGCGGCCCGCTCTTCAACGACCGGGGCGAGGTGATCGGGGTTACCAACATGAAGGTCACCTTCGGGGAGGGGCTCGGCTTTGCCATCCCCGTGGAATACCTCAAACAGTTCCTTCGGAACCGGGAGGCTTTCGCCTACGACCGGGAGAACCCGAATACGGGGGTCCGGTATCTCCCCCCGCCGCGGAAGGCGCGGTAGCCGTCCCGTTGCGGGCCGGCGGCCCGGCCCGGGCCCGTTGAAACTTCCGGCGGCCGGGCCCGTTTTCAGGATATCCGATGCGTCATGTGCGCGATGGGTGTGCGTCATCCATTTCCTAGCCCCCGACCGGGGCGCATATGGGAGGGGTCGTCATGAGGACGCGTGCTTTCGGGACTCTGGCGGCGGGGTTGCTGCTGGCCGGCGCGCTCCTGCCGGCGGCGGCGGCGCCCGTGGCGTTCGATAAAATGGCGCCGGAGTACACGACGGTCTTTCTCAGCGCCCGCAACGTGACCGGGTTCCTCGAGCGCTTCGAGGCCTCCCCGCTCGGCGCGGCCTGGAACAGCGAGGAGATGAAGCCGTTCGTCGGGAAGCTCGGAGACGCCTTCGACCTCCTCTTCAAGGAGGCCGGCAAGACGCTCGGCTACTCTCTGAAGGATTACCGGGACCTGCTTCAGGGCGAGGCGGCCCTCGTCCTCGGCGACCCCGCGGCGATGCAGTTCAAGGCCGAGCGTCCCGAGCTGCCGCTGGCGATCCTCATCGATGTCGGCTCCCGCAAGGAGAAGGCCCGGGAATTTCTCCTCAAGAACCTCGAGCTGATCGACAAGGAGGGGAAGACGACCCTGCGAGAGGAGAAGTTCCGCAACGCGGAGCTGATCCTGCTCGAGAAGAAAGAGGCCCGGACGGGCGACCTCAAGGCGCTCGTGCTGACCGTGGTCGACGACCTCTTCGCCATCAGCTTCTCCCAGTCGTTCCTCCAAGACATGCTGGCCAACCGCGAGGACGGGTCGGCCAAGCCGCTGAGCGAGCACCCCGACTACCGCGCCCTGCGCGGCCGGTTCGGGACGGAGGCGGACTTCTTCTCCTACCTCCACCTGGGGCGGTGGGTGGACAGCCTGCCCACGATCGTCAAGCAGGCCGGCGAGGCCGACGCGGAGACCCAGTTGGGCATGGTGCTCCAGGTCCTGGACACGCTCGGCATCGCCGGGCTCCGGTCGGTCGTGATCTCCGGGTCGCTGACCGCCGAGGGGATGACCCAGACGGTCTTCGTGCAGACCGCCGGCGAGCCGAAGGGGCTCCTCAAGGTCCTCGCGATCGCTCCCCAGTCGCTGCGCTTCCCCGCCTTGGTGCCCGAGGACGTCAGCCAGGCCACCGTCCTGCTCGTCGACTTCCAGGCGCTCTGGTCGGTCGTGGAGAGCGGCGTCCAGATGGCCATGACGATGGCCGGCGGCGGGGGCGGGGCGGCTCCCGGCGGCGTCAACCCGCTCCAGGCATTCGAGGAGCAGCTCGGCGTCAGCATCAAGCGCGATGTCTTCGGCTCCCTCGGCCGGCAGGTCGTCCTGTACGAGCGGCTCAAGAAGCCCTACACCATCCAGAGCCAGGCCATGGCCATCCTGATTGAGCTGCGCGACAAGGCCAAGTTCCAAAGCGCCTTCGAGAAGCTGATCGCCCTCGTTCCCTTCCTCCAGAAGAAGGAGTACCTCGGCCGCGCGATCTACACCGTGGCCATGCCGGGGATGGACGCCGGCGGGGATCCGAACGCCCCCCAGCCCCCGATGCCCGCCCTGGCGATCACCGAGACCCACTTCGTCTTTGCCAACCAGAAGGAGATGGCCGAGGAGGCGATCCGGCGCGTCGGAAAAGAGGTCCCCTCCGTCGTCGATACCCCCGCCTTCAAGGCCCTCGAGGCCCGCTACCCGCCGACCGCCACCCTCATCAGCTACGGGACGCCGGAGGGTTTCGACTATCTCTTCTATATGGCCAAGGAGCTCGCCAAGGGCGAGATCCCCGGCCTCCCGCCCGGGACGCTCAACCTCGACGACGCCGACCCCAATCAGCCCGGCGTGAAGTTCTTCAAGCTGCTCCAGGACGCCTTCGGACGCCTGCCCGACGCGGGCGTCTTCACCAAGCGCATCGCCGGCGGGGTCGGTTGGGGCTTTGCCGACGAGAAGGGGATCGGGATCACGTCCAAGTTCCTCTTCAAGACCGTCTCGACGCCCGGCCGATAAGACGGGGGCGGAATCGACAACGGCCGCCGGGAGCGATCCCGGCGGCCGTATTGTTTTCAAGGGGGCCGCGGACGGCCGGCGCTTTCGCTCAACGTCCCTTTCCCGCCTCGATCCGGTACAGGTGTGTCTTCGTCCGGAGGATCAGCGCCTTCCCGACGACCGCTGGCGAGGCCATGCATCCGTCGTCCAGGCTGTTCGTCGCCAGAACCTCGAACGTGCGTCCCGCCTTCAGGACCGTCGTCTTCCCCTCCTCGCTGCAGACGTAAAGGCGCCCGTTCGCGCAGACCGGCGAGGCCGAGAATTTTCCGCCCACGCGCTCCTGCCAGACCGCCTTTCCCGCCGACGCCTCCACGCAGGACGCGACGCCGCCGTCGTTGATCCAGATGAGGAGATCGTCGACGAGGATCGGGGAGGGCTTCTGCGGGACGCTCTTCCCGAGCGTCCACGCCGCGCGGCCGCCGGCGGGGCCGGCCGCCGGGACCGCCATCAGGTCCGACCGCCCGAAGCCGCTGGTGAAAAAAACCAGGCCCCCGCCGAAGACGGGCCGCGACGCCCCCGAGTAGCCGGGATGGTCGAGCCGCCAGAGCTCCCGGCCCGTGCGGGGATCGTGGGCATACGCCGCCTTCGCCCCGAGGGTGAACATCACCGGGACCCCGCCGACCTCGGCGACGAGCGGCGTGGAGTAGGCCTTTCGATAGTCGCCCTCGGCTTTCGGTTTCCCATGCGCGTCGAGGTCGTCCCATACCGCCGTCCGGTCGGTCTTCCAGACGGTCGCGCCCGTCTTCGCGTCGAGCGCGATCAGGTATTGGACGTCCACGCCGTCCATCGTCAGGATCAGCCGGTCGCCGAAGAGGACCGGCGAGGATCCGGGGCCGCGGAAATGCCGGCACGGGAGGTCTCGGCGCTGCCAGACGACATCGCCGCTCGTTGCGTCGAGGCAGGCCGTGCCGTAGCTCCCGAAGTGAACGAAGACGCGTCCGGGCGCCACGACGGGCGAGGGGGAAGCGTAGCTGTTGACGGGATTCCCGAGCGGTTCGGGGGCCTCGTTTTGGAAGAGTCGGCGCATCGCGAGGATCTTGCCGGTCGCGGCGTCGATTCCGACCGCGAACATCTCGCGGCCGTCGGGCGTGGCGGTGGTCAGCCAGACGCGTCCCTCGGCGACGGCGGGGGTCGACCATCCGCGGTGCGGGATCGGCGTCTTCCAGGCCACGTTCTCGGTCTCGCTCCAGCGGACCGGCGGGTCGGCCTCTATCGGCGCGATCCCGTCGCCCCGGGGCCCGCGGAACTCCGGCCAGCCGGCGGCCGGGGGATCGGCGGTCGCAACCGGTACGGCCGGCGCCAACGCCAGGAGCGCGAGGCAGGCGGGTCTCATGATCGCCCTCCGGGAAGCGTTATACAGGATCCGGCGACCCAGATCCGCTCGATCCGGACGCCGGGGTCCATCAGCCGTTCGAGCAGGTCGCGGTCGCCCGTGCCGCCCGGGCGAGACAGGGCGATCGCGTCCGCGGGGGCTCCCGGCCGCAGTCTCCCCCCCCCGCGGGCGAGCCCGAGCGCCGCGGCCCCGTGGACCGTCGCCATCCGCCACGCGTCCCGGGGCGACAGGCCGTGTCGCGCGACCGCCTCCCGCATCTCCGCGCGCACATCGAGCGCGTCGTTGCTCGCCAGGCTGTCCGTCCCGAGCGCGACCGCCACGCCCGCCCGCAGCAGCGCCTTGGCCGGGTGCGGCGGGTGGCGGAAGAAGGCGTGGCTCCGGGGGCAGAAGACGACGGGGACGCGGCGCCGCGCCAGGCGCTCCACGTCGGAACGCGCCAGGAAATTCGCGTGCACCGCCACGAGCGGCGGCCGCAGGGCGCCGATGCGGTCGAGCCAGGCGACCGGGGAGACGCCCGGCGGCTCGGCGAACGGGAGGGGCCGGCCGGTCTTGCGCAGCAGCGCGGCCAGCGGGCCGCCGCCGTCCCGGAGAAGCCGGCGCTCCGCGCGGCTCTCCGCGAGGTGCGTCTGCACCGGGCCGGGGCTTTGCCGCCGGCACAGGATGCGGTAGAGCGCGCCCGACACGGTGTACGGCGCGTGCGGCGCGAGGCCCAGCCGCATCCGCGCCGGCCGGCCGCGCCGCTCCGCCGCCGCGATCGCCCGGGACAGCTCGTCGATCGCCGCCGCGACCGCGTTCGTCGAGGCGTCCGGCTCGATCACTTCGAGGTGGTGGACCGTCCGGAACGGGTTGCGCATCGCTTCGCGGACGAGGAACCGACGGCGGCAGACGTCGCCGACCGCCGTCGTCCCCGCGGCGAGGGCGAGCCGCACGCCGAGCCGGTAGGAGCGTACGAAGTCGTCGCGCGACCAGCCGCGGAGGAGTTCGATCTGCGCGCGGATCCACCCGGCAAGGTCGCGGGTCGGTTGCAGCCGCCCGCGGAGCGCGGAGAGCTCGAGGTGGGCGTGGGCGTTGGCGAGGCCGGGCGCGAGGACGACGTCGCCGGCGTCCCGCGCCGGCACGCCGACGCGGCGCGCGACCGCCCGGGCGGGGCCCGCCGCGATCACGCGTCCGTCCCGGAACGCCACCGCGGCGTCCCGGGCGACCCGTTCCGGGTCCAGGACGACGAGCGGGGCGCGCAGGTGGAGCATGGCGGAGCCGGGTCGACGGGTCACGGAGTCTCCGGGCTCGGTGTCGTCAGGGCGAAGGGGCGGGGGGCGGGGGCCCGGTCCGGGTCGCGCCCGGCGCCTTGACGCGCGGGGCCGGCCGGGCGGGCGGGGACGCCGGCCCACCGCCGTCCGCGAACGCCTTCGCGACCGTCTCCGCGGAGGGGGCCGGCTGCGGCGGCACCGTTTTGGCCTTGGGTTTCGGCGGCGCGGTCTCCGCCGGGGGGGCCGCCGAATGCGGCGCCTGCGAAGCGGTCGCGGGGGGCGGGGGCTCCCCGATGGCCGCCGGCTCCGCCTCCGCGGCGGGCGCCGGCTCCGGGGGCAGGCCGGCCACCTCGCGCGCGAGGGCGAGGTAGTCCTGCGCCCCGTGGCTCTCCGGCGCGTACTCGAAAATCGTCCGACCGTGGCTGGGAGACTCCGCCAGACGGACGTTCGCCCGGATGCGCGTCCGGAAGACGGCGCCGCCGAAATGCCGCTCGATCTCCGAGAGGACCTCCCGGGCCAGCCCTTTCCGGGCATCGTACATGCACGGGATGACGCCGGTCACCTTGAGCCCCGGGTTGAGCCGCTTCTGAACCAGCCCGACCGTCCGCGTCAGCATGGCGATCCCCTGCAGCGCGAAGAACTCGCACTGCATCGGGATGAAGACCTCGTCGACGCAGGTCAGGGCATTGATGTTCAGGAGGCCGAGCGAGGGGGGGCAGTCGACGATCAAGTAGTCCGCCGGGGGGAGGTCCCGGGATGCCTCCCGAAGGACCGTCTCCCGCCCGATCGTCTGTGCCAGCTCCATCTCGATGCCGGCCAGGTCGAGGCGCGAGGGAAGGAGCAGGAGGTGGGGGACGCGCTCGACGAGGGCGTCGGAGGCCTTCGCCTCGCCGCGGAGGACCTCGTAGACCGACGTTTCGACCTCCTGCATCGTCAGGCCGAGGGCGAGGGTGGCGTTGGCCTGGGGGTCGATGTCGATGAGGATGACCCGCTTGCCGAGGCGGGCCAAGCCTGCGCCGAGGTTGACGGCGGTGGTCGTCTTGCCGACGCCGCCCTTCTGGTTGACCAGGGCGATCTTTCTCATCGGTTTCGCTTCGCGGCGACGCGTGAATTCGGCCCGGGACGAGCAGGATACCAACCGCGTGGGGGGGCGTCCAGAATGAATCCCCGGGCGGCGTCAGGAGCCGGGCGCGCCGAGGCGGGCGCGGGCGAGCGCGAGGGCCTCCTCCCGGGTCGTCACGGTTCCCTCGAGTTGCGCCTCCTCGAGCTCGCGGAGCAGGGCGCCGATCCGGGGGCCCGCCGGGACCCCCAGGCCCATCAGGTCGTGCCCCGTCAGGAGGGGGCGCGGGCGCAGCGCCTCCGCCGGCAGCGCCTGGAGCTGCGCGACGCAGAAGTCGTGGTTGGCGAGGTCCGCCCCCGATGCCAGCCGGTCCGCCCGGTGCATCGCCAGGAGGTCCGGGAAGAACGGGTGTCCCAGCAGCCGCCTGAGCGTGGACGTTCGCATGTGCTGGACGTCCTTGAAGATCATGTGGCGCTCCACGATCCAGACGACCCGCTCCTTCTCCTCGTTCGAGAGGCGGAGCCGGTCGCAGACCGCCGCCGCCATCGTGCCCCCCACCGCGTCGTGCTCGTTGAAGCGGATCCGGTCCGAGATCGAGAGGGTGGGCGGCTTGCCGATGTCGTGCAGCAGCGTGGCCAGGGCGAGCGGCCACGTCGCCCGCTCGAGATGGCGCAGGCAGAGCGCCGTGTGCGTGAAGACGTCTCCTTCCGGGTGGTATTCCGGGGGTTGAGGGACGCCGGCCAGGGCGGCGACCTCGGGCAGGATCACGGCCAGAAGACCGAGGTCGCGCAACCGGCCCAGGCCCGCCTCCCGCCCGGGCGAGACGAGGATTCGCTTGAGCTCCTCTCGGATCCGTTCCGCGCTCACGGAAGCGATCGACGGCGCGAGCGCCCGGACCGCCGCCGCCGTCGCCGGGTCGATCTCGAAGCCGAGCTCGCACGCGAAGCGGACAGCCCGCAGCATGCGCAGCCGGTCTTCCCCGAATCGCGCCGCGGGGTCGCCGATCGTCCGCACCACCTTCGCCGCCAAGTCCGCCCGTCCCCCCACGAGGTCGATGACCCGATCCGACTCCGGATCCCACATCATCCCGTTGATGGTGAAGTCGCGGCGGCGGACGTCGGTCTCCAGATCGGAGAACGTGACCGCGTCGGGGTGGCGGCCGTCGGTGTAGGACGTCTCGGCGCGGAAGGTGGTCACTTCGACGCGCGCGCCGTCCCCGACCACGACGATGACGCCGAACGCCTTGCCGACGGCGACGTGGCGGGGGAAGAGACGCTGGACGGCGTCGGGACGCGCGTTGGTGGCGATGTCGTAATCCTTGGGGGGGACGCCGCGGAGGCGGTCCCGCACGCAGCCTCCGGCGAAGTAGGCCTCGAAGCCTCCTTGCCGGAGGCGATCGACGATGCGGAGCGCGAGGTCGAACGCGGGATCGGGCATCGGGGGATTATAGGGGGGGCGGGGCGTTTTTTGAACCCGAAACGGACTCCGGGGGCCGCCCGGCCGGCAGGCGCTGTCCGGGAGGCGGATGGCTTTGACTCGCCGGCCGTCATTCGAGTATCCTGGATGCGCCCGGCGGGATCCTTTTGTCGTCGGCCGCGGATCGTGTCCACCATGCTTCGCCTCGTCCGCCTTGCCGTCGTCCTGGCGATCGTCGTCTTCTGGCTTCATACCCTGCAGGAGGCGTTGCAACTCGACCGGGAGTCGACCCCCCGGGACCTCCGCGTCGGACGATCCCCCTATGAGATTTTGCTCGCTCGCTCCCTGCTGCGGGACCCGGTCCAGTACCTGGGCATCTACCAGGGCGACCGGCGCGTCGGATATGCGCGGACCGAGGTGCGGCAGGCGAATACCCGCTACCTGATCCGCAACCGGACCGTCTTCGCACCCCACCTGCTGACCCTCTCGCTGCCCACGGAGGCGGAGGCGCAGATCCGGGTCGGCCCGGACTTCCGGATCGAGCACTTCCGGTGCGACGTCGTGCTGGCCGGCAGCCAGTTCCGGTCGCGGTTCGAGGGGGTCGTGGAAGGGGATGACTTGGTGGTGACGGCCTGGATGCCGGCGACCCCGGGGCCGCAGACGCACCGTGTCTCGCGGGAGTTGACGCTCTTTAACGGCCTCTCCCCGTTCGTCGGCGTCCCGAGGCTTGAGGTGGGCGAGGCCTGGACGATCCAAGGGCTGGACGTCTCCTCGTTGTCGGGCGGGGGCCTCGGTGCGGCCTCCTTGCGCCCCCGGGTTCTCACCGCGCGGATCCTGCGGCGGGAGACGATCCTCCGGGAGGGGAAGCCCGTGGAGACCTGGGTTGCGGCCCTTGACGAGGATCCGGCCGACCCTCTGAAGCGGCGCGCCCAGGCGTGGATCGACGCGGAGGGGACGGTCGTCCAAGAGGAGCACCGCGTGCTCAGCTGGACCTTCCTGTTCAGGCGTGAGACGCCGCCGGACCGGCCGGCTTGGGCGCCATGGCACTGACGGGAGACCGGGGATGAGACCGTGATCAAGCTCGCGCACGTGACCAAGCGGTTCGGCGATACGGTCGCCGTGCACGACCTCACGCTGGAGATCCAGCGGGGGGAGCTGTTCGCCCTGCTCGGGCGGAACGGGGCGGGAAAGACCACGACCATCAAGCTGATCGCCGGGCTGCTGCAGCCCTCCGCCGGCGCCGTCGAGGTCTGCGGGCTGGACGTCCACCGCCGGCCCCTCGAGGCCAAGGCCCGGCTGGCGTATGTCCCGGACCAGCCCTTTCTCTACGACAAGCTCACCGCCCGGGAGTTTCTCCGGTTCATCGCCGAGATGTACGGGATTCCCCCGGCGGAGCGGGACGCGCGCGTCGCCTCGCTCGTCCGCCTCTTCGAGATCGAGGGATACCTGGACGCGCTGGCGGAATCCTGCTCCCACGGGATGAAGCAGCGGGTCGTCCTTGCCGCGGCGCTGCTTCACCGCCCGGAGGTCTTGGTCGTGGACGAGCCGTTGGTGGGGCTCGATCCCCAAAACGCCCGGCTGGTGAAGCGGGTCTTCCGCGAGGAGGCCGCGCGGGGCGCCTCGATCCTCATGTCGACCCACACGCTTTCCGTCGCCGAGGAGGTCTCCGACCGGATCGGGATCCTCCACGAGGGGCGGCTGGTGGCGGTCGGGACGATGGACGACCTGCGGGCCCGGAGCCGCGCGGGCGGGAGCCTGGAGGACCTCTTCTTCTCGATCCTGGAAGGGCTCGGGCCGGAGGGGGCGGCGCCCCGCGCCGCGACCCCGCCCGGCCCCGGCGGATAGGGCGGCCTCATGAGCGACCTCGGCGTCCTCCTCGCGGCGAAGGGCTGGTCCCTGCGGAATCGCCTCCGCCAGATCCGCTCGCAGTCCCGTCTCAAGGTGGCCGTCATCCTCTTTTTCGGGACGGCGGTCTGGGTCGGTCTCTACCGGATCTTCCGCCGCAGTTTCGTCTTCCTTCACATTCACAGCGGCGGGCCGGACTTTGCTCAGTTCCTGATGCAGAACATGCTGGCGCTCTTCTTCTTCGCGCTGACCGTGATGCTCGTCTTCAGCAATGCCATCATCCTGTTCGGGGGGCTTTTTCGGTCGCGCGAGACGGCGTTCCTGGCCGCCCTCCCGGTCCGGCCGGTCTCGCTCGTGCTCTACCGCCTGCTCGAGTCGGTCGGCTTCAGCTCGTGGGCGTTCCTCTTCCTCGTTTCGCCCTTGCTCGTCGCCTACGCGGGGGACCAAGGGGTGGGGCTCGGGTTCTACCCGCAGGCGCTCGCATTCCTGGTCGTCTTTCTCTTTATCCCGGCGTCGATCGGCGCGCTGGTGACCCTGGGCGTGGTCGCCGGGTTTCCCCGCTCCCGGCGCGCCGTCCTGATCGCCTTGGCCGGCGGCGTCCTGGCCGCGGCGGCCTGGCTTGTCGCGGACCTCCTCGCGCTGCGGCACCGGATGGGGCAGGAGCAGAGCGCCTTTCTGTTGTTCGAGAAGGTCCGCTTCCTGCTCCACCCGCTGATGCCGAGTTACTGGGTTTCGGAGGGGATTACGAACCTCGGCGAGGGAGGGGACGCGGGGCGGTCGTGGCTCTTCTTCCGGCTGACGCTCTCCCATGCGCTGGTCCTGTTGCTGCTGGTCGCCGGGGCGGCGCGGGTTCTCTTGCTTCGAGGGTGGTGGGCCGGCCCGGGGTACCGCGCCTCGCGCCGGCTCCGCGAGGGGTGGGTCTGGCGTCGGGCCCTGCCTGCTCTCCTGGCCCCGCTCGGCCGCCGGATCCGCCCCCTTGTTCTCAAGGACCTGAAAACCTTCCTGCGCGATCCCGTCCAGTGGTCCCAATTCCTGATCTTTTTCGGGCTCCTGGCCATCTATTTCGCCAACCTTCGGACCTTCCAGTACCACCATCGCGTGGCGTTCTGGAAGAATATCATCGCCCAGCTCAATTTGGCCGCGACGTGCCTGACGCTTTCCACCTTCACCAGCCGGTTCGTTTTTCCCCAGTTGAGCTTGGAGGGGCGGCGGTTTTGGGTCCTGGGGCTCGTTCCCATGCCGCGCTGGCAGATCCTGGCCGGGAAGCTCTGTTTCGCCGCCGCCGGGGCCCTGGCGGTCAGCCTCAGCCTGGTCTTTCTCTCCAACTGGATGCTGGAGGTGCCCCGCCGCGTCATCGCCCTGCAACTGGTCAGCGTCTCGGGCGTCGCCCTCGGCCTCTCCGGCCTGGCCGTGGGGCTCGGGGCCCTCTACCCGGACTTCCAGGAGGATAATCCGTCGAAGATCGTCTCGGGTTTCGGCGGGACCCTGAACCTGGTGCTGAGCCTGCTGTTGGTGGGGGCCGTGCTGGTGATCCAGGGAATGCCTTGCACGCTCTACATGACGGGGCGGATGTCGGACGGGGCGTTTCTGCAGGCGGCGGCGTGGGCGGCGGCCGGCGTCGCGGTCGCCTGCGGACTGGCCGCGGCCCTTCCCCTCGGGCTCGGGTTGCGCGCCTTCGAGCGCCTCGAGGTGTGAACCCCGGGGCGCGCCCCGCGTCACGGCCGGGACTCAGGCGTTGAGCCGGCGGAGGATCTCGGCGATCTTCTCGTCGGCCCCGGTCTGCGGGAGCTGGCAGGTCCCCGCCCCGTCGTGCCCTCCGCCGCCGTACTCGCGGCAGAGCATCCCGATGTTCAAGGGGCACGACCGATTGAAGATGTTCTTGCCGATGGCGACGTTGATCGTCTGTCCCCCCTTCCCCATGTGGATCCGGGCCTCGACCGTGCCCGCGGGGAAGAGGGTGAAGACCAGGAATCGGTTGCCGACGGGGGCGCCCTTCACGCTCCGGAAGTCCGACACGATCACCTTCCCCTCCAGCCGCGCGTGCTCCAGCAGGATCTTCTTGAAGGCCTCCCGCTCCTCGTGCACCCGCTCGCACCGCTTCTTCACCTCGGGATGCTGAAGGACCTTCTCGAGCGGCACCTCCTTGACGTACTCGACCAGCCAACGGAAGTACTTCTGGAACTCGGGGCCGAAGCCCGTCCGCGGATCGAGCGTGTAGCCGAGCAGGATCCACCCCTTCGGGTCCGTCACGTCCTCCGGCTTCAGCCGTGCCGCGTCGAGCCGGTCCGTTTCCTCGAGCATGGTCTGGAACGGCGCGAACGCCGGGCTGTTGTAGTGTTCCTGGATCAGCCGCGCGGTGGAGGGGGCGACGCCGTAGCGGCCCTTGAAGCCCGTCACCGTTTTCGCCTGTTCGTCCTGCGAGACGTGGTGGTCGAACCACATCCCGCAGCCGGGGACGTAAGGCAGGTTGACCACGATGTCTTCCGCCGTGACGGGCACCAATCCGTCCTGCACGTCCTTCGGGTGGGCGAACTTGATTTCCCGGATCTGCTCCACCAGCGAGAGCAATACGCAACTCGTCAGCCCGTCCAAGTCGCCGCGGGTGAGGACGTGCATGGGAGGCTCCGGGAAGCAGGGGGACCCGATACGTCATCCGTGCATGGCATATGAATAACGTGCGGAGGGAGCGCTGTCAAGAAGCGGAAGGGCTCACGCGTCAAACGGGTCGTGCGCTTGATAGAGGCTGCCGTTCCGGTGGGCGACCATGAGGGCCTTGATGACGTCCTCGCCGAACGAGCCGGCGCCGTTCCGGCCGAAGTCGACGAGGACGTCCTTGGCGGGCATCCCGCCACCGCCGTCGCCGCCGTAGGCGCACATCAGGTCGAAGGCGTTGGCGAGGATGAGGATGCGGGCGGGGAGCGGGATCGCGTCCTCCCCCTGGGTCCCCTCGGGGTACCCCGACCCGTCCAAGCGCTCGTGATGGAGGCGGATGAGGGGCACGAGATCCTCGAAGCCGGGGACGGCGCCGACGATCCGGACCCCCGCCCGCACGTGCTCGCCACGCCAGGCGTCGCGGGCCGGACCCTCGGGGGGGGGCGGGGGGACGACGAGCATGCCGACGTCGTGGAGGAGGGCGGCGAGTTGGAGGCGCTGGATGGCGGACCGGCGGAGCCCCAGTTGGGCGGCGACGGCCGCGGTGTATTGGGCCACGCGGCCGGCGTGTCCCTCCCGCTCCGGCGTCTTCAGTTCCGCCGCCGTCACGAGCCCCTTCACCAAGCCGTGGGTCGCCCGGCGCGCCCGCTCCGCGGACTGGAAGGCGGCCGCCGCCATGCCGAGCTGGATGGCCGCCGCGGTCGCCAGCTCGAGCTCCGGCAGGCCGAGGCCTCGGTCCGCCCGCTCGCGGTGGAGGTAGAGCAGGCCGGCCGGCCGGCCCTCGACGAGGATCGGCGCGGCGACGACGCTGTGGATGCGCCGCAGCACGACGCTTTCGTGGAGGGCGAACCGGTCGTCCGCCGTGGCGTCCGAGGTCAGGAGCGAGCGGCCGGACTGCATCACCTCGCGGACGATCGCCCGGCTGACCTTCCGGTCGCCCGGGGGGCCTTCGTGGAAGACGCAGCGCGGCGTGAGCTTGCCCGAGGCCTTGTCGATCAGGAAGATGTACCCGCGGTCGGCCTGGACCATCTGGCCGACCTGCTCGAGGGCGAGGGCGTTGACGGCGTCGGGGTCCTTCTCGGTCGCCGCCAGCCGGGCGATCTCGTAGAGGACCTCGAGGTGGCGGGCGACGACCTCCCGGCCCAGGGCCGGCGCGGGGCCGGGGGTCGACCGGTCGAGCCGGATCTCGACCGTGGTGGAGCCGACCGCGCCCGCCTCGAGCGCATCGAACTCGACCTCGCCCGCGGGGGGCGGCGGCGCGGCGGCGCGGTCCTCGAAGGCCAGCTGCGTCGAGCCGATCCGGATCACGTCCCCCGCGCGCAGCAGCTCCTCCTTCACGCGCTGGTCGTTGACGAAGGTCCCGTTCGTGGAGCCGAGGTCGCGGATGAAGCACATCTCCCCGGCGCGATAGATCTGGGCGTGCTGGCGGGAGACGCCCTGGTCGAGGATCTGAATGGTCTCGGTGGGGTCGCGGCCGATCGAGATGACCGTGTCGCGCACCTCGAAGGTCTTGCCCTTCAGAGGGCCGTTTTTGACCCAGACGCTCGGCATCCGCGCCTTTCCTCCGCCGCGCTCCCCCGGCCCGGGTCAGTATAACGGATCGGCGGGGGGGTGCCAAGCGGCGCGCTAGTCGTGGCGGATCGCCTCGACCGGGTCCAGCCGCGCCGCCTTCCAGGCCGGGTAGGCGCTGAAGACCAGGCTGACGACGAGCGTCGCGGCCACCACCGCGGCGACCGTCGGGACGCTCACGTCCGCCGGCAGGGCCTCGAGATAATATACATCCGGCGGGAAGAGCCGGAAGCCTGTGACGCGCGCGATGGCATCGAGGATCCAGTTCCGCCCGTGCACGGTCAGCAGCCCGGCCGCGACGCCGAGGACGGAGCCGAGGGCTCCGATCAGACAGCCGTTCAGGAGGAAGAGGCCGCTGGTCCCCCCCGCGGTCGCCCCCAGCGCCCGGAGAATCCCGATGTCCCGCGTCTTGATGTCCACCAGCAAGGTCAGGATCGCGACGATGTTGAACCCGGCCACGATGATGACGAGGAAGAGCACGAGAAGCATGGCGATTTTCTCGACGAGAACGGCCTGGAGGAGGGCCTGCTTGTCGGGGTCCTCCCGCCACGTTCGAACCTCGAGACCGCGGGTCTCCACGCGCAGGTCCGCGGCGGCGGCCAGGGCGTTGCGGATCGCCTGCGCCGCCTCCTCCGCGCGGTGGTCCTCGTCCAGCCGCACGGCGAGGTGGGTGACGGCGCCGCCGATCTGGAGGAGATCCTGGGCGGCCTGCAGGGGCATGTAGACCAGGCCGGTGTCGTAGTCGACCATGCGGGTCTTGAAGCGGCCCGTGACGGTGAAGGGACGCTGGTAGGTGGCGAACGGGACCGTGGCGCCGGGCTTGGGCTTGAAGGTGAGCAGCTCGACGGTCATGCCGGGGGCGAACCAGCGGCGGGAGAGCAGCTCCGACCCGACCAGGAGGCCGGGGTGCGGGGGGGGCGCGCCGTCGAGGCGAAAGTCGGCGGACGTCCCGTCGAGCAGGTAGCTTCCCAGGTCGGAGGCGCCGGGCGCGCCCGCTTCGCCGATCTCGCGGGCGGGGTCGATGCCGATGAACCGGGCTCCCTCGCGATAAAGGAGGCCGGAGACGTAGACGTTGCAGACGCCCTCGACGTGGGGGGCGGCGGCGACGACACGCGGCACGCGCCGCACGACATCCAGCAGCGGCCCCGGACGGCCGATGAAGCCGCCCGGCCGGGTGACGGTCACGTGCGAGGCGATGCCCCGGATCCGCGCCTGGAGGTCCCGCGCGAAGCCGTTCATCACCGAGGTGACGACGATCAGGGACCAGATGCCGAGGACCACGCCGACGACGGAGAAGAGGACGATCGTCCGCTGCTGGAGATAGCGAACGATCACGAGGCCCCGGTGCAGGCCGAGGGCGGCCATCGCGCGCGCCACCGGCTCCAGGAGGGCGCGGAGCGGCGAGCGGGCGACGCGGGCGAGGGTCTCGAGCGTTCGTCCCATGCGGCCTCCCGGTCTCGCGGTCACGCGAGCCGCCCGTCCACGAGGTGGATGACGCGGTCCGCCCGCCGCGCGACCCCCTCGTCGTGCGTCACGATCACGAACGTCCGCCCCGCCTCGCGGTGGAGGGCGGCGAGGACCTCCTGGATCTGCTGGCTCGTCGCCTGGTCGAGGTTGCCCGTCGGCTCATCGCAGAGGATGACGTCGGGCTCGTTGACGAGCGCGCGGGCGATGGCGACGCGCTGGCGCTCGCCGCCCGAGAGCTGCGCGGGGCGATGATGCAGGCGGCCGCCGAGGCCGAAGCGGTCCAGGAGGGCGCGGGCCCGCTCCCGGGCCTCCGCCCCCGCCCCCATCCACGCCCCCACCCCGTGGCGGATCATCAGCGGCAGGAGGACGTTCTCGATCGCGGTGAGGTCGGGGAGGAGATGGTAGAACTGGAAGACGAATCCGAAGTGGCGATTCCGGACCGCGGCCAGCCGCGCGTCGGCCAGCGACGCCGCCCGGAAGTCCCGGTACCGAACCTCCCCCGCCGTCGGCCGGTCCAGGAACCCGAGGCAGTGCAGCAGCGTGCTCTTGCCCGCCCCCGAGGGGCCGACGATCGCGAGGAACTCCCCGCGGCGGACCTCGACGTCCACCCCCTTGAGCACCCGCAGCAGCGAGTCCCCGGAGCGGAACTCCTTGACGAGCCCCTGCGCGGCGATCACGACTTCCGAGGTGGCGGTCTCATTCATGCCGGATCGCCTCGATGGGGTCCAGGCGCGCCGCCTTCCACGCGGGATAGACGCTGAAGAGCAGGCTCATGACGAGCGAGGCGGCGACCGCCAGGACGACGGTCGCGGGGCTCACGTCGGCGGGGACGCGGTCGAGGAAGTAGATCTCCGGGGGGAAGAGCCGGAAGCCCGTGAGGCGGTGGACGGCCTTCTCAAAGGGGTCGAGGCCGTAAGCGCAGGCGACGCCGATCGCCACGCCGAGCAGGGATCCGACCGTCGCGATCAGGGACCCGAGGAGAAGATAGAGGACGCTGACGCCCCCCGCCGTCGCGCCGAGCGCCCGCAGGATCCCGATGTCCCGCGTCTTCATGTCCACGATCAGCGTGAAGATCGCGACGATGCTGAAGCCGGCGACGATGACGATCGTGAAGAGGATCACCCACTGGATGTTCTTCTCGATGCCGACGGCCTGGAGGAGGATCCGCTTGCCGGGGATCTGTTCCCAGGTCAGGACGTCGAGGCCTCGGGTCTCCTCGCGAAGGCCGTCCGCCGCGGCGAGGGCCTCGCGGATGGCCCGGACCGCCTCCGGCGCACGCCGGTAGTCGTCGAGCCGAACGGCGATGTGCGTCACCGCGTCCCCCAATCCGAGGAAGTCCTGGGCCGCGGCGAGCGGCACGTAGGCCAAGCCGCGGTCGAGCTCGCTCATCCGGGTCCGGAAGCGCCCGGCGAGGGCGAACGCCCGGTTCCGGTAGTCGAAGTCGGACGGGGCGGCGCCCGGCCGCGTCAGGATGGTGGCCAAGCGGAGCGTCTCGCCGGGGGCGGCGGCGCGGCCGCCCAGCACCTCCGCGCCGATCAGGATGCCGGGGTGCGCGGCGCCGCCGGGCGGGGCGGGGAGGCCGGCCCCCGGCTCGAGGTAGCGCCCCAGCTCGCTGACGCCCGGCGCGTCCGGGCCGCCGATCTCCCGGGCCGGGTCGATCCCGATCACCTGGATCCCCCGGGGGAGGATCGCGCCGCCGTGGCTGACGTAGGCCAACCCCTCGGCGTGCGGCGCGACGGCCGCAACGTGGGGGATTTTCCGAACGAGCGCGATCAGCTCCTCGTGCCGCCGGATCCGGCCCGACGGCCGCTGGAGGACGACGTGCGAGGCGATGCCGCGGATCCGCTCCCGGATCTCCCGCGAGAAGCCCTCGAAGAGCGAGGTCACCACGATCAGCACCGCGATGCCGACGACGATCCCCGCCACGGAGAAGAGGAAGATCTTCCGGCTGCGCAGGGAGCGGATGCAGATGAGGAGCTTGTACACGGGGCTGGGGCGGCTCGAATGTCACGTGCCGGGACGGTGGCGCATCTGCGGGAAGAGAATCACCTCGCGGATCGATTCCTGCGCCGTCAGCAGCATCACCAGCCGGTCGATCCCGATGCCGAGGCCGCCCGCCGGCGGCATGCCGTGCTCGAGGGACGTCACGAAGTCCTCGTCGATCGCCCCGGCCTTCACGACCTCCTCGCCCCCCGCCGCCGCCTGCGCCTCGAGCCGCTTCCGCTGCTCGAGCGGGTCGTTCAGCTCCGTGTAGGCGTTGCTGATCTCCATCCCGGCCAGGAAGGCCTCGAACCGGTCGGCGATCCCCGGACGGCCCGGCAGCTCCCGGCAGAGCGGCGTCATCTCGATCGGCTGGTGGCAGACGAAGGTGGCGCTCTGCAGGTGCGGCTCGCAGTACTCGCCGAAGACCTTGTCGAGCAGGTCGACCCGGTGCATCTTCCCCGGCTCGATCCCCTTCGCCCGGAGCCGCGCCCGGAGCGCGTCATCGTCCTGCGGATCCACGCCCGCGTGCTCCTTCACGAGCTCGAGATAGTCCTTGCGCGGCCACGGCGGCGTCACGTCAAGCTCCCGGTCCCCGAGCCTCAGGCGGGTGCCGCCCGCGACCTCGCGGGCGAGGGACGCGACCAGCGTCTCCACCAGCTCCATCATCGTCCGGAGGTCGCCCATGGCGTGGTAGAGCTCCAGCAGCGTGAACTCGGGGTTGTGATGCGTGTCCACCCCCTCGTTCCGGAAGACCCGCCCGATCTCGTAGACCCGGTCGATCCCCCCGACGAGGAGCTTCTTGAGCGGGATCTCGAGGGCGATCCGCAGGTAGAGATCCATGTCCAGCGCGTTGTGGTGCGTCACGAACGGCCGCGCCGCGGCCCCCCCGGGGATCGGCTGCAGCACGGGCGTCTCCACCTCCACGTACCCCCGCCCGTCGAGGAACCGGCGGATCGACGACACGATCCGGCTCCGAGCCAGGAACGTCTTCTTCACGTCCGGGTTCGCGATCAGGTCGAGGTAGCGCTGCCGGTAGCGCACCTCCGGGTCCTTCAGGCCGTGCCATTTCTCGGGAAGCGGCAGAAGCGACTTGCAGAGGAGCGTCAGCTCCTTCACCTCGATCGTGATCTCGCCCGTCCGCGTCTTGAAAAGGGGGCCTTGGACGCCCACCCAGTCGCCGAAGTCGAGGAGCTTGAAGAGCGCAAAAGCCTTCTCGTCGAGCAGGTCCTTCTTGAAGTAGACCTGGATCTTGCCGGTGGCGTCGCGCAGGTCGGCGAAGGCCGCCTTGCCGTGGCCCCGAATGATCGTCAGCCGTCCCGCCGCGCGGGCCTCCGCCTGGTGGTCCGTCTCCGGCGTCCAGAGGGCGAGGATCTCCTGGACTGGCCGGGCGCCGTCGTAGCGGTTCCCGAATGGCTCCACGCCGAGGGCGCGGAGGGCGTCGAGCTTTTTGATGCGCAGGTCGCGTTCGGAGTCGGCCACGGTAAATTTCTGCTCCGCATGGGGTTACGGCGAACGGGGATAGAGAGTATCACCGTGGGCGTCTCAATGCAAGATAACCGTCAACAATCCGCCGGGTCTGTGATAACCTGTCCCCCCGTTCGTGCCGAGTCTTCCTGTCGGGCCGCGCCGCCATGCACCCGAACGCTTTCCGTCCCCGGGAGCGCCTGAAGCGCCGCCGCGACTTCGAGCGGGTCACCCGCGAGGGGAAGAGTCTGGGCGACGCCTTGCTGCGGCTGCGGGCCGCCCCGAACGGTCTTCCCCACGGGCGGCTCGGCATCATCGTCAGCAAGCGGATGTCGAGGCTCTCCCCCGAGCGGAATCGCATGAAGCGGCTGATCCGCGAGGCGTGGCGCCTCCACAAGACGGCCCTCCCGCCGGGGGTCGACTGGCTGGTCATCCCGAAGGGGAACCTCTCCCGCCGGACCTTGAAGGAGATTGAAACCAGCCTGCTGGCGCTGGCGCGGCGGTACCGGGACGAACCGCAGTCCGGATAAGGCGACATGAATCCCGTCCAGTTCGCCCTCATCGCCCTCGTCCGGGTCTACCAACTGACGCTGGCGCCGCTCTGGGCGCTGCTGTCGTTCCTCCCCCCCGTCTGCCGCTACACGCCGACCTGCTCGCAGTACTTCATCGAGGCGGTGCGGAAGAAGGGGGCGCTCCGGGGGACGTGGATGGGGATCCGGCGGATCCTGCGGTGCCACCCGGCGGGGGGGGGCGGCTACGACCCGGTGGAATAGCGACCGGCAATGCATCGGGACTGGTATGGCGAACGGCTCGGCCGGCACGCAAGATTACTGGTTCTTGCGCGGCTAGCGAGCCAGTCCCGGCGGCGGGGGGCGCCGCCAGCGTGGATCTCCCGGCGCGGCGACGACGGGGACCGGCCGGATCATCGCCGCACCGCCCCCGTACGTCCCGGCCCAGACCGTCCCGTCCGGCAGGGCCAGAAGGCACGAGACATAATCGTCCGGGAGTCCGGCGTTTCGCCTGTCGAAGGGCTCCCAGAGGCCGGACTTCACGTCAAGCCGCCAGGCGCCATGGCGGCGCGTTCCCGCCCACCCATATCGAGATCCCGGCCTCGGTCCCGATCCAGATCCGGCCGTCGCGCGGGCTCACGGCGAGCGCGTGGACGTGCCAGCCGGCGAGGCCGTCGTAGGTGTCGAACCGCGTCCACGAGGCGCCGTCGAAGCGGAAAACGCCCTGCTCCTCGCCGGCGAGCCAGAGGCGGGCCCGTCCGCGGCGATCGCCGTGACGAAGCGCCCGGCCTGCGGATGCGCGATCCATTCGACAACGGGCCGGAGTTCCGCTGCGGCGCCCTGCGCGAGTGGCTGGAGGGGCAGGGCATCCGACCTCTGTACATCGAGCCGGGGAGCCCGTGGGAAAACGGCTACCCGGAAAGCTTCAACGGCAAGTTCCGAGACGAGTGCCTGAACATGGAACTATTCTGGAACGACACCGAGGCGCAGGTTATAGTCGAGGAGTGGAGGAAGCACTACAACACCGACCGACCGCACAGCGCGTTGAGATACCGGACGCCAGCCGAGGCGGCTCGAAGCCCTGAAGACGCCGCCACGGCCCTGAACTCTGCCATTCAGGGCGCAAACAATGGGGCACCCATTAACCCATAATCTGGACCAGATTTGGGGGGCAGGTCAACGAGCCCGGCGACGTCCATCCCGCGCTCGTGAGCGGCATCGCGCAGTTCCAGCTCGTTCACATCCACCCATTCGTGGACGGGAACGGCCGCACGTCGCGGCGTCCTTTCGACGCTCTGCCTCTACCGCGCGGGCTACGACTTCAAGCGGCTCTTCACGATCAGCGAGTACTACGACCGCGACCGGGCCGCTTTCTATCGCGCCATCCAGAGCGTCCGGGAACAGGGCATGGATATGACCGGCTGGATCGAGTTCTTCGCCGAGGGGCTCTCCACCCAGATGCAGGAAATGGTTCAGCGAGGAGAGCGAGCCATCCGGCGCGACGTGCTGGCCGGGGAACACAGCCTTTCCAAGCGACAAGCACGGGCGCTGGGGTACCTGTTGGAACACGGGCAGTTGAGGATCAAGGACTACCAGGCACTTTGTCCGAAGGTGGACCGGCGATCCCTCCAGCGGGATCTGAAGGCCATGATACAGAAGGGCCTCGTGGTTGTCGAGGGAGCCACCAATCGTCTTTTGTACAAGTTTAAGAACGTCAATGAGTTAGGTGGATAAAACTTGCGACAAACTTGCGACATAACTTGCGACGAGCTCGCGACATGAATCGCGACATGAGCCTGCAACAAGCTGTGACATCGAGCTGTGACAAACTCGCGACGGACTTGCGACGTGCAGGGGGAGACAACATGACCCAAGAGATCGTGACCTTTCCCAAACCGGCGAGCCCGACGATCGACGAGGTTCTGGACGGGTTCCTGCGCGAGCAGCGCCTCCGGCTGAAGCGGGCCGTACTTTCGCACTACGAGAGCGTCATCGACCTCCTCCGGCAGCACCTGAACGGCTACGCCTACGAGAGCCTGTCGAAGCCGGAATCCGCGCTCTTCGACAAGCACTACAACGCGAAGGGCGAAGATCATCGCGAGTTCTGCCAGCTCTTCGGGCCGGACAAGATCGTCGGGAACCTCGGCATGTTCCTGGGATACTTCATGATCCGCAAGGTCATGGCGGGCGCCGCGCTCAAACGGGCGGCGGGCACCGTGACGAAGCGGCTCTCCAAGTGGCTTGCTGAGAAGGGGTACATCTCGGAAGACGCCGCCGCGGCGGGGCATGAACGAGGGGCGGACGCTGCGCGGGATCTGCCCAAGGCCGAGCGCGCGAGCCGGATTCTCTTTGAAGCCGCCGATGCGGTTCCCGTCGACCCGAACGACTTGGCCGCCGAGGACTATCTGGAATTCGACCACCTCACCATTGGCAAAGTCGAACCCGGAAAGCTTTGGCTCGAGACCTTCGATGGCGGCGGGAAGAAGCTCCTTGGTCCCATTCCGGCTCCAAAGAAGGCGACGGACCTCCTCCAGGAAGGCTGGGAGATCAGCTGCGGCCTCGGGCGCGTCCGGGGCAAGTGGCGGATCATCGAGATGGGGAACATCTATCCGTAGGGGGGAACATGAACGATGAGACATGATGGGTCGCTCTATACGCTGGAGGTATTCATTATCGATGGCCCCATGACGGACAAGTTCCGGAAGAAGAATCGGGTCGTCTCGCGCACGATCCAGATCCGCGGCGATCAGACCTTGCGGGACCTGCACCGCGCCATATTCGAAGCCGTCGACCGCGAGGAGGAACACCTCTACGAATTCGAGGTCGGGGGCAAAGGACCGCGTGATCCGAAGGCCAAGCGGTATACTCTTCGCAGCGCCGCAGAAGACCCGTTTGGCATGGAAGAACCGGCAGGCGACGTAAGCCACACGACCATCGGATCGCTCGACCTGAAGCCGAAACAGGCCTTCGGCTACTGGTTCGACTTCGGGGACGACTGGCGGCACCAGATCAATGTTGTGGCTATCGAGGGCCAGTCGCCGAAGGACAAGTATCCGAAGGTGACGAAGCGCGTCGGAGAAAGTCCGCCCCGGTACGTCGATCGGGATGATGAGGAGTAATCGCGTCGGAGGGGGCATGAAGGAAGAATCTCTCGGGCCGCTTGCCAATCTGCCGTTTGTTCGCAGGGAAGGAGACCGGCTCATCATCGATCATGACCTCATGGCTCCCCTCGAGAAGTTGATCCGCGAGGAGTTCAAGCCGATCAAGGTGCGTCGTCATGAAGATGCCTTTCTTCATATCCTTCAGCCGATTGAGGAGGCGATCGTAGGGGCCTACCGGCGGCAGCGGACCCTGAAGAGCGACGACGTTCGACGCGCCATCCGGGAAGTCATCGATCTCTTCCCCAAGGCGCCGGCGGATTCCCTCGGACGGGCCATCTACGATCGAATCCACCTGACGGCCGCTCTCAACGCCGGAAAACTTTCGGACATGGAGATCATCGCCTGCCTGAACCGGATCCTGGACTCGATCAAACATCACGGCGGAACGCAGGGCTACCTTTCCTTTCTCGATGGAATGATGCCATGAGCCGTCCCTACGATTGGCGGCTCCACCGCTCGGCCCGGCCCAGGTCGATCTCTTCCCACTCGAGATCCTGCGACGAATCAGTCCCGGAGCGGGCCCCCGCTACGAGGACCAAGAGATGACTTTTCGGCGACGCCAGGCGCCGGGGTCATCCAAGAAATAATACGAAAGGGCGCAGCCGCCGTCGCTGCGCCCTTTCTGTTTACACCCCCCGTCCTCTGTCGAGAGGACCGGATGAAACGCCCCCGCTCGGCTTCCAAGGTTGTCAAGGTAGTCGTGGAACGACACCCCGATGGTGTCGTCGCCTACCCCGTCGGACTCAGGGGGGTCGTCGTGGGCGAAGGGGACACGGTCGACCAAGCACTCAAAGACGTCCGCTCGGCAATCCGCTTCCACTTCAAGACCTTCGGTAAACGTCCGGCCATCGGCGTGCGCGTTATGGCACGAGGCTGATGCGGCGGGGGGTTACGACCGAGCCGCAACTCCGGAGAGGGGGGAAGAGTCGGCCGGAGTCTGGGCTCGCGGAAGCGAAGCACGGCGATGAACGCAACCGCCCCGCCCGCCTACCGCGTCACTTCCGACACCGCCCACGCCCCGTCTTTCTTCCGGAACCGGAACTCCCAACGCGGCCGGAGGCCGTAGCCGGCGTCGGAGGCCCGCATCTGGACCTGCGCGGAGGCCGTTTCGCCATCGACGGAGAGCGACAGGAAGGAGTCCGGGCGCATCGCCAGGCTCTGTTCGCGGAGGTAGGCCTCGACGGCCCGGCGGAAGGGGGCGGCCTCCTGCGCCGAAGGCGCCTCCGCGCCGCCCCCGCAGGACGCGAGCATCAGGCAAACCAGGAACCCGTCCCCGCGCATGGGCGGTCCCTCCCCTAGACGGTCGCCAGCGCCACCGCCTCCTTCAACCCGTCGAGCGCGTCGCGCGTCGGGACGAACTCGTGGCCGACGTACCCGTCGTACTTCAGGTCCGCGAGGGCCTGGAAAAGGGGGCGATAGTTGATCTCCTGGTTCGGGCCGATCTCGCACCGGCCCGGCACGCCCGCCGTGTGGATGTGGCCGACATAGGGCATGTACTGCCGCAGGCGCACGAGCAGGTCCCCGTCCATCACCTGGACGTGGTAGAAGTCGAAGAGCACCTTCATCCGGGGCGAGCCGACCTGGCGAACGATGTCGATGCAGTAGTCCATGTGGTCGCCCTGGTATCCCGGATGGCCCTTCATGTCCTCGGCCACGCGGCTGTTGAGCATCTCCAGGCACAGGTTGACCTTCTTCTCCTCGCAGTACGAAATGACCTTTTTGAGCCCGTTGACGCAGTTCTTCTTGCCGACGTCGTCCGGGATGCCGTTGCGAAACCCGGTGAACGTGATCACGTTCGGGCAGATCCCCGGGTTCGCCGCGCAGGCGTCGGCCGCCTCCCGGATCTTCGCGACGCACATCTCGTGGTTCGCCGGGTCGTTGAATCCCTTCACGAACCCGTGGCTGCCGGTGATGGCGCAGACGAGGCCGTACTTCCGGAGCGTCGGCCAGTCCTTGGGTCCGCAGAGCTCGACGCTGACGCAACCGAGGTCCCGGGCCGTCTTGCAGAGGCCGTCCATTCCGCCGAGATGCTTGACGTACGGCCAGTCGGTCAGGGACTGCTTCAGGCGGCCTCGGCGCGCGGCCTCGGGGTCGAAGGCGGGCGATCCGGCGTCGCCGCCCGCCTTGCCGGAGGAGGAGCAGGCGGGGGCGAGGGCCGCGCCGGCCAGCACGGCGGCGCCCTGCACGAGGTGACGGCGGCTCATCGAGGCCATGACGCCCTCCTTCGAATGCGATGCCGTGGAAAACGGGCGCGCGGGCTCCCGAGTCCCCCGGCCGCGCCCGGCTGGACACTATATATCACCCGCCCGGCGTTTGGCAATCCCCCGCCGCGCGATCCTCCTCCCGCAGCCACCGGCGCGCCGCCAGCACCGCCAGGAGGTAGATGAGCACGAAAAGCGCCAAGCGGGCGGCGACGTGCGCGTCCGAGAAGGTTTGCGAGAGCACCCGGCCGTCCCTGTCCAGGACCATCGTCAGCTCGTAGATCGACCGCCCCGGCACGTGCTGGAACTGGCGGTCGGAGAAGCGGATCGCCGCCGTTCCATCCGGTCCCTCGCGGACGAACGCCGCGGGGAACCGCGCGAGGCGGTCGAAGGCCTCCTTCTCCCGCGTGCGGGGGACGCGGCTGTCGACAAGCCGCGCGGCCGGCCACGGCTCGAGCCACTCGGGGTCGCCTCCCGCCAGGCGGAGCCGCACTTCGTGCACCTCGTCCCCGCCGTCGATCAACCCGCGCCAGTGAAAGGCCGTGGGATACATCGGGAAGGCGGCGACCGTCCGGAGGCGCGCCGCGCCGAGCCGCTCGCCCGCCAGCGCCCGGACGCGGTCGAGCGCGACGGCGTGATGGACGCCGCAGAGGCCGACATAGAGGATCGCGAGGCCGAGCCCGAGCCGGGCGATCGCCGCGGCCTGCGGCCTCCGGATCCAGGTCGCCCCGATCGTCGCGAGGAGAAGACCGAAGAGGACGGGGTCGATGATATAAACCCAGTCCAGGGCGAAGCGGCGGCCGGAAAAGGGCGCCAGCGGCATCGCGCCGAAGGCGTTGAGCAGGTCCGTCAGGGTGTGGGCCAGGAGCCCCGACGCGCCCGCCAGTCCAACGAGCGCCCGCTCCCGCGGCCGTCCTCGGCCGAAGATCCAGGCGGCGGCAAGTCCCCAGCCGGCGACCGCGAGCAGGCCGTGCGTCCATCCGCGGTGTGCGAGGATATACGAGGCCGTTCCGCCGAGTTCGTAGAGGTGATCGGCGTCGGGCAGCAGCCCGCCGAAGGTCGCGGCGGCCAGGGCGCGCTTCCCGGCGGCGCGCTCGAAGGCGGCGCGCCCGACCAAATAGCCGACGAATCCGTGGGTGACGGTGTCGATGAACAGCCTCCGGACAGACGGACGGGGGAGGCGATCCGGGCCGGGATCCGCCGCCGCTCCCCTGGAGCCGCGGCGGGAGCGGCCGGCCCCGTCCCTCATGGGTACTGCGCCTCGATCTTCAGCGTCGCGGCCAGGCGGGCGCCGTTGACCGTCCCGCCCGCCGGCCCGTCGGCGTTGAAGCGGATCTTCCATGTCCCGCCGATATCGACGCCGGCGGGAGGAACGAGCCGGACGTCGGCGGACGGCGCGGCGCCCTCGTCGAGGATCTCGATCACGTGGAGGAAGAGGGTGCGCGCGGTGCCCTTCGCGGGATCGCCGACCTCGATCCGCCAGGGGCAGACGGGCGGCTCCTTCCGGCGCTTCGACTCGTGGTTGTACTGCGCCTTCGGCTCGAGCGGGTGGCCCCACGCTTCCCGTCCCGGGCCGCCGCGCAGGACGATCTCCGCCTGCGCCGGCAGGAGCGTGTGCATCGCGGCGCGCGAGCGGCCCTTCGAAAGGACCTGCCGGTCGCCGTCCGCCTCCGGCAGGCTGAGCCACGTCGTCACGGCGCCCTTCGCCGCCGGCTCGGTCGGCACGTGGAGGAAGGCGTGGCGCGCGAAGTCGGGCCGGGAGGCCTCGACGCGGTCGAACACGACGACGCACTCGCGGGGGCCGCGCAGGTAGAGGAGCTGGCGCGTGACCTCGCGCGTCTTCGCGGGAGCGTAGCCCTGCGTCAGGTCGGCCGCGGCGTACGTGAAGTCCTTCGCGTGTTCGAAGGCCGTCAGGTGCCCGCGCGCGCGGGGGAACGGGCCGCCCTCGTAGAGGTGGCGCACCAGTCCGCCGTCGTTTTCGTTCCCCTTGTCGCGCCGGAACGTCTCGGCGGGGTCGAAGATCGTGACGATGTTAAAGACGAGGGATCCGCCGTTGTAGTAGTCGTCGTCGTTGTGCCCCTGGCCGCCCTGCCTGGAGACGAGGGCGCCTTTCTTGCAGATCAGGAAGTGGCCCTCGTCGTCGCGGGCGTGACCGGCGAACTGGGGGCCGGCGCCGAAGAAGACCCACGTGGCGTCGGGGTCGTCCCAGGCGCTTCGCGCATAGACGTGGCCGGCGCCGGGAAAGCAGTAGCCGAGGGGGAGAGCCGAGGGGGGGACGGGCTTGCGCTCCGGGTCGAGACAGGCGACGCGCTGCCAGCGCTCGCGGAGCCCCCAGCGGGCCCCCTGGTCGGCGAACCAGCGCGAGAGGCCGTCGGGGAGCATCGGCGCGGCGCGGGCGAAGGCGACCGGCCTCGCCCCGTCCCCGTCGTCGATGAAGGCCGTCCGCTCGTTGTGCGGCATCATCGTGTACGCCACCCAGCGGGGGGTCTCGACGGGGTAGCCGGACGGCTTGATCCCCTCGAGCAGGTCGATGCCCGTCGCGGTCTTCCAGGCGCGGAAGGCGTAGGGGATGACGGTGACGGGTCCGTAGCCGCCGTGGCCGTAGGACTCGGACCAGACGCCGCCCATCCGGTTGAAGGCGGGCAGGCACTCGGCGGGGACCCGGCGGTGCCAGGAGTCGAGGAACCGCCGCGCATCGGCCTCGCGCGACGTCCCCGCCCCGAGGATCGCCAGGGCGATGAGCAGCTTCTGGGTCAGCGCGTCCCGGCTGTTCATCACGTTGAGGTGGATCGGCCCCCAGGTCTGGTTGTACTCCCAGTGGCCCCACTTGAGCAGGATCTCCGGCTCGCCGGTGAACCAGGGGAGCCACGAGCCGAGGGCGCCGCCGTAGCGTGCGCGCTGCTCCGGGGTGAGCGCGTCGAAGATCCAGTCGAAGGCGATCGCGTGGTAGCCGAAGTGCGTGCTGTCGGGATTCACGAGGATCGACCCGTCGCCCCACTGTTTCACGATGACCTCGGCGTACGGCGCGTGGACGCGGCCGGCGGCGCGTTCCACCAAGTAGGCCAGCCCGCAGTTCATCAGGTCCTCGGGGATGGCCCACCCGTTCGTGATGAACTCGATCCCGCCCCGCTTGACGGCCGCGTCGGCGCGCGCCTTGACCACGGCGTAGTCCTCGGCCAGGGGGCCCGCGCAGCGGCGGGCGACGGCGGCGACGTTTTCGATGAAGAGGCGCGGGTGGTCGGGCCGGACCCGGTAGGGGCCGGCGGGCGCGGCCAATGCGAGCGGCAGGACCAGGAGGGAGACCGGCACCATGCGTTCCGCATCCGGGGGTTACTGAACGCGATCCAGCCGGGCCCCGTCAATCGCCGCCTCGCCGGTCGCCCCCGGTCCGATCCGGATCCGGAAGTGGATCGCCATCGTCCCCGCGGGGACGGGCACCGTGCAGGCGATCGGGCGCCACTCGTTCAACTGGCCGCGGATGTCGCGCCGCGCCGCCTCGCGCCGCCGGCCGTCCGCGCCGATCAGGTCGACGGCGAGAACGCTCCCGCGCTGAGGCATGACCGGCTTGACGAAGACCTGGGCTCGGTAGAGGCCGGGCTCCCGAACGGGCACGGTTTGCTCGAGGACGACGAAATCCTCGGGGTGGAGACAGACCACGGCGGCCGCCGACTTCCCGTGCATGGCGCCGCCCTCGAGCCCCAGGCGCTCGCTGCGGCCGGACTGGTCCATCTCCCACCCCACCGGCCCGGCCTCACCCCAGATCTCGAAACTGCCGTTGACCAGCAGGTTGCCGGGGGCCTCCTCGGCGACGTCGTTGGTCAGGCCGCACCCCGGTCCCAGCGGCATCGACAAGACCAGCAGGATCGTCGCCGACCGGCAGGGGGGTCTGCGCATGATCGAACGCTCCTCGGGTCGCGGAACACGGCCCGCCGCGAGCCGGAGCCCGGACCCCGGCGACGGCATGGTACTGCGGGGCGGCGCGCCAGACAAGCGGATCAAGGCGCGGTCCGCGCGCCGGGGCGAGAAAGCCGCCGCCGGCATCAGTCCCCCTTCACCGCCTCGTACTCCACCCAGCGCGTCCGCACGCCCGTCCCGGTCGGGATCGACCAGAAGGCGGAGGCCGCGGCGCCGGCCGGGAAAACGCGGGAAGCCCGGTGCGGCCCGGCGTCGTCCGTCCAGTCGAAGGTCACCTTCGTCGCGTCCCGCCCCCGCACGCGGTAGACAAGGTGCGCCTCCGCGCGCAGGACCGGCTTCCCGCCGCTGTTGCGGAAGCGGACGCGGACGGTCGTGACGTCCTTCCCAGCCACCTCCACCGAGCCGGAGCAGAGGCTTTGCGACCAGAAGTCCTTCGGCTCGACCCCGCGGCGGGGAATCGTCCAGTCCTTCACGACGGGGCGCCACGTCGCCCCGCCGTCGGCCGAATACTCGATCTGGTAGGCCACGTCCGGCCGCGGCGGGTTGCCGGAGGCGACGTGGGCAACAGCGCAGACGGCCAGGATCGGCTCCCGGCGGGGCGTCGCCAACTCGAGGGTGACCGAGGGCGTGTCGAAGGCGCCCTCCACGACGTGGGCCCGGGCCTGGGGCCGCGTCGGGCCGGCGCTGACCACGGCGCGTCCCGAAGCGTTGAAGTCCACCCGCGTCCCGCGATCCTTGAGCTGCGGGATCACGGAGCCGTTCGCTTGGCAGACGGTCGTCATCGTCAGGCTCGTTCCCGCCAGGGCCTTCGCGCCTGCGCCGAAGCGGATCCAGTACTGGCGAAACCCCTTCACGAGATCCGTCAGGTCCATCCCGTCCGAGAAGGGGCCGGCATCCCGCCACGTCGTCCCGCGGTCGACGGAGACGGAGACCGGGCAGGCGGCTCGGCCGCGGAGGACGAGGCCGTTCCGGCCGCCCGGCTTGTAGATCCCCCAGGGGGAGTCGTCGGGAGGCGTGGCGGCGATGATGTAAGGCGACTGGAACTCGAAGGTCACGCGCTCGTCCGTCTCCTCGACCGCCCCCTCGCGGTAGTCGCCGGAGGCGAAGTCGGGGGCGTAAACGTACACGGCGTTGGCGAACCGGGCTTGGCCGTCCCGGTAAGGCGCCCCGTCTTTCGATCCGTACATCGCGTCCGGCTGGTTGACCCACGTGCGCGAGCGCTCCGGGCCGGGGATGCCGGCGGTCTTGTAATTCCGGCCCCAGAAAACGTATGTCTTCCCATCCTCGAGACCCGGCTGGAGGTAGCGCCGGAAGGTCTCGCCGCGGCGGAGGTGAACGACCGGGGGGGGGCCCGCGTAACCGGCGAAGTACTCGGCGCAGAGAAACTGGGCGTAGACGCCGCCGTCCTTCGGGTGCAGCCCGCAGACAAGCCAGCCGTGCTGCCGGTCCGGCTTATAGGAACGGTCGGTGAGACGCTTCCAGTCGGCCATCACCTCGGGAATGGACAGGAGGGCCGCCCCGGCGTCGTCGTACACGACGGTCGAGATGTCGTGGTCGATCAGAACCCACTTCCCGGCACCGTACGGTCCGCCGGTGAGGAAGGCCTCGAAGGAGTTGTGCCCCTCGACGCCGACGCCGCGGGCGCGTCCCGGACCGAGCCGGGCGTCGATCTCGGCCGTCCACTGCGAATGCGTGGTCCCACAGAGGCCGAAGCCGTGGGCGAACAGGCCGGTCCAGTAGTCTCGCGTCCGCAGGTCGCGCCCCTTCTCGAACCCCTCCCCCCAGAGATCCTCCTTCCCCTCCTCGCCATGCCAGTAGTGCGTGTTGCGCCAGAGCCAAGCGGCCAGCGCCTTCTGCTCGTCGGTTTTCGGCGGGACGCCGACAACGCGCGCGTAAAGGGCCTCCTGGGTCTCGAAGAGCCGCTCGAAGGTGGAACAAGCCAGCTCGCCGGGGTACCACGGGTGGTCGGTCCGGGACTGGGGATCGCCGACGTCGGCGGCGACCGGCAGAGCGGCGAACAGAAGGGGCAGGCCGGCCGAAGAAAGGGGGCGCATCGCATTTCTCCCGGATGAAACCCGTGCCGGCGATTATACCAGCGCGACGGGCCACCGCGAAAGCGAAGCCGAGACCGGAGCCGGGACCGCGGGCGGACGGAGCAGATCGGGGGTTGCGCGCCGTGCGATCGAAGGCAGGCGGAGGATACCGAGAAAAGTCCGGGGCAACTGGAGCGGGTTTGCCGCATTGACACCTTCCAGGATCCGTCTACAATCGCGGCGTCCGCGCCGTCCCGACTCACGGATCCGAGAACTTCCCTGCCATGCGCTGCCTTGTGACCGGCGCCTCCGGGTTCGTCGGAAGCCACCTCGTCGACGCCCTCGTGTCCCGGGGCGAGGAGGTGACGGCCCTGGTCCGCCCGTCAAGCAATCGGCGGTGGCTGGCCGGCCAGCCGGTCCGGGTCCTGGCCGGTCGGCTCGACGACCCCGCTTTCCTGGAAGACGCCGTCCGGGGGCAAGAGCTCGTCTTCCACGTCGCGGGGGTGATCACGGCTCTGACCGAGCGGGACTACTTCCGCACGAACGTCGGGGGAACGCGTCGCGTGGTCGACGCCTGCCGGCGGGCGGCGCCGAACCTGAAGCGGCTTCTTTATGTCAGCAGCCTGGCCGCGACCGGCCCGGCGACGGACGTCCCGGCGGTCGACGAGACCACCCCCTGCCGCCCGGTCAGCCCGTACGGGGCGAGCAAGCTGGGGGGCGAGCAGGTGGTGATGGGGGCGGCGGGCGATCTGCCGGTGACCGCCGTCCGGCCGCCGGTGGTCGTCGGGCCGCGGGACCAAGCCCTCCTTCCCTTCTTCCAGGCAGCAAAGCGGGGGATCCTCGCCGCGCTCGGCGGCCGCAAATGGCTGAGCCTCGTCTTCATCGATGACTTGGTGGAGGGGATCCTGCGGGCGGCGACCACCCCCCGGGCGGCGGGACAGGTGTACTTCATCGCGGGCCGCGACGTTTACGACTTCGACCGGATCTCCCTGGCGATCGCGGAAGCCACGGGGAGCCGGCGGACCGTCCGCGTCCGGGTCCCGATGATGGCGCTCCGGGCGGCGGCGGCGGTGATGCAGGCGACAGCGCCGCTGGCCGGGATCACGCCGATGCTGACGCGGTACAAGATCCGGGAGCTGTCGCAGGTGCGTTGGGTCTGCACGGCGGCCAAGGCGGAGCGGGAGCTGGGGTTCGTGCCCCGCGTCTCCTTGAAGGAAGGGTTGGCCGGCACGGCCCGCTGGTACCGGGACGAGGGGCTGCTGTAGAATCTCTTGACATATTCCGGGGGGGTGATAACGTCCATCTTTCCATAGATGGTTCGGGGCGTACCGGAGTCGCCGGCATCGCGCCCCGCCCCCGCGCAAGGAGGACCGTTCCGCATGGTCACGAAGTCCGCCGCGAAGGAGAAGGAAGCGGAGTTCCATGTGATCGTCGCCGACGTCGACAAGGCGCGGTTGGACGCCGCGGCAGAGGCGTTCGCGGCCGCCTTCGGGCTCGAGGCTTCCATCTCCCACCAGATCGTCAAGAGCGCCCCGATCGTCTTCCTCGCCGGCGCGTCGAAGGCCGAGGTCAAGGCCATCACGCCGCGATTGATCGAGGTTTCGAAGTCGGGCATCGAGTTCCGCGTCACCACGCGCTCCGTCCAGAAGATCCCGAAGGTGAACTGGCCGGTGCGCCCGCAGTTCGCGTTCGGGACGGGGCCGGAGGACGCCGGCCGCTCGGCCACCTTCGATTTCGAGCGCAACATCTTTGTTTGTCCGTGCTGCGGCGAGACGTTCCTCTTCCGGCGCGTCGGCCGCCCGCCGCTGGGCGATGCGATCGCGGCGGAGCCGCCCGCCGCGCGCGCGGCGGCCGCCCCGCCCCCGCCGCCCGCCCCGCGCCCGACCCCGTCGCTCGACGAGACGGCCGTGCCGCCCCCCCAGGAGGAGGCGGCGGCGGAGCCGGAGCCCGAACCGGAGCCCGCCGACAACCTGCTGGCCGAGGAGCCGGTGACCGCCGAGGAAGCGCTTCTGCCTCAGGAGGGCTTGGCGCCCGTCGAGGAGCCCGCGCCCGAGCCGGCCCCGGCCCCGGTCGAACCGCCGCTGGAAGTGGAGGTCGAGGAGCCCGAGCCTCCCCCGCCGCCGAAGCCGGCCGCCAAGCCGGTTGCGGCCTCCCCGAAGCCGGCTCCCAAGCCGGCCGCCCCGCCCCCGCCCCCGCCCGCCCCCGCCGAGGCGGAAGCCGAGCCCGAACCGGAAGCCGCCGGCGACACCTACAACGTCTTTCTCTCCAAGATCACGTCCAACGACAAGAAGGAACAGGCGGCCAAGCTCATCAGCGAGATCAAGTCCTGCCCGATCGACGAGGCGCGCGAGTTGGCGGGCCGCCTGATCATCCCGCTGCTGAAGGACGTCCCGAAAGCCGACGCCGAGGCCGCCCTGAACAAGTTCAAGGCCATCAAGATCACGGGACGGATCACGATCTCGCGCAAGAAGTAGCCGCGCGCCCCGGCGAAGGCGCTCCTCCGCATGCCGCCGGCGCGCGCCGGGCGCAGGGCGGCGCGGCGGCGGATGGCCGCGCCGTTCCTCATGACGAGGCCCCCCATGACGCCCCGCGACCGTGTCCTCGCCACGATCGAGGGCCGCCCCGTCGATCACCTCGCGCTGATGCCCATCACCATGATGTTCGCGGCGGACCATGCGGGGGTTCCCTACGGCGCATACGCCCGCGATTTTCGCGTCCTGGCCGACGCCCAGCTCCGAACCGCCGAGACCTACGGATTCGACTACGTTTCCGCCATCTCCGATCCCGCCCGGGAGGCCGCGGATTGCGGCGCGGCAATCGCTTGGTTCGACGACCAGCCCCCCGCCCTCGTCGAGGAGGAGGCGCGCCTCCAAGACAAGACCGCCCTCGTTTCGCTGCGCCCGCCCGACCCGCTCGGCGGGGGGCGCATGCACGACCGCGTGAAGGGCGTGGCGCTCCTGAAGGAGAAGGCCGCGGGACGGCTTCTGGTCGAGGGGTGGGTCGAAGGGCCGTGCGCGGAGGCGGCGGACCTGCGCGGGATCAACAGCCTCATGATGGACTTCGGGGACGACCCCGGCTTCGTCCGCGACCTCTTCGCCTTTGCGGTGGAGATGGAGCTTCGCTTCGCGAAGGCCCAGGTCGAGGCCGGGGCCGACCTGATCGGCGTGGGGGACGCCGCCGCGTCGCTCGTTGGGCCGCAGATCTTCGAGACTTTCGTTTGGCCGGAGGAGAAGCGGCTGGTTGACGGCATCCACGCGTTGGGGGCCCGCACCCGTCTCCACATCTGCGGCAACACGCGCGCCATCCTCCCCGGCATGGGCCGGCTCGGGTGCGAGATCGTGGATATCGACTTCCCCGTCCCGTTTGACGAGGCGCGCGCGAAGACGGGCCCGGGTCAGGTGCTGCTCGGCAACCTGAACCCGGTGAAGGTGCTGAAGAACGGCACGCCGGAGGCGGTGACGGCGGCGGTCGCGGCCTGCCACGCGCAGGCGGGAGCCCGCTTCATCGTCGGCGCCGGGTGCGAGATCCCGCGGGGGACGCCGCCGGCCAACGTCCTCGCGCTGCGGGAGTACGCGCGTACGCACAGGCCCTGAAGCGCCGCGCCGTGCGCGGGGTCGGGCCGCCCCTTACCGCCCCGCCACCGCCACCAGCACGTCCGCCGCCCCCGCGTCCACCAGAACAGCCGCCGCCTCGGACGCCGTCGCACCGGTCGTCATCACGTCGTCCACCAAGAGGACCCGGAGCCCGGCGACACGCCACGGCCTCCGCACCGCGAAGGCGCCGGCGATGTTCCCGGCCCGCCGGGCGGCTTCCAGGGTCGCCTGCGGGAACGTGACTTTCGCCTTGATGAGCACGTCCGCCAGCAGGGGCCGACCCAGCCGGCGCGCAACCGGCGCCGCCAGGAGGGCCGCCTGGTTGTAGCCGCGTCGGGATTCCGTGTCCGGGTGGAGGGGCATCGGCACGACCGCGTCGATCGCGACGGCGCGCGCGTCGCCCGCCACTCGCCCCGCCAGCAGCCGCCCGAGATCCCCCGCGGCCGACCGCTCGCCCCCCAGTTTCAGCTGCAGGATGAGATCGCGAAGGAGGTCCCGGTACGGCCCGAGGGCCACGGCCCCGGCGAACGCGAGGGGACGGCCCGAGCAATCCGGGCACCGGGCTCCGACGGGGGCTCCTGGACCGAGCCCCATCCCGCATTTCGGGCAGGCCTCCGGGCCGAATCGCGGCAGCGCCGTCTCGCAACGCGCGCACAGGTGGTGCCGGTCCGTACCGTGCAGCCCCGCCCGGCAGCCGAGACAAACCCGGGGATACAGGAGGTCCAGAGCCCCCCGCCCCGCCGCCTTGATCCAGCCGCGCACGCCCATGTCACGTTCATATCGTGACGGCACCTGCAGGTCAAGCCCGGACGTCGCCCCCGTGACGCTCCTTGTTCCGGTCGGGGGGCAACAACATCCGCCACCCGGAGAAGCGTTGCCTGTATCGGGAGGCCGTATCGAACCGACTCGCTTTCAAGTTCATCCTCATGCTTGGCCAATCGGAAACCTTCCGAAACCCGGTGGATCGGGGGACCAACCACAAATCCTTGGGGACAGAGGGCTCGCCAGGTGCCGTTCCACAGCTCATGTGGATGCCCGGCGAGGAGATGTTCCTCACCGATTGATGAAGAAGGGGGCGTCCTGAGCGAACGGACATCTACGGACCCAGGCCGATCCTCTACGGGGCCATGACCGGGCGCCCCCCCTCCCAGGCCACTGAACGTGCCTGCCAGGATCAGAACGAATTCCATCCGGATCTGCAGGGCCGGATCAAGGCTTATTGAAAGCGTATCTTGTTTGTTGGCAGGGTGCCCTTCAGGCCGACACCTGCATGTCTTGGCTCGCAGTTCCATGAAAATCGCCGAGGGCCTTTTTGCTTGAGACGCCTCGCCGAAACCGATCAGGACACAGCCCTCTCTTCCGCCGCCAGAAGTCGGTCGAGGTGGGCCTTCGCGGAC